>Ga0105237_10000006_pt1 | contig 380316 bp, 307 predicted proteins | sample KBSC24metaG_FD_81520 | JGI IMG/M metagenome (GOLD analysis project Ga0105237, IMG submission 81520) | Corn rhizosphere microbial communities from Kellogg Biological Station, Michigan, USA - KBS C2-4 metaG | ecosystem: Host-associated > Plants > Roots > Rhizosphere > Soil | place: Michigan...
GCCCACAAGGCCCAGGCGGGATAGGTGGTGCCCATCATGGTCAGGGCCGGGATGGGCCCCATCAGCCCGTGCACGAAGCCCATCACCGCTGCCGAGGCCGCCACCGTCTGGGCGACGTTGTTCTCCAGCCGCGTGAAGGCGCGCGCCCCGAAGCGGCGCACGCTGGCGAACACGGCGAAGCTGACCAGCGTGGCGGTCAGGGCCCCCGAATCGATGAAGCCCGTCTTCAGGCCGGTGTAGACGTTGCCGGCGGCCAGCAGCACGCCGATGACGGCGCCCGTCAGCACCGCCCGCACCGTCAGCTCGCGGGGCGCGGTGGCCGAAACCGCCTGGGGCGGCGCCAGCAGAGCCTCGTCGCCCGTGAATCTGAAAGGCAGCGCCGCCATTGGCCTGACCCCCGGTTCAGAAGCGTTTGGTGGGAACCGGGCCGGGCGTCGCCTCGCCGTCACCGTCCGGAGGCGCCTCGCCGTCGCGGGTCGAGACCTCGCGCGTGCGCAGGCCATGCTTCCAGAGCAGCCGGTAGAAGTAGATGCGGTCCACGCCGGCGGCGCGTGCGGCGGCGCTGACCCGGTTCTCGTGGGTGGCCAGCAGCTCCTCCAGGTAGCGGCGCTCGAAGGTGTTCGTCCACTCCTCGCGCGCCTCGCGCAAGGGCCGGTTGCTGATGGCGGCGCTCTCGGGGCTGGCCTGTACGGGCGCCCGGTTGGAGGTGGGGGCGCGGACGTCGCCCAGCGCCACGCACCGCTCGACGAAGTTGCGCAGCTCGCGGATGTTTCCCGGCCAGTCGTGCTGGGCCAGCTTGGCCAGAAAGTCGGGCGCCAGCATGGCCTGCACCAGCTCCTCGTCGACCGAGCCGAGACCCTTCAGGATGTACTCGATCAGCAGGGGCAGGTCGGTCATCCGCTCCCGTAGGGGGGGCAGCTTCACCTCGACCACGGCCAGACGGTAGTACAGATCCGAGCGGAACTTCCGGGCCGCCACTTCGGCGCGCAGGCCGCGGTTCGTGGCGGCGATCAGCCGGACGTCCACGGGGACGTGCTGGTTCATGCCGATGCGGCGCACCTCGCGGCGCTCCAGCACGCGCAAAAGCTTTGGTTGAAGATCGATCGCCAGCTCTCCGATTTCATCCAGGAAGACGCTGCCCCCGGACGCCGCCTCGAACACACCCTGGCGCGAGCTGACGGCGCCCGTGAAGGACCCCCGCTCGTGACCGAACAGCTCGCTCTCCAGCAGCTGGGGCGGGATGGCGCCGCAGTCGACGACCAAGAACGGCTTGTCGCGCCGGCGGCTGGTCCGGTGCAGCATCTCGGCCGACACCTCCTTGCCAGTGCCCGTCTCGCCCTCCAGCAGCACCGTGGCGTCGCTGTTGGCGGCGCGGGTCAGCGTCTCGAAGACGCCTTTCATGGCCTCGGACTGGCCGATCATCTTGCCGTAGCGCTCGCGCTCCCGCTCGCGGTCCCGGAGGACGGACGGGCTGGATTCCCGGTAGAACGACGTATCGTCCCCCAGGGCAAGGGCCGCATTTCCGCCTCGATGGCCGCTAACCACGACCTGTCTATCGACGGGTGTGGGGATAACCTAAACGCCCGGTCCGGGGACGGCCGGGAGGCCGGGAGGGGCTCAGGGCAGCGTGGCGGCGACGGTGGCGGCGCCCAGCAGGCCGGGCTCGCTGTGCGTCACCACGAACGCCGGGATGCGGGCCACGATGCCCTGCAGGCGCCCCTTCCGCTCGAAGGCGTCGCGGAACAGCCCCTTTTGCAAGAAGGGCAGCACCCGGGGCGCGATGCCCCCGGCCACGAACACGCCGCCCGTGGCCAGCACCGTCAGGGCCAGGTTGCCGGCCAGCGCGCCCATGACGCTGCAGAAGATCGACAGCGCCGCGCCGCAGATCGTGTCGCTGCCGTCCTGGGCCCGCTGCGAGATCACGGCCGCCGGATCCTGGGCGGCCAGCGCCGCCACGGTCTCGGGCTTCTGCAGCGCCCGGAAGGCCGGCTCCTCACTGAGGAAGGCATACAGGTCGACCAAGCCGTGCCCCGACAGCACCCGCTCGTACGACACCCGGCCGTACTTCGCGGTCAGAAAGCGCAACAGCTCGCTCTCCAGCCCGGTGCGCGGCGCGAAGTCGATGTGGCCCCCCTCGGAGGGGATCACCTGATAGCCGTCGTCGGCCTGCGACCAGAGAAGGAACGCCTGGCCCAGGCCGGTGCCCGCGCCCATGACCGCGACGGGCCCGCGGGGATCGCGCGGGCCGCCGCCCAGCGCCACCAGCTTCTCCGGGGGCACCGCCACGCTGCCCAGCGCCGCCGCGTAGAAGTCGTTCACCAGGCGCACGCGGGCGATCCCCAGCCGCTGCGACAGGGCGCGGCCATCGACCACCCAGGGCAGGTTGGTGGCCCGGCAGACGTTGCCCTCGACGGGCCCCGCGATTCCCAGACAGGCCCGCTGGGGTGGCTTCTCCAGCCGGGGCGAGGTGGCGCGCGCGGCGGCCAGGAACTTCTCGACGATGACGTCCAGCCCGGTGTGCGCCGCTGAGGGGTACGTGTGCGAGAACAGCGGGTCGCCCACGCCGATCTCGAACAGGGCCAGCCGGGTGTTCGTGCCGCCGATGTCGCCGGCCAGCACCACCTCGCCGGGGGTCGCGCCGCGCTTGCCCTCGGTCATCGCTGCTCCTTGACCACGACGGCGCCGCCGGTGGGCGGGGACGCCGCGGAGGTCGATTCCAGCGCAGCGGTCGATTCCAGCGCCGAGATCTTGGCCACCCGGGTGCCGTGCCGGCCGCCGTCGAACGCGGTGGTCAGCCAGGTGTCGACGATGGCGAATGCCTCCTGCTCGGACAGCAGCCGCTCGCCCAGGCACAGCACGTTGGCGTCGTTGTGCTGGCGGGACAGGCGCGCCGAATCCAGGGACCAGGCGTCCACCGCCCGCACTCCCGGGATCTTGTTGGCGGCGATGGACATGCCGATCCCCGAGCCGCAGACCAGGATGCCCCGGGCGCCCGGCGTCTGGCGCACCAGCCGGGCGACCTTCGCCGCCTCGTCCGGGTAGTCGACCGGCTCTGGCGCGACGGGACCGCGATCCTCGATGCGAAGCTGCGGTCGCGCCGCCAGGTGCTGCACCAACCTCTGCCGCAGGGCGAAGCCGGCGTGGTCGCTGCTGACGAAGATGGGGGCGGGGGACGCGTCGGGAGGCGAGATCGCGGGTGGTTCCATTTCAGATCGGCGCCAGCATGGCAGCGCCCCCTTGGGGTGTAAAGGCGGGCGGAGGCCCGCGGCGCCGCCCGCCGACGGCGGTCATCACGTCGCGGTGGCCTTGCGGTCCGCGCCGCCGTGCCCACATTTCTCACAGGCCCGCGACGCGATTGCCCCTCGACTCGCGCGGACCACCCTCACCCCTTGAGCGCCCCTCACGCCATCGCCGTCTCGCACGGGTCATCCGAGCTCGAGCGGGTCACCATCGACGCTTACAACGCCGAGCTGCGTGACGCCCAAGGCTTCATCGGCGATCGCGCCAGCAACCGGGCGTTTCGCGCCATCCTCGACGAGTCCCGGGAGCGCGTCCGCGAGGTGGCGCACGAGGACCCGCTGGGGGATACGCCCAGCCAGGAGCTGCCCAAGAAGAAGATGGACAAGCTGCTGATGGAAGGCGAGCCCGAGGCCGCGGGCGTCATCCAGGGGGCGATCGAGGAGTTCGCGTCGGAGCTGTCGACGGTCATCATCCGCTTCCTGAAGCTGAAGGCGTGGCACGACACGGAGCGCATCGTGGTGGGCGGCGGCCTGCGCGCCAGCCGCGTCGGCGAGCTGGCGATCGGCCGCGCCTCGGTCCTGGTGAAGGAGGCGGGGCACAACCTGCAGATCGTCCCCGTGCACGACCATCCTGACGAGGCGGGCCTGCTGGGCGCGGTTCACCTGGCGCCCGGGTGGATGCTGGACGGGCACGACGCCATCCTGGCGGTGGACATCGGCGGCTCGAACCTGCGCGCCGGCCTGGTCGAGCTGCGCGCCGGCAAGGGCGAGAAGGCCGCCAAGGCGGACAAGGCCGACAAGAACGGCAAGGCCGAGAAGCCGGCGAAGAAGTCGAACGACAAGGCCGAAGAGGCGGGCAAGAAGAGCGGCGACAAGGCCGGCGACCACGGGCGTCAGGTCGCGCACGCCGCCGTGAAGGAGCTGGAGCTCTGGCGGTACGCCGACGAGAAGGTGAAGCCATCGCGCGAAGAGGCCGTGGAGCGGATCGGCACCATGCTCGAGCGCCTGGTCCGGCACGCCGCCAAGAGCCACGTCAAGCTGGCCCCCTTCATCGGCGTCGGCTGCCCCGGCATCATCGCGGCGGACGGCCACATCGAGCGCGGTGGCCAGAACCTGCCGGGAAACTGGGAGAGCAGCAGGTTCAACCTTCCTGCCCGGCTGACCGAGTTGATTCCCAAGATTGACGGCAACGCCACCCTGGTCGTCATGCACAACGACGCCGTGGTGCACGGACTGGGCGACCTGCCGCACGTCAGGGACGTCGAGCGCTGGGGCGTCCTGACCATCGGCACGGGGCTGGGGAACGCCCGCTTCACGAACAAGTTCCCCTTGCCGTCGGGCAAGTAGGCGTCCCGCGCGTTCACGCCGGTCGCGTCGAAAAAACGACAACGTTGTCAGAGCCCCAACGCCCTTCGGGGCACTGCGTTAATCACGCCCTACAGGGGCCGAGGCCGGGAACCGATGGTGGTCGTTGACCTTTTGTGACACCCCATCGCGCCGGCGCAGGGTCGCGGCGGGGCGAGCACGACGATTGCTTTCTGCAGCGGCTCACGAGGCGCCGCCCGGCCAGGGCCGCACCGACGCCTCGTCCATTGGCTTCTTGGCACAGGGAGGGTCCTCATGAAGATGGTGAATCAGCTGTGGAGCGCCGGACTGCTGGTGGTGCTCGGCGTGGCAGCCGGGTGCAATCCGAGCAAGCCGCTCGACGAGAAGCAGGCGACCGCGACGGCCGCCGCCAACGCCGAGACGGCGATCCAGCAGGCGGGGAAGGCGCTGTCTTTCATCGTGGAAGACAGCGGGACGCTGAAGACCGTCTCCAGCGCGGGCACGTCGACCGGCACGGTGATGTCCCAGACCGCCGGCGACATGGCCGCCCGTGGCGCCGTGGCGGCCTCGACGGCGATGCCCCGCTCGATGCTGAAGGCGCTGGTCGGACCGACGGTATCGGCGCAGCTCACCGGCACGGCGATGCCGACGATGATGACGACCGAGGAGCAGTTCGACCAGGCGGCCTCCGAGCTGCGCAAGCTGATGGAGCAGCGGCTGTTCGTGGACACGAACCTGGAGGGCAACGACGGCACCACCGCAACGTACCTGCTGAAGCCTGATCCCACCTGCCGTCCGCTGCCCGCCGATGACGCCCCTGCCGGCACGGTGCCCGACATCGACGCCCACTGCCAGGACGAGCTGACGAAGGTCCCCGTGCGCATCGCGGTCACCCACGACGGCGACGGGTCGAAGCTGGCGGTGCAGATCGGTCCGGCGCGCCTGCAGCTGGTGGCGTTCATCGTTCATTCGGACTTCCTGGCCGCCGACGTCGATCTCGCCATGGCCAAGGCGGCCTCCGACTACATCGATGCCCAGCTGGGCACCGACGCGCCCAGCCGCTCGTTCGATCGGCTGGCCGGCACGCTGCGCTTCTCGTTGAAGCGGCTGGGCGAGCAGAAGGTGATGGCCGCCTTCTCGATCCTGCAGGCGGTGGACGTGGCCGAGACGAACGGGCCCGAGATCCTCACGGCAGCGGCCGATCCCGCCTACGCCCTGACCGGCGACGGCGCCAGCAAGCTGGCGACCCTGCAGGTGGGACTGGGCGCCAGCGAGATCGACGACCCGTGGAACCCGCAGGGGACCGCCCCCGCCAATCGTGACGAGAGGATGACGGTCGGCGGCGTCTACGGCACCTACACGCTGGATGAGAACGCCAAGAAGATCACCCTGACCGACGTGGGCATGGGCGAGGAGAAAGTCAGCGTGCGCGGCATGACGATCCTGGACCTGAACCTGAACGCGGACGCCCTGCGCCGCTTCTCGGGCGCCGTCACGGTGAACGCCGATGACACCGTTCACGTCGAGCTGATGCCCAGCTTCAACGTGAACCTGGCCTACGACTACCAGTCGATCGCCAGCGAGCTCGCCTCACCGCCGTCGGCCGCCACCCTGCATGACACCTACGGGGTCGCGCTGGCGAACGGGGCGGGCGCCGTCGCCTTCGACACCGTCAAGGCGAACGGCACGTTCACCGGTGGGCTGAAGGTGGTGGCCGGCACCCTGACCATCAGCGCGGCCAGCGCGCCGGATGCCACGGTGACGGTGCCTGCCGGCAAGTGCCTGTCCTCTCCGGCGGCCGCGCCTGCGGGCACGAACCCGCTGCTGGGCGCGCTCTCGGTCAGCGACTGCCCGTAGGCGCGGGGACGATCAGCTGTACGGCCGCGCGGCCGTCAGGGCTGCCGCGGCCGGACCAGCAAGATGGCCACGGCGGCCAGGACGGCGAAGCCGGACAGCACGGCCAGCCCGGGCGCGAAGCTGGCGTGACCCTGCTTCAGCACCCCCACCAGCGAAGGGCCGGCGAACCCGCCCAGGTTCCCGATGGAGTTGATCAGCCCCACCGAGCCGGCGGCCGCCTCACCGGCCAGAAATAGCGGGGGCAGCGCCCAGAAGGCGGGCAGGTGGGCGTTCAGTCCGGCGCCGGCGATCACCAGGCCTATGATGACGGCGGGCCAGTGCTGCTGCAGCAGGGCCGTCAGCATCAGCCCGGCGCCCAGCACCAGCATGGGGACGGCGGCGTGCCAGCGCCGCTCGCCGCGACGGTCCGAGGACCACCCGCAAAGCAGCAACGAGGGCAGGCCCAGCAGATAAGCCAGGTCGACCACCAGCCCGATCTGGAACGGCGACAGGTGGGAGATGTTGCGCACGATCTGCGGCATCCACAGCTGGATGGCGTAGGTGGGCACGACGATCAGGAAGAAGGCCGCCGCCAGCAGCCACACCCGGGGATCGCGCAGGGCCGCGCCGAACCGGTGCGCCGCCGCGCCGCCGCGGGCCGCCTTCTCCGCGTCCAGCGTGGCGATCAGCCAGGCCATCTCGTCCGCGGGCAGCCAGCGCGCGTCCCGCGGCCGGTCGGTCAGGAAGAAGAACGTCACCACGCCCAGCACGATGGCGGGAGCGCCCTCGAGCAGGAACAGCCAGCGCCAGCCGGCCAGGCCGGCCCAGCGCACGCCCAGGATGAGCCCTGACAGCGGCGCCCCCAGCATGTTCGAGATGGGGATGGCGGCGGTGAACAGGCTCAGCGCTTTCGCCCGCTGGCGCGCGGGGAACCAGTGGGTCAGGTAAACGATGATGCCGGGAAAGAAGCCGGCCTCGGCGACGCCCAGCAGGAAACGCAGGCCGTAGAACTGCAGAGGCGTCTTGACGGCCGACATGATCATCGCGACCACGCCCCAGGTCACCATGATCCGGGCGATCCAGCGGCGGGCGCCGGTGCGCTCGACGATCAACGTGCCCGGGATCTCGAACAGGAAGTAGCCCAGGAAGAACACGCCTGCGCCGAACCCGAACTGCCGGGGACCGAAGCCCAGATCGTGGGTCATCGACAGCGCCGCGAAGTTGACGTTCACGCGATCGAGGAACGCCACCACGTAGACGAGGATCAGGAACGGCAGCAGGCGCCGCTGCAGGCGCCGGGTGGTCCGGGCGCCCACGTCGTCCCCCGCCGGAGGGGGACCAGGACGCGGGGAGGGCGGGGGCGCGGTCATTCGACGCGCGATTGTAAGGGCTTCCTCGACGGGCGCGCCACGGGTGACGTGATACCCTGACCCTCGCCCGAATGGAACACGCGCAAGTCATCTCCAACCACGGCGTCTTCTTGCTGCTGATCGAGCTGGCGCTTTTGATCGGCGTGACCCGGCTGGGCGCCGAGCTGTTCCGCCGCCTGGGCCTGCCCGCGGTGGTGGGTGAGCTGGGGGGCGGCATCCTGCTGGGACCGTCGGTGTTCGGGCGGTTCTGGCCGGGGCTGTTCAGCAATATCTTCCCGGCGGGCTCCGGACAGTTCCAGTTGCTCGATGTGATCGGCATGCTGGGCATGACGTTCCTGCTGCTGCTGACCGGCCTGGAGACCGACGTCAAGCTGGTGCGCAACCTGGGACGGGCGGCCCTGATGACGTCCGCCGCGGGCATGGTCCTGCCGTTCGCGCTGGGGTTCGTGCTGGGTCAGTTCATGCCCGCGGTGTACCTGGCGTCTCCCGACCATCGCACGCTGTTCAGCCTGTTCCTGGCCACCACCATGTCGATCTCGGCGATGCCGGTCATCGCCAAGATCCTGGTCGATCTCGATCTGACGAAGCGGAACATCGGCCTGGTCATCCTTTCGGCCGGCGTGGTCGACGACACCGCCGGCTGGCTGATCCTGTCGCTGATCGCGGGCGCGGCCACGCACGGCTCCGTGCGGGTGGGGCAGCTGGGGCTGACCATCCTGTACCTGGTGCTGTTTCTCGCGTTCGCGGTGGTGGTCCTGCCGCCCTTCCTGCGGCTGGCGGTGCGCGCGACCGTCGAGCGGTTCCGGGTCCACGACTCGGATCTGGCGCTGATCGTGGTCACCACCCTGTCCTGCGCTGCGGTCACCGAGCGGATCGGGATTCACGCGGTGTTCGGCGCCTTCGTGGCGGGCCTGGTGCTGCACCAGGTGCCGCGGCTGAAGAAGGACACGGTGGCGCGCCTGGAGTCGTTCGTCATGACGGTGCTGGCGCCCGTCTTCTTCGGCATCGTGGGGCTGAAGGTCGATCTGGGCGCGCTGGGGGGCGGCCGCATGTTCGGGGTGGTGCTGGGGGTGGCCTGCCTGGGCAAGCTGATCGGCTGCGCCCTGGGCGCCGTGTGGGGAGGGCTGCGTTTCTGGGAGGCGGCCAGCCTGGCGGTGGCGATGAACGCGCGCGGCGCCATGGGCATCGTGGCGGCCACCATCGGCCTCGGGCTGGGCATTCTGGGCACGCAGATGTTCTCGATCATCGTGATGATGGCCATCGTCACCTCGTTCATGGCGCCCATCGGCCTGCGACTGACGATGCCGCGCGTGCGCATGACGGAGGACGAGCGCCAGCGCATCACGGCCTCGCGATCGATGGGCATGCTGGACCCCGAGCATCTGCGGGTCCTGTTGCCGACGGGCGGCGGGCCCAACGCCCTGGTGGTGGCGCCCGTCGGGTTCGGGCTGGCCCTGCGCAGCAGCGTGCCCGTCCAGCTGTTGTGGGTCGATGCCAAGACGACCTGGCGCACGCGGTTCGGGCGGCTGCTGGGGCGTGCGCCGATCCGGAACGCCGACCAGCACCTGGGTTTGTTGAAAGAGCAGGCGGCGGCCCGCCTGGCGCCCGAGGTGAAGAAGCTGGTGGCGGCGGACGTGGCGCGCGCCATCTGTGACGAGGCGTCGATCTGCGGCGCAGACGTGATCTTGCTGGGGTCCAGCCGGCCGGACGACGTCGGGGGACCGCTGATCGAGCAGGTGGTCGAGCACGCTCCTTGCCACGTGGCGGTCATGCGTTCCAGCGAGCCCCGGGCGAAGCATCAGCGCATCTTCGTCCCCGTCGACGGCAGCGTGGCGGCGCGCCTGGCGGTCGAGCTGGCGCTTCGCTACGCCGAGAACACCGGCGCCGAGCTGACGCTGGCGCTCATCACCGAGCGCCGGCCCCAGGCCGCCGCCTACGCGGACACCAGCGGCACGCGACCGGCCGCCGATTCGGTCAGCGACGCCGATCTCGACCGCATCTCGGTGGTGTTCCGCGCCTCGTCACTGAAACCCAACATCGTGCGCCTGGCCTACGACCCGCTCTCCAGCGCGGTCACGACCGAGGCCCGCACCGGCAACTACGATCTGGTGGTGCTGGGCGCCGAGAACCGCGCCATCCAGCACCGCCTCTTCTTCGGCTACGACGCCGAACGCCTGCTGCGCGCCACGCGCGTCCCCGTCCTGGTCGTCGTCCCGAACGTCAGCCGCATCCTCTGATGGGAGCGGCCGCTTTCCGTGCCAGTAGCGCTCGTGCTGCTCTCTCCCGCTCTCTCTCGCTCGTGCTCGTGCTTGGCGAGCGTCCGGGGGGGCTCGTTCACTTCGGTCGCGGGGGCGAGGGTTGGGGTCCCCCTCCCGTGCTCAAACAGTCCTCGCGCCGCGGACCCGGATCTTGCTTGGCGGGCGCAGCGGTGGCGATCCGGAACTGCGCGCGGGAGGGGGACCCCAACCCTCGCCACCCAACTCCCTGCGCTCATTCGCCGAACCCCGGTCCACGAGCAACAAATCACCTCGCCGCGTCTCGCCCGCTTCTTGTGACCCTGAAGAAACAGATGGCGCGGCCTACGATCGGGTTTCCGAAAGCGCCCGGGGGGGGGCCAAGGATACGAACCTGGTGGGTCTCGCGGGACGCGACCTCGAATCTCACAGGACCCGACCGTTGGTCTCATAGGACGCGACCTCGAATCTCACAGGACCCGACCGTTGGTCTCATAGGACGCGACCTCGAAGGTCTCATAGGACGCGACCTCGAAGGTCTCATAGGACGTGACCTCGCTGGTCTCATCGGACGCGACCTCGTGGGTCTCGCCGGACGCGACCTCGTATCCGGATCGGATCCGGACGACCCGGACGGGCCCGGTGAGGGAGCGTAGGGCGTCAGGGAGCGGAGTGAGGGGAGTGTCCCTCCCGCGCGCCGTTCGCGAGCGCCCCACGGCGCGGGCCAAGCAAGATCCGGGCACGCGGCGCAAGCGGTGTTTGAGCACGGGGGGGACACTCCCCTCGCTCCGCCCCGCGACCGGAGCGGAGGAACCGTTGAAGCCACACCGCCTCGCCGATCTCACCCCCGAACCCTCGAAGCCCCGCCGCCTCGCCGATCGCACGCCCCCGGAAAAACGAAACGCGCACGTCCGACGGGTTTGCCGTCGAACCGTGCGCGTTCGCTACGTCCCAGGGTGGGGCGCTAGTTCGTTACTTGATGAACAGCATCTCCTGGTACGTCGGCAGCGGCCACAGCTCGTCCTCGATGATGGCCTCCAGGCTGTCGGCGGCCTCGCGGACCTTGGCCATGGCGGGCAGCACCTCGTTGCAGAAGTGCTTCGCCTCGCCCAGCGCGCCCTCGCCGCCCTGGTGGCCGGTGGCCGCCTCCAGGCCGCTGATGGCGGCCTGCAGCTTCGCCGACAGGTCGGTCACCTGCTTCAGCACCGTGGTGTCCGGCGCCAGGCCAGCGGCCTTCACGGCCACCGCGCTGCCCGCCAGCTTGCCCTGGTACTGAATGGCCGCCGGCAGGATCGACGTCTTCGCGATCTTCGCCGTCAGCTTGGCCTCGACGTTGACGGCCTTCGAGTACTGCTCGAGGTACGTCTCGTAGCGGCCGTGCAGCTCGCGGGGCGTCAGCACCTTGTACTTGTCGTACAGGTTGATGATCTCCTGCTGGTTCAGCACCGGCAGGGCGTCGACGGCGGTCTTGTAATTCGGCAGGCCGCGCTTCTCGGCCTCGGCGTGCCACTCGGCCGAGTAACCGTTGCCGTCGAAGGTGACCGCGCCGTGCTTGGTGATGATCTCGCCCAGGACCTCCTGGATCACGGCGTTCAGCTTCTTGCCGGCGGACACGCCGGCCTCCAGCTTGGTGGCCACGTAGTCCAGCGACTCGGCGATGGCGGTGTTGAGCGCCGCCAGCGGGTCACCGATGGACATGCTCGAGCCCACGGCGCGGAACTCGAAGCGGTTGCCGGTGAAGGCGAAGGGGCTGGTGCGGTTGCGGTCGCCGGCGTCACGCGGCAGCTTCGGCAGCGTATCGACGCCGATCTCCAGGGTGCTCTTCACCTTGGACGACTTGGCGCCGCCCGCCTTGATCTGCTCGAAGACGTCGGTCAGCTGCTCGCCCAGGAAGATCGAGATGATGGCCGGAGGGGCCTCGTTCGCGCCCAGGCGGTGGTCGTTCGCCGCCGTGGCGATCATGGCGCGCAGCAGGCCGCCGAACTTGTGGACGGCGCGGATGACGGCGCCGCAGAACACCAGGAACTGGGCGTTGTCGTGCGGCGTCTCGCCCGGATCCAGCAGGTTGCCCTGGGTCGAGTTCCCGAACGAGAAGTTCAGGTGCTTGCCCGAGCCGTTGACGCCGGCGAAGGGCTTCTCGTGCAGCAGGCAGACCAGGCCGTGCTTCTCCGCCACCCGCTTCAGGGTGATCATGATCATCTGCTGGTGATCGGCGGCGATGTTGCCGCTCTCGAACACCGGCGCCACCTCGAACTGACCGGGGGCGACCTCGTTGTGACGGGTCTTGACCGGCACGCCCAGCTTGAACAGCTCGCGGTCCATGTCCATCATGAACGCGATCACGCGCTCGGGGATGACCCCGAAGTAGTGATCCTCGAACTCCTGGCCCTTGGGCGGCTTGGCGCCGAACAGCGTGCGGCCGGCGTTCAGCAGGTCGGGGCGGGCATAGTAGAAGTGCTTGTCGATCAGGAAGTACTCCTGCTCGGCGCCGGCGTACGAGACGACCGTGGCGGGCTTCTCGTGGCCGAACACCTTCAGGATGCGCTGCGCGTGCGTGTTCAGCGCCTGGCTCGAACGCAGCACCGGCGTCTTCTTGTCCAGCGCCTCGCCCGTCCACGACACGAAGGCGGTGGGGATGCACAGGGTCATGCCGCTGGCCGACTCCAGCAGGTAAGCCGGGCTGGTCACGTCCCAGGCGGTGTAGCCGCGCGCCTCGCTGGTGCCGCGGATGCCGCCGTTCGGGAAGCTCGACGCGTCGGGCTCGCCCTGGGTCAGCGTCTTGCCGGAGAACTCCGTGATCGCGCCGCCCTCACCGTCGGGCGACAGGAAGCTGTCGTGCTTCTCGGCGGTCAGACCCGTCAGCGGATAGAAGATGTGCGCGTAGTGGGTGGCGCCCTTCTCCAGGGCCCAGGCCTTCATGGCGGCGGCGACGACATCGGCCACACGGGGCTCCAGGACCGCGCCCGTGTCGATGGTCTTCTTCACCGACTTGAAGATCTCCTTGGGAAGCAGCGACTTCATCGTCGGAACGCTGAAGACATTGGCGCCGAAGAGAGACGAGGCGGAGCTCTCCTTGTAATCGAGCGCCGTCGCGGGTTTGGAATTGATTGCCGCCGTGATCGCCGCTCGCCGTGCCGTATTTCCACTCATGATGCTTCGTTCTCCTTTTCAAGAAGGGTGTCGGAGTTGCGGGGAACCGTGGGACCTGCCTTTTAGCTCGTTTTCCCGTCCGCTCGGTAAGCCTTTTCGCTGCCCCCGACGACTTTCGTCACGGCGTCGGGGCGCGAAAGGAGCATTATGCGTTAGTCGTGTTTCCGGCGTATTTCGTGCCGCTTTCCGCCAGGAAAATTGCGACGACGCGTCGGCGCGCGACGGCGTGCCGGGCGGCGGCGCTCAGACCTCGGCCTGGGTCTCGATGGCGCGGCGGAAGCTGTCGGGCGACCGGAACTGCTCGGCGGTGATGATCTCCCAGGCCCGATCACCGAGCGGGCTCATCTGCCGGCCCAGCGCGCACTGCAGAAACACCGCCTCCCGCAGGAGCGGCAACAGATCGAGGTCGCAGCGCTTCTTCCAGGCGTCCGCGGTCATCGCCTCGCGCGCCACCGACGCCTCGAAGTCGATCAGCACGGGCTCGAGCGGCGCGGGACAGACGATGCAGTTGTGCAGCTCGGCGTCGCCGTGCGCGATCCCCCCGTCATGCAAGGCCAGCAGCTGGGCGAACATCTCCTGGGCCATCCGCCACAGGCCGATGGCCGCCGCCAGCGGCAGCTTCTGCGCCTTGGCGATGTTGTTCTCCGGCGGATCGCCGCCGAAAGGCGTCAGGCGCGCGTACGACTGGCCCGGGATCAGGCAGCTGCGGAAGACGTTCTCCTCGTAGCCGATGGGCGGGGGCGTGTTGCACAGCTTCGACGCCCGCATGTGCTGGTCGTACTCGATCTGCGGGTCGCCGTGCAGGCGGCCCGGGAAGTAGGTCTTGCGGAAGTGCAGGGGGTAGGCGCGCGCCGCCTCGTGATCGCGGCGGGTGGCCTCACCGGCGATGACCAGATCGGCGGTCATCATGGGCATGTCGTTGACCTCCCGCTTGGCCCAGGTCCGCACCACGTAGTCCTGCCGGGGCGCCTTCTCGATCAGGGGGAACAGCTCGATCGCCAGCAGGACCGCGTGTCGCGGCGAGACCGCGATCGACCGAGTCTCTTCCATGCCTCTCCTGGCTTACGCCGCGGGCCAGCCCAAGACAAGCGCGATGACCGAAATCGGGCAAAAGGGGGCGGGCCGCGATCGTCACATGGCGGCGGCGCCGGCAAGCTGATAGCTTCGCGCCGTGTCTTCCCCCGCCCCTTTGATCCTGGTCGGTGGTGGTGTGCGCGTGGGCAAGAGCCGTTTCGCGCTGACGCTGGCGCGGCGGCTGGGCAAGCGCCGCGCCTTCGTGGCCACGGCCGAGCCGCTGGACGACGAGATGAAGCAGCGGATCCGCCGCCACGTGACGGAACGTGAGGATCTGTTCGAGACGCACGAGGTCCCCCTGGAGGTGCCGGCCGCGCTGGGGCGCCTGTATCAGAGCAACGACGTCATCGTCGTCGATTGCCTGACGCTGTGGGTGTCGAACCTGCTGGTCCACGGGGCCACGGCCGACAATCTGGCCGCGGCGTTCGACCGCATGGCCAGCGTGCTGCGCGCGCGCACCATCCCGGTCATCCTGGTCACCAACGAGGTGGGCATGGGCGTGGTGCCGGAGACGCCGCTGGGCCGCCGCTTTCGTGACGAGGCAGGGAAGCTGCACCAGATCCTGGGGACCTTCGCCGACGAGATCTACGCGGGCATGCTGGGCACGATGCTGCGCCTGCACCCGGGACCCATCGAGCGGGTGGCGACAGGAGGATCCGCGCCCCGATGAACGGACACGTGATCCGGCCCCTGATCACGGCGTTCGCGTTCCTGACCCGACTACCGATTCGCGCGGGCGCCATCACCGATCGCGACCTGGGTCGCTCGGTGGGGTTCTTCCCGCTGGTGGGGCTGGTGCTGGGCCTGCTGATTGCGGGGCTGGCCTACGCCTTCATCGAGTTCTTCACGCCGACGATGGTGGCCGTGCTGCTGGCGGCGGCCAGCGCCCTGATGACCGGCGGTCTGCACCTCGACGGTCTGTCCGACCTGTTCGACGGCCTGGCCGGCGGGCAGGGCGATCGCGAGCGCACGCTGGCCATCATGCGGGACAGCCGGATCGGCGCGCAGGGGGCGGTGGCGGTGGTGCTGGTGCTGGCCGGGAAGATCGCGGCCGTCTCGGTGCTGGTCGAGAACCGCCAGTACGCGGCGCTGGTCGCCGTCCCGGTGATCAGCCGGTTCGCCGTCGCGCCGTCGATCGTGTTGTTCCCGTACGCGCGACAGGATGGGCTGGGGCGCGCGTTCAACGGCGAGGCCGGCTGGGTGCAGCTGGTGCTGGGGGCGGTGACGCTGGGCGCGGTGCTGCTGGCGTTCGGCGCGTCGCTGGGACAGCCGGCCCTGGCCGGACTGCTGACCGCCATCATCCTGGCCCTGGCGCTGCGGGTGAAGCTGGGGGGCCTGACCGGCGACGTTTACGGCGCCACCATCGAGATCGTGGAGGTCGTGGCTTCGTACGTGGCCACCCTGGCCATGTACGGGTGAGCGGAGGACACGTCCGTTCAGCCGACGCGTCCTTCGACGGCGCCAGGGCTGATCAGGCGCGCAGGGCCGACCGTCGTTGCACGATCGGCCCGACCGTGTGACACCGGTGGCGGACCACGTGCGGGGCCATGTCCGTCGGCGGGAGTCGTGTTAGGGTGGGCGCCCATGGCCGGCGAGATCGTTCACCTGGAGATACCCAGCCGTAGCTTCGAACGCAGTGCCAGCTTCTACGCGAAGTTGTTCGGCTGGCGGACGGACGGTCAGCAAGCAGGCGGTCACCTGCGGTTCGAGCTGCCGGGGGCCACCCCCGCGACCACCGGCTCGCTGGTCCGGTCAGCGCTGGCGCAGGCGACCGGACCGCTGCCGTTCGTCGCGGTGGATGACGTGGACGCCACGCTGGCCGAGGCCGAGCGACAGGGGGGGCGCGTGCTGGCGCGCCGGCTGCCGCTGGCCGGGCACAGTCAGTACGGGCTGCTGGCCGACGTCGACGGGAACGTGATCGCGGTGGTGTCGGGGACGGGGGGCACCGAGAAGGCCAGCCCGTCGGAGGCGAAGAAAGCCAAGGACGAGGCACCAAAAACCGCGCCGGTGGAGAAGGCAGGCGCGGCAGCCGCCGCCAAGAAGCCGACCGGCAAGAAGCCCGCCGGCGCCAAGCCGACCGACGCGAAGCCGACGGAAGCCGCGGCTGCCCGGCCGGCGAAGGCGACCGCGAAGCCCGGCGCGGCGCGCAAGCGTTAGCCCGTCCAGGGGCAAGCGGCGCGTCGGCCTGCTGGCCGGCCGGCTGTCGAGCACGACACTGCCTTCCCACCCTGCTTCGTCGGGACGACCGCTGGGGGATGGCGTCGCGGGCCGACTTTTCCGAGCCTTCGCCGTCTTTCCGTGGACACATGCACTGCAAAAAGAGAAACTACCGCCCTCTCCCATCCCCGTGAGGATCCCCGCCGTGAAGTCATCGACTGTGCTCGCTGCCCGTGGGTTCACGATCGCTTTCATCGTCCTGTGCGTGTCTGGGTGGATGGCGCCGTCGCCGGCCCGTGCCCAGGACCAGGCGGCCATCGAGAAGATCACCGAGCTGAACAAGAAGGCGCTGGACGCGTACCAGGACGCTGATTTTCCCAAGGCGCGGACGTTCCTGAAGCAGGCCCTGGATCTTTGCACCAGCGCTGGCCTGGACCAGCACGCCATCGCGGCGCGCACGCACATCCACATGGGCGTGGTGCTGGCCGGCGGGCTGAACCAGAAAGATCTGGCCATCAAGCAGTTCCGGCGCGCGCTGGACATCGAGCCGACCATCCAGGTCACCAAGAACGTCGACACGCCCGAGGTCGAGGCGGTCTTCAAGGAAGCTCAAGAGAGCGGCGGCGGCGGTGACAGCGCGCCGGCCGGCACTGACTCCGCGCCGGAGCGGGCCAGCCCGCCACCGGCGCCGGCGCCGGCGAACGGCCTGGTGCACATACCCGTGCGGAAGGCTTCGCCGGGCGCGCCCATCATGATCGCGGCGCGCGCCAGCAACTCCGACGTCGCGAAGGTCGTCCTCTACTACAAGAGCGGCGACGACGACTACACCGCCAAGGACATGGTGAAGTCGGGGAGCCACTTCTCGGGGCAGATCCCCGCCAGCGCCACCAGCGGTGGCAAGGTCTCCTATTATCTGGAGGCGCAGGACTCCGAGGGGACGGTGCTGGCGTCGGCGGGCGGCGAATCCCGACCTCTGGTGATCTCCCTGGGGGGCAAGGGCTGCGGCGAGGACGAGGACTGCGACGAGGGTGGCGGCCCCGCCGGACCACCCATCTTCATCGGGATCCTGGGGGGCATCGGCGTCGGCTACACCACCGGTCACGCCGATCTGACGAACGCCAACAAGGTCATCAACGGCTTCGCGCCGTCCAGCGCCTTCCACATCGCCCCGGAGTTCGGCTACTACATCTCGGGCGACTGGCGCCTGTCGCTGCAGGCGCGCATCCAGATCGTATCGGGCCCGACGCCGCTGGTGGACGGCAGCGGCACCCACCAGCCGGCGAAGATGGGCATCGCTGCCCTGGCGCGCTCCAGCTGGTTCTTCGGCAGCGGCGGCCTGCGTCCCTACGTGGTGGCGGCCCTGGGCGGCGGGCAGATCCGGCACGTCGTCGTGTTCGACAAGGCGGCCCGCATGTGCGGGGCCAGCGGGGACCAGAAGTGCGTCGACACCGTGACCGCGGGCCCGCTGCTGGTCGGCGGCGGGGGCGGCCTGTCGATCGCCTTCAACGATCATGTCGGCGCGGTGGTCGAGATCAACGCCCTGCTGGGCGTGCCGAAGTTCACCGCGCACTTCGACTTCAACGGGGGACTGGCGCTGCGGTTCTAGCCGCGGGCACGGCCTAAAGCCTCGGGGGGCGTGCAGGGGGCATGGTGAGTGATTTCAGGCGCGAGCTGGAGGCGGCCGTCGTGGCGGCGCGCCAGGCAGGCCGCATCATCCGTGAGCACTACGATGCGGGGGGCATCGTGGTCGAGACGAAGCCGGACCATTCGCCGGTGACGGTGGCCGACCGCCAGGCGAACGACGCCATCGTCGAGTTGCTGCGCGCGACCTTCCCCGGCGACGCCATCCTCAGCGAGGAGGCGCCGGACGATCCGGCCCGGCTGGGCCGCGCGCGGGTCTGGATCGTGGATCCGCTGGACGGCACGCGCGACTTCGTGGCGCGCACCGGCGACTTCTGCGTGCACGTGGCGCTGGCGGTGGAGGGCGTCCCTACGGTGGGGGTGGTCCATCAACCGGTGCTCGACGCGACTTTTCAGGCGGTGCGCGGGCAGGGCGCGGTGGTCGACGCGGGCGGCGCGCGGACCCCGCTGCGCGTCTCCGCGACCGTGGCGCCCGAACAGGTCCGGGTGGGGGTCAGCCGCCTGAGCCTCGGCGCCGAGCTGCGGCAGGCGCTGGCGGGCGCCGGGCTGGAACGCCGGGCCGTGGCGCTGGGCGCCTCCGTGAAGCAGATGGCCGTGGCGCGCGGCACCCTGGACGCGGTGGTCAGCTTCACCGCCGCCGAGCGGGAGTGGGACACCTGCGCCCCCGAGGTGATCGTACGCGAGGCGGGAGGGAGCTATACCGATCTCGACGGCGGAGCGCTGACGTACAACCAGCGCGACACCACCCGACCGCGGGGAACGCTGGTCAGCAACGGCGCCTGTCACGGCGGACTGCTGGCGCTGCTGGGGCCCGCCTTTCACGCGTCCCGCCGCCTGGCCGGCGGCGGCGGGCCATGAGCGACGAGGCGAGCGCGCGACGGCTGATCGCCATCGATGGCGTCGACGGCAGCGGCAAGTCGATGCTGGCCGATCGCCTGCTGGGCGCGCTGGCGGAGAGTGGAACGCCCGCGGTCGTCCTGCGGGTCGACGACTTCCGTCGGCCCATCGCCTGGGGACAGGACGCCCGCACGGAGGCCGACGTCTACTACGAGGACTACTACGACCTGCCGCTCCTGGACCGGGCGGCCCGGGCTTTTCTCGACGGCCAGCCGGCGTTCGAGATCCCCGTGTTCGATTCGCGCTCCGAGCGGCACCAGGGCAGGCGGGCCATTCCCTTCGGCGACGGCACGCTGGCCCTGGTGGAGGGCGTGTTCGCGCAGCGGGTGGCGCTGGTGCGCGAGCGGGCCGCGATCGTCTACATCGAGACCTCGCGCGAAGAGGCGCGGCGGCGGATCCTGGCGCGCGACACGGCCCGTGGCCGGACCGCCGCCGACGTCACCCACAGGATCGAGGAGCGGTACTTCCCGGCGCAGGATCGCTACGCCCGCGAGCACGACCCGCTGGACCATGTCGACGCGCTGATCGTGCACGAGCGAGTGGGCGCCCCCGAGCTGGCGCGCGCCGACCCCCGGCGGCTGGGCGGTCCCCTGCTGGCGGCGCTGCGGCGGGTGGTGGGCTCCTTTGCCCCCTGATGTCCCCTGGGCTAGCCTGCCTTCCCCTTGACCAGCACCAGAGAACCGGCGAGAGAACGGGCGGGACAGAGATCATGACGGCCCCCGCACAGCCGCCCCCGATTCCGCCGGCGGCGCGCGCCGTGCCCCCGGCGCAGACCGCCATCGTCCGGGCCACCGTGGCCGAGGCGGCGGGCGCCGGTCTGGTGGTGGCGGGCCTGACCGTCCTCGAGCGTTCGGTGCGGCAGCTGGGACGCCAGCCGGGGATGCGCGTGCTGGTGGCCAGCGACGGGACCTTCCCGCTGCCGCCCACCTTGCCGACCACCGTCGAGATTCGCCGCCTGGAAGGCGACGCCGAGGGGGCCCTCGAGAACCTGCGCGCCGAGACGGCGGGCGCGGTGACGTTGGTAGCAGGCAACATGGTGCGGCTGCGCGGCGATCCACCCACCGGGGGCCTGCGCGTCACTGACGAGGTCAGCCGCCTGGCCGCCGAGGACGCCATCTTCGCCGACCTGCTGCGCGGCGACCTGGGGTTCGTGGCGCGGCACCTGAACAAGAAGATCTCGTTCCGCATCACGCGCCACCTGCTGTGCCGCCTGCCCATCACCCCGAACCAGGTGACCCTGGGCGCGGCGGCGCTGGGCCTGCTCGGCTGCCTGCTGCTGGCCTGCGGCGGCTACGCGCTGATGGTGATCGGCATGGCGCTGGCGCAGCTACAGTCGATCCTGGACGGCTGCGACGGCGAGCTGGCCCGCGTGCGCTTCCAGCAGAGCCACATCGGCGAGTGGCTGGACACGCTGGTCGACGACTTCATGAACGTCGCGCTGATCTCGGGCATCGCCATCGGCCTGCGGCGCAGCGGTTACAGCCTGGTCTGGACGGTGGGGGGCTTCCTGGCCGTCGGGATGTACCTGTTCTACAACGTCGTCAGCTACCGGGAGCTGATTCGGCAGGGTGTGGGCGGCGAGCTGATCAACATCCGCTGGAAGGCCGCGAAGGGTCGCGACATGAAGTCGATGGCCAGCAACCGATCGGCCGGCCTGGGCGAGCGCCTGCTGGCCCTGGGCCGCCGCGACACCTTCGTGCTGGGCTGGCTGATCCTGGCGATCTTGCACGCCATGCCCGTGACGATCGTGTGGGCCCTGATCGTGGCCGGCTTCTCGTTCTGGGCGGCCCTGGTGCAAATCACCACCACCGACACCACGACCGACCCGACCGCGAACTGACCGAGCGCCGACCCTGTCAGGGGGAGGCCCCCGCCACCGCGGCAGGCCGGTCCGCGTGCTTCGCCTTGCCATACAGCACGGCGGCCACCAGCCCGAACAGCGCCAGCAGGGGCCAGGCCAGGCGCGCCGGCAGGGCGCCCTGCAGCGACGTCCCCACCAGCGGCCCGAACGACTGCCCCGCGGACTGGGCCAGCCCGAACAGGCCCGCATAGGCCCCGATGCGGTTCGGGGGCGCCATGGTGGTGGCGGCCGACTGCTGGGCCGGCGCGCTGATGATCTCGGCGAGGGTCAGCAGGGCCACGCACGCGATCAGGTGCAGCTCGCGCGTCGCCAGCCCGCACAGCCCGTAGCTGACGGCGTAGGCGAGGGCGCCCAGCACCAGCACGCGCTGGCTACCCACCCGCCGGATGTAATAGAACGCCGGCAGCTGCAGGGCGATCACGATCAGCCCGTTCTCGAGGTACAGGTGCCGGATCGAGTCGACCGCCATGTGCACGTGATCCGCCGCGTACAGCGACAGGGGCGCGTACAGCTGGGCCTGCAGCAGGAAGAAGAAGAACGTCGCCACCAGGAACCCCATGAAGCGACGGTCGTGGCGGTAGGCGATGACGTCGGACAGGCGGAAGGGGGGGCGCAGCGACGTCGTCTGAACGCGCGTTTCGGTGATCATCGACGCGGCGGCGGTCGCCAGCAGCGTCACGACGGCGCTGACGTAGAACAGCCGGCCGTAGGCCACCGTGCCGCCGCTGACCAGCGACGGCCCCGCCGTGCCCAGGGCCCAGCCGATGTTGACGCCGATCCGCTGCAGCGAGAAGGCGGCGATGCGGTGCTCGCCCCGGGACAGGTCCGCCACCATCGCCGAGGCGACCGGGTCGAAGAAGCCGCGCAGCACGTTGTTCAGGATGCACAGGGCGGCGATGACCAGGACCGGTCCCCGGTGCAGGATCTGGTGCCCCAACCCCGCCAGGATGACGGTGCGCAGGAGCATCGCGGTGATCAGCACGGGACGGCGCCCCACGCGGTCCGTGACCTCTCCGGCCACCCACTGCATGGCGGCGCCGGCCAGCCCGGCCGCCGTCCAGATGGCCCCGACCGCCTCCAGCGAGACGTGACGCTCCTTGTGCAGCGTCACGCCCAGGTAAGGCAGGACGGCGGAGAACCCCAGCGTGACCACGAGCCGCGCGGCCGCCAGGATGAACACCCGGCGATCGAGGGCGCGAAAGTCGGAGAGGAGTGGCAAGGAGGGGGGCCCGAAGGATAGTACGGATGGTCGATAGCACGAACCGTCGACGTACGAATCGGCGGCCGGGGCAGCGCCGCCGACCGTTTCCCTGCTACGCTGGCGCCGATGATCGTCGAGCTGATGAAGGAGTACCGCTTCGAGGCGGCGCACCGCCTGCCCCGCGTCGCCGCCGGCCACAAGTGCGCGAACGTGCACGGACACAGTTACAAGGTCGAGCTTCACCTCACCGGCCCGATCGATCCGGCCACGGGGTGGCTGATCGACTTCGGCGTCATCGACGACCGCTGGGCCGAGCTGTTCGCGCGGCTGGATCATCATTACCTGAACGACGTCCCGGGGCTGGAGAACTCGACGTGCGAGCACGTGGCCATCTACGTGTGGGAGCACATGAAGAAGTCCATCGACGCGCTGTCGGCCGTCACCGTGTGGGAGACCTACGACAGCCGCTGCACCTACCGCGGGACCTGAGGCGCGCGTGGACCACCCAGCCCCGGCCGCGCCCGAGCGCCTCCGCGTCGTCACGCTGAACCTGTGGGGCGAGAACGGCCCGCACGCCCGGCGCCTGGAGCTGGTGGCGGAGGAACTGGCCGGCCTGGATGCCGACGTGGTGGCGCTGCAGGAGGTTCGTGAGGTGCCGGGGCGGCTGCCGAACCAGGCGGCCACGCTGGCCAGCCAGTTCGGGTTTCACGCCGCCTTCTCGCCCTCGACCTCGTGGGGTGGGGGCGTGGAGGGCCTGGCCTTCGTGTCGCGCTTCCCCATCGAGCAGACGGACTCCGAGCGCCTGCCCCACGCCACGGAGACCGAGGGGCGCATCGTCTTCTCGGTCCGGCTGGCCACGCCGCGGGGCCCCCTGTGGGTCCACACCGCGCACCTGAGCTACCGCCTGCACGAGGGGCGCGAGCGTGAGGATCAGGTGATGGCCATCGACGCGCGCGTCTCGGCGCGGGCGGGCGAGTCCGAGCTGCCGCGGCTGGTGATGGGCGACTTCAACACCACCTGCGAGAACGACGAGATCCGCTGGCTGCGCGGGGCCACCACCCTGGGCGGACGGCGCGTCTACTATCAGGACGCCTGGGCGGCCGTGCACGGTGAGACGGGCGGCGTCACCTGGGCCGCGGCCAACCCGTTCCGCGCCCGCATGGGCTGGCTGCCCCAGGACCGCCGCATCGACTACATCTTCGTGTCGCCGGCGCGCCGCGATGGTCGCGGCACGGTGCTGGATGCCCGCGTATGCTTCGCCCAGCCCGACGCGGCGGGCGTCTATCCGTCCGACCACTGCGGGGTGCTGGCCGACGTCCAGATCGTGGCGAACCCGCCGGAGGGAGCGAGCCGCTGACATGTTCCGCCTGGCCCATGTGACCGATCCGCACTTCCGCTCGTTCGAGGGGGCGCACCTGGGCGACTTCCTGAACAAGCGGGCCGTGGGCGCGCTGAACATCGTCGTCAACCGGCGCCGCAAGCACAAGATGGAGCTGCTGGAGGCGCTGGGGGCCGATCTGCGCGCGCAGCAGCCCGATCACGTGGCCTTGACCGGCGATCTGTCGAACGTGGCCATCGAAGGCGAGTGGCGCCAGGCGCTGCGCTGGATCGGCGCCACGGGAAGCGCGCCGGACAGCATGACCGTCATCCCCGGCAATCACGACGCCTACGTGGCCGACGTGGTCGAGAAGCGGGCGTTCGAGACGCTGTTCGCGGCCTACCAGTCATCGGACCTGCCAAGCGCCACGACGTCCGCCGCGACCTATCCGTTCGTCCGCTTTCGCGGCCCGCTGGCGCTGGTCGCCATCAACAGCTGCGTGCCCACCGGCGACCTGGGCGCCTGGGGCACCATCGGCGAGGGGCAGCTGGCGCGCGTGGAGGCGCTGCTGCGCGCGCCGGCGCTGGCGGAGAAACTGCGCGTGGTGTTGCTGCACCATCCACCGGTGAAGCTGAAAGGCGGGGAGGAGCGCAACCTGAAGGACCGTGCGGCCTTCGCGGCGATGCTGGCGCGCGCGGGCGCCGAGCTGGTGCTGCACGGACACGATCATCGGGACGAGACCGCCAAGTTGCCGGGCCCCGATGGCCGCTCCATTCCCGTCGTGGGCGCGGGCTCGGCGTCTTACGCGGGCAGCCCCGAGAAGCGCGCCCGCTACAACGTCTACGAGTTCGCCGGCGGCCGGGTCACGCGCGTCACCCGCGCCCACGACGAGGCCCGGGACGCCTTCGTCGAGGCCCGCCGAGAGACGCTGGGCTGAGCCCGCGGCGGGCCGCGTAGAATGGCCCAGGACGCCCATGTCGCTGAAACCACCCGCCCTCGATCCCGCCACCGTCGGCCCCCGCGCCACCTCCGGTTACTTCGAACCCTACCGGTCACGGGTCCTGCCGCGCGAGAAGCGCGCGCTGGGCGACGCGCTGGGCCTGTCGAAGATCGGCGTCAACCTCAGCACGTTGTTCCCGGGCAAGGAGTCCTCGATGCGGCACTTCCACAGCCGCGAGGACGAGTTCGTGTTCGTGCTGGAGGGGGAGGTGGTGCTGCGCACGGACGCCGGCGAGCAGGTGCTGACGGCGGGCATGTGCGCCGGTTTCCCGGCGGGCGCGACCGATGGCCATCAGCTGATCAACCGCAGCGCGGCGCCCGCCCGGTACCTGGAGGTGAGCAACCGCGACCCTGCCGACGCCGCCGAGTACACCGACGTCGATCTGGCCTGCCGCAAGACCCCCGAAGGGCGCTTCGTGTTCACCCGCAAGGACGGCACGGCGCCCTCGGACGCCGGCCCGGACCGAACGCCCGCCGGCTGACGGGCGTCAGCGCAGTGCCGGTCACCCTCGGGCGGCGGAGGGCCCCGTCCTCAGTCCTGGTCGCCGTCCTCGGCGTGCAGCGTGGGGGCGCTCTGCTGGGGGACCAGGTCGGCGATGGTCACGCCGCGGGTGCGCTCCTGGCGCGCCTGGTCCAGCTCCGTCGCCAGGGTGCGGAGCGCCGGCGAGGTCGAGCCGTCGGCGATCTCGATGTCGCTCGACCGAAACGCCTTCAACACCTCGTCCAGGGTGATGGCGCTGGCGGACCGCCCCGGGATGTACCCGTTGATGTCCCCCCGCACGTCGGCGATCAGCCCCCGGGTCTTCAGGCGCTCCACGACGCGATCCACCACGTCCGGCGCCAGCCCGAACTCGGTGACCAGGCTGGCCTTGGAGACGCCCCGTCCCGACTGCTCGTGGGCGCCCGCCACCACGGCCAGCAGCTGGGCCGCCAGCAGGCCGTTGATGGGCGCGTCGCCGTTCTGCCGGCGATCCTCCGCCTCCAGCAGCCGCAGGTTCTGCACGGCGAAGGCGATCTCCGCCCCCAGCAGCACCAGGGTCCAGGACGCGTAGATCCACAGCAGCAACAACGGGATCAAACCCAGGGACCCGTACACACCCGTGTAGCTGCGCAGCAGCATGTTCCTGGCGAAGCCGACGAACGCCGCCTTCAGCGACTCGATCATCACCGCCGTGATCATCGCGCCCAGCAGGGAGGCGCTCCAGTTGACGACGGTGCGTGGCAGCAGCTTGTTCATCAACGTCAGCGCGATGACCTCGATGGCCATGGGCGCGAAGAAGCGGGTGGCCGCGTTGGCGCCGATCAGGCGGCCCGACCAGTACAGCGACACCGACGCCAGCGCCGGCAGCAGCGTCACCATGGCGTAGAAGGTCAGGAACTTGCCGATCAGGGTGCGCCGCGTCCCCACCCGCCAGATGTCGTTGAAGATGCGCTCGACGTAGCTGTACAGCGAGTAGCAGGTGCTGATGGTGAAGAACAGGCCGGCGCCCCCCAGCGCCCCGACGCTGATGTTGTTCGAGAACTGCTGGATGTGCTCGGTCACCGACTCCATGCCCGGCAACATCCGGGTGGCGATGAAGTCGGACAGGCGTGACTGCGCGTCCAGGGTGCCCACGCTGCGCAGGATGGTGAAGGCGATGGCGATGACGGGCACCAGCGACAGGGCGGTGTTGAAGGTCAGCGCCGCCGCTTGCTGCAAACACTTGTCGCGGGCCCACTGCTTCAGGATGCGGATCACCAGCCGGGTCAGGTAGACCGCGGCGCGGGCGCGGCTGGACAGCTCGGCGGAGGCCGCCGCCGTGTAGTGGTTGTTCCCGATGTAGGCCCGGATGTGTCCGATCGTTCGACGCACGCCCCTCCAGGTTACGCCCGGGAAGCGCGCTCCGCGCCAGGGGCACCACCTTTCCCGCCGGGAAGGCGGCGATTTTTTTGACGCTGGCGCTGGCTCCGCTAGCGTCGAAGCATGAAGGTGGTCTCGGAAGAACAACGGGCGTTCGAGGTGTTGATGCCGGGGCTGCTGCGCTGCCACCCCGGCCGGTTTGCCGTCCTGTGCGGCCAGCGCCTGCTGGGCGTCTTCGAGACCGTGGACGACGCCCTGCTGGCCAGCTCGCGCGAGTTCGACGCCGGCCGCCTGCCCGAAGGGTCGCCCGTGTTCATCAGCGAGATCGCCGAGCAGGTGTCGCTCCGGGTGACGGCCCGACCGTACACGCCCGACGAAGCGCGCGACCACGCCGCCCAGTTCGGCGACGTGCACGCCTGAGCCTGGGCGCCGGCGCGGTCCGGCCCGTTGCAAATTCGGGATCCCTTCGATAGAACCGGCCGCCGGTTTCGGCCCGCCCCGGGACAGCGCAAGGGGGCTCGCCGGAGCGGTGTTCGTCCTTCGTTCATTCGTCACTCGTGCTGGGGGATTGTGATGCGATCCGTGAGCTGCTTCTGCCGCGCGCCAGGACCGTCCCGCCCGCGGGGCCGCGCCCTGCTGTGGGGGCTCCTGTTGCTGGTACCGTTCGTCCTGGCGTCCTCCGGTTGCGTCGAGCAAGACGACGAGCGACCGACTGACGACGACATGAAGGTGGTGCGGCAGAACCTGCTGTCCGCGGCGCCCGCCCCGAAGAGCGCGGTGAACGCCGATCTGGACGGCAAGCTGGTGTACCTGGGCATGGACTGGGAGCCCGCCGAGGCCGAGCCCGGCAAGGACATCAAGCTGACGCACTACTGGAAGCTGGTGGCGTCGCCCGGCGACGGCTGGCGGGTGTTCACGCACCTGGAGGGGCCGAACCACCAGGGGTTCGTCAACGCGGACCATGGCCCGGTGGGCGGAAAGTACCCCGTCAGCCAGTGGAAGCCGGGCGACATCATCCGCGATCAGCACACGGTGACGTTACCGGCGAACTGGCCGGCGCCCTCGGCGCAGGTGTACGTGGGAGCCTGGCGCGGGCAGACCCGGCTGGCGCCGAAGAGCGGCCCCAACGACGGCAACGGCCGCGTGCTGGCGGCGACCATCCCGGTGAAGCGGACGCAGGCGCCGCCCGCCCGCAAGCGCTACGTGGCGCGCAAGGTGACGGGACACATCGTCATCGACGGAAAGCTGGACGAGGCCGGCTGGAAAGCGGCGCCGTCGACCGGGGCCTTCGTGAACACGATGACGGGCGCGCCCTCCGGTCCGGACACGCAGGCCAAGCTGCTGTGGGACGACAAGTTCCTGTACGTGGCGTTCGAGAACGCCGACACCGACATCTGGTCCAGCCTGAACAAGCGCGACGACAAGCTGTGGACCCAGGAGGCGGACGAGTTGATGGTCGACGCCGACGGGAACGGCCGCGGCTACATCGAGCTGCAGGTGGCCCCGAACGGCAACGTGTTCGACACGTACCTGCCTCAGTACCGCAAGTACGAGGACAGCCTGGACCCGAAGCGAAAGCCCTACTCGTGGAACTCGAAGGTCGACGTGAAGGTGACCGTCGACGGTTCGCTGAACAAGCACGACGACCAGGACCGGTCGTGGACCGTCGAGCTGGCGCTGCCGCTCGACGACGTGAAGGGGCTGGACACGGCCGCGCCGGCGCCCCGCCTGCCGCCACAGCAGGGGGACGTGTGGCGCATCAACATGTTCCGCATGGACATGCCGCAGGGGAAGGGGCAGCAGGCGGTGGGCTGGTCGCCGCCGCTGGTGGGGGACTTTCACGCCCTCGACAAGTTTGGCGAGCTGGCCTTCGGTGACGAGAACGGCAGCCTGACGCCGCCACCGGCGCCCCCGCCCGAGGCGAAGAAGGGTGAGGAGGCCGCCGGGGGGCGTTCCGGTAAGCCGGGCAAGGGCGCCAAGCGCGGACACAAGAAGAAGGGCGCCGACTCGCCCTGAGGCGAGGTCACCCGTCGCCGGGCGGGCCAGAGATGGGGTCGTCTGCCACCGCGACGATCTGCAGCACGGGCCCCCCGGCCGACCACACGACGTCGACCGTGCCCGGCGACACCGCGCCCAGGGCGATCAGCGCCGCGTGGGCGCGGGTCAGCGCCGCCGCGTCCTCGCCCGGCAGCGTCGCCAGCAGCGGCGCCAGCGTCTGCAGCCGGTGGCGCGGCCCGTCGATCCGTTCGTAGGTGATCGTGCTGTCGTCGTCGCCCAGCGCCAGCGTGCGCTGCACGAACGGTCCGCCCAGCGCCGCCACCGCCCGTAGCTGCTCCAGCGCGGCGCCGGTCACGGGGGCGTCCCGCTTCTCCAGCAGAACGGGCCGCCCCAGCCGGGGATCGTCACTGGCGAACAGCAGGCCGTTCCCGGAACGGCCCAGCGGCACCTCGGTCGCGGCCAGCAGGGGCGCCGCGGCCGTCGGGCCGGGGGAAGCCGTGGTCGGTTCTGTTCCCGTCTCGGATGCCGTCCGCGCGCCGTCATGGACGGGCCACCGCCGCAGCTCCTCGCGCATCTCGCGCGCGCTCTCCCAGCGCTCCTCGGGAGCCTTGCGCAGCGCGCGCAACAGCACGGCGTCGTGCTCCGGCGTCAACCCCTCGCGGAGCAGGCTGGGCGCCGGAGGTGCCTCGGCCAGGTGCTGGGCCACCACGTCGGGACCCAGGAAGGGCAGCCGCCCCGTCAGCGCCTGGAACAACGTCACCGCCAGGGCGTACAGATCGGCGGCGGGACCGATGCGGCCCCCGCTGATCTGCTCCGGCGCCATGTAAGCGACCGTTCCCATCAGGCCGCCCGTCTGGGTCTGGCCGAAGTCCGCCAGGTGGGCCACGCCGAAGTCGCTGAGCTTCGCGTTCCCGGCGGCGTCGAACAGGACGTTCGCCGGCTTCACGTCGCGGTGGACGATCCCTTGCTCGTGCGCGGCGCCCAGCGCGGACAGCAGGTCCAGGGCCAGCCGCCGCACGGCCCCTGGCGAGAGCGGCACGCCGTCTTGCAGCCGGTCCGCCAGCGTACCGCCCGACATCAGCTCCCACACGAACAGGCCGGCGGCCGGATCGGCGTCGTAGAGCGCCACGATGTTGGGATGGCGCAACCGCCCGGCCGCCTCGGCCTCCCGCGAAAAACGTCCGTAGGCCTGGTCATCACCGCCGCCCGCATTCCCGCCACCCGGGTGCCCGAAGGCGGAGTGCCCGAACGCCAGCAGCTTCAGCGCCACCTGATGGCCGAGCAAGGTGTCCTCGGCGACGTACACCTGGCTGGTGGCGCCCGCGCCCAGCGCGCGCAGCACCTTGAATCGCCGCTCGGCGGGCGCCTGCTCGCCCACCCCGGCCACGGGCGCGAACGCTCCGGCGGCGGCGTCGACGGCCTCCAGCGCCACCAGATCCTCGAGGGAGGCCGGCAGGTCCGGTCGCTGCCGCCGCAGGCGGCTGGCGACCTCGTTGGCGGCCACCGGATAGCCGAGCGTGACCAGGGCGCTGACCAGGGCGCGGCCGGCCGGCAGCGCCTGGGACGGGACACGCAGGGCGCGCTGGAACGCGCGGGCGGCGTCGGCGCCGCGGCCCGCCCGCGCCAGCAGGCGCCCCAGCGCCAGGTCGGCGGCCGCGCGCTCGTCATCGCTACCGGCGCGCGCGCGCGCCTGCTCGTACGCCAGCGCCGCCTCGTGCGGCCGGCCGGCGCTGTCTTCCAGACGCCCCACGTCCAGCCAGCTGCCCGCCCGCCGGTACCAGGTGGCCGCGGTGGCACGCTCGCCGGCGCGCTCGGCCAGGTGCGCGGCGTCCAGATGACGCCCGCGCGCCGCGAACGCCGCCGCGGCGGCCGACAGCTCGGCGCTGGCCTGGCGGGGGATCGAGGCCGCGATCTCCGCGGCCCGCCGGGCATCACCGACATCCAGCGCCAGCCGGATGGCCAGCGGCCGCCGTTCCAGCTGCAACGCCAGCGGCAGCGCATCGGCGAACCGCCACAGCCGGTCGTAGATCTCCAGCGCCCGTGCCGTCTCGCCCCGCGCCACCGCGAGCCGCGCCGCCACCAGGTGATCGCCCGCGGCCAGCGCGTCGGCCACCGGGTCGGCCCCGGCCGCCACGGGCCTCGCAGAGTCGTCGTCGGCGTTCGGCATCCCCAGAGACTCGGATTCATGGTAGCAAGGCGCCTTCGCCATGTCGCAAGCACCACGAACCTCGCCGCAGAACGGCTTCGTCCTCGGTGTGCTGGGGGGCAGCGGCCTTTATGACCTGCCCGGCCTGACCAACGTCCGCCAGCAGACCGTCGAGACGCCCTTCGGGGCGCCCTCCGGTCCGGTGGTGACCGGGCAGATCGCGGGCGCCAGCGGGACCGCCACCGTCGCTTTTCTGGCCCGCCACGGCCGCGGGCACCGGCTATCGCCGTCCGAGGTCAACTACCGCGCCAACGTGTACGCGCTGAAGCAGCTGGGCGTGACGCGATTGCTGTCGATCTCGGCGGTGGGCTCGCTGCGCGACACCATCGCGCCGGGCGATCTGGTGCTGGTGGATCAGTTCATCGACCGGACGCACGGCCGCGCCAGCACCTTCTTCGGCGACGGCGTGGTCGGTCATGTCAGCTTCGCCGACCCGGTGTGCCTGGACTGGGCGCGCCTGGTGGCGCAGGCGGCGACCACCACCGGCGGCCGGACCGTGGCGCCGGACGGCGGCGCGCCGGCGGGGGCGGGGCCGCGCCTGCACCTGGCGGGGACGTACGTGTGCATGGAGGGGCCGCAGTTCTCGACCCGCGCCGAGTCCAACCTGCACCGCAGCTGGGGCGCCGACGTGATCGGGATGACCGCCGCCACCGAGGCCAAGCTGGCCCGCGAGGCCGAGCTGTGCTTCGCGCTGCTGGCGCTGTCGACCGACTACGACTGCTGGAGGGCCGATGAAGCCGCGGTCACCGTCGGTTCCGTGATCGAGGTGCTGAAGGCGAACGTGGCGCGCGCCGAGGCCATCGTGGTGGCCCTGGCGGCGGCCCTGCCGGGCGCGCCGGCGCCCGCTTGCTCCTGCGCGCGCGCCGCCGAGCACGCCATCCTGACGGCACGCGACGCCATTTCACCCGAGGCGCGGTCGCGCCTCGCGAAACTGTATGGGAGGTACCTGTGACGACGCTGGATTCGCAAGCTCATTCCTTGTTGGTGGTCGGTTCGGTGGGGCTCGATGACGTGGAGACCCGCGCCGGCAAGCGCACCAGCGTGCTGGGCGGCGCCGCCTCGTACTTCTCGGTCGCCGCCTCGTTCCTGGCCAAGCCCCGCATGGTGGCGGTGGTGGGGACCGACTTCCCCGCCGAGCACTCGGCGCTGTTCCAGCAGCACGGCGTCGATCTGACGGGGCTCGAGCGCGTGAACGGCGAGACCTTCCGCTGGTCGGGGGTCTACGCGCACGACTTCAGCACGCGCACCACCCTGGACACCCGCCTGAACGTGTTCTCCGCGTTCAACCCCAAGCTGCCCGCGGGCTGGTCGGACTCGCAGCAGGTGTTCCTGGCCAACATCGATCCCGAGCTGCAGCTGGCGGTGCTGGAGCAGACCCGGAAGCCGCACTTCGTGGCCTGCGACACCATGAACTTCTGGATCGGCGGCGAGAAGCGGCCGGCGCTGTTGCGGCTGCTGAAGCGGATCGACCTGCTGATGCTGAACGACGAGGAGGCGCGGCAGCTGTCCGGCGAGGCGAACCTGCCGGCGGCCGCGCGCGCCATCCGCGGCATGGGACCGCGGGCCGTGGTCATCAAGCGGGGCGACGCGGGCGCGCTGCTGTTCCACGAGGCGGGCGTGTTCGCGGCGCCGGCTTTCCCCATCGAGAACGTCGTCGATCCCACCGGCGCCGGCGATTCGTTCGCTGGTGGCTTCATGGGGTGGCTGGCCCACACGGGCGCCACCACGCCGGCCAGCATCCGCACCGCCATGATCATGGGCTCGGTGCTGGCGTCCTTCGCCGTGGAGGACTTCAGCCTGGACCGGTTCCGCACGCTGGACCTCAGCCAGATCCGCGAGCGCTTCGCCGCCTTCGCCGACCTGGTCCACTTCGAAAAGATCAAGCTCTGAAGGGGGTGGGGGCTTCGTCGCCCCCGTGACGTTGCGGTATGCTGGCGCTCGTGCGCTGGCCCCCGCGTCTGGCTGTCGTCCTGTCGATTGCGGTCTCACTCTGGGCGACGGGGGCGTGGGCCCGGGCCGCGTCGCCGGCCTGTCCTGACGCCGACGCCAGGCCGAAGGGGCAGGGCAAGGCAGAGACGCCGCAGCTCTGGATCGCGCCCCAGACGCCCGTCGTCGGCAAGCCGCTGCGGGTGATGGCGGTGGCGCCTTCGTCCCTGGATGGCGCCGAGGTGTCGTTCACGCTGGCGGGCACTCCGGTGCCACCGGCGCGCTCGGTTCACCGCGGGGGGGCGCCGTTCAGCGTCGAGGCGACCATCGCCAAGGCGGCGGCGGGGCACTACCGGATCGAGCTGATCCGCGAGGGGAAGACCCTGGCCTGCCGCACGGTGGACGTGGGGCGCGCCAAGGCGGCGTCCCGCCCGGCGGCGGCGGGCACCTGGACGGCCACGCGCGCCTGGGACCGCACCACCGAGGATTACTACAGCGCCTGGATCGAGTCGCTGTTCGACGCCCCGGTGAGCGACAGCCTGGGCTTTCGCCCGCTGGCGCAGGCGCTGCGCGACGCCAACCGTAACTTCCTGTTCGACTACCTGGGCCTGGGCGAGGACGATCCCAAAGCGAAGACGGCCCTCGTCGCGGCGCCGGACTGCGCCGATCTTCCCTACTTCCTGCGCGCCTACTTCAGCTGGAAGGTGGGCCTGCCGTACGGCTTCCGCGACTGCGATCGTGGCACGGAGTCGCGGCCGCCCCGCTGCGGGGCCCTGTTCACCAACGAGTCCCCCGTCGAGAACGCGCCCAAGGACGCCCTGGGCGCGATGAAGAAATTCCTGCGCCTGCTGGCCAACAAGGTGCACTCGGGCAGCGCGCGCACGGCCCTCGGTGACGAGGAGACGGACTACTACCCGGTGGCGCTGACACGCGAGGCGCTGCGGCCGGGCACGGTCTTCGCCGACCCGTACGGGCACGTGCTGATGCTGGCCAAGTGGATCGATCAGGGCAAGGACACGGGCGGCATGCTGCTGGCGGTCGACGGTCAGCCCGACGGCTCGGTGGGGCGGAAGCGGTTCTGGGAGGGCAACTTCCTGTACGCGAACGACGTGGCGGGCGCGGGGCCGGGCTGGAAGGCCTTCCGGCCTTTGCTGCGCGGCGGGGACGGCAAGCTGGCGCCGCTCTCGAACGCCGCCCTGCGCGCCGATCCGCGGTTCGCCCCGTTCTCGACGGAGCAGGCCGACCTGCCGCGCGACGCCTTCTACGTGAAGATGGGCAAGCTCATCAATCCACGGGGGCTGGAGGCGGCCGCCGCCTACGGGGAGACGCTGGACGCCCTGACCGAGCAGCTGCAGACGCGGATCGGCTCGGTGGACAACGGCGAGAAATACATGCGCGAGAACCACGACCCGGTGGTGCCCATGCCGGACGGCGCCAAGATCTTCGAGACCATCGGGGCCTGGGAGGACTACGCCACCCCGTCGCGAGACATGCGGCTGCTGATCGCCATCCACGTGCTCGAGACCTTGCCCGAGCGGATCACGGCGCATCCGGAGCTGTTCAACATGGGCGGGCGCAAGCCGGCCGCGGTGCGCGCCGAGGTCGAGGCGCTGCACGCCGCCCGGGCCAAGGAGCGCAGCATCCAGTACCAGCGCAGCGACGGCGGCCCCTTCAAGCTGACCGTGGCCGACGTGCTGGCGCGCAAGGCGGGGTTCGAGATGTCGTACAACCCCAACGACTGCGTGGAGACGCGCTGGGCCGCCCCGGCCGGCAGCGCCGAGGCGTCGACCTGCAAGCGCCAGGCGCCCGAGGACCAGCGCAAGAAGATGGCGGAGTACCGGCCCTGGTTCCACGAGATGCGCCGCCCGGCGCGCTGAGCCTGTCTCAGCTGGCGCGCAGCGCCCGTAGCAGGCGCGCCGACGCCGGACCGCCCGCCTGCAGCGTCAGATGCCGCACGCCGTGGGCGTCGATCTTGATGGTGACGCGCAGGTGATCGGCGGGGGCGGCCGCCGGAATGCGATCGATCCACTCGATGACCGCCGCCGTGCGATCGTACGCCTCGTCGAGGCCCAGCTCGGCCACCTCGGCGGCGGAGTTCACGCGGTAGAGGTCCGCGTGCAGCAGCGGCACGCGGCCCGGGTGCTCGTTGACCAGGGCGAAGGTGGGGCTGGCCACGTGGCGGTGCGCGGAGATCTGCAGGCCCTCGGCGATGCCCTGGGTCAGGGTCGTCTTGCCGGCGCCCAGCGGACCGACCAGGCCGATCACGTCACCCACGCGCATCAGGCCGCCCAGGCGCCGTCCCCAGGCCTTCGTCTCGTCGGCCGTGGCCAGGACGATCGGCGCTTCGTCGCTGGCCTGGCCAGTCGCCGGTTCGCTGCCGGCTCGCTCGGTGATGGTGCCCACTGGCGATGCATCTTGTCGCGCGCGCCTGTCGCCGGCAACGGGATCTCGCATAATATGCGCCGTCACCTTGACCCGCCGTCGCTCACGCTCGCGTCTTTCAACCGGCCTCGCGCTGGCGGCGCTGCTGCTGGGGGGCGCCCGGGCGAACGCGCAGGCACTGGACGCCCATGTCTTCGCGCGGTCCTACGGCGTGATGGGCACGGACCTGACGCTGTCGGCGTACACGAACGACGACGGGGCCGCCCAGCGCGCCTTCGACCTGGCCCTGGCAGAGCTGCGCCGCATCGAGGTGCTGATGACCGACTGGCCCCACGAGGGCCAGCCGCCGTCCGATGTCCTGCGCATCAACGAGGCGGCGGGGCGCCAGGCGGTGAAGGTGTCCGACGAGACGTTCGAGGTGATCGCCTTCTCCCTGGACATCTCGCGCCGCTCGCAGGGGACGTTCGACGTGACCTACGCGGCGATGCGCGGCCTGTGGAAGTTCGACCAGGACATGGAGAAGAAGCTGCCGCCGCCCGCCGAGATCGCGCGGCGGCGCAAGCTGATCTCCTGGCGCGACGTCGTGCTGGATCGGGCGGCGAAGACGGTGAAGCTGCGCCGGCCCGGGATGCGGCTGGGCCTGGGCGGCATCGCCAAGGGATACGCGGTCGATCGCGCGTCCACCATCTTGCGGGCACAGGGGCTGCAAAACTTCATGGTGCAGGCGGGCGGCGACCTGTACGTCGCGGGGCAGAAGGGCGAGGCCAGCTGGATGGTGGGGGTGCGCGATCCGCGGGGGGGGCCGCGCGACGTGATCGCGAAGATGCCGATCAAGGACCACGCCTTCTCCACCGCAGGCGACTACGAGCGCTCGTTCATCCTGGACGGCAAGCGCTACCACCACATCATCGATCCACGGACCGGCTATCCCGCCACCGCCTCGCGGGAGGTGACGGTGTTCGCGCCGAACGCCTTCCTGGCCGACGGGCTGGACGACGCCATCTTCATCCTCGGTCCGCAGAAGGGGCTGGCGCTGTGCAAGCAGTTCGCCGACGTCGAGGCGCTGATCGTCGACGCCCACAACAAGGTCTGGATGTCGCCCGGCTTGCAGGGCCACCTGATCCGCACCGGGGAGCCGCATGACGGGATCTAGCTTCGGGGTGGGCACGGCGGCGGGGTCCATCGCGGGCGACGACGTCCTGATCGTCGGCGGTGGCGTCATGGGCTCGGCCGTGGCCTTGCGCCTGGCGCAGCGGGGGATTGGCGTGACGGTCGTCGAGCGCGGCATCCCCGGGGCCGAGGCCTCCAGCGCCGCCGCCGGCATGCTGGCCCCGCAGACCGAGGCGGACGGGCCCGGGCCCATGCTGGCGCTGGGCGTGAAGAGCCGGGCCCTGTATCCGGACCTGGCGGCCGAGCTGCGGGAGCTGACGGGGATCGACGTGGGCTACCAGCGCTGCGGTGTGCTGGCGCTGGGATTTCACGATGAGGACGAGCGCGCGCTGAGCTTCCGCCGCACCTGGCAGGTGGCCCAGGGGCAGCGGGCCGAGTTGCTGGCCGAGCCGGCGCTGCGGGCGCTGGAGCCGGCATTGGGACCGTCGGTGCGGGCGGCCCTGCACTTTCCCGACGACGCCCAGGTCAACCCGGCGGCGCTGGCCCGGGCCTTCTCGCAGGCGGCGGCGGCGGCCGGCGCGCGCTTCCTGCAGGGGCGGTACGTCCGGCGGGTGGTGGTTGAACAGGGCGCGGTCACCGGGCTAGAGCTGGACGGCGAGGTGCTGTCGACGGACAAGGTGGTGCTGGCGGCGGGCAGCTGGTCGGGGCTGGTGGAAGGGGGAGGGGTCCCTGCCTCGGTGGTTCGCCCGGCGCGCGGCCAGCTGGTGGCCATCGAGACCCGGCCCCCGCTGTTTCACCACGTGCTGTCCGTGCACGGCAAGGGCTACCTGGTGCCGCGCCGGGACGGCACGGTCATCGCGGGCAGCACGGTCGAGATGGTCGGCTTCCGCAAGGAGGTGACCGTGGGGGGCCTGGCCACCATCCTGACTCTGGCGCGCACGCTGGTGCCAGGCCTGGCCGACGCGCCCGTACTGTCGTCCTGGTCGAACTTCCGCCCCTACACGGAGGACCAGCTGCCGGTCCTGGGCGCGACCGCGGTGCGCGGGCTCTATCTCGCAACGGGGCACCACCGCAACGGCATCTTGCTGGCCCCCATCACCGGCGACGCCATCGCCGGCCTGGTGGCCACGGGGGACGCGGGCGTCGATCTGGCGCCGTTTTCCGTGACGCGATTCGCGGGCCCGGCCTGAGCAGACGCCGGCCCGAGGCCAAGCAGGGGCCGGCCAGAGCCCGTCGAAGGACCGCTACTCGCCGCCCTCGCTGCCGCTCTCGTCGGAATTCTTCTCGGGCTTCTCGGTCTTTTCGGCGCTGGCGCTGCCCGCCTCGGCCGGGGCGCTGGCCGAGCCGCCGCCGAAAACGTAGGCCAGCCCCACGTAGACCTGGATGAACTGGTCGATGGCCCCGCCGGCGATGGCCGGCGTCGCCAACGGATCGGTCATCACGTCGGACCGCTTCACGTTGAACGCCAGTCCGAAGCGCCGCCAGTCCACCCCAGCCCGCAGCTCCCACGGGCCGGCCAGCCGGTATCCCGCACCCACGCCGGCCTCGAAGCCGTTGCACTTGGTCCGCGGGAAGTAATTGCCCGCGGCGATGTCGCCCGGCTTACCCAGGCACTGCAGGTACCCCAGGTTCGCCTGCAGCATCAGCGACGGCGTCACCTGATCGCGGATGCCGGCGCCCACCCGGGCGAACTTGTAGCTGACGCCCGGAACGACGGCGTCCGGCATGCTGGCGTTCGACTTCGTCAGCTTGAAGGCCTGGCCACCGTAAGAGACGCTGAGGAACGTGCCCAGCGGCAGCCGCGCCTTCACGCCGACCGCATAGGCGAGGCCGGTCGTCTTGTAATCGCCGTCCACGCCCTTCGACGTCACCACCGGCAGCAGGTACGAGACGTCGGCCAGCAGGCCCAGATCGGAGGCGAACCCGGTCACTCCCGCCAGCGCCGCCGGAAAGATCTCGCCGCGGAAGAACAGCACCGGGGCGCGGGGCAGGCTGTAGTTGGCCACCTTCGTGGCGCTGAGATCGTTGCGCGTCTGGTTGAACGACAGCGAGCGCATGAACAGCGCCGGCCCCGCCGCCACGTCGACCGCCGGGCTGGCCGGGGCTTCACCCTCGTCGGCCGCTTCGCTCTTCGCCTCGGCCTTCTCCGTCTTCTCGGCCTTCTCGGTGGTCTTCTCGGACTTGCTCGCGGAGGTCTCCTCCGACTTCTCGCTCTTCTCTGGCGGGGGGGCGGGCGCCTCCGTCTTGGCCTCGTTCGAGGCCTCGGCCCCGCCCGCCGCGGCGGGCTCCTCCTCGGGAGGGGGCGCCTCGAAGCTACCGCCGCTCGGTGGCTTGGTCTTGTTGAAGGCACCGGCCAGCCGCTTCCAGAACGTCTTGCTGATGGTGGCGGCGACCTTGCGGGGGTCGGCGCCCTGGAAGGCCTCCTCGCCCACCGAGCTGCCGTCATCGCCGGTGCGGACGGTGATGGTCGCCTTCTTCTTCGACACCTCGCCCGTGACGATGGCGGTCAGGTCCAGGGCCTTCGCGACGGCCTTGAACCCGTCGTTTCCGTCCAGCTTCACGTGCGCGCTTTTGGCGGCCGAGGACAGCTCCGAGGCGGACACCACGATGATCTTGCGGGACTTCAGCGCCTTCTCGACGGCGCCCCGGCTGGCGGCCTCGCCGGGGCCGGTGAAGGTCATCAGGCCCACCTTGGGCGCGGCGCCGTGCGGCTTGGCCGCGCGTTTCGGCTTGGCCTGGGCGGCTCCTGGCGCCGCCACGGCCGCCGCGAAGGCGGCCAGGCAGGCCAGCGCCGCGAGCGCGGCAGAGCGGGAAAGAACGCGATTGGCGGTTTGGGTCGTCTTGTGCATTCGAGTGGGCTCCGGCGCCTTTTTACGTCGGCGAGGCGAAACCCGAAACATGGGAGGCGGTTTGTCGATCCTTCATCGATCGTCGAACTGGGATCTTGCACCGCTGGGACGCCGCACCCGCGGCGCCCCATGTCTCGTGTCGAACGGCCTCGTCCGGGCGCCGTCGCTCGCTCAGATGGTCAGTGTCGGCATGTTACTGGATCTTGGAGATCCAGTCCTTCAGACAGTCTTTCTGGGCCTGGGTGATGGGGGCCTGGCGGGGGGAGGCAGGCATCTGGGTGTCATTGCAGGTCGTCCCGTTCACCACCTTGTAAAGCACGCTGCTCTCGGGGTTGGCGGGGTCCACGTAGTCCTCGCCGCCGCACAGGATCAGGGACTTCTTGCCCTTCAGATTGGCAATGATGTTGCTGCCGGTCAGGATGGGCTGTTGCAGGGACGTGTGGCAGCCGCTGGCGCCGCCGCCGTCGAGGCAGCCGTGGACGGTGTCCTTGAACAGCATCGTGGGCGCGTCACAGGGCGCCGAGGCGGAGCCCCCGGAGCCCGTCGAGCCTCCCGAGCCGTTTCCGGTCATGCCGCCACTGCCACTGCCGCCGCTGCCGCTGTTTCCGCCCGAGCCGGTGCTACCCCCGCTGGAGGTCGAACCCCCCGAACCGTTCGAACTGCCGCCGCTGCCGCTCGAACTACCACCGCTGCCGTTCGAACTCCCCCCACTTCCGGTGGAGCCGCCGCTTCCCTCCGAGTTGGCCGAACAGCCCACCAGAGCGGGGGCCAGCGTCAGGGTTCCGAGGATGGCAAAACCTGCGAGCAGCGACGGGCGAGCAGCGCGAACACGAGCTGTTTTCACGGGAACCTCCAGGGTCTTTTGCGATAACACGGAAAGTCGTGATCAGGTACCTCGAAAACTCGCGCGTCAGGCGAGATCGCGAGCGTCGAGAAGGCCGGGTGGCGTCTGACATCGGGACCAGTCCCGACGGTGGCGCCCGCTTCGACCCCAAATTCTCCTGGTAGTCGGTGACCGGCGACAGCGTACGAGATGACCCATCCGTACTACTGTCGCGAATGGTGCGCGGTTGTGCTGCTAGTTCCGTTATTCGTCGAACAGCACGTCGTCCGTCATGTCCTGGGCGTGCGCCTCAAGCCGCGCCCCCGACAGCTCGGCCGTGGTCTTGCGCAGCCGTTCGGCCAGCACCTGCACGAAGCTCCACAACAGCTTCACGGACAGCGAGGGATCCTTGCGGACGATCTCGTAGAACTCGCGCCGCCGCAGGATCAGCAGCCGGGAAGGATCCTCGGCGGTGGCGCTGGCCGAGCGCGGGATGCGGTCCACCAGCGCCATCTCGCCGATGTGCGAGCCGGGCAGCAGATAGGTGATGAAGGCCTCGTTCTTGTGAACGCGCACCTTGCCCTTCAGCAGGATGTACAGCTCCTCGCCGAACGTGCCTTCCTTGATGATGTCCGTGCCAGGGGCGAACTCCTTCACCTCGGTGACGTTCAGCACCCGGATGATCTCCCGGTAGGTCAGGTGCCGGAACAGCGGCATCTGCTTCAGCACGTCGACCTTGCGCTGCAGCTCGTCCGCGCGATCGTCGGCCGCCGTCGCCGCCGCCCCGGCCGCCGCCGCGTCGACCCGCACCACCACGGCGGTGATGTTGTCGTGCCCGCCGCCCTCGTTGGCCAGCGCCACGAACCGGGTGGGCGCACCCGTGATGTCCTCCCCCGACAAGAGCTCGATCATCTTGTCGTCCTTCAGATACGCGTGCAGGCCGTCCGAGCAGAGCAGGAACTGGTCGCCGGGCAGGATCTCGAAGTCGATGGTGTCCGTCTGTACCGTCTCGTACACGCCCACGGCGCGGGTGACCGCATTCTTGTAGGACTTGTAAGGGGAGTCGTCGATCCCCTCCTTGGTGAGCTTCCCGCGCCGGATCAGCTCGTTGATCAGCGAGTGATCTTCGGTCAGTTGCACCACCTGGCCGCGCCGGACCAGGTAGATGCGGCTGTCGCCCACGTGGGCGATGAAGCCGCGATCGCCGGCGATCAGCAGGGCGGAGGTGGTGGTCCCCATGCCGCGCTTCTCGGGCTCCTTCTGCCCGCGCTCGTAGATGGCGTGGCAGGCCGTCTGCAGCGCCCCCTCCAGCAGGTTCAGGATGTCCTGGGGGCGGATGTTGACGTCGCCGTTGGCGTAGCGCTCGACCAGCTCCCGGTTCGCGTCCACGGCGTTGCGGAACTCGTGCACGGCGATGTCCGAGGCGACCTCGCCCGAGGCGTGTCCCCCCATGCCGTCGGCGACCACGAACAGCGACAGCTTCTTGTCGACAAGGAAGTTGTCTTCGTTGGCTTCGCGCTTCTTGCCAACGTCGGTCGCCGCCCAGAAACTCAGCTCCATGCCGGGGCTCCTCTTCTCGTGCGGTCCGGGACCCCGAACCTTCTCGTAGCTACCATGAACGTGCACGGTCGGGAAGGCGAGACCGGGCGGGGCGGCCGCGCCGGGCCGAGTTTCATCCCCGTTTCGGGCCGCGATTCGCGGGCTTGACACCTCGACACTCCCTGTTACATATGTGCCCTTCGCCGAGCGGGACACCGGTTCCGTCCGGCGGCAGAAACACTCGGGGATCGTCTAATGGCAGGACGCCAGATTCTGGATCTGGCTATCAAGGTTCGAATCCTTGTCCCCGAACGCAAGGGCAGCTCCCAAGGCTGCCATGGCCCCATGGTCTAGCGGTTAGGACGTCGCCCTCTCACGGCGAAATCTCGGGTTCAAGTCCCGATGGGGTCACAGGAAACGCTCGCTCCGCTCGCTCGCGGAAGGGGCTGCGCCCCTCCCGCGGGCCCTCCCCACGGATGCGTAGGGCCCGGAGTGTGCTCGGCATGCGGTGACTCCGGCGGGCAAAGCCCGCCGGAGTTGATCCTGCCGAACGCCTGATGGCGATAGTCTCAGGGACCGTGGCATGCGGCTAGATGCGGCTGGTGGGCAAGCCTAGGGAGTCCAGTCGTCTTCGGCCATGCGACGGTAAAAGTGCCGGTAATACTCCAGCGTCTCGCGGGCCCCCGGATTCCCGAACGTGTAGACCGGTGCGTGCCGATCCCACCCGGCGAAGAAGCGTTCGACAGCCTTAGTCGGGTCAAACTTCTCTCGGCTCAGTAGCTCTTCTGGGGTTACCAGGTCGATCCCACGCTCCCTCGCTTCTCTAGAGATGAATTTCTGCGGGTCCAGCCCATTTGGTCCGTGTCCGTCCCAGCTGACGAGCGGGATCGAATGCTCAGCTGCCACCTTCAGACAGAGTTCGTCGACTCCGTTGCCGATGATGCTCTCGTCGCTCAACCGGTCTCGGCCGGCAAGCCAGTCTGGCAACAACTTTTCCTTGATGAAGTAGACAAAGAGCCTGACGAAGTTGGATTTGGGACCGTGCTCCTCGCCAACCGGCGGAGCCTTGCTCATCAACGTCCGGGTCAGTTCGTTCGGAGGCGACCACGTCGCCCACCTACGTTCGTTGAAGAACAGCGCGAGGATGAAGGCCGCGCGGGCTCGCTGCGCCCAAAACTGTATGTCTGCGTGGGTCAGGTTGGCCGTCGGATCCTCACACCGTCGGCGAGGGCCTCGAAGACCAGCGCGCAGGAAGACCGACGGATTCCGAGGAGTCCCCGGACCACGACCTGCGTATCGAGGACGGCTCTAACGGCCACGAGTCAGCGACTGGCGGACCCCGCGTACGGCGTCGTCGATCTCATTCTCGGCGATGGTTTCGTCATCGTCGGTCATATGGCCTACCTGATGACGGACCTGTTCGGCCAGAACACGTAAGCGAAGCCCCGGAGTCAGGACGCCTTCGAGGACCTGTGCCTGCCGATCCATCGGAAGCGAGACGAGCCGGCGCCGCAACTCGGCAACCTCGGGATCATCGACCTTGGCTGGAAGGGCCATGGGCCGAGTTTACCTCGCATCCTTCCCCCACGCCCGGTTGCTGAGCCTGTAGGGCGCGAAGCGCAGCACGGGCGTGCTGTAGCTCGCTGTTCACGATCGCGTTGTCGGCCACCATAGCCAGCCGCAGGGCCGCCTGGATCACCTTCCGCGCCGCGTCCAGGGCCTCGTTACACTCGTTACAGTCTGCTGCCACCGCTCGCCGCTCGCCACCGCTGTGCTCCGTCGGGGCCCGCATCACCAGGCGGGGTCCCGTGACGTTCGGGCCTGTTTCAAGTCCCGATGGGGTCACTCTCCAAAGTAGCGTAAATGCAGACGGACAAGCCCGCATTCTCTCCCTGCTCCCCCAATCTGAGGTCGCCGCGATGAGGGACCTGGTGCTAGATACCCAGCACCGGTACATGCCCCCGCGTACGCTCAGGTCACCACTCGTCAGAGCCGTCGGGGCAGTCGGGCTTGCCGTTCCTGACGAGGTCGAGACCGATCGACGAGAAACCGTCCGCGCAATGAAATGCCGTGCTTTCGGGGCGGCAGTTGGCTTCGTCAAACCCGTTCGGGCAGTCCATCTTGCCGTCGCAGGTCTGGAAATGCTGGACCAGCGCAGAGTTGGATTCGTCGCAGGGTAGGGTCCGACGCATGCAAAATGCCATCCCGCTGGTGCCTGCGCCGCAACTCGCGACGAACGAATCCGCGCACTCGGCAGCTCCCGATGCGGAAGCCGAGTCCGCGCACTTTGCAGCGCACGCGGCCGAGCGCCACGCGCTCTCGGCGACACAGAGCGCTTGCGTCTCGCTGCCCACGCCGAGCGCGGCGAGACAGCCGTTCAGAACCGGCGTCTCTTCTCGGATGCATCCGGGCAGGGCGTTGACGTCGCTGAAAGCGCAGCGGCACTGATTTTGCGCCCAAGCCGTGACGGCATCCATCAGCTTGTCGGCCGCGGTCGCGCTCGGGATCGGTAAGCTCCATGGTCGGGGGACACTGGTGACGTCGTCGCACGTCTGCGAGGGCGCGGGGCCGGCGATTCTTTCGGGCGTTCTGCGGATCTCGGAACCACCCATCGCTCCCCAACACCAAACACTTCCGTCGACGACCCGCGCGCAGGCGTGCGCCGATCCGAGCGACAGCTCGACGGCCGGCCCAATTCCGGGCACCATCACCGCGATGTCGCGCGTGGCCAGCGTGCCGTCTCCGAGCTGACCCGAATCGTTCCGTCCGCGGCAGAGGACTTGCCCATCGCCTGTGCGGGCGCAGGTGAAATCCTTTCCGACGGCGATCTCCGCCACGTCCCTGCCGAAATCGGCAACCACGGCGTAGAAGTCAGGGTATCCGGCGCCGCGGCACCAGACCGTGCCGCCGGCCTTGAGCACGCAGTCGTGGTCGTCGCCGATGGCGTTCGCAATGATGCCATCAGGTACACCGGCGATCGCGTCCACGTTCCGCGAGTCAGTCCGCCATGGCACGTCATAGAGGTGGGCTTTGTCGATGAGGCGCGTGGCCGAGCCGCCGAGTTGCAGGATCTCCAGAGGCTGCTCGCCAATGGCAGGGATCTGCTGCGCCGCCACCATCGTCAGGTCGGCGGCGCCCGTGCCCCAGCAGTAGCCGTGGACCCATAGGTCGAGAACGCAAGCGTGGCGGGCGCCGAGCGCGATCTGGATAGGTCCCTGCGCGTTGGGCAGCGCGACCGAAACCGGCAACGCCGATTGGTCCATTCCGGCCACGCCGAGCTCGGAGGAACGATTGTCGCCCCAGCATTGGAGGCCTGCCTCCGAAATCGCACAGGTGTGATGCCCGCCCGCCGCGAGCAGCCGCGCCGACGCGACCCCATCGACCGGCACAGGCCCAGGCGCGTCTGCTGTGCTGCCGTTGCCGAGTTGCCCGAAGCCGCCGCCGCCTACACATGCGACTCGCCCGTCAGCGTAGAGAATGCAGCTGTGATCATCGCCGCTCGCGAGCTGCTTTCCGCAGCCGACGGAAGCCGACAAGTTCTCTGCGGGGGCATGACCCGTATCGACGGTGTCAAGAGCACCTCCGTCGCCAATGGATCCGGGCGAGGCCGACCGTCCCCCGCAGCCCAGGGCGGAAAATGCGACGATCGGAGCGGCGATCGCCACAAGCTTCCAATCAGCGGCACGCAGCGCGGCCGCCCCGTGAAACGGGCGCCCGGGTACGTGCAGGTCGGACTCGAAATACCGCAGCAATCTCCTCAACCCCATGTCCTGTGCTGTCCGCAGCAGGTGACGATTGCAACAAAACCGGAGAGTGGCCCGGCCGGCGTGGCGTTCGGCTGGCCGATTGCCGAACCGATCGTGGCGTGCTGGCTACCATGGTCATCCGTGGAAAAGTAGGGGAGAAATCGGTATCCGTTCGGACGAGGGCGTCGCGACTGTGGGGGGTCGAGCGGCAGCAGCGCCGGCGGTGGCACGGGTATCGGTGTCGACGCGCGCATGGACACCATGTCCCCCATCGACGCCGTGGTCCGATGTACGCGGCGGAGAACAAGGCGCAGGATCTCGGCGGGTGCGCCGGGCCCCGAGGGCCTCGTTGCTACGCTAGCGTCCGGCTCCCGCGTTCGACGATGGGGCCGGGTGGCATCGAATGCGATGAAAACGTGGAGTGATTCCAGTTGGTTACATGGCTCGGGCTGCGACGACCACGACCGCGACCTCGCTGTTCACGTTTAAAAAAGTGACCCGATGGAGTCACAAGTAGCGCAGCAGCTAGTCAGTTAGGTGTTTCGAGGGTGCTGGGGCCCACTTGGTGAGGCCGGCGGCACCGACCGAGGTCTCGGTTTCGACGGTGCGGCGATGGATAACAGCCGCATGTGCGCAACCGTCTGAGACGCCGCCAGATGCGGGTAGCGCTCCGTCATCGTGATCGACGAGTGGCCGAGCAGGCCGCGGATCAGGAACAGCGGCATGCCTCCCGAGGCGAGGATCGAGCCGTAGCTGTGCCGGAGATCGTGCTACTTGATGCGGCTGAGCCCCGCGCGCATCTGCGCGGCCCAGAGCGCCTGCTGGAACTGTCCAGGCCCTCAGCAACCCACCATCGTCGTCGCAGAAGACCGGGTCAACGAAAAGCAATCATGGCTGGGCCCTTGCTGATCTGGTCATCAAAACGAGGCCGTCGATCGGATGGACACTGCTCCGCGGAACCGGGCTCGAGCCTCGTAACAAACCGATGTCACGTTGCGCGCCATCCGACAGTTACCTTTGATGAGAAACGTCCTACGCCCGTCAGTCCCCGAGGTGCCGCAGCCACGGTCCGGCACATGGCATGGTTCTTTGCGTCGCCGCCCGGCTTTCGCCGCCGTAGCGGTGATGATGGCGCTGGGCGCGGCCGGGTGTGGCAGTGGAGCCGGCAGTCCCGCCGGAAACGACGGCGGTGCGACGGGCGGGGTGAAGGGCACCGGGGGCCTCGACGGACGGGCGAGCGGCGGGGCCGACGGCAGCGGCGGCCGGGTCGGTTCCGGAGGGGCAACGACCAGCTCGGGAGGAATGCTGGGTTCGGGAGGGGCACTCGGTTCCGGTGGACGGGGCAGCGGTGGTGCCGCGGCCTCGGGAGGCGCGAACGCATCCGGGGGCGCGACGGCCTCGGGCGGCGCTGGGGCGGGAGCGGCTGCCGGCACCATGGGTGGGCCGGGCGGCCGGCCGGGGTCGGGCGGCGCCTCGGCGAGTGGCGGCGCCACGGGAACGGGCGGCGCGGCCGGCGGGGCGCCGGGCAAGCTGACGCCCCAGGATGCCGCTCGGCTGATGGCGCCCGGGTGGAATCTGGGGAACTCGTTCGACGGCAGCCCGGAGGAGACGAGCTGGGGCAATCCCGCTCCCACGCAGGCGTTCATCCAGGCGGTGCACGCGGCGGGCTTCAAGACGCTGCGGCTGGCGGTGACCTGGACGGACCACATCGGCGCGGCGCCCGCGTACACCGTCGACAGCGGCTGGATGAACAAGGTCAAGCAGACGGCGCAGTGGGCGGTGGACGCGGGCATGTACGTGTTCGTCAACACGCACCATGAAGCCGACGGCAACGGCGGCTGGGTGACGTTCCCGGCGACGGCCAGCGCGACGGCCGTGGCCACGGAGGTCTCGGCCGTCTGGACGCAGATCGCCACGGCGTTCGCCTCGTTCGACAGTCACCTGATGCTCGAGTGCTTCAACGAGCCCAACGAGGCCGGCGGCGGCAACACCGCGCAGGCCCAGACCGACCTGAACCTTTATCTGGAGGCGTGCGTGAAGGCGATCCGCGCCACGGGCGGCGCGAACGCCACGCGCATCGTGATGATCCAGCCGGTGGGCGCCAGCCCCATCCAGGCGGGCATTCAGGCCATGCAGAAGGCCAGCATCATCAACGATCCGAACCTGGTCATCTCGCTGCACACGTACTACCCGACGAACTTCGGGCTCAGCACGACCCCGTACGCCTGGGGCAGCGCCGCCGATTACACCAGCATGCAGAGCTCGATCATGCAGCAGATCCGCGCCTGGCTCCCCACGCAGGTCATCTTCATCGGCGAGTGGGGCTCCATGAACGCGCAGGCCACCGCCAACCGCGCCGCGCACGCCCAGGCCTACGCGCAGGACACCACCACCGCCGGGCTGGTCCCCATCTGGTGGGACAACGGCGGCTCCGGCACCAGCTCGTTCGCGCTGTTCGATCGCAGCACGGGCGCCGTCACCCAGCCCTCGATCGTCACCGGGATCATGACCGGCGTGAAGAATGGCCTGGCCGCGCCCAACAGCTGGGCGACACATCCCTGACGCGCCCCCGAGCAAGGAGCGCAGCCAGGGGCAAGGAGGCCCCGCCGCTCTGAACTTTTCGACATACAACGCTGATCGGGCCCGCAGTAGCTGGTATGCGCGTCCAGCATTGTGTTCGAACTCTCGCCCTCGCTCTGGCCGTCTCCGCGCTCGCTGCCTGTCAGTCGAGCGGCTCGGGAGAAGGCGGAACGGGGGGAACGCCGTCGCCCGGTAGCGGCGGCAAGAGCGGCAGCGGCGGTTCGACCGGTACCGGCGGGGCCAAGGCAGGTACCGGGGGCGCGGGAACGTCAGCGGGCTCGGGCGGCGCGCTGGGAAGCGGCGGGGCGACGGCTTCGGGCGGGACGAACGGCACCGGCGGAGCGACGCCCGGAAGCGGCGGGCGCGCCGGCAACGGCGGTTCGGCGGCCAGCACGGGGGGCGCCGCCGGCGGCTCGACGGGCAGCGGTGGCAGCGCCCCGGGCACGGGTGGCAAGGGCGGGACGCCGGGCAGCGGCGGCGGGGCGGGGGGCGCGCTGGCCTGCGCGGGACCGAACGCCTCCGGCTCGTCGTTCACCGTCGACGCCACCGGCGTGACCTTCACGCTGACGGCCGGCAAGCAGAAGGTTCAGGTCTGCGCGCCGGACATCATCCACGTGCAGTACACGACGGCCGCGACGATCCCGATGAAGACGGAGCTGTCGGTCAGCAACAGCTGGAGCACGCCCGTCCCGTTCTGTGTGTCCGAGGCCGCGGGCGCGGTCACCATCACCACCAGCCGCCTCAAGGTGACGGTGAACGAGATGACCGGCGTCGTGACCTACCTGGATCTCGCCGGCGCCACCGTGCTGGCCGAGTCCAGCAAGACCATGACGGCGGCCACCGTCGAGGGTGTCAGCACCCACACGGTCAAGACCGCCTTTCTCTCTCCCACCACCGAGGCGCTGTTCGGCCTGGGCCAGCATCAGGACGGCGTGATCAATCGCAAGGGCTCGACGCTGCACATACTGAACGCCAACACGCAGATCCAGATTCCCATGGTGGTGTCGAACAAGGGCTACGGCGTCTTCTGGGACAACTACTCCACCTCCGACTTCGCGGGGAACGTGTCCAGCAACTCGCAGTACAGCTTCAGCTCCGAGGCGGGCGATCTGGTCGACTACTACTTCTTCTACGGCCCCACCATCGACGGCGTGATCGCGAACTACCGCATCGCCACCGGCGCGGCGCCGCTGTTCCCCAAGTGGGCCTACGGCCTGTTCCAGTCGAAGGACCACTACCAGAGCTCGAACGAGCTGCTGAACGTCGAGAAGGGCTACCGCAACGCCAACATCCCCGTCGACGTCATCGTGCAGGACTGGCAGTACTGGAGCCCGTACGTCTGGGGCTCGCAGCTGATGGATCCCAGCCGCTATCCGGATCCGGCGGGCCTGGTCCAGCAGCTACACGCCGCGAACGTGCACACGATGATCTCGATCTGGCCGCTGTACCAGACGCGCGCGGGCAACACGGCGATGGTGACGGGCGAGCTGGATCCCTACAACGCGCTCAACGCCATCAACGCGCTTTACCCCGACACCACCAGCGGCGGCTACTACCACTTCTACGACACGTTCAACGAGATGGCGCGGACGCTCAGCTACCAGTACGACCACGACCGCCTGATCGCCAAGTACGGCTGGGACGCCATCTGGGCGGACAACACCGAGCCGCAGAGCTACCCCGACGGCGTCAACGTGCACGCCGCCACCACGGCGCTGGGCAAGGGCGCCCTGTACATCAACGCCTATCCGCTGGAGCACAACCGCGGCCTCTACGAGGGCTGGCGCAGCATGGGCCCGGACGACAAGCGGGTCTATGTGCTTACCCGCAGCGCGTTCGCCGGCCAGCAGCGGTACGCCGCCGGCGTCTGGTCGGGCGACATCAACGCCACCGCCGACGTGTACACGGCGCAGATCCCGGGCGGCCTCAGCCTGGCCATCTCGGGCATGCCGTACTGGACCACCGACATCGGCGGCTACTTCGGCACGCCCACCGAGGAGCTGTTCACCCGCTGGTTCCAGTTCGGCGCCTTCTGCCCGACCTTCCGCATCCACGGGCAGGCCGCGAAGGAGCTCTACGGCTCGCAATGGAGCGCGACCGGCAAGGCCAACATGCTGGCGGTGGACAACCTGCGCTACCGGCTGATGCCCTACATCTACTCGCTGGCCTGGATGGTCACGAACCAGGGATACACGATGATGCGTCCGCTGGTGTTCGACTTCCAGGACGACACCAAGGTGTATGGGATCAAGGACCAGTTCATGTTCGGTCCGGCGCTGCTGGTGAATCCGGTGACGGCGATGGGGGCCACCAGCCGCTCGGTCTATCTGCCGGCGGGCACCTGGTACGACTTCTGGACCGGCGCGACCGCGATGGGCGGCGCCACCGCCACGGCCAGCGCGCCCCTCAGCCAGATCCCGCTCTATGTCCGGGCGGGCTCGATTCTTCCCATGGGCCCCATGATCCAGTACGCCACCCAGAGCGTCGACCCCCTGGAGATCCGGGTGTACAAGGGCGCCAATGGCTCGTTCACGCTGTACGACGACGAGAACGACACCTACAACTACGAGAAGGGGCAGTACGCCACGATCCCGTTCACCTGGGACGACACCGCCCAGCAGTTGACCATCGGTGCGCGCACCGGGTCCTACACCGGAATGCTGGCCAGCCGCACCTTCAACATCGTGTGGGTGGGGGCTTCGCACGGGGCTGGCCTGGGCGTGACCTCGGCGGCCGATCAGATGGTGAAATACGACGGCACCGCGATGGTGGTCAGCGCCAAGTAGCCGGAAGCTCGACGCGGCGCACCTCAGCAGGAACAGATGAGAGCCACATGTCGAACCCCGCAAGCCAGCCGGAAGCCGCGGGCGGCCCAGTGGTGGGCGGGCGTCCAGGACGGCGCCCTCGAGCAAAGCAGCTGGGAAAAACGCCTGCCGCGGGACAATTTGCGCGCGCCCGGGACAATAGCGGGAGTGGGCTACCTGCGCTTGGTCCGGTCCGGCGTTCCGGCCCCTTCGCAGGACAGCGATTGCCTGGAAGTGTTCGACCAGGAACTCGATTACCTGTACGTGCTGCTCCAGAAATTCGGCGCGCGACCGGCCGAGGTCGAGGATCTGCTGCAGGACATCTTCGTCGTCCTGCGCCGGCACTGGCCCAAGCTGGACACCACCCGGCCGTTGCGCCCCTGGCTGTTCGGCGTGGCCCTGCGCGTGGTGCGGGCGCACCGCCGCCGGGCGGCCCGGGAGGTCCTGCGCGACACCGTCGAGGTGGAGGAGACGGCCGCCAGCCCGGAGGTCGGTCTCGAAGAGCAGCAGTCGCTGGCCCTGCTGCGCGCTGCCCTGGAGCAGGTCCCGCCGGCGCGCCGCACCGTGATCGTCATGCATGAGCTGGAAGGCGTCGAGATCGTCGAGATTGCCCGACGGCTCGAGATGAGCCGGATCGGTGTCTACACCCGTCTTTACAAGGGCCGGCGAGAGCTGGCCTCGGCGTTGCGGCGCATGGACAGGGTGCGGCCGTGAAGCGCCGGCAATCGTCCTTGCCGTCGGAGCTGGAGGCGTTCATCGAGCCGAGGCGGGTGACGCGGCATTTGCCTGCCGAGATCCGCACCCGGGTGCTGGCGCGGGCGGGAAAGCCTGCCGCGGCCGGCGGAGAGCTGCCGGCGGCGTACCCCCGTCACCGGGGCGATTCACCGGCACCCGTCCGGGCCCGCCTGCTGGTGCGGCTGGCGGTGGCGGCGTCGGTGGCGCTGGCGGCCGGCACGGTGTGGGCGATCGTCTCGTTGCCGCGGCAACCTGAAGGGCAGGTCGGTCCCGGCGTTCATCCGAGCGCCGCGGCGACGAACGCCGGGCCGCGCCGGAACGCAGCTGCCGGCGCGGTCGAGCGGTCCCCCGCCGTGACGATGCCGCCGACCGGGCCAGCCAACGCAGCGCCCGCGCCGGGCGCCCTCGTCGCCCGGCCTGTCCCGGAGGCAGCCGTTCGTGCTCACGGGCCGCGCCCCGCGGCGCCCCGCGATGCCTTCGCCGTCGAGCTGGCGCTGCTGCAGAGGGCCCACACGGACTACACCCATCGGGACCTGACCGGCGCGCTGGCGCTGCTGGCCAAGCACGCGCGCCGGTTTCCGCGCGGACGCCTGGCGGAGGAGCGAGAGGCGTTGCGTGTCCGCTCGCTGCTGGCCGCAGGGAGGACCGCCGAGGCCCACCGGGTCGCCGCCGCGTTCGCGACCGAATTTCCCCGCAGCGCGCTCCTGCAGCGACTGGACGGCGAGGAGAGCCCGCGGCCGTGACGCGCGGGCGGATGCTCCGGGCGGCCTCGCGCCTCCGGAACTGTCCGGCCCGGCCTACCGTCGCGACAGCTGCCGTCTCGTCGCGCGGCCCCCGGGGCCATCGGCCCGGCGGCGTGAGCTTCCTGACCTCGCTGAGCTTGTTGAGCCTCGTCGCGTCGGCGATGCTGGTGCTGGTGATGGAGGTGCCCGCGTGGGCCGCACCGTATGCGGTCAAGCTGGATTACCAGGCCGGGCCGGACTGCCCGGGCGTCGACCAGTTCGTGGCCGGCGTGCAGTCCAGGCTGGGCTACGATCCTTTCGCGGAGAACGCCCCCGAGAAGGTCCTGGTGCTGATCACGTCACGGGGCGACGCGCTGAACGGGCGGGTGGAGTGGCGCGACCGTCACGGTGACTGGGCCGGCGAGCAGGGTTTCCCCGGCGGGGGCACCGATTGCCGGCGCCTGGTGCACGCGATGGGCTTCGCGCTGGCGGTGCAGATCCAGATCCTGGCCGCCACCCGCCTCGAGCTGGACGATGGCGCCTTGCCGCTGCCCAGTCCGCCGGCGCAGGGCCCGGCGCCCGTCGAGCCGCCGCTCCCGGTCGTGGCCAGCCCGCTACCGCCGCCGCCCCCGCCTGTCGCCGCCCCGCCGGTGGCCACGCCGTCGATCAGTGCGCCGAGCGCGGCGCCGGGCGCGCCGAACTCCGGTGCCGTGTTCGCGTTGGGCGCCGGAGGCGGAGCGGCGCTCGGAATGTCGTCCGTTCCGAGCTGGTCGGGGCGGGTCTTCGGGTCGGCGGGCTGGACCCACCTCTCCGTCGAGCTGGCGGCGGCCCTGAGCGTCCCGGACATCACCCGGCGGGCCGACGGCGCCGGGTACTCCCAGCAGTTCCTGTTTCTGGCAGCCGCCGGCTGCGCGGGCGTGGTGCGCTGGTCGGCTTGCTTGCTGTCGAACGTGGGACAGGTGCGCCTGCACGGCGAGGACATCGACCGGCCCACGTCAGCCAACGTGCCGCTGGTCGAGGTGGGCGTCCGCGCCGGCACGCGCCAGCCGCTGGGCCGCCATGTCTTCTGGCAGGCCCACCTGGATGGCCTGGCCAACTTGAACCGGTGGACGGCCACGCTGGACCAGGTGGCGGTGTGGACGGCGCCCCGCTTCGTGGCCTCGCTGGGCGTGGAGGCGGGGGTCTGGATCCCATGAGCCCTGTCACCGCCGGGGCCCCGCCGGGCCGAATGGCCAGACTGCTGCTGGGCCTCGCCGTGCTCTGCGTGGGCGCCTGTGCCGAGACGCGGGATCTCGGCACGACGGTGCCGCGTGGCAAGCTGCCCGTCGATGCGCGCAATCCGTTCGTGTTGATGAACGACGGGGTGCACGACAACTGGCAGGGCGAGTACGCGCTGCTGATGGCCAACGGGGGAGGCATGACCCTGGCCGGCATCATCGTGAACACCGGCGGCAACTCGCCGGACATCGACGCGAACGTCACGGGCTGGCGCGCGCTGGTGACCGCCGCGCGTTACAGCGGCATGCAGTCGCCCGATCCCATCGCCAGCATCGGTCCGTCGCTGACCCGCCCCGCCGACAGCCAGTTCGCCTCGACGACGCCGAATCACTCGGAGGGCGCCCACCTGATCCTCGAGGCGTCGCGGCTCAGCCTGCCCTACCGGCCGCTGGTCGTGGTGACCGGGGGCCGCCTGACCGACCTGGCCGACGCGTACTTGATTGACCACACGGTGGCGCAGCGGGTGGTGGTGGTGGCGTCGCTGGGGTCGCTGACCAGCTCGGGCGCCGTCATGAACGCGCCGAACGGGGAGATGGATCCCTGGGCGGACGCCATCGTCGCCGCCTCGTACCGGTTCGTGCAGGTGAGCGCCTTTTACGATCAGCTGACAGACGTGCCCGCATCGCAGCTGGGGGAGCTGCCGTCGAACGCCTTCGGCGCCTGGATGACGATGAAGCAGCCCGACATCTGGAGCCTGCCCCAGGCAGCGGATCAGGTCGGCGTGCTGGCGCTGGGAGTGCCCAGCTTCGCTGCCACGGTCCAGTCGGTGTCCGTCGGTCCCTTGCCCGACGGGGGATCGGCGGGACCGGACCTGATGGTCAAGCAAGGCGGGCCCGACTGGCTGGTCACCCAGGTGGACAGCGGCGAATCGACGCGGCTGTTCTGGCGGCTGCTGAAGGATCCAGGGACGTACGGTGGCGCGCACGCCGACGCCGGTCCCTGACCGCCCGGCGGGCCCGACGGCGGCCGCGCGCGCCGCCGCGGGGCGCAGGGACGGCGCCCCGCCACCGTCGGGCGCGAATACCGCAATCGGAACTTGCAGTTCGGCCCCCGTCGATACAGATCGGTCTGGTGGCTTGCGACATCTTGGTCGTCGAGGACGACAAGGAATTTGCCGAATCCCTCGCTGAGGTGCTGCGCGACGAGGGGTACCGGGTCACCGTGTTCACGATGCCCGAGGACGCGATCGAGTGGTTGCTGTCGGGCCGCCAGGCGGCGCTGGTGCTGCTGGACCTGCGCACGCCCGGCATGAGCGCCCAGCGCTTCCGGGCGCTGCTGGTCTCGACGCCGTCCCTTCGCGACATGCCGGTGGTGGTCGTCAGCGGCGATCCCAACATCCGCCGGATCGCCGGCGCGATCGGCGCCAGCGACGCCCTGTCCAAGCCCGTCGACATCGAGCGCCTGCTGGAGACCGTCGACCGTCATTGCCAGAGCCGTCCCTCCCCGGATGGCCCCCGGGTCTAATCGTCGATCTGCGCCAGGGTGGCCCCCGCCGGGCGCCGCTGGGCGGACCAGCGCGTACCCTGTTCCACCCATCGGCGCAGGGTGGGGCGCCCGCGCGCGGCGTCCAGGAACTTGCGCTCGGCCCGGGCCAGCCGTCGCTTGAACGTCGCCAGCGACGTGGTGCACGCCGCCGCCCCGTCCGGCAAGCTGGCCCCTTCGACGACGCGCACCAGGAAGGCCACGCCCTCGGTGACGGGCAGCGTCTGCAGGATGTCGCAGATCTCGCGCAGCGCGACGCGGGCCTCGGCGGGCGGGGGCTCGTGCTGGCGGGTCCGGCCATGTTCCGGGGAGAAGAGCCCCAGCCAGCTGCGACGCTGGCGGCGCCGGACATGATCGCGCGCGGTGCAGACGGCGATGGTGGTCAGCCAGCCGCGCACGCGCCGGCAGTCGTCCAGATCGCCGATGCGCTCGATGGCGCGGATGAAGACCTCCTGCGCCAGGTCCGGCACGTCGTCGTCTGCGCCCAGGACGGACCGCAACGTGCGAACCACCCCGCCGACATACGCGTCGTAGAAGGCCGCGGCGGCGCCGCCGCGGCCCTGGCACAGGGCGCGCACCAGTTGCTCGTCCTTGCCCGTCAGTTCCCGGTCCGTCCCCGCGGTCACTTTGGAAGGCACTCTAACAAACTCGACGGCTGGTAAGGTACCGCGCCCACGGCTACCCGCCGCCGGGCGTCCCGATGATCGCCATCACCAACCTGGCCAAGGAATACGGCGCCCGCGTGCTGTTCGCGGAGGTGTCGCTGCAGCTGAACGCCGGGTCGCGCTACGGCCTGGTGGGCGCGAACGGTTCGGGCAAGACCACGTTCATGAAGATCCTGGCCGGCGACGAGGAGGCCTCTAAAGGGACCTTCGCCATTCCCCGGCGCGCGCGGGTGGGGGTGCTGCGGCAGGATCGCTTCCTGGACGGCGGCGCCATCATCCTGGACCTGGCCATGCGGGGCGACGCCATCGTCTGGCCGGCGCTGGAAGAGCAGCGTCGCTTGACCGCCGCCGGGGGGCACGTCGACGCCGGACGGCTGGCGGATCTGGAGGACGTCATCGCGTCGCACGACGGCTACACGCTGGAGGCGCGTGCCAGCGAGGTGCTGGACGGGCTGGGGATCCCCACGCGCTTGCACCGCGCGCCCCTGTCCACGCTGTCGGGCGGCTTTCAGCTGCGGGTGCTGCTGGCCCAGGTGCTGGTGGGGGGCGTCGACGTGCTGTTGCTGGACGAGCCCACGAACCACCTGGACATCCTGACCATCCGCTGGCTCGAGAAGTTCCTGTCCGGTTACGCCGGCTGCGCCGTGATCATCTCCCACGACCAGCGATTCCTGGACAACGTCACCACCCACACCCTGGATCTCGACTACGGCACGGTCAGCGTGTACGCGGGGGGGTACTCGCAGGCGATGGTGGAGAAGGCGGCGGCACGCGAGCGGGCCGAGACCTCGGTGGCGCGCGCCGAGGCGGAGATCGCGCGCAAGCGGGCCTGGGTCGAGCGGTTCGGGGCCAAGAACACCAAGGCGACCCAGGCCCAGAGCCGCCTGAAGCAGATCGAGAAGATCGAGGTGGCGGAGCTTTCGGCCACGTCGCGGCGCGCGCCTGAGTTCCAGGTGACGCCCGAGCGTCCCAGCGGGCGCGAGGTCCTGGAGCTGAAAGGGGTCAGCAAGTCCTACGGTGACAAGCGGGTGCTGACCGACGTGTCGCTGGTGGTGCGGCGGGGCGAGCGCGTCGCCGTCATCGGCGCGAACGGGCTGGGGAAGTCGACCCTGCTGCGCGTGGCCGTGCAACGGCTGGCGCCCGACGCCGGGCAGGTGAAGTGGGGCCACGAGACGCGCGTCGGCTACTTCCCGCAGGACCATCGCGAGGTGCTGCACGATCCCGACGCCACCCCGCTGGGGGCCGTGGAGGCGGCCTGCCCGGGCGAGAGCCCGACGTTCGTGCGCGGTCAACTGGGGCGGGTGCTGTTCTCGGGCGACGAGGTGAACAAGCGGGTGGCGCTGCTGTCCGGGGGCGAGGCGGCGCGGCTGATCTTCGCGTTGCTGGCGGTCGAGCATCCGAACGTGCTGGTGCTGGACGAGCCGACGAACCACCTGGACCTCGAGTCGATCCACGCGCTGATCGAGGCGGTGAAGGCGTTCACGGGGACGGTGCTGTTCGTGTCGCACGACCGCTGGTTCGTCAGCGCCCTGGCGACCCGGGTCATCGAGTTGACGCCGGCCGGTCCGCGAGACTTTCCCGGCACGTACGCCGAGTACCTGGAGCGCCTCGGCGACGATCACCTGGACGGGGACGCCGTGGCGGCGCGGGCTCGGGCCGACAAGGCCGAGAAGAAAGCGATGGCGAACGCCGGCGCGGCCACCGGCGAGAACTGGGAGGACCAGAAGAAGCGCCGCAACCGGTTGGCCCAGCTTCCCAAGCTGCGCGACAAGGTCCTGGCGCAGTTGACGGCGGCCGAGGCGCGCAAGACGGAGATCCAGGCCACCTACGCTGACCCCGACTTCTATCAGCGGGCCACCCCCGGCGAGGTCGACGCCCTGGTCAAGGAGGAGGCGGCGCTGACTCCCCGCATCGACGCCCTGATGGCCGAGTGGGAGGCTCTGGAGCGCGAGCTGGAGACGGCCGGGTGATCGCGGCGCGTTTGGCCGCCGGCAGGGCCGGCCGCATCATCATATGCACGGCGCCGGAGACCCCGCCGGGACGACCTAGCGTTTATGCCCCGTTTTTTGTTTGCCTCCGGGACACGGATCGCTATACTGCGCCGCTCACATGGCCAAGATTAAGATGAAGTCCAACAGCAGCGCGAAGAAGCGCTTCAAGCTGACCGCCAATGGACGCGTGAAGAGGAAGAAGGCGTACCTGCGCCACAACCTCAGCTCGAAGAGCACCAGCGCGAAGCGCAACCTGCGTCGGGGCGGCTACATCAGCGAGACGCAGGAGCACCAGATCAAGGCCATGCTGCCGTACGGGACCTAGCGTCTCTCGCAGCCCCGTCATCCCGCCCAGACTCACCGGCAAGACCCACAGGTAACAAGGACAGTCGGACATGCCCCGCGCAAAAGGTGGATTCAAGTCTCGTCATCGCCGCAATCGCATCCGCAAGGCCGCCAAGGGCTTCCGGGGCGGACGCTCGAAGCTGTGGAAGGCCGTAATCGAGGCCGTCCATCGCAAGTGGCGCTATGCCCTGTTCCATCGGCGGAAGAAGAAATCCGACTTCCGCGGGCTGTGGATCATCCGCATCAACGCGGCGGCGCGTGCGCTGGGCCTGTCGTACTCGAAGCTGATCGCGGGCCTGGACAAGGCGAACGTGAAGCTGGATCGCAAGATCCTCTCCGATCTCGCCATCTCGGATCCGAAGGCCTTCGAGAAGGTCGTCGAGGCGGCTCGGGCAGCGTAGCCCCGGGGCCGTGATGCCGAGCCCCGGCGCCCAACAGATCATCGACGAGCTGGATCGGCTCGCCGCCGCGTTGGCGGAGGAGATCCGCCCGCTGAGCACCGAGCAGGAGATCCGCGCCGCGCAGGCGCGCTATCTCGGCAAGAAGGGTCGCGCCTCAGAGTTGATGAAGGCGCTGGGCAAGCTGCCCGCCGAGGAGCGGCCCGCCGTGGGCGAGGCCGCGAACCGTGCCAAGGGCGCCATCGAGGCGCTGGTGGCCGAGCGCCTGGGGGCCCTGGCGGACGCGGCGCTGGCGGGAGAGCTGGCGCGCACCGTCGACGTGACGCTGCCCGGCTTCGGCGAGCCGCTGGGCACGCTGCACCCGTTGACGCTGGTGCGGCGGGAGGTCGAGGAGATCTTCCTGGGTCTGGGGTTCGAGGTCCGCACCGGCCCCTGGATCGAGACCGAGTGGCACAACTTCGACGCCCTGAACACGCCGGCCGACCATCCCGCGCGGGACATGCAGGACACCTTCTTCGTCGAAGGGGGCCGCATCTTGCGTTCGCACACGTCGCCGGTGCAGGTGCGGACGATGATGACGTCGCCGCCCCCCATCAAGATCATCGCGCCGGGGAACGTCTTCCGACGTGACGACGACGCCACGCACACGCCGATGTTCCCGCAGGTGGAGGGGCTGTACGTCGATCGGGACGTCTCGTTCGCCGACCTGAAGGGCACGTTGCTGCACTTCGTGCGCCGCTTCTTCGGCGCCGAGCTGAGCATCCGCCTGCGCCCCAGCTTCTTTCCCTTCACCGAGCCCTCGGCCGAGGTCGACGCCGGGTGCTACCTGTGCGGCGGTACGGGCCGGCGCGACGGGGCGGGGTGCCGCCTGTGCAAGGGCTCGGGCTGGATCGAGATCGGCGGGTCGGGGATGGTTCACCCCAACGTGTTCCGCGCCGTCGGCTACGACCCCGACACGGTGCGCGGCTTCGCGTTCGGCATGGGGCTGTCACGCATGGCGATGTTGAAGTACGGCGTCGACGACCTGCGCGCGTTCTACGAGAACGACATCCGCTTCCTCTCGCAATTCCAGTGAGCTGACCAAGGCTTCGCCGCTTTCCATGAAGATCTCGTTCAACTGGTTGAAGGAGCTGGTGCCGCTGCCCGAGGGCACCACGGTCGCCGAGGTGGCCCGCCGCCTCACGCTGGGCGGGCTGGAGGTGGAGTCCATCACGCCGCGGGGCCGCGAGCTGACGGGCGTGCGCGTCGCCGAGGTGCGCGCGGTGCGGCCGCACCCGGGCGCCGACAAGCTGCGCATCGTGCGGCTGCAGGTCGATCCCAACGCTGGCTCCGACCAGGACGCCGAGGTGGTGTGTGGCGCCCCGAACGTGCCCACGCGCGGTGGGCGCGTGGCGTGGGCGGCCCCGGGCGCCGTGCTGCCGGGGGGAATGAAGATCGCTCGCAAGGAGGTCCGGGGCTTCGACTCGCCCGGGATGCTGTGCAGCGAGAAAGAGCTGGGGCTCAGCGAGGCGGCCGAGGGGATCATGATCCTGCCCGCGAACCTGCCGCTGGGCGCCGATCTCTCGGTGGCGCTGGGCCTGGCCGACGAGGTGCTGGAGGTGAACGTCACGCCCAACCGGCCCGACGCCCTGTCGCACGTCGGCATCGCCCGCGAGGTGGCCGCCGCCTTCGGGGTGACCTGGCAACTCCCGCCTCTTCCGCCGCTGCCGCGCGAGCGCGCCTCGCAGGAGCTGCCCGTGCTGGAGATGACGGCGAAGGAGGGGCGCTCGCTGTCCGTCACCGTCGAGGACGCCGTGGCCTGCCCGCGTTACCAGGCGACCATTATCCAGGGCGTGCGCGTGGCCCCCAGCCCGGCGTCGCTGCGCTTGCGGCTTGGTGCCTGCGGCGTGCGGGCCATCTCCAATCTGGTGGACGTGACGAACGCCGTGATGCTGGAGACCGGCCATCCGCTGCACGCGTTCGACCTGGACAAGGTGGTGGGCGGCATCGTGGTGCGCCGGGCGCGGCCGGGCGAGGTGCTGCGGACCCTGGACGGCATCGATCGGCCGCTGGTGGCGGACGACATCGTCATCGCCGACGGCGAGGGACCGGTGGCGCTGGCGGGCGTGATGGGCGGTGCGCGCACGGAGGTCTCGGCCAGCACCACCAACGTCCTGCTTGAGGCGGCCACCTTCGATCCGCGCAGCGTGCGCAAGACGGCCAAGCGCCTGGGCATGCACTCGGAGGCCTCGCACCGGTTCGAGCGCGGCGTGGACGCCGAGGGCGTGTCCGCGGCGGGCAGCCGTGCCGCCGCGTACCTCGCCCAGCTGGGCCGGGGGCGGGTTGCCGGCCCGCCGGTGGACGTCTATGGTGCGCCCCCGGCGCGCCGGGAGATCCGGCTGCCGGTGTCGACCTTGCGCCGCATCGCCGGCTTCGAGGTCGCGACCGACGAGGCGCTGGGCCGCCTGCGCGCCGTCGAATTCGACGCCCAGCTGAGCGGCGACGTCCTGGTCGCGGTCCCGCCCACCTTCCGCCCCGACGTGACGATCCCCGAGGACGTGGTCGAGGAGGTGATGCGCCTGATCGGTCTCGATCGGGTGCCGGCGCGCCTGCCGCCGGGCGGGAAGGCCCCCGAGCCCAGCCCCGAGCGCTTCGCCGATCGCGCGCGAGATACGCTGGCGGCTTTGGGGCTGCACGAGATCGTCGGCTGGGCGTTCGTGCCCCGGGCGGCCCTGGTCGCGCTGGGCGAGGCCAGGCTGGCCAGCGCCATCACCGTGCAGAACCCCATCTCGTCGGACTACGAGGTGATGCGGACGTCGCTGCTGCCGGGACTGGCCGACGCTGCCCGGAGGAACCTGGCCCGCGGCGTCTCGGACGTGCGCCTGTTCGAGGTGGGTCCGACGGTGTTTCCCGAGGGCGGCGACAGCCACCATCGCCAGGTGACGACGGCCGCCGGCCTGCTGGCGGGCCAGCGCGCCGGCTGGCTGAAGCCCGGCGCCCCGCTGGACTTCTTCGACTTGAAGCGCGTGGTCAGCGAGTTGCTGGCGCGTCTGGGCGTGAGCGCCCCGCGGTTCACCGCCTTCGCCGCGGGCGGCGAGCAGGCCCCGGCGGCGCCGTCGTACCTGCATCCGGGCGTCGCCGCCGCCATCGACGTGGCGCGCGACGACGGCAGCGCGTTCCCGCTGGGCGTGGCGGGTGAGCTGCATCCGGTCGTGGCCCGCCGTCTCGGCATCGAGGTGCCGGCATTCTATTTCGAGGTTCACATCGACGGCGTGGACCAGCTGGCGGGCGGGGTGCGCGCCACCACGCCGCCGCGCTTCCCGGCGGTCACTCGCGACGTGTCGTTCTGGATCGATGTGGCCGTCAGCGCCGACCAGCAGCGGGCGGCCATGCGGGCCTCGGCGGAGCCGATGCTCCGCGACATCGCCGTGCTGGAGGACTTCCGCGATCCACGCTTCGTCCCCGCCGGCAAGAAGGGCATGCTGTGGACCCTGACCTACCGCGCCGACGAGAAGACGCTGACGGACGCCGAGGTCGACGCCGCCCACGCGCGCGTGGTGGCCGCCCTCTCTGCCGCGCTGTCGATCCAGATCCGCTGACGCCCCAGCTCCGCTGACGCCAGCCCCGGAGACGCGGCAGCCTCGCTGACGCGCCAGATCCGCCGGGGGACTGGCGTTTCTCGCGCCGGGAATCGTTTCGGAGTTGTTGCCCCCCGCGACGGCCCGGCGGCCCTAACCTCGCGGCGCGCGATGACGCCGCAACGCATGTTCGAAGAAGCGACCCGGGCGGGGACGGGCCGGGCTCGGCGCCCCGGTGGCGCCGTCCTGTCCATCGCCGGCGTGCTGCTGTTCGGCTGCGGCGGCAGCGGTCACGGCACGATGATGGCCCAACAGTCCGATGGCGGGGGCGGCACCGGTGGCCCAGGCGGTGGCGCGGGCGGGGCCCGGGTCGACGCGGGCGTCGACGGGATGGTCAGCCCAGACGCGAAGGGCGACGGCGCTGCCAGCGACGCCCCCATCAGGATCAACGTGACCGTCGATCGCTGTCCCACGGTGCTGGCGGCGGCCAGTCCGTCATCCAGCTGGATGGATAAGCCCGTGGCCGTCGACGCCACCGCGGACGATTCCGACGGCGACCCCCTGACGTACGTCTGGTCGGCGCCGGTGGGGACCTTCGCCAGGGCCACGGCGGCCTCGACCACGTACACCTGCGCCGGCGTTGGCGACGTGATGCTGACCGTCACGGTGTCCGACAGCAAGTGTGAGGGGCGGGCCGCCGTCCCGCTCACCTGCCTCGCCACCCCTTGACGCTGCGGCCAATGGCGCGAGCGTCCCAGCGCGCGGGCACGGCAAAGACGCTGCGCGCCGCCGTCATCGTGGCAGTGGCAGCGCTGCCGTGGCCGGCGTGCTCGTTGCTGCTGCACGACGACGCCACGCAATGCCACACCAACGGCGACTGCGCCCGCTTCCCGGGGACGTTGTGCGACCAGGGGCAGGGCATCTGCGTGACCGGCTTCTTCCCCGGCACGGGCGGGGAGGGTGGGGCGCATTCGCCCTTGGGCAGCGGCGGCGGTTCGGACGCGCGGATGGGTGGCACGGCGGCGGGGGGGCGCGGCGGATCGGCCGCCGGCGCAGGCGGCGTGCCGGCGCCGTCGTCCGAGGGCTGTCCAGATCTCGACGGCAACGGGATCGCGGATTGCCTCGAGTCGCTCATCCCCAACGCCGACTTCGCCGCGGGGATCGGGGGCTGGACCTCCGAGGCGGGGATCACCCAGTCCTTCTCCTCCAGCGACGGGAAGGGGGACCTCCGCTCGGGGTCTCTGGTCCTCACGAACTCCATCCAGTCGACCATGGCCACCGGGCTGACCATGGCCGGGGCGACCCACTGCTTGCCGAACGCGACGGCGTCGTCCTACGACGTCTACTTGCAAGTGGCGGTGGGCCCCGCGTCGGACGGGGTCGTGCAAGCGGGGATCACGTTCGGATTCCACGACGCAGCGGACTGCTCGGGGACACCCAGCGGAATGGCGCCGACCACGCTGCTCGACCAGACGTTGCCTGGATGGCGGCTGGTCCAGGAGATCATCCACCCCGGGCAAGGCACCCACTCGTTGCTGGTCCGGCTGGTGGTGGTCAAGCCGTTCGAGGAGGCGAGCGCGGGCGCGTCGTTCGACAACGTCCTGCTGCGCGCGCGCTGACCTCGGCTCCGTTCACCAGCGGGCGCCCGGGGCGACGGCGGCCGAGGCGGTGTCCGAGGGGGCCGGCCGGGTCAGGGTCAAGTACAGGGCGATCGCCGACAGGACCACCGCGCCGGCCAGCAATCCGTCGCTCGCCAGCGCGTACCGGCGCTCGCGATCGTGAAGGTCCTGCAGGTCGCTGGCCCGGACCGGATAGGCCGCCGCCTTGTCGTGCAGCGACTGCGAAGTCGACCAGGCGAGCGCCCCGGTGGCGGCCGCGCCGCCCGCGGCCACCACGGCCAGGGTCCAGGTGATCCAGGGCGGGCGTGGCCTCGGCCGTTCGCCCTGGGATGCGACCGCCCGGGCCGTCAGCAGCTCGGGCGCGGGCGGCGGCGGGGTCAAGACTGGCGGAACGGCCCTGGGGGGAGGCGCTCGTGGGGGCTCGATGACCGGCGTCGCGGCCTGCGCTTCGCGCACCTCCGGCGCGGCGGCGGCGGGGACCAGCGAGGGCTCGGGCGCCCTTCGGTGCCGAGCCGGCGGCACCGCCGCCGTCGGATTCATCGCGCCGAAGGGAACGGCGAGGATCTCGCCGGCGCCCAGCTCGACGGTCCGGGTCTGGTGCTCCCCCGAGCGCGTGGCGACGTCGATGCGGCGGCGCCCGGCGTTGGCGGCCACGGGCGAGGCGAGCGGCGTCACACCCACCTCGGCGTCATCGATGGTGACCCGCAGCGCGGGCTCCTTCGTCTCGATGGACAGGAAGCCCACCCAGGCCCGCAATTCGGAAAGATCGCGCGCCACCTCCTTGCGGCGCGGCTCGGGGATCTGGTTACCCCCTTCGGTCAGGTAACGCGTCAGGTAGCCGAAGGCGGCAGCGTGGTCGCCGCATTGATAGGCGACCTGGCCCAGGTTGAACAGCACCCGGTAGCTGGGCACCAGCGCGTAGGCACGCCTCAGCTCGACCAGGGCGCCGGCCGAATCCCCGTCGGCGTACAGCTCGACGCCGCGACGGAAGTGCAGCTGCGCCTCGTCCACGGGAACACCGCCCGCGGTGGACAGCACCAGCGGCAGGGGCGCATCTGCGTCCAGCTGCCCCCTCCGCGCGGGAGTGGGGCCGGCGCCCTGGGCGTCACCGGCCGTGCCAATCAGCAGCGTCCAGACCAGGGCGCTGACCAGGGCGGCGACCCGAGCGGCCCCTCTTGTGGTGACGGCCAGCGCGGCCCGTGGCGCGCCCGTCATGCCTCGGCTCATCGTTCTCCGAAGGGATCCTCGACGTCGATGGGTCGCAGCACGCGCGCCGAGATCGTCTTGGCCATCGCCGCCGACCTGACCGGCGCTGACGCTCGGGACGCGGCGATAGGCCTGGTGACCGTGGGGGCCTCGACCGGTTCGGCGCGCCCGTCGGCAACGGCCGACGCGAGCGGCATCACGGCGTCGTCGGCCCCCAGCGGCGTCCCGTCGCCTGGCTGGGCCCCGCGCCCCGATTCCGTCAGGCTGGCGGACCTCGCGAGCCGCCTGTCCTGGCGCGACCGACGGGCGAACCGGCCGGGCGTGGTGCCGGTCTTGCCGTCGGTCTTGTCGTCTTGGCCCGCCTCCGGCTCGCCCCTGGCAGCGGACGCGCTCCTGTCGGGGCCACCGGACGATGGCATGGCAGCCGAGGGGCGGTCGGCGATGGCGATGACCGGGGCGCTGGCCGGGATGACCCGTGTGGCTGCCGCCCGCGCCGGAATCTGTGGGTCCGTCTCGGTCGCCGGCAGGGTCGCCTCGGGCGTGGTCTGCGCGCGCGGTACCGAAAGGCCGCGGATGGCCCGCAGCATCGGCCTTCCCCCGAACGCGGCGGCGCTGATCAGGAACGTCAACGCCGCACCGGACAGCATCCAGCCGGCCGTCTTGATGGCACCCTGCCAGGACCGGCCCGGCGCCGCCGGCGGGGTCGCCGGCAGCGGCGGAGTGGGAGCCGCCTGGACGGACGGGGAGGCCAGCGTGATGGTGATGGGCCGCCAATGCTCGGGGAGGTCGGGCGTGGTGTCGCCGTCATTCCACAGGGCCGGGGGGTGAAGCGGCATGGGTAGGGTGGCCGCCAGCGGGTCCAGGCAGGCCTGAGGCAGGACACCCGCGGCGCCGGGAGCCTCCTCGGCCCCGATGGCATCGGGCTCGAGCTCCAGGATGTCGGGGTCACTCGCCACCGGCAGGCCGCCGGACGGCACCCTGTCCTGGATCAGGTCGAACAGGGTCTTTCGGCTGATCTGGGTACGAAGGTGCCAGCGCGGTGGCACCGGGACGGGTTGGGGACTGGGGTTCGGGACCGGGGTCCCGGGCGCTGGTCTGACCTGCATGGCGCGTCCTTCCTAACAGGCGCCGGGGTTCGTCCGTTGCAACCGATTCGTGACGATCCTGCGCCTGTCCGACGGACAGCCGGGCCAGCGGCGGGGCGGCGGGCGCCTTTGACCGCAGTCGGGGCGCGGGGTTATATGATCGCCTCATGACCAAGGCGGACATCGTGGAGAACGTCTACGAAAAGGTAGGGGGCTTCTCGAAGAAGGAGGCGGCGGAGTTCGTGGAGGTGGTGTTCGACACGATCAAGACGACGCTGGAGCGCGGCGAGAAGATCAAGATCTCGGGCTTCGGGAACTTCGTGGTGCGGGACAAGAACTCGCGCGCGGGGCGCAACCCCCAGACCGGCCAGGAGATCACCATCAGCGCCCGCCGGGTCCTGACCTTCAAGCCCAGCCAGGTGCTGAAGAACGCGCTCAACGGCTGACCGCGTGCCCTCGCGCCGCCGCAGCCTGGAGCCGGCCGACCCGGGCGTCATCCCGGACAAGCCCTATTTCAAGATCGGCGAGGTGGCCCGGCTGTGCGCCGTGAAGCCCTATGTCCTGCGCTACTGGGAGACCGAGTTCCGCTCCCTGCGCCTCCAGAAGACCACCTCGAAGCAGAGGCTCTACAAACGAAAAGACGTGGAGCTCTTGCTGAAGATCCGCCATTTGTTGTACGACGAGCGCTTCACGATCGAGGGCGCCCGGGCGCGCCTGCGCGAGCTCGGCCATGACGAAGGGACCGCGCCGCCGGTGCCGCCCCCGGCCGTCGACGTGGAGATGCTGAAAAAGTTGAAGCAGGGCTTGGTGGAATTGGCGCACATGGTAGAAGACTGACGTTTTTGGGCGGGGGAACACTCGGGGCGTGGCGCAGCCTGGTTAGCGCACCTGTCTGGGGGACAGGGGGTCGCTGGTTCAAATCCAGTCGCCCCGACGAGTAGGCGGAGAGGGCCGAAGGGCTCTCTCCGCCGTATTTTTTCGGCATGAGACCGCTGATTCTGGTGACGAACGACGACGGCGTGACGGCGCCGGGGATCCGCGCGCTGGCGGAGGCCCTGCGCCAGGTCGGTGACGTGGTCGTGTGCGCGCCCGACCGCGAGCGCAGCGCCACCTCCCACGCGCTGACGCTGGATCGCCCGCTGCGGGTGGACGAGCTCGAGCCGGGGGTGTTCGCCATCGACGGCACCCCCGCGGACTGCTCGTACCTGGGCCTGTTGCACCTGGTGCCGCGCCCGCCCGCGCTGTGCGTCTCCGGCATCAACCACGGTTACAACCTGGGTTCCGACATCTTCTATTCGGGGACGGTGGCCGGGGCCGTCGAGGCGGCCCTGCGGGGCGTGCCCGCCATCGCCATCTCGCTGGAGCGGCACACGCCGTCCGACTTCGCGGCGGCGGCGGCCTTCGCGCGGGCGCTGGCGGCCGAGGTGATCGCGCGCGGGCCCGGCGCCATCCCCGAGGCGGCGTTGCTGAACGTGAACCTTCCCCGCGGTCCCGTGACCGACTTCCAGACCACGTTCCTGGGGCGCCGCGTGTACCGCGATCAGGTGGACGTGCGCCAGGATCTGCGCGGCCGTTCTTACTACTGGATCGGCGGTCCGGAAGAGAGCGCCACCGACGTGCCCGGCTCGGATTGCAGTGCCGTGAAGGCAGGGCTGGCGTCCATCACGCCGCTGGGCCTGGACCTGACCCACGGCAATCTGTTGAAGGATCTGGCGGGCTGGAACGTGGGAAGTTTCGTGCGCGCCGCCGTCGAACACGGTAAATAGGCCCCGGCGTCGTCAGGCAACCGGGGAGTGGCCGGCGGGGCTCGACGGGAGCCCGACGGGAGCCGGAGGTGGTTCGATGGCCGTGACGACCGACGAGGATTCGCGGATGGCCGCCCGCCGCGACGAGATGGTGGAGGAGCAGCTGGTGCGCCGCGGGATCGCGGACCAGCGCCTGCTGGCGGCCATGCGCGCGCTGCCGCGCCACTGCTTCGTCGAGCCGGCGTTGCGGCACCTGGCCTACGAGGACCGACCGCTGCCCATCGGCGGCGAGCAGACGATCTCGCAGCCATTCATGGTGGCGCGCGTGACGGAGCTGGCGGCGCCCCGGCCCACCGACCGGGCGCTGGAGGTGGGGACCGGATGTGGGTACCAGCTGGCGTTGCTGGCACAGCTGTGCGCCGAGGCGTGGGGCATCGAGCTACTGCCGGCGCTGGCCGAGCGGGCGCGCGCCACGCTGGCGGCGCTGGGCGTGACGAACGCGACCGTGGCCTCGTTCGACGGCAGCGGGGGCTGGGAGCAGCATGCGCCGTACGACGTGATCATCGTGTCGGCCGCCGCGCCCCGCATCCCGTCGTTGCTGGTGGCGCAGCTGGCGGAGGGCGGGCGGCTGGTGGTTCCGGTGGGGGGCCCCGACGAGCAGCAGCTGGCCCGCGTGCGGCGGAGCGGTGATTCCTACGAGACGACCTTCGACACCCGCTGCCGCTACGTGAACCTGCTGGGTCGCTACGGGTTCGAGCACACCCCACCCCTGGCCTGAGGACCGGGGGCGGCGCGGTCGCGGAATGCGACGTTCGGCGCCCAGCGTATAAGATGGGCGCGGTGACGTCGGGGCTCGCCCCAGCTTCGGTCAACGGCGCCAGCGAGCACCCCGGCGCCGTCGTGGCAGGCCGCGCGCTGCGGCGGCTGACGCTGGCGGTGCTGCTCTTCGCGACGGCCTGCCGCCCCTCGGCCAAGGCAGCCCATCCCGAACCGCTGGGCCAGTGGTACGTGGTCCAGCAGGGCGAGACGCTGGCCGAGATCGCCCATAGAGCCGGCGTCCCCGAGGAGGATCTGCTGGAGGTCAACGGGCTGAAGAGCGCCAGCGACGTCGTCCCCGGCCGGATGATCTTCGTGTTGAGCGGGCCCGGCAGTCACCCGGATGCCGGGGGGCCGGTGCCGCCCGCCGCGCCGCCGGTGGCCGAGGGAGCATCCGCAGCGGACGCGACCCACCGTCCGGCGTCCCGGTTCCGATGGCCGGTCGATGCCCCGCGCGTCACCTCGCTGTTCGGCTCGCGCTGGGGGCGTCCGCACGAGGGGATCGATCTGCAAGCGGCCATCGGCACGCCCGTGTACGCCGCCGACGGTGGCGAGGTGGTGTACGCAGGGAACACGGTGAGGGGCTATGGAAACATGATCGTGCTGAAGCACGCCGACGGCCTGATGACGGTCTACGCGCACAACTCGGTGCTGCTGGTGAAGGTGGGACAACACGTCTCGTCCGGGCAGCGGATCGCCCTGTCGGGGCAGAGCGGCCACGCCACCGGGCCGCACATCCACTTCGAGGTCCGTCGCGACCAGGTGCCGCGGGATCCGCTACAGTTCTTGCCAGGAAGGTCTGCCAAGCCATGAACGACTCCAGCGCCCGCGACGAATCCAAGACGCCCGTCCCTGCGGACGCCCGCCTCCACGCCCTGCGCGCGCGGGTCCGCGACATCGAGGACTTTCCGAAGCCCGGCATCCTGTTCCGCGATCTGACCCCGCTGATGGGGCACGGGCCGTCCATGAAGACATGCGTCGAGCTGCTGGCCGAGCGGGTGGCCCGCCACAGGCCGGACGTCATCGTGGCGGTCGAATCGCGCGGCTTCATCTTCGGCGCGCCGGTGGCGGCGGCCCTGGGCGTCGGGTTCGCCCCGGTGCGCAAGCCCGGCAAGCTCCCCTGGCGCACGAACCGGCAGACCTACGATCTCGAATACGGAACCGACTCGCTGGAGATGCATGCCGACGCGGTGAAACCGGGCGGTCGCGTCGTCATCGTCGACGATCTGCTGGCGACCGGGGGGACCGCCCGGGCCACCGCCGATCTGGTCCGCGAGCAGGAGGGGAAGATCGTGGCGTTCGTCTTCGTCGTCGAACTGGCCGCGCTGTCCGGGCGGGCGCGCCTGGAAGAGGTGGCCCCCATCGACGCGCTCATGCGCCTGTGACCGTGGCGGCGCGCGGTCGCTACGCGCCCAGCCCCACCGGGCGCCTGCACCTGGGCAACGCGCGGACCGCGCTGCTGGCCTGGCTGTCGTGCCGCGCGCAGGGCGGGGTGTTCGTGATGCGCATCGAAGATCTGGACGCGGCCCGCGTGCTGCCCGACGGCGAGTCGGTGCTGCTGGAAGATCTGCGCTGGCTGGGCCTGGACTGGGACGAGGGGCCCGATGTGGGGGGCCCCTTCGCCCCCTACCGCCAGAGCGCGCGGCAGGCCCGGTACGACGAGGCGATCGCCGCCTTGCTCGCCAGCGGCCTCGCCTTCCCCTGTGCCTGCTCCCGGGCCGAGGTGGCGCGGGCCGCCAGCGCCCCGCACGGAGCCGACGACGAGGGCCCCCGCTACCCCGGCACGTGCCGCCGCGTGCCCGCCGACGAGGTCACGGCGCGGGCCCGGGCCGCCGGGCGGCAGGCCACCGTCCGTTTCGCGGGCGATGGCCGGCGGATCTCCTTCGTCGACGCCGTGCACGGTCGGGTGGATCCGATGGGCCCCGCCGGGCTCGACGACTTCGTCCTGCGCAAGGCCGACGGCGTGGCCGCCTACCAGCTGGCCGTGGTCGTGGACGACGCGGCGATGGCCATCGACCACGTCGTGCGCGGTGACGATCTGCTGTCCTCGACCCCGCGCCAGATCGCGCTCTACCAGGCGCTGCACCGCCCGGTGCCCACCTTCGCCCACGTGCCGCTGTTGCTGGACGCCGCCACCGGCGAGCGGCTGGCGAAGCGCACGCGACCACCCTCGCTCGGGTCGTTGCGCGAGGACGGCTGGACGGCCGCCCAGGTCGTGGGCCGGCTGGCCGCCTCGGCGGGGCTGCGGTCCGAAGGGGGGCCGATCGGCGCGGCCGACCTGCTGGCCGATGTCTCGGGCCGGCCGCTGTGGCCGCTGCTGGATCGCCGGCCGACGGCGTGGATTCCCTGACCTGCTCCGGCGCCAGGGAACGGCGGGTGCGGGGCCGTTTCGCTAGGGCGCCTTCACCAGCGCGCCGTCGCGGGTGAAGATCAGGAAGGTGACCGGTCCGTCGTTGACCAGGTCGACCTGCATGTCGGCGCCGAACCGGCCGGTCTCCACCGCCAGGCCCAGCGCGCGCAATCCCGCCACCACCCGCTGATACAGCAGCTCGGCCCGAACCGGTTCCTCGGCCGGCTCGAAGCTGGGTCGGTTCCCCTTCGCCAGGGAGGCCGCCAGCGTGAACTGGCTGACGACCAGACAGGCTCCGCCCGCCTCGGCCAGCGACAGATCCATGGGCGTGCGACCCGGGAAGAGACGCAGCGCCGCCAGCTTGCGCACCGTCGTCTCCACGTCGGCGTCGCCGTCCCCCTTCTCGACGCCGACCAGCAGCAGGACGCCGCGTTCGATCCGGCCCACCACGTCGCCGTCGACGCGCACCTCGGCGCGGCCGACGCGCTGGACGACGGTCTTCATGGCGCCGGCCTCCCGGCCTGAACGGCCAGGTGGGCGACCGCGCCGGGCCACAGCTCCCTCCGCGCTTCGTCCACCTCGATCAGCAGCGCAGCCAGGTCCTGGAAGAACGCCGCCCGCGCCTGCCCGACGCGGGCGCTCAGCTTGGCCGGCAGGTCCTGCGGCAGCTCGTCCTCGTCGAGGATCACCGGCTCGGCGCCCGGCAAGATCAGCACGTCCACCACCAGGTCCAGCCACGTCAGCGTCTCCCCCTCGAGACGGGTGTCATCGGCCAGGTTCGCGTAGATGCCGATCGGCGCGCCGTCGGTGCGGCGCAGCCAGTGGTAGACGTTGTACGGCCGGTCGCGCCAGAAGTGGCCGAACGTGACGGTGCCGGCCGGCAGCTCCACGCCGTGCACGCGCATCGGCTCGGGCGCCACGAACAGCACCACCACCGCGTCCTGGGCGCGCCGCAGGACGCGGCACTCGAAGCGCTTCTCGCGGCCGTCGAGCGTCCGCTTGACCTCCAGAAGGGGCGCCAGCGGGGCGAAGGCAGCGGGTGACGGCATCATCCAGCGGGAGCTTACAGCCTGCGCCCGGGCGACCGGCCGTGGTATGCGACGGGGCGTGCGCCGTCATCCTCTCGCGATCGGGTCCGGGGTCCTGATGCTGGTGCTGGCGGCGGGATGCGGGCCTCGACCGAACCCGGCGCGCCCCACGCCGGCTGCTACGCCTGCGGCGCCTGCTCCGTCCAGTGCGGCGGCCGCGGCGCTGGACCGGCTGGCCGCCCGGTTCTGGCAGGAACACCTGCAGGCCGATCCCGTCGAGGCCACGATCCTCGGCTATCACGCCCACGACGATCGCATGCCCGACGAATCGCTGGCGGCGCGCGACGCGCAGCTGCGCAGCCTGGCGGAGCTCCGCGCGCGCCTCGATGGCGAGGCGCCGGCCGGGCAGCTGGCTCCCGGCCAGCGGGTGACGCGCGCCTTGCTCGCCGGCGAGCTGGACGCCACGCTGGCCACGGCGACCTGCCAGCTGGAGGAGTGGGTGATCGATCCGCGCGACGGTCCCCAGGTCAGCTACCTCGACCTGGCAGGACTGCAGCCCGTCGCCACGGCGGCGGCGCGGGCCGCGTTGCTTGCCCGCTGGCGCGCCATGCCGCTGGCGCTCGACCAGCAGGGAAGCAATCTGCGGCAGGGCCTTCAGGCCGGCAAGACCTCGGCGGCCAGCGAGGTCGAGCGGGTGGTGCGGCAGCTGAACGAGCTGTTGCGGCGTCCCGACGGCGAGTGGCCGCTGGTCACCGGACCGGTGGACCGGCTGCCGCCCGCCGTCGACGCCGAGGAACGGCGGCGGTTCACGGCCCAGCTGCAAGCCATCGTGGGGGACGAGCTGCGGCCCGCCTTCGCCCGCTACCTGTCGGTGGTGCGCGACGAGGTGCAGCCGCACGCCCGCGGCGACGCCGACGTGGGCATCAACCATCTTCCGGGCGGGGCGGCCTGCTACGCCGCGCTGGTCCGGGCGCACACCTCGCTGCCGCTGGAGCCACGCGCCGTCCACCAGCTGGGCCTCGACGAGCTGGCGCGCCTGCACGCGGAGATCGAGGCGCTGGGGCCGGCGGCCGTCGGGGCGTCGTCCTTCCCCGAGATCCAGCGGCGCCTGCGCAGCGGCGACCGAGCGCTGTTCTTCGGGACCCGCGAGGAGATCGAGGCCAGTGCCCGCGCCACGCTGGCCCGGGCCACCGCCGCCATGCCCCGGTTCCTGGGCCGCCTTCCCACCACGCCGTGCGTGGTGAAGCGCGTGGAGCCCCACGAGGAGAAGGACAGCCCCATCGCGTTCTACCGGCAACCCGCCGTGGACGGCTCGCGTCCCGGCACCTACTACGTCAACACCTACCAGCCGGAGACGCGCCCCCGCTTCGAGGCCGAGGCGCTGGCCTTTCACGAGTCGATCCCGGGGCATCACGTGCAGATCGCGCTGGCGCAGGAGCTACGCGGCCTCCCCGAGTTTCGCAAGAACCTGGGCGTCACCGCCTTCGTCGAGGGGTGGGGCCTGTACGCCGAGCGGCTGGCGGACGAGCTGGGCCTGTACAGCAGCCCGCTGACGCGCCTGGGCCGTCTCAGCCTGGAATCGTGGCGCGCCGGGCGGCTGGTGGTCGACACCGGCATTCACGCCCTGGGCTGGAGCCGGGCCCAGGCGGTGAAGTTCCTGCTCGACAACACGCTCATCGCCCCGAACAACATCGAGAACGAGGTGGATCGCTACATCGGTTGGCCGGGCCAGGCGCTCGCTTACAAGGTCGGCCAGCTCGAGCTGCTGCGCCTGCGCGAGGCGGCGCGCGCCGCGCTGGGGCCGCGCTTCGACCTGCGACAGTTCCACGACGTGGTGCTGGGCAGCGGCGCCGTCAGCCTGCCCGTGCTGCGCGAGCTGGTGCACGACTGGGCCGCCGGGCGATAGGTCCCCGCCGCCGGCGCGGCCGGCGTCAGTCGCCGCTCTCGTCGGCCAGGCGGTGCGCCAGCTCGGCGGTCTGGCAGACGAACGGGTCGGCGCCCGTGTAGTCGCCGGTGGCGTTGAACGCGGCGCCGCGATCGTGCGTGCAGTGGCCGCGGTGGGGGCAGGGCGCGCACTGGGGAAAGTCGGCCAGGGTCAGCCCGCGGATGCGCTGGAACACCGGCGAGCGGCCCCAGATCTCCGCGAACGGCCGATCGCGCACGTTGCCCGCGGACCAGGGGACGGAGATGCAGGGATAGACCTCGCCCGTCGCCGAGATGGCGCAGTTGCCGCGGGCGCAGTTGCAGTTGAACGTCTCGGCCGGAGGGGGCGGGCGGCGGCCGGGCGGCAGCAGCGGCCGCAGCGGTCCGCGGTAAAGCGCCTCCAGCTGCGAACCGTCGATGCGCGCCGCCAGGCTGCCATCGCTGCCGTCATGGCGGGCCGTGATCGTCAGATCGACGCTGTACGGAAGGTCGCGCGCCGTGGCCATGGCCATCATCGCCTCGGTCTCGTGGGCGTTCTGGCGCATGACGATGTACTTCAGCCGCACCGAGACGCCGGCGGCCCGCAGCCGCTCCACGCCATCCCAGGTCCGCTGGAACGAGCCGGTCACCTGGGTGATGCCGTCGTGCACGCCGGCGCTGGCCCCGTACAGGCTGACGCTGGCGCCCAGCAAGTTGGGCAGGCGAGCCAGCTTGCCGGCGATGCCGGGACGCAACATCGTGCCGTTGGTGAGCAGCTGCACCGCCATGTTCAGCTCGCGCGCGCGGTCGAGCAGCGCGAAGAGATCCGGGTGAGTCAGCACCTCGCCGCCGGTCAGCGACAGGAACAGACAGCCGGCTGCCCGCACGTCGCCGATCAAGCCCAGCAGCTCGTCGGTCGACAGCCGCGGCCGTTCCGGCGCGGCAGCGGGCCGGCACGACTGGCGGGTGCGGGCGCGCGGCTCGTCGCGATCGAAGTTGTAGCAATGGATGCAGCGGATGTTGCACTCCAGCGTCGTCTCCAGGCTGACGTTGAAGGGCACCACGTTGTCGTGCGCCCACGTCTGCGCGGTGCGGATCAACGCCGCGGCCGACTCCATCCCCACCAGCTCGTCGTCGCGGCAGCGGGCCGCCGCGGCGTCCCGGGGGATCACCGATCGTCCTTTCGCCAGCCGGTGGAATCGATCAGGCCCTTCCCCGAAAGTTCCTGCAGCAGCGCGGTCACGTCCGCGCGCAGCGTCTCGGCTGGGGCGTCGAACTCGCGGCCCAGCGAGCCGACCAGATCGCCCAGGGTCTGCGGCGTCGCCAGCAGCTCCCACACCCGCGACGCGGTGGGGTTCAGCAGGTGCACCTCGCGCGTCTTCGGATCGACGACCAGTGTCTCGTCGTTCATCTTCTGGAACGGCAGCGAGCCGATGCGGCGGATGGCGCTGGCGTCGATCATCGTCCGGTCACCTTCAGCAGCGGTGTCACCACCAGCGAGCCCAGCAGCCGGGCCAGGTTGCCGACCCGCCCCGGGACGGGCACCGAGCGGCCATCGCGCGCCACGGCGGACACGCGGCCCAGGATCTCCGACTCGCGGCCGTCCTCGAAGCGTTCGATGCTCGAGCGGGCGTCGCCCTTCATGTAGTACTTCACGCGGGTGTTGGCGTCGGCCGGCCGGGACGGATCACGCACGCTTCGCCGCGCCACCAGGCGGTGGCAGGTCAGGCGATCCTCGTGCGGGGTCGGGCCCGGCGTCCAGTACAGCACGACGTCTCCCGACAACAGCTGCTGGGCGTCGACGGATTCGATGAACAGCGAGTCGCCCGAGCGCAGCCAGGGCTTCATGCTGCTGCCCCGCGGTTGATAGGCGTAGTGACCGTTCAGCCGCAGCTGCCAGCGAAACTCCGAGATCATCTCGCGTGACGTCGGGGGGTGATCGCGCCCGGGCGCCTCGGGGATGAACGGTGCCAGCGCCGCTTCGATGGCGGGGGCGGGCGTCTCGCGCGCGGTCTGCGAGACGACCGTGTGCACGTCCGTGCACAGCTCGGCGGCGATGGCCAGGTTGCGCGCGGCCGTCTCCGCATCGGACTGAAAGCACAGGAAACAGCCCAGCAGCCGCCAGGCCGCCTCGGCGGGCGGCACCGCGCGGACCTCCAGGCCGGATGCCTGCTCGAGGAACGAGATGGCCCGCAGCGGCCAGCTGCGGATGGAGCCGCCGCCGCGCTTGAAGTCACCCCAGAACGGCGTCCCGGTGACGCGCCAGCGGCCCAGGTCCGCGCGGGAGACGGCCACCAACTCGTCCGTCAGCACGCGCTCGGGCTCGGGCAGCTTGCGCGCCAGCGTGCTCTTCCCCGCGCCGCTCTGACCAGGAAAGATCACGCCCCCTTCACCGATGCGCAGCGCGCAGGCATGGAACAGGGCGCCGCCCGAGCGGGGCAGGAACACCGCCCAGAGCACGCGCATCAGCGAGTCGAGCGCGAACGGATTCATCTGGCAGGACGCCTCGCCCTCCCAGACGGCGCGGCTGCCGGCGCGCCGTCTGGGCGCCAGCGCTGCCGAGAAGTCCCAGCGGGCCACGCGGATCGCCTGCTCCGACTCGTCGACGCGCAGCGGGCGGGCGGCCACCTCGCCGGCCCGCAGCTCACCGTCGCTGGCGGTGACGGCGGCGGTGAAGGTCACCGTGACCGAGAAGGCCCGCTCGACCCAGGCGGCGGGGGGCACCGTGTACGGACCATAGCGGTCCCGCATCTGTTGCAGGAAGGGCGCGGGGGCGTCGCCCAGCGCGAAGTGACCGATGACCCCGCCGATCGACACCAGCAGCTCGGAGACGGGCTGGGGCGGCGCCTGCTGCGCGGGGGCACCGGGCGTCACGACGACACCGGGTTCTGAATGCACTGATCCAGCGCCGGCGTGTTCTTGCCGCACGCCAGGCTGTTCGACTCGAACAGGTGGCCGGTGCGGACGCGCGGCGCCTGCCAGGCGCGCTTGCCTGCGGTCCGGGGCGCAGACTCGTCGGGCGGGGGCTCGTCAGGCGGGAAGGGGGACTTGGACGCAGGCGCCACCGTCAGCTCCCCTCGATCTTGCGGCGCGACTGGCCCGCTGACTGCCGCACCATCGCCGACGGGTCGTGCCGCTCCAGGCGCAGCAAGCTGGCGGCCGCCTCGCGATCGTTCAACTCACCGAGGGCCCACGCCGCGTTGAAGCGGACGAACTGGCTGCTGTCCTTCAACAGCTGACGCAACGCCTGGACCGACTCGGGCCGGCGCAGCTTCCCCAGCACGCGGGTGGAGAACGACCGGACGCGCTCTTCCGGATCGCCCTGGGCGTTCTCGATCAGGGCAGCCACGAACTCCTCGGGACGCGCCGCGAACGCACGATCCAATGTCTCGACCGTCTCGGCATTCTTCGTGACAATCGCAGCGTGCCAGCTTTTCATGATCGCCGCCACTTGTTCGCCGGTCGGCTGGACCGGCGCCCCCGACGACGAGGCCGGCAAAGGCACCGCGGACGAAGGTGAACCGACAGAGGGCAGCGGCGCACGGGCCCGCGCCTCGGTGGCCCCGGTGCTGTCCCCCGCGCCGTCGGTGCGGGGGCCGCCGCGATGCCGGAGCATCATCACCACCACGATCGCGACGACCGTCAGCAGGCCCAGAACCGTCGCAGCGGCGCGGGTGAGGCGCCCCGTTCGACGGGCAGGAGGTGTCTGGTCAGGCTTCAAGGCGGGGCTATTCAACCAAAGGAAGAGTGTGGGGGACTACGGCTCTTCCCTTGAAATCGACAGCCCTTGAGCGGTCTTGAGGCGTTACCGCCTACGACAGGTGTGGCGCCAGCCCAGGGTGGACTACACGCGCGTGGGATCCCCGACCGAGAACGCCGCTCAGGACAGGGTCAGGCGCGACACGCTGGGAACCCGGTCGGCCCCGATCACCAGCGCCTCATGGTCCGAGACGGAGCGCCAGCCCGGATGGCCCTGGCCGTTGTCGCGGGCCTCGAGCACGATGGCGCGCAGGCCATCGTGAGAGATGCGCCGGCCTGTCTCGTCGTGGGGCGTTCGGTTGCGACAAACGGGGCAGTCCGCGATCCCGTTGACCCGCAGGTACTGCAACGGATGCGACAGCGACGTGGCCACCAGCGAACGGCCGTTGGTGGTGACCAGGGCCAGCTCCATGGCGGGTGCCTCGCTGCCGGTCTCGTCCGCGACCAGCCGCCGCACGAACGACAGCGTCCCTTCGAGCGCGATCTTGATCTCGCCCGGATCGGGCGACGCCACGTCCAGCAACCCCGCGTCGTGCAGGTAGGCCAGGAACAGGTGGAAGAGGTGCTCGCTGGCCGAGGTGCCCCGGATGTTGCGCCTCAGAAAATCCGGCACCGCATGCAGCAGCTTGTCCCGGAACCCGTCGAAGCCCGGCACGGTGCCGACCGAGCCGAACAACCACGAGCGGAAGCGAAAAGGATCGGCATTCTCCGCGGACACGTTGCCCTGGTGTCCGAACCCCACCCGGGCGATCATCGCGTCGGCCTTCAGGTCGCGCACCAGCGCGTAAAGATCAATCTCCGCGGCCTCGGTCTTGGGGCGCTTCTGCAACAACACGTCGCCGCCCTGGCTGAAGCCCACCGCCCAGCCGTCGACGCCGCGCGGATCGCGCACGAACAGCGCGTTCCGGGCGGAGAACAAGGCGCAGCTCAGATTCTCCGGCTCGTTCCCCACGTACGCGATGAGGTGGCTCATGAGACGTCAATTATACGGCGGATGAGGCGAGCGACCACCCGAGAGCGCGTGACTTTGCCCGCTGGCGGCGAGGTCGGCGGCGCGTGTGACAGGCGAAGGCCCGGTGCGGTACTCTGGGCGGCTTTCCGAGGAACGTTCGGAAGAGGTTCGCGAGACTTTCGGAAAGGGCCGCCACCGACCACGATGCGTATCACCGAGATCTACCGCAGCATTCAGGGCGAGACGCAGTACGCAGGGCTGCCGTGTACGCTGGTGCGCACCACCGGGTGCGATCTGCGCTGTGGTTACTGCGACAGCGCGTTCGCGTTTCACGGAGGGAAGGACATGACCGTCTCCCAGGTCGTGGCCGAGGTCGAGGCCCTGGGGCCGCGCCTGGTCCTGTTGACCGGGGGGGAGCCCATGCTGCAGCGGGAGATCGGCGCGCTGGCCGAGGCGCTGCTGGGCCGGGGCTACCAGGTGATGATCGAGACCTCGGGCTCCCAGCCGCTCGACAGCCTGCCGGCCGCGGTGGCGAGGATCGTCGACGTGAAGACGCCCGGATCGGGCGAAGCGGCGCGGATGCGCTGGAGTGTGCTGGAGAGTCTGGGCCCGCGGGACGCTGTGAAGTTCGTCATCTGCGACGAGGCCGACTATCGCTGGGCGGCCGGAGTCATCCGTGAGCGCGGCCTGGCCGAGCGCTGCGAGGTGCTGCTGTCGCCCCAGCACGGCAAGGTGGATCCGCGCCAGCTGATCGGCTGGGTTCTGAACGACCGGCTGCCGGTGCGCCTGAACCTCCAGTTGCACAAGTACATCTGGGATCCGGAAGCACGCGGCGTTTAGCCGCGTCGCGAGGTCCCCGCGCGCCCGGCAGCGAGGGGGCGTCAGCCCCGTCATTGGCGGCCTCCGGTGCCGTTTCGCCATTGACACGCGCCACAGCACCCTGTAGCTTGAGGCCGCTCGGACCGGGTATAACTGTCGAGGACTGCAAGGGAATTAGCAAATCTACGGTGTGAAAAAGCCCAGGGCGTGAGAAGACTCGTGACGATCGTCGGAGCATTGGCCATCAGCGGCTGGCCCGCGTGTGCCGCGCACACCAAGGTCAGGGACGTCGAGCAGTCACGTATCCGTTACCAGCTGGCCGCCGATGATTTTCGAGGTCAGCGCCCGGAAGCCGCCCTGGAGGAACTCCGAAAGGCGCTAGAAATCGACCCCGACAACGCAGAAGCGTACAATCTCCTCGGGTTGATCGCTCTGTCACAGGGGGCCGAGTATGTACGCCAGGTCGAGACGGCCGGGTGCCTGCATGGCGCGGACGCCGAGTCGCTGCGCCGGGACGCCATGACCAAGTTCCACGAGGCCGAGGGACATCTGCGCAAGGCGACCGCGCTGCGGCCGTCTTTCTCTGACGCCTGGAACAACCTGGCCGTCGCGGCGCTGCAGCTCGAGAACTTCGACGAGGCGATCATGGCCTCCCAGAACGCGCTGAAGGACGTGGCCTACGGCTCCCCCGAGCTGGCGCGCGCCAACCTGGGCTGGGCCGAGTACCAGAAGAAGGATCTGAACGCGGCCTGGAAGGCGCTGCACGAGGCGGTGGCGCGCCTGCCGGGGTTTTGCGTCGGACGTTACCGGCTGGCGAAGGTGTACGTCGATCGCGGCCAGTACGACGAGGCGGCCGAGGAAATCGACGCGGTGGTGAACAATCCAGCCTGCCCGGTTCAGGAGGCCTTCCTGCTGGCGGGGCTGGTCCATCAACATCGCGGCGATCCGGCCGGAGCCCGGGGACTGTTCGAGCGATGCGTGTCCATGGCCTCCCGCGCCTGCCTGGCCGCCGAATGCCGGCGATACACGGGGATGATTCAATGAAGCCGGCGCGGCAGCGCAAGAACCAGGTGCGCGCCCGCGCAGGCCGCGTGACCGGGCCGGACGGCGGATCGTCGTCCAGCCCGCCCCCTGTAATGAAGTCGATTGACGGCCTGGCCCCGGACAGGGCGCCCGGGGCGGCGGCCCTGGAGATCCGTGCTGCTTTGTCGAGCGTTTCGCCGAGCACCGCGCAGAGCCTGGCCCCGCAGGCGTTTGACCGCGACGAGCGTTCGGCGGTAAACACCCCGCCCGGCGAGGGTCCCGTCACGACGCCGGCGGTGCCCCCGTCAATCGCCATGGAGCAAGAGCACTTCGGCACCTTCCTGCGACGCGCGCGCGAGCGCCGGGAGCTCGTGCTGGCCGACGTGGCGCAGAAGACGAAGGTGGCACGGTCGACGCTGGAGCTTCTGGAGCGCGGACAGCTGGCCGAACTGCCCGCGGGCGTCTACGTGCGAGGGTTCATCCGTTCATTCGCGCGCGCGGTGGGCACCGACGAGACGGAGCCGCTGCTGATGTACGAGCGCGCTGTCGAGGCCAAGTGCCGGGCCGACAAGGCGCGAGACGTGACGCCCGTCGCCGAGTTGCCCGTGCCCGTGGGGCCACACGCCGACGACGAGGCCATGGCACCGCGCAGGGGTCTTGGCCTGGCGGTGTTCGTGATCATACTTCTGCTGATTGCGACCATCACCCTGTCACTTCTCCTGCGGCGGCCGCCCCCTTCGGGCGAGGGTCTCAGCCTGGCGCCGGCGCGCGACATCGCGACCGCCCCGCGAACGCCACCGGCGTAACGTCTGCCTGTTCGTCACGCGCCTGATTGGCGCGATTCACTTGAAAAGGAGCCTGTAATGAAGTCGATCGCCACGTCGATCGCGATCCGAACGGTCGTGATCTGTCTGGGAGGCCTGCTGGTCACCGTGGGCGCCGCCCGCAATGCGAGCGCTCAGGAGCCGCCGCCGCCCCCGCCACCTCCCGCCACCACCGGCGGAGGGCAAGGCATCGGCGTGGGGGCGACGGCCTTCTTGTCCGGTACTGCCGCCGTTCAGGTGGATTACGACGCCGCCGTCTGGGACGTCGAGGGGATCTTCTCGTTCGCGGATCGCGACAACGGGAACAACGGCGGCAGCCGAACCTACTTGCAGGCCGGCGCCCGCGGCTGGTTCCACCTGCACCACGGCGCCAGCAGCGACTTCTCGGTCGGGGGTGGCGTCGGTATCCTTCACGCCAGCAACTCGGGACCCTCCGTCACCACGACCCTGATCGAGCCGGGCGTGCGCGCCCGTGTGTTCGTGACGCCGAACGTGGCCGTGCACGCGGTGCTGGGGCTGTCGATCGTCGTCGGTGACAACCCGCGTGACGACCGCGCCACGGGCATCGCGCTGGCGGCGCAGCCGGTGGTCGGCATGGGTTTCACCTACTACTTCCACTAGAAACCGCTCCGGCCGGGCCGGGGAGGGCAGGCCCGCAAGGGAAACGGGGGAGCAAAGGCAGTGCTGGACCACGGCCCAGCCCCTTTGGTCCCCCGTTTTCATTCCCCGCCGCTTTCACCATTTTCCTGAAGGCCTGGCGCCAGCCTGGTCCCGGGAGTGCTAGTTGACCGCTGCGCTAGACTGGCTGCGTGGCGGTGCTGACGACCTCGGCGATCCTGTTGCGCGCCGTCGATTATGGCGAGGCCGATCGGGTGTTGACGCTCTTCGGTCGCAGCACCGGCGCGATCGGCGCCATCGCGCGCGGCGCCCGCAAGAGCCAGAAGCGCTTCGCGGGCATGGGGCTGTGCAGCGTCGGCGACGTCGAGCTGCGGGAGCGCGGCCACGCCGAGCTGCTGACGCTGGAGCGTTTCGATCACAAGCACAGCTTCACCGGACTGGGCGGCGACGTGGTGCGGATGGGGCACGCGGCCTATGCGGCGGAGCTGGTGGCCAAGCTGTGCGCGCCCCGTCAGGCCGAGCCGCGGATCTTCGATTTCCTGCTCGTCTTTCTCCAGCGTCTGGACGACGAGGGCGGCTCCGACACGCGCCTGCGGGCCTTCGAGCTGGGGCTGCTCGAGCGCCTGGGCTTCGCGCCGGCGCTGGCGGCCTGCGCGACCTGCGGCCGGACCGACCTGTCGACCGGCGACGCCATCGACGTGCGCTGGGTGCCTGACCAGGGGGGGGTGGTCTGCCGGGGCTGTGCCTCTCGGGGTCGGCCCATGCGCCCGGTGGTGCGCCTGGCCCTGCAAAACCTGGCGGGCACCGCGCTGGAACAGGCGGCCGGGGTGACGCTGGCCCCTGACGTCGCGCGGGGCTGCCGCGACGCCTTGCATGAGCTCGTCGCCGGTCACCTGTCGGCGCCGCTGCGGTCGCTGGAATTCCTCGCCAAGACAGCCGCCGCCGAGCCTTCGCGCTGAGGCAGGCGCCTCTACCCAGACGGCGGCCGCGTGCGCGGCCCAGCGACCCGCCTGACGGCGCCCCACCTGCCGGTCACCGGATGTGCTTCCGCGAGACAGCGAGCCTCGGGCGCTGTCTCGAATGCCGACAGGTCCAGCGCGCGGGGACGCGCGGACCTGAGGATCGGTGACGGGATCGCTGTGGCCGCGGCCTTGCACTGGCGGAAGCCCGGACGCCAGCAAGCCGGAGGTCAGCGATGAGGCAGCGACGAGCGGAGACGGAACAGTGGGGCCGGCGGTTGCGGGTCTCGCGCCTGCTGGGCGTGGCGCTCGGACTTCTCGGAGGCGGCGCGTTCCAGGGATGCGGCATGTCGGCGCCGGAGCCCGCCGCATCCTCCCCTCGCGGCTCTTGTGGTGACGGCATCTGTTCGCCTTTCGAGACGGTGACCGCGTGTCCCCGCGACTGCCCGCCGCTCCCGCTCTGCGGCGATGGCTTCTGTTCACCGACCGAGACGGTGGCCGGGTGTCCGCGCGACTGCGCGCTGTCTCCTCTCTGCGGCGATGGCGTCTGCACTGCGGGTGAGACGTGCGTGACCTGTCCTGGCGACTGCAGCACGGCCTGCCAGCCCGTTTGCCAGGCCATCGACGTGAGCATGCCAAGGCCCGCGGAGCTCCGCGACACCACCGCGTTCGCTGACGCGGGCGCCGATGAGGCCACGTGCGGCGACGGCGCGGTGGGGCCGCTGCGGCGTTACCGGCTGAGGGACCTGCCCCCCGGCTCGTATCGCGTGACGACTGCCGGCAACTTCGACATCGTGGTCGACGCCCGCCGCTCCACCTGCGGCGGGGACGAGCTGGGCTGCCAGGTGGCCACCCGCGGCACCGCGGCCACCTTCTCGCTGACGTCGATCGACAGGCAGACGACGATCATCGAGGTGGCGGGCCTGGCCGGTAGCAGGGGCGACTTCAGCCTGGACATCGTGGCCGAGCCCCGGTGCGGCGATGCCATCTGCCAGGACGAGACCTGCACCTCGTGCCCGGCCGACTGCGGCGCGTGTCCGAGCGCGCCCGTGTGCGGCGACGGTAGCTGCAGCGGTGGCGAGAGCTGCTGGTCCTGTCCCGCCGACTGCGGTGTGTGCGCCCCGTCCTGTGGAGATGGCACCTGCGCTCCGGGCGAGAGCTGTGGTTCGTGCGCCACCGACTGCGGGTCTTGCGGCCCCTCCTGCGGCGATGGGTGGTGCGACATCGGCGAGGACTGTCTCGCGTGCCCGTTAGACTGCGGAACTTGCAGCACCGGCGGGCCCAGCGGTCCCGGTTGCGGCGACGGCCGATGCGACATCGGCGAGGACTGTCTCTCGTGCTCCTTCGATTGCGGTTCTTGCCCTGATCCAGGTCCCCCCATCGACATCTCGCCGGGGCCAGACCCGGTGCCGCCTTCCGATCCGCCACCCGATCCCGGGAGCGCTCCCTGGGGTCTCAGCAGCCCTCGACCGGCGGGCGTCAGGGCCGGCGGGACGGCGCCCAGGACGGGCGCCGGTCAGCGGTGAGGGGGGCCGCGGCGGCGCCTCCGCCGCGGAACTTCCGAGCGCGCCACGCAGGATCAGTCCGGCGCGCCATGTTTCTGGGTCGCCGCCGGCGGCCGCCTCCCCGGGTCGTGCCGGCTGCGCAAATCATTTACCAGCGCCCGGTTTCCGAGTAAGTCTTCCAACCGCCATGCCAGCCTCCAGCCTCGAATCCATCGTCAGTCTCTGCAAGCGCCGCGGGATCATCTTCCCGTCGTCCGCCGTGTACGGCGGCCTGGGAAGCACCTGGGACTACGGCCCCCTGGGCGTCGAGCTGAAGAACAACGTGAAGCGCGCCTGGTGGCGGTCGGTCGTGCACGAGCGCGACGACATGGAGGGCCTGGACGCGGCCATCCTGATGAACCGCCTGGTGTGGAAGTACTCGGGCCACGAGGCGACGTTCTCGGACCCCATGACCGACTGCCGCAACTGCAAGTCGCGGCCGCGCGCCGATCACGTGTTCGTGGCGCAGAAGGGACGCGATCCGGTGGGATTGGCGGAGATCAACGCCGCCATCGCCGCCCGCGAGCTGAAGTGTCCGAAGTGCGGCTCCTCGGATCTGACCGAGGCGCGCCCCTTCAACCTGATGTTCAAGACCACGGTGGGCGCCGTGGAGACCGGCGACGACTCGGGCCTGGCCTACCTGCGACCCGAGACGGCGCAGGGCATGTTCGTGAACTTCGGCAACGTCCTGGACACGATGCGCCGCAAGCTGCCCTTCGGCATCGCCCAGATCGGCAAGGCGTTTCGCAACGAGATCACGCCCGGGAACTTCACGTTCCGCACCCGCGAGTTCGAGCAGATGGAGATCGAGTACTTCGTCAGGCCGGGCGACGACGAGGCCGCCCACCAGGCCTGGATCGACAGCCGGACGCAGTGGTACCTCGATCTCGGCATGCGCAAGGAGAACCTGCGCCAGCGCGAGCAGGAGAAGCACGAGCTGGCGCACTACGCCAAGCGGTGCGTCGACCTCGAGTACCGCTTCCCCATGGGCTGGAGCGAGCTGGAGGGCATCGCCAACCGGACCGACTACGACCTGAAGGCGCACAGCCGGGGACCGAACAACCCCGATTCCATCGAGGAGCTGCGCTACTTCGACCAGGAGCAGAAGAAGCACATCGTCCCCTACGTGATCGAGCCCTCGGCCGGCGCCGATCGGGCCACGCTGGCCTTCCTGTGCGACGCCTACGAGGACGCGCTGGTCAAGGAGCCGCCTGCCGAGGACGTGACGAAGCTGCGCGAGCTGGTGCAGAGCTTCGCGAAGTCGGTGGAGAAGCGCGACAACCTGGACGCCGCCACGAAGACCCGGCTGGGGCAGGCGGCGGCGGAGATCGCCGACCATCTGCCGGGGTCACTGCCGCGGCTGCTGGGGCTGTCCGATGACGCGGACGCGAACCGCATCGAGGTGTTCAAGAAGGTGCGCGGCGTGTCGGACAAGCTGGGCGAGGAGTTCACGCGCACGGTCCTGCATCTGCACCCCCGGCTGGCGCCCATCACGGTGGCGGTCTTCCCGCTGAAGAAGAACGAGCCGCGGCTGGTCGAGCTGGCCCGCGGCATCAAGCGGAGCCTGCAGGCCGAGGGGCTGCGCGCGGTGTACGACGACACGGGCGCCATCGGGAAGCTGTACCGCCGCCAGGACGAGATCGGCACGCCGTTCTGCCTGACCGTCGACTTCCAGAGCCTGGAGGACCAGACCGTCACCGTTCGGGATCGGGACACCATGACCCAGGAGCGTCAGAGCATCCCGGCGCTGGCGGGCGCGCTGCGGGCGCGGGCGAAGTAGAGGCGGGCGCCGCCGGATCGGCGGTGGCGGCGTCGCCGCCGCCGCGGGCAATGTTTTCCTGTTTCACGCCTCTTTCTAGTTGGGGGGACTCAGGGTAAATAACCGACCCATGCCAAGCCTGACCAAGTCCCGCCCCGCCGCGAAATCGAAGTCCGTCCCGAACAAAAAGCTCACCAACGGCGCCGCGAGATCCGCGACGACGTCCGCCGCCAAGTCTCTGGTCGCCGGCGCCAAGAAGGCCGTCACGAAGGCCGTGGCCAACGTCGCCAAGAAGCAGGCCTCCGCCGTGAAGACCGCCGTCGAGACGGTTCGCGCCAAGGCCGGCAAGCGCGTCTACTTCTTCGGCGACGGCAAGGCCGAGGGCACGATGGCCATGAAGAACCTGCTGGGCGGCAAGGGCGCGAACCTGGCCGAGATGGCGAACATCGGCCTGCCGGTCCCCCCGGGCTTCACCATCACCACCGAGGTCTGCACCGAGTTCTACGACAACGGCAAGAAGCTGCCGAAGGGCCTCGACGCCGACGTGCGGGCCGCCATCGCCCGCATGGAGAAGGTGGTGGGCGCGAAGTTCGGTGACGTCTCCAACCCGCTGCTGGTCAGCGTCCGCTCGGGGGCGCGCGCCTCGATGCCGGGCATGATGGACACCATCCTGAACCTGGGCCTCAACGACAAGACGGCCGCCGGCCTGGCCGCCAAGTCGGGCAACGAGCGCTTCGCCTATGACAGCTACCGCCGCTTCATCGCCATGTACGGCGACGTGGTGCTGGGGCTGAAGCCCGAGAAGAAGGAAGATCACGATCCCTTCGACGAGATCCTGGCCAAGAAGAAGCAGCAGCAGGGCGTGAAGCTCGACTCTGACCTGTCCGCCGAGGCCCTGAAGGAGCTGGTCAAGGAGTTCAAGGCCGAGATCAAGAAGCGGCTGGGCCTCGACTTCCCCGAGGATCCCTACGTGCAGCTCGAGGGCGCCATCAAGGCCGTCTTCCAGTCGTGGCGGAACGACCGCGCCGATCTGTACCGCCGCCTGAACAACATCCCCGTGGAGTGGGGCACCGCCGTCAACGTGCAGGCCATGGTGTTCGGCAACAAGGGTGAGGACTCGGCGACCGGCGTCTGCTTCACCCGCGACCCCGCCAGCGGCGAGAACATGTTCTACGGCGAGTTCCTGGTGAACGCGCAGGGCGAGGACGTGGTGGCCGGCATTCGCACGCCCCAGAAGATCGAGGCGCTCGGCAAGATCCTGCCCGAGGCCTACAAGCAGCTCCTCGACATTCGCAAGAAGCTCGAGAAGCACTACAAGGACATGCAGGACATCGAATTCACCGTCGAGAACAAGAAGCTGTACATGCTTCAGTGCCGCAACGGCAAGCGCACGGGCTTCGCCGGCGTGCGCATCGCCGTCGAGATGGTGGACGAGAAGCTGATCCCCAAGGAGGAGGCCCTGCGCCGGGTGGAACCGGAGGCGCTGAATCAGCTGCTGCGCCCGGTCTTCCTGCCGTCCGCCAAGAAGAAGGCGGTCGACGAGGGGCGCTTGCTGGCCAAGGGCCTGCCCGCCGGCCCCGGCGCCGCCACCGGCAAGGTCGTCTTCTTCGCCGACGAGGCGGAGGCGCTGGCCGCCAAGGGCGAGACGGATCTGATCCTGTGCCGTCACGAGACCAGCCCCGAGGACATCCGCGGCATGAACGCGTCGCTGGGCTTCATGACCGCCTTCGGCGGCATGACCAGCCACGCCGCGCTGGTGGCCCGCCAGATGGGCAAGGTCTGCATCGTCGGCTGCGACGCGCTGTCGTTCGACTACCACGCGCGCAAGATGACGGTCACCACCGCCAAGGGGACCATCACCGTCAACGAGGGTGACTGGATCTCCATCGACGGCTTCACGGGCGAGGTGGTGAACGGCCGCGTCGACACCACGCCGTCCGAGGTCATCCGCGTGCTGATCGAGAAGAACCTCGATCCCAAGCAGGCGCCCGTCTACCAGACGTACAACAAGCTGATGACGTGGGCCGACGCCGCCCGCAAGCTGCGCGTCCGCGCCAACGCCGACCAGCCCGACCAGGCCGAGGCCTCCATCGCCTTCGGCGCCGAGGGCATCGGCCTGTGCCGCACGGAGCACATGTTCTTCGGTGAAGACAAGATCGGTCCCATGCGGGAGATGATCGTCGCCGAGAACGAGGCCGATCGCCGGGCCGCCCTGGCCAAGCTGCTGCCCCTGCAGCGCGAGGACTTCGCGGGCATCTTCCGCGCCATGAAGGGCAAGGCGGTGACCATCCGCACGCTGGATCCGCCGCTGCACGAGTTCCTGCCCCACGACGAGGCGGGCGTGCGCGATCTGGCCAAGTCGACCGGCCGCTCGGTCGAGCAGATCCACCAGCGCATCGAGGAGCTGAAGGAGTCGAACCCGATGCTGGGTCACCGGGGCTGCCGTCTGGGCATCACCTACCCGGAGATCACCGAGATGCAGGCGCGCGCCATCATCGAGGCGGCCGTCGAGGTGGCCAAGGAAGGCATCGCCGTCTACCCGGAGATCATGATCCCGCTGGTCGGCATCAAGAAGGAGCTGGATCTGCAGGCCGCGCTCGTTCGCAAGACGGCCGACGCCGTGTTCGCCGAGACCAAGAAGAAGGTCAACTACACCATCGGCACCATGATCGAGGTGCCGCGGGCGGCGATGACGGCCGGCGAGATCGTCGAGTCGGCCGACTTCTTCTCGTTCGGCACGAACGACCTGACGCAGACGACGTACGGTCTGTCGCGGGACGACGTGCCGCGCGTCCTGGCGGCCTACCTGGCGCACGACGTGTACCCGGGCGATCCCTTCGTCAGCATCGATCGCAACGGCGTGGGCGGCTTGATGAAGCTGGCCGTCGCGGCCGGCCGCGCCAAGAAGCCGAAGCTCAAGCTCGGCATCTGCGGCGAGCACGGCGGCGATCCGGCGTCGGTGGAGTTCTGCCACGAGATCGGCCTCGATTACGTGTCGTGCTCCCCGTACCGGCTGCCCATCGCCCGTCTGGCCGCCGCTCAGGCTGCGCTGAAGGCATCCTGAGGCGCGCCGGCCGAGTCGAAGCCAGGATCATGCGAGTGACCACTGGCGGTTCCCGGCGAGCGTCATGGCTCGCCGGGTTGCTCGGTGGCCTGGCCTTGGCCGGCTGCACGCTGCACCAGGCTGGCGTCACCCCGCCCGACAACCGCATCTTTTTCCCCAGCGGCGGGGTCGTCGACCCTGAGGGCGGGTGGCTGTACGTCGTCAACTCGAACTCGGACCTGCGCTACAACGCGGGCACGATCGTCGCCATCGATCTGACCGCGGCCCGCTTGACCTATATGGGGGCGAAGGGCACGGCTCAGCTGTGTTCCTATGATCCCCGGTACGTTCCACCGCCCAGCGAGCATTCGCCCTGCTGGGATTCGATCGATCCCAACATCCTGAACGTCGACGATCAAACGCTGATCGATCGCGGCGCCACCGTTCGCATCGGCAGCTTCGGCGGGACGCCGCTCATCCAGACGTTCCCCGACCAGCTGGAGGCCACGGCCCCGTCGGAGCCGGCCCACCCGGTGGACCGGCGGCTGTTCGTGCCGGTGCGGGGTGACACCTCGATCACGTTCATGAACCTGGCCCACGCGCCGTCCCCCCAGCGCTTCTATTGCACCGGCGACCGGCGCGGTCCCGATCCCAAGAAGCGAACGGTCGACGGCGACGCCAGTCTCGCGCCGCAGGAGCCGTTTGCCGCGTGCACGGCCCAGTGGCACATCACCCGGGAGAACGATCCGCTGCAGCTGGGCTCCTACGCCAACGTTCCCGACGACCAGATCGTCCGCCTGCCCGACGAGCCGTACTCTCTGGCGCTGGACGACACCACGAACCTGTTGTTCGTGGGGCACCTGCGCGGCTACGTAAGCCTGATCGACGCCAGTCTGGACAACCCCACCCAGTCGCCCTCGCTGGTGAACGTGAGCAACGGGGTGGTGGGGGCCGACGCCTCGGGGGCGATCGGCATCACCAGCCTGACCGTTCATCCCAACGGATCGACGTGCGGCAAGGAGATCTACGCCGCCTCTCGCTTCCGTCCCCAGGCCAACGCCTTCGTGGTCTACGGCCTGAAGCAGACCACCCGTTGCCAGGGCCACGGCGACGGCGACGCCCAGGCGGAAGGCCTGGTCATCGTGCCGGACGGCGCCAGTCTGTCGAGCGGTGTGGCCGGTTCGGACACCCGTGGCGTCGAGTTCGTGAATAGCAAGTACGTGCCGCCGGGCGGGTTGCTACCGCCGCTACCGCAGAACCAGAACTCGTCGCCCGATCGCGCCTTCCTGATCCAGCGCAACCCGCCCACCATGGTGGGGATCGACCTGTCGACCCAGCAGCCCCTGTCGACCATGGAGATCTGCCAGGGGCCCACCCAGCTGGTGCAGCCCAAGGATCTGCAGGGAAACCCGCTGTTCGGCGTCCCGTTGCTGTTCATCACCTGCTTCGACTCGGGCGAGCTGTACATCGTGGATCCGTCGGTGCCGCAGATTCGCACCATCATCCCCGTGGGCCGCGAGCCCATCAACACCGTGTTCGATCCCAATGATCCCACGCGCGCGTACGTGATCACGTTCGGCGAGAACAACGTATCCGTCGTGGACCTGGACCCGACGAGCCCCACCGTCAACCGGGTCATCGAGCGCATCGGGTATCCAAGCCCCACCCCGCGCGATGTGGGGGATCAGTAATATGAAGCGCGCCACGATCAGTCGGCTTCGACCCGCGTCGGCCGCGGCCATCGTTCGCTGGGCGTCCCTGTGCGGATTCGTCGCGCTGGGCTGCACCTCGTCGCCCGTGTACGTGCCGTCGCACGACTTCGATCGACCGACCGACATCACCTTCACCTGCATGGAGATGCAGCCGCCGAGCGAGGGCAGCGCCTCGGCCACGCTGGGCGCCCAGCCCATGGACGTCTGCCATCCGCCCGGCACGCGGGACCCGCTGATCGGCGCTCCCGCCGCCGACGGCAACACCTACAAGACGTTCGCTTTCGTGCCGAACTCGAATCGTGGCGACGTGTCGGTGGTGGACATGAGCATCTGCCGCAGCGGCGACAGCGGCTGTCTGCAGAAGAGCCTGCAGCCGGGCGCCGAGCTGGTCGACCTGAATCCCAGCTCGATCGGCTACGCCACGGTTCCGGTGGGCGAGCTGCCCGAGGTGATCGACGCGAGTCAGGACGGCTGCCGGGTGATCACCGCGAACCGCGGCTCCTGCGACCTGACGCTGATCGATCCGGCGGCCCTGATGAAGCCGCGCTTGCTGGGGCAGGACCTGCCGCCGTCGTACGCCAAGACCTTCATGGTGCAGACAGGCGCCGGCGTGCCGCTGCCGGTGGCCGCGGGTGAGGTGGCGTTCGTTCCCCAGCAGACGGCGCTGGGCAGCGACAGCCGGGCCCCGGGCGCGCTGTGTACGGAGGCGGGGACCCTGGCCGCTCCGGTGGGCGCTCCGGCCGCCACGCCGGACAGCCGCGCTTCCTGGCACGTGGTGGTGACCTTCCCCACCTGCGATCTGATCGCGCTGGTAGACGTGCAGAGCGAGACCATCCTCGACTCGTACCGCGTCTCGACGACGGACGGCCGCAGCTATGCCTACCAGCACACCGGGGCAAACCCGGTCTGTCCGCGCATCGACTGCGGTGCCGGCGCGGCCGGGTTGCCGGCGGCGGGCGGGCAGGGGGGCGGTGACCAGGGCGACAGCGGCGGCGCAGCAGGGGCCGGTGGGGCGGGTGGCGCGGGCGACGGGATGGGCACGGGCGGCAGTCCTGCCCCTCCCTCCAACGCGGTGCCGCTGGACGTTCAGCCGCTGGCCATCCATCCCGACGGAAACCTGATCTATTTCGGGGCCACCAACACGCCAGTCATCGGCGCCCTGAAACTGGAAGGCGACACGCTGTCGGTCCCCGCCCAAGGCGCCAGCACGCCCCTGGCGAACGCGGGCGGCGTGGTCCGCCTGCGGTTGTCGGTCGATCCCTACGCATACCGGAACGGCCGGGTGGGGCGGCAGGATCCCGCGAACGATCCCACCCAGCCGGAGTTCGGACGGTTCGTGGCCCAGACCGACACCACGGACAGGAGATACCTGTACGCCATCGGCCGCGACGCCAGCGTCCGCATCGTCGACGTCTCGATCGACACGCCCACCGAGTGCGACGTGGGCATCGACCCGTCTGCGGTCGCCCCGGACGACCCCCGCCGCAAGTGCTTTCCCATCGGCGCCAGCGACAATCCGCCGCGCCTGCCCCAGATCGCGTACCTGTCCGGTTTGCACTTCCCCAGTGCCCCGCAGGACGTGGCGTTCGCCTACTACTGGACCGACCCGCTCGCCAACTCCTCGAACGCGGTGGACGAGCAGATCCTGAACGGCGCCTACGCCTTCGTGATGACGGGGAGCGGGACGTTGTACGTCATCAACGTCGATCCGCAGATCCGGAAGACCCAGCAGGTGTTCACCGACGCCTCGGGCGCCCTGATGGCGGCGGAGGTGCCCGAAGATCCGTCGCCTCTCCCCAACACGCCCCGCGACGCCAACGTGATCACCTACGTGCCCGGCCTGCTGCAGTCGGTGGGTCCGCCGCGCGCAGACACCACCACGCCCATCACGACCTCGAGCGGACCCGTGTTGCGCACGTTCAGCGCCTACACGACGCGTGAGAACGCCACCATCGTGCCCCTGCAAGAGAACGGCAATCTGGTCGCGCCCACCTCGCCCATTCAGACCTACGTCTACTTCCCCAATCGCGCGACCGTGCAGCCCCAGACCTGGTCGATCACCTGGGAGGGAGACCTCACCGGCGTACGGGCCACCGGCGACTTCGACGAGGACGTCACCAAGGCCATCGCCGACCCCGACCGTCTGGCGGCGGCGCTGACCGACGGGGGCGCCTCGTTCTGTTCGGCGGGGATCTTCCCCGGGGACACCGTCACCCTGACCGGCTGCAACAGCGACGGCAATTGCAGCCCCGGGCGGGTGTGCGTCCACGACCCTGACGTGGCCCCGTCATCCAACGGCTACCCCATCAACGGTCTGTGCCTGCGCGCCGCCGATGCCACCAACCAGATGACGTTGAAGCAGTGTGGCCCCTTGCTCCGCACGTTCCGGCGCTACGAGATCTCCACGGAGTACACCAGGTTCTCCAAGAGCGGGCAGCCCCAGTCGACGGTGGTGATCGTGCCGAAGAAGGCGGAGATCCCGGGCGTCGACCGGTGCCTGGGGGCCCCTGACGGCCAGACCTGCACGCCGGCCGGCCGGCCCGATCTGAACGGCTTTGCCTGCTTCCAGGGACGCTGCCTGATGCCCTGCGACGCCAAGAGCGATACGGGCACCCCGACAGGGGACGACCGGCTGTGCCTGCAGCGTCGCGGGAGCGTCTGTGTCGATTTCACTGGCACCATGGGCCACTTCTTCTGCGCCGACGGGGCGCCGCTGCGGGACGCGACGGGGGCCTTTCTGGCCAGCTGCGACCTGGACGAGCTGGTGCCGTACGCGGTGTCGGCCGGGCGCGCGTTCGTGGTGGCGGGGACGACTGCGGGGCGGAACGATCCGGGCTCCTCGCAGGAGATCAAGGACGCGAGCGGAAACGGCACAGGGATGTACCAGTGCGCGCGCGATCCGTCGGCGGCGCCGGGGCTGGTGTCGCGCATCCCGCTGACCATTCCCCGCTGCATCAGCCCCCAGCTGACCCAGTTCACGCCCATGACCAGCGCCAACAACAGCCCGCTGCAGCCGAACGAAGGCCATTACAACGCCATCTTCGCCAGCTCGCCGCTGCCCACCCCCGATCCCTGCCTGATCGAGTACGGCGCGGCCACCCCGATGGGCGCGGCCGCCGGCGGCGCCAGTGGCGCTGCGGGGGGCGGCGGCGGGGCGGGCGGAGCGGGGGGAAGCCCGGCTGATCCCGATACCGGGGGTGCGCCGGGGGCTGCTTCGGGCGGCATCAGCGGGGGGGCAGGGGGCGCCGGGGGCGCCCGCGCGAACGGCGGCAACGGGACCCCGGTGTACTCGGCGCTGTTCCAGAACCGCGAGATTCGATTCGTGCTGACGAACCTGGACACCATCGTCGGTGATCCCGTGCAGATTCGCTTCACGGTGGACGGCGGAACGGTGTCCCAGGTGGTCCCCGTGGCGGTTGATTCGGCGGTGGGGCTGCCCGCGCGCATCAAGCTGGGGCCGGTTCCCTCCGTCGATCAAAGCGTGGAGCTGGTGGCGCCAGCGGCGCCGGCGCTGCTCTCCGACCTGCCGTACCTGTTCGTCGTCGACCAGCGCAACAACACCACCGGCCGCTCGGCCACGCGCGGTCAGGTGCTGCGGATAACGCCGCGCCAGTCGGACACCAGTCCGGTGCCCGCCTATCAATCGGTCGTCGACAGCAACAGCTACTTCCCCATCCAGTAGCCGCCTTGACGCGCGGCGGGCCGCCCTCGACGGGCGGCGGGACCCGGGTGGCGAGCCGCCCCGTCTTCCGCGCAGGCTGGATGAGACAGGGCGCGGGTATGCCGTGGCGGGCGCCAGACCGCTGCCGGCGACCGCTCGTCCGGGCCCGGCGGACGAAATTTGACGTCCGCCTGGTACGACGCTTAACTACATGTAGGACGTTGTGCTCAAGGGGCCATCAAGATCGTCGATGATTGCCATTGACATAATGCTCATGAGGACCTGCCGCCCGCCGCGCCGCCGCCCCTTCGACGGCAACCAAGGACCCCAGCCGTCCGAAAAAGTCACGAAAGAAGACGAATCATGAGCCTGCGATACACTGGCGAAGCCACCATGGACGAACCCGCGCTTCGCGACGTCGAACGCTGGAAGGACAAGATCGAGGTGCGGCTGGACAATCGTCAGGTCTTCTTCCTGTTCTTCGGCAGCGCCATGGTCGCCTGCATGCTGTTCGTGCTGGGCGTCATCGTGGGCAAGCGTCTGGAGTCGCGCGGGCGCGCGGAGGCCCCGGTGATCGAGGACCCGCTGGCGGCGCTGGATCGTTTCAGCGCGCCGGCCTCGGCCACCCCGGCGGGGACGGCGCTGGCCTTCCCCCGCGCGCTGCTGAACAACGAGCCGGCGAAGGGGAAGAGCGAGCACCTCGCCGCCCGTCCCACGCTGACCAGCACGCTGCCGGCGATCTCGAGGAAGGCCGCCGAGCGTATCGCCGACAAGCCGGTCGAGAAGACCAATGAGAGGGCGAGTGACAAGGGCGTGGCCCAGGCTGAAAAGGCTGACAGGTCCGACAAGGCCCCGAAGACCGACAAGTCCCTGGACAGGACCGACCCGGCCGCGGAGGCGCCGGTCGCGACGCGCCAGGCGCCTGCCCGGAAGCTGGCGCTGGTCGACCCGCCCGCGGCGCCTCCCAAGAAGGCCGCGCTGGTCGAGGAGCCAGCCGCCTCGGCCACTGCAAAGAAGCCGGAGAAGACGTCGTTGCTGCCCCACCCGGTGGCCGGCGCGCTGCCCTCGACCAGGCCGGTCCCGGTGGCTTCTACCACTGCTCCGAAGGGCCCCGCGACGGCCGCCAAGCCGGTAACTGCGCCGGCGCGGCCCTTGCCGCCCACCCCGGCCAAGGTGGCCGCCGCGACGGCCAAGACGCCGCCCGCCGCGGCGCACGCGCCGGGCAAAGGGAGCTTCTTGCTGCAGCTGAGCTCGTTCCAGGACCGCGCCGAGGCTGACGCGTTCGCGCGCCGCTTCTCGAACGCCTACGTGGTCGCCAGCGAGGTTCCGGGCAAGGGCCTGTGGTACCGCGTCCGCGTGGGTAGCTACGGCACCATGAAGGACGCGGCCGCGGCCAAGAGCGCCTTCGAGCGCGAGCACGGCGTGATCGCGTACGTCGCCGGCACCGGCCCCGCCCAGTGAGCGAGGACGTTCTGGCCCGGGGCTAGAACAGCAGGCCGATGTTCACGATGAACACCCCGATGCGGGTGTCGCCGGGGCCCGGATCCAGCGGCCAGGCCCAGGCGAAGCTGAGGTCACCCACCGGAATCTTGATGATGATGGGAGACACGCCGACGTCGTGGCGGAAGCTGGTGGGCGACAGCTGATCGAACGAGTCGGCGACCACGCCGTTGTCGAAGAACACCGAGCCGTACCAGGGGGGGCTGATGGGGAACTGCAGATCGACGTTCTCGATCACGCGCAGGTTGCCGCCGATGGGCCGGTACTGCACGAAAGCGTCCTGTCCCGGCCCGCCGAAGCCGGTGTTCGACACCATCTCCACGCGCGCCCGGTCCAGCTGAAAGCCGCGCAAGGTGGTGTCGCCGCCCGCGAAGTATCGCTCCACCTTGGGCAGCAGCGACTCGCCGCCCAGGGGAAAGCCCTGGTCGTAGCGGATGCCATGCCGCAGCTGCAACCATTCGAACAGCGGGACGACGATCGTCGAGCGCAGGCCCACCTTCACGAACGACACGTCCGCATAGCCGAACGACAGCGCGCGCGGCGCCACCTCGGTCAACGCCTCGAACTTGAAGCCACGCGTGGGGATCAGCCGGTTGTCCAGGCGCAGCCACTGCAGATCGAACGAGATGCTGCCCACCGCGGTGCCCAGGGTGACGCCGTTCTGTCGTTCGTACGGGCCAGCCACCGGCGTCAGCACCTCCGTGTGGGTGGTGTTGCGCAGGTTGTAGTGCACGCTGGCGTCCACGCCGGGGTACATCTCGCGGCCGAAACCGATGGAACCGCCCCAGGACCGGATGTCCCCCAGGCGCACGGTCGCCTGTTGAAAGTACTGCCCCGAGATGTCGAAGCGGAACAGCGAGCCCAGGAAGCGCCGGTCCAGGAACGTCGAGCTCAGGCGCACCAGCGACTCGCCGTACTCGGCCGTGGTGGTCAGGTTCCAGCCGTGGCCGAACAGGTTGCGGTTGTCGTAGCCGGCGCGCAGGTACCAGCCGAAAGGGATCGACGAGTTGGGCGCGGCCTGTTCGGTCGAGACACCGGCGCCCCCGTGGACGACGTTGTACTGGTCGTGGCGCTCCTCCACCTCGACCACCATGGGCACGACCGCCTGCCCTTCGTCGCGCCCCGGGAAGCTGATGGGGGCGGCGTTGTTGAACAGCTGCAGGTAGCCCAGGTTTCGCTGGCCCCGCTCTGTCGCCGTGGTGGTCAGGTAGTCGCCGCTGCCGATGGGGATCTGCTCCAGGATGGTCTCGGGCTTGGTGATGAAGTTGCCGCGCACGAAGATGGGGCCCACCTTCACGCGGGGCCCCAGCTTGATGGTCCAGGTCACGTGGATGTCGGCCCCGGCCCGCTCCACGTCGGGCTCGGCGGCGGTCGCCGGGAATCCCAGGTCGCCGAACAGACGCTCCAGGCGCCGGGCGTCCTCCTTCAGCAGACCGGGCCGGTAAGGCTCGCCGATCCGCTGCGCGATGGCCTCGCGCAGGAAGCCGCTGCCGTAGGGCAGGGTGATGTCCTCGGCGCTGCGGAACTCCTCGGAGACGACGCGCACCCGCTGGCCTTCGCTGACCGTGAAGCGCACGTAAATGTCCTTGGCGTCGCGTGACACCGTCTCGGCGGCCGCGGCGGCGGCGCCGCTCAGGCCGAAGGTGTCCCGCGAGGTGGCGATGTCACCGCTCGCCTGGGCGTCCGGGAACCCCAGCGACCGGTAGTGCTCGACCAGGCGCTCCGCGTCCAGCTCCACCTGGCGCGCGGTGACGTACCCGCCCGAACCCAGCCCGATGTGGCCCAGGAAGGGGAAGGGCCGCACCGTCACCGTCTCGGCCAGCTCGGCGGACGGCAGCTGCTGGTTGCCCACGAAGTCCACGGCCCGCACCTTCAGCTCGGGGCCCTCGTCCACGGTGAAGACCAGCCGATCCTCGTCGGGGGAGACGCGCTCGCGGCGCCACTGCACGCGCGCGAAGAAGAACCCTTGATCCTCGTAATACTGTTGCAGGGCGTCGGCGCTGTTGCCTGCCTCGTAGTCGTCGTAGGCGCCGCGCTCGCTGAGCGTCAGGTGATCCTTCAGCGTGCCGTTCGACTTGCTGTGGTTGCCCTCGAACGCCACGGTGATGTGCTTGCGTTCGTTGACGTGCAGGGCGATGGCGACGTTCTTGTTCTTGGTGTCGACGCTGTGCTCGGGGTCGTAGCTGCTGGTGACGCGCGCGCCCACGTACCCCAGCTTGCGGTAACGATCCACCACCTTGACGATGTCGTCGCGCATGCGGCGGACCGTGAAGGGGACGTAATCCGTCCAGAACTTCAAGTAGTCACGGTGGCGGAAGGTGTTGTCGATGGCGTCGGCCGTCACGGCCGTGTTGCCGGTAATGGAGATGGGCCCGATCGGGTATCCCGGGCCGCGGGTGATGTGGACGTGAAAGTCGACCGCGGCCGGGTTCGCGCCGTGCGACCACAGATCGATGCGCACGTTGGCCTGGAAGTAGCCCCGCTCGTCGCGCAGGAAGCGGACCACCCGCTGCCGCTCTTCCTCGATGGCGGCGTCGCGCTCCGGGCCCGGCATGGGCAGGGTGTGGCCGGTGCGGATGGTGATGCGGCGCTGGATCTCGTCCTGCTGGATGGGGCCGTTTCCCTTCACGAAGAAGTAGCGGACGCGGTCGTAGGGGCGAAGCTGGACAAGCACCACCGTTCCCGCCCATCCCGACTTCGTGTCCATCGTCACCTGGTACCCGATGCTCTCCAGGGCGCGCCTAAGCCGCGGCACCGTGCCGATCGGCGTTCCGATCCGGTCGGCCGGCCCCGATTGCACGAAGGGGCTCCCGGTGGGCGCGATGGCGTTCAGCAGCTGCTCCACGCGTGCCTCCGGTTCGACGAACGTCCCCGTGATCTCGTAGCCGGCGATGGGGTCGAAGCCGGCCGCGGGCGGCTCGGACGCCGTCTCGACGGGGCGGCTGGGAGGCGCCGGGGCGGGCGCGGGCGCCCCCTCGGTGGGTGGGGTGGCCAGGGGGGGCGCGGCGCGTGCCGGCGGCGCCCCCGCGCCCGGCGCGGGACCGGGGGAGAGCGAGGTCGGCGCCCCGGCGGAGGGCGAGGGCGTCGTCGGGGGCGCGTCCGGGCTGGGCGCCGCGCCGCCCAGCGTGGCCGGTCCCGGCGGGACCACGGAAGCCGGCGCGGCGGGCGCCGGGGCGGCCGCGGGCGCTGCCAGCGAGGGCGCGACGAGAGGTGGCGCCGTGAGCGCGCCGCTGGTACCCAGGGCGAGGACCAGCACTGTCAGGCGAGGTCGGTTCAAGGCGGGCCCGGCAACGTGCTCACAGTCTTATCGCGTAGTCGAGCCGCAACTCCATATTGAAGTTGATGGGCAGCGTCTCGGTAGGGCCCTGCTGTTGCGACAGCACCAGGCGCTGCATGCCCACGGTGCCGGTGAAGTAATCGCGCAGCCACTGGTCGAACTGCAGCGTCTGCCGGTTCTGACCCTGGAAGCCCCACAGTGCGTCCACCTGGAAGTTCGTGTAGCGGCTGATGCGCTTGCGCAGCCGCGCCTCGAAGCCGTCCGGTCCCACCGTCAGGCGCAGCTGCAAGCCGATGGCGCGCTCGAAAGTGTCGCCGATGATGGGCTCCATCAGGTTGGCTATGGTATCCCGCGTCGCCTGGCCAGCAATGTCCAGCCCCGTGCCGATGTTGGCGCCTACCGTCGGGTTCTGCGTCGCCACCCGATCGCTGTTCGTGGTGGTCCGGCCGGTCAGCAACAGAAGCGCGGTCTGGTTCCGATCCAGGCCGTCGTCGGTCGACAGGTCGATCTGCATCTCGCGGAGCGGCCCGTGGATGTTCATGCGCACGTTGTGCTCGGCACCGGCGGTGTCGGGGACGGAGTTTTGCGCCTCGACGTTGATCTCGGGCGTCTCGCCGTCCTCCAGCGACTTCGTGGGTACGAACGTGATGTGGTTGACGTTGGGAACCAGATCGAACTCGCCGCGCAACACGGGGATCTGGAAGTGGCCATCGGTGGGCCGGACCTCGCCCGCCAGCACCGGCCGCGACAGGGTGCCGCCCACGTGCAGCGCGATGTCGATGTGAATCTCGGGGGCGATGTTGTTCTGCACCACGAAGGCGTCGCCCAGCGTGCGGACGTTCAGATCCAGGCCCAGGTTCTCCAGCAGCGGCTTCCCCTCGTAAAAAGGCCGGACAGACGACTCGTTCACGCGCGGGCTCAGCACCAGGTTGCTCAGCTTGAAGTCTTGCGTGTACCGTCCGGCGATCACGCGCAGCTCGCCGCCCAGCTGGAAACCCTCGTCCAGGTTGCCGGCCATGTCCAGATCGAACGCCAGATCGTTGATCTCGAAGACCCCCGGGCTGCGGTAGGTCAACTGCTCGCCGTGCAGGGGAAAGTCGACCTGTCCCAGCTGCAACGGCACCAGCTTCTTGATCTGCACCCGGCCCGGGCGCACCCCGGCCGCGCCGATCACCAGCGTGCCCTGGTCGTCCAGCACCACGCGCACGTTTCGCAGCGACACGCCCGAGTTGGTGACCTCGACGACGCCGCTCTTCACCTCGACCTCGGTGCCGGCATCCCGCAGGCGGAACGTGATGGTGCCCAGCCCCAGCCACGCCGTCAGCGTCGGATTGTCGAGCGGACCTCGCACCTCGGCCTTGATGCGGGCCCGCCCCTGGGCATCCGAGATCGCCTCGCCCGCCAGCGAGCCCAGGAACCGGGCGCTGATCTCGCCGGCCAGCTTGGCGTCGACGGCCTGGGGACGGAAGTCCTTGCCCAGCGCCACCCGACCGTCCAGCGTCGTGGTGGCGCCGTCGATGGTGACGGCCAGGTTCGACACCTCGGCGCCGTCGGGATCCAGGCTGATGATCCCCGTGCCCAGCACCACGTCGGCGTCGAAGGTCTTCAGCCGGACCCGCACGGGCTGGCTCACCGCCAGGCGCCCGCGCAAGGCTGGGTGGTCCAGCGTGCCGCTGGCCGCCAGCCCGACGTCCATCGCGCCCGTCAGCCGATCGACCGAACCCTTCAAGAACGGTTGCAGCAGCTCGAGGTCGAGGTGCCCGTCGACGTTCCCGGTCACCTTCTTGCCGTCCAGGCTGCCGCGGGCGTGAAGCTCACCGCCCGTCGTGGTGAGGTCCAGCTGATCCAGGACCACGTCGTCGCCGGACATCGTCACGTGAACGGGACGGCTGGCCGATACCTCGATCCGGCGGCTGGTGGGCTCACCGGGCGCCGCCTCGACCGCGCGCGCGATGGACACCGCCAGCTCGTCCAGCGCCACGTCCGCCGCCAGCGGCTTGCCGGGCACGACGTCCACCTGGACGCGACCGGTGGCCAGGCCGTGACCGTCGCCAAGCCGCTCCAGCTCGGGCAACAGGGACTCGAGGATCAGCTTGTTGAAGGCCAGCGCGGCGTGAATCTCCGGCCCGGCGGCGGTCAGCGCCGCGCGCGCGTCCAGGTGCAGCCGCTGGAACAGGTCGCCCGTGACCACGACGGCCGGATCTCCCGTCGTGGTGTCCGGCGCGAAGTCGATGCGGGCGTCGCCCAGCTCGATGCCGCGCGCGTGCACGCCGGACAGCAGCACCTGCCCCGCGACCGTGGGATGGGAGACGGTGCCGCCCAGGTGCAGGCGCGCGGCGGCGATGCCGCCCAGGTCGAGTCCGGCGCCCGCCACGCCCGGCAGACCGTCGAGCGGCAGGTGGTCGATCACCAGGTCGAGCGCCAGCGCCTGGTCCAGGGTGGCCGTCCCCGTCACGTCGACGGTGCCCCCCTTGCGCCGGGCCAGATGAAGCTGGCGGATGGTGGCGACGCGGTGGTCGAGGACCGCGTCCAGCGGGCCGACCGCCAGCTCTTCCCCGGCGACCGTCACCGCCTGATTCGCGGGCATCCGCACCGCGGCCGTCAGCGCGTTCGTCGGTCCGGCGGCGTGCGCCTGCAGCGACACCCGGCCGCTGAGCAGCGGGTTGCCGGCCGCCGCCGCCAGATCGATGTCGCGCAGGTCCAGCTCGGCGTCGACGATGGGGTTCGGCAGCAGGCGCTTCGCTGACCGCTCGAACAGGCGCACGGTGCCGCGGGCCTCCGCGTGCCCGCCCAGCAGATCGCCCGACAGCGAATCGAGGCGCGCCACGCCGCGCTCCAGGCCGAACCGCGTCGTCAGGGCCGGCACCTTGCGGCCGCCGAACGACAGGCCGTTCACGACCGCGTCACCCGTCGCCGTCGGTGACAGCAACGACCCGCTGACCTGGGCGTTCACCCGCCCGTTCTGTCCCAGCGGCGGCAGGTTCAGCGACGACAGCACACGCGCCAGGTCGTAAGCCAGCACGTTCAGTCCCAGCGCGACCGTCTGGCGCGCCAGGTTCACGTCGCCGGCGGCGGTGGCGGTGGCGCCGGGAACCTCGACGGTGATGCCGCTGGTGTTGAAGCGCGTCGGCGAGGCCGAGGCCGCGCCATGCACCCGCAGCGAACGCGGCAGCCCTGCGGCGCGCCGCCGGCTCAGCGTCAGGTCCAGGTCGCGCACGGCGCCGCTAGGTGGCCCGGGCCCCAGCGAGGCCTCGGCGTGCAGGTGGCCGTCCAGCTGGCCACCGGCCATGGGCTGCAGCGCCGTGGGGACGAACGAGTCGGTGGTGAAGTGACGCAGCGACAGGTCGGCGCGCAGCTTCAGCTTCGCGGCGTCCAGCGTGGCGCCCAGCGCCAGACGGCCCCCGCCGGGCGCCTCCAGCCCGAAGTCCTTGACCGTGACCGCCATGGCCCCGCCGTCGAAGCCCAGCTGAAAGCCCAGATCCAGGGCGCGGTAGGGCGGGTAGGCGACGTCCAGGCCCGAGAAGCGCGCCGCCACCTTCAGCGCCGCGAACGTATCGTGCAGGTCCAGCACCGCCGCCGCGTCGTCGCCCGACAGCGTGAGACCATCGATCTTCTTGCCGGCGATGACCTGATTGAAGGCGTCGGCCGCGTGCTCGAAGCTGGCGTGCAGGTTGATACCCGGGATCGAGGCCGGGCCGTTCACGCCGTAGATGCCGGTGAAGAAGCCCTTGCCGCTGAGGACCGAGCGCCCCGTCTTCGCCTCCCGCAGATCCAGGAAGATGTCGTCCGGGTGCTCCTGCGTGGTGGCGACGCGGTTGATGGACACCTTGTCGAAGGGCAGCAGGTTGTCATCCATGATGCGCAGCCAGCCTCCCCCCTCGGCGGTGACCGGGGCGACGTCGAAGCCGAAGATGGGGTGGGCCGGATCCACCGCCGACTGGATCAGATAGGCCTTGGTGTGGGCGTGGCGCAGCTCGAGGCCCCAGGCGCCGGGAAAGTCGAACAACGCGTTCAGATCGTCCAGCTCGGAGTCGGCGATCTCGAAGAAGCTGCCCGGCCCCTTCGCCGGCGCGTCCTTGGGGGCGGGAGGGGCGGGCGCCGTGCCGGGCGCCGGCGCCAGCGCGGCCAGGAAGCCGATCTCGGTCGAGGTCTTCATCTGCGCGAAGCGCCACGAGGCCTTGCCGACCTTCAGGTTGTGAATGGAGAAGCTGCCGCCGATCAGCGTGCGCAGCTTCACGGCGGCATCCAGGTGAGGCACGTCCAGCACCACCGTCCCCTCGGGATCGATGATGCGCAGACCATCGACGCTGATGGGGCTGGGCGCGTCGGTGACGACGTCGACCAGCGCGCGCAAGCTCCAGTTCACGCCGCCGATCTCCAGCTTGCCCCGGTTCTTCGGCAGCGCGCCCGAGATCAACCCGCCCAGGCGAGGCCCCTGCAGCACCACGGACGCGCCCAGCACGGCGAGCGTCAGGAGAGCCGCGAGGCCCACCACGCCATAGCCGATGACTTTGCCCGCCCGGAATCGAGACACTTCGCCAATCAATGTGCCATTGTTACGGCCCCGTCTCCAGACGGGGGCTCATGTCCGACACGAATCCCACGACATCCGGCGAGGCGCCGCCCGCGGCGTCGGCCATCAAGCCGACGCTTTACATCGTCGACGCGCTGAACTTCATCTTCCGGGCGTTTCACGCCCTGCCGCCGCTGACCTCGCAGAAAGGCGTGCCCACCGGGGCCGTTTATGGCCTGTGCCAGATGCTGTTGCGCATCGAGCGCGAGAACCGGCCCACCCATCTGTGCGCGGTGTTCGACGCCCCCGGCGAGAACTTCCGCCACACGCTGTATCCCCAGTACAAGTCACACCGCCCCCCCATGCCGCCCGAGCTGGCGGCCCAGATGGGCTGGGTCCATCCCGTCATCGACGCCTTCGGCATCCAGGTGCTGACCGTGCCGGGGTTCGAGGCCGACGACGTCATCGCCACCGTGGCGCGGACGGCGGTGGCGGCGGGGATGGAGGCGGTGATCTGCTCGTCCGACAAGGACTTGATGCAGCTGTGCGGTGACGGCATCGCGCTGCTGGACACCATGCGGAACCGCCGCCTGGGACCGTCCGAGGTGCAGGAGAAGTTCGGCGTGCCGCCCGAGAAGGTGGGGGACGTGCTGGCGCTGATGGGCGACTCGATCGACAACGTCCCCGGCGTGGAAGGGATCGGGCCCAAGACCGCCGCCGATCTGATCAACCGCTACGGCACGCTGACCAACCTGCTGGAGCATGCGACCGAGGTGAAGGGGAAGCGGGGCGAGGCGCTGGTGGCGGCGCGCGAGGCGGTGCGCGTCTCGCGCGAGCTGGTGCGCCTGCGCGAGGACGTGCCGCTGCCGAAGTCGCTGAACGATCTGCACCGGCAGGATCCCGATCAGGACCGGCTGCGCGGCCTGTTCCACGAGCTGGAGTTCACGCGTCTGATCGATGCGCTGGCGCGTGGTTCGGTGGCCCCGGGCGGCGGCGCGCCGCGCACGCCCGAGGGCGGCGGCCCGCCGGCGCTGGGCACGCCCCTGGCCGCCGAGGTCGCCGTGACGCCGGTCGAGCCGGTGGCGGCCGAGCTGGTGGCGGTCGACGATGCCGCGCTGGCCGGCCTGGCCACGCGGGTGATGGCGGCGGGGCGCGTGGGCCTGGCGGTGGCCTGGGACGGCCCGGCCGCCGTGCGCGGCGAGCTGGTGGGGCTGGCCTTTGCTCTGCCCGACGGCGCCCGGCTGTATCTGCCGCTGGGACACCGCTATCTCGGGGCGCCCGCCCCGCCGGCGCGGGGCGCGCTGACGGCGCGGCTGGGGCCCGTGCTGGCCGACCCGGTGCTGAAGAAGGACGTCCACGACGCGAAGGTGGTGGAGGTGGTGCTGGGGCGCGCCGGCTTGCCCGTGGCCGGTCTCGACGCCGACAGCATGCTGGCGGCCTACGTCCTCGACTCGACCCGCTCGGCGTACGGCATCCCCGAGGTGGCCATGGGGGCCGGCATCGCCGACGTGGCCGTGCGCAGCGCCTGGCTGGGTTCGGGCAAGGGCGCGCGCCCCATCGCCGACGTGCCCGTCGAGGAGGCGGGCCGGCGCATGGCCGCCGAGGCGGCGGCGGCGCTGATCCTGGCCACGCGGCAGGGGGATGCCCTGAACCTGACCGGTCAGGCGGCGCTGTACCGCGACCTGGAGCTGCCGCTGGCGCGGGTGCTGGGGAAGATCGAGGGACGCGGCGTGCTGCTGGACAGCGACTACATGCGCGCGCTGGGGCAGGAGGTGGGCGCCTCGCTGATGGTGCTGGAGAAGGAGATTCACGCGCTGGCGGGACAATCCTTCAACATCAACTCGAACAAGCAGCTGGGCGAGATCCTGTTCGGCAAGCTGGCGCTGCCCGTCATCCGCAAGACCAAGACCGGCCCGTCCACGGACGCCGAGACGCTGGAAGAGCTGGCGGCGCTGCATCCGGTGCCGGAGAAGATCCTCGAGTACCGGACGCTGATGAAGCTGAAGGGCACGTACATCGACGCGCTGCCGGCGCTGGTCAACCCCGACACGGGACGCCTGCACACCTCGTTCAACCAGGCCGTGGCCGCCACGGGGCGCCTGTCGTCCAGCGATCCCAACCTGCAAAACATCCCCATCCGCACCGACATCGGCCGGCGGCTGCGGCAGGCCTTCGTGGCCCGCCCCGGCTTCGCGCTGGTGTCCGCCGACTACTCGCAGATCGAGCTGCGCATCCTGGCCCACTTCTCCGAGGATCCGGCGTTCCTGGACGCCTTTCATTCGGGGCAGGACATCCACCAGCGCACCGCCGCCGAGGTGTTCGGTCTGGATACGGCGTCCGTCACGGCCGAGCAGCGCCGCATCGCCAAGGCCATCAACTTCGGCCTGGTGTTCGGGCAGAGCGACTTCGGTCTGGGCCAGGTGCTGCGCATCCCCCGGGCGCAGGCCCGCGCCTACATCGAGAGCTATTTCCGCCGCTATTCGGGCGTGAAGGCTTACATGGATCGCGCCATCGCCGAGGCGCGGGCCACGTCCGAGGTGACGACGCTGCTGGGCCGCCGGCGCCCGCTGCCCGAGATCCACTCGGCGCGCGGGCAGGATCGCAACTATGCGGAGCGGATCGCCCGGAACTCTCCCATCCAGGGCTCGGCCGCCGATCTGCTGAAGCTGGCCATGATCCGCATCGACGGCGCCATCGAGGCGGGCGAGGGCGCCGCGTCAGGCGCCGAGCTGCTGTTGACCGTGCACGACGAGCTGGTGTTCGAGGTGCCCGAGCCCCAGGTGACAGGGTTCTCCGCCTGGGCCAAGGCCCAGATGGAAGCGGTCTATCCGCTGAAGGTGCCGCTGGTCGTCGAGGTCGCACACGGCCATACGTGGGGCGACGCGCACCCCTGACGCGCGCCCCCTGACACCGGCCCGGCCGGGCCGCGAAACAGGCTGATTGTCACGCGGCTTTGGTCGCCACCCGTGCGCCGCCGATATATCATTGGCGTCTCCGATGATGCGGGCTCGTTCGGTGCTGGCCCTGGCCGTGGCGTTGGTGGGCGCGGGAGGCGTTGCCTGCCGCGGTCGCGCACGCCCCACGCCTGCCAGCCAGACGGCGCCCCGCAACACCCCTGCCACGTTGCCGCCCAGCAGCGTGGCGGCCGGCGAGCCGGAAGACCCGCCGCCGCGGCCCCTGCGCCGCTGCTTCGCCGACCGGCCCGCCTGGGAGGAGGGGGCCGTCGCCGACCTCCTCGATCGCGCCGGTCGCCTGTTCGATGCCGAGGACTTCGAGGGCGCGCTGGCCTGCTCGGAAGAGGCGGCCCGCCAGGCGCCGCGCTCGATCGAGGCGCATCACGATCGGGCGGCGGCGTTGCTGCACCTCGGCCGCATGGAGGAGGGCCGCGACGCGCTGGCCATGGCCCTGGCCCTCGATCCCGATGACACCGAGACGCTGGAGGCCAGCGCCGACCTTTACATCAATCAGCTTCCGGCCTCGGCCGATCGGTCGGCCATCGGGCTGGAGCACGCCCGTCGTGCTTTTCGCAAAGCGCTGGCGCACGACCGGGCGCGCGCCGCGCGGCTCAGCCTGCTGGAGGGGCAGGCGCTGATCGATCTCGGTCGTTCGGAAGAGGCCGTGCACCGGCTGTCCACGGCGCTGTCGCTGGCCCCGCATCTGGACGCCGCCCAGTACGAGAAGGGGGTGGCGCTGTTCGAGCTGTGCCGGTTCGTGGAGGCCCGCCGCGCCTTCGAGAAGGTGGCCTCCTCGTCCTCCGATCGCGCGCACGCGCTCTATCACCTGGGGCTGATCGAGGAGCGCCAGGACCGCCTGCGCGACGCCGAGACGCACTTCGCCCAGGCGACGGAGCGCGATCCCATCGCCTTCCCGAAGACGCCGGTGGTCAGCGCGGAGGACTTCGCCGCGCGGGTGCAGCGGATCGTCTCCGAGTTACCGGCCGACCTGCGCGCCGATCTGTCCAAGGCGCACCTCGAGACGGCGGATCTGCCTGCCCTCGACGACCTGATCGCCGAGAAGCCGCCCCTGTCCCCCACCATCCTGGGCCTGTTCCGGGGCCTGCCCATCGGCTTCGACGCCGAGCCCGAGACTCACGCGGCGCCGGTGGCGCGTTCCTCGAACAAGGGCCGCCGGGCCGCCAACTCCGGCGCCAACGCCCCGGCGCCGGTCCCCGCCGCCGGGAGCGCCGCGACGGAGCCTCCCCAGTGCGGCCCCGTGGATCGCGCCATCGTGCTTTACCGCCGCAACCTGCTGCGGTCGGTGCATGACGCCTCGGCGCTGGACGAGGCCATTCGCCGCACCCTGCTGCACGAGATCGGTCACCTGCGCGGCGAGGACGACGGCTCGCTGCGCGATCGCGGCCTCGAGTAGGGCGGCGGCGCGCGCGCCGGGCGCGGAAAAGCGAAAGGGCCCCAGCTCGCTAGAGCGGGGCCCTTCGGTCGGCGCTGATTGCCGTCGCTGATTACTTCTTCGGGCTGTCCAGGCGGGCGGCGCCCACCTTCTCCGCCGGCTTGCCCTGCAGCTTGATGTCCTGCGCTTCGGGCGGCAACACCGCGTTGCCCTCGGTGATGACCTTGCCCTGATCGTCGACCAGCTTCTTGTGGATGATCAGGCCGTCTGAGGCGGCGAACCCGCCGATCGAGTTGATGGCGAACGTGCCGGTGACGACGTACTGCTTGCCCACCGGCGTGACCAGAGCCTTCGGCTTGCCGGTCTTCCAGTCCTTGACCGGGTAGTCGGCCACCAGCAGGGCCCGCTCGATCTTGCCATTGGGGGTATCGGACATGAAGAAGTGGGGCTGATCGCAGGGGCGGCAAGCACCCGCCGCCTTGGGAGGCTCGGCCGGCGCAGGGGGCGCGCCCTTCTTGGCACCGTGGGCCGCCGCCTTGGCCGCCTTGATCTTTTCCTTCTTGTCCTTCGCCGCCAGCGCGTCGTTGCACTTCCGCTGCTCTTCGGGGCACTCGTAGATCTGGATCAGGTAGGCCTTCACCTGAACGTCCTTGTCCAGATTCTGCGCCATGTGCTTGCGCAGGCCGAAGATGGACAGCTCGCCCGTCGGGTAGGTCTCGGGCGCGTTGTTGACGTTGAAGTTCGGGGTGGGTGGCAGATCCACCTTGATGGGCGCCAGCTCCTGCCCCTGCCCGAAGGCGCGACCGACGGTGAAAGGCGACAGCAGCGCCAATGCCATCGGCACCATCAGATGATATATAGCCCGCCGTGCTCGCGACGGAACCGCCGCTTGGGACGAAACGGGGACGTTGCTTCGGTTGTCAGACGCCAGTTCAGGGGACCCGAATCGTTTCATGAAGCGCCTCTCCTCGGCAGCGGGTTGCAACGGGAGCGCCCTCAATAACACGTGTGTTTTCGCGCCGCAAGGCAAGATCCGTCGGTGCGCTCACAGCTTTTATGGGCTGCGAACCGGGTTCGTGGTCGCGCTGGCGCTGGCCACGGCGCAGGCGGGCTGCCACCGCGGAAAGTCCGGCCGCCCGGGCCTGAACGGCGCCGATGGCGCCGCCGCCGCCGAGTCCCGGCGCGTCGCCGAATTGCTGTCGCCGCCGCCGCCGCCGTTGCCCCCGCTGTTGCCGGCGCCGGAGCAGCTTCCGGGGAACGGACATGGCACGCAGGGGGGGACGCTGAAGGTGAACCTCGACGCCGAGCCCACGCACCTGGATCCCTTGATGGACGCCGACGCGGCCGCCCTGGCGGTGGTCGCCGGGCTGGTCTACGAGCCGTTGCTGGAATGTCCGTCGCCCGGAGTGCCCGGCCCGTTCCGGCCCGTGCTGGCGGAGAGCTGGCAAGTCTCGCCAGACGGGATGCGCATCGCGCTGAAGCTGCGGGGCGGGGTGAAGTGGCACGACGGCCTGGCCTTCACGGTGGTGGATGCGCAGGCCACGCTGGAGCCGCTGTTGATGGCGCGCAGCCCGGCGTCAGCGGTGCTGAAGGCCGAGTTGCAGGACGTCGCCAGCCTGGAGATCTCCGCCGACAACACCGTGCGCTTGCTGCTGAAGCGGCCGTCGCAGGCGCCGCTGTGGGCGCTGTGCGACGTGCCCATGTTGCCCGACCATGTGCTGCGCGGACCGAAGCCCGTGGCGGCGACGCTGGCGCGCCAGCCAGTCGGCACCGGGCCGTTCCGGTTCGCCGGCTGGGAGCGCGGCAAGCGGATCCGACTGGAACGAACCACCGGCTACTGGGGAACGCCCGGACGGCTCGACGGCATCACGTTCGAAATCGACAGCGACGGGGCGCAGGCGCTGACCCGCACCCGGCGCGGCGACATCGATGTCCTGCCGCGCATCTTGCCCGTGCACTATCCGGATCAGGTCGACGCGGCCAGCTTGCATGATCAACTGGCGGTGTGGCGCATGGCCTCGGAGCGCTGGGCCTATCTGGGCGTCAATCACCGGCACGCGCCGCTGGGCGACGTGAAGTTTCGCCAGGCCCTGTCGGCGATGTGGGATCGGTCCCATTTCTCGCGCACGCTGCACGGCGGGCTGGCGCGGCCGATCTCCGCATTTCCCCCCGGCGCCACGTCCCCTGCGCCGTCGGGACGCGTGGTGGCCGGCCAGGCGCTGGAGGCGGCGGGCTACCGCGACACCGACGCCGACGGTGTCCGCGAGTTGGGCGGAAAGGCGATCCGGCTGGGCCTGCTGGTGGTGGGCGGTGGGCGGACGGCCGCCGCCGAGGCGCGCGGCTTCGTGCTGGAGGCGCGCAAGGTCGGCGTCCTGATCGACACGATCACCGTCGACGCGACCACGTTGATGAACCGGGTGCGCAAGGGCGACTTCGATCTGGCGCTGATGGCCTGGCAGGGCAGCCCCAACGAGGACCCGGGGCTGCAGTTCGGCACCGGCGAACCCTGGAACTACTGGGGCTATCGGTCGGCCGAGCTGGACGCCGCCCTCGAGGCGTTGCGGCGCGCGGATACCACCAGCGGGGCGGCGCGCCTGGAGGCAGTGTCCCAGGTCCTGTCGCGCGATCAGCCCGTCATTTTCCTTTATCGGTTCGACGTGGCGTCGCTGATCTCGAAGCGGGTGCATGACCTGGCGGCGGTGGCCGACCACCTGGACCTTCGCCGGGTCTGGGTCGACCCGTGAGGGGGCGGCTCGCGCTGGCCGGGCTGCTGGTCGCTGCGCAGGCGAACGCAACGGGTGCCCTCGCTGAAAAGCCCCACACAGAGGCGACGCCGGCGCCGACCTGTCCCGCGCCGGCGGTCATGCCGGGGCCGGGCGTCGCCGATCCTTTCCACCTTCCCAGCGATGCCGCCAAGCAGTTGAACGCCGACGCGCTGGCGTTCTACCGGCAGGGCAAGTGGGAGGAGGCGCGGCAGAAGTATCGCGCGGCCGAGGCCGCGGATCCGCAGTTCCTCGCGCCCGGCCTGAACGTGGCCTGCTCGTTCGTGCGCCAGGAGCGGTTCGCGGAGGCGGTCACCGAGGTGAGGCGCCTCCTGGACACGGCCTACCTGCCCTGGAGCGACGAACTGGCCACCGCGGCCGATCTGGGCGCTCTCAAAGTACGGCCCGAGGGGAGGGCGCTGCGCGCCATCCTCGACGAGGATCGCAAGAAGTGGGCGGAGGGTCTGTCGGACGACGTGCTGTTCGTGGCGCGCACCCGCGCGCCCCTGAAGGTAGGAAAGGGGGACAACGCCGATCCCGACGCGGCGGGGACGTTCGTGCTGGGCCCGCGCCAGGAGGTGTTCGCCTGGTCGCCCCGCACCCGCCGCTATCGCCAGCTGACCAGCGAGCAAGGGCGCGTGCTGCTGCTGGGCCGTTCGCGCGACGGGCGGCGCATCGCCTACGCCACCGGCGAGAAGTGGCTGCTGGCGCCCGGCCAGCCCCCCCGCTTGCGCGGCGTCGTCGTCAAGGAGCTGGACCTGGGAACGCTGGCCGTGCTGGGCGAAGCCCGGATCAGCGGCGACCTGGGCCGGCTGGAGATCCTGCAGACCGGCCCCTCCTTCGCGTACCGGATCGATCCCGGCGCCGGCAAGGGAGCGACGTTCGCGCTTCGCGAGGGCCGACTGGAGCCGGCGCCCGTGCCGAGAACGGCCCGCGCCGTCGCGTCGCTGACCGGCAGGGGCGCCGCCGCCACCGGCGAGGAGGCGCTACCTGACTGCCGGGGCCGGGTGAGAGACCTCCTCCCCCCCACGGCCGGTACCGCTTCCGTCCAGGTGCGGCCCGGGGACGGACCCCCGTTCGTCATCTCGGGGCCGTTCGGTGGCGGCCTGGCGGGTCTGCCGATTCCGTAGCCGGGCGATCTCGAAAAGTTGCGTGTCGGTTGAGGTGGGATACGGTGGGTATATGTCATCTATCAAGACGCCTCGTTTCTGGCTCCTCGCGGCCGCGACGCTGTCGGGCCTGTGGATCACGTTCCGGGTCATCAACGCCGACGCCGCCCAGCGGCCCGCGCTGCCGCACGAAGAGGTGGTGGAGTATCAGGAGATCGCCGATCCGGCGCTCTCGGCGATGATCCATCGCTTCGCCGCCCAGGCGGATGGGCACCGCGCCGAATCCGCTCGGTAATTTCCGGTTCCCCTTTCGCCGGCCTGGTATAGACCTTCACGTGCGCAGCATGACGGGCTTTGGCCGGGCAGCGGCCGACATCGAGCGACCGGGACGGACCCGGCTGCGGTGGGTGGTCGAGGTGCGATCCGTGAACCACCGGGCCTTCGACCTGAAGCTCCGCTGCCCCGAGGTGGAGCCCGCCCTGGAAGCGGAGCTGTCGCGCCTGGTGCGGGCCGCGGTGGAGCGGGGCGCGGTGACCCTGTCCATCCGCGAGGAGCGGCCGGCGGCCATCGGCCTGGACGTCGATCGCATCCACGCGACCGCCCTGGCCCTGGAGAACGTCCGCCGGCAGGCGGGGATCTCGACGCCGGTGGATCTGTCCGCCGTCGCCGCCTTTCTGTCGCTGGAGGGGGGCGCCGCGGGCGCCGGCCTGCGCCACGAGGAATCCTGGCCTGCCTTGCGAACGGCCGTCGGCAAGGCCCTGGCGGAGCTGATCGCATCCCGCGACGCGGAGGGGGCGGCGCTGCGCGAGGACGTGCTGGCCCGCGCCCGCCACGTCGCGAAGACCGTGGCCGCCATCGAGGAGGCGGCCCGGACCGTCCCCCAGCGCTTCGCCCGCCGCCTGAAAGAGCGGTTGAGCGCGCTGTACGAGGCGCCGGGGTTCGATGCGGGGCGCGTGGCGCAGGAGATGGCGCTGCTGGCCGAGCGACTGGACGTCAGCGAGGAGCTGGTCCGCCTGCGCACCCACCTGAACCACCTGACCGGCCTGGTCGACGAACCCGGTCCGGTGGGGCGCAAGCTGGACTTCGTGCTGCAGGAGATCGCGCGCGAGATCAACACCATCGGGTCGAAGGCGCAGGACGCCGAGATCGGCGGACACGTGATCGAATGCAAGGCGGAGCTGGAGAAGATCCGCGAACAGGCCCAGAATATAGAATGATGACCGGTGGCTTTCCGGCGCCGCGCCGGCGCGGCATGTTGGTGGTGATCTCGTCGCCCTCGGGCGCCGGCAAGACGACGCTGGCCCACATGCTGGCCGAGGCGCAGAAGCTGGTGTTCTCCGTCTCGTACACCACGCGGACGCCGCGCGCCGGCGAGCGCGACGCGGTGGACTACAAGTTCGTGTCCGACGACGAGTTCTCGCGCATGGTCGAGAACAAGGAGTTCGCCGAGCACGCCACGGTTCATGGCAACCAGTACGGCACCGCCATCCACACGGTGAACCGCGCGCTCGAGGACGGCACCGACTACCTGTTCGACATCGACTGGCAGGGCGGAAAGCAGATTCGCCAGCAGTGGCCCGACGAGAGCGTGCTGATCTTCATCCTGCCCCCCTCGATCGCCGAGCTGGAGCGCCGCCTGCGCCGCCGCGCCACCGAGTCGGCCGAGGCCATCGCGCGCCGGCTAGCCGGCGCCAAGCGAGAGCTGGAGCATTACGGCGAGTACGACTACCTGGTGGTCAACGACAACCTCGACCGCGCCTTCCAGCAGCTGAACGCGATCGTCGAGGCCAACCGCTGCTCGCGTGGGCGGCAGGCCCACCTGGCCGAGGAGTTGCTGACGGAAGGGTCGGGTGGGGGACCCGGGGCGACGGTGATGCCCCTGGTCCCCGCGTCGCATGACTGAAGCGGTCCGCCAGATCGTCAACACCGTCTCGGCCTACGACCCGGCCGCCGACGTCGGTCTGATCGAGCGCTGCTTCGACTTCGCCTCCGAGCGGCACGCCGGCCAGCGCCGCCGCTCCGGTGAGCCCTATGTCGTCCATCCGGTGGGCGTGGCCCGCATCATCTCGGATCTGCGCCTGGACGTCGCCTCGGTGTGCGCGGGGCTGCTGCACGACTGCGTCGAGGACACCAGCGCCACCGCCGATGACATCGGCCGTCTGTTCGGCCAGGAGATCCAGTTCCTGGTCGAGGGTGTCACCAAGCTGGGCCAGATCCCCTGGACCACGCGCGAGGAGCGCCAGGCCGAGAACTTCCGCAAGATGCTGCTGGCGATGGCGCGCGACATCCGCGTCATCCTGATCAAGCTGGCCGACCGCGTGGACAACATGCGGACCCTGCAGTACATGTCGCGCGAGAAGCAGGAGCGGATCGCGCGCGAGACGCTGGAGATCTACGCGCCGCTGGCCAACCGGCTGGGTATCCAGTGGATGAAGGTCGAGCTGGAGGACCTGGCCTTTCGCTACGTGGAGCCGCAGGCGTACAGCGATCTGCTGGCGAAGATGACGGGCAGCGCCGACTCGCGCAACGCCTACATCGCCGAGGTGGTCGAGAAGTTGAACGCCGTGCTGCAGGAGGCGGGGATCTCGGGCCAGGTGTCGGGCCGGGCCAAGCACCTGTGGTCCATCTTCCAGAAGCAGCGCAAGACGGGGCGCGACGTCGAGCAGATCTACGACATCATCGCCTTTCGTGTGATCGTCGACTCCGTGCGCGACTGCTACGGGGTGCTGGGCGTGGTGCACTCCACCTGGACGCCCATCCCCGGACGGTTCAAGGACTTCATCGCCCTGCCCAAGCCGAACCTGTACCAGTCGCTGCACACGACGGTGATCGGGCCGCGCGCCGATCGCATGGAGGTGCAGATCCGCACCCAGGAGATGCACCGCATCGCCGATCAGGGCATCGCGGCCCACTGGAAGTACAAGGAGAAGAAGTCACTGGGCGAGCCGGACGGTCAGGCCTTCGCCTGGCTGCGCCAGCTGATGGAGTGGCAGCGCGATCTGAAGGATCCGACGGAGTTCATCGAGACCGTCAAGATCGACCTGTTCCAGGACGAGGTCTTCGTGTTCACGCCCAAGGGCGACGTGAAGGCGCTGCCCAAAGGGGCGACGCCCATCGACTTTGCCTTCGCCATTCACTCGAAGGTCGGCGAGCACTGCTCGGGCGCGCGCGTGAACGGCCTGATCGTCCCGCTGCGCTACGTGCTGAAGAACGGCGACACCATCGACATCCTGGCCTCGGCGAACCAGAAGCCGTCCAAGGACTGGCTGAAGTTCGTCGTCACCAGCCGCGCCAAGACGAAGATCCGCCACTTCCTGCGCATGGAGCAGCGGGATCGCAGCCGCCAGCTGGGGCACGACCTTCTGGCGCGCGAGCTGCGCAAGCGGGGCCTGGGGCTGTCCAACCTGGAGCGTGACGGCAGCGTGGAGGCGGCGGCCGCCAAGCTGCACGTGGGCTCGGCCGAGGACCTGCTGGTGGCCGTCGGCTACAACAAGCTGACCGTCGAGCAGGCGGCGAACGCCATCGCGCCGGCGCGCGTGCCCGAGGCGACGCCGGTCGAGATCAGCGGCAGGACCGAGTCGGCGGAGACGCCGCTGGGCGGCCTGCGGCGGTCGGCCAAGCGGGCCATCGGCGGGGTCCGGGTGCAGGGGGAGAGCGACATCGTGGTGAAGTTCGCCAAGTGCTGCAGCCCGGTGCCCGGCGATCCCATCATCGGCTTCATCAGCGGCCGCCACGCCGTCATCATTCATGCCCCCGACTGCGAGAAGGCCCTGGCGCTGGATCCGGCGCGCCGCCTGGACGTCGCGTGGGATGACGAGTCGAAGACCACGAGGCCGGTGACGGTCGAGGTGCAGGCGGAGGACCGGCCCGGGCTGCTGGCCTCCATCTCGCGGGCCTTCACCGAGAACGGCGTGAACATCTCCCAGGCCAAGTGCCGCACGTCGGAGGATGGCAAGGCGGTCAACACCTTCCAGGTGTCCGTCACCCACGTCGATCAGCTGAAGAACGTGCTGCGCAACCTGCAAGCGATCGAGGGCGTGGTCAGCGCCCACCGGCAGTAGCGCACCTTCAGAGCGGTGGCGGGCCTGCCCGGGCGGCCGACGCCGGGGGGCGCGTCCGTCTCAAGGAACAGGGAGGGGGACCGAGGGAGGTAGCCAGATGTCGACTTCCCAGGTGCCGTCGCTGTTTCGAGTCTGTCGTGGTTGGCCGCTGCTGATGGTCGCGTGCTGGTGGTCAGGCTGTTCGACGCCGGCCAGCACGCCCGGGCCAGCGGGGACGTCAGGACTTCCTGGCGCCCCCGGTTCCAGCAGCCTGTCCTCGGTCGTGGCCGAGCCGGCCGGCCCGCACTGTCCGGCCGGCGGCGAACGGATCGACGTGGGGGTGGACGACGGAAGCACGGGCCCTGCGCCGAGCGGCGTCGGTGGCGCAGGCGGAAGCCCCGTCGCCTCGCTGGCGGGAGACGGCGTGCTCGAACCGGGCGAAGTCCGCGCGTCTTATTACGTGTGCAATGGGGTGGACAGGCTGGCCTCCGTGGCGGTCGAACCGCCGGGGCTGAACTGCCCGTACGGCGGCCAGGGCATCCAGACGGGCGCCGACGACGGGAGCGGGGGAGGTTCGGCCGGCGACGGGATCCTGGAGGCGGGCGAGGTGCAGGCGACTTCGTACGTCTGCAACGGAGCCCCCGGCCTGGCGGGCCCCGCCGGACCGATGGGCGCTCCCGGTGCGACCGGCGGCGCCGGCGGCGGGCATGCGTCGCTGGTGATGACGACGACCGAAGCGGCCGGCCCGAACTGCCCGGCGGGGGGGCAGCGCCTGGATTGGGGAGCCGACGACGGCACCGCCGGGGGCCTCGCTGACGACGGCGTTCTCCAGGCCGGCGAGATCAGGACCACGTCGTACATCTGCAACGGTGCCGCAGGCACCAGCGGCTACGGCTCTCTGGTGACGGTCACGGCCATCACGCCGGGGACCACCTGTCCGGCGGGCGGGTCGCTCGTCAGTGTGGGCCGCGATGACGGGTTGCCCGCGGGCGTTCCGGGCGACGGCGTCTTGCAGGCGAGCGAGGTCGATGCGATCTCGGACGTCTGCAATGGCCAGAACGGGACAGATGGCACCGACGGTGCGAACGGGACCAACGGTATGAACGGAGCCGACGGCACCAATGGGGCGAACGGCACCAATGGGACGAACGGCACCAACGGCACCAACGGGACGAACGGCAGCAATGGCTATACCTCCTTGCTGACCGTCACGGCGGTTACCGCCGGCCCGGCTTGCCCCAACGGCGGCCAGCATATCCAGGCCGGGCTGGACAACGGCGCGGGTGGTGGCATGGCGGCCGACGGGGCCTTGCAACCGGGTGAGATCACCGTCGACCGCTACCTCTGCAACGGGACGGACGGAACCAACGGAACCAACGGAACCAACGGAACCAACGGCACGAACGGAACCGACGGCACGAACGGCGTCAACGCCTGTTCGACCAACACCGGAACCCTCGATCAGTCCCAGTTGCAGTCACCCGGCTGGTACATGGTGATCTCCCCATCGCAGGAACCGGTGGGGCAAACCTTCGTGGCCGGCGCCACGGGGCTGCTCACCGGGATCGAGGTCAGCGTCCACAACTGCAACAACACGATCGACGCCAACGCCGCCTTGCAATTGGTGGTGGCTGACGGCTCGGGAACCGTGATCGCAGTCAGTTCGGTGCCGTTCTCTCAGATCGACCAAAGCTGCGGCGGCGGCAGCCTGTCGGCGACCTCGATAACGGGCACCTTCTTCGACGTAAGGCCCTGGTGCGCCCACGTGACCGCCGGTGAAGCCCTGTCGTTCTCGATGTCCTACGTGAACCTCACCCCGGCGACCTGCTCGTCCAGCACCCATACCTGCAGCGGCACCTCGATGTTCTGCTTTTCCGATTCGCAGTGCGGGCCCGCGCTGAACGCGAGCATGGGGCCGGATCAATACGGCTCCGGTTTCACCACCGTCCGAGGCCAGCCTCAATCTGGCGACGACCTGGTGTTCAAGACCTTCGTCTACTGACCGCGGCACGGCGACGCCCGCCGCATTGTTGACGCCCACGCTCCTCCTTGCTAAGAAGCGCCTCCGCCATGGCTTCAAACACCCGCTCGACCTGGAAACGCCGCGTTCGCCGTCACACGAACATGGGCAAGAAACGCAAGGCGAAGGACAGCCGTAAGTCGACGCCGTCGGCGACCGAGCTGTTCGCCGGCATGGGCGACCCGGGCCAGTCGGCCAAGTAGTCCCGGGCGAATCACGCCAAGGCGGGCCAAACAGGTCCGCCGGATCGATCCCCCGTTGGTGGGGCCGGGTGCCCGAGGGCGCGGCGCGCGTGGCCTAGTTCCCCGAAATGGTGGACGGGGTTGACCCTTTCGCCCTGGTCCGCGTAACATGCCGCAGCGGCCCGGGGGTTGCGCGAACGCCCGGTTCGATCCCCCTCGCTCAGGAGCCGGATGAAACTGTGCGCGACTTGCCAGAACAAGTATCCTGACGACGCGAACTTCTGCCCCCGCGCCGAGTGTGCAGGGCCGAATGGCCCGCACCGGTTGGAGCCGATCGAGGACGCGCCCGCTCCCGAGGCGCCGCCGCCCCGTTACCTGCCGGTATCGAAGCTAGGGGGTGGGGCCAGCGGCGAGGTCTGGCAAGCGACGGACTCGCAGACCGGAACGGCCGTCGCCTACAAGGTGGTGGCGCCCCAGGTTCTGCCGACCCCCGTCTCGGTCGACCGCGCGCTTCGCGAGCTGCGGCAGCTGCAGCGGGCCGGCAGCTCGCGCATCGTCAAGGTGCTGGACTTCGGGAAGACCCCCGATGGCCGCGTGTTCATCGCCTCGGAGCTGACGGACGGCGAGCCCCTGGACCAGGTCATTGCCCGTACCGGGCCGTTCGAGCTCGATCGCGCCAAGCGGGTCGTGGCGCAGATCGGCGAGGCGCTGCTGGACGCCCAGAAGGTCGGCGTGGTCCATCGCGACCTTTCGGCGAAGAACGTGCTCGTCTCCCGCGACGACGAGGCGCGCCTGATCAACTTCGCCGTCCCGCGACCGCTGACCGAGACGCTGTTCGGCGTCCCCGAGTTCATGTCGCCGGAGCAGGCCGAGGGGAAGCTGATCGACCAGCGGTCGAACACCTACAGCCTGGGCGCGCTGCTGTACCTGATGCTGACCGGGCAGCCACCGTTCGCCGGCGCGACGCCGCAGGCCACGATCGAGGCGCTGCTGAAAGCGGACCTGACGCCGCCCAGCATCAAGCGGGGCGGCGGTCTGACGACCGAGGTGGATCGGGTGCTGCTGAAGGCGCTCGAGCGGAGCTCGAGCCGGCGCCCCCTGACCATGCGGCAGTTCCTGTCGGACGTCGCGGCGCTGATCGTGCCGGACCACGGGACAGCGTCCACGACGGCCGCCTCCGGGGGCCGTGACCCGGCCTTCGCGAAGACGATGATGTTCGCGGGCGGGGCCCCCGAGGTGCAGAAGTTGGTCGCGCAGGCGGTGGCCGCCCGTCAGGCCGCGGAGGGCGTCCCTGCGGCCGCTCCGGCGGGGGACGCGGCCGCCGAGGCGCCCGCGGCGCGCGCGCCGGCCGCGTCGACCGGCGAGGCCAGCGGGCGGGGCGCCACCCCTGCGCCGGCAGCCGGTCGGCCGTCACACGGGGCAGCGGTGGCGGCCACGATGGTGTCGATGCCGATCTCCGGGGCCATGTCGGTCACCGGCCCCCCGGGGGGCACTCCCCGGAACACCGAGACGCTGCCCCCGGTGGCCTTGACGCCGGGTCAGGCGGCCGGTTCGTTCCGCGAGACCCTGTGGTTCAAGAAGGGGGACGTCGATCAGATGGTCGCGGATGCGCGGGCCAAGGTGCAGGCCATGGTCGACGCCAAGAACGCGGCCGCGGCGGTACCGGACGCCGCCGCCGCGCCGGCTGCCGACCTGTCCATCCCGCCCACGACCATCTCTCCCGACGATCCCAACGCGCTCGCCGAGCGATACACGGACGACGGGACGCTGACCGTGGCCGACCACAAGAAGTTCTCGCTGGGCAGCACCGGCAACTCCGGCCGCGTGGTGGCGGCCCGCGGAGAAGAGGTCCCCGGCGAGCGCATGAGCGAGAACGAGGTGCTGAACGAGATCGGCGGCGGCAAGCGGCTGGCCATCATCGGCATCTCGGTGGCGGTGGTGGTGGCGCTGATCGGCGTCGGCATCATGGCGTTCCGGGGCAAGGGGCACCCGGCACCGGCGGCCGCGCCAGTCCCATCCCAAGCCCCATCCAATGTCCCCGCGGCCGTCCCGGCGAACGGGCCGGCCACGGTACCGGCGCCCGAGAGAGCGCCCGCGCCAGCCGAGCCCGCGAAGGCCGCACCGTCCGGGGCCGCGCCGGCGGACGGCGAGGGAGCCGAGGGAGCGACGCCGGCCGCCAAGCCCGCGGCCAAGCACCGCCCCGTGGCGAAGAAGAAGCCGGCCCCCGCCAAGGCCGCTCCCGCCAAGAAGCATCATTGAACCGCCGCCCGCGCACCGCCCAGGCGGCGGGGCGCGGGGAGGGGACTGGCTCGTCAGCGCGAGGGGCGCCGGTCCAGGACGGCCTGCACCGCGCCCACGATCGCCTGCGTGACGTCCTCGACGGATGCGCTGCCATCCAGGGAGACGACGTTTGGAAGGACGGCGGCCAGCTTCCGGTAGTTCTCGGCCACGCGGGCCAACGTGCCGTCGGCGTCATAGCGCTCGATGGGACGACCGGCCTTCAGCCGGCGCTGCGCCGCCACCTCGATGGCGACGTCCAGCAGCACGGTGAGTTGCGGCGCCCGCACGCCCTCTGATAGCCGCTCGACCCAGGCCCGATCGGCCTCGACGGCCTGATAGGCGAGCGATGACATCAGATAGCGGTCCGAGACGATGTCGCAGCCGGCGGCCAGCGCCGGCTCGATCTCGCGCGTCAGGTGATCGCGCCGGTCGGCCGCGAACAGCAGCGCCATGGCGCGGCCATCCAGCGTCGACCCGTCGGGGTTGGCATGCCTGCCCGCCAGGATCTCGCGCAACAGCACGCCGATGGGACCGGTGCTGGGCTCGCGCGTGGCCACCACGCGGCGGCCCCGGTCGCGCAAGGCCGTGGTCAGACGGTCCAGCTGGGTGGTCGTGCCCGAGCCGTCGATGCCTTCCAGAACGATGAACAGCGGCGCGGCCTGGCTTGGGGAGTGGGGGCTCATGATCTAGAGTCACCCTGATCTACACGCTGTCATCCGGCAGCGGAAGCGGATCGCCCCCCCCGCCACCAACGACAGACCCATGCGGCTCCTCGTGCTCGCCTCGCTCGTGCTGGCCACGCTGGCCGCGGGCGCCTGTCATCGGGAGATGGGGAATCCCGTCGAGCCGACCGCCACCAGCGCCAGCGTCGATCCGCGCGACGTCCGCTGTGTCGAGCGGCCGGAGGGCTGCATCTTCTGCGACGGGCGCGGCACGCCCTTGCCGCTGCTGGAGCCGGACGAGGCGCCGTCGTCCCTGTGCGACCCCAAGGATCCGGCGTCCTGCGTGGAGTTCTGCTCGCGCCTGGCGCCCGACTGTGCCACCCCCTGGCATCACGGTCCTGCCTGCTTGCTGGCCAGCGAGGAAGAGTTCCGGCGCGAGATCTTCCGCCGCGACACCAGCGACCGGCCCGAGGTGACCCTGCAGGGGCGCGTCACCGACGACGCGGCCAGGCGGGTCGAGGGGGCGAAGATTCGCGTCTGGTTTCAGGGCACGGCCATCGCCGACGAGGTGACGGGAAAGGACGGCAGCTTCCGCCTGCGCCTGCCGTCGGCGCCGCTGCCGTACACCGTGCGCATCACCCACGCCGGCCTGGCCACCGAGATCGCGGAGGTGCGGATGGTGGAGGCCCGGCTGGAGCGCTCCCCCACCGTGACCCGATCGTTCCGGCTGGCGCCCGAGGTGACCCAGAAGGGGCGCGTGGTGGACGCGGCGGGCGCGCCGGTGCGCGGCGCGGACGTGCGCGCGCTGCGCGGCCCCGACGACGTCGTCGAGGTGGCCTCGGCACAGACCAGCGACGACGGTCAGTTCGTGCTGACGGGCCTGGAGGCGCGCAAGTACACGGTGGTCGCTTCGAAGTTCGGCTGGTTGCCGGGCACCGTCCGCACCACCGGCGTTCCCGGGGCGCCGCGCGTGACGGTTCACCTGGCGCGCACCGGCGTCATCAAGGGCAGCGTCATCGACGCCGAGGGTGACGCCGTGGCGCACGCCGTGGTGATCGCGCTGCCATCGGGGGCCTTCGGCGCCGGCGCGTCGCCCATCATCTGGACGACCGACACCGACGGCCGGTTCGCCCAGGACCGGTTCCGTCCCGGCACCTACTACCTGTGGGCCCGCCACGGCGAGCTGCTGGTGTACCCGCCCGAGAAGATCGAGGTGAGCGACAGCAGCGCGGACGCCGAGATCGAGCTGGGGGTCACGCACCGCGGGGCGCGCGTGCGGGGCCGGATCACCCACTCGTCCGTCTTGCCGCTGGATCCCGAGACGCGGGCCGTGCTGGTGGGGCGCTCGCCGCTGGCCTTCCCGCGCAAGGCCGTCGGGGAGATCGACAAGAACGGCAACTTCGTCATTCCCGGGGTGCTGCCGGGCCGCTACGAGATCTCGGTGCGCGTGGGGCCCCGCGTCCTGTCCATCACCAGCGGGCCGCGCGAGATAGAGGTGCCCATCGAGGAGGGCGCGACCGTCGACCTGCCCGAGCCGATCGCGGTGCGGCCGCGCCCGGCCGAATGAACGGGCCCGGCCCTCAGTGCAGGACGCGCATCCGCGTCAGGCAGTCGGCCAGGATCCGGTGGCTGTCACTCTCGAACGCCGTGAAGCGGACGGCCATCCCGGAGATGGCGCGGCTGGCGCCATCCTTCATGTAGTTGATGAAGTAATGGTTCTTTACTTCGCCCACCGCGACGACTTCTCCTGAGCCATCGGGAACGGGGAAGCAGACGCGCAGGGTGGCGCCGAGGGGCAGGGGATCGCTCAGTTCGATGAAGACCCCGCCGGCCGAGATGTTGCGGGCCACGCAGATCATGTCGCCGAACAGCAGCGACTCGATGCGGACGGTGAAGACCTTGTCGAAGCGCAGGTGCTCCCGGCGCTGCGGGGCACGCGGGAGAGGGGAGGCGGTCTCCGCTGCGGTCGCTTCGGGGCTGTCGTCGGTCTGGGAAGATTGGCGAGCAGGCTGGGCGATGGGCATGGCAAGACGATAGGTCTGTACGGCGATGAAGTCAAAAAACCTACATGTGCGACAGTTCGCGCTGTCGAGCTTTCTTGGCGTGGCCTTCACCTTGCTGTTTGCTGCGGTCGATAGAGTCGCTGCAGCTGCCCCCGCCCAACCTCGCGAGTTCAGGAGCCCCCGTATGCACCAGCCCCGACAAAATTGTCAGTCATCCGACCTGGCAAGGCGGCCCCGGCGCCGTTCCTCGGCCCTCCGGGCGATCCTGCTCGGAGCCGTCCTCGCGGTGCTCGCCGGTGCGGAGGCGCACGCCCAGCAGGGTTCGATCCCCATGGTGCTGATGCCGGCGTCCGGCCTGAACGTCTCGCCGGGCATCCTGGACGCCGCCCGCGACCTGCTGAAGGACCACCTGCAGCGCACGGGACGCTACACCGTGCTCACGGGCGCGGGGACCTCGTCGACGGAGGAGCCGACGGCGGCGCTGGCCGTGGAACAGGCGAACGTGGCCCACGCCCAGCAGGCGGCGGTGCTGCGCCTCACCCACCTGGGCACCTCGACGCGGGTTCGCTTCACGGTCTACGCGCTGTCGGGACAGGTCGTTTACTGGGACAGCATGGCCATCAGCGGCGGTCCCGAGCAGCTGGACGTCGTGCTGGAGCGGCTGGTGCACGCCATGGTGATCGGCAAGCCGGTGCGCGAGAGCGCCGAGCTGGAGACGGTTACGAACGACGAGATGAACACGTTGAACCGGCGCAACGCCAACAAGACGTTCGGGCTTCATCTGTTCACGTTGCTGCCCTTCAACACGCCCTCCGCCAAGACCACCGCGGTGCCCGGGGTAGGGCTGTTCTGGATGTACGACGCGCGCAGCTGGATGGCGGACATCGCCGTCGATCTGGGCGGCCACAACGGCAGCCTGGCGTTCGACGTGGGGCTGGGCGCGTACTACCCGTTGTTGCGCACCGACTTCACGCCGTACCTGGGCGGCAAGATCAAGTACGGCTACTTCAACTATGGCGGCAATGGCTCGGCCGGCGTCAGCCTGGAGCCGACGCTCGGTGTGCTACTGGGGCGCACCTCGTCCGTGCAGGTGCGTGCAGAGGTCGGATACTTCGTCGACACCTTCCCCGAGTCTCCCAAGGACTCGTCGAGCGTGACCGAAGATCGTGTCTCCCACGGCGTGGCGCTGACGGTCGGCCTGGGATTCTGACCGCCTGCCCCTGCTTGCCGTGCCGGCCCAGCTCGCGACCCCACCCGGTCAGGCAGGGCCGGGAGGGGGGGGGGATCCGGTGGAGCGTGGCGCCGGCCCGCGCAACATGACATCACCAGCCGTCCCTGTTACGATGAGGCGGCGCGCGTGTAGCGCTCTTGCCGATGATTGCGGACGAGAGGACCACCCACAACAACGCGGTCACTTTGCCCGCGCATGTCGAGGCGTTGGTGGTGGCGCCGGACCGAAGCGTGGCGCGCCCGCTGATCGCGTTTCTACGGCAAGAGGGGGTCGACGTGCGGGTCTCGGCCGAGGTGGACGGAGCCTTCGAAGAGGCGTTGATGTACCCGCCCGACGTGGTGATGATCGACGAGTCCGTGGGCGGCAAGCGCGGCGTGGAGCTGTGCGCGCGCCTGAAGAGCAGCGTGCGCACGCACTTCGTTCCGACCATCCTGATGATGGCCGACGAGGAGGCCGCGCTGCGCTTGAAGGCGATCTCCGCGGGCGCCGATGCGGTGTTCTCGCCGGCCGTCGATGGCGCCGAACGGCGCACGCGGCTGTGGGCTTTGCTGCGAACGCGCGCCCTGTTCCGCCGCTTCGATCGCAAGCAACGCAACCAGGGCACGGAGATCAACGAGCGGCGGCGCTGGTTCGCCTATCTGCTGCACGACCTGCAGGGCGCCATCGGGGCCATCACCGCCAACGTGGAGTTCATGGCCCAGTTCGCGCCTGCCCAGGACGACCGGCGGCGGCCGGACTTCGACGAGGCGGTGCAGGACGCCGGGCTGGTGCTCGACCAGTTGCTGCAGAACGTGCGGACCGTGCTGGACTTCGACCGCTTCGAGGCGGGCACCATGTCGCCGGCGCTGGCGCCGGTGCGCATGGGCGATCTGCTGCAGGAGGTGGTGGGGGAGGTGGGGAAGAATGCCGCTGACATCGAGCTGGTGCCGAACCCCGACGATCCGGTGCTGCGGGTCGACACGGCGCTGATGCGCAACGCGCTCGTGAACATGCTGATGCATTGTCGGAAGCACGCCACGGGCAAGACGAAGGTGAGGGTGCTGGCGCGCCGGCCCTCCCAGACGAACGTCTGCGTCGAGATCTCCGCCCAGGGACTGAGGTTCTCCGAGACCGACAAGCTGCGCATGTTCGACGCGTATCACCGGCTGGACGAGCGCCCGGTCGCGTACGGGGTAGGGCTGGCGCTGGCGCGGGCGGTGGTGGAGGGGCACGGGGGCGAGATCTGGGTCGAGAACGGGGTGAGCGAGGAGAACGCGGGTTCGTTCATGCTGTCGCTGCCGACGGCGCCCGACGAGCTACGTCGGGGGAGACACCCCGCGTGAGCGAACGCCTCACGGCGCGGAAACCTCGCACGGCGGCGGCGCCCGGGCAGGTCATCATGCTGCTGGTGCTGACGGGCGCGGCGCTGATCCCCGCCGCGGCCCAGGCGGCGGGCAGCACGGCCAAGAAGGTCGAGACGGTGTGCCGGACGTTGAACGCGGACACCAACTACAAGGTGCGGGTGCAAGCGGCGCTGGTGCTGGGGAAGATGGGTGATCCCTCGGCCGTGCCCTGCTTGACCCGCGCCCTGGACGACGCCAACCGCACGGTGCGGGCCGTGGCGGCCGAGGCGCTGGGCCAGCTGGGCGACCGCGACAGCCTGCAGGCGCTGCGCGGGTTGGCCAAGAGCGATCCCGATCCCTTCGTGCGCACCCAGGCCGAGAAGGCGGTGGCGGTGCTGTCGGCGGCGCCGAGCGGCGGTCCCGGCCCGGGCGGCAAGCCACGAATCTTTCTGGCCTTCGGACCCTTCAGCGGTGGCGTGAAGCAGGCGGCCGGCGAACCGGTCCGCATCGTCCACGATACCTTGCAGAACGAGCTGGGAAAGCTACCGACCATCACGCTGGCCGCCAGCCCGGCGCCCGGCGGCAAACCGGGGGGGCCGGCGGGGTTCTGGATCGACGGCAACATCTCCAAGCTGGACGACGTGACCTCCGGCGCAGGCAGCGAAACGTCGTGCGGGGTGAAGGTGATGGTGGCGCGCTGGCCCTCGAAGAGCATCATCTCGTGGACCAGCGCCGAGGCCAGCGTTCAGGCCGGCAGTCGGCCGCGCGATCGCGAGAACGCGCGGCGCGAATGTCTCGAGGCAACGGCGTCGCAACTGGCGGAAGATCTCGCGAAGTTCTTGAAGGCTCAAGGCGGATAGTTTCGGAGGCCCACTGATATGACCAGCACAGACAGCGCAGCAGGAGCACCGAAGTACCGCCGCAGGATGCGGAACTACTTGCTCGACGTGGGCCTTCAGGTCCGCTACACGATGACGATCGTCATCGTGGCCGTGTTCCTGACCGCGGGGCTCGGCTACAAGATGTACCAGGCCACCCGCGACATCTCGAAGGTGATCGAGCTGTCGGGCATGGCCGATCCGGCCGTGGCGGACGAGCTGCAGGGGCAGTTCGCGGCCAGCGACCGCTGGGTGCTGTGGGGCATCGTGGGCTTCGGCGTGGTGCTGGTCATCTCCATCACGGCGGTGGGCATCCTGATCACCCACAAGGTGGCCGGTCCCTTGTTCAAGATCTCCGGCTTCTTCGCCCGCATCCGGGACAATCGCTTCGGTGCGCTGCCCGGTGGCCTGCGGAAGGGGGACGAGCTGCAAGAGTTCTACGGTTCGTTCCTGGACATGCATCAGGCGCTGCGGCAGCGGACCGAGGACGAGGTGCGTTTGCTGGGCGAGGCCATCTCTGCGCTGGAGACCGGTCCGGCGAACGGCGCCGGGCCCCAGAGGGCGGTCGAGGAGCTGCGCCAGCTGCGCCGCCGCAAGGAAGAGAGCCTGGAGGCGGGCGGCTGAACAGGGCCGGCGCAGCCAAGGGCCGGGAGCGCGCTAGGTGCGCCGCATGCGGGCCGCGCTGACCAGACACAGACCGTGCAGGAACAGGCCCGGCAGGAAGCAGCAGGCGTAGCCCATCAGCGTCGTCGCCATCCAGGCCACGCCGGTACCGGCGCGGCCCGAATAGATGTGGCCGGCCCCGGGAATCAGCATGGACAGCAACACGGCCGTGGCGGGGTTGTGGTTGTTGCGCAGCGGCTGCAGCATCGGATCGCCGATCACGATCGGCGGCGGTCCCGCGGCGAACCCGGCCGCCGGGTACGACGAGCCGACTCCGCCCGGGGGGACCAGCGGCTTGCGGCCGGGGTAGTAGTACTCGACGACGCCTTCGGCTCCCGTGCGCACCAGCAGCGTGCCTTGTTCGACCATCCGCGCCAGGTGCCGCTCGGCGCCGCGAACGGACAGCCGGCCCAGGTAGGCGGTGTGGGCGGCCGTGACGGGAACTTCCGTCTCGAAGAGGAGCTTCAGAACCAGTTGCTCGAACTCTTCGAAGTCCATCGCCCGACCGTCAGAATAGCATAGGAGTTCGGGAGGGCCCGTCGCGCGGGCCGGTCGGGAATTTTTCGCGCCGGCGGGTCGCGGCGGGTCGATTTCACGGTCCGGCCCGGGCCGAGGCGCCGCCCGGATCGGCGCTGTTGAGTGCGCCTGAGAGGCGCTACGATGGCGCAGTGAAAGAAGAGGAGAACGCGCGGAGGCGAGCCCCCGTGGGACGTATCGCGTTCTTCTCGTCGCTCGTGGTGGCGTTGGTGTGTGTCGCGTGGGGCTACAGCGAGATGAACCGCGGCGGCTGTGACGGCGGCACCTGCCTCGTCGGGCTGATAGCCGGCCTCGTGTACGGAGCGGTCGCGATGGTGGTGGTCTTCCCGGTGTTGTGGATGATCCTGGCACTGCTCGCGAGGCTGGCCGCGCGGCGTGGTCCGGGGCACCGGGCGTGACACCGCGCTGACCGCTGGCCACCGCGGCAGGGAAACGATCAGGAAGGCTGTTCCCAGCGCGGGGAGATCTTCCGCCTGGCGCGCCTGAAGCCAGGGCGGAGGATGCGTTGCGGTCGCGAGTTGACATAATATTTCTTATCGGCACAATTCGACCCCGTGATTCGGCGCGTTTACTGCCGGAACTGGGTGCTCAGCGCCGGCGACCGCTGAGCACGTTGACCCGTGGATTGTTGGTGCTGTCAGCGCCACGGGCCGCCTGGAACGGATCGCGGCCCGCCAGCCACTCGTCGGCCACCCGCGCCGGGTCGTCGAAAAGGATCCGCATCGCCGCCGTCAGCTCCAGCGGGTGCGTGTCCAGCCCATGCAGCTCGTCCAGCGCCAGCTGCATCCCGGCGCTCAGGGCGTGGAACGCGCGCACCGGCTCGAGGTAGCACGGGAACGTCCGGTCGCCGGCGACGAAGGCGGCGCGCGCCGACGGGTCGCGCAGCAATTCGGCACAGGCGGCCGCGTCGAGCGAATTGGTTCCCCGGCACGCCAGCGGACGCGCCTCGTAAACGCCGCAACGGCCATCATCCTCCAGGAACGGACACGGCAGCTCCGGCGACAGCCGCTGGGCGCTGGTCAGACCCCGCGTGCGATCGTCGGCTTGCCGGACGCGCGCCACCAGCGCTTCACGTTGCTCGGGCGACCGCGTCGCGCTTATGTGCGCTTCCAGCGCCAGCGCCTCCGGCACGGACACGCCGACCGCCTGATGGCAGCAATGCGCAGCCGCTTCCACAGGCCACCGGCCGCGCGCCCGTGCTGCCCAGCAGGCCGTCGATCAGGGTCGACGCTGCGTCCATCACCTGGCGGCCCAGGGCGGCGGCGCTCTCCCGGGAGTGGCTGGCGGCGAGCGCCGCGTGCGCGCGGCCTGCCGCGCCCAGCGCCAGTTCGTTCTGCCAGTCGTCCTCGAACACCGGCGACGCCAGCGCCACGCCGACGGCTGCGCCGCCCGGCGCCTGCTGCACTATCAGGTGAAGACGGCCCCCGTCGTCGCGGCGCGCGACGGTTCCCGACGAACGGAGTTCTCGGCGCTTCCCGGCCACCGGCCCGGAAGCTTAGCGCGAGTGCCGGCGGTCCCGGCGGCCGCGCTCAGACCCGCAGGACCCGGCTGGCCGGCATGAGCGGCGTCGACACCCCTTCTTCCTCCGCGGTGGGCGCCGCCTGCGGCGGGCGCGGATTGTAGGAGCGCGCCGGCGGCGGAAAGCCGCAGGAGGTGCCATCGGTGTGCACGACCTGGCTCTCCCAGGGAAGTCGGTAGGTGCCGGCGACCAGGTCCCGCATGTACGTGTACGGACAGTCGCCGGCGCCGCCTTTCACCGCGACGTAGCCGCGGTGACCGAACTGGTAGATGTTGTTCTCGACGCCCCAGTGCCGGCGTGCTTCGCGCACCAGATCGGGCCGGACCTCGGCCGTGACGATCTCGTCGGGCCGGCCGCCCCCCGTGGCCAGCGGCACGCCGTCGAAGTTGACGATCATCCCTTCGCCCATCGAGTCGAACGTGCCGTCCGATCCGCACAGACACACCGAGGCCGTGACCGCCAGGTTGCAGAACGCGTTCGCCTCGTTGGTGATGCGCCAGGCATGGCGGATGGGCGCCGTGTAGCCGGCCGTGCGCAGGATGATCTCGGCGCCCTTGTAGGCGCACTCGCGCGCCATCTCCGGGAACATGCCGTCGTGGCAGATGATCAGCGCCAGCTTGCTGCCGCGCGGGCCCTCGCACACGGGGATCCCCACGTCGCCGGGCTCCCACGGTTCGACCGGTACCCAGGGGTGCAGCTTCCGGTAGTACAGCCGCAGCGCGCCCCTGTCGTCCAGGATCAGGCCGGTGTTGTACGGGTTCCCGTGTGGGTTCGCCTCCATGATCGAGAAGCAGCCCCAGATACGGTTCTCGCGACAGGCGGCGCGGAAGGCGCTCACCTCCGGGCCGTCCAGCTCGCACATCAGCTCGGGCGCCGTGCTCATCGACAGGCCGTGCAGCGCGTATTCGGGGAAGACCACCAGATCCATGGCCGGCAGGTTGCGGCGCGCCTTGCCGACCATGTTCACGATGCGCTTCGTCTGCGCGGCCAGTTCGCCAGGCGTGGTCACGGTGGGAAGCTGGAGCTGCACCATTCCCAGCACCACGCCCTCCGGCGCGCGGTTGAGACCACCGAGACCACTCATGCGGGACCTCCTTGGGCAAGGACGGCGCGGGGGGCCCGTGCTCGGGCGTCGCGGTCCGTCCTTGACGGTTTTGCCCGAAGGATGAGGCGACCGCGTTTCGGCCCGGTCGACGTCGTGTAACTTCGTCGGCCGGGACGCCCCCTGCCCCTCCCCGTCAGTCCCGCGGCGCGCGCCCCGCCAGCGACGACCGGATGTCCTCGTCGTCCGCGCGGACCATCATCTGGATCAGCTCCTTGAAACGGACCTTCGGCTCCCATCCCAGCAGGCGGCGCGCCTTGCTGGGGTTGCCCTCCAGGTGGTCGACCTCGGTGGGGCGCAGGTAGCGGGGATCGATCTCCACGTGCTCGTGCCAGTCCAGCCCCAGCGACCCGAACGCGACGTCCAGCAGATCGCGAATGCTGTGCGACTCACCCGTCGCCACCACGAAGTCGTCGGGCGTGTCCTGCTGCAACATGCGCCACATGGCCTCGACGTAGTCGCCGGCGAAGCCCCAGTCGCGACGCGCGTCCAGGTTGCCGAGGTACACCTTCTTGTCCAGGCCGTGCTTGATGCGCGCCGCCGCCCTGGTCACCTTGCGGGTCACGAAGGGGATGCCCCGGCGCGGCGACTCATGATTGAACAGGATGCCGCACGAGATGAACAGGCCGTACGCGTTGCGATAGTTCTGGCACAGCTGGTGGGCGAACACCTTGCCGCAGGCGTAGGGGCTCTGGGGCAGGAACGGCGTGTTCTCATCCTGCGGCGGCTTGGCCGAGCCGAACATCTCGCTGGAAGACGCCTGGTAGAAGCGTGTCTTGGTGCCCGTCTCGCGGATGGCCTCCAGCAGGCGCAGCGTGCCCATCGCCACCGTGGACACGGTGTATTCGGGCGCGTCGAAGCTGACGCGGACGTGGCTCTGCGCGCCCAGGTTGTAGATCTCGTCGGGCTGCACCTGGCGCAAGGTGCGCGTCAGCGCGCCCCCGTCGTCCAGATCGCCATAGACCAGCCGCAGGCGATAACTCGGTACGTGCGGATCCTGGTAGATGTTCTCCAGGCGCTCCGTGTTGAAGGAGCTGGATCGGCGAATGATGCCGGTCACCTCGTACCCCTTGCTGAGCAGGAGCTCGGCGAGGTACGAGCCGTCCTGGCCGGTGATGCCGGTGATAAGTGCCTTCTTCATGTTAGGTCTCTCATGCCTGGTGCCGGTTCTTTCTAGCTATGGGGGGAAGTGCCCGCGTCGATCGCGGCGCGGTTTTCTTCGTAGTACTTGACGGTGCGGCGGATGCCCTCGTCGAACGACACCTCGGCGACGAAACCGAAACGGTCGCGTGCCCGGCTGACGTCCAGGCGGCGGCGGGGCTGGCCGTTCGGCTTGGTGGTGTCCCAGACGATCTTCCCTGCGAAGCCCGTCTCGCGCGCGATCAGGGTTGCCAGATCCCGGATGGAGATCTCGCTGCCGCTCCCCAGGTTGACGGGGTCGCTCGAGTCGTACCGCTCGGCGGCCAGCAGGATGCCGCGCGCCACGTCGTCCACATAGATGAACTCGCGGGTGGGCGTGCCGTCGCCCCACAGCACCACGTGATCCTGGCCGGCCAGGCGGGCGGCCACGCACTTGCGGATCAGCGCCGGGATCACGTGCGAGGAGTGCAGATCGAAGTTGTCGCGCGGCCCGTACAGGTTGACCGGATAGACCACCGCGCTGTTCATTCCGTACTGCGCGCGATAGGACTCCGACATCACCGACAGCACCTTCTTGGCGATGCCGTACGGCGCGTTCGTCTCCTCGGGGTATCCATTCCACATGTCGTCTTCGCGGAACGGTATGGGCGCGAACTTCGGGTAGGCGCAGATGGTGCCGGCCGCCACCAGCTTCGGGACGCCGGCCAGCCGGCACTCCTCGAACACGTGGGCCCCCATCATCAGATTCTCGAACAGGAAGCGCCCGGGGTTGTCGCGGTTCGCGCCGATGCCCCCCACGCGGGCCGCCAGGTGAATGACCAGTTCGGGGCGGGTCTCGGCCAGCAGGCGCCGGACGGCGGCGCGGTCGACCAGGTCGACCTCGGCGCTGCGGGGGACGATCGAGCGAGCGCCCAGGGCGTTCAGCCGATCGATGACGAAGCTACCCAGGAACCCGGCACCGCCGGTGACGACCACCCTCTTGTCTCTCCAGAAGCGCGCGGATGGCGCGCCGGTCGGGGGCGTCGTTGAATTGATGTCGGTCACGGGTGCATTCCCTCTCGTATCGGTTTTCGGCCGGCGGCCACCTCGGCCGCCAGCGCCGTCAACTCGGCCAGTGACGCCGTGGCGTCGGCGGACGAGGCCGAGACGCCGCCCGCCTTCACGGTTGCTCCGTAGGTGGTGACCACGAACAGGCGCGTCGCCTCGGCGCGCTCGGCAGGCAGCGCGTCCGCGTACGCGGTCAGCAGATCGACGAGGTCGCGCGGCGGGCGTCCGGCCGCGATGGCGCGCGCCCAGGCCGTCAGCAGCTTGACCTGGAAGTTACGGACCGGACCGAGCACCGCGGCCGGGCTGACGCCCGGGGGGACGCGATCCTTCACGAACGGCGCGTAGATCTCGCTGGGCGCCACCTTCCGTCCCACGCCCTTCGCCTGGGCCATGCGGTAGATCAAAGCGGCCACCACCCCCGGATCGCTCACCAGCTCGGCCGCCGGCCGCAGCACCTGGCTGTCGGGTTTGAAGACGAACGAGTTCTGGCGCACCGCCGCGAAGCGCTCGCGCTGCGTGCCGGTCCCCGCGTCAGGCGCCACGCGGCCCATGGGGCCCTCCCCTACGCGCCATTCCCGGCCGATCACCTCCATGGCCAGCGCGTACCCATCGATCAAGGCGCGCGGCAGCTCGCCGAACGGGGCGCCCATGCAACCGGCCACCCGCTCGGCCACCAGACGGCCGATACGACCAGCGGCCGTCTGCACGAAAGCTGGATCCGAGACCGGATCGTCGCCCACCTCGATCCACATCGCGTCGGGATCGACCCGCTTGCGCCCGAACGAACCGGGCAGCTGCAGCCCGACGCCCAGGCCGGCCTCCTCGCTGCGTACCGCTCGCGGTCCCGCCAGGACCAGCACGGTCGGTTCAGCCGCCCGTGCCTGGGCGACCGGCGAGAACGGCTTGCCCGGCAAACCGGCGCGCAGCAGCTCCTTGGCGAGATAGTCGGTCCGCAACATCTCGCCCAGAAAGCCGTCCATCGCCGCGCGGTGAACGGGCACGGCGCGCGGATCCTCGACGGACACAGGGCGCAGGGCGCGCAGCTGCGCCGTCCCCGCTGGCTCTCGCTCGGCCGCCGGCTCGTAGATGACGTACGAATCGGGAGGGCCCAGCGGACCCTTCGTCGCGGTGCAACCGAACGTCGTCCCGGCCAGGCCCAGCACCAGAGCCGCCCGGGCGGCCGGGGCCGCTCGCAGGGCGCGTGCGCCGGAGCGGCCCAAGGGTGCCTCTGTCATCGCGGCGTACTGTACCACGGGCCGCTTTTTGCACGGTTCTCGGGTGGATCGACGCCGGGCCTCATCGTGCCTGCCCGCGGACACCACATCGTCGGCGCGCGCGAGCTTGACGCCTTTGGCTCGACCGGACCAGACTGTCGGACCATGAAACTCGAGACCTTACGATCAAGCGTGGCCATCATCATCGGGTTGGTCGGGGTCGGTGCCCTGGGGACGGGGTGCGGCAAGAGCGATACGCCCCCCACCATCGCGTCGTTCTGCGAGCAGAAGGCCGCCAAGGAGTGCGGCACGAAAGACAAGGGCGTGGCCCACGATTGCGGCGCGACCGTCACCGCGTGCACCACCCTGCGCGCCGCCGCTTGCACGACGATCGCCACCCAGCAGAGCGCGACGCATCCTCTGCGCCCGGACGCCATCGCGAACTGCCTCAGCAAGACCGACGCCGCGTATTCGCAGCCGATCATCACGCCCGCCCTGCGGGCCGCCGCCGACGACGCCTGCGCGCGGGTGTTCTCGGGCATGAACAAGGGGCAGCCCACCGACCCCCTCTGCACCAGCACGGCGGACTGCGACGCCGGGCTCGTCTGTGACCGCACCGTGTGCGCCGCCCCGGTCGCGGTGGCCGCGAACGCATTCTGCAACAACCCGGGCGAGACCTGTCCTGCCAGCCAGTACTGCACCGGCGTGTCCCCGCGGCAGGCGTGCACGGACAAGCACGGGGCGGGCACCGCCTGCGACGCCTCCACGCCATGTCTGGACACCCTCCGCTGTGTCAATTCGGTCTGCGTCGAACGCGTCGGGCCGCGGGGCGCCTGCACCAGCGACGCCGACTGCAGCCCCTCGGCACCCTACTGCGATCCTTACGATGGCAATGCGTGCTTCTTGGGGTTCGCCCCCGCCTCGGCGACCAACGAGTGCGCGGCGTTCGGGGGGCCGACTCCCGGCGCAGGGGCCGGCGGCAGCGGTGCCGGCGGGGCGTCCGGCAACGGCGGCGCCGGGGGCCAGGGCGCCGGCGGCGCCGCCGGCAGCTCGGGCCTGGGCGGCTCGGTAGGAATCCTCTGAATGATCTTCACGGATGTCACCCAGTCCACGGGCCGCACCCCGCTGATCGAGCTGCGGCGCATGGACACTAGGGGTGCGCGCATCCTGGTGAAGATGGAGTCGCGCAACCCCTGCGGCAGCGTGAAGGACCGCGTGGGCATCGCGCTGATCGCCGACGCCGAAGCGCGCGGCTTGCTGCGGCCCGGGGCGACGCTGATCGAGCCCACCAGCGGCAACACCGGCATCGCCCTGGCGTTCGCGGCCGCCGCGAAGGGATACAAGCTGAAGCTGACGATGCCCGAGCACATCAGCCAGGAGCGGGTGGCGTTCCTGCGCATGCTGGGCGCGGAGATCGTCTTCACCCCGGGCGCCCTGATGCGCGAGGCGGTGAAGAAGGCCGAGCAACTGCAGGCCGAGAGCCCCGGCTCGGTGATGTTGCAGCAGTTCAAGAATCCGGCGAACCCCGAGGTGCATCGCCGCACCACCGCGGAAGAAATCTGGAGCGACACCGGCGGCGAGGTGGACGTGTTCGTGTCGGGCGTGGGCACGGGCGGGACCATCACGGGCGTCGGCGAGGTCCTGAAGGCCCGGCGCCCGGCGTGCCGCGTGGTCGCGGTCGAGCCCGCCACGGCGGCTGTGCTGTCGGGCCGGCAGGCCGGGGCTCATCACCTGCCGGGCCTGGGCGCCGGTTTCATCCCCGACATCCTGAACCGAGCCGTGATTGACGAGGTCATCCCCGTCACCGAGGAGCAGGCGGTACGCGTGCAGATCGCCCTGGCCCACCGCGAAGGCATCGCCGCCGGCATGTCCAGCGGGGCCGCCTTGTCGGCCGCCCTGACGGTGGCCCAGCGCCCCGGCAGCGAGGGCAAGCGAATCGTGGTGATCCTGCCCGACGGGGGCGAGCGCTACGCCGGGAACCCCGTGTTCACCGAGCTGGCCCGCGCCGTGGGCCGGGTGTGATGGGCGGCGCCGCCTTCGAGACCGCCCGGCGCAGCGTCGTCAAGTCCCTCTCCTGGCGCCTGCTGGCCCTCATCATCACGTCCAGCGTCGCGTTCGCCTTGACCCGGAAGCTCACCTTCGCCGCGGAGATCGGCGTCATCGACACCGGCATCAAGCTGTTCGTTTACTTCGCCCACGAGCGGGCATGGAACAAGATCGATTTCGGTCGCGTGAAGGCTCCCGACTACCAGGTCTGACACCCAGGTCTGACCTCGAACCGATCCGCGGTCTGAAGGTGGACCGCCCGCTGGGGTCTTGCTGGGTCGACTGTCAGCAGTGGTTGGACCGCCTGCGCAGCCCGCGGGGACGCGCCGCGCTGGTCACTCCCCTCTGTCCTCTCGGGGATGCTCGGGGACGGTTCGTCGGAGGGAGACCCCTTGCCAGGGCGCCTCGCGGGGCGGGGCGCCCAAGACTGACGGCGAACTTCCTGCAACCCCAAACACCATCAAGCATCTCAAACTGGCGCTTGGGGGCTGTTCCCTGCCCCCGATCTCCTGGTATGGATGCACTTGCCGCGCGTTGGCTTCGCAAGGGGCCCCGTAGCTCAGGTGGATAGAGCGCCGGTTTCCTAAACCGTAGGTCGCCCGTTCGAATCGGGCCGGGGTCACATATAATAGTTGCGGCGGGTGGGTCCGGCGGCGGCTGGTTACGATTAAGAGCACGGCGGGGACGGCGGGATATCTTACGCGTCGCGTTTGTGGCCTTTTAATTACGCAGAGTTGGACCGCCATGCGCCGCGTTGGCTCGGCGCGTTGCAAGATATCAAGAATTTTCTTTTAAAGAATGGCAAGGTAACGACAGTTACGGGTCGGCAGCCAGATTTTCGTGTGTGGCGGGAGGCGCGGGGGGCTGCGGCGCAACCACCGAGACGGAGGCACATGAAACTTCAAACGGTTCGTGCGGGCGGAGCCATCCTGTCATTCGGGATCCTCGTCGGTTGTACAGGCCAGATAGGCTCCAGCGGGACCTATCCGGGAGACGGGTCCCAGTCCGGAGGCACCACCGGTACTCCCACGGGCAGCACCAGCGGCGGCAGTGGCGGCAGCCGCCCCGGCACCAGCGGGTCCGGCGGGTCGGGCAGCTCCTCCCCCACTCCCGGGGCATCAGGCGGCAGCAACCCCGGTTCCAGCGGTTCGGGTGGTTCGAGCCCCAGTTCGGGCGCGATTCCCGCGGGTCAGCCCGGCTCGTTGGCGCTGGACGACCCGGCCAAGTTTTACCGCGTGTTGCGGTTGACGAACGAACAGTGGGCCGCGGCGGTGCAGACGGTGCTGAACATCCCGTCGGGCGGCCTGGAGCAGAACTTCGAGGGCGAAGTCAGCGGCGCGAGCGACTTCTCCAACAACGAACTTTGGCTGGGCTTCGACTCACGCAACTGGCAGGACTTCCAGTCGGCCGCCGAATCGCTGGCCACCCAGGCGACCGCCAGTTCGTCGGCGCTGTCGAAGGTGTACAGCGGAACCGACGCGGCCGGCCTGATCACCACGGTGGGACGGCGCGCCTATCGGCGGCCTCTGACCACGGCCGAGCAGCAGGCGTACATGACCCTGTACACGACAGGCGCCGCCCAGGCGAGCGGCACCAGCACGGCGTTCCAGAAGGGCGCGTACCTGGTCATCAGCGCGATGCTGCAGTCGGCGAACTTCCTCTTCCGGACCGAGCTGGGCGCCCAGGGTGCTCCGCTGAATGGCTACGAGATGGCGGCCAAGCTGTCGCTGTGGTTGCGGGGCACGAGCCCGGACGACAAGACTTTGGACATGGCGGCGGGTAGCGGGAAGCTGGACACCGCGGACGGTGCTGCCGCGCTGGCTATGACCATGATGGGCGAGGCCTCGACCGTCCAGAACATGCGCGACTTCCACAACCAGTGGCTGCACATCGACGACTACGCCCAGGTCACAAAGGCGGACGTCCCGGGTTTCACCAGCACGCTGCCCACTGAATTTCAGGAGGCGTCCTATCGCTTCTTCGACAACATCTTCAGCCAAGGTCTCGGCATCAAGGACGTGCTGACGTCGACGACTGGTTTCTACGGCCCTGGAATGGCGAAGCTGTACGGGCTGACCGCCCCGGCGGCCGGCCAGTACGCGCAGGCTGATCTGGGGGCCAAGCGGGTCGGCTACTTCTCGCAGGTGCCCTATCTGACCGAGTACGGCCTGGACGCCGAACCAAACCCGATCCTCCGCGGCGCCCATCTGCTGAGGGACATGCTGTGCGCGACGCTGGGGCCGCCCGCAGCCAACATCCCTCCCATTCCCCCCCTGATGCCGGGGCAGACGGACCGACAGCGAATCGACACTTTGACGGGCAGCTGCGGTTCGGTCTGCCACAACAACATGATCAACCCCCTCGGCTTCGCCTTCGAGCACTTCGACGGCCTGGGGCAGTGGCAGGACACGGAGAACGGTGGCCTAACGATCGACGCCAGCGGCTCGTACACGTTCGCCGATGGGACGACGAAGACGTGGACGGACCATGCCGGGATGATGCAGGCCTTGGCCTCGACCTCGCAGGCACACACCTGCTTCGCCAAGAAGCTGGCGGGGTTCGGGTTGCAGCGCAACATCAGCAGCAGCGACATGCCGCTGCTGAACACGCTGACCGCTGCCAGCATGGGGAGCGGGACCAATTCGGAGAAGCAGCTGATTCTTCAACTCGTTCGAAGCGATGCGTTCCGTACCCATGGAGGGCCCCAGTGATGAGTAAGGCCAAAGGAGAATTGGTCCGCCCCGTCGTAGACGAGTCGGGACGGCTGCAGAGCTTCCAGCTGTCGCCAGCGGGCGTACGCAAGAACGCCATCAATCGCCGGGCATTTCTTCGCGGCGCGGGCACGGTGGCCATCGGGTTGCCCTTCCTCGAGGGCCTTCCAGAGCGCTCGGCCTGGGCGGCGGGCGCCCAGCCGGTGTTCACGCTGATGATGGTCGGATCGTGCGGTGTGGTCGGTAAGCAGTTCTTCCCGGCCGCCAAGGGGCCGCTGACCACCTCGGGGCTGGCGGGGGCGACCGACAAGGCGGTGAGCGCCCTGTCGGCGCACGCGGCGAACTTGCTGTTCGTCGACAACGTGAACTGGGTTCAGGGCGGACCGAAGAGCTGTGGCCACGCGGAGGGCCTGGTGCAGTCGCTGACCGGCGCGGCGCCGGGCTCGAGCGGCAACGGCGCCTATTCCAGCGGCCCTTCTGCCGACATGGTGATCAGCAAGGCGGTCAACCCGTCGGGAACCGATCCCATCTGCCTCTACTCGGCGGCCAAGGGCGCCTATATCTCTGATCGGATCTCCTTCAAGGCGGCGGGAGCTGGCCAGGTGCGCGCGGGCGATCAGAACCCGTACATCCTCTATTCGAAGCTGATGGGCTTGACGACCACGACGTCCACCGGCACGACGACCACGGATCCCGTGGCGGCGCAGCTCGCGGCCAACCGGAAGAGCGTGAACGATCTGGTCAGGGCCGAGCTGAACAGCCTGATGAACAACCCTGTCCTCAGCGCCGACGACAAGATGCGGCTCGATCAGCACTTCCAGAGCATCCGCGACGTCGAGGTGCAGATGGGGAACATGGGGTTGATGTGCTCGACCACCGGCCTGGATACGACGACGTTGAACTCGTACAAGAGCAGCTTCTCGTTCAAGACCGACGGCATGATCGAGAGCGTCTCGTTGCTGCACATGCAGCTGGTCGCGCTGGCGTTCGCGTGCAACTACAACCGCGTCGCCACCTTGCAGTGGGGAGATGGCACCGACGGCACGAAGTACAACGTCGAGGCGAACTCGCGCGGCTGGACGTTTCACCAGATCTCCCACCGCATCATGTCGGACTCGGCGGTGGGGAACGATCCCACGGCTGAGACCGCTCACCACGAGATCGATGTGCTGCGCATGCAGACGCTCGCGAAGGGCTTGGACGCCTTCAACTCGCGCGGCCTGGCCAGCAGCGCCGTCGTGCTGTGGACGGTTCACATCTCCGATGGCCCCAGCCACAGCGGCAAGAACGTGCCCCACATCATCTGGGGCAACGGCGGCGGGTTCCTGAAGACGGGGCAGTACATCGACGGTGGTAACGTCACCAACAACAAGATGCAGAACACGCTCATCACGGCCGCCATCCGGGACAAGAGCACCGCTGCGGTCAACTTCGGCATGGGAACAGGAACCGGCATGATCACAGGGATGCTCGCTTGAAGACGCGTACAGGGGTTGTATTTTGCGCGCTGCTCTTGGGCGCGGGAGTGGGTTGCAGCTCGGGCGCCACCGATACCCCCGGCAGTGGTGGGACCACCGGTAGCAGCAGTGGCGGCACCACGGGCAGTGGCGGTGTCACGTCGTCGGGCGGCACGACCAGCACGGGCGGAACCACCTCGTCGGGAGGCACTACCTCGACGGGCGGCGTGACCGCTTCGGGCGGCGTCAGCGCCTCCGGGGGGACGACCTCGACCGGGGGTGTCACCTCCTCGGGAGGGAGCGACGCGACCGGCGGAACGGTCGGGCCGGGCGGAGCGACGGGTACGGGCGGCGCCGGCGCCGGACCGATGGGCGGGCGCGGTGGACGCGGCAACATGGGGTCGGGCGGCTCCGCCGGTGGCCCGGCGTCAGGCGGCGGCTCCACGGGCTCGGGCTGCGGGTCGGCCCAGATCTGCGAGGACTTCGAGACCGGGATGCTGAACAGCAGCACGTGGAAGACGCAGATGAGCGGCGGCTTCATGGCCACCGTGGGGACCGACCAGGCCCACAGTGGGACGCACTCGCTGCACATCACGGCGCCGAACACCTCGAACAGCGCCTTCATCACCGAGACGAAGACGTTCCCCGCCAGCGACTTCTGGGGACGGGCCTGGCTACGCTTCAACGGCCCGAACGGCGGTCATCAGATGTACATCTACGTGGCGCTGCCGGGCGATCAACTCCGGCTATTGAATCGGTTGGGCAGCGACTCCATTCAGGTGAACTTCCAGAAGAGCGACCAGTTCTACTCTTCCAAGACCACCGTCCCCCAGACGACGTGGTTCTGCTACGAGTGGCACGTCACCACCTCGGCGACGACGATCTACAAGGACGGCACCCAGCTGACTGACATCAAGGCGCCCGGAATCACCGGCGGCACGTCGCTGAGCCTGGGCTTCCAGCGCTTCGCGACGGCGACCGCGGCGGCCGACCTTTGGATTGACGACGTGGCCGTCGGTCCCAGCCAGATCGGTTGTAACTGACGCGGCTGGCGCGCCGTCGCTGGCGACGGCGCGCCAGGCTTGCCTTCTGCAGTTAAGGGCTAAGGGGCTGTCTCCACCGCGGCGCGGGGGCGCCGGCGGCGGAAGTACTTGAACATCGTCTGGATGATCGAGGCGACGGGGACCGCGAACAGCGCGCCCACCAGTCCGTAGCTGTGCTCGCCCGCGATCAGCGAAAAGACGACCAGCACGGGGTGGATCTTGGCGGCGTTGCCCATGATCTTCGGGTTCAGGAAGTTCGCCTCGACCTGGTGGATGCCGATGATCCACAGCAACACCTTCAGCCCGCGGAGGACGTCGAAGTGGCCGGACGCCACCAGGGCGATGGCCACGATCGGCACCGATGACAGCACCGAGCCAAAGATGGGAATCAGGCTCATGGCGCTGGCCAGCCCGGCCAGCAGCAGCGGGTACTTCACCTTGAACAGCAGCAGCCCCACGTAGGTGAAGAAGCCGTTGATCAGGCAGATGATCAGCTGGCCGCGGATCACGCCCGACAGGCCCTGGTCGATGCCTCTCACTATGTGGTCGTAGTCGACCTGGTACTGGGGCGGCACCAGCGAGCGCAGGAGGATGCGGATGCGCGCCATGTCGATGAGGATGAAGGCCGCCACCATCAGCACCAGGACCAGGCGCGCCACGCCGCTGACGATGGCGGTGACGAACTTCTGGCCCCACTCCAGGGCCCGCCGCGTCTGTCCCTCGGTCGACTTCATGCGCTCGCCGAGCCAGCTCTTGATGGAACGCTCCCACTTGCCCACGCCGCCGCCCTCCGTGCTCTCGGGACGGGCCTGGCTGATGACGTAGCTGCCGCCGGGGCCTGGCTGGACCTCGAAGCGCAGCGACTGCAGGTCGATGCGCATCTTGCCGTCGGGCAACGGTTCGACGATCAGGCTGCGATGGCGTTCGCGCCACGGCCGATCCGGGTGCTCGATCGGTCCCATGGTGTCGGGCACATCGGGCGCTGGCGGAGGCTCGGACGCCTCGTCGCCCTCGGGGGCGGGCTCCGCTGCGGAGGTGAAGCGCTGATCGATCCAGGCGCCGGCCTTGGGCACCCACTCCTTGTTGATGCGCGCGATCAGCTGCGGCGCCTCGCGGAACATGCGGGCGAAGTCGCCCGAGAGCCGCGGCACGAAATACCCAATGAAGACCGACAGTGCCGCGATGATATTGATGTAAACGATGATGACGGCCAGACCGCGCGGAAATGGCTTGCCGCGGATCTTGAATCGTTCGAAGCGGTCGACCACCGGCGCCAGGATGTAGGCGACCAGGATGGCGAACAGGAACGGCAGCGCCACCTCGCGGAAGATGTAGACGATGAAGATGCAGAACAGCGCGAAGCCCCACAGCTTCGCGAATCGCCGCAGCCACGCCAGCGTCCGCGAGCGCGGCGCGGGTGCCACCACCACCGTCGTGGGCACCGGCGGCGGCTCGCCTGGGCCAGGTGCCGCCTCCGGGCGAGCCTCGTCAGACATGTGATCTGTAGATCGCACGCGGATACGCGTCTGTCCAGGAAGGGAACAGGGGTCGCCCACGTCGCGCCCCCTCGCCTCCCTCGGCTCGTGGCACCATCCCTGCCATTAAAAACGGAAAGGCCGCGACCGGATTTCTCCGATGCGGCCTTTCGTCAGTTGCTTCGCCAGAGCGCGCAGCTGCGCGCGGGTTCAGCGACGGGAGGCGCGGCTTCGCCGCGCCGGCCCGCTACGAAAGAGGGGGGTCAGGTAGGGGGGACGAAGTCCCCCCTGCCCCTCTTCATTCCTTCTTGGTCTTGCCGGACAGCGCGGCCAGCTTGTCGCGCATGACGTCGCCCAACGTCGCCGTGGGGGCGCCGCCGGAGAAGCCCTGCGCGTCGGCCAGCTCCTCGGCGCGGGTGGCGCCGCGGAACGACAGGCCGATCTTTCGCTCGGCCGTGTCGATGTTGATGATCTCGGCCTTCAGCGTCTCGCCCACCTTCACGAACTGCTTGGGATCCTCCACGCGATCCTCGGAGAACTCCGAGACGTGGATGAGGCCCTCGATGCCCTTCTCGATCTCGACGAAGGCGCCGAAGTCCAGGACCTTGATGACCTTGGCCTCGACGATCTTCCCCACCGGGTAGTCGTAGGGGATGCGGTCCCACGGATCCGGCACCAGCTGCTTGATGCCCAGCGACACCTTCGGCTTCTCGCCGTCGAAGTCGATGTTCAGCACCACGGACTCGACCTCGTCGCCCTTCTGGAACAGCTCGGAGGGGTGCTTCACGCGCTGGGTCCACGACAGATCCGACACGTGCACCAGGCCGTCGATGCCCTCCTCGATCTCCACGAAGATACCGAAGTCGGCGATGTTGCGGACGATGCCCTTCACCACGGTGCCGGGCGGGTACTTGTCCTTCAGCGAGGCGAACGGGTTCGGCTCGAGCTGCTTCATGCCCAGGCTGATCCGGTTCTGACGGGGGTCGATGTCCAGCACCACCGCTTCGACCGCGTCGCCCACGGCCACCATCTTCGACGGATGCTTCACGCGGCGGGTCCAGGACATCTCGGAGATGTGCACCAGGCCCTCGATGCCCTGCTCGAGCTCGATGAACGCGCCGTAGTCCTTCAGCGAGACGACCTTGCCGCGCACCACGGTGCCGGGCGGGTACTTCTCGGCGGCGTGGGTCCAGGGATCCTCGCTGATCTGCTTCAGACCCAGGCTGACCCGCTCGGTCTCGACGTTGAACTTCAGGACCTTCACGCGGACGTGATCGCCGACCTGGAACAGCTCGGAGGGGTGCGTGACCCGGCCCCAGGACATGTCGGTGATGTGCAGCAGGCCGTCGATGCCGCCGAGATCGATGAACGCGCCGTACTCGGTCAGGTTCTTGACGATGCCCTCGACGATCTGGCCTTCCTTCAGCTTCTCCAGCGTCATCCCCTTCAGCTCGGCGCGCTCCTTCTCGAGGAGCACGCGGCGGGAGAGGACGATGTTTCCGCGCTTCTTGTTGAACTTGATGACCTTGAAGCGGTGGGCCTTGCCGATGAACGCGTCCAGGTTGCGCACCGGGCGCAGGTCGACCTGCGAGCCGGGGAGGAACGCCTTGACGCCGCCGCGGATGGTGACCGACAGGCCGCCCTTCACGCGCGCGCTGATGGTGCCCTCGATCAATTCGTCGCGCTCACAGGCGCCCGAGATCTCGTCCCACACCTTCAGGCGGTCGGCCTTCTCCTTCGACAGGACGCACAGGCCGTTCTCGTCTTCGCGGGTCTCGAGGAAGACGTCGATCTCGTCGCCTTCCTTCACCGAGACGCTGGCGTCCGCGTGCGTGAACTCGTAGAGCGGGATCGTCCCCTCGGACTTGTAGCCAATGTCGACGACGACGTGATCCTTGCCGACGTGAATGACCTTGCCCTTGACGATCTCGCCTTCCTTGAAGGTGTCGTTCTTCAGGGACTCTTCGAACAGAGCGGCGAAATTTTCTTCCATGGGGTTGGTGCTGGTGCCGCCCGTGACAGTAGAAACCATTCGTTGCCTTTCGTGCCTTGCTGAGACGGTCCCGGGCCGCGTCCGGCCAAGGAGCTGGGGAAATCCTCGACGCACCCGACCATTCGGGCGCCCGAGGGCGGGGTAGATAGCGCCGCGTCGAGGCGAAGTCAAACGAACATGAGGGGTATTACGGATATTGGCCGCGGATATCCGCGCCTCAGCCCCCCCGCCGCCTGACCTCGGTCCACAGGAGGTCGACCACCTGCTCGGGGGTCATGGCGTCCGAGTCGACCTGGACGGCGTCAGCCGCCCGGCGCAGGGGGGCCACGGCCCGCTGGGTGTCCCGCTCGTCGCGCGTCACGATGTCCTTCAGGACGGCCTCTTCGTCCACCACCCGCCCGCCGGCCCGCAGCTCCAGGGCCCTCCGGTGGGCCCGCTCGCGGGCGGCCGCGGTCAGGAAGAACTTGGCGCCGGCGTCCGGAAAGACCACCGTTCCCACGTCACGGCCCTCGACGACCACCCCGCCCGCCGCGCCCAGCCTGCGCTGCAGGTCCAGCAGGGCCGCGCGCACGGGCGGCAGGGCCGAGACACGGGAAGCCCCGTCCGAGATCTCGGGGCTGCGAATGTCCGCGGTGACGTCGCGTTCGCCGACCCGCACGCGGTTCACCCCGTCCTCGAACTGGAAGCGGATGTCCAGGGTGGCCGCCAGCGCCGCCACGGCCTCGCCGTCCTCCCACGACACGCCCCGTTCGCGCGCCAGCAGCGCCAGGCTGCGGTAGATGGCGCCCGTGTCCAGCAGCGCGTACCCCAGCCTTTCGGCCAGCAGGCGCGCTGTCGTGGACTTGCCTGCGCCCGCCGGACCGTCGATGGCGACCACCAGGCGGTCGCGGGGCGCGGGGGACGGAGACGAAGCAGGAGCGGACGGTGTCCCGGACGGTGTCATCGCGATGCACCCTAGCATGCGCCACGCGAGGTGATGCGCGGGTCCATGATACGATCGTTTCGCGTGGCCGCGCTCGCTTTGGGACAGCTCCGGGACCTGCCGGCGGGCCGTCGCATGGCGGTGCTGGCGCTGGCGGCGCCACTCTTCATGTCGTGCAGCAAGGCCGGTGGTCCCCTGCCCCAGGCGATGCCTGCGGGGGCGATCGTGGCCCGGGTCGGGACCGTCCCCATCACCGCGGACCAGGTCGCCGCCCAGCTGGCCCGGGCGCCAGGTCTCAGTGTGCGCCAGGCCCTGGCGCAGCGGATCACGTTCGAGGTGCTGGCGCAGGCGGCCGCCGACCATCAGACCGCACCGACCGCGCAGGAGGTCGCCGAGAGAAAGAACGCCGAGGTCGAGCGGCTGGTGGAACGAGAGATCGAGCCGCAGCTTCGTCCCGAGAGCATCCCGGACGCCGACGTGCGGGCCCTGTACGAGCGAGGCAAGCGCCGCTTCGTCCATGGCCGGCTGGTCCAGGCCACGGTGCTGTGCCTGTTCACCGGGGCCCGGATGAGCGCAGAGCGGCGCGCGCGCATCGAGGCCAACGCCAAGCTGCTGGCCGCGGACCTGGATGGCCATCCCACCCTCAGCCCGGCCGAGGCGGAGGCCCTGGCCAGGCAGCCGCGGTGGGCCGACCGGCAGGTCAGCGTCACGACCGTGTGGCAGGACGAGCAGGAGGGCCAGCCCTTTCCGCCCGTGGTCAGCCGCGCGCTCGCCGGGCTCCACAAACCGGGTGACCGCACGCCGCTGGTCGGGGACGAGACGGGGTACTACATCGCGTTCTACCTGGCGGAGGAGGCGCCGCTCGCGCAGACGTTCGAGCAGGTCGCCGGCACCCTGCGCGCCGAGATGTACGAACCGTGGCGCCGCCAGAGATTCCTGCGGCTGACGAGGGACCTCGCCGCCGGTCACGACATCGAGGTGTTCCCCGACAACCTCAAGCTGAGCGAACGCTGATCCGCCCGCGTGGCGCCGCAAACCCGGCCACGGGAGCCGCCGCGGTGCGGCGTGCCCGCGCCCTCCCCGTCATCAAGCCTTGCGGAAGCGGGAGACCGGCGGCTCGGAGAACTCCTTGTCCGGGTGCAGTTCCTTGGCCCGCGTGAACAGCGCGTCCTCCGTCTCGGGATTCTTGGGATCGGGCAGGCAGCACTCGACGGGACAGACGGCCTGACAGGCCTCGTGATCATGGAAACCGACGCACTCGGTGCACAGCTTGGGATCGATCACGTAGATGTCGTCGCCCTCGCTGATCGCCTCGTTCGGGCACTCAGGCTCGCAGGCGCCGCAGTTGATGCATTCTTCGGTGATGTAGGTGGCCATCGTCGGCGTGTATATCTCCCACGCGGGGCTTTGGGATGCAAACTTCGCGTTTCAGTGTCGTCGTGAGGCTTGGTAAAGCCCTCAGGCCTCGGGGCGGGACTCGGTGAGGACGGTGGCGCGGGCCCGCTTGCCGTCGGCGCCCGGCCGCAGGTTCACCCCCACCAGCTTCGAGACCCCGGGCTCTTCCATGGTGATGCCGCACAGCCGGTCGGCGATCTCCATGGTCCGCCGGTTGTGGCTGATGATGATGAACTGGGAGCGGTCGGTCATGGCCCGGACCATGTCGTTGAACCGGCCCACGTTCGCTTCGTCCAGGGGGGCGTCGACCTCGTCCAGCACGCAGAACGGCGATGGCTTGACCAGGAAGATGGCGAACAGCAGCGACACGGCGGTCAGGGCCTTCTCGCCGCCCGACAGCAGCTCGATGTTCTGGGCGATCTTCTTGCCGGGGGGGTTGGCCACGATGTCCACCCCGGTCTCGAGCATGTCGCCCTCGTCCGTCAGGCGCAGGTGGGCGCGGCCACCGCCGAACATGCGCGGGTAGACCTCCTGGAACTTGGCGTTCACGGCATCGAACACCTCGCGGAACCGCTTTCGGGAGGCGCGGTTGATCTTCTCGATGGCCGCCTCCAGCTGTTCGATGGCCGACTCGAGATCGGCCTTCTGCGTCGACAGGAAGTCGAAGCGCTTCTGCGACTCCTCGGACTCCTCGATGGCCGTCAGGTTGATCTCGCCCATGCGCTCGATCAGGCCCCGCAGCTCGGTCATGCGCGCCTCCTCGGCCTCGCCCACCGGCGGGCGCAGATGGAAGTCGCTGACGATGCCGATCAGATCGACGTCGGGATAGCGGGTGACCACCTGCTCGGACAGCGAGGTGCGCTTCAGGGTCACCTCCTGGCAGCGCAGCTCGAGCTTGGCCAGCGTCTGCCCCATGCGCGCCACGTCGGTTCGCGCCGTGCGCAGCTCCGCTTCGCGCCGGCTCAGCACGCCGTGGCGCTCTTCCATGGCGCCCTGCCGCTCGGCGTGCTCGCGGGCCCGCTCCTCCGCCTCGGCCTGCTGCAGCCCGGCCTCTTCGCGCAGCAGCGCCGCCTCTTCGCGCAGCGTCTCGGCGCGCGCCACCGCTTGCGTGCTGGCTGTCTCCAGACGCTCCATCCGGGCCGCCTGGTCCGCCGCCTCCGCCTGCAGGCGCTCCAGCGTGGACTTGGCGTGCTTGCGGCGATCCTCGGCCTGCGCCGCCATCACCTTCAAGGTGGTCAGCTCGGCCCCGACCGCGTCGAGCTTCTCGCCCAGCTCCAGCGTCGACGCGCGCAGCTCGGTCACCCGCTCCTCGGCGCTGGCGATCAGCGCCGCGTCCGCCGCCAGCGCCGCTGCGGCCGTCTCGCGCCGCCGCTCGGCGTCTTCCATGTTGCGCGTCAGGTTCGCCGTCTCGTTCGCCAGTTGCTGGCGGCGCTGCTCCAATCGGCGCTGCTCGTCGCTGGCGCGGTCCAGATCCTTGCGCTGGGAGATCAGCGCCATCTCGTCGGTGCGCGCGTCGGCGGCGATCTGCTCCAGCGTCTGCGTGACGTCGGCCAGCGCCTGCTTGGTCGCCACGTGCCGCCCCAGGGTCTCCTGATAGTCCGACTCCAGGCGGGCCACCACCTGCTCCAGCTCCCGGATCTCGCGCTTCTGCTCCAGCACGCCCACCGACGATTCACGCGACCCCCCCGTCACCACGCCGTGCGGGTCGACCACCTCGCCGTCCAGGGTGACGATGGTCTTGGTGGTGCGCGTCTCACGCCACAGCTCCAGCGCGCGCTGCAGGTTCTCGACCACCAGCACGTCGCCCAGCAGGTAGGTGGCCACCTTGTCGTAGTGCCGGTCGTAGCCGATCAGATCCAGCAACGGACCACGCACGCCCTCGCCCGTCGGCCAGACCGAGGCCCGGGCCGGGAACTCCGGCGGGGGGGCGTCGCTGGTGGGCGGCATGAACACCGACAGCGAAGGGGGCTCGACGGACGTGCCGCCGCCGCTGTCCTGCGCCACCGCGCCGGCGGCCAGGGTGGCGACGGGCGCCTCTGATTCCAGCGGGCGCGGGGCAATCGGGATGAAGCTCGAGCGCCCTTCGCTCCGCTCCTTCAGGAACTGGATGGCCTCGACGCCGACGTCGTGGGATTCGACGATCACGTTGCCCAGGCGCTCGCCCAGCACCGCCTCCACCGCGGTCTCCAGCTCGGGGGGCGGCTGCATGATGTCGGCGACGACCCCCTTGATGCCGGAGGTCTCGGCATCCCCTTGCCCGTGCCCCGCGAACTCGCGCCGGTGCTGCATGATGGCCCGGACGCCCTTGTGAAAGCTCTCGTACCGGTCCTGGATCTCGTTCAGCGAGGCCAGGCGCGAGCGCCGGCGGTGAGACTCCTCGCGCAAGGTCTCCAGCTCCAGCTCGCCGCGCGACACCTCGCCCTTCAGCGTGGACAGCCGCTGCTCGGCCTCGTGCTTGCGCGACGCCAGCTCGGCCCGGCGCTCCTCGATGGTGGCCAGGCTGGCCCGCAGCGTGGCCACGTCCTCGGCGCGCGCCGCCAGCCCCTCGGCGGTCGAAGCCTCTTCGAAGGCGACGTTCTCGATGCGGGCCCGCAGATCCTCCTGCCGCGCCGCCGCCGCCGCCTGCTCGGACTCGTTTCGCGCGGTCCGCGTCAGCCCCTGTGACACCTCGGCCGTGGCCTGATCCAGCTGCCGTCGGGCGTTGGCCAGGTCCTGGCGCAGCCCCTCGTAGGCGTGCTCCTTCTCTTCGAACAGGGCCCGGCTGCGCGACGCCTCTTCGTCGACGTTCGACCACTGCTCCTCGATCTCGGCGATGGCCCGCGCGCACTCGTCCCGGCGGGCCGCCAGCGCCTCGATCTCGCGGCGCTCGGCGGCGGCGCGGCCGGTCAGCTGATCGGCCTCGTCCTCCTGGTACTGGGCGCGCTGAAAGCCCAGCTGCGCCTTGTTGGACAGCGAGAACAGGGCCTCCTTGGCCGCGCCCAGCTCGCTCTGCTCCTCCGACACCGCCAGGCGCTCCACCTCGACCGCGGCCTCCTCGATCTCGAGGGCGGTCGACTGATTGGCGTGCAGCTCGCGCAGCTCGCCGATCTGGACCTGCAGCGACTTCTCCTCGGCCAGATGCCCCAGGAAGCGCTGCGAGGCGGACCACAGATCCAGGTCGCGCAGCTCGGCCTTGTATCGCTTGTAGCGTTCGGCCTTGGCCGCCTGCAGGCGCAGCGATCGCAGCCGACCCTCGATCTCGGCGATGACGTCCGAGACGCGCAGCAGGTGCTGGCGCGTGGATTCGATGCGGCGCTCGGCGGCCTTCTTCTTCACCTTGTACTTGGTGATGCCCGCCGCCTCGTCGAACAGGCCACGCCGATCCTCGGGGCGTGACGAGACGATGAAGCCGATGCGGCCCTGCTCGATGATGGCGTACGCTTTCGAGCCCACACCCGTGCCCAGGAAGAACTCGACCACGTCGCGCAGGCGCGACGGGACGCCGTTCAACAGGTACTCACTCTGCCCGTCCCGGTACAGGCGCCTCGTCACGACGATCTCGGTGGGCGCCACCGCGCCCCAGGGCACGCCGCCCGCCGTCACGTCGTTGTGCAGGGCCGCGCCGTCGAAGGTCAGCGACACCTCGGCCAGACCGGCCGGGCCGCGTGACTCGGAGCCGGCGAAGATGACGTCCTCCATGGCCCGTCCGCGCAGGTGCTTGGCGGACTGCTCGCCCATGACCCAGCGGATGGCATCGACGATGTTCGACTTGCCGCATCCGTTCGGACCGACGATGGCCGTGATGGGGTCTTGGAAGGTCACGGTCGTCTTCTCGACGAACGACTTGAACCCCAGGATCTCGACGCGCTTGATTCTCATCGTGCCTCCCGGCTCCGTGGAACGTGGAAGAAGGTTCCGCCCGGCCTACCGGCAATGCGAGTTTTTTGGAGGGAGTGACCATACGTGACATATAAGGTCACGCTGGCGGACCAAATTACACCCGGCCCGACCATGCTGTAAAGCGTTAACGGTTGCCGGCAGAACGTCATGTCGCCGCCCGAATGTCGACCGGGAAAAGCCCGTCGCCGACACTTCTGAACGCACTCCCGTCGGCAGAACCTCGGTGCTAAGGTGCGCCTCGCCTCATGGACATCGGCAGCCTACATCTAGAATCTCAAGAACTGTACGAGGGTCTGGCAGCGATCGGAGCGGTCGGGCTCACCACCGTGTTCGGACTGCTGTTCGTCAGCAAGGCGCGCGCAGCGCGTCGGCGGCAGATCGAGGAATCGGAGTTGCCGGCGGCCCGGCTCCCGGCAGGCAAACGCGGGAAACGCGCCCCCGAACCGGAGCCGGACGAAGAAGAGCCGCAGGAGGTCGAGGAGCTCCCCACGGCGCCATCCCTGGCCCGGTCGCCGCAGCCGGTGCCGGAGCGCGATCGACCGCGGCCGGCCACTCCGGCGGAGCGAGCTGGCGACGGGAGCGCACCGGTCGAGGGGAAGGGGAAAGCCCCGGAGCCCGGCGCCGGCCGGCCCGCGCAGATCCTCCCCTTTCCCACGCCAGCGCCCGCCGCGCCGGCGCCCCGCACCGAGGACCGTCGCAAGCCCGTCCCTGTCGAACCGGCGGTCGCGGCCGAGCCGGTCGAGGTCCCCGCGCCGGCGCCCGCGCGCAAGAAGAACGCGCTGGTGCCCGGACTGGCCAAGACGCGCTCGGGATGGGTGTCGCGACTGGGCAGCCTTTTCGCCGGCAAGCGGGAGATCGATCCGGCCCTGCTCGACGAGATGGAGAAGGTGTTGCTGACCGCCGACATCGGCGTGCGCACCGCCAACAAGTTGCTGGAGGAGATGCGGGCGTCGTTATCCCGCCGCGAGCTGGCGAATCCGCAGGCGGCCTGGACGTTCCTCGAGAAGCGCTCGCTCGAGCTGCTGTCCTTCGGGGCGCCGCCGGTCGACTGGAACGCCGCCAAACCGATGGTCCTGCTGATCATCGGCGTCAACGGCAGCGGCAAGACCACCACCATCGGCAAGCTGGCCGCGAAGCTGGTGGGTGAGGGAAAGAAGGTCGTGGTGGGAGCAGGCGACACCTTTCGTGCCGCCGCCGCCGAGCAGCTCGACATATGGGCGAACCGAGTTGGCGCGACGCTCGTTCGGGGCAAGGAGGGCGCGGATCCTTCCTCCGTCCTGTTCGACGCCGTCAAGCGCGCCACCACGGACGGTTTCGACGTCGTCATTGCCGACACCGCCGGGCGCCTTCACACCAAGACCGATCTGATGGAGGAGCTACAAAAGGTCCGCCGGGTCATAGGCAAAGCAGCGCCCGGCGCCCCCCATGAGACCTGGCTCGTGATCGATTCCACCAGCGGCCAAAATGCGATCGCGCAGGCGCAGATCTTCACACAAGCGATGTCGGTTTCGGGTATCGTCCTCACGAAACTCGATGGAACCGCAAAGGGAGGCGTCATTTTGGGGATCGCCGATCAGCTTCGCATTCCGGTTCGTTTCATCGGGGTCGGCGAACGGGTCGAGGACTTGCGGGAGTTCGACGCGGCGGAGTTCGTGGAGGCCCTCTTCGAACGCGACGAGGCCGACGGAAGCGCGTCGGCGAGCGGCGCCAACTGAGGGATGCCGTGGCCAGTCCCTGCCACGCGTGTACGCCACGCGCCTTTTTATTTGCGCGTAAAAAAATCGTCGTGATATAGTGCGCAATCCTTTCCGCCGTACCCGTTAAGCGCTTGAAATCGTTGAACTTTTTGTCAGTCCCCCAACTTCGTCTCGAGAGCGAGGGAACATGAAGCGTCAGGCCGCTTGCCTTTTTGTATCGATTGCCATCGGGCTGGGGGCGGGATCCGCCGCGTGGGCGGCAGGAGCAAAGGACACGGCGGGCGCGGCCGCGGACAAGGGGGGCGGCGGCGACGCCGACACGGGCGCTGCGGGCGCCGACACGGGGGCGGCGGGCGGAGACACGGGGGGAGCCGACACGTCGGGAGACCTGGATCTTTCGGACACGGGCGGAGGGGATCAGGCCGCCCAGGGCGGGGCCGCTGCCAAGACCTCCAGCACCCTGACCTGGCAAGACATCGTCGTGGTGCCGCGCAAGCGCTTTTTGAAGGGGGGCCGCTTCGAGCTGGCGCCCTTCACCGGCGTTTCGGTCAACGACATTCTCATCCAGCACTTCGTCTTCGGCGTGGATCTGAACTACTTCCTGACCGACGCGCTGTCGGTCGGCTTGCAGGGCAACTACTACATCAAGCATCTCACCGACCGTGAGGCCGACGTCGGGCTGCAGTACGACCGAATCCCCACGCTCAACCGTTACCTGTGGGGCGGCTCGCTGAACTTCGGCTACGTGCCTGCCTACGGCAAGTTCGCGTTCTTCAACAAGAGCATCATGCACTGGGAGATCGTGGCCTCGGCGGGGTTCGGCATCACCCAGACCGAGATCATTCCCCGCGACGTGTCGCTGGCGCCGTTCCAGAACCTGGCGCTGACACCGAACGTCGGCATCGGCGGCCGGTTCTTCCTCTTCGACTGGCTGACGATCAACTACATGCTCCGCGATTACGTCATCCTCGACAAGTTCGAGCCTCTCGCTCGCAGCCGTACCATGAACGTCTACGTGGACGCCGCCAGCGCGAAGGCACACGCCGACGCGAAGCTGGTGAACAACGTGATGTTCTATCTGGGGGTGGGCTTCTATCTGCCCACTGGCTTCCAGTACAAGACGCCCCGGTAATTCGGCGTTAAACGGATCTCATCACCAGAGCCTGCGACCGAAAAAGGACCCAGACCATGATGAAACGGATCGCCCTCTCCTGCCTCTCGTTGGCGTCGATCGTCGCCGCGTATCCGCAGACTGCCCACGCCCAGCACAAGAGCCCCCTGGCCGACGCACCGGCCATCCGCAAGCGCGTCGAGCTGCGCGACAAGCGCTTCGAGATCGGCGTGGGCGCCGGCTCGTCGTTGAACGAGACGTTCTATCACGACATCCTGCTGGAGGGGCACCTGGCCTTCCACATCACCGACTGGCTGTCGATCGGTGGGGTCGGGATCTTTGGCGTGTCCACGCTGGCGACCGGTTTCAATGACGAGCTGCTGTCCACGCTGACCTCCCCGCCCCAGGGCCGCGCGCCCGACGGGGCGGCCGCCAAGGCGGGCATGAACAAGCCCTCCTCGATCCTGCTGGGGCAGCTGGAGATCACGCCGTTCACCGGTAAGTTTTCGCTGTTCGGCAAGCTGTTCGCGCACTACGACTTTTACATCTCCCCGGGCGCCGGTCTGGTCACCCTCGCCAAGGCGAACACGGCAGCCGCGCAGCAGAACGTCGGCGGGGCGACCATCACCGAGTGCGTGGACAAGTCGACCGACCTGACCGTGCAGACCTGCGTCGTCACGGGGAGCCAGCTGGCCGGCTCGGTCGGCATCGGCTTCCACTCGTTCTTCAACGACTACTTCGCGCTGAACGTCGAGCTGCGAGACGTCATCAACAAGGACAACCCGGCGGGGCGCGACGTGAACGGCGATCAGTACGTCGACAAGCGGGACCTGACCTGGACCCAGCACTGGATGGCGACGGTCGGGCTCGCGGTCTACTTCCCCAAGGCGGACATCTCTCCCTGAGGCGGCAGGCGTGTCCGGGCCTGCCAGAGATTCCCGAGGCGCGTCGATGTCGACGAAACGGAAGGTGACCTTGTATTTCAACTCGGTCATGCTGGCCGAGACGCAGCACGAGGCGATACGTCAGGACCGTTCCATCTCCTGGATCATCCAGGCCGCCTGGCGCCGGGCCCGCGACGAGATCCGCAAGCTGCCGACGGCGACCCGCGGCGACGGACCTCCGGCCCTCTCGCCTGAGGAATGAGCACCGCCCTACTGGCAGTGGGCGGCCATGGGGCCGTCGCCCAGGATCACGCAGGCCGTGACGCTGTCGCGGCCGCTGACTGACTGGAAGTAAACCCCCACCTGATCGCCCGGCGTCCCCTCCATGGGCGGCGCCACGAAGCTGCCGTCGGCCCGGGCCCGCGTGATCACGCCCGAGCCTCGCTGCTCGTCGGTGATGAAGAAGGTGGCGTTGGCGGCGTTCCCGTTGGGTCCGCCAGCGGCGATCCAGTAGGTCTGCGTGTTGCCGGTGGCGTCGGTCAGCAAGGTCGACGTGAACGACACCTCGCCCGGGGGCGGCACGGGGATGTAGACCGGGCCGCAGGCCCACAACACCCACGCGCCGAACACGCACGACAGCAGCCGGACCAGCCGGAAGGTGGTCCGCCTTCGAGACGAGGCCCCCTGGAGCTTCATGTCGCTGCCCTGTGTCCGTGAAATGGAATGGCCCCCCGCCGCAGCCTGCCTGAAAAATAGCAAGAAGCACGCCTGGTCACGGCCTCGGAAGGCAGGGGCTTCTTGCCGCCGATCGTCAACTGGGTTGGCTGCAAACGCAACTTCCTAGACGGCCCGCTCACGCCATCCGGTAGCGACGCAGCTTCTTCTGCAATCCGAACCGCGACAGGCCCAGCGCCTCGGCCGCCCTGGTCTGGTTGCCCGCGCTGCGAGACAGCGCCTCCTTCAGCAACGCCCGCTCCAGCCGCTCCACACGCGGCCGCAGGGTCAGGCTGTCCGGGTCTTCCAGCGTGGTCAGCGCGGCTTCGGCGTCACCCGCCACGTGGGGCGACAGGTCCGCCACGGCGATGCTGTCGCCGCAGAATGCCAGGGCGCGCATCAGCTCGTTCTCGAGCTCGCGGACGTTTCCCGGCCAGCGATATGCGGCCAGGCGCGCCAGCGCCGCTGGGGCCACCCCCTTGGGCGTCCCTGCCCCGGCTGCTTTGGACAGCAGGTGCTCGACGATGGCGGGGATGTCATCCCGGCGCTCGCGCAGCGGCGGCAGCGCGATGCGCGCCACGGACAGCCGGAAGAACAGATCCTGGCGGAACTTCCCCTCCTCCACCATTCGCCCGAGGTCGCGGTTGGTGGCCGCGATGATGCGAACGTCGACCTTCCTGGTCCGTTCGGCGCCCACCCGGCGCAACTCCCCGGTCTGCAAGATGCGTAGCAGTTTCCCCTGCATGGCCGCGGACATCTCACCCACTTCATCCAGGAACAGCGTGCCGCCGTCGGCGACCTCGAACAGGCCCCGGCTGTCGTGATCGGCGCCGGTGAAGGCGCCCTTCAGCGCCCCGAACAAGGTCGACTCCAGCAGGGTCTCGGGGATCGCGGCGCAGTTCTCCGAGACGAAGGGCCGCTGACGGCGGGGGCCGTTGAAGTGCAGCGCGCGGGCGACCAGCTCCTTGCCCGTCCCGCTCTCACCCTGGATGACCACCGGCAGCGCGGTGTCGGTCAGGCGATCCAGCAGGCGGAACAGCTCCAGCATGCGCGGGGTGCGCCCCACGATGTTGCGGTAGTCGTAGCGGATGGCCAGGGCCTCGCGGTTCTCGCGCAGCTCCTGCTTCATGCCGGACAGCTCCTCCTTGCGCGCCTCCAGCTCGCCTTGCAGGCGGCGGTTCAGGACGTCGATCTGGCGCTCGCGCTTGCGCAGCTCGCCCAGCAGCCGCGCGTTCTCGATGGCGATGGCGGCCTGCTCGGCGAAGTCGAGGACCAGTTGCACGTCGTCGTCCCGGAATGCCCCCTGCCGCAGGCGGTGGTCGACGTAGATGGTGCCGGCGGCGCGACCTTTGATGTGCAGCGGGACCGCCAGCACGGAGCGCAGGTGCAGATCCGACACGGACATCGCCTCGCGAAAGCGCGGATCGCCGGCGGCGTCGATGGTGACGATGGGACCGCCGCCGGTGGCGGCTTGCCGTGCGATCGAGCGCGAGACCTCGAAAGCGGCAGACGATCGATGAGAAGCTCCATGCGACGACCCATGCGGGGACGCCGAGGCCGGCCCCTGTGACGCTCCCTCGCGGCCCCCACCGGCCTCACCGCCGTCGGGGAGGCTCTGCAGGCTCTGCTGGTCGATGTTGCGGGCGACCTTGACCACCAGCTCGCCCTTCTCGTCTTCCAGCAGGATGAACCCGCGCTCCGCCTCGGTCAGCTCGATCACGGTGTCCATGATCAGCTCCAGCAGGCGCGGCAGTCGCAGCTCGCTGTTCAACCGCTTGTTGATGCGCAGCAGCCGGCGCAGGCGGGCCTCGCTGCGGGCGGCCCGGGCCAGGGCCTCCCCATCGCCGCCGCCGCCCAGGCGACCCAGGTCGGCGAAGAAGCGCGCATCGGGATCGTGATCGAGACCGGGCCGATGATCGACGGGCGTGGACATGCGGACCTCCTCGAACAGATGACGCGCGTCGGAGAAGGCCTCGGCCGCGCGCGAGACGTCGCCCAGGCGGTGGCGGAGACGGGCGGCCACCAGGCTGGTACGCCAGGCGGCGGCGCGCCTGCCCGCGGTCACGGCGGCGCGCGCGTCAGCGGTCACCTCGTCAGCCAGCGCCGCCAGCACGCGGACATTCCCGATGCTGGCTCCCAGCAGCACGCGTGCCCTGCTCAGGCGGACTGGGGCGCCGGCGTCACCGGCCTCGGGACCGCACCGCTCCAGCGCCGCCAGCGCTTCCTTGGTTTCTCCCCGCTGCCCCAGCAGCTCGGCGCGCGCCAGCCGGGCGGCCCGCGCCAGATGGGCCGGCGTGGTGGCTGCGACCCCCAGCCGCTCGAACGCCTCGGCGGCGACCGCGCCGTCACCCCGTCTGGAGGCCAGCTCCGCTTCCAGATACGCCGCCGCCGCGCGGGCGTCGGCCGCGGCGCCCAGCTCGGCCCGCAGCCGGCCCACCAGCCGCGCCGCGCCCGCTCCGTCGTCCAGCTCGCACAGCAACATGGCGCCGTTGAACAGGGCGACGCTCAGCTCCGGGGCGGCCAGGCGCCCCAGCTCGCGGATGGCGCGGTCTTGCGCGGTCAGGGCGTCGCCGTAACGGCCCGCCTCGGCGGCCAGCGCGCCCAGGTTCAAGGCGATGGTGGCGGCCGTGTGGATGTCGCCGGAGCGATCCGCCTCGGCCAGCGCCACGCGATACGCGGTCACCGCGCCGTCGAGCTGACCGGCCAGCTGATCGAGGAGCGCGGCCAGGTACAGCGCGCGCGGCTCTGGCAGAGCGTCGGGGTGCGGCCCTCCCATCAACGACCGCGCGGTGGCGAGCGCGCCCCCGTAGGCGCGGGCCAGCACCACCGACTCGAACGCCACGGCCTCGGCGCCGGGATCACCGCGCACCGACTGGGCGACGGCGATCGCGTCGTCGAAGCGGCGCGCCGCCACCAGCACCCGGGCCAGTCGCGACCGGGCCAGCGCCATCGAGCGCCCGGCCGCCCCCGTCTGGGGCGCGGCCAGCGCCAGCTCGAGGGTCGTTCGCGCCGCGTTCAGCTCGCCGGCGCGCGCGGCCAGCCACGCCCGGCGCTCCGCCAACCGCAGCGCTGCGTCCGGGTCGCCCTCGGGCGCCGGCGCCGCCAGGATCCGTGCCGCATCGACCGCCCGACCCTCGAGGGCCAGCTGATCGGCGAGCTGCAGGCGTTCCCCGACCACCAGGGCGTCCGGCGCCGCCGCCAGCGCGCGCTCGAACCAGCGCGCCGCCTGCGCCGCGTCGGCTGCCTGGCACGCCTGCCCGGCCAGGCGGTAGGCCGTCGCGGCGTCGAGCGGGCGGCCCAGCGCTTCCAGACACCAGCCGCGCCGGCCATCGCCCTCCGCCAGCTGTTCGAGCGCCCCCTGCGCCAGCGGACGAAGGTCGGCGTTCGCCAGCGCGCCGAGGACGACGCCCTCGTGCGCCGCGCTGGCCAGGCCCCCCGACGTCCCCGCGTCGCCGAACCAGCCGGCGTCTCGCGCCTCGTCCTGGCCGGCCCTGCTCGTCTCCCCCGGCGTGGCGCGCTGGTCTTGCAGGCCCAGCGCGGCCCGTGCCACGCACTGGCGCGCGTCGTCCGACAGCGTCGCGAAGGACGCGGCCAGCTGCTGCGCCAGCCCCTCGGCGCGCGCCGGCGAGAAGCGGTCGGCCCGGCCCTCGCGAAGGGCCAGCACCAGCTGGCGCACCACGTGCGCGGTGGTCGCGGCATGCCCGCCCGTGGCCATGAAGAGCTGCTTCAACAGCGGCGGGTCCACCTCGCCACCGGCGGCGCGCCTGGCCAGCGCCGCAACAGCGTCCTGGGACAGCGGCCCCACGGTCAGATCCAGCGCGCCAACGCGTCCCAGCGGCCCCGAGACCGGAACCACGATCGTCAACCGCCCGGTGGCTGCCGCGCCGCCGATGAAGTCGGCGAAGCGCGTCTCGAGCGGGCCGGGCTCGAGCACCACGAGCAGCGGGATGTCTCGGGCCCGCGCCTCGAGCGCGTTGGCGAGCCAGGCGAACCGTCGCTGGCTCGCGCGCTCCGGCTCGAGCTGCGCCGACGATTCCAGCAGCCCATGCGGTCCATGCCCCTCCCCGGTCGCCGGTCCGGCCAGCCAGCGAGCCAGCGCGGCCAGGTTGCCGCGGAAGGTGGCGAGCGGTTCGGCGCGGCCGGCCAGGGCGGCGATGGCGTGCTGCTGCTGCGCTTCGGTGATCAGCCGGCGACGTCCCGAGCCGTCCCCCCCGACCAGGGCGATCACGGCCGCCGGCGCGGCGCCCTCCGCCAGCCGCAGCAGCGCCTCGGCCAGTCGCTGCAGCAGGGCGGTCCGGCCCACGAAGAGGCCCGCCACGGGGTCACCGCCCGGATGGGGGGGGACCAGGTCGGTGCGCTGGCCCGCGCCTCCGTCCACCAGCCGCCCCAATCGAAGAAGGACCTGCCGCGCCGACGACGGCCGATCTTCGGGGCGGGGCCGCAGCAAGTCGGCCAGCAGCGCGTCCCATCCGGGGTCCAGCCCCGGGCGAACGGATGACAGCGCCGGCGCCGGCGCGGCGAACATCCGCGCGGCGGCGTCGGCGCCCTGTCCGAAAGGTCCGGCCCCGGTCCAGGCGGCGAACAGCGTGGCCCCCAGGCTGAAAAGATCCGAGGCGGCGGAGGCGCGACCTATCAGCGCTTCCGGCGCGGCGAATCCCAGTGTCCCCAGGGCGGCGTCGCCACGGCCGAGCGCCGGGAACGCCAGGTCGAACAGGACCGGCTGGCCGTCGGGCGAGAGGCGAACGTTGGCGGGACAAACGTCACCGTGAATCATCCCCTTGCCGTGCAGGTAGGCGAGCGCATCGGCCAGGCCGAGCGCCACCGCTGCGAACCGAGCGCGGCGCCGCTCCAGCTCGCCCTCCTCGGCGATGCGGGAGAGCGGCTGGCCACCGACCAGCTGCGTGATCAGGAACAGCCGGTCTTCGTGGCGGCCGGTGTCGCGCACGCGCGCGAGGCCCGGATGCGCCAGGCCCGCCAGGCGTTCGAACTCCAGTCGCACCCGCCGCTCCACCGCGGAGGGGGCCGCCCGGTACAGCTTCAGCGCGACGCGCTCCCCGTTCGTCTGATCGAGGGCAGCGAAGGTCTCCCCTTCGGCGCCGCCGCCCAGCCGCTCCGCCACGGCGTACTGGCCCGCCACGACCCGGCCCTCGAGCTTTTCCTCGGCCGGCGCGACGCCAACTTGATTGGCGGGAGCCATTGCCTACATCATAGCAGAACAACGAGGGAATTCTGGGCGTATCGCGATGGTTGTCACCTGGGCCGGGGGCGCCCGAGACCAGCGCGTGGTGGGAGGCGAGCGTCAGCGCCCGGCGTCGGCCCGCCGCTGCAGCCGTTCGCGAGCCTGGCTGGCCGCCTGGCGGATGTCGGGGTCGTCGTGGCTCTCGGCGACGAACGACAGATATTCCGCGGCTTCCTCGCCCCCGATCTGCGCGATGGCATCCAGGAGCTTCAGCATCTCGTGGCGGTCGTGCAGGGAGCGGTCACGGGTCAGCTTGGCCACCGCGCGCCGGTCACGAAGCGCGATCAGCGCTCCCAGCGCCGCGTCCCGGGTCGCCTCGTCGGGATCGTCCAGCAGGGCCAGCAGGCGCGGCGCCTCGCCGCTCAGATGGCGCGCACCCACCTGGCGAATCGCCTCCTCGCGCAGGGGCGTGGCTGCGTCGACCGCCAGCGCCTGGTGGACCGCGGCGGGCGGCGCCCAGCGCAGACGGGTTCGCCGCAAGAAGCTGGCCAGCAGATCCGACGCGGTCCGTTCCGCCAGCTTGGCGGCGACGGCGCGTCCGGCGCTGGGCGCGGTGGCCTCGAACTTCTCCTCGCCGGCGGCCGTGATCTCCTCGTTCAACGCTCCCGGCGCGTCGCTGGGGCGCGTGCTGATGGCCAGGATGACCGCCGCCCGACACAGCCCCTTGCCGTCGGCCTCGACGACGTCGGTGGCGATCCGGCCGGCGACGCGGAGGATCGGTATCGCGTCCCCACCGTCGGGGGCTGTCGTGATCAAGCCCGAGGTCTGAAGCTGCGCGCGCAGGCGCTCGGCGAGGCGGGCGTCGTCGAGCGGGGCCTCTCCACCTTCCACGCTGACCGTCACGTCGCCGAGGCGCAGCGGCGGTTGCTCGAGACCGCCGGTGGTTTTGCGGCGGCAGGCGGATGCGGCCAGGATGACCAGCAACGAGGCCAGCAGCGCGCGGGCCCGCACCGGCTGCCAGCGGGATCGACGCCGCGGCTCAGACGACGGAACGCGGAGCGGCTTCGTCGCCCTCGGTCGCCGCCCCGCCGGACACGGGCGAGCGCTCGGGCGTCGGAACGGGGGGCTGCGGTCCACGGGAGCGTATCGCCAACGGAGTGGTGTCCGCATGTTGCCGTCTCGCCAGCGCCAGCTCGAGGATGCGTGCGACGATCTCATCATACGCGAGGCCTCCGGCGCGTGCCGCCCGGGAGAAGCCGCCCGCCTCGTGCGACAGATCGCAGTTGGGGTTCACGTCGATCACGAAAGGCGTGCCGTCGGCGGCCAGGCGAATGTCGACCCGGCCGTAGTCGCGCAGCTCCAGGGCGTCCCAGGCGCCGCGCGCGGCCGCCGTCACGGCTGCCGCCTGCGCGGCGTCCAGGTGACAGGGGACCGGCTTGGTCCCTTCGTACTCGACCGAGGACTCCATCCACTTTCCTTCGAACGACACGATGCGGGGACGGTCGGGGGGCAGCGCGGAGAAATCGATCTCGAAGAACGGCAGCACCTCGGGGGGACCGCTGGGCCGGCCCAGCAGCGAGACATACACCTCGCGCCCCTCGATGTAGCGCTCGACCAGCGCCGGCTGCCGGTACTGCGCGATCACGTGGGCCACGCGGGCCTGCATCGCGGCGGCGTCCGCCACCACCGATTCGCTGTAGATGCCCACCGAGGCGTCCTCGCGGGCGGGCTTGACGATGGCGGGAAACGGGACGGACACCACCTGGCCCGGCTGGGTCACGTACACGGCTTCGGGCGTGGGGACACCGCGCGCGCGCAGCAGCTCCTTGGCCTTGTGCTTGTGCAGCGCCAGCGAGAGCGCCAGCGGCCCCGAGCCGGTGTAGGCGATGCCTTCCTTCTCCAGCAGCAGAGGCAACAGCGGCTCGAAGCGGCTGTCGCCAGAGATCGACTCGCAGAGGTTGAACACCACGTCCGGTACGCGACGGCGCAGCTCGTCCACCACCTCGAACACGTCGTCGTGCACCCCCAGCGCCGAGGGGACGCAGTCATGCGCATCCAGGACGCGCATCAGATGGGTGGCGACGTTCTCGACGTCCTCGCGGGCGCGGTTCTCCGGATCGGCCTCCGCGCCCTCGAAGTCGCGGTTGTAGATGACGACGACTCGCGGCTGACCTGATCCCGTCACGCGCCGTCCATTCTAGTGGCGCGGGAGGGCATTGCAATTGAAAGGCGAGCGGCCTGCTCTGCGGCGAACGAAATGCCCAGGTGGCTCCCCAGCGCGGCGGCGATGCGCGGCGCCAGCGCCTGCGGCGTGGGAGCGTCACCGAGCAGCGCCCGCACGGAGGTAACCGCGCAGCCGGCGATCCCGCACGGCACGATCAGCTGGAAGGAGTCCAGGGCCGGGGCGAGGTTCAGCGCGAATCCGTGCACCGTGACCCGGCGGTGGACGTTGACGCCGAAGGCGCAGACCTTCGCCTCGCCCACCCACAGGCCCGGCGCCGCCGAGCGATAGACAGCCTCGACCCCCAGTTCGCGCAGCACGTCCGCGATGGCGCCGGCCATGGCCTCGACGTGCGCCCGCACCCCGCCCCGCAGCCGCACGATCGGATATCCGACCAGCTGTCCGGGACCGTGATAGGTCACGTCACCGCCCCGGGAGGCGCGGTGCAGGGCCACCCCTCGCCGCGCCAGCTCGCCCTCCTCCACCAGGACGTTCGCCTCCAGCGCGCTGCGCCCCATCGTGATGACGGGGTCGTGCTCCAGCAACAGCAGCGTCTCGGCGCCCCCGGCGATGACCTGGTGGCGCAGCTCTTCCTGCAGCGCGGCGGTGTCGGCGAACCCGACGCGCCCCAACCAGCGCCACACCGCCTGCTGCTCCGCCATCACTTTCCTTCGCGCGGTACGACTGCCGGGCGCCACGCTCGCCCCAGGGCGGGCGCCGCGACGACGGCAGCCGCGCGCCCTCAGCCCTCGGTCAGCTCCGCGAAGAAGTCGGCGTCGACGAAGTCGACGCTGACGCTGGCGCTGACCACGCCCACACCGTGACGGACGCAGGTCTCGGCCAGCGCCGAGCCGTCCGCGATCTCGAGCGGCGGCCCCGCCTGCTTCCACTCGGCGATGGCATCGTCGCCCAGGCGCCCCGCCAGCATCAGCAGACCCTCGTCGTGATTCCGGGCGCGGATGCCGGCGCGAAGCTCGCCGATGGCGCGGCGCCCGGCGACCGAACCGCCGGCACGCAGCGCGATCAGACACTTCGAAGGCCGTGAGCCGCGGCCGCGCAGCGCCTCGACGTAGATCGTCCCCTCGACCCGCTTCACGAACGTCGTGGGGCCGAAGCCCTCGCGCTGCAGCAGCACGCGGGCGACCGCCTCGAAGGCGCCGGGCGCCAGGTCGGCCAGCCGCCGCTCGATGGCCGCCATGGTCCGCTCGCGCAGGGCGCGGCGGGCGTCGCCGAAGACCTGCTCGGCCTTCTCCAGGTCGGTGTCGGGGGTCCGGCGGGCCAGGGCATACAGCCCGCTGCCGGCGGCCCGCACGCGCGGGCGCTGGCCGTTGCGCAGGCGCTCCTTGGGCTCGGTCGCCAGCGCCGTACGGATCACCCGCCAGGCCTCGTTCGGCTCGCCGTGGATCAGGCGGCGCCGGATCGCGCTGTCTGCCAGTTGGCGCACGTGCACGCCTCGCCCCGGCGGCTGGCCGCGCAGCACCTCGATCGCCGCATCGACCGGCGTCATGATCTTGCGAGCGGACTGGCTGTCGCCCGAGGAACCCTCCGCGGACGCGCCACCGCTGGACGTGGACTGGCCCCCCGCCTCGCCATTCGCGGAGGCGGCGGACTCGCCGTTGTCGCCCGGCTGGCCGTTCGGTGACTGCGCCTCGCTGAACGGACCCCGGTCGCCGCCTGGCGGGCGATCCCCGCTGGCGCTACCCGACTCACCGGCGCGCCCTCCCTCGTCGTCACCGCCCCGTCGCCGTCTACGGCGGCGGCGGCGGCGTCGCCCGCCTTCCTCACCGCCCTCTTCGCCCCCGGCGGCCGGCGTGCCCGAGGCGGCGGCCTCGTCGCCGCCGCCCTCGCCGGGCTCGTCCTCGTCACCTTCCCCGTCGTCGCCGGACGCCCCTTCGCCTTCGCTCTCGGCGGCCGGGGTCCGGCCTGCTGCCGCTTTCACGGGCGCGGACTCGTCCTCGGCGGCCAGTTCGTCGTGATCATCCTGATCGTCGTCGTCGCCGGCTTCGCTGTCGTCGTCGCCTTCCAGGACACCCGTCTCCGCCAGCGCGGCGGCGCGCGCCGCCGCAGACAGCCCGCCGGCGTTCGGCTCCTCGATGGCGTCGTCGGCGCCGGTGTCCTCGGAGGCCGCCACCTCCTTCGCCTCGGTGGGCGCCGCCTCGTCGGGCTTGCCCGTCCGCGTGCGGCCCCCGCGACGGCGGCGCCGGCGGCCCGAGCGCTCCTGGCCCTCGCCTTCCGTCGCCTCGTCACGCTCTCGCTTCGGGGCCTTGGGGCTCGCCGCTGCCTTCTCCTCCGCTGCGGCGGCCGCCTTCTCCTCGGCCGTCAGCTCGGGATAGCGAAGCAGGCCGAACACCCCCGGCTTCACGCGCACGAACGGGTTCCCAGGCGCCTTCTTCACCGCGGAGGTGAGCTGCGTCTGCATGGTGACCTCGGGGGTCCGTCCGACGAAGGTCAAAAGCTTCTTCGTCATCGCCCGCTCGGTCAGCTCTTTGAAATGGAGAGGCCGTCCCTCGCGCTTCAGGATGTCGAGCGCTGCCTCAAGGAAAGTCATGGCCGCCGTCTTTACCACAAAATTTTGACGGCGGGATCGTAGAGGGTTACCGGTGATGTTGTGATCAACCGGAACTCGAAGATCGGTGTGCTCCTCGGGGGACTGTCGGCCGAACGCGAGATCTCCCAGCGATCAGGGGAAGCCATCCTGCGCGCCCTCGCCGATCGCGGTTACGACGCGACGTCGATCTTCGTCGACCGGGACGTGGATCTGATCCTGCGTCAGAAGCAGATCGACGTGGCGTTCCTGGCCCTGTCGGGGCGCTACGGGGAGGACGGCTGCGTCCAGGGGCTGCTCGAGTTGCTGGGCATCCCCTACACCGGTTCGGGCGTCCTGGCCTCGGCGCTGGCCATGAACAAGGCCAAGGCGAAAGAGCTCTTTCGGCTTCACAACCTGCCCACCGCACCGGGCTACGTCTTCGACGGAACCGCCGACCGTGCGGGGCACGAGTCCGCCGGGGCGGGCGCGTCCGCCGTGGTGGCCGAGCACGGTTCGTTTGGCTTTCCCGTCATCGTCAAGCCGGCCGGCGAGGGGTCGTCGCTGGGCGTTTCCCTGGCGCGCGACGAGCTGGAGCTGGAGGCGGGCGTCGAGGAGGCGCTGCGCTTCGACGATCAGGTCATCGTCGAGCGCTTCATCGAGGGGAAGGAGATCTCGGTGGGCGTGCTGGACGGACAGGCGCTGGGCGCCGTCGAGATCGTTCCCCGCCGGCCGTTTTATGACTTTCGCAGCAAGCACGCCGCCGGACGTTCCGACTATCACCTGCCGGCCCGCCTGTCGCCCGAGCGGTATCGCTCGGCGCTGCGCATGGCGGTGATGGCGCACGAGGCGCTGGGCTGCGAGGGCGCCACCCGCGTCGACCTGATCGTCAGCGATCGCGGCAACGAGGTGGTGCTGGAGGTGAACACCCTGCCCGCGCTGGCGCCCACCAGCCTGCTTCCCAAGATCGCTCACGCCGCCGGGATGTCCTTCGACGATCTGGTCGAAGAGATCTTGCGGGGCGCGCGGCTGCGCGCCCACGGACACCGCCGCGATCGCCGGGGTATCCACCTGGGCTTCGAGGGACCGGAGCGTCGCGCCGGCTTCCAGTTCGAAGCGCACTAGCGCGGGCGCGGGAATTCCCGAAAACGCCAGGGCGTCCCGGCACCGGGCGCCGGCGGCGAGTGAGTGAATGTGACAGACGTGTTACAAACACGGACACTCCGGGCGATTCCGTCGCGAATTGTCGCTACGCGGTGCCCGAACCGGTAGGCTTCGCCGGGCATGGCTCGCCGTTCCCGCAAGGTGCCCGCCCCCGCCCGTGCCGTCCCGCATGACCGCGAGAGCGCGCGGTTATTTCTCAATCGCGAGCTGTCCTGGCTCGAGTTCAACGGGCGCGTCCTCGAGGAGGCGCGGGATCCCTCGGTGCCGCTGGTGGAACGCCTGAAGTTCCTGTCCATCGTCGCCTCCAACCTGGACGAATTCTTCATGGTGAGGGTCGCGGGCCTGAAGCAACAACTTTCCGGCAACGTTTCGGAAACGCCGCCGGACGGGTTGACGGCCGCCGAGCAGCTGGCGGCCATCAGCCAGCGGACCCACGCCATGGTGGCGGAGCAGTACCGGGTGTGGCGCGAGGAGGTGGGCCCCCGCCTGGCCGACACCGCCGGCGTGCGGCTGGTTCGGCCGGGGAGCCTGACCCCGGAGCAGCGGGCGCTGATCATCGCGACGTTCTCGCGCGAGGTGTGGCCGGTGCTGACGCCGCTGGCCGTCGATCCGGGGCACCCCTTCCCCATCCTGCGCAACCGAAGCCTGAACCTGGCCATCTCCCTGCAGCGAGAGAAGGGAAAGGTCGGTCAGAAGCAGAGCATGGTCGCGGTCGTGCAGGTCCCGGCGGTCCTTCCCCGGCTGTTCGAGCTGCCGCGCGCCCAGGAGGAGGCCGCCGCGCTGGCGTCCGCCCTCGCCGACAGCGGGGACGGACACCCTGCCCGCTCGACGGTCTCCTTCGTGCTGCTGGAGGACCTGATCGCGATGCACGTGGGCGATCTGTTCCCCGGGTTCCGCGTGGTCGGGTGCAACGCCTTTCGCGTCACGCGCAACTTCGATCTCAGCATCGACGAGGACGAGGCCGACGATCTGTTGAAGACCATCCAGAAGGAGCTGAGACGCCGGGAACGTGGCAACGCCGTCCGCCTGGAGATCGCCCACGAGACGCCCTCCGAGGTGGTCACCTTCCTGCGGACGGCGCTGCGTCTGGAGCCCGACGACGTTTACCTGGTCGACGGTCCCTTGCACCTGGCGGATCTGATGCCGATCGCGGGGCGCGACGACCTGCGCGAATGGAAGGACGAAGCGTTCTCGCCCCAGATCGTGCCGCCGCTGCAGGAATACGACGACATCTTCCAGGTGATCGCGAACAAGGACATCCTGCTGCAGCACCCTTACGAGTCATTCGAGGACGTCGTCGAGTTCGTGTCGGAGGCGGCGAACGACCCGAACGTGCTGGCCATCAAGCAGACGCTGTATCGCACCAGCGTCGACTCGCCCATCGTACGCGCGCTGATCCGCGCCGCGGAGAACGGCAAGCAGGTCACGGCGGTGGTCGAGCTGAAGGCCCGCTTCGACGAGGCGCCGAACATCCAGTGGGCCCGCACCCTGGAGGACGCCGGCGTGCACGTCGTCTACGGGTTGCTGGGCCTGAAGACCCACTGCAAGGTGGCGCTGGTGGTCCGCCGTGAGGGTGGACACATCAAGCGCTACGTGCACCTGTCGACCGGCAACTACAACCCGAACACCGCCCGCATCTACGCGGACGTCTCTTACTTCACCGCCCGCGACGCGTTCGCGGACGACGCCGGGGCGCTGTTCAATCTGCTGACCGGGTATTCGTCGCCACCGTCGTGGAAGCGCTTCGACGTCGCGCCGGTGGGCCTGCACGACAAGATCCTGGGCCTGATCGAGCGGGAGGCGGGCTTCGGGGCGCGCGGCCGCATCGTGGCCAAGATGAACTCGCTGGTGGACGCCGCCGTGATCAAGGCGCTGTATCGGGCGTCGCAGGCGGGCGTGTCCATCGACCTGATCGTGCGCGGCATCTGTTGCCTGCGGCCCGGCGTGCCCGGCACCAGCGACAACATTCGCGTGATCAGCATCGTGGATCGTTTCCTGGAGCACGCCCGGGTCTTCCACTTCGGAAACGGCGGCAAGGACGAGGTGTACCTGTCATCGGCGGACTGGATGCCCCGCAACTTCCTGCGCCGGGTCGAGGTGATGTTTCCCATCGACGATCCTTCGCTGCGCGATCGGCTGATCAAGGAGATCCTGGGGATCTCGCTGGCCGACAACATGAAGGCGAGGCGGCTGGGGCCGGACGGCAGCTATCACCGCCCGACCGCCGAGGACCGGGTGCCCCCGTTGCGCAGCCAGGTGCGGTTCATGGAACTGGCCCGCGAGAAGGCCCAGGCCGGTCCCGGCATCGCCGGCCCCGCCACGGGCGGGTTCGTGGTCCGCACCACGGCCCACGGGGGGGCGCGCGGGCCGGGGCAGGCCGCCGCGGGACCGCCCGCTCAATCTCCGCCGGCGCCAGCCGCCTGACAGGGCGGTCGCGGCGTGTCGACGCGGCACGGTTGCGTCGTCCACCTGTCACGCCGCCGTCGAGGAAGCCCGCGCAGGCGCGGCCCATTCGAGGGTATAATCGTCATTCGATGCGATCTCCTATCCCCCGAGCCTTGGTGGTGGCGATTGGCGCTTTGGTGGCGCTGCCTGCCATGTTGTCCCCCCGTCCTGCCTCCGCGTCCATCGTCGTGGCTATGGACTTGCCCGCGCTGGTGAAGCAGGCGGACCACATCGCGGTGGTGGACGTGCTGTCGACCAGCTCGGACTGGGACGCCAAGCATCAGAAGATCTTCACCACCGTCGAGCTGAAGGTGGTCGAGCGCTGGAAGGGCGCGCCGGGTGCGGGCGCGGAGGATCACCTGCGCATCGTCCAGCCGGGCGGCACGGTGGGAGATCTGACCATGACCGTCACCGGGCTCTCCACGTTCTCGCCGGGCGAGCGGGCGCTGGTCTTCCTGCGCGGTACAGCCGCCAATGCGCGGGTGCTGGGGCTGGGCCAGGGCAAGCGACCGATGCGGCTGGAGTCGTCTTCAGGAAAATGGCTGGTCTCACGTTCCAGCCTGCATCAGACGACGCTGGTGAAACCGCGGGCCACCCCCGGGGCGCCGTCCCCTTCCGGGCAGATTTCCGGGCAGAGCGCCAGCAAGGCGGCGCCCATCGCTCCCGTCGCCCCCGCCCCGGAGTCGGCGCGCGAGCGGGGTCTCGATGAGATGCGGTCCGAGGTTAAGTCGCTGCTCGGGGCCGCCACGCCATGAAGCGCCCAGCACGACTCGGGGGCCGGCCGCGGGCCGGGGCCCTCATCTCCCTGTCGGTGACGGGCTTGCTGCTGGCCTGCGCGTCTCCCGCCTTCGCCTACGTTCGCTATCGGGCGGCCGCCCCCCTGGGCGGCCTGGGCGCTCCCTATGCCTGGGGCCGCGCCTCGGTGAGCATCCTCGGGTATCCGCACGGGCTCCCCAACATGCCGGTCGACCAGATCGGCGCCGCCATGACGGCGGCCGTCGCCGCCTGGAGCAAGGAAGACGCGGCGAACGGGACGTGCAGCTTCCTCGACCTCTCCGTGTCGATTCAGTCGGTCGACGCCATCCCGCCCGCCGCCGATCACGACGACGTCAACACGATCGCGCTGCGCGACGGCGTGTGGACGGAGATCTGCACCAAGGCGAAGGACGGCACCACCGTTTGCCATCAGCCGGGCGAGCTGGCCCTGACGACCGTCTGGTCGCGCTCGTGCGGAGAAATCGTCGAGGCCGACGTCGAGGTCAATGCGGACACGTCGACCCCGTCGGCCTTCATGTGGGCCGATCTGCAGCTGACCACCACGAATGGTGGGTACCACGATCTGCAGAACGCCCTGACGCACGAGATGGGCCATTTCATCGGCCTCGATCACACCTGCGAGCTGGCGCCCGGAGCGGCCGCCGGCGAGGTGGACAATCTGGGCAATCCCGTCCCCGATTGCAGCGACTCCACCCCCGCGGAGATGGAGTCGACGATGTACCCCTCGTCGGAGGCCGGCGATCTCACGAAACGAACGCTGTCGCAGGACGATCGGGACGGGCTGTGCGCGATCTATCCGCTGGGGCAGAACCCGAAGACCTGCGGCGTGGGCAGCACCTCCTCCGGCGGTTGCGCCGTCGCGCCGGACGCCGCTGCCGCGAACGGACCACGCGCGGTGCGGTGGTTTGCCATCATCGGCGGCGCGCTGGCGCTGGGCGCGTTCCTGGCGGCGCGGCGGCGCCGCCCGTAGCCGGCTCGGGGCGTCCTCTCCGCGCCTTCGTTACGACCGGCCCAGCTCGAGGCGCAGATCGCGGAGTGACGGTTCACCGGGGGCGGAGGCCGCCGGAACGTTGACCTGACGTTCGACGGGCACGTAGCCGGCGGCGCGGGCCCGGATGCGCCACGTGCCCGGGGCCAGGGGGCCCAGCGCGAAGTGAAACGGACCAGCGCGCCGGCTGGCGCGTGTCCCGGGCTGGGGAAAACGCACGATGGCGCCGTCGGGGCCCTCGGCCTCGATCTGGAAGCTGGCGACCGGGCCACCGGTGATGCGCTCGTGCACCTCTCCGGTGATGGCGCCAGGGACGGGAACTCTGATCACCAGCTCGGGTGGGAGCGCCGTCCCCGGACGCGCCTCGCCGACGGCGGCCCGGTGGGGGGCGTAGCGCGGGTGGCGGATCTCCAGCCGCAGCGGCGAATCAGGCAGGCCCGTCAGCTTGAAGTGACCGCCTGCGTCCGCGATCGCCGTGGCGATGGCGGGCTCACCCGCCGCCAGGGCCCCGTCGGCTGCTGACCCCTGGATCGCTGCCACGCGCGCGGCCGCCAGGGGCCGCCCCTCTTCGTCTTTGATCACGCCGAGCACCACGCGGGTGCCGGCCCGGGCGAACCGCAGCGTGACCGGGGCCGGCGTCCTGCCCGCGATCACGTGCACGGGCGCGCTGACCTCCGATCGCCCCTCGCGCGTGGCGACCAGGGTGTGATCGCCCGGAGACAGGGGCAGCGCGAAGTCGCCCCCCACGCCGGTGATGGCGTACAGCGCCGCCCCTGCCCCGTCACCGGGACGCACGGCCACGCGCGCACCGGCCACGGGTGTTCCGTCAGTGTCGCTGACCCGTCCCGTCACCAGCGCGGCTCGCGACAGCGTGAGCGCTCCCAGATCGAGATGCCCGTCCGGTGGCAGCACCAGGGGCTTGCCCCGGAACGGCACCATCGAGGGTTGCAAGATCTCCAGGCGCAGGCGCCCCGGGGGTACGTCGGTCAGCACGAACCGCCCGTCCGCGCCGGTGGTCGCCTGGCGGGTCCCCCCGCGGCCGGCGCTGGCGGGCCGGGCGCCGGGGGGCAGGGCCGCGGCGGCGGCCGCCGCCGGCAAGGGCGACGACACCACGCCCAGCTCCTCCACGGCGGCCGAGCGATCCTGGACGCGCGCGCCAGCCACGGGGGCGCCGTCGTCCGTCACCACCCGACCGCTGATCTCACCGGTGCGGATCATCACCAGCGTGGTGGCGTCCGGGGAACCGGAGGGCGCGCCGCCGGCCGTCACCTCGACGATCGACGTGCGCCGCGCGGTGAAGCCGGGCCGGCGGGCCCGCAACAGATACTTGCCGGGCGGCAGCGGCGGTGAGGTCCACAGGCCCGCGCCGTCGGTCTCCAGGGGCGGCCACAACCCGGTCGCGGGGATCAGGTCGATTCGCACGGTGGCGTCGGCCAGGCCGGCGCCCCGATCATCGACCACGCGGCCGTGGACGGTGCCCGCCGGCGCCAGCGCCAGATCGACCTGCCGCAGCTGCGAGGAGGCGCCCACCGCCACGTCCGAGACGACGGGCGAGACCAGGTCGCCGGATTCAGCGCGCAGCGCGTACGTTCCGGGACCGAGGCCGGGGAACGCGAACCGGCCCGCCGTGTCGGTCTCCGTGACCCGCGGCTCGAAGACCGCGTCACCGCCCAGATGCACGCGGACGCGCGCCGTGGGACGCCCCTGGCGCGTCACCAGCCCCGTCACGGAACGGCTCTCGCCCGGAAGAATGATGACCACGTCCGGATCGGGCGCCACCACCGGACCGGCCGAGGCGGTGCCCAGGCCGGGGGCATCGATCAGCAGGCGATAGGTGCCGGCGGTCAGATCGTGCAGACTGAATCGCCCGGCGGCGTCGGCCCGCGCTTCATGAAAGGTGGGGGCGGACGCCTCGGCGACGGCGAAGGCCAGCACGTGCGCCATGGGGACGGGCGTCTGGTGGCTGTCCTGGATGCGGCCTTCCAGCGCGACCAGCGCCTGTAGCCGCAAGGTCGTGCGTGAGATGGTGCCGGCCTGCGCGGCCACCGCGGCCGTGGCGGGCGCGAACGCCTTGGGGCGGGCGCGGGCCAGATAGCGTCCGGGCGGGACGCGCTCCATGCGAAACGAACCGGCCCGCGTGGTGCGCGCGATGGCCACCGGAACGCGCCCGTCGGCGGGCTGGACGCCCAGCTCGACGGGGACGTCGCCAAGCGGGCGTCCGGCAGGGTCCAGCACGGTGCCTTCCACGACACCCACGTCAGCCGTCGGTGACGTCTTTCCGCCCCCTGGGGCGCAAGCCGGGGCCGCCAGCGCGACCACCAGGGCCGGCAGGCAGCGAGCGATTGCGCCGTTTGCAGGGGCTTTCGAGCGCAAGAGCGCGGGATAGCTTGCAAAACTCATCGGCGAATGCTAGAGCTGGGCCCCTTTTCCGGAGGAAGTCATGCCAGCTATGTGTTCAGTTTGCGGCAAGCAGCGGCGCGTCGCCAACAACGTCAGCCACTCGAACATCAAGACCAAGAGCATTCAGCGCCCCAACCTGCGCCGCGTGCACGTGAAGGTGGGCGGCACCTCGACGCACGTTCGCGTGTGCTCGCGTTGCCTGCGCACCGGCGCCGTATCCAAGGCCTAGCGTCCGTGCCGGCCAGGCGGGGGCGGTCGTCCCCTCGCCTCGCCTCGCCTCGCTGACAGACATGATCGTGTGAAGTCACCGGCGCGGCGAAGCTGCGCCTTTTCGTTTTTCACCCGGTTCAGCTCTCGACGACCGCGATCGCTTCGATCTCCACCAGCGCGCCCTTGGGCAGCGCCGCCACCTGCACGGTGGCGCGTGCCGGAGGGCGGCTGGGGAAGTGGCGCCCGTAGATCTCGTTGACGGTCGCGAAGTCGGCCAGATCGGTGAGAAAGATCGTGGTCTTCACCACCGTCGCGAACGATGCCCCGGCGGCCGCCAGCACGGCGCCCAGGTTCTTCATCACCGTCTCGGTCTGGACGCGCACGTCGCCCGCCCCCACGAACTCCCCCGTCCTGGCGTCGAGCGGGATCTGGCCCGAGCAGAAGACCAGCGGCGCGGCGGCCGACACCTTGATGGCCTGGCTGTAAGGGCCAATGGCGCGGGGGGCGTCAGGGGTGCTGACGTTTTCGATGGACATCGAGGCATCATAGCGCCGCCGCTGCGATATGGTGGTGAGGTGAAGCCGCGCCCGCCTCGTCGCGTTCAGGAGATCCCCGAGACGGCCGGCGATCTCATCTCCGGCCTGTTGAGCCGCCTGGGTGGCAAGGGCCGGGCCCTCGAGTACCGGGTCTTCGACGCCTACACGCGCGCGGCCGGGGACGTGCTGGCCAGCCGCACCACGCCTGACTCCTTTCGCGAGGGCACGCTGTTCGTGCGCACCGCCAGCTCGGCGCTGGCGCACGAGATCATCCTGCTGCGCGTGGAGCTGCTGGCGCGGATGGGGGCCATCCTGGGCCCGGGCGTGATCAAGGAGATTCGCACGCGGGTGGGCGCGGTGGGCGCCCCCCAAGGCCGCCCCGTTTGAAGCCCCGCCCGCCGCGAAGAACCGCGAAGAACAGCGACGAAGAGGAGACGGAACCGGGACGCATGAAGCGCGAATCGAGCTCACCACCAAGGCGTTCGTCCGGCTGGAACCTGCCCAGTTCCATGGTGGGGACCGTGGTGCTGGCCCTGGCTCTGCCGGCCCGCGCCCATGGTGCAGGGACCACCGCCACGGTCGAAGGGACCGTGCGCCTCGAGGGCGCCTGTCCGGCGATCCCGGCTGTCAAGGTCGCCAAGGACGCCGCGATCTGCGGCAGCGAGCAGCCGAGTGAAGCTGCCGTGGCCGCGCCCGACGGTAGCCTGCGCAACGTGGTGGTGTCGCTGCACGCGGTGAAGCCCCCTGCCCCAGCGGCCGCGCCGCCGCCGGGCAAGGCCACCGTCGATCAGGTGGGCTGCATGTACAAGCCTCACGTCCAGGCCGTCACGGTCGGCAGCGAGCTGACCCTGGTGAACAGCGATCGCGTGCTGCACAACGTGCATGCGAACCTGGCCGGCGTCACGGTCTTCAACATGGCCATGCCCATCAAGGGGCAGCGCCTGCCCACCAAGCTGACCCGCCCCGGCCCTGTGCGCCTGCAGTGCGACGCCGGCCATACCTGGATGAACGCCTGGGTGTACGTCCTGGCGGAGCCGACGTTCGCCGTCACCGACGAGCACGGCCACTTCAGCATCCCTGCGGTCCCGCCTGGCGAATACACCATCGAGTACTGGCACGAGCCGCTCGACGGCAAAGGGGCCGGCACCACGAAGACGGCGCGGCTGGTGGTGGCGGACAAACCGGTGCGCGCCGACGCCCGCCTCAAGCTCTAGCTCGGGCAGCGCCCTGGAAATGCGACGACGCCGAGGTGACCCTGTCTCGACCGGCGATCTGGCCCCCCGCCTGACCGAAGCGCCCCGCCCCTGCCCCGGCGCGGACAGCGCCGGGGTGGTCCGCAGCCTCTAGCGCAACGCCTCGGCCAGTTCCTTCACGAACGCCGCCAGCGCGGGCGCCGGGTCCGTCTTGTCGGCCACGGCCTTCTCGACGATGCGCACCGCCGCGCTGCCCACCACCACCCCGTCGGCGAAGGCGCCGATGGCGCGCGCGTCGGCGGCGTTGGTGATGCCGAACCCGACCACGATGGGCTGGCGATCGCCCGTGGCGGCGCGAATGGCGGCGATCTGCTGCCGCGGGCTCTCCAGATCCGCCAGCTTGACGCCGGTGATGCCGGTCATCGACACGTAGTAGATGAAGCCCTTCGCCGTCTGTCCCGCCAGCATCGCCCGCGGGGGCGTCGAGGTGGGCGCCAGCAGCGGGATGAAGCCGACGTCGTTCTTGCCCAGCGCCGCCAGCAACTCGGGCGCCTCGTCGGGCGGCCAGTCGACGCACAGCACGGCGTCGACGCCCGCCTGGTGCGCCTGGCGCGCGAACTCGTCCGGTCCCGTGACGACGATGGGGTTGGCGTAGCCGAACAGCACCAGCCCCACGTCCGGGTTCTCGGCGCGCACCGCCCGACAGAGCGCCAGCGCCCGCCCCAGGCCTCCGCCCGCGGCCAGCGCGCGCTGCATGGCCGCCTGGATGGCCAGGCCGTCGGCCGAGGGATCGCTCCAGGGCACGCCCACCTCGATGACGTCCGCCCCGGCGGCGGCGGCGGCCAGCACCAGGCGCCGGCTGGTGTCGAAGTCGGGATCGACGGCGGTCAGGTAGACGACCAGCGCCTTGCGGTGCTCGGCGCGGCAACGCGCGAAGATCTTCTCCAGGCGGTTCACAGCGCCACCCCCAGCTCGCGCGCGATCGTGCCCATGTCCTTGTCGCCGCGGCCGGACACGCTGACGATGACCAGCGACTTCTCGGGCAGCTCCGCCACCACGCGGTGCAGCCCCGCGATGGCGTGCGAGCTCTCCAGCGCCGGCAGGATGCCCTCCGTCCGCGCCAGCAGCTTGAAGCCTTCCAGGGCGTCGCGGTCGGTGACGGCGAAGTAGCGGGCCCGGCCGCTGTCCTTCATGGCGCTGTGCTCGGGACCCACCCCGGGGTAGTCGAGGCCCGCGGAGATCGAGTGCGCCGGCAGGATCTGCCCCTCCTCGTCGCACAGCAGGTAGGAACGCGCGCCGTGCAACACGCCCACCCGCCCCAGGGTCAGCGTGGCCGCGTGCTGCTTGGTGTCCAGGCCCTCGCCCGCCGCCTCGACGCCGAACAGCTTGACGGCGGGGTCGTCCACGAACGCGCTGAAGAGGCCCATGGCGTTCGAGCCGCCCCCCACGCACGCCACGCAGGCGTCGGGCAGGCGCTTCTCGGCCTCCAGCACCTGGGCCCGCGCCTCCCGTCCGATCACGGCCTGCAGCTCGCGCACCAGGCTGGGGTACGGGTGCGGCCCGGCCACCGAGCCGATCACGTAATGGGTCGTGCGCACGTTGGTGACCCAGTCGCGCAACGCCTCGTTCATGGCGTCCTTCAGGGTCGCGGTGCCGGCGCTGACGGGGTGGACCTTGGCGCCCAGCAGCTTCATGCGGAACACGTTCAGCGCCTGCCGTTCGACGTCGACCGCGCCCATGTAGATCTCACAGGCGATCCCGAACAGCGCGCAGGCGGTGGCGGTGGCCACGCCGTGCTGGCCGGCGCCCGTCTCGGCGATGATGCGCGACTTGCCCATGCGGCGGGCCAGCAGCACCTGGCCGATCGAGTTGTTGATCTTGTGCGCGCCGGTGTGGCAAAGGTCCTCGCGCTTCATGTAGACTCGCACCCCGCGCCCCAGCTCGGCGGACAGCCGGGCGGCGTAGCCGAGGGGCGTGGGACGACCGACGTAGTCGCGCAGCAGGCGGTCCAGTTCGGCCGCGAACCGGGGATCCTTCTGGGCGTCCTGCCAGGCGGCGGTCAGCTCGTCCAGCGACGGCAGCAGCGTCTCGGAGACGTAGCGACCGCCGAATTGTCCGAAGCGACCGGCGGTGTTGGTGGGCGTGACCGACATGGGGCAGGAACTATAGCCGACGGGCCTGGCCCTACAACGTCGCCGCCGCCGCGCGCGCCGCGCGGATGAACGCCAGCACACGCGCGGGATCCTTGCGGCCGGGCGCGCGCTCGACGCCGCTGGCCACGTCCACGCCGTCCGGCCGGGTGGCCAGCACCGCCTGCGCCACGTTTTCGGGGGTCAGCCCGCCGGCCAGCAGGAAGGGCCGCCGCGCGTGCGCGTCCACCAGCGCCCAGGGCGCCACCACCCCACCCCCGCCGTATCCCGTGACGAACGCGTCGTACAGGAACCAGGAGGCGTGCCAGGGGGCCGCGCCGTCGAAGGAGGCGCGATCGCTGACGCGGACGGCCCGCACCAGGCGAGCCCCGGGGATGGACGCGAAGTCACCTGCCTGTTCGTCGCCGTGCAGCTGGATGCGATCCAGGCCCATCCGATCGGCCACGGCCAGCACCTGCGCCACCGGGGCGTTCACGAACACGCCGACCTTCAGGACGCCGGGCGAGATCGCCGCCACCACCTCCGCCGCCCGGGCCTCTTCGCCGACGAAGCGCTTCGACCCGGGCCAGAAGTTGATGCCGATGGCGCCCGCGCCCGCGCCGCTGGCGAAGGCGGCGTCCTCCGCCGTGGTGACGCCGCAGATCTTGATCAGAAAGGCGCGCGCTCCGGCAGCCGCTGGCGGGGACGAGGACACTACGCCAGCAGCTCGCTCAGCTTCGCGCCAGGATGCGGCGCCCGCATCAGCGTCTCGCCCACCAGCACGGCGTCGATGCCGGCCTGACCCATGCGCGCCAGGTCGGCGGCGTCGCGGATCCCGGACTCGGCCACCACCACCGTCTCCCGCGGGATGCCCGGCCGCAACCGCACCGCCAGGTCGCGATCGAGGGTGAACGTCTGCAGGTCGCGGTGATTGACGCCGATGATCCCAGCGCCCAGCGCCACCGCGCGCGCCACCTCGTCGGCGTCATGCGTCTCGACCAGCGCCTCCAGCCCCCAGCGCCCGCAGGCCGCGAACAGGGTGCGCAGGCTGGCGTCGTCCAGCGCCGCCACGATCAGCAGGATGGCGTCCGCCCCGGCGGCGCGCGCCTCCACCACCTGGTATTCGTCGACGATGAAGTCCTTGCGCAGGATGGGCCGCTCGACCACGGCGCGGGCCCGGCCCAGATCCACCAGCGTGCCGCCGAAGAACGGCTCGTTCGTCAGCACCGACAGCGCCGCGGCGCCGGCCATCGCGTAGCCGCGCGCCACCTCAGCCACCTCGGCGCCCTCGCGGATCCAGCCCAGGGAAGGCGACCGTCGCTTGAACTCGGCGATGGCGGTCACCCGGCCCGGCATGCGCAGGGCCTGGCGCAGGCTGCGCGTGGGCGGCTGATCGCCGGCCAGCCGCTCCAGCTCGGCCAGCGAGCGCTCGCGCTTGCGCTCGGGAAGATCGGCGCGCGTGCGGGCCAGGATGTCGTCGAGGATCATGAGGTGGGGCTCGCCGGGTGATGGGGCGCCAGCACCCGCAGGCGCTCGAGCACGCCCCGGGCGCTGCCGTCGTCCAGGGTGGCCGCCGCCCTGTGCGCCGCGGCCGGAAGCTCGGCGACCGCCCCGGCCACGTACAGCGCCGCCGCCGCCGTCATGACCGCCACGTCGCGCACGGGACCCTTGGCGCCCGACAGCGCCTCGTTCAGGATGCGCGCGTTGGTCTGGGGATCCCCGCCGCGCAGGCCGGCCGGGTCCGACTCGGCCAGGCCGAAGGTGGCGGGCGTGACCTCGAAGGTGCGTACGGCGCCGTCGCGCAGCTCCGCGACGAACGTGGCGCCGCGGGGGGCGAGCTCATCCAGGTTGCCGGCGCCGTGCACCACCCAGGCCCGCTGCGTTCCCAGGCGCTGGTGCGCCAGGGCCAGCGTCTCGCACCGCTCGCGCGCGAACACGCCGTTCACGGCGAACGGCGCGCCGGCCGGATTCGTCAGCGGGCCCAGCACGTTGAAGATGGTCCGGAAGCCCAGCTCGCGGCGCGGACCGCCCACCGCCTTGGTGGCGGCGTGATACAGCGGGGCGAACAGGAAGGCCAGGCGCGCCTCGGCCAGGCAGCGCGCCGCCAGCGCCGGCTCCGGCGCGGGGTTCACCCCCAGCGCCTCGATGACGTCGTGCGAGCCCGACTTCGAGGAGAGCGCCCGGTTGCCGTGCTTCGCCACCGGCACCCCGGCGGCGGCCACCATGAACGCGGCCAGCGTCGACACGTTCACCGAACCCGAACCGTCGCCGCCCGTGCCGCAGGTGTCCACCGCGCCCGAGACCAGGGCGCCGGTGGGCAATCGCAGCATGCGCGCCCGCATCGCCCGCGCCGCCCCCACGATCTCGTCCACCGTCTCGCCCTTCAGGCGCAGCGCGGTCAGCAGGCCACCGATCTGCGCGGGCGTCGCCTGCCCGTCCATGATGTCGCCCATCACGGCCGACAGCTCGTCCGCCGTCAGGTCCTGGCGGTCACCCAGGCGGGCCAGGGCGTCCTTGATGCCGAACCGGGGCGCCTGGCCTGCCGGTACCGCCGTCGCCGCCGCGGTCGTCGTCATGGGCGACCTCCGCGAATCAGGAAGTTCCGCAGCAGGTCTTTCCCCACCAGCGTCAGGAAGGACTCGGGATGGAACTGCACGCCCTCGAGGGGCAGCGTCTTGTGCCGCAGGCCCATGATCTCGCCGCGCCCCTCCTGTCCCGCCACCTCGGCGCTGATCTCCAGGCAGTCGGGAAGGCTCGACCGCTCGACCACCAGCGAGTGGTAACGGGTGGCCTCGAAGGGGTTGGGCAGCCCGGCGAACACCCCCCGGTTGTCGTGCGCCATCATCGACGTCTTGCCGTGCATGACCTCGCCCGCCCGGATCACCTTGCCGCCAAAGGCCTGGCCGATCGACTGGTGGCCCAGGCACACCCCCAGGATGGGGATCTTGCCGGCGTAGGCGTGGATGGTCGCCAGGCTGATGCCGGCCTCGTTCGGCGTGCAGGGGCCGGGCGAGATGACGATGTGGCTGGGGGCCAGTCCGGCGATGTCGCCCACGGCGATCTCGTCGTTGCGGACCACCCGCACGTCCTGGCCTAGCTCGCCCAGGTACTGGACCAGGTTGTAGGTGAACGAGTCGTAGTTGTCGATGACCAGCAGCATGACGTCAGGGTGCCTTCGGGCTTTCCAGGCGAGGTGTGCTCCGCCGCGCCATCTCGACGGCGGCCAGCACGCCGCGCGCCTTGTTCACCGTCTCCTCGTACTCGGCGGCGGGCACGCTGCCCGCCACCACGCCGGCGCCCGCCTGCACGTAGATGGTGTCGCCCTTGGTGACCAGCGTGCGGATGGCGATGGCCAGATCCATGTTCCCCGTGTACGAGATGTACCCGACGGCGCCGCCGTAGATGCCGCGGCGGGAGGGCTCCAGCTCCTCGATGATCTCCATCGAGCGGACCTTGGGCGCGCCGCTCAGCGTCCCAGCCGGGAAGGTGGCGCGCACCACGTCTGCGGCGCGCACGCCGGGCGCCGCCTTGCCGCGCACGTTCGAGACGATGTGCATCACGTGCGAGTAGCGCTCGATCACCATGCGCTCCGTCAGCTGCACGGCCCCCACGGCCGCCACGCGCCCCACGTCGTTGCGGCCCAGATCGATCAGCATGACGTGCTCCGCCCGCTCCTTGGGATCGGCCATCAACTCGGCCTCCAGCGCCGCGTCCTCCTCCGGGGTGGCGCCGCGGCGGCGGGTCCCGGCCAGGGGGCGCAGCTCGATCTCGCCGTGATCGAAGCGGACCAGCGCCTCGGGGGACGCGCCGGTGACGATCGCCTCGGGGAAGTCGAGGTGAAACATGTAAGGCGACGGATTGGTCACGCGCAGCGCCCGGTACACGTCGAAGGGATCGACGTTCCCGCGCGGCACCTCGAAGCGCTGCGAGTACACCACCTGGAAGGCGTCCCCGGCCAGGATGTACTCCTGGATGCGGCGGACGCCCGCCTGGTAGGCCTCGCGGGTGACCGTCGGTTTGGGGTCCGGTGGGGTCACCGGCGCCGGATCGAGCGTCCGCAGCGCGGGCGTCGGTCGGTTCAGCCGCGCCAGCACGTCGTCGATGCGCGCGCAGGCGTCGTCGTAGGCGCGGCCGGCGGCGTCCGCGGCGCCGTCCTTGTCGCTGGGGTCGAGCTCCGCGGCGGCCACCACCTTCACCGTGCCGCGCAGGTTGTCGAAGATCAGCACGGTGTCCGTGATGGCCAGGCAGGCCTCGGGGAGGCCCAGCACGTCCGGCTTGGTGGCCGGCAGCTTCTCGAACGTGCGCACGGCGTCGTAGCCGATCCAGCCCACGGCGCCGCCGAAGAAGCGCGGCAGCCCGGGCGGCACCGCGGGGGCCAGGTCCGCCAGGTAGGTGTCGATGAAGGCGATGGGATGGGGCGTCTTCACCCGCTCGGCCACGTGGAAGGCCGTGGCCTCACCAGGCCCGCCGGCCGCCCCCGCCGTGGGACGCAAGATCTCCACCTCGTTGCCGCGGGCGCGCAGCACCGCCCGGGGACGGATGCCGATGAAGCTGTAGGCCGCCCACTTCTCTCCGCCCACGACGCTCTCCAGCAAGAACGAATAGGGACCACGGCCCAGCTTCGCGTACGCCGAGACGGGCGTGTCACCATCGGCGACGATCTCCCGGTAGACGAAGGCGAGCCGGCCGCGCCGGGCCAGCTCCGTGAAGCCGGCGCGATCGGGAACGTAACCCGTCGTGGATGCCATTGGGACCGGCAAAGTTAACATATCCGGGGAAGCGGCTGCCTGACCGCGGTCGCGTCAGGCCAGTCCGAATCGCCGCAGGATCAGCAGCACCGCGGCCCCCCATAGCCCGGCGGCCACGTCGTCCAGCACGATGCCCAGGCCTCCGGGAAGCCGCCGTTCCGCCAGCCGCGCCGGCCAGGGCTTCGTCTGATCGAACAGGCGAAACAGCACCACGCCCGCCAGCAGCCCGAACCAGGTGGGCCGGGCGGCGATCCAGGTGACGAAGACCCCCGCCGTCTCGTCGATGCAGATGATCTGCGGATCCTTGCCGCCCAGCCGCCGCGCCACCCGCTCGGCGGCCCAGATGCCCACCACCGTCAGCAACCCGGCGGCGGCCGCGATGACGGCGGGGCCGCGCGGGCGCAACAGCAGGTACAGCGGGATGGCCCCCAGGGTCCCCGCCAGGCCGGGCGCCACCGGCACGTGGCCGCACCCGAACCAGACCGCCAGCACGTGCGCCACCTTGTCCAGGGCGGTGGCTGGTGACGGCGGTTGGCCTTGGCCGGTCGCGCCTGGCACTACGGCTTCCACCAGCCCTGGGCGTCCACCTGATCGAAGACCTCGGTCAGGATGCCCAGGCCGGTGCGCGCCGTCGCCTCGTCGATGGTCAGCGCCGGCTGCAGGCGGACGCTGGCGCTGTAGGTCATCGTCAGCAGCCCGCGCCGCACACATTCGTGGAAGATTCGCTCGGTCACCGCCCGGGCGAGCGGCTGCTTGCTCTGCTTGTCCCGCACCAGCTCGATGCGCAGGAACAGCCCCGCCCCGTCGACGAAGCCGACGAAGGGATAGCGATCCACGAACGGCCGCAGCTGGTCCAGCATTCGCTCGCCCACCAGGCGCGCGTTCTCGGTCAGCTGCTCCTCTTCGATGATGCGCAGCGCCGCCGCGCCCGCGGCGGCGCCCAGGGGGTTGCCGCCGTAGCTGGACGACGAGCCGGAAGGGATGCTCCAGGGCTTCGCCTGCGAGATCTCGTCGGTGGTCAGCACGCCGGACAGCGGGAAGCCGCCCCCGAAGGCCTTGCCCAGCGTGACGATGTCGGGCTCGACGCCCGAGTGCTCGACGCCCCAGGTCTTCCCGGTGCGGCCCAGGCCGGTGATCATCTCGTCGGCGATGAACAGCGCGCCCACGTCCTTCGCCACCGACTTGATGGCGGGCAGGAACTCCCGGGGGGGGATGACGTTGCCGGCGGTTCCCTGCATGGGCTCGATGATGAAGGCCGCGATCTCGCCGGCGGTGGCCACCTTGGCGTGCTGGCGGGCCAGCTCGGCGCAGGCGATGCCGCAGCTGGGATACTGCAGCTTCAGCGGACAGCGGTAGCAGTCCGCGTACGGCACCTGGTGCGAACCGGGAACCATCGGCCCCAGCTTGTCCTTGAACGTCGACCCCATCAGCGACAGCGCGCCCATGGTCTTGCCGTGAAACCCGCCCCAGAAGCTGACGAACTCGTACTTGCCGGTGTGCGACTTGGCCAGGCGCAGGGCGCTCTCCACGGCCTCGGCGCCGCCCGAATACAGCTGCAGGCGGTGCACGCCCCGGGCGGGCGGCCTGGCGGCCAGCCGCTCGACCAGCTCGACCCGGGCGGGCGACGTGAACGACCCCACGGAGACCTCTGCCAGCTGGCGCGACACGTCGGCGACGAAGCGGGGATGCGAGTGTCCCAGCGCGTTCACGTTGATGCCGCCTATGAAGTCGACGTACTGGTTGCCGTCCACGTCGCTGACGGCGCTGCCCCGCGCCGAGTCGACGACGATCCCCGCCATCACGGCGTAGCCCTGCAACCCGGGCGCCATGTGCGCGTCCTCGCGGGCGCGCAGGGCCTGGCTCTTCGGCCCAGGGATCGCCGTGCGCAGCAGCGGGCGTTGATCCTTCGGCTGTGAGGGGTTGCGCGGCCCCGTCACGAAGACTGTCGCCTCTCGCCGAACACGAAGAAGCGCTGCAGCGGATAGTTCCAGGCGTTGCTCACGACCAGCGCGGTAATAACACGAGACAACACATATTGGACGTGCAGAACGTCGGCCAGCAGGTGCTCGCCGGCGGCGTTCCAGGCCAGGCTGGCGGCGGACACCAGGGCGTAGCGCAGCGCCTGTCCGCGGGCCGCCGTATCGCGGCGCTGATAGATCCAGTAGCGGCCCAGCAGAAAGTTGGTGACCGCGCCGCAGGTGGCGCCGGCGATGGTGGCGGGCACGGGGCGGCTGTGCAGCGCCTCCACGCAGGCGATCATGATGCCGAAGTCCACCACCGCCGCCGCCAGGGACGAGGCGTGATGCCGCAGCCACTGGCGCAGCCGCGCGTGGCGCGAGACGTCGTCCGTGCCCAACGGCCGCCCTGCCCCTCGTTCACTGCACCAGGCGAACGGAGCCGTCGGCGGGGGTGGCCCGCTTCTCCTCCACGACGACGGCGCCCCTCGCCTGGGCCGCGCTGGCCGCTTCCCGTTGCCGGATGGCCGAGATGATGGCCTGGAAACGGCGCACCACCGACACGTTGGCCACTACGGCCACGATGACGATGGCGAACACCATGGGCGCCTGGCGAACAATCAGCGGTCGCGACGGTCCCGCCAGCAGCTCGCACAGCGGCGTGAAGCCGGCGCCGAAGAACAGGTACACGGCGCGCTCGGAGCGCCGCATGCTGCCGCGGGGCGCGGGAACCGCCAGCGCCTCCGCCTTCACGGTGGCGTAGCTGACCATGTAGCCGCCCAGCAGCACGAACGCGGACAGCAAGAACAACGGCAGCACGCCCCGGTAGTAGACCAGCAGACCGGTCATGAAGAAGAACTCCGAGTAGCGATCGACGGCGGCGTCCAGCGCCTCGCCGGCGTCGGAAGACACGCGCTGCCGGCGCGCCAGCAGGCCGTCGACGATGTCGGCCAGCGCCGCGGCGGTGGCCAGCAGGCAGCCCAGGCCGAACTGTCCGAACGCCACCGCCACCCCGGCCCCCGCAGCCGGCAGCAGCGAGAAGGCCGTGACGCCGTTGGGTGTCGCGCCCCTGCGGTCCAGCAGCGCCACCACCGGCGCCATCAGCCAGTAGCCGAACTCCATGAACCGCTTGCCGACGAAGGCGCTGCCCCCGTCGCGCTCGACCCGCTCGTGGCGGGCCCGTCCCTTCACCGCGGTGCGGACGCCGTACAGCAATCCGCCGCCGACCAGGATGCCGTACATGACGGCGGCGAAGTAGAAGTCGGTGGTCACGCGCGCTGGCGCAACTTTCGCTGCTCCGGGAGCGTCTCGGTGACCTGGCGGCCGAGCGGCAGCTCGCGCGAGCCATCTTGCGCGGAGGCGTAGGCGGTCTGGATCAGCTCGATGCACAGGAAGGACTCTTCGGCCTCCTTGCCCACCCACTCGCCCTGGGCGATGGCGCGCTGGAAGTCGTCGAACAGCGAGTTGAACCAGGTCACGTGACTGGAGTCCATCCAGTCGGAGGGGACGTCCAGCCGCTCGAACTGCCACGCCATCTCGGGTGACGAGATGTTGCTGCCACGTCCGCCGCGGGCGACCTCGATGGCGTCGTCCTCGACGCGGATGGCCCCGCGATCGCCGTGGATCGTATAGATGACCTTGCGCACGCCGGCCTGCCAGCTGAGGTGGGCCGACGCCACGCCGGTGGGAAAGCGCAGGCTGCAGCTGAGATCGTCCTCGGTGTCGAAGTTGCCCATGGTCGACATGCGGGCCGAGATCGCCGTCGGGTAGGACCGCAGCCACTCGAAGGCCAGGTAGAACGTGTGGCTGCCGTGATCCATGGCGATGCCGCCGCCGGAGTGCCGCCGCTCGCGCCGCCAGTTGGGCCGCCAGTCCGTCACGCCGCGGGCGTGCGTGTTCCGGAAGGTCTGCAGCGTCACCAGGTGCACGCGGCCGATCTCACCGCTCTCGATGATGCGACGGACGTTCTTGATGACGGGCGCGTGCTTGTAGTTGTGGCAAGGGAACAGCACGCGCTTGGCATCACGGGCCGCCTCCAGCATCTCGCGGGCGTCGGCGATGCTGGTGGCCAGCGGCTTCTCGCACAGGACGTGCAGCCCCCGGTCCAGGGCCGCCTTCGCCACCGCCGCATGTTCGGCGGGCGGCGTGGCGATGTCGACGAAGTCCAGGTTCGCGGACTCGGCCTCCAGCAGGGCCAGGTGGTCGGGGTACACGCGAATGCCCGGGAAGTGCTCCGCGGCCACCTTGCGCCGCGCCTCCGACAGATCGGCGACGGCCACGATCCGAACCTCGTGCTGATGGGGCAACCCCGCTCCGGCGGGACCGCGCCATTCCCCCCGCATGCGCTGCTGGTACGCGGCCCCGTGGCCCTTCTCCATGATGAAGCCGTATCCGATGAGGGCGCCGCGTAAGGGTGTCTTCATGCTTCCTTGAAATTGTTGTGCGAAATGAGTCGTCTAGGAGACCGGACCGCCGTCACACCCGACCCGATACACCCCCACCTGGCCGGGGCACCCAATTAATTGGCCATGATGGCTGTCAGGTCAAGCGCCTTCGATGCGCGTTGACGCGCCGGGGGCCGCCGACTAGTTTGCTGGCCCATGATTTGCCTGACCTGGTTTGTGGGCGATGCGGCCGTGCCAGCCGCGGCGCGGGAAACTTACGAGCGCCGCCGCGGCGAGGAAAGGCGCCCTGCGCCACGGCGAAAGATTTCCCAGCCAGGCATCGGTTGAGCGGGCCTCCCAGTCAAAGCGACGCACACAAAATGCCATCCATTTTCGCCCACTTCCCTCGCTTTCCATCCCGCGGCCTGCTGGCGGGCTGCGCCGCGGCGCTGATCTTCGTCGCGATCACGCCGGCTCACGCCGAGGTCATCGAGCTGATCGACAAGACCAAGCTGAACGCCAAGATCATCCACTTCTATGACGGGGTCTACACCGTCGAGGTCGCCGGCCAGACCCAGAAGCTGCCAAAAGAGAAGATCCGGTCGATCGCCTTCACGCTGCCTCCCGCCCGCCCCGAGTTCGCCACGCCGGAGAAGACGTTCGAGCGCTGGCGCAAGGCGCTGACCGAGGGGGCCATGGAGCGGGTCATCGACTGTTACGCGCTGATGTATCAGGGAATGCTGGCCAGCCAGATGGGTCAGGCGAACGACGCCGTCAAGAAGATGCAGAAGGAGATCGAGGGGACGAAGTTCCAGATCAAGGGGTCATCGATCAAGGGTGACAGCGCCACGCTGAAGGTGGCGCGCCAGAAGGGCGACGACACGGACACCGGCGAGGTCGCCTTCGTTCGCGAGAACGGCGAATGGAAGATGCTGCCCCCGTCGCAGTGAGCGCCCGGCCGCCCTGCCCCCTTCGCTTCGCATGACTCGCCCGCGTTTGCTGTCGTTCGCCTCTGCCCTGGTGGTCTTCGCCTGTCTGGGCGCCGAGGCGCGCGCCTCGACCCTCACGCTGGAGCCGTTTCACACGGCGCCGGCGCGCCGGCTGGCCCTCGATCCCGTCAGGCCGGTGAACACGGGTGATGATGCGCCGGCCGGCCAGGCGTCCGCCCCGAAAGTCGCCGCCGGCGCGTCCACCGCGGCGACGACGGCCCCGCGCGCGCCGGCCTGCCAGGACGACGCGGAGTGCCCGGACGAGACGATCTGCGAGAACGCCGTCTGCCAGCGCATCGAGCACCGGGTCAACGTGCTCTACCTCTATTACCGGGAGGGTACGTTCCGGGAGCTGCTGGGCCTGTACTGGTCGAAGCGCGGCCCCACCGGCTTCACCGTGCTGGCGCCGTTCTACTGGCACTTCTTCTCGCCCAAGACCCGCACCCGCGTGGTCGCGCCGTTCTACTGGCACTCCGAGGACGACGCGGCCCACCGCACCGCCACGGTGATCGTGCCCGGCCTGCCCGTCTCCTGGAGCCGCGAGCCGGGGGCGCGCTCGTTCGGCGTGTGGCCGCTGTTCTACAAGTCGACGAAGTTCGGCTGGGCGGCGCCGCTGATGGGGTCCTTCACCGTCGCCGATCCCGACCATGGCAAGGCGTTCGGGGCGCTCGCTTATCTCTACTGGTGGAACCGCGCTCCCGACACCCGCACGGATCTGTTCTTCCCGCTCTTTCTCTACTGGCGGACCAAGGCCTCGGCGTTCGGCTTCGCCCTGCCCCTGAACTTCCACTGGCGCTCGGGGGACGAGTCCCACACCATCGCGTTCCCGCTGGCCCTGGGACACTCCTGGAACAACGGCGCCAGCCTGTATTCGCCGCTGGGCTACCAGTCACGGGAAGGCGCCGAGACGGACGGTTCGTTGCTGTGGCTGTACTGGGGCGGGCGGAACAGCAAGTCCCACGACGCGTACGACGTGCTGTTCCCGCTGCTGTGGAGCTTCCGCTCGCCCAGGAGCGCCACCACCGTCGTGTTCCCGCTGCTGTGGGCTTTCCGGCGCGGCGACAGCTGGTTCGACACGGTGTTCCCGGTGTGGTGGAGCACCGGTGACGACGCCAAGGGCGAGACGGCGCGGACGGTCTTCCCCTTCATCCACTGGGAGTCGTCGCACCAGGGCGCGCAGTTCTCTTGGGTGACGCTGCTCGGCGGTTACAGCCGCGACGATCGCGACCACGCGCGGACGCTGCTGCTGCTGCCGGCGCCCCTGCTGTACCGCCGCACGCCCCACGCGGCCATCGACGTCGTCACCCCGTTCTACATCCGCTACACGGATCGGGGCCTCGACAGAACAACGCGGCTCATCTCGCTGCTGCTGTTTCGCGACAACGATCCCGACGGGACTTCCACGGTGGTGTTCCCGCTGTTCTGGCGGTTCCACCAGCGGGCGAGCGATCGCGCCACCACCGCCCTGCTGCCGTTCTTCCTGCATCGCGAGGCGCCACACGACACGCTGACGGCGGCCGGCCTGTTTCCGCTGTGGGGATATCACCGGTCGTTCACGGACGGCGGCTGGAGCGCGGGCCTGTTCCCGCTGGCCTTCTTCGGTCGCCGCCCCATCGGCGGTCATGCCGTGCTGTTTCCGCTGTTCTGGCATCTCTCCGACGCCAAGGGCAGCACCACGGCCCTGTTCCCCCTGTTCTTCGCCCGCACCAGCGCGCACGGCTACGACGTGGCGGCGCTGCCGCTGCTGACCTTCTTCGGGCGGCGAGACGCCACGTCGTATCAGGTTCAGTTCCCGCTGTTCTGGCGCTTCAGGGACGGGCAGACCAGCACCGCGGTCACGCCGTTCGGTTTCTTCGGGACCTCGCCCGAGGGCTGGCGGCTGGGCTTCGGTCCGCTGCTGCCCGTCGTGTGGGCGGCGGGCGGTGGTCCCCGCCGTCACTTCGTCCTGTTCCCCGTGTTCTGGCACTTCCGCGACGATCGGGCGGACCGCTCGACCACGGTGGTGGCGAATTATCTGCATCGCACCCACGGGGACGAGACGACCGACGCCCTCTTCCCGCTCTTTTACTACCGGCGCGGAACACGGCCTGGCGGCACGGACGAGACCAGCTTCACGTTGTTCCCGCTGGTCCACTACCATCGCGACGCGCAGACGCGGGTGCTGATGACGCCGCTGGGCGCCTCGGCCGCCGGTCCCCACCGCCAGGCGGGGTTCGTGGGCCCGTACCTCTGGTATCACGGCAAGATCTTCTCGGCGCGCGGCATCCCGGGGCTGTACGCCGACATCACGCGGGCGGACACCGGCGAGCGAACGCGGCAGTGGGGTCCCGTGTTCGCGCTGGATCGCCCGGACAGCAAGGCCCGGGTGGTGCTGCCGTTCTTCGGGCGCTATCAGGACGCGCACGAGACCGACACCTACGTGTTCCCGACGTTCTTCTGGCGGCACACCGACGACGGCTACACGGCGAAGGCGTTCCTGCCGCTGTTCTGGCGTTCGCGCTGGAAGGATCGCACCACCACCGTGGTCGGGTTGTTCTACGACCGCGAAGGTGGCGGCGTGCACGACACCGGCGTGGCGCCGTTTTACTTCTGGGCGAAGAACGCCGACCGCACCATGCTGGTCGTGCCGCCGTTGCTGACGGTGCACCGCCACGACTTCAGGGCGGGCACCACCTTCACCTGGGCGGCGCTGTTCTTCCACAGCGCCTCGGAGAAGGCGGAGAACACCGTGGTGTTCCCCCTCTACTGGTCGGGACGCGAGGGCGAGCGGAGCCATCGCCTGCTGTTTCCTGTCTACTGGCACTTCCAGGACGGGGCGCAGAGCCAGTCCACCCTGCTGGGACCCCTCTACTGGTCGACGCGGGGGACCGCCCGGCTGCGAGCGCTGTTGCCGGTGGCCTGGTACACGCGCGACGACGTCCAGCGCACGGGCAGCGAGGGACTGGTGCCTCTGTTCTACGCGGCCCACGGCCCCAGGCGCTTCACCCTGGCCACCTTGGTGGCCGGGTACCACCGCAGCGACACCGCCCGCCGCTGGTACGTGTTGCCGTACTACAACAGCGACTCGACGGACAGCAGCACCCGGCTGTTCTTCCCCCTGTTCTTCACGCATCTGACGCGCAAGACGGACGTTCGCACCACCTTCCTGCTGCCGCTGCTGTTCTTCTCGCGCGGCAACGCCGAGAAGAGCCTGACCACCGTGCTGGCGCTGTTCTGGCGGCGGCGGGACATCACCTCGTCCACCACCCTGGTGCTGCCCCTGTTCATCGACGTGCACGACTACCGGCAGAGCCGCACCACCGTGCTGCTGCCGCTGTTCGTGCGTCACGCGAACGAGGTGACCGGCGAGAGCCTGTGGCTGGCGCCGCTGTACTATCGTCACGTCACGCCGGAGACCACCACCAACGTGTTCTTCCCGCTGCTGTGGGACTGGAAGAGCGAGGGCCGTCGCACCACCGTGCTGTTCCCGCTGTTCGCGCACTGGACGCGCGCCACCTATGCCGGCACTTACGTGTTCCCCATCTTCTACTACCGGAAGGGCCTGACGGCGGGACACGAGGACGGGACCTGGCGGGTGTTCATCCCGCCGCTGTTCGACGCCGCCGTGGAGCGGCCCGGAGACTTTCGCTGGGAGATCCTGGGGGGCCTGTTCGGCAAGGAACGTATCGGGCGTAACCACTACATGAAGCTGTTCTTCTTCACCTTCGAGACGCAGAAGGCCTCGGCGGCCCAGACCTCGTGGTACGGGCAGCCGCAGCGCGCGTCGCGCGTCCGCCCCGCCCGCGGGCTGGCCACGAACATCTGGTAGTCGGCGGCCGGGCATCCGCCACCCGTCACGACCGGCGGCCTCAGCGCGGGATGGCCAGGGGGTCCGAGGTGGCCACCGGGTCCCGCGGCTCACCGGTGAGCGCGGCCCGTACCTCACCGACCAGGAAGATGGAACCGGCCACCACCACCAGGCCGCCAGGACCGACCGCCGTTCGCGCGGCAGCGAGCGCGGCGAGCGGGTCGTCCGCCGCGAGGACGCCTGTCGTGGCCCCGGGCAGCGCCGCCAGCAGCTCCTGCGGCGGTAGCGACCGGGGGCTGGGCGAGCGGGTCGCCACCACGGCGTCGAACCGGGGCGCCAGCAGGGCCAGCATGTCGCGCACCGCCTTCCCTGCCACCACAGACACCACCAGCGCCCGCGGCCGCCGTGGCAATGCATCCAGCGCGTCGGCGAGCGTGCGGGCGCTCTCGGCGTTGTGGGCGCAGTCGAGCAGGATGTCGGGGCCCAGCCACTCGAGGCGGCCGGGCCAGACCACGCTCCTCAGGCCGGCGCTGATGGGATCGACGCTGCCCCCGGGCGGCGGCAGCGGTCGTCCCAGGTGGTGGGCGGCCGCCCGGGAAAGGGCCACCGCCAGCGCGGCGTTCGGGCGCTGGTGGGCGCCCGGCAGCGCGCTGGTCACCGGCGCCTCGCCGAAGTCGTGCCCCAGGCGCAGCACGGGCGCGCCCACGGCCGCCGCGACGGCGGCGATCGACTGCTCGGCCTCGGGCGGCAGCGGCCCGAGAAAAAGCGGCACGCCGGGCTTGGCGATGCCGGCCTTCTCGCGCGCGATGGCCGCCAGGGTGTCGCCCAGCAGCTCGGCGTGGTCGAACCCGATGCTGGTGATGGCGGTGGCGCAGGGGTGGCACGTGGTGGCGGCGTCCAGCCGTCCGCCCAGCCCCGTCTCCAGCACCATCAACGCCACCCCCGCCTCGGCGTAGGCCAGAAACGCCAGCACCGTGCCGATCTCGTAGTAGGTCAGGGGGATGCCGGTGCCCGCCACGGCGTCGTACAGGTCAGCCAGCTGGTCGCCGTCGATCTCGCGGCCATCGATGCGGATGCGCTCGGTGAAGCGGACCAGATGGGGCGAGGTGAACAGGCCGCTGCGGATCCCGGCCGCCCGCAGGATGGAGTCGGTCATGGCCGCCACCGAGCCCTTGCCGTTCGTGCCCGCGATCTGCACGGCCGCCACGCGGCGCTCGGGGTTGCCCAGGCGATCCAGCGCGGCGCGCGTCCTCTCCAGCCCCAGCGAGACGCCCAGGCTGCGCGTGCCGTCCAGCCGCGCCAGCAGGGCGGCGTAGCGCCCCCCCGTCATCTAGTGCACCGCCGTCGAAATAGCGTCACGTTCGGCCGACGATCCGCGCCGGACGCTTCGTTGCTCCTCCTCACCATACCTACGGGTATGCCTCGTCGTCGCGCCTCGCGTCCGGCGCGGCTTGTCGGCCTCGGCGTTGACGCTATTTCGACGACGGTGCACTACGAGGGGCGCGGGCCCAGCAGGTTCAGCAGCCGCGCCAGCGTCGCCTTCAGCTCGTGGCGGGGGACGATCTTGTCGAGGAAGCCGTGCTCCATCAGGAACTCGGCGCGCTGGAAGCCGGCGGGCAGGCGCTGGCGGATGGTGTTCTGGATGACGCGGGCGCCGGCGAATCCGATCAACGCCTTGGGCTCGGCGACGATGACGTCGCCCAGCATGGCGAAGCTGGCCGCCACACCGCCCGTGGTGGGGTGCAGCAGCACCGAGATGTAGGGGATGCCGGCCTCGCGCAGCCGGCCCAGCGCCGCCGACGTCTTCGCCATCTGCATCAGCGACAGCACACCCTCCTGCATGCGGGCGCCGCCCGAGGCGGAGAACACCACGGCGGGCTGGCGGCTCTCGAGCGATCGCTCGAACAGCCGGGTCAGCTTTTCCCCGACCACCGACCCCATCGAGCCGCCCATGAACTCGAAGGCGAAGAACCCGATCTGGGCGGCGTGCCCGCCGATCTTGCCGCTGCCGGCCCGGAAGGCGTCGCCGGTGCCGGCGGTCTTGCGGGCCGCCCGCAGCCGCTCGATGTAGCGCTTCGAGTCCTTGAAGCCCAGGGGATCGATGCTCTCGATCTTCGTGTCGGTCTCGACGAAGGTGCCCTCGTCCACCACCAGCTCGATGCGCCGGGCGGTGGGCATCAGGAAGTGGTGCTGGCAGCGGCTGCAGACGTAGTGGTTCTGCTCGATCTCGGCGGTCAGCAGCGCCGCGCGGCAGGTGGGGCACTTCGTGAAGACGCCGACCGGGACGCTGCGCTTCTCGGCCGCGCCCGTGTCGTCGTCGCGCTCTCGTTTGTACCAGGCCATCGAGGCGCGGGAGAATAGCACGCGAATTCGGCGGCCTTGCCCGCCGGACATCCTTCGGGGACCCCGCATTCTCCCGCCGAATGGGCCGCGGAGGGCGGGCGCCGATGTTACACTCCGCCCCCGTGAATTTCGGGACCTGGTACCAGTTGTTGGAGGCTTCCAGCGCCGCTCCCCCCGCCCCCGGCGTGGTGCAGGCGCGCGCCGAGCGGCCCCTGCCCTACCCGCGCGGCAAGAGCGCCATGGTGTTCTACGGCGCCACCGGCGCGGAGGAAGATCTGCGCGGCTACGTGACGGGCCGCGGCGCGGCCGAGCTGCGGCGCGCGGACGACGCGGGGGCCCGCTTCGTGCGCTTCGGCGTGACGGATCGCCCGCAGCGCGAGCTGGAGCGCCTGCTCGGACAGTTCTCCGCCCGCTTCGGGGGACCTCCCGCCGCCAACGCCCCTGCGGAGACCAGCCATGTCTGACGAGTCGTCGCAGAGCTCCGGCGGCCTGACCTACCGGGCCGCGGGTGTGGACATCGACGCGGGTGACGAGCTGGTCGAGCGCATCAAGGGCCACGTGCGCCGCACCATGCGGCCCGAGGTGATGACCGACCTGGGCGGGTTCGCGGGGCTGTGCGCGATCCCCGGCGGCTACCGCGAGCCGCTGCTGGTGTCGTGCACCGACGGGGTCGGGACGAAGTTGAAGCTGGCCTTTCTGACCGGCAAGCACGACACGGTGGGCATCGACCTGGTGGCGATGAACGTCAACGATCTGGTGGTGTCGGGCGCCGAGCCGCTGTTCTTCCTGGACTACTTCGCCTCGGGCAAGCTGGAGGTCGGCGTGGCCGAGCGGGTGATCGCCGGCATCGCCGACGGCTGCCAGCAAGCGGGCTGCGCGCTGCTGGGCGGAGAGACGGCCGAGCTGCCCGGATTCTACGCCGCCGGCGAGTACGACCTGGCCGGCTTCTGCGTGGGGATCGTGGAGAAGAGCCGCCGCGTCGACGGCCGGCTGCTCGAGCCGGGCGACAAGCTGCTGGCGCTGGCGTCGTCGGGCTTCCATTCGAACGGCTATTCGCTGGTGCGCCGGGTGTTCCTGGACGAGCTGAAGGCCGACCTGACGAAGCCGCTGGACGGGCTGGGTGATGCGCGGCCGCTGGGTGAGGTGCTGCTGGCGCCCACCCGGATCTACGTGCGCGCGCTGCGCAAGCTGGCGGCGGCCGAGTTGCTGCGCGGGGCCGCGCACATCACGGGCGGCGGCCTGGTCGACAACCCCACCCGCATGCTGCCCCCCGGCGCGAAGCTGAAGCTGCAGCTTCGTCTGGGAAGCTGGACCATTCCTCCGGTCATGCAAGCGCTGGCGAAGGCCGGCCGGGTCGCCCCCGAGGAGATGCGGCGCACGTTCAACCTGGGCGTCGGCATGATCGTCGCGGTGCCGGCGGCGCGAGCCGACGAGGCGCGGCGCCTGCTGGAGGCCGAGGGCGAGCGGGTGACCGAGATCGGCGTGGTGGCAGCCGCCGCCGAACCCGACGGACCGGTGGAGTTCGTCGGCGCGACATGAGCGCGGCCGGATCCGCCGGCGCGACGGCGTCCCGGCCGCCGCTGCGCGTGGGCGTGCTCGCCTCGGGGGGCGGCACGAACCTGCAGGCGTTGATCGACGCCCACGGCAATGGGGCGCTGGGGCCCGCCCGGCTGGTGGCGGTGGGCAGCAACGTGGCGGGGTGCGGGGCGCTGGTCCGCGCCAGCGCCGCTGGGCTGGACACCTTCGTCGTCGAGCACCGCGGCTACCCCACCCGCGAGGCGTTCGACCGCGCGCTGGTGGCCGAGCTGCGCGCCCGCCAGGTCGAGCTGCTGGTGCTGGCCGGGTTCATGCGCATCGTGACGGCCGAGCTGCTGGGGGCTTTCCCCGAGCGGGTCGTCAACATCCATCCGTCGCTGCTGCCCGCCTTCCCCGGCGTGCATAGCCAGAAGCAGGCGTTCGACTACGGCGTGAAGGTGACAGGCTGCACCGTCCACTTCGTGGAGCTGGGGGTGGACAGCGGCCCCATCATCGCCCAGGCCGTGGTGCCGGTCCGGGAGGATGACGACGCCGAACGCCTGCGCCTGCGCATCCTGGCCGAGGAGCACAAGCTGTTGCCGTCGGTGATACGGGCTCTGGCCGAGGGGCGCGTCACGGTCGAGGGTCGGCACGTGCACGTCCGGCAGGGTTAGACCGTCGCTGGCCGGCGTCTGAAGCGCCTGCGTCGTCGCCGAAGCGCCGGCGCGGGGCAGGCGGAGCCGGCGCCAGGCCCCGCCGGGAGACGATGAGATGAAAGGCGCGCTCCCGGACCGCGGTGCCGGCGCGCGCATCGGGTAAGCTTTCCGCCGGCCTCCTGTCGTCGCCTCATGGACACCAACTTCTACGACGTCATCGTGTGCGGCGCCGAGCTGGCGGGGGTGGTCGCCGCCGCCCTGCTGGGCCGGCGCGGGATGCGGGTCCTGTTGCTGGGGCACGATCTGCAACGGCCCAGCTTCGATGCGGGGCCGTTCACGCTGTCGCGCGGGCCGGCGCTGCTGCCGCCCCCCGACGCGCCGGCGCTCGACCGCGTCCTGAAGGAGCTGGGCCTGGTCCAGGTGATGCGCCGGCGCGCCCAGCCCATCGAGGGCGGGTTCCAGGTGGCCCTGCCCCGCCACCGCTTCGACGTCACGCCCGACGAGGCCACCTTCCGCCGCGAGCTGGAGCGCGAGTGGCCGAAGGAGCGGGCCTCGATCGAGGAGGCCATCGGCGGCCTGCAGAAGATCAGCGCGCCGGTGGATCCGCTGCTGGCGACGGAGATGACGATCCCCGCCGAGGGATTCTGGGAGCGGCGGGAGATGAGCCGGTTCGAGTCACAGCTGCCCCGGCCGGGCGCGGATGCGCTGGCCGGGCTGGACAGCCGGCATCCATTTCGTACGGTGGTGGCCGCCACCGCGGTGCTGGGCGGAGCGCTGGGGCCAGGAGACCTGGGTCCGGTGACCCTGGCGCGCGCCTTTCTGGAGGCGCGGCGAGGGCAGCACCGCATCGATGGCGCCGAGGCGGGCCTGTGGGGGCTCTTTCTCGAAAAGATCGAGACGTTCTCGGGCGAGCGCCGGGAGAAGGTGTTGCCCGTCGAGATCGTCCTGCAGCGGGGCAAGGCCGTCGGGCTGCGCGTCCGGCCGCGCGACGAGACCATCGGCTGCAAGACGCTGGTGTGGGCGGCGCCCGCCGCCAGCGCCCTGCCGTTGCTGGGCGAGTCCCCCACCCGGCGTGCCCGCGACGCGGCGCAGGCCCTGCGCCCGGTCTGCTATCGCTACACCCTGGCCCTGCTGGTCCGCCCCGAGGCGCTGCCCGAGGGGATGGGCGCGCGCGTGTTCGCCATCGCCGACCCGAAGCGCGCGCCGCTGGAGGAGAACACGCTGGCGGTCACGGTGGGCCAGGTGAACCCGCGCGAGCCGGACCGCCTACCCGTGTGGGTCGAGGCCCTGGTGCCCGCCGCCGCCGTCGAGGCGGGCCCCGGGCATCTGGCGGCGTTGCGCGGCCGCATGCGCGAGCAGCTGGGCCGCCTGATGCCGTTCTTCGACCGGCACCTGCTGGTGCTGGCCTCTCCCCACGATGGTTTGCCGCCGGAATTGCCGGGCAGCCCGGGCAAACCCTTGCCCATCGCCGCGCAGCCCATGGCGCCAGTGTACAGCGCCGAGCACGTGCGCTCGTTCGACCCGGTGGGCATCGGCCACGGCGCCCTGGGGATCAAGAACCTGTACGTCGTCGGCCGCGAGAACCTGCCCGGCCTGGGGATGGAGGGCGAGTTCGTCAGCGCCTGGGGACTGGCCCGCCTGCTGACGACCTCGCGGCCGCGGCGGGACGTCCTGCGCCGGCCCATCCTGGTCGGCGAGGGCTAGCGCGCAACGCGGGGCGCCCGCCGCTCAGCCGGTGCGCCGGCAGTAGGCGGCGATCAGTTGCTGGTGCTCCGGCCGGACCGCGATGAAGCGGACCCCGGTGCGGCGAAACTTCCCTGCCTTGGCGTCGGACACGATCTCCCCCCGCGCCTCGATCTGCTCGGTCGAGCCGGGCAGCGCGAAGCGCAGCGCCACCTCGGTGCGCAGGGCGTGCGACAGGCCATCGGCGTGCTTGATGGTGATGCCGCCGATCGCGATGTCCTCGGCCTGACACAGATGGATGCGGGTGCCGTCCTCCTCGGAGACGCCGAACGTCGCCGAGGTCCGGTTGACCTTCCGCCGGTCCGCGTCGCTGCCGGCGGGTGCCCGTCGGTCGCCCCCCGTTCCGGCGCGCTGCTGTTCCCGATCGACCTTCATGCGTCGATGTTAGTGGCGTGAGCGGAGGCCGCAAGAAATTGACATCTCCGTCGGTGCCCTCCCGGGCGGTCAGCAGGCTAGGGGTTGAGGGGCTTCGCCTCCTCGACCAGGAAGTTGGGGATGCCGTCCTCGATCGGATACAGCAGCCGGCAGGCCTCGCACACGAAGCCGGCGTCGTCGTTCGTCAGGCGCAGCGACTGGTGGCACTTGGGACAGGCCAGCAGCGCCACCAGATCTTTGTCGAAAGGCATGCGCCGTTCTTACCTCTTCCTCTTGGGGGCGCCAACTGCGCGGGCCCGACGGCCGCAACAGGAATTAGCGCCTGCCCGGCGCTGCGCTACGATCGGCGGACGATGAAGCGCGCCCTGTTCGCCGCTCTCCTGTTGGCATCCCTCGCGATGTTCGCCTGGACGCTGCGCCGCTTCGGCCGGCTGATCTTCGCGGGCCGACCGAAGGACCTGAGCGACCGCCCCGGCCAGCGCCTGGGCTCGGTGATGACGTTCTTCTTCGGCCAGAAGAAGGTGGTGGAGAAGGCGGCCATCCCCGCCGCCCGCGCCCAGCGGCTGGTGACGGCGATCGGCAGCCGTTACCACTTCCTGATCTTCTGGGGGTTCATCGTCATCACCATCGGCACCACCGAGACGCTGATCCAGGGCCTGTTTCCTTCCTTCTCGCTGGCGGGGGTGCTGGGCGACACGGTGGCCCGGGGCCTGTGGGCGATGATGGACGTGGCCAACGTGCTGGTGCTGGCCGTGCTGGTGTTCGCGGTGTTCCGGCGGGTGGTGCTGCAGCCGCGCCTGATTCCGATGAGCCGCGACGCGGCCGCCATCCTGGGCGCCATCGCCACCCTGATGCTCACGCACCTGGGGCTGCACGCGCTGCGCGGCGTGGCGGCCGGCGCGCCCGAGCCAGGCTTCCCCATGTCGGCGCTGCTGGGCCAGGCGCTGGGCGGCGTCGCGCCGCAGGCCGCGACCGTGGGCGCCGAGGTGCTGTGGTGGATCCACGTCGTCACGGTGCTGGCCTTCCTGAACTACCTGCTCTACTCGAAGCACAGCCACATCATCGCGGCGCTGCCCAACATCTACTTCCGCAACCTGGACCAGCGCGGGATCGTGCCGAAGCTGAACCTGGAGGCGGACGACATCACCCAGACCGGCGTGGTGTCCGACTACAAGGACTTCACCTGGCGGTCGCTGCTGGACGGCTTCGCCTGCACCGAGTGCGCCCGCTGCACGAACTCGTGCCCCGCCTACAACACGGGCAAGCCGCTGTCGCCCATGCAGGTCATCCACGACATCCGCGACGATCTGAAGTCGCGGCTGAACCGGGGGCCCCTGGATCGCATCCTGGAGACCTTCCAGCACGGCCAGGAGGCCGCGGCCAAGGCGGGCGAGATCATCCCTCTGGTGGGCACGCGCACCTCCGAGGAGACGCTGTGGGCCTGCACCACCTGCGGCGCCTGCCAGCAGGTCTGCCCGGTGTTCATCGAGCACCCCGAGAAGATCATCCAGGAGCGGCAGAACCTGGTGCTGGTGCAGGAGAAGGTGCCCCCCGATCTGGCGCGCACGTTCACCAACCTGGAGCGCAACGGCAACCCCTGGGGCATCGGCGCCGACAAGCGCATGGACTGGGCGGCCGGCCACGACGTGCCGACGCTGGATGACAAGCCCGAGGCGGAGTACCTGCTGTGGGTGGGCTGCGCGGGCGCCTACGACGATCGCATCAAGAAGCAGACGCTGGCGCTGGTCGACATCCTGAAGGAGGGGGGCGTCGACTTCGCGGTGCTGGGGATCGAGGAGGGCTGCACGGGCGACCCGGCGCGCCGGTCCGGTAACGAGATGCTGTACCAGATGCAGGCGCAGCAGAACGTCGAGAACATGAACGCGAAGAAGGTGAAGAAGGTGGTCACCGCCTGCCCGCACTGCCTGCACACCATCAAGAACGAGTACCCGCAGCTGGGCGGCAACTTCGAGGTGCGGCACCACACCCAGCTGATCCGCGAGCTGGTGGCGGCGGGGAAGATCCAGATGGACGCCACCAAGACGGAAGGCAAGACGGTCACCCTGCACGATCCCTGCTACCTGGGGCGGTGGAACGGCGAGTACGACGCCCCCCGCGACGTGCTGGACGCCGTGCCGGCCGCGGGCACCCGGGTCGAGCTGCCGCGCAACCGAGAGAACGGGTTCTGCTGTGGGGCCGGCGGCGGCCGCATGTGGATGGAGGAGAAGATCGGGACGCGCGTGAACCACAACCGGGTCGACGAGGTCCTGGCCAGCGGTGTCGACACGGTGGCCACGGCTTGCCCGTTCTGCACCATCATGCTCACCGATGGCGTCAACGATCGCAACGCCACCGACAAGGTGCAGGTGCTGAACGTGTCCGAGCTGGTGGCGCGGTCGATGAAGAGGAAGCGGGAGATCGAGGCGGCGGGAGCGCCCGGGCCATCCTGAGCGCGCCCGCTGCCGGTTCCGCTTTCGCAGGCTGCCGGGGTCAGCGCGGGGGGCCCGGGCGATCGACCGCCAGACCGCCGGTGGCCCTGCGGCGGCGGGCCACCAGGTAGGCGGTGCCGGCGGCCAGCGCCACCACCGCCAGCCAGATCAACGTGTGCGGCGCCTCGGTCAGCGTGAAGTACAGCATCCACCCCGAGCCGACCAGGTAGATCATCGCCGCCGTGACCAGCGGCCAGGAGGGACGCACCACCTGGCGGCGGGTGAATCGCAAGCGCAGCAGCGCGGCCACCGTCAGCCCCGAGGTCAGGGTCAGGATGGAGCCCACCGAGCGCAGCAGCTCCTCGAAGCCGTGCGTGGCCAGCAGCACCAGCGCCAGGCCGCTTTGCAACAGCACCGAGCCGAAGGGAGGGCGCCCATCCCCCCCCGCCAGCGCCCGCGGCAAGAAGCCCTCGCGCGCCATCGCCGACGAGACCCGGGGCCCCACCATGGTCATCGAGATCACCGATGACACCAGCGAGAGGATCACGAACAGCGACGCCAGGCGCGCCACCCCTCCCCCGGCCAGCTCGCCGATCAGCAGATGGGCCAGCGTGATGCGCGACGTGTCCTCCTTCAGCCAGCCCACCAGCCGGTCGCCCGACAGGTTCGCCACGAAGATCCAGTTCACCGCCAGGTACACCGCGGCCACGATGAACGTGCCGATCAGCATCGCCAGCGGCACCGTCCGGCGCGGCTCGCGGAACTCCTCGGCGGCGTAGATGGCGGTGTTCCAGCCGCTGAACGCGAAGGCGATGTAAACCAGCGACACGGCGAACGGGCGCAGGGGAAATCCTGCCGGCGCCTCGGGCGCCCGCCAGGTGGGCCAGGCGTGATGGCCGAACAGCAGCCCCCCCACGATGAAGCCGCCCAGCAGCAAGGCCTTCAGCAGGGCGAACACGTTCTGCGTGGTCTTCGACCAGCGCAGGTCGATGGCCTGGGACGCCGTGGCCAGCAGGATCAGCGCGATCGAGACGAAGAGCGGCTTCACCCCGGGCACCAGCGTCGAGAAGAACGGCCCGGCCGTGGAGGCCGCCAGGGCCACCGGCGCCGAAAAGCCCACCAGCAAGGACGTCCAGCCGGCCAGCGAGCCGAGCGCCGGGTGCCAGAGATCGGACAAGTAGCGGTACTCGCCGCCCGAGCGCGGGATGGCGGCCGCGATCGCCGCGTAGCTGCGCGCCCCCGCCAGCGCCATCACGCCGCCCACCAGCCAGGCCAGCAGGATCTCGCCCGGGCCCAGGCGTCCCGCCATGTACCCGGTGTTCGTCAGGACGCCGACCCCGACGGTGTTCGCGACCACCAGCCCCACACCCGACCACACACCAAGGCCGCGTTTCTCGGAGGTCACCGGGCGAGAGTGTATAGTTGGCCCGTGATACTCGGTACTGTTTTTGCCGCCGCCATCTGGCAGGTTTCGGTGGCGGCCGCGGCCCTGGGCCCCCTTCCCCCGCCCCCTCCCCAGCCCGAAGCGAGCGCGGCCGTCGCGGCCGCGCCGCCGGCCGGGAACACCACCGCCGTGCCCAGCGCTCCGCTGCCGCCGGCGCCGCCCGCGGGTTCCCCGCCGGCCGCCGCCTTGCCGGAGAACGCGCTGGATTTCACGTCGTACGCGCGGACGCTGGCGCACGTCGCCGCCTGCTCGCCCGTGGGCGCCCTGCCTGAACGGTTCGATCCCCGCGTCATCGAGAGCCACTGCACGCAGCTGGCCGCCTTGCAGGAGCGGTGGCGGCAGCTGTGGCTGGCGCAGGCGCAGCCTTTTCTGGCGCGGGTGGTGCCGCATGATCTGCCCCCGACGGTGGTCTACCCCTTCGGCGGCGGCGATCTGCTGACGGCGCTGGTCACCTTCCCCAAGGCCACCGAGATCACCACGCTGTCACTGGAGCCGGCCGGAGATCCCCGCAGCATCGACGCGCTGACGTCGCTGGATCTCGAGCCGATGCTGGCCGACGTGCGCGAGAAGGTGAACCACCTGTTTCACTACGGCCATTCCAAGACCATCGACATGGGCAAGCTCGCCAAGAGCAAGCTGCCCGGCGACCTGACCTACGCGCTGGTGGCGCTGGAGATGAACCAGCTGGACCCCGTCGCCGTGCGCTTCTTTCGCATCGACCGCAACGGGACGCTGCTGTACCTGACCCAGGCCGACCTGGATCCCACCGGCGAGCCCAGGGCGCGCCGGGCCGCCTTCGCGAACATGGAGATCGAGTACATGCCCCGGGGCGGCGGCCCGCGCCGCATCTTCCGCCACATCGCCGCCAACCTGGACGACACGCACCTGAAGGCCGATCCGGGCGTGCTGCGCCACCTGGAGGCCAAAGGACAGATCGCCGCCATCACCAAGGCGGCCAGCTACCTGCTGTGGTGGAAGGAGTTCGCGCAGATTCGCACCTATCTGCTGCGAAACATGGTGTGGATGATCTCCGACAGCACGGGCATCCCCACCGACGACGCCGTGGCCAACGGGTTCGAGCAGATCCCCTATGGCCGCTTCGACGGTCCGTTCCTGGGGGGCGGCATCCGCCCCAGCGAGGTGTTTCGCAAGCTGTGGGCGGAGAAGGCGCAGCCGCTGGCCTTCCGCTTCGGCTACCCGGACGCCAGCAACCACGACCACCTCCTCATCACCCGGCGCGTGGCCAAGCAGTGACGCGGGTGCCGTGAACGCCACGCTGCCGCTCATCCTGTTGCTCTCCGCCGCCCAGGCCGAGGCGACAGCGACGCCGAGCGCGGCGGATGAGACGGCAGAGGCCGGCGGCAGCGACCAGGCGAGGGCCGCTGAGGCGACAGCGGCGACCAGGGGGGAGGACGCGGTGCCGGACGATCGCGCGCGGGACAGGCTGACGGGCAAGATGGCGGCGAAGCCAGGCTCCCGGGCGCCCGCCAGTCCCGCGCGCAAGGCGCGGCCAGAATCGCGGGTCATCCCCCTGCACGCGCCGCTGACCGGCCGGGTGGCCGTCGAGCAGGAGGCCGGCGGTAGCCACATGCGCCTGGAGACGAATCATGGACCGGTCCACCTGTTCCGGCCCCCCGGGTTCGATCGCAAGACGGCCGGCGTGGTGGTCTACGTTCACGGCTACTACACGCACATCGACGAGGCCTGGTACGAGCACAAGCTGGCCGCGCAGTTCGCCGCCAGCCGCCGCAACGCCCTGTTCATCGCGCCCGAGGCCCCCGCCGCGCCGGAGGAAAAGCCCTCCTGGACGTCGCTGCGCCGGCTGCTGAGCGTGGTGTTCCGGATGGCGCGCCTCCACGAGCCCCCGGGCCCGCTGGTGGTGGCCGGCCACTCGGGCGCGTACCGCACGCTGGTGCCGTGGCTGGACGAGCCGGCGCTGCACCACCTGATCCTCATCGACGCGCTGTACGGCAACGAGCCGGACTTTCTGGACTGGCTGGCCCGCGAGCGCGCCAACCGGATGACGCTGGTGGTGAAGGGGACGGCCAAATGGGCCGACCCCTTCGTCAAGCACCTGCCCTACGCGGTGACCCTGCCCCGCATCCCCGGCGCCATCACCGATCTCTCCCGGGCCGCGCGCGGCGCGAAGCTGCTGTGCCTGCGCTCGCAGTACGGGCACTTCGAGCTGATCACGGAGGGCCGGGTCATGCCCGTCCTCCTGGGCCGGTGTGGCCTGAAGACCTGCCGCCACACCGCCCAGAACGACGACTCAGGGGGGACTACTCTTCGTCACGGGCGGCGGACAGCCGGCTCAGCACGTTGATGTCCTCCAGCGTGGTCACGTCGCCCTTCGCCACCCCGGTGGTCGCGATCTCCTTCAGCAGGCGGCGCATGATCTTGCCGGAGCGGGTCTTGGGCAGCGCCTCGGTGAAGCGGATGTCGTCCGGCCGGGCCAGGGCGCCGATCTCGCGCGCCACGTGATCGGACAGCTGCTTCTTCAGCTCGGGCGTCACCGTGACGCCCGCCTTCAGCGTCACGAAGGCGCAGATGCCCTGCCCCTTCAGTTCGTGCGGCGGCCCCACCACCGCGGCCTCCGCCACGTTGGGGTGCGAGACCAGCGCGCTCTCGATCTCGGCGGTGCCCAGCCGGTGACCGGCCACGTTCAGCACGTCGTCGACGCGCCCCATGACCCAGAAGTAGCCGTCCTTGTCGCGGCGGGCGCCGTCACCGGTGAAGTAGGCGCCCGGGACATCACTCCAGTACTGCTTCTGGTAGCGCTCGGGATCGCCGTGAATCCCGCGCAGCATGGACGGCCACGGCTTGCGCAGGATCAGGAAGCCGCCCTCCTCGGGGGCGCAGGGCGTGCCGTCGCGCTTCACGATCTCGGGGACCACGCCGAAGAAGGGCTTGGTGCAGCTGCCCGGCTTGGTGGTGGTGACGCCCGGCAGCGGCGTGATCATGATGCCGCCCGTCTCGGTCTGCCACCAGGTGTCGACGATGGGGCAGCGCCCCTTGCCGATGATCTCGTTGTACCAGATCCAGGCCTCGGGGTTGATGGGCTCACCGACGGAGCCCAGCACCCGCAGCGATGACATGTCGTGCTTGTTGGGGTACTCGTTGCCCCAGCGCACGAAGGCGCGGATGGCCGTCGGCGCGGTGTAGAACACCGTCACCTTGTGCCGCTGGATGATGTCCCAGAAGCGGTCCTTGTCGGGCGCGTCGGGCGCCCCCTCGTACATGACGGTGGTGGCGCCGTTGGACAGCGGCCCGTACACCACGTAGCTGTGACCGGTGACCCAGCCGATGTCGGCCGTGCACCAGTAGACGTCGTCCTCGTGCAGATCGAAGACGTACTTCGTGGTCAGGTGCGCGCCCAGCAGATAGCCGCCCGTGGTGTGAACGATCCCCTTCGGCTTCCCCGTGGTGCCCGACGTGTACAGGATGAACAGCGGGTGTTCGGCCGGCAGGCTGGCGGCCGGGCAGACCGGGTCGGCCTTCGCCATCAGCTCGTGCCACCACACGTCGCGCTTGCCGTCGAAGGCGACCTCCTCGCCCGTGCGGCGCACCACCACGCAGCGCTCGATGGTGGGCGTCTGCGCCAGCGCCTTGTCGACGTTGACCTTCAGCGGCACCACCTTGCCGCGGCGGTAGCCGCCGTCGGCGGTGACGCACAGCTTGGCGCCGCAGTCGTTGATGCGATCGCGCAGGGAGTCGGCCGAGAAGCCGCCGAAGACGATGGTGTGGGTGGCGCCGATGCGGGTGCAGGCCAGCATGGTCACGGCCGCCTCGGGGATCATCGGCATGTAGATGGCGACCCGATCGCCCGCCTTCACGCCCAGGGACTTCAGCACGTTCGAGAACTTGCTCACCTCGGCGTGCAGCTCGCGGAAGCTGATCTCGCGGATCTCGCCCGGCTCGCCTTCCCACAGGATGGCCGTCTTGTCGCCGCGCTTCTCGAGGTGTCGGTCCAGGCAGTTCGCCGAGACGTTCAGCTCGCCGCCGTCGAACCAGCGGGCGAAGGGCGGCTGCCAGTCCAGCACCTTGTCCCACTTCTTGGTCCAGGCCAGCTCGGCCTCGGCCTGCTCGGCCCAGAACGCCTCCGGTTCCTCCACCGAGCGCTTGTACAGCCGGTCGTACGTCGCCTCGTCGATCAGCGCGCGGGCCTTCGCGGCGGCCGGCGGGGGAAACCGGCGCACTTCGCGGGATACCGACTGGATGACTCCAACTTCCTCGGAAGAGCTCATGCGAACCTCCTCATGGAAACGGCCAGACCGCCAGCAGACGGCCGTCAGCCTACTTGATCTCGAAAGGCCTCAGGTCGTCCGCGGGGGCCTCCCAGAACCAATCTACGTTCGTGACGCGCGCCATGCGGGGACCATGGCGCAAGAAATCGTGGAGTTGCTCCAGCGCATCCGGGGCACCCTGGGCGCGCACCTCCACCGCGCCGTCCGGTCGGTTGCGCACCCAGCCCTGCAGGCCCAGCCGGCGCCCCGTCTCGTGCGTGGCGGCGCGGAAGCCCACCCCCTGAACCCGTCCGTGCACGACGGCACCGGCGCGTTTCAGGACCGGCGGCGATGCGTCGGGATCATGTCGGCCCTGGGGCAAGAGCCGCCCGCCTCGTTCAGAGCGGACCCTCGGTCACGCGGAAGGAGAGCAGGCCGTTCGGCACCAGCGGCAGTTCGTCGTAGCGGGCCATCAGACCGTTGCTGGAGTCCAGCATCTGGACCTTCGACAGGACCACCATCTGGACGGGGCCGGTGGCCGGCGCGCAGGATGCCAGGTAGCCGACGACCTTGGCCCCCGAGTCGTACTCGAACGTCACACGGTGACTGACCATGTCGCGCAGCTTCTTGTAATCGGGCATCGGCTCTCCGTTTTCAGGGTCTCGGTCGCAGGATCGAACCAGCTTTTCGGGCCACAGACATACGCGTTTGCGCGCGTCGGTTCAAGGATGTCCTGCCGGCATCCCCGGCGCGGTGCCCTGCATGGGACCGCCGCCGCCCAGGTTCTCGTCTTCCTTCTGGACGTCGCTGACCTTCAGCTCGACGCCGCTGCTGCCCACCTTGACGTTGTCCAGCAGACCGAAGAGGTCGCCCTTCTTGTGCGTCATGGGATCGCCGTCCTTGTCGACGCGGACCGTGAGCTGCAGCAGCCCCTCGAAGCTACCGTTCTTGAACATCATGTCCCCCTCGCTCAGCGTGAACGGGATGGGCAGATCGCGGGCCATGAAGCGCTTCACCGCCACCAGCGAGCCCCGGGTTCCCGGGGTGTCGGGCATCCGGCGCGCCGTCAGATAGACGACGTCATTCGCGGTGACGTCCTTCTTCAGGGCGGGGGCCAGCGTGATGCGCCCGGTGATGGTGGCGCCGGTCGCCGCGGCGGGCGCGGCAGCAGCCGGCTGGGCGGGCGCGGCCGCGGGGGCCGGCGCCGGCGGAGGGGCAGGCATCGCGGCGGCGGGGCCGGAGCCGGAGGCGGCGCTGGGCGCCAGGCCCGAGGCCTTGGGTGAGTCGTCTTTCTTCGGGCAGCCACCGAGCGCCAGCAAGCCGGTCGTGAGGGCGATCATGGCGGCGGTCATCGACCCGGTCTTCGACCCGGGTACCAGCCGGCGAGGCAACCGATCTTCTCGCGATGAAGGGGTTCGCAGCATGGCCGCGAACCTAGCACGGGCGCCCACTTTGGGCGTTTATCAAAACCGCGTCGGAAGGTTCTTTTCCCGGAGGGCTTGGTACTATTGAGCGATGCCCGCGTTGCCCTCCGCCATCAAGGCTGGGCCCCTGACGGCCGTCCTGGCTTCACGCACGGCGGTCGGCGCAGGGGTCGTCGATCTCGTGTTCGCCATGCGGGATCCGCCGCACCTGCCCTTCCATGCGGGACAGTTCGTCTCGTTGCACATCGGGAACGACGCGGCCGGCGTGCCGTTGAAGCGCAGCTACTCCATCGCCTCACCCAGCAGCGCCGGCGATCGGCTGCGGTTCATCATCCGCGCCATCCCGGAAGGGACGGCCACCGACTTCCTGTTGAACCTCCCGGTCGGCGCCGAGGTCCGGATGACGGGGCCGCACGGCTTCTTCGTGCTCGACTCCGCGCACCCCGGCGACACGGTGTTCGGGGCCACGGGCACCGGCCTGGCCGCCGTGCTGCCCATGCTGGGCGAGCTGGTGCACCGCCCCATCGAGGGGAGGCGCCTGCTGTTCTGGGGCGCCCGCCACGAATCCGATCTGTTCGCGCGCGCCGAGATCGAGGAGCTGTGCCGCCAGGCCCATGTCGAGCTGCGCATCTGCCTGACCGCCCCGCCCCCTCACTGGGAAGGCGGCCAGGGCCGCATCACCCAGGCCATGGTCGACGTGCTGCCCACCTTGCGCTCCCCGACGTTCTACCTGGTGGGGAACGGGGCCATGATCGTCGACACGAAGAAGGCGCTGGTCGCGCTGGGGGTCGATCGCAAGAAGCAGATCCGCACGGAGGCGTTTTTCGATTGACCGGCGCGCGCCGTCCGCGGTCGGGATCCGCAGGCGGTCTGCGGTCCACAGCGCGACCCGGTCTGCGATTCATCGCCACAGGCGGGGCCCTGGCGCTCCTGTCGGTGTTCGCGCTGCCCCTGCCCGCGTGCGGCGATCTCGGCCCGGCGCCCGCCATCGGGGCGGTGACGCCGGCCGCCGCCTACTCCGACGTGCCGGTGCCGCTGGTGGTGCAGGCGCCGATGTTGCGCGCGGCGCTGGTGGTCGACGTGGGCGGAGACGACGCCCACTACGACGACGGCTCGTTGCACATGGCCCTGGTGGGCGACGATCCGGGGCTGCCCAGCTGGGTCGACCTGGGGCCGATACGGTCCATCCCGGAGCTGCCTGACTCGTCCTTCCTCGCCACCGTCCCCCCCGGTCTCCCCGCCGGGGCTTACGCCCTGCGCGTCACCCCGCCCAACGGCCACTCCGTGCTGCAGCACGGGGCGTTTCAGGAGTTCGGTCCCGACACCGTGCCGCCCCTGGTGGTGGTGGACATGCCGCAGCCAGACGCCACGCTGGGGGTCGGCGACAAGACCACGACCGTCACCGCCAGCCTCCACGTCGACGACGGCGTCGGCCAGCTCATGGCCGTGACCTGGTTCGCGTCGAACAACGCCATGGGCTCGTGTCCCCTGGCGCGCCAGCCTTTCACGGGATCCCTGCCGGGACAGATCAGCTGCCTGGCCAGCTTCCCCATCGCGCCCCTCGACCCCGCGAACGGCCTGGGCGTTCCTTTCTCGTTCAATGTCGTGGCGGTCGACGTGGCCATGAACGTCACGCCGCTGACCGTCGCGCTGACGGTGGCGAACCTGCCCAAGATCGTGTCCTTCGAGCGGAGCTACGGCGCCCTGGCGGGACAGCAGCCGATCACCATCCACGGCGCCTACTTCACGAACGACGCACAGGCCTTCATCGATGAGGACGCCATCGTGGGGTACGCCCCCGACAATCGCGCCGGCGGTGACGTGCGCGACTCGGGCACCATCGTCGGCTTCACCCCGCCGAACGCCCGGCCCCACGACGCGACCGTCTCCGTGACGACCACGGCCGGTGTGGGTGACGGCCCCTGGCCGTTTCGCTACACCGCTCCGCCCAACCCGCGGCTGGTCCAGCCTGCCAGCGGACCGCTCAGCGGGGGCGTGCCGGTGACCATCGCGGGAAACGACCTGCTGGACGGCGTCATCATCTCCTTCGGCAAGACCTACGAGACGTCGGTGCCGCTCGTGGCTCCCTCGTACTTTTCGGACGACAAGGTGTACGGTTGCCTGCCGCCTGGCCAGGCGGGCGTGGTGACCGTCTGGGCGTCGGATCCCGTGACGGGCCTGGGACAGCTGGCCGGCGCGTTCACGTACACCGACGGCGGAGACGCGACGGCATCGCCCACGTGCCTGCCGGCGGACGTCGAATGATCCGGCCACGGCTGCTGGGGAAGCTGACCCTGCTGGCGCTGGGCGTCTCCTTGATCCCCCTCGTCATCGTCGGCTACTCGTCGTACCGCATCGGCCAGCAGGCGGTGCGGGCGGCGGTGGACCAGAGCGAGCTGCAGATCGCCCGCCAGGTGGCGCAGCACGTGTCCTCCGAGCTCGACCATCTGGTCGATACGCTGCGGGTGGACTCTCGCATCCTGGACCTGACCCGCACCGACAACAAAGGCAACGGCGCCCCCACCCGCGAAGGGGTGGCGAAGTTCCTTCAGCTGGTCTACCACCAGAGCAACGCGTTCACGGCGGTGGCGCTGTTCGACGACGGCGCGCGCCTGGTGGGCGAGCCCGCCTACCTGGACAACCCCGAGCGCTACGAGTCGCTGCGCGAGCACGAGCCCATGCACGCGCCCGACGTCGACGCCCTGGTCGAGATGGCACCGGTGGCGGGGGCGCTGGCGCATGGCTGGGCCGTGGGGCCCGTCTTCATCGGCGGCCCGCTGCAGACGCCGCACGTGGTCCTGGCGGTCGCGTTCACCCAGACCGTGGCGGGAGCGCGCCGCATCCTGGCCGCCGAGGTGAGCCTGCGCGGGCTGGTCGCCCACGTCGAGGGGCTGAGCACCGACGACACCGAGGTGAAGCTGGTCGACACGCACGCCCGCCTGATCGGTATGCGCCGCGCATCCGGCAGCGGGGGTCTGCTGGCGCCGCAGGCGACGCCGAACGGGCCGAGCGTCCCCGAGGCGGCGCAAGGGGCGTTGACGGCGGCGCTGCCCACCACCGAGCTGGTCGGTGAGTACGGCACCTATGCCGGCCCCGTGATCGGCGCCTTCGTGCCCACCACGCCCTACCCGTTCGGGATCCTGGTGGAGAAGACGCTGGCGGCGGCGCTGCTTCCCGTCAGCCGCATCCGCATCGCCACCTTGCTGTGGATCGCGGTCTCGGCGCTGGTGGGCGCCATCGCGGCCCGCTTCCTGGCGCGGAGGCTGGCCGATCGGGTGGCGGAGCTCTCGCGGGGTTCGCGCCAGATCGCCACCGGCAACCTGGACGTGAAGCTGGCCATCCACGCCCACGACGAGCTGGGCGACCTGGCGGAGGCGTTCAACGGCATGGCCGTCTCGCTGGACGCTGCCCGCCGGGAGATCCTGCGGCAGAACGACGAGATCCAGGGCTGGAACCAGACGCTCGAGCAACGGGTCCGCGACAAGACGGAGGAGCTGCGCCAGGCGCAAGATCTGTTGCTGCGGTCGCGCAGCCTGGCCGCGCTGGGCGGCCTGGGCTCCGGCGTGGCTCACGAGATCAACAACCCCCTGGCCGGGGTGCTGGGACTGGCGCAATTGCTGCTGGCCGATCTTCCGGGGATCCATCCGGCCCGGGCGCTGGTGAAGGACATCGAGCAACAGGCGCTGCGCATTCGCGGCATCGTGTCGAACCTGCTGCGCTTCGCCCAGCGCGAGGCGGGCGAGGACTTCCAGACCCTGCAGCTGCCGGCCGTGCTGGAGGACGCCATCCAGCTGTGCGGGCCGCGGCAGATGGCCGACGCCGGCGTCGAGGTCGTCCGCCACTTCGACCCCAACCTGCCGGCGGTGCGCGGCAATTCCACGCAGCTGCAGGAAACTTTCATGCAACTGCTGCAAAATGCCCTGAAGGCCATGCCGAACGGAGGCACCCTCACGGTCGAGATCACCGCGCCGGACAGCGCGCTGGTCCGGGTGGCGATCACCGACAGCGGCCGCGGCATCAAGCCCGTGGATCTGCCGCGCGTCTTCGATCCCTTCTTCACCACCAAGGACGACTGGAGCGGCGTGGGGCTGGGGCTGTCCCTGGTCCACAAGACCATCGAGGATCACGGCGGCTCGATCCGCGTGGAGAGCGCCGTCGGAAGAGGGACCACGTTCACGATGACGTTTCCGGCGGACGGGGGCCGCGCTCACCTGGCATGACCGTACCCGTCGCCCCTCCCCCGTCGCCCCCGAGGCGGGCCCCCCGGAGCCGGCTGGTGCTGGCCGGGCTGGGCGGCGTCGCCGTGGCGGGGCTGGCGCTGGCGGCGGCGCGCTTCTCGCGGCCGGTGGGCGGCAAGACGCCGGGACACGCCACGGCGCCCGCGGCTGCTGGCAGCGGGGTGCCGGCGCCGCGCTTCCAGCCGCAGGTGGAGAGCCGCATCTTTCAGGTGGCGGAGACCAGCGGCCGGGTGGAGGTGATGCGCAACGGCGTCTGGACGCTGGTGAACCCGGGGGACGTGTTGACCCAGGACGACGTGGTGCGGACGACTCTGGGCCGCGCCTTGCTGAAGCGAGGCCCCGCCACGGAGATCGAGCTGAGAGATCGGGTGGAGATCCGGCTGGACAGCATCTCGGGCGACAGCGCCAGCGTCGACCTGCGCCGCGGCAAGCTGCTGGCGCACGTGGGACGCATGGGGGACAACGTGGCCATCACCGCCGCGCACACCCGCACCGCGAACCTGGACGCGCAGCCCGCCCGGTTCGTCGTCACCGCCGACGAGCACGACCGCGTCGCCGTCGCCACCACCGAGGGCGCCGCACGCTTCGAGGCGGCCGGCCGCGCCGTCACCGTGACGGCGGGGCACGAGACCCGGGCCGAGCCCGGCGCGCCCCCGCGCGATCCCGAGAAGATCGCCGAGGACGTCTTGCTGACGGTGGCCTGGCCCAGCGGCGAGCGCCACGAGGAGAAGCTGCCCATCACCGGACAGGTCGGCCCGGGCTCCCTGGTGCGCGTGAACGGCGCACCGGCCAGCACGGACCAGGACGGGCACTTCGCGACGTCGATCGCCATGCGCACCGGGCCCAACCCCGTCGAGGTGCAGGTGGAAGACGTCGCCGGGCGGTCGAAGAGCGAGCGCCGGGAGATCAGGAAGATCGCCACCCGTCCCCCCGATCTGACCACCGTCCCTGTGGAGCTGTGGAAGAAATGACCGGCGACCCGAGCGACCCCACGCCCCCCGGACCGGGGACCCCCGACGAGGCCGGCCTGCCCTCTGGTGAGCGCATGCTGGCGCTGGAGGCGGACAATCGCCGGCTGCGCGAGTTGCTGGCGGCGGCGGGCCGACTGGCGGAGTTCGGCCGGTTCGCCGCCAAGATGAACCACGAGCTGAGGCAGCCGCTGTTCGCGATCAAGGGCCTGGCGCAGCTGCTGCTGGATCGCGGGCAAGTGGACCGGGACGAGGTCCTGGACTTCGCGCGGCACATCGTCTCGCAGTCCGAGCGGCTGACGACGCTGGTGAGCGACCTGCGGCACCTGTCGGTGCCGGCGGCGCGCAACGTCGAGCGAAGCACCGCCGTGTCGCCGATCTTGCTGCGCGTGGCGGCGCTGCTGGACTGGCGGTTCAGGAAGGGCGTGACCTTCCGCAGCGAGTTCGCGCCCGACCTGCCCGCCGCCGCGATCGCGCCGGCGGAGCTGGAGCAGATCCTGGTGAACCTGCTGTCGAACGCGCTCGATGCCCTGGCCGGTCGGCCCAACCCCATCATCCAGGTCAGGGTCCGTCCGGCGGATGACGCGTCGGTCCCGTCCATCGAGATCCTGGTCGCCGACAACGGTTCGGGCGTGGCGCGCTCGGCCCGCGATCGGCTGTTCGAGGACTTCTTCACGACGAAGGGGCCCGAGGCAGGCACCGGCCTGGGGCTGGCGGTCAGCCGGGAGATTGCCCGGGCCGGGGGCGGCTCGCTGATTCTGCTCGACGCGCCGGGGAGCTGGCCCGAGCCGGCCGTCACGGTGTTCAAGCTGACGCTCCCCGCCGTGTCGGGCAGCGGTGCCGGTCCCACGCCGTGAGCTGCCGCCAGCGCGTTTGGCGGCGCCGGGCCGCCCTGGTCATCGTGGCAGGCGTCTCGGGCGCGCTGGCCGGCGCGGTCGCCTTTGCCGTGGGACCGGCCGCGCCCGTCCCCGGAGCGGCGGTTGCTCCGGGGGACGGTGCAGGAGGGAAAGCGGCGCCTTCCGCCGGAGGCACCGTCGCGCCGGCGGCGGCCGGCGTTGCGCCTGCCGGTTCGAGCGGCGCCGGCGCGGCCGTGCCGCCCGGCATCGGCGCACGAGCGACGCCGGGGGCCGCGGGCGCCGGTATTCCTGCGGGACCGGCAGCTGGTCCTGCCGGGGGAACGGGGGCCGACGCGGCCGCTGCCACGCCACGCCAGACCGCTGCGCCCCTCTCGGCGCCAGGCGCGGCGGCGTGCAGGCTGTCGCTGACGCCGGAGCGGGCCAGCCTGACGCTGGGCGTGGACAGCGAGGTGCGGGTCGACGCCACGCTGTCCGGATGTGAGTCCGCTGGCGCGCGCCCCGGGCGGCCCCAGGTGACCGTGGGCGTCCTCGAGCCCTTTCAGCCCGCGGCCAGGGCAGGCGCCTTCACCAGCGTCTTTCACGCGCCCCGCGAGCGGTTTCCGCAGGCCGCGCTACTGGCCACCGAGGTCGTCCTCCCTTCCGGAGTACGCCTGCACGCCACCGCGACCATCGCGCTGCCGGCCACCACCACGTTCCCCCTGCGCACCGAGCCGCGGGCCAGCGTCACGCTGGAGGTGGCCGGCCAGTCGTTCGGCCCGGTCACCGCGAGCGCCACTGGAATGGTGGCGATTCCGATCGTCGTGCCGCCAGGAGTCGACCACGGGCGGGCCGTGGCCCTGGGGCGCTTCGGCGGTGAGAAGGACATGCAGGTCAACCTGCAGATTCGCGACTATCCCCGCGTGCTGATCATCGCGCCGGCCGACGCCGAGGCGGGCGCCACGCTGCAGGTGGGCGCCTGGGCCGTGGAGCCGACCGGCGTGGCCGCGGTCCCGGAGGACATCGATCTGCGCGCCTCGCTGGGCACCGTGCGGCGCACCGGCGGCGGACCGGGCGAGGCCCGCTTCGTGGTGACCCTGCCCCGCGACGCCGCCGAGGGGGCCGTGCAGTTGACGGCCTCGACCAGCGACGGCAGCTCCGAACACACCGAGGCGGTGGCGCTGCACCCCGGTCCACCGGCCGTGCTGGCGGTGACCTCCAGCCTGCCTCAGCTGGTGGTGGGCTCCGCCGAGGTGGCCACGGTGGAGATCTCGGCGAGAGATCGCTGGGACAACGACACGTCCGTGTCGGGGGTGACGGTGACCCTGGACGATCGGCCCTTGCCGGTCACGGGGGACGATGAGGCGGTCACGGCGCGCATCCCGGCGCCCACCACCTGGCTCGGGCACGAGAAGACGGTGATCGTCGCCCGGCTGGGGAAGGCCGAGACCCGCCGCGAGCTGCTGGTGACCGGCGGTCCGGCCGCCGGCGTTCACATCAGCGCCTCACGCGACCGCGTGGCGGCGGACGGGCACGCCACCGTCCAGCTGCTGGCCGAGGTGTCGGATCGTCGCGGCACGCCCACCAGCACGTCACGCATCGTGTGGACCACCAGCGACGACGGCATGCTGGTCGCGGAGCCGCCTCCCCGCTTCGGGACCTACGCGGCGCGATTCACGCCCAACCCGGCGCTGCACGATCGAACGGCGGTGATCGACGCCGTCGTCGATCCCGATCTCCGCGCGCGCCAGCGTATCCAGGTCGACACCGCGCCGGCGCCGGTCGCCACGGCGCGCGTCGGCCTGATCTCGAACTTCGGCGGGCTGTTCGGGCAGACGGCCTTTCTCGAGGCGGCGCTGCCTTACCCGGCGCGCCGCGGACCGTTGCGCCTCTTCAGCGTGGGGCTGTCGGTCGGGTACATCCACGGCGAGGCGAACAGCGAGGCCGTGCTCCCGAGCAGATCGACCGTCGTCCAGTCGGAGACATTCCAGACCGAGATGAACCAGCTGCCGCTGCTCGCCTCTCTGCGCATGCACGTGCCCGCCGGCTGGCCGGTGGAGCTGTCCGTGGCGGGCCTGCTCGGCGTCACCTGGATGGTCAGCTCGACCACCGACCTGTCGACCGGCAGCGGCGTCTCCAGCGGCTCGGCGATGGGCTGGGTGCTGGGCCTGGGCACCGACCTGGCGCTGCCGCTCAAGCCGGGCGAGTTCTTGATCGGTGTCCGCTACCTGAACGTCGCGGTGGGCCGTCTGTCGAACGGAGATCGCCTGTCGGGCAATGCCGGTGGCCTGGTGGCGGATCTGGGGTTCCGGCTGCGCCTGTAGCGCCGCCCCGCCGGGCGCTACACTGAAGGGCGTGACCCCTTCGTCGATGAACAGCGGCGCCCCGGCGTCGTTTCAGGTCCACGTCCGCGTGTGCGCCCCGCCGGCCTCGCCGCTGGTGCTGTCGATCCCCCATGCGGGGATCGGCACGGCTGGCTTCGACGCCGCCATGGTGGCGGGGCTGGACGTCCGCAACGACGGCGACCTGTTCGTCGATCGCCTGTACGGCGTGGCCCCCGATGATCCGGCGTCGGCGGGGGTCTGGGCAGGCCCGTACGTCGTCGCCGGCCTGTCGCGCTTCGTGTGCGACATGAACCGCGATCCCGACGACGTCTCGCCACAGGCCGTGCCCGAGCACCCGGCGCCGCGCAACGCGGATGGGCGCGGCTTCATCTGGGCGGTCACCACGGAGGGGAAGCCCACCATGTCTCGACCGTTGACGCTGGCCGAGTGGCAAGCGCGCCGCGACGTGCATGCCGCCTATCATGGCGCCATCCGCGAGGCCCTGGACCGGGCCCGCGCCCGCTTCGGCTTCGCGGTGTTGCTGGACGGCCACTCCATGCCGTCGGTCGGCCGCACCGGCCACAAGGATCCGGGGCGCCCGCGCGCCGACGTGGTCCCGGGCGACCGCGACGGCACCAGCTGTTCCCCGGCCCTGTCCCGCCTGGTGGAGGCGCATTTCAGGTCAGCCGGCTACACGGTGGCCTTCAACGAACCGTACAAGGGCGGCTTCATCACCGCGCACCACGGCCGCCCCCACGATCACGTCCACGCCATCCAGATTGAGCTGCGCCGCGACCTGTACATGGACGAGGCGAACTTCACGATGCTGCCGGAACGCGCGGCGCGCCTGCAGCAAACGCTGCGCGCGCTGCTGGCGTCGCTCGACGCCTTCCGGCCGGGCTGAGGTCGCGAGCGATCGGCCCAGCCCCAGAGCGACCCATCGCCCTAGGGAGGGCCGCCGCCCGCCGGCGCTTAGCCGATGTAGCCCTTCTTGGTCAGGTACTCGGCCACCAGGATGGCGCCCTTGGCGGCGCCCATGCGGGTGTTGTGCGAGACCAGCATGTACTTCACGCCGCCGAGCACGGTGTCCTCGCGCAGGCGGCCCACGACGGTCGACATGCCGCCCTCGGCGTCCCGGTCCAGGCGGACCTGCGGCCGGAAGGGGTCCTCGGTGTACGACACCAGCTGCTTCGGGGCCGACGGCAGGCCCAGCGCCTGCAGATCCTTGCCCAGCTCGCGCCACGTCGCCTTCACCTCGTCCAGGCTGGCCTTGCGCTTCAGCTCGACGAACACCGACTCGGTGTGGCCTTCCAGCACGTTCACGCGCGTGCAGGTGCAGGAGACCTTCATGTCCGCCAGCGTGATGCCGCTGGGGCCGATCTTGCCCAGGATCTTCAGGGTCTCCTTCTCGACCTTCTCTTCTTCCTTCGGGATGTAAGGAATGATGTTGTCGAGGATGTCCATGGCGGAGACGCCCGGGCTGCGGCCGGCGCCGGACAGCGCCTGCATCGAGGTCATGATGACCTTGCCCACGCCGAAGGCGACGTCCAGCGGACGCAGCGTCATGGCCAGGCCGACGGTGGTGCAGTTCGGGCCCGGGCTGATGAAGCCCTTCCAGCCCCGGTTCTTCCGCTGGATGTCGATCAGCGCGGCGTGGTCCCAGTTGACGCCGGGAAGGAACACCGGCACGTCGTTCTCGTAGCGGTAGGCGCTGGCCGTGGAGATCACGGCGATGTCCTTCGCGAAGCGTGGCTCCAGCTCCTTGGCCACGTCGGCCTCGACCGCCGAGAACACCAGCTTGATGCCGTCGCTGGTCATGCTGGCCGAATCCTCGACGGTGATGTCGCCGATCTGCGGATCGAGCGGCTCGCTGCACAGCCAGCGGGAGGCGCCCTTCTCGTCGCGCAACGCCGCGCTGAGCTTCTTCCCGGCGGACCGGCTGGAAGCGGCAAGCTTCTTCACCTCGAGCATGGGGTGACCAGCGAGAGAAGCCAGAAATTGCTGACCGGCCAGGCCGGTCGCGCCAACGACAGCGACGGGAATGCGGGAAGACATGATCTGTTGGGAACCTCCGGGCAGGGATCTATGCGGTACCGTGCCCGAAAAGGCAAATCCAGCGCGGCTAGGCCAGGCGCCGTTGCCGCGCCGCTTCGTAGAGCGCGATGGCGCCCGCCACGGAGGCGTTCAGGGAGGCGATCGTTCCGCGCTGCGGGATGTGAAACAGGCCGTCGCAGCGGCGGCTGACCGCCTCGCGCATGCCGGCGCCCTCGGCGCCCACGACGATGGCCACGTCCTCGCGGAAGTCGACCCGATCGACCGGGGGCGCGTTGGGGGCCGCCGCCGCGCCCCACACCCGCAGGCCGCGCTCGCGCAGGGCGTCCATGGTCTTCAGCAGGTTGGCCACCTCGGCGATGCGCATGCGCTCGGTGGCGCCGGCGGACGCCTTCACCACGGTGCCCGTCACCGGGGCGGCGTGGCGGCTGGCCACCACCACCCCGTGGGCGCCCAGCACCTCGGCGCTGCGCACCAGCGCCCCGAAGTTGTGCGGATCCGTGATGCCGTCCAGCAGCAACAGCAGCAGGCGCTCGCTGGCGGCGCTGGCCGCCTGGATCATCTCGGCCAGCGACGAGTAGCGGTAGGCGCCCACCAGCGCCACCAGCCCCTGATGCGCGGGCGCCTTGGCCAGCTCGGCCACCACCTGGCGGGGGCGCAGCTCCACCGCCACGGCGCGGTCGCGCGCCAGGCGCACCACCGCGTCCAGTTCGACGGACCGTGCCCCCTCGGCCACGTACAGCACGGACACGTCTCTCGGCCGCGCGCGCAGCAGCTCCTCGACGGGATGAATGCCGAAGATGACGCGCCCGTCGGCGCCGGCGGGTTCGCGATGGTCGGCGCTCACGCCGCGGCGGCCGCCGTCTCGACCTCGGCCACCAGCGCCTGGAAGGTGCGCACCGGCTCGGCCGCGTCGCGGATGGGCCGGCCTACCACGATGTAGTCCGCGCCGTGGGTGATGGCCTGTCCGGCCGTGGCCACCCGCTTCTGATCGCCGTGCGCGGCGCCCTCGCCCGACGAAGGACGGATGCCCGGCACCACCAGCAGCAGATCGCGCGACGCCTCGCGGGCGCCGTCGATCTCGTGCGGCGAGCAGACCAGCCCGGCGATGCCGGCGCGCGCCGCCACCCGGGCCCGCGCCCGGACGGTGTCCTTCACCGACAGCTCGATGCCGTCGGCGCGCAGGTCCTCCTCCAGCAAGCTGGTCAGCACGGTGACGCCCAGGATCTTGGGACGTCCCGAGGCGGCCTCGGCCGCCCGGCGCAACATCTCGTAACCCCCGGAGGTGTGCACGGTCAGGAAGTCCGCCTCGATGCGCTGGGCGGCGGCCACGGTGCGCGCCACCGTCTCGGGGATGTCGTGCAGCTTCAGGTCCAGGAACAGGCGGCCGCCCCGCTTGCGCACCGCCTCGACGGCCCGCTCGCCCTCGGCGACGAACAGCTCGAGCCCGATCTTGTAAAAGGCGGGCTGACCCTCCAGGCGATCGAGGGTCTGTCCCAGCGTCTTCAGATCGGGAACGTCGAGCGCGACGATGACGCGCTCGCGCGCGGGGATCTTGTGGGCTGCGTGGCTCATGATGGCTCCCTCGATTTGGAAAACGACCCGCGAGGATTCTTGGGATATCCCCGCTCCCGCTCCGTCGGGAAAAGCCCGACTGAACGCGGGCGATTGTAGCCGACTTACCGCCGCTCGGCCTTGACCCGGGCGACGACGGCGGCGACCGCCTCGTCCAGCTTGATCTTCTGCACCTCGGGCGAGCGGCGGGCCTTCACCTCGACCACCCCCTCGGCCAGCCCCTTCTTGCCCACCGCCAGGCGCCAGGGGATGCCGATCAGGTCCGCGTCCTTGAACTTCACGCCGGGCCGCTCGGGCCGGTCGTCGTAAAGCACCTCGACGCCCGCGGCCTCCAGCTCGGCGTACAGGCGATCGCAAACCGCCGTCAGCGCGGGATCGTCCCCCTGCAACGACAGCAGCGTGACCTCGTAGGGCGCGATCGGCAGCGGCCAGACGATGCCGTCCTTGTCGTGGTTCTGCTCGATGGCGGCGGCGGCAATGCGGGTGACGCCGATGCCGTAGCAGCCCATCACCATCGGCTTCTCGTGCCCGTCCGAGTCGAGGAACGTCGCCTTCATCGGCTCGGAGTACTTGCGGTCGAGGAAGAACACCTGCCCCACCTCGACGCCCCGGTGGGCCTGCAGCTTCCCCTCGGCGCAGCGCGGGCAGGGATCGCCGGGGGCCGCCTGGCGCAGATCGCCGAAGGTGGCGGTGAAATCGCGGGTCAGGTTCACGCCCCGGTAATGGACGTCCGCCTCGTTGGCCCCCACCACGAAGTCCGCCAGGCCCCGCACCTCGAAGTCGGCGTAGACGGCCGCCTTCAGGCCCACCGGACCGGCGAACCCGACCGGTGCGCCGGTCACCTCGCGCACGGCCGCCTCCGAGGCCATGATGACCTCGCCCGCGCCCAGCATCTTCTTCAGCTTGATCTCGTTGACGGTCCGATCGCCCCGCACCAGCGCCGCCACCGGCTTGCCGTCGGCCAGGTAGATCAGCGTCTTCACGAAGCGCGTGGGCGGCAGCTTCAGGAACGCCGAGACGTCCTCGATGCTGCCCTTCCCCGGCGTCGCCACCTTGGCCAGCGCCTCGGTGGCGGGCGGCAGCGGGGCCTTGTCGAGGTCGCCCAGGCGGTTGTCCGCCTGCTCGACGTTCGCGGCGTAGTTGCACTTGTCGCAGGCCACCAGCACGTCCTCGCCCGTCTCGGTCAGCACCTGGAACTCGTGCGACATCGAGCCGCCGATGGCGCCTGTGTCGGCCTCGACGGCGCGGAAGGCCAGCCCGCAGCGGGTGAAGATCTTCTCGTACGCGCCGTACATGACGTGGTACTCGCGCTCGGCGTCCTTCTGGTCGACGTGGAACGAGTACGCGTCCTTCATGATGAACTCGCGCCCCCGCATCAGGCCGGCGCGGGGCCGCAGCTCGTCCCGGAACTTGGTCTGGATCTGGTACAGGTTCAGCGGCAGCTGGCGGTAGCTGCGGACGTCGCCGCGCACCAGATCGACGATGACCTCTTCGTGGGTGGGGCCGATCACGAAGTCGCCCCCCTTGCGGTCCTTGAAGCGCAGCAGCTGCGCGCCGTACTTGTCCCAGCGGCCGGACTCTTGCCACAGCTCGGCGGGGATCACCGCGGGCAGGAACACCTCGCTGGCGCCCGCCCGATCCATCTCCTCGCGGATGATGCGTTCGATCTTCTTGATGACCCGCCACCCGAGCGGCAGGAACGAGTAGACCCCCGCCGCCACCTTCCGCAGATAACCGCCGCGCACCATGAACACATGAGAGGGCACTTCCGCCTCGGCCGGCGCTTCCTTCAGCGTGGGGACGAGCGTTTTCGAGAGACGCATGGCCCGGGTCATATCACGCGCGCAATGCCCGCGGCTACGCGATCGCGCCCGTCCGGGCAGGCGTTGCGAGGCTCCCCCCCCTCGAAGGGGCCGCGGACGAACCGATCAGAAGCTCACTTGGCCAGGTGGATGTCGTCGCCGTCGACCTGATAGACCAGCGGGCTGTCCACCCGCCCGTGGTCGGGCCCGAACGTGACGTTGCCGGTCAGCCCGTGCAGCACGGGCATGTTCGCCGTGCCCAGGGCCTTGACCAGATCGCCGCGCGTGCGTGCGCCCTGCCGGATGGCGGTCTGGAAGGCGACCACCGCATCGTAGGCGTAGGCCTCCGTGGCGTGGGGATCGCGCCCGTACGCCGCGCGGTAGCCGTCGGCGAAGGCGCGTGCGTGCGGCTCGCTGTCGTCCGCGTAGAAGCCGGGGCACAGCAAGGCGCCCTGCACGTAGCGGCCGGCGTTGGCCAGCAGCTTGTGCGACAGGTCGTTGGCGGTGGACAGCAGCAGGATGGGCTTCGCCTTGGCGCCGCCCTTGCCGTTCACGTCCTTGCCCCTGCCCTTGCTCGATTCGGCCGCGCGCTTCGCGGCCTCCGCTGACCAGGGCTGCGGCCACAGGTCTGCCACCGCCAGCGCGGGCGCGATCAGCGCCAGCCGGTCGGCCGAATCGGGCACGAACACCGCATCGAACGGGGTCTTCTTCAGGCTGCCGATGGGTCCGGCGAAAGAGGTCGCCCCGGTCACGTACGTCGCCTCGGCCACCACGGTTCCGCCCGCGGCGATGACGGCCTTGCGAAACGCCTCGCGCAGGCGCTTGGCGGTCGTGCTGTCGGGGCCCAGCAGCGCGAACCGGCGCGCGCCGGCCTTCAAAGCTTGGCGGGCCAGCGCCGTGGCCCGCATGTCGGGGGCGTGGATCATCTGGAAGGCCGTGGTCAGCGCGCCCGGCGCTGCGTCCTCCAGCGCCAGCACGGGGATGCCGTCCTCGCTCGCCTGCGTGATGGCGGCCGGTCCGGCCTTGGGGCTGGCGGCGCCCACGATGCCGATCACCGCCTCGCCGCGGGTCAACTCGGCCACGCCCCGCGCCGCGCGCTCCGCATCGGTGGCGGTGTCGCGCAGGATCAGCTGGGTCGTTCCGCCGTTCCCCGCCACGCCCGCGGCCGGCGTCCCCGCGGCCAGCATGGCGGCGCGCAACGCCGCCTCGCCGACCACCTGGAATTTGCCGGACAGCGGCAGGGCCAGCCCCAGCCGCGTCGGATCGCCGGGGCCGACCGGCGAGCCCGCGGCGTCGAAGCCCAGCGAATGCCGGGCGCTGTTCGTCTCGGTGTCGACGAAGGCGGCGCCGGCTGGATCGCCCTTGTCCCGCAGGTGCGCGGCCGCCCGGCCTCCCAGCACGGCGCGCGTCAGGCCGCCCGGGGCGGCCGCGCCCCAGGCGCGCCAGGCCGCCTCGGGCGAGAGCCGCCCGGCCAGCTCGGTGGCGCGGCGGCGGGCCCAGGCCTTCTCCGCATCGCGGGCCGCGTGATAGTAGCCCTCCCAGAGCTCCAGCCCCTCGGCGGGGTCCGCCGGTCCGGTGGCCTCCGCCAGCGCGCCCCGCAGCTCGATCGCGGCGTCGTCTCCAGCGGCCGGCGGCGGCGCCCCCTTGGGTACGAACGGCGACAGCAGCTCGCGGGCGCGCGCCGGGTTGCCCAGACGCAGCTCGGCGAAGCCCAGGTAGTAGCGGGCGCCGCTGCCCGCGTCGCCAGGCAGGCCGGCCGCCGCCTGGGAGAGCAACCGCTTGGCGGCGACGGCGTCACCGCGCGCCAGCGCCAGCCGTCCCAGCATCGCATCCGCCGCCGGGCGGTTCGCGTTCGAGGGATGCTGGGCCAGAAAAGCCTCCAGCGCCGCCTGCGCGCCCTCGCGGTCGCCCTTGTCGAACTTCGCCCGCGCCGCCGCGAAGTCGGCGTCGCCGCCGCGATCGACGGCGTTCGCGCCCAGCGTCGCGACGCCGGTGTCCGAGGTGGTGACGTTCGCGGCGCCGCCGCTGCTGGCGGGCGGCCCCGACGTGAACGGAGGCGGCTGGGTCGCCGGGCCCTGCGGGCCGCCCTGACCACTCGCCGAGGTCGAGGCGCAGGCCGCCAGCAGCCAGCAGCCGTTCACCAGGGCGCGCAGCGTCCTTTTCATGGGGCGTTTCTACGGCCATTCGCCGTCCTTGTCGCCTTTCCGCGCGGCGGGGATGCGGCAGACCAGGCGGCCCCGGCGGCTCCTGCCGCCAGCAGCTTGCGCAGCAGCGAGGACACGGCCAGATCTTTCAGCTGGGCGGGGCTCGCCCAGCGGACATCGTCGTTCGGAGACCGCTCATCGGGCGGACCGTCGGCCGGCGTCAGCCCGTCGACGTCGTAGACCTCCGCCACCAGCTCGCGGTGGGTGAAGACGTGTCGGACCTCTCCCGCCAGGCTGGCGCGCATGGTGCGCCCGGTGGTGCCCAGGACGTCGGCCACGGCGTCACGGGCCAGGGCCGCGCCATCCACCGGCGCCCGCCCCGCCCGTTCCGCCGTGGGCAACGTCCATGTGCCCGCCAGCAGTCCCCGGCCCCGCCGGATCAGCAGCACGCGGCCGGCGTGCTGCACGCGCGCGCAGACCGCGCTGATGGGCCGCTTGGGCCTGGGCGGCGACTTGACGGGCAGGTCGGCGGCGATGCCCAGGCGCCGCGCCTGACAGCCCTCTGCCACCGGGCACGCGTGGCAGTCGGGCGTGCGCGGGGTGCAGATCGTCGCGCCCAGCTCCATCACCGCTTCCATGAATGCGCCGGGGCGGCGGGCGGGGACCATCTCCTGGCCCAGGGCGCGCAGGCGGACGCGCGTGGCCGGAAGATCGATGGCGTCGCCCACGGCGCGCAGCCGGGCCACCACGCGTGCCGCGTTCCCATCCAGGGCGAACGTGCGCTGCCCGAAGGCGATGGAGGCGATCGCCGCCGCCGTGTACGGACCGACGCCGGGCAGCGCCCGCAGGGCCTCCTCGTCCGCGGGCAGCACGCCGCCGTGGCGCTGCAGCACCGCCGCGGCGGCCCGGTGAAGGTTGCGGGCTCGACTGTAGTAGCCGAGGCCGGACCACGCCGCGAGCACCTGATCTTCGGTCGCGGCAGCCAGCGCCGCGACGTCGGGGAACCGCGCCAGAAACGCCTCGAAGTACGGGATCACGGTGGCCACCACCGTCTGCTGCAGCATGAACTCGGACACCAGGGTGCGATAGGGGCTGGGCGAGCGCCGCCACGGCAGCGGACGGGCGTGGCGGTCGAACCAGGCCAGCAGCGGCGGCGCGATGGCGCCCGCCGGGGGCGGGGCGGCCCCGGGTGCGGCGGGCTTCACCGGAAGGCCACCACCACCGCCGTCAGGATCAGCGCGAACGACGCCAGGTACTTCAGCTGGAAACCTTCTCCCAGCCACACGGCCGCGAACACCATGAACACGATCAGGGTGATCGCTTCCTGCATGACCTTCAGCTGGTACGCCGAAAGCGCCTTGTAACCGACGCGATTCGCCGGGACCTGCAGGCAGTACTCGAAGAACGCGATGCCCCAGCTCGCCACGATGGCGACGATCAGCGGCGCCTTCTTGAACCTGAGGTGGCCGTACCAGGCAACCGTCATGAACACGTTCGAGCACAGCAGCAACAGGGCGGCTTTCAGGCGATCATCCATGGTGCCCTTGGTGTACAACAACGGCGTGGCATTCGTCTCCCGCGGCGCCAAGACCGCCGAAGATCCCGTCGTCGCCATCGAACGGGGCGAGGTCGCGCCGATCTACTGCCTGTACGGGGCCGAGCGCTACCAGGTGGACCGCTGCCTGGCGGCCTTGCGGGAAGCGGTCCTGGGCGGCAAGGCGGCCGCCTTCGCGGCGTTCAACCACGACGTGTTCGACCTGAAGGAGACCTCGCTGGCGGCCGTGGTGGATAGCGCGCGCACCCTGCCCATGATGGCGGAGAGACGGCTGGTGGTGGGCAAAGGGATCGACGGGGTTAAGGCGGACGACCTGGCGCCCCTGGCTGCCTACGCGGGCGATCCCAACCCCTCCACCTGCCTGGTGCTGGTGGGCGAGAAGGTGGACACCCGCTTCAAGGCCTTCCAGGTGCTGCGCAAGGCCGGCTACCTGCACGAGTTCACGGCCCTGCGCGACCGCGAGGTGGTCGGCTGGGTGGTGAAGGAGGCCCGCACCCGCAAGCTGGCCATCAGCCCGGACGCCGCCTCGGCCCTGGCCGAGTCGGCCGGCCCCGAGATGGCCCGCCTGGCCGGCGCGCTGGAGCAGCTGGCGCTTTACGTGGGCGACCGGGCGTCGATCACCATCGCCGACGTGGAGGCGCTGATCCCCGAGACACGCCAGCGCAGCGTGTTCGAGCTGACCAAGGCCATCGGCGAGGGCGACGTGGGGCGCGCTCTGCGCATCCTGACCAACATGTTCCGCAACCGCGAGCCGGCGCTGCGCGTGCAGTTCATGCTGGCCCGGCAGCTGCGGCAGATCTGGCGGGCCAAGGAGCTGCTGGCCGAGGACGCGAGCCGCGAGGAGATCGCGAGCGCCATCGGCGTGCCGCCCTTCTTCCTGGACGACTTCCTGGTCCCCGCCCGGCGCATGTCGCGGCAGGCCCTGGCCCGCGGCTTCGAGCGGCTGTACCAGGCCGACAAGGCGCTGAAGTCCTCGCGCATCGACGGCGAGATCCTGCTCTCCCGTCTGGTCGAGCAGCTGGCGGTCGATGCGCAAGGCAGACCAGGCCGCCCCAGGGCAGCCTGATCCGATGCGGCGCGGGCGATCTGCCCGGCGGGCTTACTTGACGGTGCCGACGGCGACGGTCAGGCGCGACACCTGACGGGACGCCGTGCCGCTCTTGATCGTCCCGCGCGAGGCGGCGCGATCGATGAGCGGAATCGCCTCGGTCAGCGCGGCCTTCGCGCCGGCGGCGTCCTTGCGGCCGATGGCGGCGCGGACCTTCTTCACGGCGGTGCGCATGGCGCTCTTGCGGGCCTGGTTGCGGGCCTCGTGCGTGATGCGCTGGCGATTCTTCTTCTGGGATGACTTGATGTTAGCCACTTCGGACATTCTCCTTCAGGCGGAAAAGCAGGGGCCGCATCATGCGGACCACCCCGCACAATGTCAAGCAAGACGGGTCGGCGGGAGGCCGCGGCGCGTTTTGCGACCGCGGCGCCATCGACTCCCGCGCCGGGGCCCGCCGCCCCGGACGGGATTAATCGGTCAATCGAGGCCGATCCGCTCCAGCCCTTCCTCGTCCAGCCCGAAGAAGTGCCCCGCCTCGTGCAGCAAGGTGATGCGGATCTCGTCACGCAGGTCGTCCTCGTCCGCGGCCACCCGGTCCAGGTTCTGGCGGAACAGCACGATCTCCGTCACTCCAGGCACGTCGGACGTGCTGCCCGCCTCGCCGTGGGGGGAGCCGTTGAAGAGGCCCAGGACGCGCGGATCCATGCCCGCCTCGACGTCGGCCTGCGCCGGACGATCCGCCACCACAATGGGCACGTTGCCCAGCAGCTCGCGGAACTGTTCCGGCATCTCTTGCAGCGTCTCCTCCGCCACCTCGATCAGCGCCTCCTCGGTCAGGTGCTCGTGGCCGTGGTCGTCATCCCCGGAGCCCTCGCTGTCGCCGGCGTCATGGTGGTGATGATGGTGGGCGTGCTCCTCCGCCTCGGCCACGTCCAGCTCGCGCGTCTTCGTCCAGGCGGCGCGCTTGCGCTCCTCGTCGCCCGTCGCCTCGGCCGCCACGCCCAGGTAGTACCAGGCGTCTGCCTCGTCGGGGGACGCCTTCACCAGCGTCTCCAGGCGGGCGCGCGCGTCGCTGGCGTTCCCGGCCTCCAGCAGCAGCTGCGCCAGGTCCAGCGTCATGGCCACGTCCTCGAGGACGGTGTCGGCGGGCGGCAGCCCCTTCAACGTCTTCCGCGCTTCGGCGGGGCGCTCCAGGCTCAGCTCGATGGCCGCCTTGGTGCTGATCGCCGCCAGGTACTCTTCCTCTTCCTCGGCCAGGTCCAGGGCCCGGTCGGCGTGCTTCAGCGCCGCTTCCAGATCGTCGCCGTCGTCCAGCAGCATCTCGGCCATCCACAGCTCGGGCGTGGCGAAGTCCGGCTCGGCCTTCGCCGCCTCGGCCAGCGTCGCCAGCGCCGCCTCGCGGTCGCCCTCCTCGCGCTCGCAGGCCGCTTTCAGCATCAACGCCTCCACGCGCAGGGGGCCGTCAGCCGGATAGCTGGTCGCGGCGGTGCGGGCCGCCTCGATGTCGCCGCTCTCCAGCGCCTCCCAGCCTGCCGTCAGGGCGGGGTCCATTTCCTCTTCGTCGTCTCGCTCGTCTTCGTTGGTCGTCATGTTTCAGCTCGCGCGACTTCTAGCAGATCGGCGCCGTTCGGCGAGCGAACAGTTGACGCGCCCGGCAACGGGTCCTGGTCACGCCCCTCTTCACTTCGTGCCCCATGCGCCGCCCGGTGACATCCCTGGGCTCAGTCGATGGCAGCGGCCAGCGGGAGCGAAGGGCGACGCCGGACTCAGTCCCTGAATCGTTGGCGTTCCTCGGGGACCAGCAGCGCGGCCAGCGAATCGGCGACATAGGCGGCGCCGACCTCCACGGTGCGCCGCGCCCCTTCGGGCGCCCCCACCGTCGGCGCCACCTCGACCAGATCGGCGCCGATCAGCGTCGTGTCATCGCCCAGGCGCCGGATCAGCTGCCGCATGAACGCCACCGATAGCCCGCCCCCCTCGGGCGCGCCGGTGGCCGGCGCCGCCCCGGCGTCCGTGCCATCGATGTCGTTCGACAGATAGACACCCTCGACGCCCAGCCCGCGCAGGTGCGCCACGATGTCGTCGATGGCGCCGGCTTCGCCGCGCGCCGCGATGTCGTCGGCCCAGAACTGTTTCACGTCCAGCGTCGACTCCCAGTGCGCGCACGGCTTGCCGGACGCGCGCACGCCCACCTGCACCAGCCGCTGGGCTCGCCCGATGGCCTCGTTCGCGTGGTACGCCCAGGTGGCGAAGCAGTACTTCACGCCCAGGCGATGCGGCAGCAGATCCGTGTGGGCGTCCGGGTGCACGATCGCGAACGGCCGTCGGCGACTGGCCGCCAGCGCCGCCACGACCGGCCAGGTGATCGAGTGATCGCCGCCGAGCGTGAAGATCTTCAGCGCCGGGTTCAGCGCGAGCAGCCGCGTGACCACCTCCTGCGCCGCCGACAACGGCGAGACCGGCAGCCGTGCCCGGACCGCGGGGTCGAGCTGTGGGTAGATGGCGTCGCGGGTGGCCTGCAGCTGCGCCTGAGACAGCATCTCGTCGTGCAGCAATTGCGGCACGACGAACACGTCCCCCACGTCGACGATCCCGGTGCGCGCCGCCCGCTCGGGAAAATCCGGCATGAGGTCGAGCAGCGCCGAACGCAGCGCGCCCGGGCCGAACGCCGCGCCCCGCACCAGGCCCGCCCCCGTGTCGGAGGGCACCGCCAGAATCGCCACCCGCGCGTTCGTGAGGCGGGCCAGGGCCTCCCGCCAGCGGCCCTGCACTGTGACCTCGTCGGCAGCGCCGTACAGCCGCTGCTGCAGCGCTCTCTGCTCGACGCGTCCCGTACTCACCGTGTGAATGCCGCCTCCCGCTGGTCGAAGCAGCGCCGCTAGCATCTCGAGATCGGTCATCGGCTTCGCTCCGTGGCACCTGCTGCCGAAGGTATCGAACGTCCGCTCAGCTTCACAGCGACGTCACCCCTGTTCCTGAGACTATACCCGCGCCGTCTGGTGCGCCTCCAGCCGAAGACGCCATGAATGAGCGCGCCGCGAACGCGGCGGCGCACGATGTCGCGTCGGCGTATCGAGCGGCCGCGATCGCGGTGAACGCCGGAAACAGCGCCTCGTGAAGCGGACGGATGGCTTTCCGAGTCCGCTGCAAATGATTCTCCCCTCGCGAACGGCCGCGTCGTGGTGCGCGCTGGCACGGGCCCCACATCCGGCGCTCGACCGTGGCCGCTTCGCCCGGCAGACCTCGCCGTCCCGCATCTGTGCTTCCCTCCGTCCGGCTACCGGACACTCCGGGAGCGAGCCCAGCGCGCGCGCCGCTGGCCGAGGCACGCACGCGCGTCCGACATCCGGACAACTGTGCACCGCTCGTGCACAACGTGCGACGGAAGGCGACGCGTGCTCGGCGGTGGTAAACGCGATTACACGGATTCAGCGGTAAATCGTGCAGTTTTCGAGCACGTTTCGGCGATTCGATCGACGAATGTGTGTGGGTGTCGAAACCGCGCTTTCCGCTTGTCGGTTCGCGTGGGCTAGATTTCTTTTTTGCGGAAGCTGTCCACGTTGATCTTGTAGCGCTTGGCCCAGCGGTAGACGAGCGCGGGCTTGCGATCGAGCTCACGCGCCACGCGCATCATGTTGCCCTCGAAGCGACGGATCACGTCCTCCAGCTCGATCGCGCTCGGCGGCGGGCGCATGGCGCGGCCCACGGGCGAGGCGCGGATCCGGCGCGGGGTCGCCGCGATCGCTTGCGGCAGGTGCTCCGGCAAGATCTTCGGTGACTCGCGCGACAAGGCCTCCGCCGTGGTGAGCACCTTCTGCAGCTCGCGCACGTTCCCCGGCCAGGCATGCAGCGCCAGCGCCTGGAAGGCTTGCTGATCGAACGGCTTCACGCGATCGCCCAGGAAGAAGCCGATCAGCGCGCCAAGATCCTCCAGCCGATCACGCAACGGCGGAATGCGGATCGGCTCCGCGCCGAGGCGCGCCGCCAGATCCTGGCGCAGGCCGCCCTGCCCCGACTGCGGCGCGGAGGTGCGGCTGGTGGCCGCCACGATGCGCACGTCGACGCGCTTGGCCCGCGTGCCGCCGAGCGGCGTCAGCATGCGATCCTGCGTGAAGCGCAGCAGCTTCGTCTGCAGCTCGGGCGCCATGTCGCCGATCTCGTCGAGGAACAGCGTGCCGCCCTCGGCCTCCTCGATGATGCCGGTCTTCGACGCGTTCGCCTGGCTGTGCGCGCCGCGGAGATAGCCGAAGAGCTCGCTCTCCACCAGCTCGCGCGGCACGGCCGCGCAGTTGATGGCGACCAGCTTTCCCTGCCGGCCACTCAACCGATGTATCGCGTGCGCGTACACCTCTTTCCCGGCGCCCGTCTCGCCCGTCAGCAAGATCTCGCCGTCGGTGGGGGCCAGCTTCTTCAGCATCGAGCACAGCATGGCCAGCGCCGGGTTGCAGGTGGGAACGGGCGCCACCGGATCACGCAGCTCTTCCGCGATGGCGGCCCGCTCCGCGTCGGTGAGGACGTGGAAGATCGCGACCTGGCTGCCCACGAAGATCATGGAGCCGTCGCGCAGCTTCAGGCGCGGCTGTGCCGAGACCGCGTCGACCACGCTGCCGTTGCGGCTCTCCAGGTCGCAAAGCTCCCATGACCCCTCGACCTCCGAAATTTCGGCGTGCTCGCTCGAAAGCAGACGGTCGGGCACCACCCAGGTTCGCAGGTCGGGCTCCATCTCGTCGGGAGGATGTCGTCCGATGAAGAGGCGCTGGTCGAATTCGACCACCCTCGAGCACGACGGCGGCACTGCGTTGTCGGCGCCGCCGACCCACACCAAGACGGGGTGCGTCGAGGCCCCCGACGGCCGACCCATCCCCGGCACCATCGTGACGCTGTCCCGGGCTCTTCCACTCTGCGACGACGACTGCGGCAACTCTAAGAAATCCTTTGTAAATTCAGAACTTGTGTAAGTGAGCCGCAGGTTTCGAAGCTCCTGCTGTTGCGGTTCACTTCGTGAGGTAAGTATCGCATAGATCCGGGCTTGTTCGGCTGGTCCGGCCGTTGCTGAATCGCCCCCCGAAAGGACGGGACGTTCCCGTCCACTTATCGCTTTCAGGGGGAATTCACATGCTCAAGAAAATCGCTCTCGTCGGGTTCTTTGCCTTCGTCTCCACCGTTTCGGCAAGCAAGGCAAACGTCACCGGGACCAAGTCGTCGGGGACCGTCGTCTCGGTGGGGGCACCCGTCGCGCGGGGCCTCTGCTACATGTACATGTGCCACTAAGGAGTGCGGGCCGCGGTGATGGACAGCGTCGCTGTAGGCTGTCCACCGCGGGGCCATGCCGGGCGCGTGACGATGGCGGCGACGTAGTCGTACCGGGTCACGACGCGGCCCGAGAGACGGTCCGTGGCGAGCGCAGAGACGGCGGGAGGGAGCGCACACCCCTCCTTGCCGGAGGGCGCGGTCGTCTCTCGCCGCCCCGTGCGGACACCCGTGGTCACGTCGACCTCCGCCCAGGTGACGCTGGATTCGGACACATTCTGCGCCGTCCAGAGCAGCGAATCGCTGGTCCAGAAGGCAGGGCACGTTGCCCCGGTCGGGCCGAGGTCACGTTGCTCTTCCGGGTGATTGCGCGAGAAGACGCGCAATCGGGACGTGTTCATAGCCGTGGTGTAGGCGATCTGGCCCCCCGACGGACTGGCCGTAGGAAAACCGGGAACCAGGGGATCCCGGTGCAGCGGTTTGCACTGGTCCTGCGCGCTGTCGCACTCGACGATCGTGGAGCGATCGAGCGCGACGTAGAGCCACTTGCCGGGCTCGGGCAGGAAGGTCGCCGTCACGTCGGATGGACCGGAGGTGACCTGTCGTTCCTTGCCGTCGGCGGCGCGCAAGAAGATGACCCGACGGCCGTCGGCCAGTTGCCGCTGAAAGAGCAGCTCGCGGTCACGTGAATACGTTCCGTGCGCGGACACGCCGTCGTCCGTGATGCGTTTCAGTCCGCTGTCGGTCTGCAGCCACAGATCGCTGCGAAGCCGGGAGATGGCGAAGGTCACGTCCGCGCCGCTGTCGGTGACGATCCCTCGCAGGTCGGCCGAGGAATACGCTGCGCGGACCGCCGAACCGGGGGGGTGCACCGGCGACAGGTCGATGGACGCGATCTGCAGGGCGCCGCCGTTCCCTTCGTACACGTACTGGATGCTGTCGCCGTCGAACCTCATCGGCCCGTACGTGAACGGGATCTCGAACTGCCGGAGGATCTCCAGGCTGGGCAGCGCGTAGACCACGACCAGGCTGTGGCTGATGGAGGTGGTGTAGCGGACGGCCACCCGGGTCCCGTCGACGTCGACGGCCTGGCCCGAAAGGACCTTCTTCGCCGCAGAGTCCGGTTCGGTCAGCAGCGTCATCTCGCCCGTGGGCAGCGAGAACATGGCAGCGTGGCTGCCGTCAGCGTCGAACACGAACTCTTGCCCGTTGGGCAACCAGGCGGGGTTGCTGCCGCGGACGATCTGTTTGCCGCCCTGGCCGCGCGCGGAGTTCGACAGGAAGACATGGCTTCCCGTGTCGCTTCGCTTCTCGAACAGCAAGCTCTTGCCGTCGGGCGAGGTGACGGGGCAGCCGTCGAGAAAGGTCTCCGGGAGCAGATTCGCCGGCACGCGGCGGCCGGTCGCCAGGTCGACATCTTCCGCGACCCGCGGCGCACCCCAGATGACCCGCACCTTCTTCCCCCCTTCGAGGGGCGCGTAGCAGTGCAGCTGGCCGGTGAAGGACGCCACCTTGGTCGCCCCGGCGCTCCACTCCTCGGGCGTCCCGGTCGGTTCGATCAGCTTGCCGGGGCCGCCCTTCGCCAGCTGCGTCGATGACGCCTCTGCCAGGTTCGTGAAATGCGTCTTGATAGCCAGCAGTCCGCCGACGGCGGCGACGGCGGTGGCGCCCCAGATCAGCCGGTGCCGCACGTGCCGGGCCAGCACCCGTTTGCCCTGCAGCGCGCGCTCCAGCTCGCGCCCCACGTCGGCGGCCGTGGCCGGCCGCGACTCGGGATCGTCGTCGGCGCATCGCCCGCAAAGGTCTGCCACCGCCCGCTCGACGGGGGTGCGCGCGGCGTCGGGCGGCACGAACCGGCGGTAGCCGCGCCCTATCACCTTCCACTGGGGTCGCAGGCCGAAGAAGATCTCGTGCAGGACCATGCCCAGACCCCACACGTCCGAGCGCATGGTGGCGGGATCGCCCATCACCACCTCGGGGGCCATGTAGGACGGCGTGCCGACCATGATGGTGGTGCCGGGGCCCGAGCCGGGGTCGGTGGCCAGGCCGAAGTCGGTGACGACCAGGCGGCCGTCCTGCATGCGCAGGATGTTCTCGGGCTTCAGATCGCGGTGCACGATGCCGGCCTGGTGCAGGGCCGTTACGCCGGCGACGATGGCGCGCGCGTCGGCGATGCGCACGCCCCACTCTCGCGCCGGCCCTTCTCGTCGGGCCGCCTGCCAGGCGTCGGCCTTCGGCACGTCGGTCCGCAAGCTGCCGCCCGTCGCCAGCTCCATCGACAGGAAGCGGTGGCCGTCGGCCTCGCCGATGTCGAAGACCCGGCAGACGTTCGGGTGCGAGATGGCACGCCCCACCCGCAGCTCACGGGCGAAACGCTCGGTCCACACGGCCTCGCCGGCCAGCTCCTGCCGCAGGATCTTCAGCGCCACCAGCATCCGGGACTCGCGGTCGAAGGCGCGCAGCACGCGGCCGCTGCCACCCGTGCCGATGACGGCCTCGATCTGGAACCGGCCCGCCAGCACGTCGCCGCGCTCCAGGTCGCCGACGCTGGACGTTAGCAACATCGGCAGGCCGGCGCCGGTGACACTGGCCGTAACGCTCCCTTCGGGGAACCTCTCCCCGACCACGCCACCGTTCCCATGCTCCAAAGGACGCATTGGCGCTGCGAGTGTAACGCACCATCCAACTGGGTGCCAGGTATAGCGACCCCCATCGGGGCCGCAACCACCCGGTTTTCCCCGGCCCTCGCGCCAAAAATAGCCTGCCTGATGGAAGCCCCGACAAGGTACGGGGTGGTCCGGGCCCCAGGCCGCGCCCACCCCTGCGGGGCTCCTGCCCCGCCGCTAGGGGCGCTTCGCCATTGGCGTGAACGCCGTCTCGGTCGGCCCCGTGTAGATCTGCCGGGGGCGCATGATCTTGGTGGCCGGATCGTCGTTCATCTCTTTCCAGTGGGCGATCCAACCCGGCAGGCGCCCGATGGCAAACATGACGGTGAACATGTTCGTGGGGATGCCGATGGCCCGGTAGATGATGCCGCTGTAGAAGTCGACGTTTGGGTACAGCTTGCGGTCGATGAAGTACGGGTCGGTCAGCGCCGCCTCTTCCAGCCGGTGGGCGATGTCCAGCAGCGGGTCAGGCGCCTTCATCTTCTTCATGACCTTGTCCGCGGCGACCTTGATGATCTTGGCGCGGGGATCGTAGTTCTTGTAGACGCGGTGGCCGAAGCCCATCAGGCGGAAACCGGAGTCCTTCTTCTTCGCCAGCTCGACGTACTTCTTCACGTCGCCGCCGCCGGACTGGATCTCCTGGAGCATGTTCAGCACCTCTTCGTTGGCGCCGCCGTGCAGGGGGCCCCACAGCGCCAGGATGCCGGCCGCCACGGCCGCGAACAGGTTCGCCTGAGAGCTGCCCACCATGCGGACCGTCGAGGTGCTGCAGTTCTGCTCGTGATCGGCGTGCAGGATCAGCAGCAGGTTCAGGATCTTGACCAGCTCCTCGTCGATCTCGTAGGGCTCGGCGGGGACCGAGAACATCATGTTCAGGAAGTTCGCGCAGTAGCTGAGCGAGTTCTTCGGGTACACGAAGGGCTGACCGAGCGAGCGCTTGTACGAGTAGCAGGCGATGGTGCGCAGCTTCGAGATCAGCCGGGCGATGGTGATGTCGATCTCGCCCTTGTTCTTCACGTCCAGCGCGTCCGGATAATAGCTGGACAGCGACACCACCATGGCCGACAGGATGGCCATGGGGTGCGACGTGCCGGGGTAGCCGTCGAAGAACCGCTTCATGTCCTCGTGAAGCATCGAGTGCCGGGTCAGGCTCTCGGAGAACGCGGACAGCTCCTGCTGGTTCGGCAGGTGGCCATAAATCAATAGATACGCGACCTCGACGAAGGTGGCCTGCTCCGCCAGTTGCTCGATGGGGATGCCGCGGTAGCGCAGGATGCCCCGCTCGCCGTCGAGGAAGGTGATGGCGCTGGTGGTGGAGGCCGTGTTCATGAACGCCGGATCCAAGGTCACGGCGCCGGTCGAGGCCCTCAGCTTGGCGATGTCGATGCTGACCTCGCCTTCACTGCCGACGACGACAGGAAGGTCGATGGTCTTGTCTCCCAACTTCAACTGTGCGCGGTCTGCCACGTTATCCTCCCTGCGTTCTTCGGGGCAGCATAACCTATATATTCTGGTTGTGACCCTCCCCTCCGTGGGCGTTTTCCTATTTTTTTCGGTTCTCCACGCGACGGCGGGCGGCGGCGGCGCCGACGGGCCGGGTGCCCCGCTCAGCCAAGCCTCCGGGGCGATCGCGGGCGCGACCACCGCGGCTTCTCACCGCGCGCTCCTCGGGCGTGTCGATGCGCTGTACGCCGCCCGCGACGACCGCCGCGCGCTCGACGACCAGCGGAAGCTGCTGGACGGCGAGCTGGCACGGTCGCCCAGCGACTACGACTTGTTATGGCGGGCCGCTCGCCTCTACTTCTGGCTGGGCGACGATCCCTCGCTGCCCGCCGACCAGCGCTCGAAGCTGGGAAAGACCGGGTGGGACCTGGCGGAGCGCGCCGTCGCGCTGGCGCCCGGCCGTCCGGACGGACATTACTGGGCCGCCGTGAACATCGGCACCTACGCGCTGGGCCTGGGCGTGGTGAAGGCCCTGGCGTCGGGCCTGGAGGGAAAATTCAGGGACCACCTGTCGCGGGCCGAGGCGCTGGCGCCGGCTTACAACCAGGGCGGCGTGGGCGTGGCCTGGGGGCGGTTCTACGAGAAGTTGCCCTGGCCGAAACGGGATCGCGGCAAGGCCGAACAGGCCCTGCGGCGCGTGCTGGCCGAGCAGAACCCCGGCAACTTGCGGGCCCGCGTCTACCTGGCCGACACCCTGACCGCCGACGGCCACGCCGACGAGGCCAAGCGGCTGCTGGACGAGGTAGCCGCCGCGCCGCTCGGCCGCTACGACGCCGCCGAGGAGCGCCGGGCCAAGGCTCTGGCCGACGGCCTGCGGCCCAAGATCATGAAGGCGCTGAAGTGACGTCAGCGGCCGGCGCGCGCAAGACCAGTGTGTTCACCGCCGTGGGCGGCTGCGGATAGAAGAGATAGTTCGCGATCACCGGCTGGGCGCCAAAGCGGACCGCGTGATCGCCGGGATCGAAGCCCTCGGGCGACTCGACGATCTCTCCGAAGTCCAGGTGGCGGATGTCCGCGCGGGCCAGCCCCGCCACCAGCGCCTGCATCCGGGGAAGCAGGATCGGGTTGAACACGCCGCTCCGGGCCGACTCGGTGATGATCAGCTCGTGCCCCTCGCGGCGCATGGTCATGGCCACCTCCTGCACACCCGCGAACCGCGATACGCTGGACAGGGCCACCCGCAGGTACAGCTCTTCCAGCCCTTCTGCGCCGCCGTCCTCGACCCCGTCCGGCCACGCCGGCTCGACGGCGGGGCGCTCCTCGGCGGCGAGTTCCAGGCTGGCCCGCAGCTCGGCGATGCACGGCGTCCGGCCCAGGCACAGCACGTAGACGTAGTCGCACCACTCCGCAGGGTCACCCTGACGGAAGACCGTGGCGGTGCCCATGCGGCGGGCCAGGTCGATCGCCAGCGTCTCGCTCTCCTCGCGCGGGATTCCGTCCTCCAGCGCCGCCACATCGTCGCGCTCGCCCCAGCGGCGGGTCGGGTAAAGGCGCGCCAGCGCCGCGTCGAGGGCCGCGAACATCTCGTGCTTGCGGCTGTCGCAGCCACCCTTCTTCCCGCAGTTGGTGCAACCCTCACCCATGACGCACGCTCCGCGCTGTCACGGCTGCGCCCGAAGCTGGGCGGCCGCCAGCCGCGCCGCCTCGATCATGGCCGTCGCCTGCGCGGGATCGCGCCAGCGCCGCTGGGATTCGGCGGGCAGGAGATCGACGGGGTCGAAGTAGAAGTACAGCTTGCCGGGATGGACGTTCGGGCTGGTGTAGACGGAGATCCCCGTGGTCCGGTCATAGTGCTCGTACGAGTCCGCGTCGCGCTTCCCCCCACCGCCCGGCGCGTCGACCACCACCAGCGGCGTGTTGAAGCCGGAGGTCAGACCGCGCAGCCCCTTCTCGATGTCCAGTCCCGTCTGCAGCGTGGTGCGCAGGTCCTCCACCCCCTTCACCAGGTCGTGCATGTAGATGTAGTAGGGGTGCACGTTCACGTGGGCCAGCCGCTTCACCAGCAGTTGCATGGTGGGGACCGTGTCGTTCACGCCCCGCTGCAGCACCGTCTGGTTGCGAACGATCACGCCGCGCTCGAACAGCTTGTTGGTGGCCCGCTCTGTGATCCCGGTGATCTCGCGGGGGTGGTTGAAGTGCGTGTGGATCACCACCTCCTTGTGCAACGCCCGCCCCCGCTCGGCCACCCGGGTCAGCGCGTCGGTCCAGGCGTCGTCGGTCAGGATCTTCTGGGGCATCACCGCCAGGCCCTTGGTGGCGTAGCGGAAGCGGCGGATGTTCGGCATGGCCAGCAGCGTCTCGCCGATCTCGGTGATCTGCTCGGGCCGCAGTTGGTAGACGTCACCGCCGGAGATGACGATGTCTTCCAGTTCAGGGCGGGAGCGGATGTACGCGAAGGCCTGCTGCCAGCGCTCGGGGTTCACCTTCAACTGGAACTTGGACACCTCTTCGGTGTCGATGCCGACGGCGTAGCTGCGCGTGCAGAAGCGGCAGTAGACGGGACAGGTGTCGAGCGGCAGGAACAGCGCGCGATCGAAGTAGCGATGGGTCAGCCCCGGCACCGGCATGTCCTCGCGCTCGTGCAGTGAGTCGAGGTCCAGGTTGGGGTGATCGGGGAGCAGCCGCGACGCCAGCGGAATGAACTGCAGGCGCAGCGGATCTTCGTAGGGGCGGGTCCAGTCGATCAGCGACAGCAGGTACGGCGACACGCGCACCGACATGGGGGCCCGGGCGAAGCCGCCCTCGGCGTCCTTGATGAAATCGTCGGAGACCAGACCCCGCAGCGCCTCCAGCAGCTTGGGGATCTTGGTGATGCTGTGCTTGGCCTGCCAGCGGTGGTCGAGGAACTCGGCCTCGGTGACGGCGGCGTAGGCGGGCACGCGTTGCCAGAACGGCCCCTGCTGCAAACGCAGGTGTTCCAGCGCCGCCGGATCGACGGGTGCCTTCAGCATGGGGGGGGCCTGATCGACGACGACGGCCAGCTTACCTTCTGCCGCCATGCTTTGAGGGTAACGTGAAGCGCGACTGGCGGCCAGGAGGCGCGCCTACAAACGGAGCCCGAAGCGCTGTGTGCCGCGCTGAATGATCAGCAAGGTGCGCGCGCCCTGGCTCAGCTGGCCTTCCAGGCCGCGCAGCCGCTCGAGCGTGACGGGCTGCCCGGCGACCTGTAGGAGAAGGTCGCCTTCTTCCAGCACGCCGCTGGCGGGACCGCGCGGATCGACCGCGGTGATCGCCAGGCCCTGGCCGGGGGCGAGGCCCACCATACGCGCTTCGCGCGCGTCCAGTGGTCGCACGTCGACGCCCAGGAACAGGTGCGCGCCGCCGGTGCCCGCGCCCTGCGCCGCGATGGTCACCGGCGTCTCGATGCGGCGTCCGCCGCGCACGAACGCCACGTTGGCCTTCTCGCCGGGGCGCAGCGTGGCCACCGCGATGGGCAGCCGGCGAAACGAATCGATGGCATGGCCGGCGATCTCGACGATGACGTCGTTGGGCCGAATGCCCGCCGCCTCGGCGGGGGAGCCGCGCCCCACCACGTTGACGAGCGCGCCCGGCACGAAGGGCTCTCTCAGCTCGGCGGCGCGCGCCGGGGTGAAGTCCTCGCCGCCCACGCCCAGGTAGCCGCGCGCCACCGCGCCGGTCTGGCGGATCTGCTCGCCGATCTGGCGGGCCAGGTTGATGGGGATGGCGAAGCCCACGTTCATGGCCACGCCCGGGTTGATGATGGCCGAGTTGACGCCCACCACCTGCCCCTTGAAGTTGAACAGCGGCCCGCCCGAGTTCCCCTGGTTGATGGCGGCGTCCGTCTGGATGAAGTCCTGGTAGCGCGGATCCAGATCGCCCAGCTGGGCGCCGATGGCGCGGTTCTTCGCGCTGACGATGCCCATCGTCACCGTCTGCCCCAGGCCCAGCGGGTTTCCGATGGCCAGCACGTAGTCGCCCACCCGCACGCGGTCCGAGTCACCGAGGGCGACGGCGTGCAGATTCGCCGGCGCCTTGTCGATCTGCACCACGGCGACGTCGGTGGCGGGATCGCTGCCCACCACGTGGGCGGCCAGCTGGCGCTCGTCGGACAGCTTCACGACGACCTGGTCGGCGCCCGCGACGACGTGGTTGTTCGTCAGCACGATGCCGCTCGCGTCCAGGATGAAGCCCGAACCCAGGCTCTGCGAGCGCTCCTGCTGGGTCTGGGGACCGCCCAGGCCGAACTGCTCGCGCAGCATGGCGCTCCAGGGGTCCTCCCGCAGCACGCGCCGGATGATCTTCGTGCTGAGGATGGTCACCACCGACGTCTTCACCTGATCGACCAGCGGCGCGACCGAGTCGCGCATGTCGCCAGGGCTGGGGACGGCCGCCGCAGCCGGCGCGGCCTGCGGCAAGGGGACGGGCACGGGCGGCGCCTTGGTCGGTTCGGATCTCGCGACCTCGGGCGCCGGGACCTGCGGCGCGGGGGCCGGCGCGACGTCGGAGCGCGCCTGACCGGGCGTGCAGCGCGCCGTGGCCAGCAACAAGGCCGCCGCCTGGATCAGCCTGGGGCCATGCCGCTGTCCGGCGCGCGCGCGCATCAGCCCCGGTAGACGACGATGCCGCGGGTGGGATCGTAGGGCGTCAGGGCCACGGTGACCTTGTCGCCGAGCACCACGCGGATGCGGTGCTTGCGCAGCTTCCCGCCCAGGTGCGCCAGGATCTGGTGCCCGTTCTCGATTTCGATACGAAAATTGCCGGCGGGAAGGACCTCCACCACGCGACCTTGAAACTCGATGTGTTCTTCTCGACCCATTCGCGGCGGGTACCCTAACCTCTCGATCGCGCAGGGTCAACGCAAGTCGCGCGGGATCAGCCGGGAAGGGACCGGCCGGGCGGCCGACCTGCAGCGCGCTTCACCGCCCGGCAGCGCCGCCCGTACCGGGCGCGCCACCGGCACCGCCCGCCGGGGCGGCCCGTAGCGGCGCCAGCGTCTTCACCACGCCCGCATACTCGTCCTTCAGCTTCGGATACACATCGGCGGGCGCGTTCAGCACCAGGAAGAACACCCCGCCGTTGCGGTCGATGGTGGTGACCTCGCCGGCGTGATTTCCGTCGTCCTGGTGTTCACGAAACTGCTCGCGGTGGCTGCCCGCCACCACCGGGGCCAGCGCCTTCATCTTGGCGGCCGGGAACATCTTGCGGGCCCCGTCGCGGGCCAGGGCCGCGCGGGCGGTGGCGCTGGGAGGGCGTTGGGCCAGAAGGACCGCCGCCCCCCGATCGGCTCTGCCATCGTCCAGCAACACGCGGCCGGTCAGGAAGTTCGCCAGCGTCCCCGTGCCGGGGCCGGTAGCCAGGCCCAGCACGCGCCAGGTCAGCGGCCAGTACACCACGAAACCTTGCACCCGATCCTCGACGCCGGCGGCCTCTGCGGTCGCGACGTAACGGATGTCGGGGTTCGCGTCATCCGGTGACGGCGTCGCCTTCAGCTTCTCCTGCGGCTGACGGACGCGCACGTCCCGGGGATCGGCGATGCGATACCGGTCGAGCGCCTGCGTGGCCTCGGCCGGCCGGTCCAGCGCCGCCAGCGCCCGCCCCAGGATCCAGAACGTCCAGGCGGGCGGTCGGGGCGTGGCCGCCACCGCCTGGCACAGCGTCACGGCGCGAGCGAAGTCCCCTTCCAGCAACGCCAGATCGGCGCGCGCCAGCGCCGCCCCCGCCCGCCCCGGCGCCTTGGCCAGCACGTCGTCCAGGATGGCCCGCGCCACCGCCCGCGCTCCCGGCCACTCCAGGTAGGCGGCCAGCACCCAGGCCCGGCCCATCAGATCCCGGCGGTCCAGGTCGTAGGACGTGTCGGCGCGCAGCGACGCCGCCTCGTCGATCAGGTCGTGAACCTTCTGCGCGACCACCTCTTTGCCCTCCTCGCCGGGGGCCAGGAACAGCGGGCGGTCTCCGATGGTCCGGTCGAGATGGGCGAGGTCGCGCTCCAGCTCGCGGATGTGGCCGATGGTCTCGTCCTTCTTCACCCGGATGCGGTACGCGCGAGCCTGGGGCAGCAGGGTCTTGCCGTCGGCGGCGAAGAACAGCGGGTTGGTGGGGCGGCTGGCGGCGCCCTCCCCGTCCTCGGGATCGACCTCGATGGTGGTCCACTTGCCCTCGACCTTCGTCCCCACCACCGCCATCTTGCCGCAGGTGCCGGCGCCCACCGCCCGCACCAGCACGTCCCCTTTCGCCAGATCGTCGGGCTGCACGCGCGCGTACAGGCCCGTGCTCTGGTTGCTGGCCTCGGCCTCCAGCAGCGTGGCGGAACGCAGGGCGCTGGGGTACCTCCACCAGCGGGGCGGGGCCTGCGTGCGATCCTCCTCGATCTCGGGCACGATCCCGCCCGCCTTCTCCAGGGTCTCCCACGCCACGACGGCGGCGCGGTCCCAGCCTCGCCAGCCGCGCGGGGTCATCACCGGATCGTCCTGCACGCAGGTGGACGACGCGTCGGCCCCCTTCGTCCCGCGGTCGCCCAGGTTGTCCCCTGCCTTCGGTCCCAGCGGTGTCTTCGCGGCGGCGCCCGGTCCCGCCGGCGCCGTGGGCGGGGCGCCCGAGCCTGCGGTCACCGCGCGCGCGGCACCGCCGACCATGATGACGGCCAGCCCGCCGGTCGCCAGCGCGCGGCGAACGCGAACAGCCGACCCGCGCCGAAACGGAAGCTGCGGACGTGATTCGCCGGAGGCGCGCACGCGACAGGCTCCCTCAGACCCCGATGAACAGGCGATGTCCGAAGTTCGGTTCCAGATCGGAGGCGAAGATCTTGTCGGCGGAGGCCTTGACGTCGTAGACGGCCCGCTTGAACTCCAGGACCTTCGTCTCGGTGTCGAACAGCACGTAGCTGGCCCGCGGATCGTAGTCGCGCGGTTGTCCGACCGACCCGACGCTGATGATGTACTTCCAGCCTTTGCGGAGCTCGAACTTCTGGGCCACCACGTCGCGGGCGCCGGTCTCGGGCGACAGCGCGAACGCCTTGCACAGGTGCGAATGCCCGATCAGCGTCAGCTCGGCCATGTCGGACCACATGGCCAGACACTCGGCCGCCTGGTCCTTCGCGAAGATGTAGTCGAACTCCTCGACGTTCAGCGGCGAGCCGTGACAGAAGTGAACGTCACCCTCGCGCAGCTGGTACGGCAGGCCCTTCAGCCAGTCCATGTGCTCGGGCTGTAGCTGCTTCGCGTGCAGGTCCAGCGCGTGCCGGGCCGCGTGATAGTAGTAGGAGTAATCCATCCGCCCGGCCACCGCTGCATCGTGGTTGCCCAGGATGGTGTGCGCGGCCCGCGAGCGGATCAGGCTGCAGGTCTCGTTGGGGCTGGCCCCATAGCCGACCACGTCGCCCAGGCAGATCGTTCGCTCGACGCCGTCGGCGTCCATGGCCGCGAAACAGGCCTGCAAGGCTTCGATGTTCGCGTGAATGTCAGAAACGATGCCGAGCCGCATTCCGTTTTCCGAGGAATGCAGAACCTAGCATCGATGGGCGGCGTTGTCCGCTATTGCCGTCGGAAAGACTGTCCGACGACCGGGCGTTCGCCGCTGGAACGCCGTCGCCATTGGCCCGACCGGCGACTACTGCAGCCGATCGACCAGCGGGGACGAATCGACCACCACGCGTCCCAGGACCGAGCTCAGCTCCACGACCGGCCGGTGTTCGGCCACCGTGCTGGCGCCGGTTCCCCGCACGGCGACGCTGGTCGTCACCGCGCGCAGGCGGTCGCCCTTCTGCCACAGCGTCGCCAGCGGAATGGACGACACCACGGGCACCGGGGAGCGCGCGCGCAGCTCGAAGCCGGCCGGAGCGGCCACCACCGCCAGCCTCACCTCGCCGCCGTAGCTGCGCAGATCGTAGTGGCCCTGCGGGCGCAGCACGCCGAACAGCACCACGGCGCCCGTCGTGGCCGACAGCCTGACCTCGTCGGCGCGGATGTCGTCCGCGCGGATGTCGCCGTCGACGACGCGCGCTTCCACGCGCGTGCCGCCCAGGCGGTCCAGCTGCATGTGCCCCTCGACGCCGTCCAGATCCACGTCGCCTTCCACCTGGGCCACCGTCTGGCCCCCGCGCAGCTGGTGGGTGATGACTCGCCCGTGCACGTCGGAGACCGCGATGCGGCCCCCCGTCGTCTCCAGCCGCGCGCCGGCGCGCAGGCCACTCACGGTCAGGTCACCGCCGAAGGTCTTGGCCTCGACGCCCAGCTCGGGGGGCACCTCGACGACCAGATCGACGCGGCTGGCGCTGAGGGGCAGCGCGCGCTCGCGGCCGCCCGCCTCCACGCGCGCCTCGATCGAGATCTCGCCGCCCGCCCAGGCCGTGAAGTGCACGCGCAACCGCGCCAGCGCCTCGGGCGACGTCGACTGCTTGTCGGCGACGATGTGGATGGTCTCGCCGCGGTCCCAGGCCCTGACCGTGATGGCGCCCAGCGGGTTGTCGATGCGCAGCTGCTCGGCGCCGGGGATGGGGACGATGATCTCGCGGCCGTCCACGGCGCGCGCCGCGGAATCCCCGGCCCGCGGCGAGGCCGGCCCGTCGCCCGCCCAGGCCCCGGGCCCCAGCAGCGCGCCGCCCGTCGCCAGCATGACCGCCAGGCGCGCGCGCATCAGCGCAGCCCTTCGTCCAGGCCCGGAGACCCGCGGTGCACGGCCTCGGCCAGAAAGTCGATCTGCCTCTGATAGGCCGAGAACAGCATCTCGGCGACGGCCCTGTCTCCGGGATCGCGATCCACCACGGCCCGCGAGTGCGCGATCGCCTCGTCCAGGCGCGCCAGCCGCTCGGCCACCCGCGCCCGCGTGTCCGGCGCCCACAGCGCCTGCTCCCGATCCAGGATGGCGCGCAGCCGGCGCGCCGCGTCCGCATACGAGGCGGCCGCGCGGTCCAGCTCGTGCTCTGCCTCTGCCAGCAAGGGGTCGGCGCCGGCGCCTGCCGCTGGCGCCGCCGGCTCGGCGATCGGACGGACCTGACCGCGGCCGAAGATGTCGCCCCTGCCGATGGCCAGCCAGGCCACGCAGGCGGCCACGGAAGCGCCGGCCAGCGCCCCGAACAGCCAGGACGGCCACGACCAGCCCCGGCCTTCGTCGGCCTCCAGCGCGCCGGCGATGGTGGGCCACAGGGTGGGCGGTGGCTCGGGCCGGGCCAGATCACGCAACGAGGAAGTCTGCAGGCGCAGGCCGGCCGCCACCTCGGCGCAGGCCGGGCAGGCGTCGACATGGGTCCGCACCATGGCGGCGTCGCGCTCGTTCACGTCGCCGGACAGCCACTCGGACAGCCGCTCGGCCGTCAGGTGACGGGCCGACGTTCCGGACACCGGCGAGGCGGTCACGGCTGCTGCCCCCGCTCGGGTTGCTTGCGCCCGACGTCGGCGGCCGTGATGCCGCTGGCGGCCAGGATCTCGCGCAGGCGCGCCCGCGCCTTGTGCAGCTGTGACTTCGAGGTGCCGACGTGACAGCCCAGCACGCTGGCGATCTCCTCGTGCTCCAGCCCCTCGATGTCGTGCAGCACGATCACCGTGCGGTAGCCCACCGGCAGCGCCTCGAGCCCCCGCTCCAGGCGGCTGCGCAGGGCCGAGTCGCCGTCGTGCGGATCGGCCACCAGCGGCAACTCCGCGGCGCGCGCCTCGAAAGACTCGGCGGGCGGGGGCCGCCGCGACCGGTGGGACAGCGCCGCGTTGACGGTCAGACGGTAAATCCAGGTCCCCAGCGCCGAGTCGCCGCGGAAGCGGGGCACGCCCCGGAAGATGCGAATGAACGCCTCCTGCGCCACCTCCTCGGCGTCGGCCGGACCGGCGATGCGAGACGACAGCGCGAACACCCGCCGCTTGTAGCGGTGATACAGCGCCTCGCGGCTGCCCGGCGCGTTGCGGCGCACGGCGTCCACCAGGGCTGCCTCGTCGTCGGTGCCTCGCTGTTCGGAGCCGAGCGTCAACGAACCTATCCCTGAGTTCTGGTCGGCGGCGGCGAGCATCGTGGGCGTCGGTTCTTTGATGGGGCTCTCCCGTCCCCGGGTTGCCTGGCCCTGGATCGAAGTGGCGAAAATTGCGCGACCCGAGGTGGCGGCGGCCCAGGAGTTGGTGTTTCGGGGCGCGATGTTACAGTGGCCAGCCCCATGCGGTCTGTGATTTTGGCCTGCTTCTTCTTGTCGGGTGCGTCGGGGCTGGTGCTGGAGATGTTGTGGACGCGCCTGCTGACCCTGGTCTTCGGGTCGACCACCCTGGCCGTCTCCACCGTGCTGACGGCGTTCATGGGGGGCCTGGGGCTGGGATCTTTTCTGGCGGGACGGATCGCCGACCGGTTGAAGCATCCGGTGAAGACGTACGCCGTGACCGAGGCCGCCATCGGCGTCTACGCGCTGCTGGTGCCGGTCGTCATCTCGTTCTACCCGGCCCTGAACCGGGGGCTGTGGTCGGCCTTCGGCGATCACTACGGCGTGCTCTCCGTCCTGCGCTTCATCGCGTCGGCTGGCCTGTTGATTGTCCCCACCACCTTGATGGGGGCGACCCTGCCCATCCTGGCCAGGCACTTCGTGCAGCGGCCGTGGGAGCTGCGGCGCATCGGGCTGCGCATCGGCACGCTGTACGCGGTCAACCTGTTCGGCGCGGTGGCGGGCGCCTTTCTCGCCGGCTTCGTCTTCCTGCCCAACATCGGCATCCGCTGGACCAACGTCACCGCCGCCTCGTTCAACCTGACGCTGGCCGCGGTCATCTTGATCACCCGCCGGCTGCCGCGCTTCGCGGAGAAGGCGGGCGCGGAGGAGGCGATCGACGAGCTGCTGGAGAAGGCTGCCGCCGAGGGCCAGGTGAGCGCGGCCCAGGCCCTGCCGCCGCCCGCCAAGGTCACCGCCCGCTCGCGACAGGTGACGCTGGCCGCCTTCGCCGTGTCAGGCGGGACGGCCATGACGCTGCAGGTGTTGTGGACGCGCGCGCTGGCCGTGCTGATCGGGTCGTCGGCCTACTCGTTCACGCTGATCCTGCTGGCCTTTCTGATTGGTCTGGGCGGCGGCTCGGCGCTGTTCGGCCGCATCAGCCAGAAGACCGCCTACCCGGTGCGGTGGCTGGCCGGCCTGCATCTGGGGATCGCCGGCTCGATCGGCGTGTCGTACCTGCTCACCGATCGGTTGCCGCTGGTGTTCACCTGGCTGCTGGCCTCGTCCAGCTTCGGCGTGGACGGCGTGCTGATCTGCCAGTTCGCGCTGGCCTGCATCGCCGTCCTGCCCACCACCATCCTGATGGGCGGGGTCTTCCCCCTGACCATCCGCATCGCCTCGGCGCGCATCGACAGCGTGGGCAAGGACATCGGGTACGCGTACGCGCTGAACACGGTGGGTGCCATCATCGGGTCCTTTCTGTCCGGGTTCGTGGTGTTGCCGAAGCTGGGCCTGCAGCGGGGCATCTACCTGGTGGTGGCCATCGGGCTGGGCCTGGCCGCGGCGCTGTTCGCCACGGCGCCCGCCCTGTCGCGGCGCAAGCGCGGGCTGGCCATCGGCGCCGCGGTGGCGATGGCGCTGATCGGGCTGGCCCTGCCCCGCTGGAACCTGATGCTGTTCTCGTCCGGCTTCTTCCGCGTCTCGATCGCGCGCGACTACATCTATCGCAAGCTGCACAAGAAGGAGTGGAAGTACCCGCAGCTGGCGTTCTACGAGGACGGCGTGGCCACCACGGTGTCGGTGGATCGCTGGGGCAAGACCCTGTCGCTGAAGAACAACGGCAAGGTCGACGCCTCCAACGAGGGGGACATGCCCACGCAGATCACCGTGGGGCTCTTGCCGCTGCTGCTGTACCCGGGCGACCACCCGCCCAAGGTGGCGCTCATTGGCTACGGCTCGGGGGTCACGGCGGGCGCCATCACGCAGTACCCGATCGGCTCGCTGGAGCTGGTCGAGCTGGAGCCGGCCATCCTGTACCGCGCGTCGCACCTGTTCGACGACGTCAACCACAAGCCGCAGGAGAACCCCAAGGTCACGGCGCGGGTGGGCGACGGGCGAAACTTCCTGACCCAGCGCACGGACAAGTTCGACGTCATCGTCAGCCAGCCCTCGAACCCCTGGCTGACCGGCGTGTCGAACCTGTTCACGCGCGAGTACTTCCGCGACATCAAGCGGCGCCTGGCGCCGGGGGGGATCTTCTGCCAGTGGGCGCAGCTGTACGAGCTGGCGCCCTGGAACATCAAGACCATCTACCGCACGGTGCGCGACGAGTTCCGCTACGTCTACGTCTTCTCGGCGGAGGACCTGTCGTCGGACACCATCTTGATCGCCAGCCAGGAGCCCCTGAAGCTGGACCTGTCCACCATCGAGCGGGCCTTCGCCCACCCCGCCACCGCCGCCGAGGCCAGGCGCGGACTGATCGAGTCGCCGCACGACGTGTTCGCCTACCTGCTGCTGACCCCCGAGGAGCTGGAGTCGTTCACCAGCGGCTCACCCGACAACACGGACGACAACGCGCTGATCGAGTTCTCGGCGCCCCGCGATCTGCTGGGCTACGCGCGGTTCGACCCTTACCTGGCCAAGGTGTACGGCCCGCTGTGGCCTTACGGCCACCTGAGCGGTGTGGTCACCGGTTACGACGGCGATCCGGCGACGAAGAGCGCCCGTTGCGGGCTGCTGGCGCGCAGCCTGCTGGCGCACGGCAAGGCCCGCGAGGCCGAGCTGTGGACCAGGCGCGCCGAAGCCGCCGGCGATTCGCCCGAGGCGCGACACGCCCGCTTGTTGATGCGCCTGGTGTCGACGCGTCTGGACCGGGACCCGGAGATCCCGCTGGCGCCCGGCGACGGCCTGGCCCCGCCGGTGGCCGGGCCGAAGACGCCCGCCAAGGACGCGGCCCTGATATCCGAGCAGTATCCCGACGTGAAGGCGGCCTTCGAGGCCCAGCGCTACGCCACCGCCTACAAGATCCTGGAGAAATGGCCGGAGAGCCTGTGGAGCGGCCTGGGCCCCGACTTCAGCCTGCTGGAGGGCTTCCTCGACTACAAGGCGGAGGAGTACGTGGACGCGGTCGAGGAGCTGAAGACGCTGGCCGCCGACGCCGCCTACGCGGCCCGCCGTCCCGAGGTCTTCTACTACCTGGGGCGCGCCCACTATGCGAACGCCAGCTACACCAAGGCGGTGGCGGCGCTGGAAAAGTTCATCGAGGGGCAGCGCGCGCTGGGCCGCCCGCTGCTGCCAACGTCGGCCGAGATCCCCTCCCCGGCGCCCTGACCGCGCCGCGCGCCGCATGATAATCTGGCCGCATGACGAGTGAAGCCCCCGACGTGGTCGGGGTGGGTGGCCTGGCGCTCGACCAGATCGGGGTAGGCGCCAGCGTGCGCGATCCCTGGATCCCGCTGTCGAAGTTCACCTTGCAGGCCGGCGGCCCGACCGGCACGGCGCTGGCCACCATGGCCACCCTGGGCGCGCGCGTCCGCTGCTTCGGGCGCCTGGGCGACGACGAGTTCGGCACCCTGATCCTGCGGCAGCTGCGCGGCATGGGCGTCGACACGTCCCTGACGCAGCGAGAGCCGGATCGGCTGTCGCCGTCGACGTTCATCCTGCTGGAAGAGGACAGCCGGCGCCGTTTCATCCGCCACACCACGGGCGACGTGACGCCCCTGGAACCGGCCGACATTCCGGCGGATCTGTTCGATGGCGTGCGGCTGGCCTACTTCGACGCCGAGCTACCGACGTTGCAGATCGCCGCTGCCACCCGCGCCCGTGCCCGCGGCGCGCGGGTGCTGCTGGGCGTACGACGCCCCGGCCCCGGGCTGGGCGAGTTGCTGGATCTGGCCGACGTCGTGATCGCGTCGGAACGTGTGGCGGCCGAGATGTCGCACACGTCGGAGCTGGAGCGCAGCCTGGTCGAGCTGACCAAGATGGGACCGGAGGTCGCCATCATCACGCTGGGCGACGAGGGCGCCATCGGCCTGCACGAGGACAAGCTGGTCCGCCAGCACGCCGTCGAAGTGAACGTCGTGGACGTGACGGGCGCGGGCTCGGTGTTCCGCGGCGCATACGGCTACGCCATGCTCCAGGGATGGCCCCTGGAGCGGGCGTTGCCGTTCGCGACCGCGGCCGCCGGCCTCAGCTGCGCCAGCCTGGGCGGTCAGGGTGGTATCCCCACCCTCGATGCCATCTCCCGCGCCCTCGGCTAGCGGCGGGATTCCGGCGGGGCGCTCGCGCGCCGCGCTCGCCGGCGCGGTCTTCAGCGCGCGGGCGCCGAGAGGCCTATCGATCGTCTATCCGTCGGAGGGTCGCCGGTCTTTCCGGTCGTGCCCCTCTCCCCCTCTCCCGCCGCCTCCATTTCCTGCTCGCTTTCACCTTCGAATCCGGGCCTGGTCTCGTCGAGCATCGCGTCTTTCCATTCGAGCGAGCGGGGATCGATGTGCCTCAAGTGCATGGCAGGTACCCTCCCTTCGGATCCTTACGGATTCTGTCTTGCTGTGCTGTGTACGGGTCAGTCGTTCAGACACCCCTATGTTTTCAACGATACTCCCATTCTTGTTTCCTGAACCTTTCGAGTTCGTATTTTATTCGTAACCCTGATCTTTGACGAATCCCGGCGAAACATTGGCGGCCGTGCCCCAGCGCGACTTCGACCAGCGGGTCTCGAAGGCGTGGATCAGGCCCAGCACACCGCGCATCTGGCGGAGCGCGATGGGCCGGCTGGCCGAGACGTCCTTCTGTTCCTTGGGATCCTCGAGCTCGTCGTACAGCTCCAGCCGGCCCGACGCCGCCACCAGGCGGTAGCGCTCTTCCTTCAGGCCCCGGGACAGCTGCCCGTCGATGCTGAGCGCCGAACGGGGGGCCAGCCCGGTCTCGTCCCAGGACAAAGGGATCAGCGACGTCCCCTGGATCTTGTCGCCCGGGGCGACCCCCGCCAGATCCAGCAGCGTCGCGTACAGATCCATGATCTCGACGTCGGCGTGAACCACCTTGCCGATCGGCATGTGTCCGGGGGCGCGAATGATCAAGGGCACGTGGGTCAGTTCCTGGTACACGGACTGGCCGTGACCGAACCGACCGTGCTCGCCGAACTCGTCACCGTGATCGGACACGACGACCACCACGGAGCGCTCGAAAAGATCGGCCGCCTTGAGATCAGCCAGAAACGCAGCAAAGCTATTGTCGCTCTGCGTGATCTCCGCGTCGTGAAGCGCCTCCAGGTAGGCCTTGTCGTTGTCGTTGATCTTCAGCTTGCCCGCGCCGATGGCCCCCAGCTGGACGCCGGTCTTGGCGGGCTTCAGCGGCCCGCTGTACGGCTTGTTCCAGTACTTTTTCAGGAATTCAGCGCGGGGCGTGTAGGCGACGTGGGGATCCACCGTGGCCAGGTACGCGAACTCCGGCTTCTTCTTGTTTGCCAGGACCCAGGTCTTCGCCTGCTTCCACAGGTAGTCGGCGCCGTTGGGCAGGTTCTCGCGAATGAAGTTGCGGTACTGGTCCCAGCCGCGGTCGAACCCCCACTTGGAGGACACGTAACCGTTCGAGGAGAAGATGGCCGTCTTGAAGCCCTTCTTCTTCAGGTCTTCGGCGATGAAGGCGACGTCCTTGGACAGCTTGGATTCGGCCGAGACGGCCTTGTGCACGGGTGGGTACACCCCCGTCAACAGCGAGGCGTGCGACGGCAGCGACCAGGTGCCTGGCACCTGGGCCCAGGCGAAGCGCGTGGCGTCCGCGGCGAACGCGTCGTAGTTCGGGGTCTGCACGCGCGTCTTCGGGTTGAACACGTGCACCTTGTCGGCGCGCAGGGTGTCCACCATCCAGATGAAGATGTGGTCGGCGCGGGGCGCGTCCGCCGGCGGTTTGGGGCCGGGGACCGCCTTCACCACCAGGCGCAGGCCCGCCCAGTCCACGCTGCCGCCGTGCGAGATCAGATCCACGCGCGCAGCCTGTCCCGCCGCCGCGCCCAGGGGAAGCGTGGCGTCCGTCCACTTCGTGTCGCTGACGGCGTCCAGCAGCACGCTCGGCTTCTGCCCGTCGACCACCACCCGGACGATGGCATGGGCGTGGGACGCGGCGTCCTGGGCGGCGTGGGACAGCGCCAGGCTGGCGCCCTCCGGGATCTGCAGGAAATAGGATAGCCGCGACGACTTGCCGGCGATGCCGATGGCGCGACGCTTGGTCCCTCCCGCCGCCACCTCCCGCGAGACCGCGCCCGCCGGGTCGGGCGGCGGCGCCCCGGCCGGCCCCAGCGTCAGGTCGGTGAAGGCGGCCGCGCTGCGATGACCGGCGCTGCCGCTGGCCGACCGGAACGTGAAACGGACCCGGTTCTCGCCCGCCTTCAACGCCGAAGCCGGTACGTTCACCTGATACCGCTTGGGCTTCGTGTCGATGTCCAGGTTCCCCATGGACTTGTCGTTCACGAAGATCGAGACGCGCTGCTTGGGGGCCAGGCTGCGCACCGTGAAGGCCAGCGTGCTGTCGCCGACCGTCGCCGCCGCATCCCCGTCACCGTCCGTGTCCAGCGGCAAGTAGACCTGGGCGGACAGACCCGCCACCAGCGCGGCCGCCTTGCCCTGGTCCTTCTCGTCGAGCCACCAGGAGGTCTTCCAGCCCCCGTCCGTGTACTTCAGGAAGTCCAGGCTGCCCGCGTCGACGACCAGGTGTCCCTCGCGGTAAGACGAGGCGTGGACCCGGTTGTTCATCAGGTCCATCGCCACCCGCGTCGGCTCGGCGGCCGGCTGGCTGGCGACCGGCTTCGGCGGCGCGGCCGGCTCGTTCTCGGCCACCGTGAGCGGCGACGCCGTGGCCCTGTGGCAGCCGGTAACAAAGAGGAGGGTGAGCCAACCCAGGTTCTTCGTCGCGAGCTTCTTCAAGGTCGATCGAGTTATCTTGCCCTGGGCCTTCCGTCAACAATCCGGGCCTGTTCCGGCAGTTTTGTTGTTTCGGGATCCCCGGCGTGGTAGCTGCAATGTCCGGTGCCCGCTCCGTCGTTTTGTTCGTCGCATTGTGACCGGATACTGGTGAGGCAAGCGGTGAGGTCGCCGCGGCCCGCGGCGCAGCCGGGGGCGCTCGCGCTGACCCCGCCTTTCCACCTTCAGACGTCTTAGATGATCGGCCGCCTACGCTTTTCTCGTCTGGGCCCCGTCGCCGCGTCCGTGCTCGCCGGATTTCTGGGCGCCGGCGTGGCGGACGTCGTGGCGACCGCGGTTCGGGCGCCGGCCGCCGGCGGTGGCCCGGGCCTGTTTCTGCTGTCGATGGGCCTGTACGGCGCGGCCGGTCTGCTGGCGGCCTGCGTGATCGGCCTGCTGGCTGCCGGCGTGCTGGGAGCGATCCCGGGGGGCGCCGCCACCCTGGTTCGCGACCCGGACGTGGACCGCAGCGCCGCCGCCGGAATCCTCGCCGGCGCGGTGGGCACGGTGGTGGTCGCCCTGGGCGCGGCCGCCGGTCAGCGGTTGCTGGTCCGTGCCATGCAAAGCGACAAGCTGGCGACGATCGCGTCGGCCGGGCTGGTCCTGCTCTCCGCCCTGCCCGCCGCGGCCGTCGCCATCGGGCTGTTCGGTCCCTTGCGGGCGCACGTGGTGCCTCGCCTGCCGCGACCGCCGCGTCTGGGCACGACCGGGTTGCTGCTGGTGGCGGGCGCCGTGGGGGGCGTGCTGGCCACGGTGGTGGCGTTCTCGCGGGCCGACTGGCGGGTGCTGGACCTGTCGCCGTTCGCGGCCTTCGCGCTGGTGGTGGTGTTTGGCGTGGGCCATGGCCTGTTCTGGTACTGGTCGGCGCCGGGGCGCCGTCTGGCCGCGCGCATCCCTTCCGTCTGGGTGTCGCACCTGCTGGTCCTGGCCATCTTCGTCGCCTTCGGCCTGGCGGCGCACCTGAACGAGAAGTCGCCCGCCTTCACGGCGGCCGACCAGGGCTCGCTGGGGCTGCGCTTCGGGCTGCGCGCGGCGCGCGCCCTGACCGACGGCGACGGCGACGGCTTCTCGGCCCGATTCGGCGGCGGCGACTGCGACGATCACCGCGCCGACGTCTATCCCGGCGCCGAGGATGTCCCTGGCAACGGCGTGGACGAGAACTGCGAGGGCGGTGACGCCGTCGCCACGGCGGACGACGACAGCGACGAGACGCCCGACGAGGCGCCGCCGCCCGGGGCGGAGCACGGCACCAAGACCGAGGAGAAGACCGAGGAGAAGACCGCGAGCAAGACCGGCGACAAGACCGGCGGGGCGCTGAAGGCCGGCACGGCCGCGGGGGCGTTCAAGGGCAACATCCTGATCATCACCATCGATGCCCTCCGCGGCGATCGTCTGGGCGTGGCCGGCTATGGACGTCCAGCGGGCAAATCCCTGACGCCGAACCTGGACGCCCTGGCCCACCGAGGCGCGTACTTCCGGCGGGTGTGGGCGCAGGCGCCCAACACGCCGCGCTCGTTCCCGGCCATCCTGACCAGCCAGCCGCCGTCCGGCGTGCGCTGGGAGAAGCCGCACGTGAACTACCCCGACCTGCTGCCGTCGAATCACACGTTCTTCGAGGACCTGAAGGCGGCGGGCCTGGACCCCATCGGGGTGTTCTCGCACTTCTACTTCACCAGCGATCGCGGCATCAGCAAGGGGTTCAAGGACTGGACGAACGATGGCGCGGGAACCATCGCGGAATCGAACAAGGATTCGGCCTCGCCGCGCATCGTGCCGCGCGTGCTGGCGCAGCTGAAGAAGGCGGCGGCCAGCCACGAGCGCTTCGTGCTGTGGACCCATCTGTTCGAGCCGCACTCGAGCTACATGACCCACAAGGAATTCCCCACCAGCGGCGCCACCGGCGTGCCCGGGCTGATGGAGAAGTACGACTACGAGATCGCCTTCGTGGACATGTGGGTGGGCAAGGTGCTGAAGGCGCTGGACACCCTGGGCCTGGCGAAGAACACCGCGGTGGTGGTGATGGCCGACCACGGCGAGGCCTGGGCAGAGCACAAGGCCATGTTCCACGGGACCGACCTGTACGACGAGCAGCTGCGCATCCCGCTGATCATCGCCGTCCCCGGGCGGCCGCCCGTGGTGAACGAGGACCCGGTGGCGGCCATCGACGTCGCGCCCACCCTGGTGGACCTGGTGGGGGCGCCCATCCCCAGGTCCTTCCGCGGACGCAGCTTGTTACCGGCGCTGGCCGGCGAAAAGCTTCCGCCCCGCCCCATCTTCTCCGAGCTGATGCCGGCAACCGCATGGCCCCACCACGCCACCATGTTGCTGGATGGCGACAAGAAGCTGATCCATCGCGTCACCGAGCGGCGCTACGAGCTTTACGATCTGGGCACCGATCCGGGCGAGAAGAAGAACCTGGCCGACGAGGGCTCCGCGCATGGCTTGTTCGAGCGCATGAAGCGGACGCTGCTCTCGTTCGAAGAGCGGCGTCACTGACCCGCTGAGGGGGCTGCGTCTCGCGGCGAGCCCGCCGCGTCCGCCGCCGGGAGCGGGCCTGCCGCCGGCGTGGCGTCGGCGGGCGGATCGCAGCTCAGCGCCGGCGCCTGCTGGTGAATGCGGGCGGCCACCGCGACCGGATCGGCGGCTCCCGGATCGCGCCGGGCGCAGGCGAGCAGACTGCACCAGCGGGGATCGTCCAGCGGCGCCACCCGGGTGGCGTGGTCCCAGGCCCAGCACTCGCGGCGGACGTCTCCCACCTGGTTCCAGACCCGGGCGGCTCGCTCGTATCCGGCGGCCCGATCGGTGGAGAAGAAGACCAGGTCGCCCAGTCTCTGCTCGGCGCCGCCCAGCCGACCGGCGCGCGCATCGATCAGCGCCGCGACCTCCAGCGAGTCGGGGCTGGTGGGATCTTCGGCCAGCAGGCGCTGGGCCCAGAGCCGGGCGCGCGGTCCGGGCGCCAGCAACTGGGGAAAGGCAGCCGCGGCCGGTAACAGCGCGCGCGCCAGCGTCGGTCCGGTCGATAGCAGATCATCGTCCGCGGGCGGGGCCGGCGGCGGCGGCAGCTTGGCGGCCTCGGCCACGGCCAGCGCCTCCCGTTCGTTGTCCTTCGGGATCGCGCTGTCGGCCGTGAACGACGCGGCGTCGGGCAAGGCCTCCAGCCGCGCGCGCAACTCCGCTGGTCCGTAGGTCCGGGCCGCGGTCCAGGCGCGCCGCAACAGTCGGGGATCGCTGCCCCCACTCTCCAGGTACTGCCTGGAAAACGGCCCCAGCGCGCGCTCAGGCAGCTGGGACAGGGCCCGGGTCAGCGCGTCCATGTCCAGATCGGCGACCGAGGCGCCCCAGACGGCGCGAAAGCGGATGTCCATCGAGCCGGCACCCAGCTTCTGTGCCGCCCGGTATTCCGCCTCGGCGTGCGACGTTTCCCCGAGCGCCAGCCACAGGTCGCCGGCCGCGCGCTCGGCGGCCCGCAGCCGGGGCGACAATGGCAGCGTGCGCGCCGGGGCCAGGGCGATGATGTGCCGCAGATCGTCGGTCAGGGGGATGGGTCGGCCCAGCGCCGCCCAGTCGCGCGCCCGCAGGGCGAGCAATTCCACCAGCCGCTTCTCTTCGTCCGGGCGAAGCGCGCCGCGCTTCTCCAGCTCGTTCAGCGCCGCGATCTCGCCCACCCGGTCGCGGCGTGCGCGTGCGTCGTCCGCGTCGGCCCGATGCTGGGCCACGGTCTTGGCCTGGCTGCCGGGCGGAATGGCCGGCCGGCCCCCCAGCGGCTCGCCCAGAAACCAGGGTGGGCCAGCGCACCCGGACAGGAGAACGGTGATGATCACAGCGACCGCGGGCGTGGCCCCGGGCACGCGGCCGGCGCGACCGAAAATGGCCACGCGCTCAACCATCTTCGACGCCCTCCCCCCGCGCCGGCGCATAGGCGAGCGCGAACACGGTGCCCCCGCCAACCGCTCCTGACAGCACCGCCGCGAACAGCGCGCTGGTCGCCACGCCCAGGACGGTCGGAACGATCAGCACCAGCGCGGCCGGCGCCAGCGCCACCGGGATCCAGGACAGGGCGCGACGTCCCCCCAGCGCCGCCAGCAACGACGCGCAGGCCGCGGCCGCTGCCAGCAACCCCAGCCGCAAGCGAGGCGGCCAGCGCGCCGACAGCACCTCGTCCGAGATCACGCCGCCCGCCAGCGCCGCGTCGATCGGCACCGCCCCCGGCGTTCCCGGCGCGACGGGGATGCCCACGATGGGACCCATGGCCTCCAGGGTAGCGTTCCGGACCTCGTCTGGCAGCCCCCCCTCGGTGGGCAGCTCGGCGTCGGCGAGGATGGCGCGGGCGTTCCAGGCCACGACGGCGCGCCGGCGCAGCGCGATCAGCCGCCGCCGCAGCTCGGTGGCCTGCTGCAGCGCGGCTCGCGCCGGTAGCGCCGGGCCGGGCAGCTCGTTCAGACCGCTGGTCACATCGGCCAGCATCGGTTCATCGGGCGATGCCAGCACCCTGTCGATCACCTGCTGCCGCTGGCCCGCGTGAGGCAAGGTCACGTGGCGTCCCGTCACGGCCGTCTCCTCGACGAAGCGCTCGATCTCCTGCGCGGCGTCGCGCCGGTACTGCGCGCGATCGAGCTGGGGCGCCAGCGCCACCCGTCGCAGCGTCTGTTCGATCCCCGCCTGCTGGCGTGGCTCCAGGTTGCGGCCGGCCTGATCGCACAGGTTCAGCACCCGTTCGATGGCCCCCTCCGCCAGCATGCCGCGCGCCAGCGCCCGCGTCCCGTTGGGCAGCGCCGGGTCCGTCACGTCCACGCGCAGCAGCGCCGGCCGTGCCCGTGTTTTCAGCAGGGAGGCCACCGCGCGGCGGACCTGGGCGGGGGTCAAGCCCGCGTCGGGGTCCACACGAATCACGATCAGACCCTCCGTGAGATCCGCCGCTGTCTCCAGCGCGACCGCCGGATCGGCCAGCGCGCGCTCGAGGATGGCGCGCGCCGCCCGGGGCTCGGCGGGGATGCCCTCCCAGCCCAGCTCTGGCAGCGGCACGGCGCCGAAGAGATCAGCGACGGACCAGGCCTCGGCGATGCCGGGCTGCGCGCGCAGCAAGTCGGTCAACCGCCGCATCTCGCGAAGGACCACCGGCTCGCCCAGATCGGCCCGCACGTCCACGAAGAACAGGGGCGTCTGACTCCACAGCCCCGTGTCCATGCGCAGGTGGGGGGCCTGTACGGCGGCGCCGCCCAGCGCCACCAGGGACAGCAACAGCAACGGCAGGGGGGCGCGCCGGCCCGGCACCGGCACGCGCTGCTGACCCCGCAGGCGGCGCAGCCCCACGTCGACCAGCAGCACGGCGATCAGCAGCGCCGCCGCGACGCCGCCGGTGGTGAGGGCGTACCAGCGCAGGCCCGCCACCGGCGCGGTGCTGCCGGGCAGCGCCGTGGTGACGGCGGCGCCCAGCACGCACAACCAGGCCCGGCGCGACACGGGCCGCGCCTCGATCGCCACGGCCAGGAACGGGACGGCCAGTAGCAACAGCGCCCACTCCAGCGGCGCCCGCCGCCCGAACCCGGGCGCGTCGCGCTCGGGATCGGGCCACAGCGGCGCGGAGCCGACCTTGCCTTCCAGCAGGACCAGGCCCGACCCCGCCACGGCCGCCTCGATGGGGCCATGCACGCCGTCGGGATCGGCCGTGTCGACGACCAGCCGGACCAGCGAGCCGTCGCTGGAGATGAACCAACCGGTGGCGTCGGCCCGTTCACCGAGCCGCCGCTCGGTCTCGGCCGCCTCTGCCCGGACGGCCGCCTCGGCGCGTGCCGCCGCGTCGGCCGACAACGAGGCGCCGGCGCGCGCCGCCGCCGGCGCTGCCAGCTGGGCGCTGCGCAAGCGCAGCGGCGCGGCCGTGATGGCCCCGGCCCGATCGACCGAGAAGCCGAGCAGGCGCGCCGGACCGATGACTCGCCGCACCCCCACCACCGCGGCGACGCGCGCCTCGGCGCGGGCGATGGCGGCCTGGTTCTGCGCCGAGAAGGCGTTCGCCACGTCCAGGCTCAGGATGAAGCGCCGTGACAGCTGGAACCGCTCGGCCACGGCCCGCCCGCGCCGCGTCGCCGCGCTGTCGGGCGGCGCGAAGGCCCCGTCGCTGGCAGCGGCGATCGGGGTCAGCGCCGGAAGCAACAGCGTCGTCCCCAGCAAGATCGGCGCGAGGCGCCGCGGGCCCGTCGTCACCGCAAGAACGTCGCCGCCTGAGCGACGGCGATGCATCGCTCGATCTGCGCCTCGGTGAGGATGTTGGCGTCCATCAACATCTCCAGCTCGCCCCGCAGGTGGGTGTTCAGCAGGTAAGGGCCGTCGGTGTTGATGGTGAACCTCACGCCCGCCTCGTCGAACGTCCGCAGCGCCGCGCCCAGCTCGTCCAGATCCGCCACCGCGTGCGTGCGCAGGTTCGAGCTGGGGCAGATCTCCAGCACCGTCCCCGCTTCGGCCAGCTTGCGTACGGCCTCCTCGCTCTTGGCGGCGGCGACGCCGTGCCCAATGCGGGAGGGGGCCAGCTTCTCCAGGACGGCCAGCACGCCGGCGACCGACGTGTGCGACGTCTCGCCCGTGTGCACGGTCGTCCCCAGCCCGGCGGCGCGCGCGCGCTGGAACAGCTCACGGTAACCCTCGACCTCGCTCCCCAGCTCCAGCGCGTGCGATTCGGGGCCGGCCAGATCGATCCCGATCACGCCCCGCGAGCGGTACTTCACCGCCTTCTTCACCAGGATCTCGTTCAGCGCCAGCGGGAACTCCCGGGCCAGGCAGAAGATCAGCCCGGCGCGCACGCCGTACTCCAGGCAGGCGCGGTCCATCCCCCGCAGCGCCGCGTGGATGATGTGGTCCAGGTCTCGCTCGCCTTCCAGGTTCCGCTTCATGGGGTTGAACCGCAGCTCGATCAAGGTGACCGAGCTGGAGCGGAACTCCTTGCCGATGATCTCGTAGATCGAGCGCTCGATGGCGGCGGGGGACGACTGAATCTTCTCGGTCCACTGGTGCAGGATGGCCAGGTAGTCACCCAGCGAGGCCACCCGGTCCGGGGCCGCCGTCACCAGATCGCGAAACTCCCAGTACGTCGATACCGGAAGCTTGAAGCCCTGATCGTGGGCGATGGACCACAGGATGTGCGGCGCCACCGCTCCGCCGACGTGGATGTGCAGGTCGCAGAGCTCCAGCCGCGGATTCAGCATCAGTACGATTGTACCGCCCCGCGGCGGCGCCCGCCCCTGCTGGCGTCCGGCGCCCGCAGGCTACTTGCCGCCGGCGACGGTCTTGGGCCGGTTCGACCGGTTCATCAGCGATTTCAACTCGGCGCTGGGCGAGAAGCTGATGGTGAAGTGCGAGGGAATGGGGACGGGCTCCCCCGTTTGTGGGATCTTCACGACGCGCATGGACCGCCGCCGCTTCAGGAACGTGCCGAAGCCCGGGTAGGTGAACTTCGCGCTGCCGCGAGCGGTCCTGGCGCTGATGAAGTAGTCCCCCATCTCGACGAAGACGTCGTTGACGATCTGCTGGACCGCCTTCTTCGTCAGGCCTTTGGGAAGATCCTTCCTGGCGTGAACTCGCGCGATCAACTCGGCTTTCGTCATCTTGGTGCTCGCCCCCCCCCGAAGCGCCCTGCTGGGCAGGGCTCGTTAGAGTAGGGGTCGCCGTCGGTGAGTGTCAACGGCGAACCGCGCGTCGCTCCGTCGATTCGGCGGGCCATTTTGCGGTCACGATCGCCGGCCTGAGGCAGTGAAATCCAAGGGACGGAGCGCCGGCTCGGGCGGCCGCATTCTTGCCTCTCAGTCGCCGGCGGGAGCGCTGGGGCTGCGCGGCTCTGCGGCGGCGTCGAGGCCATTCTTCGTGCGCACGATGAGGTTCGACACCCCGACGTGCGGGATCTCCTTCACCTTCTGACCGCGGGCCGTCAGGGCCTCGGTGACGTCGCGCGGGATCTCGGGCTCGACCATCAGCACCTCGGGGAACCACTGGTCGTGGATGCGAGGCGCGGCGATGGCGGCCTGCGCGTCCATCTTGAAGTCGACCACGTTCAGGAACGCCTGCAGCGTCGCCGTGATGATGGTGGGGCCGCCCGCCGCGCCCGCCACCACCTTCACGCCCGCTTCGTCCAGGGCAATCAGCGGCGTCATCGACGACAGCGGCCGCTTGCCGGGGGCCACCGCGTTCTGGGCGCTGCCGATCAGGCCGAAGCCGTTCGGGACGCCCGGCTGCATGGCGAAGTCGTCCATCTGATCGTTCAGCACGATGCCCGTGTCGCCGGCCACCAGATGGGCGCCGAAGCCCAGGTTCACGGTGGTGGTCAGCGCCACCGCGTTTCCTTCGGCGTCGACCACCGACAGGTGGGTCGTCCCGCCGTCGCGGTGCTGGTCGGCGGGCGCGTCGGGCGTGCCGTACTTGTCGGCGGCCAGCACGCCGCTGTCCTTGATCCGCCCTGCCAGCTCCGCGTGATACGCGGGGGCCAGCAGGTGGTCGAGCGGGACCGTCACGAAGTCGGGATCGCCCAGGTGGCGGGCGCGATCGGCGAACGCGTGCTTCATGGCTTCGGCCAGTACCTGCAGGTAGGCCGACGACCCGGCGCCCAGCTTGGCCAGCGCCGCGCCGTCCGGATACCTGGCGGCCAGGATTCCCAGCGTCTCTGCCAGCGCCGCGCCGCACGAGGACGGCGGGGGCATGGCCATCACGCTCAGCCCCCGGTAGATCACCTCGATGGGCACGCGCTCGGTGACGGTGTAGGCCTCGAGATCGCCGGCGGTCATCACACCGCCCCCCTGCTTGACCGCCGCCACGATCGCGTCCGCGATGGGGCCCTTGTAGAACGCGCCGGGACCGCCGGCGCGCAGGCGGGCCAGCGTGCGGCCGAGATCGGGCCGGCGGAAGACATCTCCCTCGGAGAGACGCTGCGTGCCGAAGATCCGGCTGACGATGGGATCGCGGGAGGGGGCGGTGCCGGCGGCGGACGGCTTGTCCGCGGCCACCTCCGCCAGACGCCAGGAGACGCGCGCCCCGCGGGTCAGCCGCTCCGCCGGCGCGACACAGCGGGCGAACGAGAGCTTGCCGAAGCGGCGGACCAGCTCGCCCAGGCCGCGCACCTCACCGGGCACCCCGACGGCCAGCCCGCCCTCGCGGGACAGCTTCGGGTCCGCCTTGCCGTCTTTCAGAAACATGTCCGCCCGGATTCCGGCGGGGGCGCGCTCGCGAAAGTCGAAGGCGTAGGTGCGGTGTTCCCGGGCCACGTACACCAGCGCAAAGCCGCCGCCGCCGATGCCGGACGCGAAGGGGTGAACCACGCCCAGCGCCAGCGCGGTGGCGCAGGCGGCGTCGATGGCGTTTCCGCCGGCCTTCAGCAGCGCCAGACCGGCGGCGGAGGCCTCGGCGTTGTCCGAGGCGATGGCGGCGTGGGCGGCATGAAACGGGGGCGGCGTCGCCGCCAGCGCCCCGCCGCCGGCGAGCGAGAGCGCCACCAAGACTGCCACGGTGCCCGCCACGGTGCCCGCCACGGTGCCCGCCACGGTGCCCGCCACGGCGCCCGCCAGCAGCGCGACCCGGTGTGGCACCGCCCTGGCGGGCCAGGCCCTACCGGAGTTCAGCAGGTCTCCGCCCTCTTCTCCCGGCCTCGCGGATTGGCTCATGACGGTCTCCGTTTCCGCCCGCCCGGGCGGCCGGAGGACCGTAGCAGCGATCCCCGGCGTCACGCCAGCGTGCAGCCGCGGCGCGCCGGACGGTTCCCCGGTGGCTGGTCGACGGCGCGCAGCCTCTGGCCCCGGGCAAGTGGAAGTCGCGTCTTCGCGGCCAGGGGCGTAAGATTGTAAGGGTCTATCGAGACCAAGAGCCCCTCCGCCATGGATCAGAACCCGCCCAAAGAAGTCCGTTCGCCCGTCAACCTGCGCATCAAGTTCCGCAGCGAATCGCTGGAACAGTTCATCGAACGATACGCGGTGGACGTCAGCCGCGGCGGAATCTTCATCCGCACGCGCGAGCCGCTGGCCGTGGGCACCCAGCTGAAGCTGGATTTTCAATACCAGAACGGCGGGCCGTTGATGGCCGGCGACGGTACGGTGGTGTGGATCCGCGATCCGGATCCCTCGCGCCCCAACATCCCGCCGGGGATGGGGGTCCGCTTCGATCGGCTCAGCCCGGAGAGTCAGGCCGTCCTGGAGTTGTTGCTGGCCGACAAGGTGAAGCGCGAGAAGAGCGGCCTGGGACCAGCGACTGTCAGTCCCATCACGGGCAGCGCCGGCATCGCCGTGCGCCGGCCATCGAGCATGTTCGCCGCGCTGGAGCCGCAGGGGCCCGGTGCCGGGCCGCGTGCCGCGGCGTTCACCAGCCAGTTGCCGGTCACCGGGGCGATGTTGCCGACGGCCCCGCCGCCGCCCAAGGGGGGCCCGGTCACTTCCATCCTGATTGTTCCGTCGGAGGCGAAGGCGCTGGGATCGGTCTCGCCCGCTGGTCCGTCCCCGGCCTCCCCGCCTTCGAACGCTCACCTGGCCGAGACGCCGGCCACGGGGATCGCGGCCATGAAACCTCTGGCGTCGCTGGGTGCCCCCGATAGCACGGGGGGCGGTGAATCGGCGCCTGGCGGCGCCGGCTATCGCCCGCTCGGCACGACCAAGAACCCTTTCTCGGGCCTGCAGAAGCTCGCTCCGGCGCCGCCGGCGGCGCGCCTCACCTCCACGATCTCCACGACCGGCAAGACCCTGGGCGGCGGCCCCCTGCTGCCGCGCGAGCCGCAACCGGCTGGACGCCACGACGCCGCGCCCGACGACGACATCAACGAGGAGCCGACGCAGATCGCGGGGCGTGTTCCCTCCTTCCTGATGACGGACGACGATCCGACGTCGGTGGGAAATCGTCCCTCGCAGGAGCAGCCGACCCAGACGGCGAACCAGGCGGCCCTGCTGGCCGACCTGAACCGGATCACCGCGCGCGCGACGGGACAGAAGCCCGTGTCCGCGGCACCGCCGCCGGACACGCACGCGGACACCACCGAGATGACGGCGCCGCCGGTCCCCGGATACACGCCCCCGCGCGCCGTCCCCGGGCCGGAGAGGTTCAACGGCTCCGCGCACGAGCCGGCCAGTGACCTGGCGGCGCGGCAGCAGAAGCAGTCGCTGGATCTGGCGCCGCCCCTCGGTGATCAGCCGCCGCAGCCGGCAAAGGCTCCGGAGCGGACGACCGACGCGATGCTGGACCCCGAGGCGGCACCGCTGGCCACGTCCGGCAAGGTCGCGGTGTCGCGCCGCAATCTGGACGCGCTGTCGCTGGCGGCGGCCGCCACCGACGTGCGCGCGCAGGCGCCCCGCAAGCGATCGGGGCTGGTGGTGGCGCTCGCGGTGCTGGTGCTGGGCGGCGCCGGTGCCTTCGCATTCAAGTACTTCTCGGCGCACCACGCGACCCCCGCGCCGGCCCCGGCCGGCGAGAGCGCGACGGCCATCGCCCCCGCTCCGGCGCCGCCGGCCGCTCCCGCGGCTCCCGCCGGCGAGCAGGCGGCCGCGCCCGCCCAGGCGCCGGAAGGCAACAAACCCCCGCAAGCGGCGCCCGCGCCTGGCGCGCCGCCGGCGACGGAGCCGGCCGCAGCGGCACCGCCCGCGGTCGTCCCGGCGGCGCCTGCGCCCGAACCGGCAGCCGCCAAGGAACCGGAGGCGGCGCCCGCCGTTGCGCCTGCACCGTCGAAGCCGGTGGCGATGGCGGAACCGGCCGGCTCCCACAAGGGGCCCAACAAGAAGAAGGGTGGACGTTCCGGCCACGAGAGCGAGGCCGCGTCGTCGTCCGCGAAGGCCGTGGCTGCCGGCGTGCCCGACACCCTTCCGCCATCGGAGGCGCCCGCGGCGCCGAAAGCGGCCGACAAAGGGGGCGACGGGGCCGGCCATCAGCTGCGCGTGACGTCCAAGCCATCCGGCGCCGACGTGTCGCTGGACGGCCAGGTGATCGGCCAGACGCCGCTGGCCGCCGGGATCGCCGACGTCAGCGCGCCGCACTTCGTGTCGGTGCACAAGGACGGCTACGAGCCGTTCGAGCAGATGATCAGCGCCTCCTCGGCCTGGGCCAAGGGCAAGCCGGCCAAGGGGCAGCCCGCCGTGCCCACGTTGAAGCTGAACGCCAAGTTGAAGGCGATCGGACCGGGTGGCGACGCCAAGCCTGCCGCCTCGGCGGAGACGGCGCCGGCGAAGGAGGCCGCCAAGGAGGCGGCCGCCGAGAAGCCGGCCGCACCGGCCGCCACCGCGCCCACCTCGCCGCCGAAGGTCGAGGAGACCAAGGTGGATCGTCCCCTGCCCCCGTCCGACGATCGCCTGCCACCCAGCACGCCCTAGCCCGTTGTCTGAAAAGCTCGGACCGCGGCGTTGCAGGCGAATATCCGCGGATCTTCGACCGACGAGCCACGCAGCGGATGGACCTCCGCCGCCGGCAACGACGACAGGAGAGTTCTTCAGCAACCTGCTGGTGGCGCCCGGCCCGCCCGGTTTCCAAGTAGACTGCTGGGCCATGGCGCCGAGGCTGGTCCCGACGGCGAAATCTACGGCCCTGGCCCTTTCGCCGTTGCTGGTGCTCGCCTTTCTGAGCGGGACGGCGAGCTGCCGTCCCGGCCGCGCCTTGGGCGACGCCGCTGCGGCCCCGGCCGCCGCGTCGCCGGGCCCGGCCCAACCCGGACCCCGTGAAGAGGCGCGGGGGGCCGCTCCGGCGCCACCGGCCACTGTCGGGGACGGGGCGGCGTCGGCGGCACCCGCGTCCCGCTATCCGAAGATCGACGTGCACATGCACATCGGTCCGGACGGCATCCCGCGGGCCCTGGCCCTGATGAACAGGTGGGGGATCGCCGGCGGCGTGAACCTGAGCGGCATGTATCCCGGTCCACCCCGCCATGGTCTCGAGACCCAGCTGGCCGCGGCCGCATCCACCGACGGGCGGCTGCTGGTGTTCGCGAACGCCGACTTCCGACACGTCCTGCACGACCCCGACTACGGCAAGAAGATGGCCGCGGACCTGATCGAGTCGAAGCGGCTGGGCGCACGCGGCCTGAAGGTCCCCAAGGGCCTGGGCCTGGGCTATCCCAACCCCGACCGCAGCGCCCTGTTGCCCGTCGACGATCCCGGTCTGGATCCGTTGTTCGAGCAGGCGGGCAAGCTGGGGATGCCGGTGGCCATCCACGTGGGCGACCCGAAGGCCTTCTGGAAGCCGGCCACGCCCGACAACGAGCGGTGGGACGAGCTGCAGGCGCACCCCGAGTGGAGCTTCTACGGCCAGCCGGTGCCCACCTGGGAGCAGCTGTACGCGGCCTTCGAGCGCCGCGTGGCCCGCCACCCGAGGACGATCTTCATCGGCGTGCACTTCGGCAACGACCCCGAGGACCCCGGGCGCGTCGCGCAGATGCTGGACAAGCACCCGAACCTGTACATCGACACCGCCGCGCGCATCCCGGAGATGGGACGGCACGACCCGGCGAAGATGCGCCGCTTCTTCGAGAAGTACCAGGATCGCATCCTCTTCGGGACGGACACGGGTGTGGGCCCCGAGGACGCCGACATGATGTTCGGCTCGACGGGGCCGGTGCCCCCCACGGCGGCCGACGAGGAGCGTTTCTTCCGCGAGAGCTGGCGATACTTCGAGACGACGGACAAGCAGTTCGAGAGTCCCACCCCCATCCAGGGTCGCTGGAAGATAGACGGCATCGGCCTGCCTGACGCTATCCTGCGCAAGGTGTACTACGAGAACGCCGCCCGCCTTTTGAAGTGGCACCCCAGGCTGCCGCAGCCAAGCGACGGAGCGACCCCGTGACGGGGTTACCGGCGGCGCTGGTGCTGCTGGCTGCGGTCCCGCCCGTCGCGCCGGAGCAGGCGCCCGCGCCGGCGCCGGTGGCCCCCGCCTGGCAAACGCTGGCGCCCGGGGCCGCGCGCGCCACGCTGAAGACCGACGACGGCCAGGCCATCGAGCTGCTGAGGTTCGACCTGGAGCACTTCCGCGCCGCGGTGGTGGTCGGCAAGGGCCAGCCGCCGCAGGCGCGGACCGCCCAGGAGCTGCGGCAGAGCCGCGGCGCCGTGGCCGCCGTGAACGGCGGCTTCTTCGACGGCCGTGTCGTTCCGCTGGGCTTGCGCATCGCCGACGGCGAGCAGCGCTTCCCCCTGCGGCCCAAGGCAGACTGGGGCGTGCTGGTGCTGGCGGGCCGCCGCGCCCGCATCGTCCACACCCGCGAGTACCCCGCCCTGCCGCTGGAGAAGGAAGCCGGCGACGACCACGTCGACGGCGCCATCCAGGTGGGGCCGCGGCTGCTGGTGGCCGGCGTGCCCACGAAGCTGCGCCCGCAGCTGGCGCGCCGGACCGCCGTCGCGCTCGACGAGCATGGCCGCCAGCTGACGCTGGTGGTGGTGCCCGATCCCGCCGACGCGAACGACGTGGCCGAACGCCTGGCCGCGGCCGGCTTCGCCGACGCCATGCTGCTGGACGGCGGCCCGTCGACGCAGGCCTCCCTCGAGCTGGGCGACGCCCACCTGGAGATCGCGGGTGGCTACCCCGTGCCCGACCTGCTGGCGGTGTTCCCCCGATCGGGCCACCGAAAAGTCAACACCCCGGCCCCGTCGCCGGCATCCTCGACGAAGACAACCCCTCGAAACCCTTGACGGCATCCGATCGACCCGCATAATGGCGGCGCCATTCCGGAGTAGCTCAGGGGCAGAGCAGGCGGCTGTTAACCGCCGGGTCGGGGGTTCGAAACCCTCCTCCGGAGCCAGATTTTCCACCTCGCCACCTTCGCGGGTGCGGCCCGCCTTCACCTGAAAGGCGCACGCCCGGCAGGATGCCCTTCCACGGGCGCGTCCAGCCCCAGCGGAACTGCGCGCACGCCTTGGCCGAGAGCAGAGACCCCGGGACTTTCCCGCGAGCCGCCGCGCCCCACCCTGCATGCATGCCCCGGCCCCTCGGACGCGCCTTCATCGGCACCAGCGGCTGGCTGTACCCGCGCTGGCGGGGCGACTTCTATCCGCGCGGCCTGCCGCAGCGGCGAGAGCTGGCCTACATGGCCGAGCGGTTGCCCAGCGTGGAGGTGAACGGGACGTTCTATTCGCTGACCCGGCCGTCGACCTGCGCGGGCTGGCGAGCGGCCGTGCCGGCCGGGTTCACGTTCGCCATCAAGGGCAGCCGCTTCATCACGCACATGTTGAAGCTGCGGAAGTTCGAAGGGCCGCTGGCGAACTTCTTCTCGTCGGGGCTGCTGCGCCTGGGCCAGATGCTGGGACCCATCCTGTGGCAGCTTCCCCCGCAGCTGCCGTTCGACGAGGACCGCGCGCGCCGGTTCTTCGAGGCGGTGCCCCGCGACGTCGCGGCGGCCGAGCGCTGGGCGCGCCGGCACGATGCCCGCACGACCGGGCGGGCATCGCTGACCGCGCCCGACGGCCGCCAGCAGAAGCTGCGGCACGCGGTGGAGATCCGCCACGCTTCATGGCTGACCGACGGCGCGCTCTCGACGTTGCGGGACCTGGACGTGGCGCTGGTGGCGGCGGACACCGCCGGCAAGCATCCCCTGTCCTTCGAACGGACGGCGGACTTCGCTTACGTGCGCCTTCACGGCGCGACCACGCTGTACGCGAGCCGGTACGAGGACGACGAGCTAGCCGCCTGGGCCGACCGCGTCGCCGCCTGGACCGCGGCCGGCGACGACGCGTACGTGTACTTCGACAACGACGCCCAGGGGCACGCCCCCCACGACGCCGTCCGCCTGCTGGCGGCCGTGCAGGCCCGGTCCAGCCGGCGACCGTGAGCGCCGGGGGCCGCGTCGCGGCGCCGCGTGGACCGCGGCCCCTGTGCTAGCCTGCGCACCGCGGCGCGGGGCGCTGCAAACGGCGCCGGGTTTCTCCCGGTGGCGTTGGTCGACGGACAGGACGAGCGGTGCCGCAGCGGGCATCGGAGGTACAGGCAGGATGCAAGACGCGGGACTCCCGAGCGAGAGGAGGAGAGCGTCGCGGAGTGAGCGCGGCGAAGAGAGCCGTCTGCCCATTGCCGGACCGACCGGCCCCGCGCCGGCGCGGCCGGCCCGGTCCGGAACGCCACCCCAGGGAACCCCGGGGATCGAGGGCGCTTTCGCCGCAAGGAGGGCCCGGCCATGACCGAGCCCGAAATGCTTCAGGTGCTGCTGGTCGAGGACTCGCCGGCGGACGCGAAGCTGATCGGTCAGGAGCTGCGACGCCTGGCCCGCCCCCTCGCCGTCGAGCGCGTCGAGACCGCGGCCGCGATGAGGGCGGCGCTGCAGCGGCAGGACTGGGACGTCATTCTCTCGGACTGGTCGCTGCCCAGCTTCAGCGCACCGGCCGCGCTGGCCATCGCCAGCGAGCTGCGGCCCGACGTTCCCCTCATCATCGTGTCCGGCACCATTGGCGAGGAAGCCGCCGTCGACGCCATGCACGCGGGCGCCCGCGACTACGTCCTGAAAGACAAGCTGGGCCGCCTGGTGCCCGTGCTGGAGCGCGAGTTGCTGGGGCGCGCCGCCCGCCTGGCCCGGCGTCAGGCAGAGGCCGCGCTGAAGGAGAGCGAGGCCCGCTTCCGTCGTCTGGCCGAGTCGGGCGTGGTCGGCATCATCGTCGTCGAGCCCTCCGGCCGGGTGATGGAGGCGAACGACGCCTTCCTGCAGATGGTGGGCTACAGCCAGGACGACGTCGCGGCCGGCCGGCTGACCTGGGAAAACCTGACGCCCCCCGAGCAGCACGACCGCGATCGCCAGGCGGCCGGCCTGCTCGACAGCCAGCGGGTGGCGCATCCGTGGGAGAAGGAGTACCTGCGGAAGGACGGCACCGCCGTGGCCGTGCTGGTGACCGCCGCCAGGCTGGACGACGGGCGCTACCTCTCGCTGTCGATCGACCTGCGCGAGCAGAAGCGCGCCGAGCTGGCGCGGGCCCGCGCCGAGGTCGCCCTGCGCCACAGTGAAGAGCAGCTGCGCCAGGCGCAGAAGATGGAGGCGGTGGGCCGTCTGGCCGGCGGGGTTGCCCACGACTTCAACAACTTGCTGTCGGTGATCCTGAGCTACAGCGAGCTGGTCCAGGACGGTCTGGCCCACAACGACCCCCTGCGCGCGGACCTCGGCGAGATCCACGAGGCCGCCACCCGGGCCAGCGCGCTGACGCGCCAGCTGTTGTTGTTCAGCCGCCAGCAGATCGTCGAGCCGCGCGTGATCGATCTGGGCGACGTGGTCGGCGGCCTGAACAAGATGCTGCACCGGGTGGTCGGCGAGGACGTCGAGGTGATCGTGGTGGCGCCCGATCATCACGCGCGCGTCAACGCCGATCCCAACCTGATGGAGCAGGTGCTGCTGAACCTGGTGGTCAACGCGCGCGACGCCATGCCGAAGGGGGGCAAGCTGACCATCCAGACAGAGAACGTGAAGCTGGATGACGGCTACGCGGCCCGGCACCTGGGGGTCATGCCCGGCCGCTACGTCAGGCTGGCCGTGAAGGACACCGGCGTGGGCATCCCGCCCGAGATCCAGTCCCGGATCTTCGAGCCCTTCTTCACCACGAAGGACAAGGGCAAAGGCACCGGTCTGGGCCTGTCGACGGTGTTCGGGATCGTCCAGCAGAGCGGCGGCCACATCGCCGTCGACAGCGAGGTGGGGCGCGGCACCACGTTCAACGTGTACCTGCCGCGCGTGGACGGGGATTTGAGCGGCGCCATCGTCCTGGCGCCCAGCGGGGCCTTGCGGGGCACGGAGACGGTGCTGCTGGTGGAAGACGAACGGCAGGTGCGCACCATCGCGGACAACATCCTGCGCCGTCACGGGTACAACGTCCTGGTGGCCCAGAACGCGGGCGACGCCCTGCTGATCTGCGAGCGCGAGACGGGGCCCATCCACCTGCTGCTGACGGACGTGGTGATGCCCCACCTGAGCGGCCCCGAACTGGCCGCCCGGCTGGGGCGGCTGCGTCCGGACATGAAGGTCCTGTTCATGTCCGGCTACACCGACGACAGCGCGCTTCGCCACGGCGCTCTGGAAGGGAGCGTTGGCTTTCTACAGAAGCCCATCACGCCGGCCCTGCTGGCCCGCAAGGTGCGCGAGGTGCTGGACCACCGCGGACCGGGCGCGGCCTGACGTCCGTTGCCTCCGGGCAGGTGCGGCCGCATGTTGTGGCGGATTGCCCAGGGCCCAAACCGACCTGCCGCCGCCACACCCGGAATCAGGTTTCGTCCGGGTGCGCGGCGCCCGCGAGCACAACCTGAAGAGCGTGGACCTCGACATCCCGCGCGACGCGCTGGTGGTGTTCACGGGCGTCTCGGGCTCGGGCAAGTCGTCGCTGGCGTTCGGAACGCTGTACGCGGAGGCGCAGCGGCGCTACCTCGAGTCGGTGTCGCCGTACGCGCGGCGCCTGTTTCATCAGATGTCCGTCCCCGAGGTCGACGCCATCGAGGGGCTGCCGCCGGCGGTGGCCCTGCAGCAGCAACGGGGGACGCCCACCACGCGCTCCTCGGTGGGCAGCGTGACCACGCTGTCGAACCTGTTGCGGATGCTGTACTCGCGGGCCGGGACCTACCCGCGCGGCCAGGGGCACCTCGAGGCGGAGGCCTTCTCGCCCAACACGCCGGCGGGCGCCTGTCCCGATTGTCACGGCCTGGGTCGCATCTACACGGCCACCGCCGAGTCCATGGTCCCCGATGACTCGCTGACCATCCGCGAGCGCGCCATCGCCGCCTGGCCGCCGGCCTGGGGCGGCCAGAACCTGCGAGACATCCTGGTGTCGCTCGGGTACGACGTCGACCGGCCGTTTCGCGACCTGCCCCGGAAGGACCGCGACTGGATCCTGTTCACCGACGAGCAGCCGACCGTGCCGGTGTACGCGGGGCTGACGCCCGCCGAGACGCGGCAGGCTCTTCGCCGCAAGTGGGAGCCCAGCTACATGGGCACGTTCACCAGCGCCCGCCGCTACGTGCTGCATACCTTCGCCACCACCGAGAGCGCCCTGACCAAGAAGCGCGTGGCGCAGTACATGCTCAGCGCCGACTGCCCTGCCTGCCACGGCAAGCGGCTGCGACCGCAGTCGCTGTCGGTCAAGTTCGCAGGCGCCGACATCGCCGAGACGGCCGCGCTGCCGCTGGCGCGCCTGCGGGAGCGGCTGGCGCCCTACGCGGCGGGAACGGCCCCCGCCCTCGCCGCCCTGCGCGACCGCCACCCCGAGAAGGCGGAGGTCACGCTGCGGATCGCCGCGGACGCGGTAGCGCGCCTCACCACGCTGATCGAGCTGGGCCTGGGCTACCTCGCCCTCGACCGCAGCACGCCCACGTTGTCCCCGGGCGAGCTGCAGCGTCTGCGGCTGGGCACCCAGGTCCGATCGAACCTGTTCGGCGTCGCCTACGTCCTGGACGAGCCGTCGGCCGGGCTGCACCCGTCGGACACCGAGGCCTTGCTGGGGGCGCTGGACGAGCTGAAGCGCGGTGGAAACTCGCTGTTCGTGGTGGAGCACGAGATCGACGTCATCCGGCGCGCCGACTGGATCGTCGACGTCGGTCCCGGCGCGGGGGAAGGCGGCGGCCAGATCCTGTACAGCGGCCGGCCGGCCGGTCTGGCGGAGGTCGTGGCCTCACAAACGGCCCGTCATCTATTCGCCGGCTCCGGCGGCGAACACGCCGGCCGCCCCACCCGCTCGCCCCGCGCCTGGCTGCGCCTGCGCGGCGTGACCCGCAACAACCTGCGGGACCTCGACGTGAAGTTCCCCCTCGGTGTCTTCACGGCGGTGACGGGCGTGTCCGGGTCGGGCAAGTCCAGCCTGGTCAGCCAGGTCCTGGTCGAGCTGGTGGCGACCCGTCTGGGCCAGCCGCTGCACGAGAAGGACGACGAGGACGCGGTGGGACCGGCGCTGGAGCGGGCCGCGCCTCCGCCGGGCGGAGAGATCGTGGCCGGACTGGAGCACATCGGCCGGCTGGTGCAGGTCGACCAGAAGGCGATCGGCCGGACGCCGCGCTCGAACCTGGCCACCTACACCGGTCTGTTCGACCCGGTGCGCCGCCTGTTCGCGGCGACCCCGGCCGCGCGTGCGCGGCGCTACGACGCGGGTCGCTTCTCGTTCAACGTGGCCAAGGGGCGCTGCGACACGTGCCACGGCGAGGGGTTCGTGTCGGTCGAGTTGCTGTTCTTGCCCAGCGTGTACAGCCCCTGCCCCACCTGCCATGGCGCGCGCTACGACGCGAAGACGCTGGAGGTGAAGTACCGGGGGCGCAGCATCGCCGACGTGCTGGCCATGACCGTGGAGGAGGCGGCCCAGTTCTTCGCGGACGAGCCCGCTGTGCGGCGCCCGCTGCACGTGCTGCTGGAGGTGGGCCTCGGCTACCTGCGCCTGGGCCAGCCGGCCACCGAGCTGTCGGGCGGGGAAGCCCAGCGAATCAAGCTGGCCACCGAGCTGCAACGTCCGGCGCGCGGCGACACGCTGTACGTGCTGGACGAGCCCACCACGGGGCTTCACCCTGCCGACGTCGAGAAGCTGATGGCGCAGCTTCACGGCCTGGTGAACGCCGGCAACACGGTGGTGGTCGTCGAGCACGACATGCACGTGATCGCCGGTAGCGACTGGGTCATGGACATGGGCCCCGGCGCCGGAGAAGCGGGCGGCCGCCTGGTGGCGGAGGGCGCCCCCCACGACGTGGCACGCGCGCCCGGCAGCCGCACGGCCCCCTACCTGGCCAGACACCTCGACGGAGGTAGGCGCGGCGCCGCCGTGGACGGCCTCGCGCCTGCGGCGTCGCCAGGATAGCTCCACCGCCCAGCCGCCACCGTCGACGGGTCGGCTGGGTGCGGGGTCAGGCGCGCCCGGGCGCTTCGTGGCCGCTGCGGGCGACGTACTCGGTGTACCCCCCGCCGTACACGGTCGGCCCATCCGGCCCCAGCTCCAGCACCTGGTTGGACAGCCGGGCCAGGAAGTTTCGATCGTGGGAGACGAAGATCATCGTGCCCTCGTAGTCCGCCAGGGCGCGGACGATCATGTCCTTGGTGGCGATGTCCAGGTGGTTGGTGGGCTCGTCGAACACCAGGAAGTTGGGCCGGTCGTACAGCAGCCGCGCCAATACCAGGCGCGCCTTCTCGCCGCCCGACAGCACCCGGCAGCTCTTGTCGATGTCGTCGCCGGAGAACCCGAAGCAGCCTGACAGCGTCCGCAGCTGTCCGGGGTTCGCCAGCGGGAAGGCGTCCTGGAGCGTGTCGTACACGTTCTTCGCGGGGTCCAGCACGTCCATCGCGTGCTGGGCGAAGTAGCCCATCTTCACCCCCGCGCCCAGCGTCAGCGTCCCGCTGTCGGGGGTGGTCTCCCCGGCGATCAGCTTCAGCAGCGTCGATTTGCCGGCGCCGTTGACGCCCATCACCGCCCAGCGCTGGCGCCGCCGGATCATCAGGCTCAACCCGTCGTAGATGACGCGCGCGCCGTAGCGCTTGCCCAGCTTCTCGATCTTCACCACGTCCTCGCCGGAGCGGGCGCAGGGAGGGAACTCGAACGTCAGCGTCTTGGCGCGCTTGGGCGGCTCGACCTTCTCGATCTTGTCGAGCTTCTTCACCCGCGACTGCACCTGCGACGCCTTGGCTGCCTGGGCCTTGAACCGCTCGATGAAGCGCATCTCCTTCGCCAGCATGGCCTGCTGGCGCTCGTAGGCGGCCTGGGCCTGAACCTCGTTCAGCGCGCGCTGCTGCTCGTAGAAGTCCATGTTGCCCGAGTAGCTATTCAGCACGCCGCCGTCGATCTCGATCACGCGCCCCACGATGCGGTTCATCAGCTCGCGGTCGTGCGAGGTCATGACCAGGGCGCCCTCGTAGGCGCGCAGGAAGTCCTCGAGCCAGAGGATCGACTCCAGGTCCAGGTGGTTCGACGGCTCGTCCAGCAGCATGGCGTCGGGGCGCATCAGCAGGATGCGCGCCAGGGCCACGCGCATCTTCCAGCCGCCCGACAGCGCCCCCACGTCGCCGTCCATCATCTCTTGCGTGAAGCCCAGGCCAGCCAGGATCTCGCGCGCCTTCGCCTCCAGCGCGTAGCCGCCCAGGTTGTCGAAGCGCGCCTGCACGTCCCCGAAGCGCGTCAACAGCGCGTCCATCTCGTCGGCCCGCGCCGGATCGCCCAGCGCCTCCTCCAGTTGCTTCAGCTCGGCGGCCACCTCGGAGACGGCGCCCGCGCCCGCCATCACCTCGGCCACGGCGGGCCGGCCGGCCATCTCGCCCACGTCCTGGCTGAAGTATCCGACGCTGACGCCGCGCTCGATGGAGATCTGACCGTCGTCGGGCGACTCCTGCTTCGTGATCAGGCGAAAGATGGTCGACTTGCCGGCGCCGTTCGGGCCGACCAGGCCCACCTTCTCGCCGCGCTGGATGGCGGCCGAGGCCTCCACGAAAAGAATCTGCGGGCCGTGCTGCTTGCTGATCTGGTCCAGGCGAATCACGAGAGGACGCTGCCTCTACCGCGAAAAGGCGCGCGCCGCCACAGCGGCGAGGCGCGTCCGGTCATCCGGGCGTGCCCGCGGCACGCCCGGAGCCGCGCCGACCCTACTTCCGCCAGAAGTTGTAGCCGGCGGACAGCACCAGGGCCGCCGTGCTGCCAGCGTTGCTGAGGTCCGCGAACTCGACGGAGGCACGGAAGTCGAGGTCGCCCATGCGGTATCCGGCGCCCAGGGTCATGCCGAAGTCGAACTCCCCGTTCGAGGCCGAGCCCAGGCCGAAGGGCAGGTCCACGGACACGTGGTTGTAGAAGAGGCCCAGCTCGCCCGCCAGGTAGAGGTTCGGGATGACCGCGAACTTCGCGCCCACCAGGATGGGGATGTTCCAGTATCCCGCGTTGTTCTTGCCCAGAAACAGGTTGATGCCCGCCCGGCCGGTCAGGTTCACCTGCGGGGTCAGGATGTACTCGTAGCGGCCCAAGGCGCCGAAGCCGACGCTGGCGATGTTGCTCAGATCGCCGAGCGGCACCGTCAGACGCGCGTCGACACCCGCCAGCATGCCGCCGCCCAGCGCCGTCGACGCCATGGGCGCCTGCTGAGCAGGAGTGGAGACAGGAGGAACCTCGCCGGGCGCTGCTGCCGCCGGAGGCTGCTGGGCAAATGCGGAGGCTGCCGACAGGACCACGAGCGAGAGGGTTGCCGTCTGGACGATGCGCTTCACGTTGTATTCTCCGTTCGAAAGGGATTGTCGATCATTAGTTTCAATCGGTCGTCGGTTGACGACCGGCGCAGTATCACCGGGGCCCCTTCGCGGACGCAAATGGATCATGGCCGTTCGCACGGCGCAGCGTCCCAAGGGGGCGCGGCCCGGCGACCGCTCGTTGCCCGCGCCCCTGCCAGGGCCACCGACCGTCGACCCTGTCGAAGCTCCGCGCCCACCGGAGGGGCCGCCGCGGCCACCAACGACAAACGGGACCGGCTCGAAGCTCGAGCCGATCCCGTTTCCATGCTGCCCGTCGCGATCGCTACGGATGGATCCGGAACAGGATCATCAGATCGCGGTAGTCGGCAGAGTGCCCCTTGCCGGCCAGGTTCGAAAACTCGAACTTGGCGCCCACGTCGGCGATGGGGGCCACCGCGGCCAGGACGCCCACGCCCACCGGGATCTGGTAGTAGTCGCTGAAGTTGCTGGTCGGGCCGCCGATGCCCGTGTCCAGGAACGCCGCCACCGTGGGCGAAGCCTGGAGGCCAAGGCGCACCGGGATGGTGATCGACTCCTTCTCGTTGCCGGCATCGCGCTTGTTCAGGCCGACGCCCAGCGACGGATCGGCCATGATCGCCAGCGGGCCCGAGACCCACTTCAGCGCCACGCCCAGGTGCAGGCCCAGGAAGTTCTGGTCGATGTCGCGGAAGTCGAATCCGAAGTGGGCGGCCAGGTCGAAGTTCGCCTGCCGCAGCAACGAGTAGAGGCCATCGAGGGTGACGTTGTTGTAGACCTTGCCGCAGCCGCGATCTTTGCCGCCCAGGCACAGGCCCCCGCCGCCGCGGAAGATGTCCTCCCAGGATCCGTGCACGATGCCGACGGTCAGCTGGTCATTGATGCCGTAGTAGATGTTCGGCGTGATGAAGATCGGCTTCAGCACGGCGTCCTTCGAGAGGTTCAGATCGATGGCGCCGTTGATGGTGACCGTTCCGGCCGGGTTCGTCAGGGGCCGCTGGAAGTACGGGCCGGACATGGCCAGGGCCGCGCCGGCAGGAGCGGTGGCGGGCGTCTCGGCGACGGGTGGGGAGGCCTCCGGCGGCGGGGCAGCCGGGGGCGGCTCGGCGCCGGGCGGAGGGGCCGCCGGCGGTACCTGGGCGCGGGCAGCCGCGCTGGCCAGCAGCACGAGCGAAAGGGTCGTCATGGGAATTATGCGCTTCACGTAGTCTCCTTGAAGTGGGGATTTCGAACGAAGCTTCATGGGGTTGGGAGCGAAGCCTCGTCGGCCGCCGTCGGGCGACGCCGCAGTTTGAGCACGCCGCCCTCGCTGTCGCAAATTGATCGCGTCGAGGCGCGCCTGTCCCGCCGCCGCCGACGACCCCGCGCGCTCACGCCACGCGGTGGCGCGGCTGGCCCGCCAGGAAGGCGGCCAGGTTGTCGGCCGCCGCCCGCGCCAATCGGTGGCGCGCCTCGATGGTGCCCCAGCCGATGTGTGGGGTGATGACGACGCGGCGGCTCCAGGGCGCGCCGGCGCGGGTCAGCGGGTGCCCCGCCGGCGGCGGCTCCGCCGACAGCACATCCAGGCCCACGCCCCGCAGCCGCCCCTGATCCAGCGCGTGCGCCAGCGCGGCCTCGTCGATCAGTCCGCCCCGGCCCGTGTTGATCAGGATGGCGTCTGGGCGCATGGCCTGAAGGAAGCGGGCCCCCACCAGCCCCTGCGTGGCCGCGGTCAGCGGGCAATGCAGCGAGACGACATCCGCCAGCCCCAGCGCCTGCTGCAACGGCACGCGAGCGGCGCGGGTGGCCGAGCCCGGCACCGCGCCCCGCACGATCTTCATCCCGAACGCCTCGGCGATCGTCGCCACCGCCTCGCCGATGGCGCCGCTGCCCACCAGCGCCAGCGTCTTTCCCGCCAGCTCGGTGAGCGGCTGCCGGAAGAAGCAGTAATCCGGCGCGGCGGCCCAGCCGCCCTCGCGTACCGCCGCCGCGTGTCCGGCCACGTCGTGCGTGAAGTGCAGGATCAGACCGAACACCAGCTGCGCCACCGCGTCCGTGGCGTACCCCGGCACGTTCGTGACCACGACGCCCGCCGATCGCGCGGCGGCCAGATCGACGACGTTCGTCCCGGTCGCCAGCACGCCCACGTAGCGGAGGTCCGGCAGCGCGGCCAGCTCCGCCGCGCCCAGGACCACCTTGTTCGTCAGGACCGCCGTCGCGCCCAGGGCGCGCGGGATCACGTCACCGGCCCCCGTGCGCGGGTGCAGCGCCAGCTCGCCGAGCTCCCGCAAGGGACCCCAGAACGCCTCGGGCTCCCCCTGGTCGGTCGTGAAGCTGTCCAGGACGACGATTCGCATGGGCAGTCCTTACACCGCACCGCTGGCCAGCCGCCAGTTTGCCCCTGACGTCTCAGAGGATGCGGTCGGGATCGCCGCGCCCGCGACGCAGCAGCGTCACCCAGTCGTCCACCAGGCTGACGACGGTGGACGGCTGTTCGTCCAGGTCCCCGCCATCGACGACCAGATCCAGTCCGTCGCCGAACTCCTCCGCGATGGCGGCGGCGCTGGTCAGGGCACGGCCGTCGCGCGCCTTGGCCGTGGCGGTGACGACCGGAAGACGCAGGGACCACAGCAGCTTCTCGCAGAAGGCATGATCGGGCACGCGCACGCCGATGGTGCGGCGCGGGCCCACGGCGAACGAGTCGGGCACGGCGGCGGTGGCCAGCAGCTCGACGCAGTAAGGTCCCGGCAGCGCGCGGGTGAGGATGCGGTGACCCTCCTCTGTAACTTGCGCGTAGCGCGCCAGCTGGCCCACGTCCGGCAACAGGAAGGTCAGGGGACGTCGCTTGGGATCGATGTTGCGCAGGGCCAGCAGCCGCTCGACGGCGCGCGGCCGATCGAAGGCGCAGCCGATCCCGTACAGCGTGTCCGTGGGAAAGGCGATGACGCCCCCCTGCTTCAGGATGGTGGCGGCGGGCTCGGCGGCTTCGTTTTGCGCGAGGATGCGGCTGGGCGACACGGCCACGCCTCAAATAGCGAAGGTGGTCGGCCGCCGCAAGAGCGGCACACGCCGCGAATCGTGATAGTTTTCCTGTCATCGCTCCTTCGACTCACGTGCGCGCGTGGTATCGCCGCTGGGTTGGCGGCCTCGCCGTGGCTTTCGTCTGCTGGAGGCCCCCGGTCGGGGCGGCGGCCCCTGCCGCGCCCTCAGCCGCTTTCGCGCCTCCTTCTCCGTCCCCCCAGCCCGCCCAGGTGGTGGACATCGACGTGCGCGGCGCCGCGGCCCTGGTGACCGTGACCCGCGCGCTTCCCGGGTCGCGCCGGGCCGGAGACGCGCACGAAGAGATCCTGGATCTGGCGCTGCCGGCCGATGCCCGGCTGCTGGATGTGGAGGTCGACGCTGCCGGGCGTTTCGACAGCGCCCAGCCGGCGCCCGGCGCCCGCGCGCACGATGGTTACGTCGAGGCCACGCGGGCGCTGGGCATCACACCGCGGGTGCTGTCGCTCGACGACGCGACGACGACCCGGGTCCGGGTGGCCGTGCGCCAGCAAAAGCCGAATCAAAGCACGACCGTCCGATATCGCTTCTCGACGCTGGTTCACGTCGCCGGCCGCCGCGCCGAGCTCGCCTTCCCGCCCACGCCGGACGCGCCCGGTCCACCGGCGCGGGTCACCGTGCGCGCCGCCGTGGGACAGGATGTGGCCACCATCGCCATCGCCGACCACGTGCACGCCATCGCGCGCGGCGCTGCCGCCATCGCCACCGAGCCCGAGCTCTCCACCGACCGCGCGTGGGGGGTGGCGCTGGGACTCGAGCGAGACCAGGCCCGCCCGGCGGCCTCGCGCTTCACGGCGCTGGCGGCGCGGGCGCCCAAGGACGTCTCCGCCGGCGCCACGCCGCTGGCGTGCGCGGTGGGCCTGACGCCGGCACCGCCGCAGCAACTCCCCGAGAGGGTGCTGTTCCTGATCGATCGCTCCCGCAGCGTCGGTCCGGGCGGACTGGAGGCCGAGCGCGACGCCGCCAAGCGGCTGCTGCTGGCGCTGCCGCCCTCCACGATGTGGAACGCGCTGTTCTTCGATCGGGGGCAGGCGCAGCTGTTTCCGGCGCTGCGGACCGCCACGCGCCAGGCCATGGCGGCGCTGGACGACGAGATGGTGACCGCGCGGCTGGCGAACGGCACCGACCTGGGCGGCGCCTTGAAGGCGGTCGGAGAGCTCGTTCGCCGTGAGCCGGCCGCCTTCGGTCCGCGCGCGCTGCTGGTGATCTTGACCGACGGCGCCGTTCCGCCGCTGGCGGCAGGGGCGCCCTCCTCTTCCCGCGGGGCACCGGCCTTCACGAAGGGGGGACCGACCGGGCAGGAGAGCCCCGCCATCGCCGGCGGCCAGGAACGCCTGCCCGGCAAGGCGGCACGACCGGCGCCGCTGCCGGCGGATTCGCTGGGCGCGACCCCCGGCGTCGAGTTGATGATCGCCGCCCTCAGCGTGCGGCCGAACGACGATCCGCCGGTTTCGCCGGACGAGAGGCGGTCATTGCAGGCGGTGGCGGGGCGCGGCCGGCTGGGCGGGATCGAGCGCGCCTTGCGCGTCGGTGAGCTGGAGACGGCCCTGCCCGAGGCGCTGGCGGCCCTGCGCCTGGGGGGGGACGCCTTCGCGCTGCGGCTGGACGTGCGGGATGGTCCGGCGGTGGCGCCGGCGATCAGCCCGGGCTCGGGCACCGCGACGATCCTCTCGGTGAAGAACAAGGCGCGGTCCTGGTCTCCCGCGGCGCTGCTGGCCGAGACCGGCGCCCAGACCCACAGCGTCCCGCTGCACGTGGTGAGCGTCGACAAGCGCTGGCTGGCCAGACCACCCACCACCGGGTCAGAGGCGCGGCTGTTCGTCGGTCCGGCCGTGGCCGCGCTGGTGGAGCCCGTCGGGCATCCCGGTGTGGAGGCAGAGCCCCTGGGCCCCAGCGGTTTCCTGGAGCGCAGCGTGGTGCGCGACGCGCTGTCGCTGGCCTTCACGCCCCGGGCCCGGGCCTGCTACCTGAACCGCAGCGCCGCCACGCCTGCCGATCGCGACCTGACGGGGCGGGTCCGCCTGGCCATCGATCTGATCCGCGGCGAGGTGAACGACGCCCGCGTCGAGTCGTCCACGCTGCGTCGTCCTGCCATCGAGGACTGCCTGCGGGAGGCGGCGTTCGCGTTCAACGTGCCGCGCACCTACCGCAACGACGAGCGGGTGACGGCGGTGCTGAACCTGGTCTTCCGGCCGCGTTCCCCGGACAAGCCACCAGCCGCCACCGAACCGGGCGTCAGCCGGGAAATCGACCTGCTGGTGGACGGGGCGCTGGGCACGGGCGGCGCGGGCGGCCTCAGCGCCGCCGAACAGGCGAAGGCCCTGCTGGCGCCTGCGCCACCGGGGGTCCACCGAGACGACCGCGGTGCCAACGAGCAGAGCGCCGGCGAGGCGAAGGGTCAGGCGGCGCCCGTTCGCTGACCAAGCCGCTGGCGATCCGGGGCCGAAGTGCGGCGACACCGGCCCGGACGATGCGGTCAGGTGCCGGCCAGAAGGATGAGCAGGCGCGCAGCGAACGCCGCCAGCAGGCGGCCCGTGGTTGCCCGCGCCAGGACCGGGCCGAGGGCCAGCAAGAACGACAGGGGCGTCCACGCCGGGACCGTCAGCTGCGCGACGACCACGCTGGCCGCCGCGGCGACCCACGGCGCCGCGCCACCCAGCGGCCGGAGCTCGCGCTCGAGCGCGCCCTGCACCACCCCGCGCAGCACCAGCTCCTCGGACAGGGTCACCGCCAGCAGCACCAGCAGCACGCCCGGCGCGCCCCAGCCGTCGCCCAGCACCGGTCCGGCCCCGAACAGCCACCTCCGCGCCGCGCGTGTTCCCACGCCGCAGAGCAGGCCGATGACGAGGGAGGGGCCCAGCGCGCGGCGGGGGACGGACACGGACCCGGGCGCGCGCAGCAGTCGGGCAGCCGCCAGGCCGAACAGGGCCAGGACGACCACGTGGGCGAGCGCCGTCGCTTCGGGCGCGACGCCGATCTTTCCGAGCCCGCGGTCGAGCGCGAACGGCACCAGCGCGAACAGCAACAACAGCACCGCCGCGTCGGCCAGCCGCAGCGGCGCACGCCGCGCGTCCGGATCCAGACACTGCCGGGCCTGCGCCATCCCGCTGCGCCACACCGCTGCCACCATCACCAGGTAAAGCGCGCCCACCCGCACGCCCTCGCCGCCGTCCGCCCCGAAGATCACGTTCAGCAGCCCGCCCAGCAACAAGAACAGGTACACGGTGCCGGGGCCCAATGCGCCCCGCTGCTCGTCGGAGAGATCGGCCGTCAGGCAGCCCAGCCCCACCGCCAGCACCGTCGTGGCCAGCGCCCCCACCAGCACCATCGCGCCGGTGGCCAGCACGGCGGCGGTGTCCGGGCCCTGCGGGCCCCGCAGCGACCAGGCCAGCGCCGCGAACATCAGCGTCGCCGCGCCGCCGACCAGGGGCGCCCAGGCGGCCACCTTGGCGCGCATCACCCGTTCGATGGACACCGGCATGGCTCGCACGATCCAGAAGGCGCGCTGCTCGTGCTGCATGTGGGGCAGCGGTCCCAGCGCCGCCAGGTAGACCGTGATCGAGAAGGTCACCATCGCCACGCGATCGACGGTGGCGGTCACCGACGACCAGCCCACCGCGCCCAGCCACTGCACCGCCAGCAGCAACACCGGCAACACCACCAGCGCCACCAGCCGCGGCCTGTCGCGCGCCAGCAGCCGCCATTCGCGCCGCACCAGCGTCAGCGGCCGTCCCGCGGGCGCTCGCGTCGCGCTGTCGCTCCAGGGCGCGCCCGCCTCCTCCCAGCCCTGCAACCCTGCCCGCCGCACGATGGCCAGCGCGGCCGTCATGATCGCGATGGTCGCCGCCAGCAGCGGCAGCAGCGCGCGCAGGGCGGCCGCCCCCCCGGACGAGCGGTACGCCACCAGCGGCCCCGCCAGCGCGGCCAGGGGCGCCGACCACCGCTGCAGCGCCAGGCCATGCCGGGAGAACAGCGCCGGCGCCCGCAGCACCGCCGTGGCGCTGATCCACACGGCGGCCAGGGTCAAGGCGGCCAGCAGCCGCAGGACCACGAACACGGCGGTGCGCCGGCGGCGCGGCACCCAGCGCACCGCCGCGATCTGGATCGTCTGCGCCAGCGCGGAGATCGCCAGCTGTGCCAGCAGCGACGTCGCGACGGCGAGCAGCGCGGCCAGGGGCGGCAGTCGCCAGGCGACCGTCGCGGCCAGCAACACCGGCAGCAGGAACAGGGCGCCGAACGGATCCGTCAGCAGCGCGGCCAGGACCCGCGCGGACACCAGGCGGGGAAGCGACAGCGGCCGCGCCAGCAGGAATTCATTCTCGGGCGTGCCGGCGAACAGCCCCTCATCCGAGGACTTCGCCGCCAGGCTGGCCAGCGCGATGGCGCCCGTCATCAGCGCCAGCGCCGTGCCCTCCCCCGCTGGCCCCGCCTGGGTACCGATGGTCGACAGCGCCGTCGCGAACAGCCCCACGTAGGCGACCGCCGACGCCAGCCCGAAGAACAGCAACAGGGCGAACGGTCCCGCGGGCCGGGCCCGGACCGCGTTCATCGCCGACCGCGCCCGGTAGCGCACCAGCAGCCCGGCCAGGCGCCAGGTGCCGATCATCGGGGCGTCCCGGTCGCTTCCGTGGCGCGCAGGAACAGCTCTTCCAGCGAGGTGTCGGCGCCGGCTGCGTAGCGCGCGCGCAGCTCTTCGGGGGTGCCCACCGCCTGCAGCACGCCGGCTTGCACGATGGCCACGCGATGACACAGCCGCTCGGCAGCCTCCAGCAGGTGGGTCGACATCAGGATGGTGCGGCCGCCCGACGCCAGCCGCGCGATGGTGTCCCGCATCTCGCGGGCGCCGCGTGGGTCCAGGCCGTTCGTGGGCTCGTCGAGGATCAGCACCTGCGGCTCGTGGAGCAACGCCATGGCCAGGGCCGTTCGCTTCTTCATGCCCAGCGAGTACGTGAGCGTGTAGGCGCCCGCGGCGTCGCCCAGGCCGGCGCTGGCGGCGGCCGCTTCGGCGCGGCGGCGCGCCTCCTTCGCCGGGAAACCGTGCAGCCCGGCCACCAGTTCCAGCACCTCACGCCCGGACAGGTACGGGTACAGAAACGGTTCGTCGGGCAGGTAGCCCACCACCTGCTTCAGCGCCACCGCGTCGGTGTGGCAGTCGCGGCCCAGGATGCGCGCCTGACCGGAGGTGGGCCGCAGCAACCCCATCAGCAGGCGGATGGTGGTGGTCTTGCCGGAGCCGTTCGGGCCCAGGAAGCCCAGCACCTCCCCCGCGGCCACCGACAGGGTCAGCCCGTCGACGGCCAGCTTGTCGCCGAACTTCTTGGTCAGCCGGTCGGTCTCGATCACGCGCCCGCCACTGGTGAAAGGTCGGCCCGCGCCCGCGCCTACGTCGGCGGCGCCGCCAGTGGCGCGACGGCGGCCGGCGCCGCCAACCGCGCCCCGTCCAGCATCGCGCGGAAACTGTCCCGCACGGCGGTCGTGTCCAGCGGATCGATCAGACGGTCCCCGTCCGCCGCCCACAGCGCCACGCGCGCGCACGCGGCGTCCGCCGCCACGGCTTCGCCCCACAGGCCGGCGATGACCTCGCCAGGCTTGGCGCTGCCGTCCGTCGAGATGGCCAGCTGGAAGGCGACCAGGTCGCATTCCAGATCCTCCGGTTCATTCCACAACAGGCGCGCGCGCACGCTGGCGTCCTCGACGCTGCCCGGCACGATCGCGGTCACCCCGCGCACCGACTGCCGCACATCGATCATCCGACCCACGCCCGCCCCCTCGCCCTTTCGCAACACGCGCACCGGCTCGCCCCCGTTCCACAGGGACAGGCCGGTCTGCGCCGGGATCCCGCGCGGCAGCATCGCCCAGAATTCGCTGCGCGCCAGCACCTTGCCCAGCGCCCGATCGCCTTCGGGATCGCCCAGCGCCACGCCCCCCAGCCAGCGAATGCCATCCAGGGTGACGGCGTTCAGCCGGTCCACCAGCTCGGCGGGCTCGACCACCTCGGCCACCTTCACGTCGACGAACTCGCCCAGCGAGGGCACGCCCAGGCCCAGCGCCGGCCCGAAGCTGAGCTCGGGCTTGGGATGAAAGCCGACCGAGTAAAGCAGCTCGACCCGGGCGCGCCGGAAGATGCGCGGCAGGTGGCGCACCAGATCCAGGTGCCCCAGATACGAGACGCGCCCCAGCTTCGTGTAGCGCAGGCGGTACCGGTAGGCGGCGCCTTGCGCCTCGCGCGCGGGCGCCTGGCGCGACCGCTTGCCCGCTTCGTCATCTCCCCGCGGCGCCCTCTCCCGACGCTCGACCGGCGGGGCCTCCACCGGCTTGGTCCAGGCGTTCATGCGGCGCAGGAAGTACAGCCGTTCTTCCTTCATGCCCGTCAGATCGCAGGCGACGCCGCAGTCGTAGCAGATCAGCTTGTCCTTGCGGCCGGCCTCCGCCTCCTCGACGCTGGCTGGGTGAAGCAGCTTCTTGTACGGCTTCGAGCAGGGCGGCGACAGGCGGTCCTTCAGCGCCTTGCGATACTCCTTCAGCAGGAAATCGGGCTCCAGCGCGATGTCGATGTGATCCCAGGGGAGCTTCGCCGTCACCGGTATGGTCCCCATGTACAGGCCCAGCGCCGCGGGGGCCACGTCCGCGCTCGCCGTCGCGCTCAGCTCCGTTCGCCACGCCTCCAGCGCCTGGTCCCACGCCTCCAGGCGCAGCTTGTCGTCCCAGGAATCGAAGCGGCAACCCAGGCGGAAGGCCTTCTCCAGCAGGTCGGCGGCGTCGCGGTCGCCCCGCGAGAAGATGGCCTCCAGGTGGGACTGGCGGTTCTCGTGCATCTTCAGCTCGACGCGCAGCCGCTTCGCCGCCTCCGCCAGCAGCGCCTGCTTGCGCGTGATCTCTTCCTCGCTGTCCACCGCCGCCCACTGGAACGGCGTGTGCGGCTTGGGGACGTGCGTCGACACCGACGCCGTCACCTTGGCCCCCTGCTGGTAGCGCCGCCCGATGGCCTGCACGCGCGCCGCCGTCTCCACGATGCCGCGCACGTCCTCGTCCTGCTCGGTGGGCAGGCCGATCATGAAGTACAGCTTCATGTGGGTGAAGCCGCGCGAGAAGACCCGGTGCGCGGACTCGATGATGTCGTCCTCGGTGACGTTCTTGGTGATGACGTCGCGCATGCGCTGCGTGCCCGCCTCGGGCGCGAAGGTCAGCCCGCCGGCGCGCATGGTCGCCATCTCGGCCAGCAGATCGTCGTTCAGGCCGTAGGCGCGCAGGGACGACACCGACAGCGACACCTTCTCGTCGCGCAGCTTGGCCATGGCCGTCTTCACCAGCGGCGTCACGCACGAGTAGTCCGCCGTCGACAGGCAGGTCAGTGAGGTCTCGTCGTAGCCCCCCTTGCGCACGCCGGCCACCAGCGCGTCCACCACCGCCACCGGATCGCGCTCGCGCACCGGCCGGTAGATCATGCCCGCCTGGCAGAACCGGCAGCCCTCGGTGCAGCCGCGCGCGATCTCCACCGCCATGCGATCGAAGATGGCCTCGCCGAACGGCAGCGGCGAATCGTCGGGGAAGGGAAAGCGGTTGATGTCCGCCACCCACACCCGCTTGGGCCGGGCCGGCACGCGCGCGTCGAGCGGCTCGCCCACCACCAGGAACCCGGTCTCGGGATCGCGCCGGGTGGCGTACAGCTCTGGCACGTACAGCGGGTAAGCCGCCGCCAGGCGGATCAGCCGCTCCCGGCGCGGCACGCCGGCCCGGCGCAACTCGGCCGCCTCCAGCACCAGCGCGGGCAGCTTCTCCTCCGCCTCGCCGATGAAGAAGGCGTCGATGAAGGGGGCCAGCGGCTCGGGGTGCGTGGCGGTGGGCCCGCCGCACAGGATCAGCGGCGCGTCGTCTGCCCGGTCGGCGGCGCGCACCGGCAGGCCGGCCAGATCGATCAGGTTCAGCACGTTCGTGTAGGTCAGCTCGTACTGCAGCGACACGCCGATGACGTCGAAGGCGCCCAGCGAGGTCGCCGACTCCAGCGTGACCAGGGGCAGTCCGCGCGCCCGCAGCTCCCCCTCGCAGTCCGTCCAGGGCGCGAAGGCGCGCTCGCAGGCGATGTCCGGGTGCTTGTTCAGGATGCTGTACAGGATCTTGGTCCCCAGGTGGGACATGCCGATCTCGTAGACGTCCGGGAAGGCCAGCGCCACGCGCGCCTTGACTGCCCCCGGCTCCTTGCGGGCCTCCTGATACTCCCCACCGAGGTAGCGGGAGGGCTTCTCCACGCGATGAAGAAAATCCGCGTATGGATGGCGCATGTGGGCGCGGAATCTAACACCAATGCCCTGCCGACGCCGGAAACGGCGCGGCCGCGTCAGCAGCGCGGCGCCGGCGGCTCAACCCGGCTCGGCCGAGACGTCCAGGTGAAAGCGCAGCGGCGCTCGCCGGCCCCCCACCTCCACGGCCACCCGCGCTCCGGGTCGCGTGGCCGGCTGGATCCCCACCACCACCGTCACCTCCTCGGCCACATGGCCCCTGTATTCGCAGATGCGGCACCACACCCCGCCCGGGCGCGCCACGCCGCCGCAGCTGGAACAGGCCACCTCGATCGAAGTGGCGATGGCGGCGTTGCCGCCCGCCCGCGCCTCCTCGGCGCTCAGCACCAGGTCGATGTCGCCGTCGGCCCGCCGTCGGGCCACGCCGCGGGCGATCAGGTCGTCCAGCTTGCCCGAGATGCGCGCCAGCAGATCGGCGACCGGCCGCGGCCGCGAGACCCGCCAGCCGTTCGTGCCCACCGTCCAGTCCACGCCGCCCGCGTGGACCGCGCCGCCCGGCTGCCGGCGCCCCCAGGCCCCGCGGGTGGCCAGCGTCTCGTCGTAGGTGGCGCGCGCCAGCGGGTCGGACAGCAGCCGGTACGCGTCCGCGATCTCGGCGAAGCGCGCGGCGCTGTGCGGGCCGGCCCGATCGGGGTGATGGGCCAGCGCCAGCCGCCGGTAGGCGTGGCGCAACTCGGCTGCGGTGGCCGAGCGGGCCACGCCCAGGATCGCGTACAGGTCGACGAACCCAGCCGCCACCCGGCCATGATAGCGCGCGCCCGGATGCCCTTCCCCGCCGGCGGCGCTACTGATTTCCCTGCAGCACGACCGGGAACTCGGTGCCGTATTCCTCCGACGAGGGCGGGAAAGCCCAGCGCGACATCACGTCCCGCACGCACGACTCCATCGAGCGGAACGGCGCGGGCGCGTCCAGGCTGACGCTCTTCACCTTGCCGGAGATGCCGATCGACACCCGCACGGTCACCTTGCCCTGGGTCAGGGTGCTGTCACGCAACAGCGCCCGCTGATAGCAGGTCTGGATGCCTTGCCGGTTGTTGTTGATGACGCGGCTGATGTCCGCCTGGGCCGGCATCGAGTGAGCGACGGCGCCACCGCCCGAAGGGGCCCGCACCTCGCGAAGCGACGTCTCGCCGAAGCGGGCTGCCGCCCGCTGCTGCTCCTCGGTCAACGGCGGGGGCGAGGTCGGCGACGTGCCGGAGCCGCTGCCGCCCTTGCGCCCGCGGCCCTTGCCGCGCCCCCCCTTGACGGGAGGTTCGACCTTGGCCACCACCGGCTTCTCCTCAGCCACGGGCGGCGGCGGAGGCGGCTCGGCCGGCTTCTCGGCGGCCTGCTCGTTGGCCAGCTTCTCGGCCAGGTTCGCGAAGTTGGTCTCGCCCGAGGGCGCCGGCTTGGGCGCCGCCGCGACGGGGGCCGCCGGTTTGCGCAGCATCACCACGGCCACGATGCCGCAGACGATCACCGCCAGGGCGACGGCGCCGAAGATCAACCGGACTGGCCGTTCCCCGGCGCGGCCCGCGGGAGCGACGGTGGGCAGCGAGGCGGAGGACGCGGACGCCGCGGGAAGCGCGGGCGACGACGCGGCGGCCGGCGCCACGGCCATCGCTGGCGCCGAGGCCCGGGCAGCCCCCTGTTCGCGGGCCTCTCCGCCGAACATCTGCTCCAGGCCGAAGCCGGACTTGCTGTCCGACTTACTCTCGGACTTATTCTCCGACTTGGCCTCGAGCTTGGCTGCCGCGCCCGGCGCCACCCCGTTTCGCTTCCAGGGCACGGGGGGACCGGCGGAGATCTGCGTGTCCTCGTTCTCGCCGAACGCCGAGACGCCGTTCGAGCCCGAATGTCCCTCCGAGATCTCGGTCGGCACGGCGCGGGGCGCGATGATGGGCATGGCGCCGCTGGGGCGCCGGGCGTTGCCCGTGGCAGAGGCCGAGGGGCGCCGTCGCCGGGCTAGATCCGCGCTGACGTCAGGGACGTCCTTCGGCGGCTTCCAGTCCCCCAGGTTCGCGTTCCACACGTGAACGTCGCCGCCAGGCGGAACGGCCAGGATCTTGTCGATCAGGACGGGCCGCCGGAACGGTCCCGTCTGGGCGCCGTCCACCGCCAAGTACCACTCGACGCCGTCGTCCACCGACAGCGAGGGCATGGGCCGGGGGGTGGGCCGCCGGGGCGGCGCCACCGCCGGCCCGTGCGGATCGACCAGCGCCGCCGCGGGGAGGTGGGGGGCCGAACGGCGCGCTGGCTCGGGATGGGCGCGGCGGGCGGCCGGGCTGGCCGCGACCGCGGCGCTGTCGCCCGTCCGCGCGTCGAGCATGCCGCTGCGGGTCTGCGCCGCCTCCTTGGGGACACCCGAACCGGCGTCGTCGATCGTCGCGCCGGTCTCGCGGACGGTGATGACGTTCTCGCAGGTCTTGCACCGGACCTTGAGTACTTTTCCGCGAACCTTCTCGTCCGCGATCGAGTACTTCGTGTGGCAGCGTTCACAGACGAACTTCATGCTTTGGCTTCGCAGCGGTCCGCCCTGTCGGCGACGAACCTGTCGGTGAAATTGTCGTTGAAATTGTCGGCAGTTCCGACGGTTTCCTTAGCCTCGATCCGGTGACAGAAGCGTCTCGTGTCGCGGGGTCGGAAGCTATCACCTCGTGGCGAGGAATGCCACGACGCCCACGGCGAGAAATACCGCCAGCACGACCCAGCGCATGGCACTTCCGCCGGCTGGTTTTGGCGTGTCCGGGGTGATGGCCGCCGCCGCCGGCGCGACCAGCGAATGGGCCTGCGACTCGGCCGCCGGCACCACCGCGGGCGCCGGCGCGGGCGGCGTCGCGGGCGACGCAGCGGAGGTGGCAGCGGAGGTCTGGCGCGCCAGCGCCGGCCGGGCCGCCGCGGCGCCCGGCGCCCCCGGCGGGCCGAACGTGTTTGCCGGCCCACTGTCCCAGTCGGCGTCGTCGTCGGTGCGGGGCTCCACCCGCATCATCAACGGGGCGCGCCGGTCGAAGTCCAGGTCCTCCTGGTCCTCGCTCTGTTCGGGCGCGACCGCGTCCGGCGCGGCGTTGACCCCGTTCGTGGCACCCGCGGCCGGGCGCGGCGACGTGTCGACACCGAACAGGTCTTTCATGTAGCGGGCCAGCCGGCGCGGTCCCGACTTCAGCCCCGCCTCTTCCATGAACTCCAGCAGCTCGTGCTGCAGCTCCGCCGCGGACTGCTGCCGGTTCTGGGGGCGCTTCTCCAGCGCCTTCATGATGATCAGCTCCAGCGCGTGGGGATAGCCGCGGCGGACGTAGGTCGGGGGCGGAACCTGCTCCTCCACGATCCGGCGCAGCACCTGCTCGGGCGGGCCGCGCCACAGCCGCCGTCCCACCGTGATCTCGTAAAGGATGATGCCCAGCGAGTAGATGTCGGCGCGGTGATCGGCCACCTCGCCCTTCACCTGCTCGGGCGACATGTACGAGACTTTGCCCGGCCGCATGCCCGACTCTTCCCGGATCTGGTCCTGCACCTTGGCGATCCCGAAGTCGACGATCTTCGTGATGCCCTCGTAGGTGACCAGGATGTTCGAGGGGCTGACGTCGCGGTGGACGATGCGCGCCGCTCGTCCCTCGGCGTCGCGGCGCTCGTGGGCGTACTCCAGGCCCGCCGCCGTGTCGGCCACCACCTGCACCGCGTGCTCGAGCGGCAGGAAGCCCCCGTCGGCGATGCTCTTGCGGACGATGTCCGTCACCGTCTCGCCGTGGATGTATTCCATGGCGATGTAGTGGATCCCGTCGACCTTGTCGACGTCGTACATGTGGACGATGTTCTGGTGGTTCAGCTTCGCGGCCAGCCGCGCCTCGTCCAGGAACATCTGCAGCACGCGCGGGTTGGTGGCGTACCGCTCCTGCAACATCTTCAGGACCAGGTCCTTCTCGAACCCGCCCACGGCCTCCTGGCGGGCGATGAACAGCTCGGCCATGCCGCCCGACGCGAGATGGCTCAGTATCGTATAGCGACCTACGCGTTTTCCGATGAACTCGGCCGGGGAAGCCATGTAAACGCCGGATACTACCACCGGGCGTTGACCCACGCAGCGCGACCGAGTACGAGTGGGAAGGGAAGATGACTTTCGCCGTCGCCCTCACGCTGTTTCCGGCCTTGCCGCGCGACGCCTCGGCCCAGGGCCACGGGATCGACGCCGTCCTCGGCTACCTGACCATCACCACGGCGGTGGCATTCGGCGTGATGCTGCTGATCTTGCTGGTGGCGCTGGCGCTGCACCGCGGCCGCGACCGGGTGGCCCATTACACGCACGGCACCCGCCCGCGCGACCGGGTGGCCGCCATCGTGGCCGGGGCGGCCGTGCTGTTCGGCATCGATGCGGTGGCCGTGGTTCGCTCGGCCAGCGCGCTGCGCTCCGGTTTCTGGCGCTATCCGGACGGTGACCCGCGCGCTTACCGGGTCGAGGTCACCGCCCAGCAGTGGGCCTGGAACTTCCGCTATCCGGGCGCCGACGGCGTCTTCAACACCCCCGACGACGTCGTCACGTTGAACGAGCTGCGCGTCCCGGTGGGCCGGCCGGTCTACCTGCAGCTGACCTCCAAGGACGTGGTGCACTCGTTTTACCTGCCGAACTTCCGCACGAAGATCGACGCCATCCCGGGCACGGTGACGCGCCTGTGGTTCGAACCGAAAGAGACGGGGACCTTCGAGATCGCCTGTGCGCAGCACTGCGGGGCGTGGCATTACAAGATGCGCGCCGAGCTGACGGCCCTGACCGAGGACGAGCTGGGCCGCTGGCAGGGGCGCGCCGCCGCCGACGCGGCCCTGCGCTACGACGCCGCCGATCGCGAAGCCCACGACGGTTGGCCCTGGATGCCCGCACCGTGAGCGACGAAGACCAGACGCAGAAGCAGCCCTCCCTGGAAGCGCACCAGACGTTCTGGCGCCGCGCCGTGTTCTCGACCGATCACAAGGTGATCGGCCGGCAGTTTCTGTGGCTGGGGCTGGTGTTCCTGGCGGTGGCGGGCACGCTGGCGATGCTGATCCGCTGGCAGCTGGCCCACCCGGGCGCGCCGGTGCCCGTGGTCGGCGGGCTGCTGTTCCCGGCCACGGGCGGGGTGGTCTCACCGGCGGCGTACACGGCCCTGTTCACGATGCACGGGACCATCATGATCTTCTTCGCCCTGACGCCCATCCTGATCGGCGGGTTCGGCAACTTCTGCCTGCCGCTGCTGATCGGCGCGCGCGACATGGCGTTCCCGGTGCTGAACATGTTGTCGTTCTGGACCATGTTCGTGGCGACGGCGATCCTGACCGCGTCATTCTTCACGCCGCTGGGACCGCCCGCCGCCGGGTGGACGTCGTACCCCACCCTGTCGACGGCGGTGGGCGCGCCGGGCGTGGCGCAGACGCTGTGGGTGCTGGCCATCTACCTGAACGGCGCCTCGTCCGTGATGGGCGCCGTCAACTACATCACCACGGTCATCCGCTTCCGGGCGCCCGGCATGACGTTCTTTCGCATGCCGCTGACGGTGTGGGAGCTGTGGCTGGCCTCGATCCTGAACGCGCTGTTCGTGCCGGTGCTGGCGGCGGGCGCCGTGCTGCTGTTCTTCGACCGCGTGTTCGGCACCCGGTTCTTCATCGCCGGCAGCGCCATCAAGCCGGGCGGCGACCCGGTCCTGTACCAGCACCTGTTCTGGATCTTCGGTCACCCCGAGGTCTACATCCTGATCTTGCCCGCCTGGGGCATCGCCGGCGATCTGCTGTCGTTCTTCTCGCGCAAGCCAGCCTATGGCTACAAGGTGACGGTGGGCGCGCTGATCGCCATCGTGGTGCTGTCGGGCGTCGTCTACGGCCACCACATGTTCGTCACCGGCATGAGCCCGCTGCTGGGCGAGGGCTTCATGGTGCTGACCATGCTGATCTCGGTGCCGTCGGTGATCCTGGGCGTGGGTTGGCTGGGGACCGTGTGGCGCGGGTCGATCCGCCTGACCACGCCCATGCTGTTCGCGCTGGGGCTGGTCACGGTGTTCGGGCTGGGCGGATTCACGGGGCTGTTCCTGGCCGACGTGCTGTCGGACGTGTACCTGCACGACACCTTCTTCGTGGTCGGGCACTTCCATCTGACCATGTCGGCGGCGGTGCTGCTGGGGGCGTTTGCCGCCATCTACTTCTGGTTCCCCAAGATGTTCGGGCGGATGATGAACGAGGCGCTGGGCAAGCTGCACTTCGCGCTGACGCTGGTCACCGTGATCGTGACGTTCGGGCTGCAGCTGGTGCTGGGGTACGCCGGCATGCAGCGGCGTCTGGTCGATCCCTCGGCGTATGCTTTCCTGCGGCCGCTGATGCCTTTGAACCGCGTGGTGTCACAGGCCGCCTTCGTCATGGGCGCGGCCCAGGTGCTGTTCGTGGTGAACTTCTTCTACAGCCTGTTTCGCGGACCCAAGGCGTCCGCCAACCCCTGGCAGGTGGGAACGCTGGACTGGACGGTGCCGTCGCCGCCGCCGCATCACAACTTCGACGACATCCCGCGGGTGTTCGTCGGGCCCCACGAGCTGGGCAACCCGGCCGTGAAGGCCGCGCGCGGCGTCGACTTCCAGCGGCAGGACGAGGAGCCGCCAGCATGATCGCCGCGGACGTGGCCGGCGCGGGCCCGGCCGGCGTCAGGGCCGGGCAAGGTCCGGCTGGTGTGGGCGGCGAGGACGAGGGCGCCGCGCGCGCCACCGTGACCGTGGGGATGACGGTGGCGCTGGCCGCGATCGCGATGACGTTCGCGGCCCTGCTGCTCGCGTACGCCATCGTGCGGGTGCAGTCGCCCGTCTGGCCTCCAGCGGGGGAGCTGGCTCTTCCGCCGCTCTGGGGCCTGCGGCTGGCGGCGACCGTCGTGGCCGTCGGCGGCAGCGGCGCCATGCATGCCGCCGCGCGCGCCGGTCGCCTGCGACCGCGCGCCGCCAGGCCGGCGCTGGGTGCCGCCACCGCCGCGGGCATCGCGTTCCTGCTGTTGCAGCTGTTTTCCCTCCGCGCCCTGGGAGGGGCGGGCGTGCACCCCGCCTCGGGGCTAGCGGCCTCGGTCGTCTACGCGCTGACGGCCTTCCACGGGCTGCACGCGCTGGTGGCCGTGCTGCTCTCGCTCGGCTTGCTGGCCGCGCGCCGGCCGGCCCGGCCCGGGCGGCTGCTGGCCGTCGTGGCGTTCTGGCACCTGGTGACCGCCGTCTGGCTGATCGTGTTCGGGGCGGTGTTCGTGGCATGACCTTCCCAGGCCAACTCCGCGACCTGGTGTGCCGCTGCGTTGGACTCGCGGCCCTGGCGCTGGTGAGCGCGTGCAGCGGCCCGGCGGTCCCGCGGTTCGACCAGCCGCTGACCCTGGGCGGTGCGCCGGTGCCGGCCGCGCGATTGAACCGCGGCGCGGCCGCCTACACCCAGTACTGCCGCGCCTGCCACGGGGCGGCCGGCGACGGGGCCGGCACCGCGGCGCTGGGGTTGCGCCCGCCGCCCCGCGATCTTCGCCTGGGCGTCTACAAGTTCGCGGCGGTGGCTGCCGGCCAGTTGCCGAACGACGCGGACTTTCGCCGCATCATCCGTTACGGCCTGCACGGCACCGCCATGCTGGCGTGGGATCTGCCGGACGCCACCCTCGAAGACGTGATCGCCTACGTGAAGACGTTCTCGCCGCGCTGGCGAACGGAGACGCCGGGCGAGCCGGTCACGCTGGCGCCCGATCCCTGGCCGGCCCGTGGCGAGCCGACGGCCATCGAGCGGGGCAAGCGCGTCTATCACGGGCTGGCGATGTGCGCGGTGGCCTGTCACCCGGCGTACGTCACGCGGGCGGAGATCTTCGCGTTCACCAGCGAGCTGTCGAAGATGCGCATCGAGGAGTTTCGACCGGATCTCTACGCGGCGGTCGCCAAGCCCAGCGACTACGGCGTCCCCATCGTGCCGCCCGACTTCACGTTCAACGTGATGCGGTCGGGAGAGAAGGTCGCCGACATCGCCCGGACGATCGCCGCGGGCGTGGGCGGTACCGCCATGCCGACCTGGAAGGGCGTCCTGCCCGACGACGATCTGTGGGCGATGGCGCATTACGTGGCGTCGCTGATCGCGCTGCGCGGCTCGCCGGCCGCGGACGCGTTGCACGCGCGCCTGCTGGGCCAGGGGCCCTGGACGGCGCCGCCGCCGGGCCCGGGCGCCCCCTGACCAGCGCCATCATCCCGGCGTCTCCTTCCCGACGCTCGGCCCCGCAGTACGGGGCTATCCGTCGCGCCGGGGCAGCGGGCGGCAGGCGCGCCGGATCAGGCGCGCCGCCACGTAGGCGATGACGAACGGAACCAGCAGGAACGCTCCCAGCAGCTCCAGCGTGGGCGTCAGGCTCCTGGATTGCCCCAGACAGTTGGGACACAAGGCGAAGGCGCGCGCCGGCACCAGCGCCATCAGCACGACCACCGCCACCCCGGCGCCAGACTTCATCTGAGCAGCGTCCTGGCGCGCACGCCCGCGTCCAGCGCCAGCACGACCACCAGCACCAGCGAGAACACGAGCGGCCCCACGACGGCCCACCGCAGGGCGCGCGAAGACAGGCCACCCAGCGCCTGGCGCAGCGACAGCGCGACCGCAGAGACGGCCAGCGCGCCCAGCGCGGTGGTCTGGACGACAGAACCCAGGGCCGAGCCAAGGGGCCCCGACGCGACCATCAGCTCGACGGCGAGGCAGCTGGCCACCGCCAGCGCCGGCAGCCAACCGCGGTTGCTCCCGGCCTGCGGCGAACCGCTGGCCGGTCCGTTGGACGCGGCTCGGTCAGCCATGCCCGCCCACCGGCAGCAGGTAGATGACCGTGAAGATCACGATCCAGATCAGATCGACGAACTGCCAGTAAAGCGACACCACCTCCAGCGGTTCGCGCGCCGGCCGGCGGGCGACGCCCAGCAAGATGGCGACCCCCGCCGCCACGTGCAGCCCGTGAAACCCGGTGAGGACGTAGAAGAGGGACGCCGCCTGGTCGGCGGAGAGGCCCAGGTGATGGCCGGTGGCCAGCCGGACGAACTCCAGCGCCTGCCCCCCGACGAACGCCGCGCCCAGCGCCGCCGTCGCGAGCAGCCAGCGTCGCGTGGCGGGACTGCCGGCGCGCCCGGCGCCCAGCGCCGCCGTCATGGTGGCGCTGGAGGCCAGCAGCACCGCCGTCAGGACGGAGGCCAGCGCCCGATCGAAGCGTAAGGCCGGCTGTGGCCAGCTGGCGGCCTGCGTGCGCAGCAACGCGTACGCCAGCAGCAGCCCGCCGAACCCCATGACGTCGCTGCCCAGAAAGATGGCCATGCCGATCCGCCCCGCGGCCACGGACGCCGCTCCCGCGGGCGGCGCGCCGGAGCCCAACGTCGACGGGGCGTGAGCAGGCTGGGCTGACATGGCTCGCGCGCCGAATCTACTACGGAGGGCCGGCTGCCACCGCGAGACGCCGGCCATGACCCGCATTTTGCGCGCCCGCGGCGGTTGCGACTTGACAGGACCCCCGCAAGCGGCAATCACTACCCTCGTTTTGCTCGCCTCGTCCCCCCCCTCGCCCGCCACGGCGCCTGCCGCCTCCGCCGCCACCAGCGCGCACGGTGGCGGCACGATGGGCCGCTTGATCGCGCGACCGGCGTTCTGGGTGGTGCTGCTGGGCGTCCTGTTCGTGGCGCCCGTGGTGCGGACGCTGTTGCGGCGGCTGCCTCCTCCGCCGCCGGTGCTTTCGACGCTGCCCGCGTTCGAGATGACGGATCAGACCGGGCAGCCGTTCGGCACGCGCGAGCTGGCTGGAAAGGTCTGGGTGGCCGACTTCATCTTCACCTCCTGCGCCACGGCATGCCCCACGCTGACCCAGCAGATGGCGAACATCCAGCAACGCGCCAAGCAGCTGGGGCCCGACTTTCAGCTGGTCTCGTTCACCGTCGATCCCGAGCGCGACACGCCGCCCCGGCTGGCCGAGTACGCCGCGCGCTACAAGGCCGATCCCCACAAGTGGTCGTTCCTGACGGGGCCGCTGCCGGCGGTCGAGGCGGCCGTGATCGAGGGCTTCAAGATCGGCGTCGATCGCCACAAGAGCGCCGACGATTTCTGGGAGATCGTGCACGGCGAGCACCTGGTGCTGGTCGACCGGCACCTGAACATCCGCGGTTACTACGACCTCTCCGCCCAGGGCATCGACAGGCTGCTGGCCAACCTGGGTCGCGTGGTGAACGAGGGCCCCGGCGACCAGCCGCCCGTTTCGCCGCCGCCTGCCCGCTGAAACGCGGCGGCCGGCCGTGGCGCGGGGCCGAGGGCTACCGGCGCGCGCCCCGCTGTCCTTGACCACCTGGGTACCCCCTGCTAATCCCTCGCCATGTCGCGTCCCGACCGGTTCCGATCCTTCTCGACGGCTGCGTTCACATTCCTGGCCCTGGCCGTCACGGCGGGCGCCGTGGGCTGCAAGAAGAACGAGCCGGCCGCCGCGCCCGTCGCCGCCGCGGCCACGAACGCCCCCTCTGCCAGCGGGCCGGGCGCCTTCGGGAAGGGCGTCATCGCCGGCAACGTGAAGTACACCGGCAAACCGCCGGAGATGCGGGCCGTGACCACCCCCGATCCGTTTTGCGCGCGGCAGCCCATCAAGGAAGAGGACGTCCTGGTGGGCCCGGGCGGCGGATTGAAGAACGTCATCGTCCGGGTGGTCAAGGGGACGACCGGCAGCTACGACGCGCCCGCCGCGACCGCGACCGTCGATCAGAGCGGCTGCATGTACCGCCCGCGCGCGCAGGTGGTGATGGCGGGCCAGACCATCCAGGTCCGCAACAGCGATCAGACGCTGCACAACGTGCACACCTACCGGGGGGCGTCGACGATGTTCAACCAGGCCCAGATCCCGGGCATGGCGCCGCTCACCAAGACCCTGACGGGCGGTGGCCAGCTCATCAAGTTCAAGTGCGACGTGCACCCGTGGATGACCGGCTATGTGGCCGTGGCCACCAACCCCTTCTTCGCGGTCAGCGGCGACGACGGCAGCTTCAACATCGACAAGCTGCCGGCCGGCACCTACACGGTCGAGGCCTGGCACGAGCGGCTGGGCACCAAGACCGCCGAGGTGACGGTGGCGGAGGGCCAGCCGGCGAAGCTGCAGCTCGAGTTCGCCGCGCCGTAGTCCGTAGGCAGGCCCACGCGGGGACGCTGTTTTGCGGGCCTCCGAACAGATTCCGTTCGATTCCCATCCATTTTGAACATTCCGCGCTATAAAGCGCCCCGATGTTGGTCCACGGTCTGGCGATCGCGACGGCAATCGCTACCTATCTGTTGATCCTGATCGGCGGTCTCGTTCATGGGACCGGTTCCAGCCTGGCCTGTCCCGACTGGCCCACCTGCTACGGCACGATGATGCCCGTCATGGAGGGAGGCGTGCTGGTCGAGCACAGTCACCGCCTGGCGGCGGGGACCGTGGTCATCCTGACCCTGGTGCTGGCGACGGTCACGACCCTGAGCCGCGACCCGGCCCACCGCCCCCTGCGCCGCGTGGCCTGGCTGGGCGTGGCCCTGGTCTTCACCCAGGCGCTGCTGGGCGGGATCACCGTGCTGCTGCGACTGCCCACGCCCGTGTCGACCGCGCACACGGCGACGTCGCTGCTGTTCTTCATGACGACGTTGTACCTGGCGGTGCGCAGCCGCCCGGCGGCCCGCCTGCCGGCGCCGCCCCCCGGACCGATGCCCCGGAGCGTCAGCCTGGGCGTGGACGTCGCCCTCGTCACGGCCGTCTGTGTCTACTTCCAGATGGTGCTGGGCGGCCTGGTCCGTCACTCCGGCGCCGCCCTGGCCTGCCTGGACGTGCCGCTGTGTCGCGGGGGGCTGTGGCCGGACGCCCATCCCACCGTGCTGGTGCAGGCGCTCCACCGGCTGGGCGCGCTGACCGTGGCGGGCGCCGTGCTGTTCTCCGCGATGGTGAACGTCCGCGCCACCAAGGGTCATCCAGCGCTGCGGGCGCTGGCGCTGGCGGGCCCGGTCCTCGTCGGTGTCCAGATCTGGCTGGGGCTGCACGCGGTGACCTCGTTCCTGGATCTCTTCACCGTGGAGGCTCACCTGGCCGTGGCCACGGCGCTGCTGGCCGCGCAGGTGGGCCTGGCCCTGGGCCTGGGGACCCTGTACCGCGCCGGCGAGGTGGCGGCGCAGCGCAGCTGGCCGTCCGCCATCCGCGATCTGATCACGCTGGCCAAGCCCCGCATCACGGGACTGGTCATCGCCACCTTCTCGGGCGGCATGTGGTTGGCGCCGGGCTCCCTGCCCCGCTGGCGCATGCTGATGACCCTGCTGGGCACCACGTTGATCGTGGGCGCCGCGAACGCGCTGAACATGTTGATCGAGCGCGACATCGACGGGCTGATGGAGCGCACGCGCCACCGGCCGCTCGTCGAGAAGCGGCTGCCCCCGGCCGCCGCGCTGGTGTTCGGCACGTCGCTGGCCGCCATCGCCCTGCCCTTGCTGCTGCTGGCCGGCAACGCCCTCACCGGCGTGCTGGGCGGCCTGGCCTTCGTCGGCTACGTCGCCATCTACACGCCGATGAAGCGGACCTCTGCCGCCGCCCTGTTCGTGGGGGCCGTGCCGGGCGCCCTGCCCCCGCTGATGGGCTGGACGGCCGTCACCGGACACATCGACGCGGGCGCGCTGGCGCTGTTCGGCATCCTGTTTCTGTGGCAGATCCCCCACTTCCTGGCCATCGCGCTCTACCGCTCCGAGGATTACGGCCGCGCGGGATTCGAGATCCTGCCGCTGGTGGTCGGCGAGCGGCGCACGCGGGTGGTCATCGTTGCCTTCACCACGGCGCTGGTGGCCACCTCGCTGCTGCTCGAGCCGCTGCACATCGCCGGCTTGCTGTACTCCGCGGTGGCCGCGCTGCTGGGCGCGGCTTTTCTCGCCTGGGGGGTGGCAGGACTGCGCAAGGCCGCCTCCCGCGTATGGGCGCGCTCGCTGTTCCTCGTCTCGCTGGTCTACCTGACGCTGCTGTTCGTGGCGCTGGTCCTCGACCATACGTTGACGTGAACCTGGACCTGGATCGCGGTCGGAGCTGAAGGGTGGCAATCTTGCGCGGCGACATCGGCAAAGGGACATGAGCGCGGCGGCGAGCTTTCCTGACCGGTCGGGCGCCCCGTCGCCTCGCCTGGTCGTCAGCGGTCTGACCAAGGCGTTCGGGGCCCGGCGCGCGCTCGACGACGTCTCGTTCTCGGTGCAGCCCGGCGAGATCTTCGGCCTGCTCGGTCCGAACGGCGCCGGCAAGACCACCGCGTTCCGCCTGCTGTCGGGCCTGCTGCCTCCGGACGGGGGCACGTTCACCCTGGACGGCGAGCTGGCGACGGCCGTCAGCGCCGCCTATCGCGTGCGCCTGGGGGTGGTGTTCCAGGAGGCCAGCCTGGATCTGAAGCTGACCGGGCGGGAGAACCTGGCGCTGGGGGCGGCCCTCTACGGCCTGCCGCGCGCGATCGCCCGGCAGAAGATCGACGAGGTGCTGGCGCTGATGCAGCTGGGCGCGCGCGCCGACGAGCCCGCTGCCAAGTACTCGGGCGGCATGCGCCGGCGGATCGAGATCGCGCGCGTGCTGATGCACGAGCCTCGCCTCCTCCTGATGGACGAGCCGGGACGGGGCGTCGACCCGGAAGCGTTGCGCCGCATCTGGGATCAGATCCAGTCCCTGGTGGCGCGGCGCGGGCTGTCGGTGATCGTGACCACGCATCAGCCCGAGGAGGCGGAGCGCTGCCAGCGCATCGCCATCCTGGACCAGGGGCGCGTGGTGGCGAACGGGACGCCGGACGAATTGCGCGCCCGCGTGGCCGGCGATCTGGTGCGCGTCGAGGCCGATCGCCCCGACGAGGTCGCGGCGGTGCTGCAGGCCCGGCTGGGCGTGACGGCCCGCCTGGCCGGCGCCCAGGTGCACGTCGAGGCGCCGCGCGGCCATGAGCTGGTGCCGCGCATCGTGGAGCTGTTCCCCGCTGGCCGCCTGCGCAGCGTGGCCACGTCGCGACCCACGCTGGCGGACGTGTTCGCGAAGTTGACGGGCCGGGGTCTGGACCAAGAGGAGCCGCACGCCCCATGACGTCGATGCCGATCGAGTCCCCCGTGGCGCTTCCCGCGCCGGTCGCGCGTCCCAGCGCCGCGCGGGTGATCGCCGCGTTGATGGGCCGGGACCTCCGACGCTTCTTTCGTCAGCCCAGTCGCGTGGTCGGTTCGGTGGCGCAGCCGCTGCTGCTGTGGGTGGTGCTGGGCGCCGGCTTCGCCGATAGCTTCCAGGCCGCCGGCACCGGATACCTCAACTACTTCTTCCCGGGGACGATCGTCCTCGCCATGCTGTTCACCGCGATCTTCTCCACCATGTCGGTGATCGACGATCGGCACCACGGCTTCCTGCAGGCCGTGCTGGTGGCGCCGGTCTCCCGGACGGCCCTGGTGCTCGGGAAGACGCTGGGCGGCGTGGCCATCGCGCTGGTGCAGGCGGTCGCGTTCGTCGCGCTGGCGCCCCTGGCCGGCTTCTCCTTCGGCGAGATGGACCTGCCCTTCGTCTTTGCCGTGCTGACCGTGACGGCGCTGGGGTTCACCGCGCTGGGCTTCGCGGTCGCCTGGTGGATCGACTCCACCCAGGGTTATCACGGCATCATGAGCGTGGCGCTGTTGCCGTTGTGGATGCTGTCGGGGGCGATGTTCCCGCCGGGCGCCAGCCATCGCTGGGTCTTCCTGGTCATGCGGATCAATCCCATGACTTACGCGGTCTCCGCCGTGCGGCGCGGCCTGGGAGGCGGCGCGGCCGGCTTGCTGGGCGGGACCTCCGCCGTCATGGAACTGGGGGCGACCGCGCTGTTCGCGGCCGCCGCCGTCGCGGTGGCCGTCGCGGTCTGCCGGCGCCGCGCTTAAGAGTTCCATTAATCTGTAAAAAAGAATCTCATTTCCACAGGCTTTTCGGGTAAATTGCCTCTCCGTGGGCATCGACGTCACGAACCTTCCGAATTCGAAGCGGCGGTTGCTGATGCGCTTGAAGACGCGCGGGCCCGCCACCATTGCCGACCTGGCCGCCGATCTCGGCCTCTCCGGTGAGGCCATCCGGCAGCAGCTGGCGCCGCTCGAGCGGGAGCTGTGGATCGAGCGCGAGGCGCTGCCGCCCTCCGGCGAACCGGGCCGGCCGCCCGGCCGCTACCGGCTGACCCTGAAGGGCGAAGGGCTGTTCCCCAAGCAGACCGGCGCGCTGGCGCTCGCCTTCGCGGACGCCATCCGCGAGGAGATGGGCGACGACGCGCTGGAGCAGATCCTGGCCCGGGTGACGGACGCGCGGGTGCTGGGGCTACAGAGCAACCACCCGGACACTCCGCTCGACGTGAAGGTGGCCAGCCTGCGCAGCATCTACGGCGCGAACGACGCCTTCGTCGAGGTCGAGAAGGTCAGCGACGGCTACCGCCTCGTCGAGCGGAACTGCCCGTTCCTGGACGTCGCGATGGCGCGCCCTCTCCTTTGCAGCTCGACGGTGACCACGCTGACGCGGATCCTGGGCCGCGAGGTGGTGCGCGAGGAGCGCTTCCAGGACGGCCACGGCTGCTGCGCCTTCCGCATCTACGAGGACCAGCCGGTCGACGTGTCGCGCCTGCGCTTCGCGCGCGAGCCGGACCGCAAGAAGACCTCCGAGAAGAGCTGACGGGCGCGCCTGTCAGTCACGCTCGGCGCGGGCGTCGCGCGCCAGAATTTCAGTCATCGCTTCCCGCGGCGACTTGCTTCCCAGTAGCACCGCCGCGACGTTCGCGGTGATCGGCATGGGCACCGACAGCTTCGCCGAGAGAGCGGCCGCGATGCCCGCGGTGGCGACCCCCTCGGCGACCTGACCGAGGCGCGCCAGCACGGCCGTCAGGTTCTCGCCGCGGCCCAGCGCCAGGCCGACCTGCCGGTTGCGCGACAGGTCGCCCGTGCAGGTCAGCACCAGATCGCCCAGCCCGGCCAGGCCCGCCATGGTCAGGGGGTGGGCGCCCAGGCGCGAGGCCAGCCGCCCCATCTCGCTGAGGCCACGCGTGATCATGGCGGCGCGTGCGTTGCCGCCCATGCCCAGCCCATCGGACACGCCCACCGCCAGCGCGACCACGTTCTTCAGCGCGCCCGCCAGCGCCACGCCCACCGTGTCGTCGGTCGTGTAGACGCGCAGCCGCGGGCTGCCCAGCCCCTTCTGCACCAGCTTGGCCACGAACACGTCGCCCGAGGCCGCCACCACCGCGGCGGGCAGGCCCGACGCGATCTCCTTCGCGAAGGTCGGCCCGGACAGCAGCGCGAACGGGCGGCCCGGCAGCACGTCCGCGATGACCCGATCGGTGGTCATCTGGCTGTGGGCCTCCAGGCCCTTGGTGGCACAGACCACCGGGGCCTCGCCGGGCAGCAAGGCGGCGGCGGCGCGCAGCGTGGGGCGCAGGAACTCCGACGGCGTCGTGACGATCACCAGCTCGCGCTCGCGCAGCGCCGCCGCCATGTCAGACGTCAGCGCCAGCGACTCGGGAAGCTCGACGCCCAGGTAGTCGTGCCAGCGCGCGGCGCCCAGGCGCGCGGCCGCGGCCGCGTCGAACTCCCACAGCGCCACGTCGTGGCCTGTCTCGACCAGCAGGCACCCGAGGGCACATCCCCAGGCACCGGCGCCCAGGATCGCGATCCGCATCGGGGCCGCCTCAGCGTCCCGCGACGCAGACCGTGTTGCGCCCGACGCTCTTCGCCTCGAACAGCGCGCGATCGGCGCTGGCCAGCACGGTGGCGGCGTCGACGCCGTCCGCCGGCGCCGTGGCGACGCCCGCCGAGATCGTCAGCTTGCCCAGCGGCTGCGAAGCCCCGAACTCGAAGGGGAACTCGGCGACGTTGGCGACGATCCGCTCGGCCACCTCCTTGGCGGCCGCGCTGCCCACGTCGACCAGCACGATGGCGAACTCCTCGCCGCCGTAGCGGGCGACGACGTCGTTCGCCCGGCGCCCGTGCTGCAGGATCTTGGCGACCCCGCGCAGGGCGTTGTCGCCGGCCAGATGGCCGTGCCGATCGTTGTACAGCTTGAAGCTGTCCACGTCGATCATCAGCACGGACAGCGGCAGGTTGGTGCGGTTGCTCCGCTCCAGCTCCAGCGTCAGCCGCTCGCGGAAGTGGCGATGGTTGTACAGCCCGGTCAGGCCGTCGGTGATGGCCAGCTCGACCAGCCGCGTGTTCAGCCCCTCCAGCTCCCGCGTGCGCGCGGCCACCTTCTCTTCCAGGGACGAGTTCAGCGCCGCCAGCTCGGCGTTCTTCGATTGCAGCTCGGCCAGCAGCCCCTCGCGCTCGCGCTCCAGGCGGAAGCGGGAGAGCAGGCTCTGGATGGTGAGCCGCAGATCCGGCTCGTCCCAGGGCTTCGGGATGTACTGGTCCAGGCCGGCCCGGTTGATGGCGTACACGACGGCGTCCAGGCCGGCCTGGCCGGTCAGCAGCACCTTCACGGTGCGCGGGCTGCGGCGGTGCACCTCTTCCAGCAGCTCGACCCCCTTCATGCCCGGCATGATCTGGTCGGCGATCACGACCGCGACCTCCTCGCCGTCATGCTGCAGATCCTCGATCAGCTCCAGCGCATCGTGCGCGTTCTTGGCGACGGCGATGTCGCATTCGGCGCCGAAGCGCGCCGAGAGCTGTTGACGAAGGGCGGTGAGTATCCCCTCCTCGTCGTCGACACAGACGATGTGCTCGCGCAATTCGGTCTCCCCCGCTATCAAACGGGCCTCTTGCCAGTGGTATTCCCGCCGTCCTGCGCGGGGCGACTGCCGTCGCTGGCCCGCTCGGCGACGCTGCCCACCCCGGGCCCGCTGGCGAGTGAGATCCTGCCGTGCGTCTCGTGCGCGACCCGCGCGGTGGGCACTCCGTCGCGCCCCCCGAGGGGCAGCCACACCTCGAACCGGGTGCGGCCGGGCCTGCTCTCGACGGTGATCTTGCCACCGTGCTTCTCGACGATCTGGCTGGCGATGCTCAGCCCCAGACCGGTCCCCTCCCCCTTGCCTTTCGTGGTGAAGAAGGGGTCGAAGATGCGCGGCAGCACTTCGGGGGGGATCCCTGGGCCGTCGTCCTGTATCGCCACGCGGATGGCGCCGGGTTCTAAACCAGTCTCGATCAAGATCTCACCGTTGGCTCCCACGCCCAGAGCCTGAATCGCGTTGTGGATGAGGTTTGTCCACACCTGATTCAGTTCACCTACATACGCGGAAATTCTGGGAATATTGCCGTAGGAACGTTTCAGGTTAATCCCGTTCTCCGAGGACTTCAACTGGTGGGACAGGATGAGCAACGTGTCCTCGATGCCGGCGTGAACGTCGACCTGCTCGAGGGGCGCCTCGTCCAGCCGCGAGTACCGCTTCAGGGCGCCCACGATGCGGCGGATCGACTGGATCGCGGTGCGAATGGTGACGGACGCGCGGACCAGGAACGCCAGCTCGCGCAGGTAACCGCACAGCGGCAACAGCGACTTGCCCTCCGCCAGCTCCTTCACCTCCTCCGCGATCGACTCACCGACGGGACCCAGCTCGGCCAGCACCCCGGCGGCGGGGTCGCCCCCGGGCAGGCCCGCGAACACGCCTCGCAGGCGGCGCCCCAGCTGGCGCGTCTCCACGGGCGAGAGCATCACGCGGTCGCTGAAGCTGGGGAGGATGCGCTGGATCAGCGCGAAGTAACGCTCGATGGCGCCCGGCGACAGTCCCAGCGCGAACAGGTCGCGCCCGCCCGCCTCCAGCCGCCGGACCGTCTCTTCCAGGGCGTCGACGGAGCCCTGCACGGCGGCGGCTGGCGAGTTCACCTCGTGGGCGATGCCCGCCACCAGCTGTCCCAGGCCAGCCATCCGCTCCGAGTGCGCCAGCTGCGTCTGCGCCATGCGCAGATCACCGAGCGCCTTCTCCGTCTCCGCCTTGGCGCGCTCGAGCTCGGCGGTGCGGGCTCGCACCTTGATCTCCAGGTTTTCAGAGAAGGCGCGCACCTCGGTGTACAGGCGCGCGTTCTCGATGGCGGCGGCCGTCTGGTCGGCCAGCGTCACCAGCAGGCGCAGGTCCGAGTCGGAGAACGCCTCTTCCCCCAGCCGCCCCACCAGCAACACGCCCACGGTGCGGTCCTTCAACGTCAGCGGCGCCGCCAGCAGGGGACCACGCAGGCCTGCCGAGGCGGCCAGCGAGGCGAAGTCGGCGTCCGCCTCCACGGAGGCGGTCCGGAAGGCGCGCCCCCGCTCCGCCACGCGCTCGGCCATGTCCGCCAGGCGCCGCCCCACCGGCTCGCCGGCCACGGCGCGGATGTTGAATTTGCGGGCCTTGGCGCCCTCGTTGGTCAGCGCCAGCGCCACCGTCTTCGCGCGCAGCACGGTCAGCGCCTCGGTGACCACGGCGCGCAGCAGCTGATCGAGATCGACGACGGAGCTGATGGTGCGGCCGATCTGGTGCACGGTCACCAGCTCGCGCACGCGCGCGGCCAGCCCCTCCTGGTTCTCCTTCAGGCTCTGGATCATGACCCGGAACGCCTCGGCCACGTCACCCAGCTCGTCGGCGCTGTCCACGTCGATCTTGGTGTCCAGGTTGCCGAGCGCGATCGACATGGCCCCCGCGTGCAGGTTCTGCAGGGGCCGGGTCAGCCGGCGCGCCAGCACGTCGGCGAGCGCGATGGCGATCAGCAGCACGCTGATGGCGCCCAGCAGCAGCGTGGCCGTCACCCGCCGCCGCGCCGCCGCCAGCGTCTCCCGATCCAGCGCCACGCCCAGATAGCCGACGCGCCGGCCCGCCGGATCCTGGATGGGGCCGAACGCGATCGAGTAGGCGTGGTTCGCCACCTCCAGCGCCACCACGGGCGCCTGCGCCTTCCCTGTCGCCAGCGCCGCCGCGGCCGGCAAGGGCGGCCCCAGCAGCCGGGCCCCGGTGGGCGCCGTGAACGTGGAGGCGCTGGGCTCGGTGCCGCGATAGAAGATCACCTCGCGGGCGGCGCCCAGCTCGGCCTTCACGCGATCCGCGACCGGGCCGTCGATGGCCGCCGACACCACCGCCGCGCCCAGCAGCCGCAGCGCCGGATCGACCAGCGGAAAGGCGGCGCGCACCACCAGCCAGTTGCCGGCGGGCTCGATGCTGATGGTGCGCTCGAACTCCAGGGCGCGCCTGACCACCGGCGAGCGGTCCGCCGGGTCGAAGGCGGCGAAGCGCTCGCTGACGATGGCGTCGTTGCAGGTGCCGCCCGCGCAGCGGGCCAGCACGCGCCCCACCGCGTCCGTGACCTCCAGCAGCGCCGAGGGCTGCCGCTCGGAGAGCTCCGCCAATCGCAGGCGGACCTCCCGCGGCGTGCGTGCCAGCGCGCTCAGCAGCGCCCCCTCGTTTCCCAGCGCGGCGGCGGCCTTGGCGCGCTCGTGCACCTCGCCCAGCAACAGGGCGCGCGCCACCTGCAGGCCGCGCTGCGCCTCGAACTCGATCCCCTGCTCCACGCTCGAGAACACCAGCGTGGCGGCCACGGCGGCCACCACCACCACGGGCACCAGCGTCGCGACGATCAGGAACACCGACAGGCGCCAGCGCAGGCCGCGACGGCGCCGAAAAAGAGGCAGCCGCCGCCGGTCCGGCGGATTGAACCGCAGCATCGTGGACAGCAGATACAGGCCCGAGCGGGCCAGCGACCGGCCCTGGCTGGACTCGCGCGGTCCCGAACCGCGCGGCCCCGAGGCTCCGGGCCCCGAATGGCGCGGGCCCACCGGGACGGGGACCGGCGACGACACCATCAACGGCGCTGGACCCTCGCCGTTCGGCGCTGCGCCTTCGCGCTCACTCATGGTCGAGGTGCCCCACCCCGCGATACAGCGCCATCGCCGACGGCTGCACCGCCAGCCCCGTGATGTCGGCCCGCGTGGCGAAGATGACCATGGGGTGCGCCAGCGGCACCCAGGGCGCTTCGCTGGCGATCACGCTCTGCACCTGCGCGTACAGGCGCTCCCGCTCCTCGCGCTGGGTGGTCCGCTGCGCCGCCACGATGGTCTCGTGCACCCAGGCGTTCGAATAGAACGCGATGTTGGTGGGGTGCGCGCCCGTGGCGTTGTCGGAGTCGAGCAGGTTGTACAGGAAGTCGTCCGGATCGCCGTTGGTCCCGAACCAGCCCGTCAGCGCCAGATCGTGCTCGCCGGCCCACAGCGCGCGCTGCAGCTCGGCCGGCTCGCGGGCCACGATCTCGACCGGGAAGCCCACCTCCTCCAGACAGCTTCGGACCACGGCGGCCACCCGCTCCGGCGCCGGCACGTACTGTCCCGGGACCGAGGGGATGTACAGCTTCAGCGGGCGCGAGGCGGCGCCGCTGAACCCCGCCTCGGCGAACAGCGCGCGGGCCCGCTCGGGGTCGTAGTTGAACGACACCAGATCTTGCCGCGCCCCCCACACGTTGGGCGGTAGCGGTCCCACCGCCGTGGTGGCCAGGCCCTGGTAGACGAAGCGCACGATGGCGTCGCGGCGAATGGCGTGCGCGACGGCCCGGCGGATGCGCGGGTCGTCGAACGGCTTGTGGCGCGTGTTCAAGGCGATGTACGCCACCAGCGATGCGGGGGCCGACACCATGCGCAGATCGGGATCCAGCCTGACCAGCGGCACGTCGTCGGGATCCAGTTGCTCGACGATGTCGGCGTTTCCCGACTCCAGCGCTTGCATGCGCTGTCGTCCGTCGCGCATCTGCAACATCACCAGGTAGCGCGTCTTGGCGCGCTGGTCCCAGTACTCGTCGTTTCGCTCGAGCGTGATGCGATCGCCGGGGATCCACTCCAGGAAGCGGTAGGGCCCGGTGCCGACCGGATGCCGTCCGAACTTGGTCCCCCAGCGCCGCACCGCCGCCGGCGAGACGATGGCCGCGGGACCGATGGCCAGGTTGGCCAGGAACGGCGCGTAGGGGCGGTCGATCTGAAACTGCACGCGCAGCTTGCTGAGCGCCACCACCCGCCGGATGTTGCGATAGGCGCGCGCCCACACGAAGTCCGGCTCGTGCGCCGGATGATCCGCCACGATCTGGCGCTCGAACGAGAAGACGACCGCCTGGGCGTCGAAGGGCGTGCCGTCGTGAAAGGAGACGCCGGCCCGAAGGTCGAAGGTCCACACCGTACCGTCGGCGCTGACCGACCAGCTGGTGGCCAGATCGGGCTCGGGCTCCAGGCGGCCGGCGGCGAATCGCACCAGGCGCCCGAAGACCTGCTCGGCCACCTCCAGCGACTCGAGATCGGAGGCCCGCGCCGGGTCCAGGTTGGTGGCGTCGCTGGCCCGCGCCACCACCACGCGGTCCTTGGCCCGCGAGGAGCCGGCCGGGCGCGCCGTGCACCCCGCCGCCAGCGCCAGCAGCATCGCGGCGAGCGCGGCGTGGCAGCGCAGCCGCGCCGCCGGCCGGGGGACCGGCCTCGTCAAGGCCTGCTCTCGCTGCTTCGCCGGCGCAACCGCAGCACGATCTCCTCGCCCTCCACGGCGTCGGCAGCGCGGAGATCCGCCGCCACGCCGGGATAGGCGGCGGGCGCGATGCGCTGGATGGGGAGGCGCGTCTCCCGGCGCAGCTCCAGCGTCGCCGAACCGGCCCCGCCCTCGATGCGGCGCTGCTCGCGGAAGCGATACAGTCCGGGCCGCTCGATGGCGTGGGCCGGCAGGGCCGCGCGCTCGGGCCGCGCATCGCCCGGCAGAACGATGCGGGCCGCCACCGTGGTCGGCACCTCGAACCCGGTCATCAGCGCCGTCGACCGGCTGGGCTCGGTGGCGTAGCGCCGCCCCAGCAGCGCGCGAAAGAACGTGGGGACGAAGTGCAGCCGATCCCCGCTGACCGCCGCGAAGCGCGGGCTGACGAACGAATACTGCAGGCGAACGGCGGCCGCCGTCACGGGGCGGCTCGGGTCCGCGGCGTCCTCGGGCAGCTGGGCGACAGTCCGGGAGGAAGCGCCGCCGCCCGGAGTCGCCTCGGCGCCAGCGGGCGGACCCCCATCATCCCCACGCGCGCTCGCGCCCTGCGGAGCACGCTGTCTGCCGTCGCTTCCCAAGATCTCCACCCGAAGGTCCTTCAACGCCGCGCCGGGGAAGTGTACGCCCAACCACCGCTGCTCGAAATCCTGGCGCAGCTTCGTCTGATCGGCGCCGAACCGGTCCACCACCTCCGCCCACTCCAGGGCCGGCCAGCCCCGCACCGTCTCCACGACCTGGCCGGTCGCCTGTCCGTCGTCGGCCAGCCGAACGGTCAGGTCGACGTCGCGCCCATCGGCCACTCCCGTGTGCGCCACCTGGAAGGAGGCGGTCGCCAGCTCCAGGACGCGCCCGCCATCCATGCCGGGGGACAGGTAGCGAAACGGGGCGTGCTTCAGCCGGGGATCGACGTAGGCCGGTGGCGCGCCGGGCAGGTCGAAGCGCACCAGCACCTCGGCGAAGTCGTCGGCTTCCTGGATCGGCGTGACCGCCGCGCCCTCGGCGACGAAGCGCGAGCGTCCCAGCACCAGCTGGGTCTTCAGGCCCAGCCGGCGCGCCAGCGCCTGGATCGCCGCGACGCGGTTTCCGCGTCCGCTCGCCACCGCCACCGTGGCCATCCCGCGCAGATCGTCGTCCGGCTCGACGTTCTGGCCCACCCAGGCGGCCGCCGCCGCAGCCAGGGCCTCCGGCGCCGTTCCGGCGGCCTGGGCCCTGATCTGCTTGACCGCGCGATCCAGCACGGCGCCGTCGCGCGCCGTGCCGTACAGCTGCTCGCGCAGGAAGCGGGACCAGCCCGACCAGGTGGCCCCCGCGGACAGGCGCACCGACGGGACGTGTTCGATGACGGGCACCGACGCGCGTTCCGCGAACAGCTGGGGAACCTGACCGGCCGCGAAGGTGGTGACCACCGCCCCGTCGGGCGCGCCCGTGCGCGCGGGCGCCGGCGCGCCGGCGCGGCTGTCCAGCGTGAGAGCGTCCGCCATGGCCGGGCTGGTCACCAGCAGGTACTCGCTGCGGTCCAGCGGCGCATCGAAGGACTGGAAGTAGAAGCGGTCGCCCAGGTATCCCCACCTGCCCGGCGCGGCAGGCGCCAGCGCGTCGTGCGGCGCCTCCACCTCCAGCGTCTCCTTCTCGAGGTAGTCGCCGATGGCCAGGTCGGCCGCCGAGATGGCGTCCTTGCCTGCCACCTCCTCCGGCTCGCGGGTGGTCCCGTCGGGTTTGTGCGTGCGCAAGGTCAGCACCTCCGCCCCCTCGGGGACCGAGACCTCGCCCCACTTCTCGATCGCGTCCTTGCTTTGCACGCGGACGATCTCGTGGGTCAGGGTCAGCGCGGCGCCGCTGTCCAGCACGCGCGTCACGGTGCGGTCCAGCACCACCACGGCAGGGGCGGCGTAGCGCCGGCCGCTCTGCTCGAACGCGGCGATCACGGCCCGACCGTCCAGCCGATACCGATCGAGCGGCAGGGGCAACCCCAGCGTCCGCGCCGCCCGCAGCAGCTGCGGCAGATCGGGCCGGTCGGCCAGCAAGGCAGCGACCCTGGCCCGGGCCCGGGACTGCTGGCCGGCCGCGATGGCGGCGTCCGCCCAGGCCACCGTGGCCTCGCCATCGCCGCTCTCGAGCTGCGGCTCCAGCAGGGCCACCGCCTCCGCGGCGCGTCCCCGGGCCACCAGCAACCGGGAGAGATCCCGGCGCACGGTGTCGGGATCGGGTTCGATGGACAGGCCCAGACGCAGCAGGCGCTCGGCTTCCGCCCAGTCGCCCCGGCGGCGCAGGCGCGCGATGTGATCGTCGTCGGTGGCGCCGCACACCGTCTCGTCATCGGTCAGCCGGCGGACCGCGGCGACGTCGCGGCGGCTGTCGGCCCGGCCCAGCGCCGCTTCGATGACGGCGCAGGCGCGCGGTCCACGCGCCTGCGCCTCGTCGAGCGCGCGATCGGCGTCCCACTCCAGCCCGCGCACCTCGTAAGCGGCGTGCAGGGTCAGCCGCGGCAGCCACCAGGCCGGCGCGGCGGCCACCGCCAGGCGTGCCTCGTCCAGCGCCTCGCGCGGGCGATCTTCATCCAGCGCCAGGCCTGCCAGCGCGTTGCGGGCGCGGGCCAGTCGTCCGTCGATCGCCAGCGCGCGCCGCAGCAACGCCCGCGCGCGGTCCCGCGCGAACGGTGACGGCAGGCTGGGATCGTCCCGCACCAGCGCCGCCGCCAAGGTGGCGCCCAGCGCGAAGCGAGGCGTCGCCTCCAGCCGCGCCTGGGCCGCCTGCATGGTTGAAAGCTCACCGGCCTGATTGGCGACGTAGGCGGCGGCCAGCGCGGCCGCCAGGGGCGGCGCCCCGCTGGCTGCCGGCTCGCCCGCCGTCGTTCTCTCGCGAGCGCCGGTGCCTGGTTCGACGACTGGCACCAGCATCACCGTCAACTCGGGGCGACCGCCATAGGTGGCCAGCCGAAGCTCCAGCCGGTGGCGACCCGCCGTCCAGGTGACGCGGGTGGCAGACAGCTGGGGCCCGTAGGTCGCCTCACTCCCGTGCGGGTGGGCGGGCCCGCCGTCGACGATCAGGCGCGCCTCGCCGCGGAACCCCAGCACGACGTCGAAGGTGCCCGGCGCGGCTGCCTCGACGTCGACCACCAGCCGCTGGGCGCCGGGGCGACCCTGGTACGAAGGGACGACGGAGCGGCACCCGCGGACCACCTCCGCTCGCAGCGGCGCCAGCGGTGGCGCGGCGATGTCCAGATCCAGATGAGGAAGCCGCCCCAGCGGACGCGCCACGGCGAAGCCGGTGATGCAGCCGGCCCGCACGCCGATGGCGGACAGCAGCGCGGGATCGCCGCGTCCCCGCGCCATTCGGTCCCACAGGCTGGCCACCGCGTAGCGGGCCTGCCACGACCAGCGGTCCGGCGACAGCGCGAGGATGCGATCTTCCACGGCGCGGCGATCCGCGTCCGGTCCGGGGTGCTCCTCGAGCAGGGTGGCCAGCCGGCCAGCCGCCATCGCCGCCAGTGACGACTGTTCGGTCCCCGCCGCGTCCAGCACGGTCAGGTACGCGGCGATGGCGCGGCCGACGTCGCCGCGCTCGAAGGCCAGCGATGCGTCGGCGAGGGCCAGCGCGGCGTCCTCACGGCCGCCGCCCGTGCCCGGCGTCCCAGCATGGCCCGCGCCGCTCGCGCGGGCCTGCGCCAGCAGGTGCTCGGCGGCGTCGTCCTCGCCGTCGCCAAGGGCCTGCCAGACGGCGGTCTCCGGTCTCGTCGCCGCCGGCAAGCTGCCGGCGCGCCGCTGGATGCCGGGCCCGGCGCAGGCCGCGACGGCGAGCGTCGCCACCGCCCAGCCGCGGAGCAACCGAACGGCCCCGCCCGTGGCGGCCGCGCCCCTGCCCGGCGAAGACCGGCGAGGGCTGGTCATGGCACGACCGCGGCTGGACCGGTGGCCCGCCTGGTGGGGGATGACATGGCCGACGTGGTCCCCGTCGTCGTGGCGGGGAGGCGCGACGGTGACGGTGCTGGTGAGGGCGACGGCACCTCGCGACGTTCCTGGGGAACGTCGGGAATCTGGGCCGGAGGCTCCGCCGGCCGGCTGCGCCCGTCGCGCGGCGCCGCCGTGATCCGCTCCGCCATCGCCGCGTCGACCTCGGCCAGGAACCGGCGGAACGCGGGATATTCCGCCGCGCTCACCCGATCGCGTTCGATGTCCAGATCCCCCGTCACCACCACCGTGGTCGCGCCTGCCGCCTGCCCCCCGCTGGACGCCTTCGCGCCCGGCCGCAGGGCCGGCTTCGCCGCGTCTTGCTGGCGCACCTGAAGCTCGAAGTGTCCGAACGGCGAGTCGATCCGCCGGGACGCCGGCAGGTGAGTCACCTCGAAGCGGGGCGGGAATTGGTAGACGATCTGCTCGTCGTGCTGCCAGGGATAGCCCAGCACCAGGGGCGACTTTCTCTCCGACAGCCGCGCGTACGTCCGCGCCAGATCCACCTCGTGGGTGCCCAGGGTCAACCGCAAGGTCTTGTCGGCGGTGCGTTCGGCCAGCCCCGGGATGTTCGCGTGCGCCAGCACCGTCACCGGCCGGTTGCGGTCCTCGATCCCGGGCATGTCGACGGACAGCAACCGGGCGCCCGGATTGCGCGCCGACAGCGCCTTGCCATAGCGGTCGGAACGTTCGCCCTTGGTCTGGTAGTGCTCGCGCCACTCCGGCGCCGCCTGGCCGGTCAGGGTCAGCTTCTCCCGCACGTCGGCGTTGCCGTCGGCGCTCAGCGCCACGTCCCAGCGCCGCACCGCCCGGTTGCGGGCGGCGGGCAGGACCGGCGTCTGGTCCAGGTGGGAGCCGCGCGGCCCCACCCTCAGCACCATCACGCCCTGATCCTGGCCGGGCAGCTCGTCCATGCCGGAGAACTCGGCGGTGCCGTCCAGGTACAGGTTCAGGCGGGGAACGAACACGATCGCGTGATCGAAGATGGCCAGCGACGCCGGCAGGGGCGACAGCCGGCCCCCGCGGCGGGTCCGCAGCAACACCATCTCGGCGTCGATCCCGGCCTCGCGCAACAGCACCACCAGCAGGGCCGCCTTGTCCTTGCAGTCGCCGAAGCGCCGCGACAGCACCTGCGACACCTTGTAGGGCTTGAAGCCGTGGATGCCGAACTCCAGGCCCACGTAGCGCGTGCCGCCCACCACCAGCGCGTGTAGCGCCCGTAGCTTCTCCAGTTCCGAGGGCCCCGCTGCCTTCAGCGCCGCCGCCGCGGCCCGACGGATGTTGTCGTCGGGGACCAGTTGCTCCTCGATCAGGCGCCAGTACCAGGCGCCCACCTCTTCCCAGCTGCGGTACGTGCTGACGTGCAGGTAGGGCGACGACTCGCCCAGTCCGGGCATGGCCGGCTCGGCCTCGACCCGCGCGATGTCGGTGGCGGCGAAGCGATAGACCTTCTCCCCATTCTCCTCTTTCGCTGACTCGGTCAGCCCGTCCAGCGCCGGGCGCGCGAAGTAGAACGGCCGCTCCCGCGGGCCCAGCAACGTGTAATCCCAGCGGCGCTTGGGCAGGCTCTCTCCCACGAACTCCAGATCGCCGAAGTAACCCGCCAGCTGGTTCTCTCGCGAGACATCGGACACCACGTATTCGATGTCGACGACGTCGCCGGCGCGCAGCCCCTCGAAGCGGACCACCTGGGCGCGGAAGTCGTAGTACAGGCCGTACCAGGGCTCTGACAGATCCTCGTCGTCGCGTCCCGTCGACTGCAGGACCTCCCAGCCGCCGTGCCCGTCGGGCCGATAGATACGCGCCTCCCGGATCTCCACCTCCTCGGAGCCAGGCGTGTAGCGCACGTAGAATTCCTTGTTGTCGCGCGCCCCGGCGTCGGTGCGAATGGCGGTGACCCGCTGCGAGAACGTCTCGGCCAGCCCGTTCGGGTGGACCCGCACCGCGCGTCGGTCCAGCAGCACGATCGCGGGATCCGCCTCCCCCTCCGCCGCACGGCGCCTCGAGGTCTGCTCCCGGGATCGGCTCGCCTCCGCCTTCATCAGATCGGGCACGGCGGCGGCGAAGGTCTTCGCCAGATCGTCGCGGCCGCCGTGGGGGGGCGCGCCCTCGCCCTGCTCCGCTTCGTGCGGCGCCCGCGCGCGGGCCTCGGCCGCGTCGGCATAGCGGCGCAGCTCGACGTCCTGGGGCCGCAGCGCCAGACCGCCGCGCAGCCAGGGCAGCGCCGCCGTCAATTGCCCGTGACGATCCAGCAGCTTGGCCAGCTCGGCCTGGAAGCTGAACTCGTGGGGCATGCGGGCGCTGGCCTGCGCCAGCACCTGACGGGCACCGTCGACGTCACCGTCGGCCTCGCGCTGGCGTGCCCAATCCACCGTCAGGGACGGCAAGTCCGGACGCAGAAGCGCGGCGCGGCCCAGCTGCTGCGAGGCCGCCGCGCGGTCCCCCCGGTCCCAGGCGTGCGCCGCCAGCTCCCGCCACAGCTCGACCTCGTCGCGGGCCGACGCCAGCACGGCCTCGAGCTCGTGCGCCGCCTCATCCGGTCTGTCCAGCGCGAACAACAGGCGCGCCCGGGCCCGGCGTACGACCGGCAGCGCGCGCACGGGGGCGGCCAGCCCGTCCAGCCGGGCCAGCGCCGCCGCCGGCAATCCCACGGTCTGCTCCTCGGCGGCCAGCGCCAGCGTGGCCGGCCAGTACGTGGGGGAGACCGCCAGCGCGGCCCGCCAATCTTCGACGGCCGCCGCCTCCCGGTGCTGATCGCGGGCGACGTCTCCCAGCGCCGTCAACACCTGGGCCCGCTCGCCTGGCGCGGTGGCGAGTGGCAGGGCCCGCTCCAGCGCCCGCCGGCGCTCGTCGTCCTCGCGCTGCGCCTGGGACAACCCCAGCAGCGCCGCCACCCCGGGCCGTTCCCGCGCCGACGCCTCGAACGCCTGCGCGGGCGCCCGGGCGTCGTGGTCGGCGGGATCCACGCCCAGCAGGTAGCGCCCCAGATCCAGCGAGGCCTGGGCACGCCCGTCCGGGATACCCGCGTGTTGCACCGCCTGTCGCAGGTCGGCCTCCAGGTCCCGCACCGGGGCGGCCCGGCGCGCTGCCCGCACCGCCGCGGCCCTGGCCGGTGACCGCGCGCCCTGGAAGGACAGCGGCGTTCCGTCGGGGCGGGTCAGCCGCGCGAACAGCTGCCAGGACCCCTGCGTGACGACCGTCTTGATCAAGATGCGGTTCCAGCCCGAGCGCAGGCCGATCGCGACGGCGTCCTGGTCGAACCGGGCCGCCCGCGCACGATCGGCGGCGTGGGCGAGCGCGCCGTTGCACCAGACCTTCACCGGCCCCGGCGTCCCCAGGCGCAGCGCCGCATCGGTGTCGCGGTCCACGCGCACGTACGACAGCAGGTAGGCCGCCGCATCGCTCTCGGGCCGGAGCAAGGCGTCCAGGTGCACGCGGCCCCGGTACACACCCTCATCGGCCTCGCGCCAGGACACCTCCCTCTCCTTGCCGGGATACATTCGCCCGGCAACGGGCAGGCCGCTCTCCCGCTCGGGCGGGAACACCACCCCGTAGCTGCCCCGGCCATCACCGAAGGGACCCACCACCCAGAATTGCGACAGCAACCCCAGCGGACGTCGCAATGCCTCCGCTGCCGCGTCGTCGCCCGCTGCTTCGGCCCGCCGGGCCAGCCAATCGCGCGCCCGCGCCGCCACCAGGGGATCGCTGTCGGGCGCGTCGACGATGCTGCGGAGACGGCCGTCGAGCGCGCCCGGCGGCAGCATGTCGGCGATTTCCACCAGCCCGAGCAGCGGACCGACCTGCTCGGGCCGGCCCGCGAGCGACTGCAGCCGGGCCTCCTCGACCGCGAGTGTCCGCGCCGTGGCGTCGTCGTAAGCGCCGGCGGGGCCCGGGGAGGCCGGCTGTTCCGCCATCGTCGGGCGCGACGGCAGCGAAGTCGTCCAGGCGACCGTCAGGACCAGGGCCCAGCGGCGGGCAGTTGCTCGCGCCCCGGGGGCGCGACGATAGAACATCGCGGACATTATACGCGATGAACCCCCCGGAACTCCTGGCGCGGGGCCGCCCGAACCGCTCGAAGCTGGGCGCGCCCGCCGAGAGACGAACGGGGCCCTTACGTGAACTCGATCCCCCCGTGGCGGGACAGCACGACCAGATCCCGCCCCACCCCCGCTGACCGGTAGTCGTGCACCGTGCCGGGCGCGGCCTCTACCACGGACCCCGGCCCGTACACCCGATCGCGATCCTTCATCAGTCCGTCCACCACGAAGGTCAGCTCGCCGGCCCGATGCAGGTGCCGGGGGAACACCACCCCGGGCGCCATGCGAACCACGCCCGCCTCCTCTGTCACCATCCGGGGGCCCGGCGTGAAGTGAAAGTAGCGCGCCTCGCCGTGCAGCGACCAGCCGGCTGGGTCGTCGATGCGCGCCAGCACCTTGCGCAGCGCGGCCTCGGAGAGATCGAACATGTCTTGCAGCGCCGTGAAGAACGGCCGGTAGCGCTCGGGCCCGTCCAGCGTGCGCAGCAAGCGCTGCAGGACCGCCGCCGCGGGACGTTCGGCCTTCACGGTCTGCGGGACCCACGCCGCGAGCGTCTCCTGCGTCTCGACCAGCTCCGGCTCGGCCAGGTCGGTTCCCGGCCGCACCCACGACTCCTCGCCGGGGCGGGGCGAACGCGTGCCACGGCTCACGGCGCTCCCCGTTCTCGCGAGGCCATCGCCTCGCGCAGCAGGCTCAGCGCCCGCGCCATGCGAGACTTCACCGTGCCGATGGGGGTGTTCAGGCGCGCCGCGATCTCCGACGAGGACAGCCCCTCGAAGTACGCGAGCTCCAGCACCGCCACCAGCTCCTCCGGCAGCGCCTGGGCGGCCTGCCGCACGCGCGCCCCGTCCACGGACGCCGGGGCGACCGCCGCGGTGGAGTCGGCCCGCTCGTTGCTGGCCCGCTCGACCGCGCGCGCGTCGCGCGTCGACTTTCCCAGCCGGTCCAGGGCGCGCGAACGGGTGCGCACCGTCAGCCAGGCCGGGACGCTGCCCCGGTCGGAGGAGTATTCGGCCGCGTGCAGCCAGACCTCCAGGAAGACGTCGTGGAGCAGATCCTCGGCCGCCGCCACGTTGCCCAGGATGCGCTTGGCCAGCCCGAACAACAGCGGCGAGTAGGCGTCGTAGAGGCGCGCCAGGGCGTCGCGATCGCCGGCCGCGATCGCCGCCACCAGCGCCGCGTCACCGGCCATCGCCGGCGCGGCCTGGCGGGTCAAGGGCGCACGCTCGATCATGCAAAGACCCAAAATATCAGCGAAGGCGCGCCCGATACAAACGGATCGGCGGGGCCGTCGCTGGCGTTCAGGTCTTGTCGAAGTACTTGGCGATGGCCTCGCGCAGGGCCACCCGGGCCCGGTGCAGGCGCGTCTTCACCGTGGGAACGGAGATGTCCAGAGCCTCGGCGGTCTCCTCGGTGGAGAAGCCGTCCACGTCGCGGATCAGGAAGACGGTCCGGTAGATCTCGGGAAGAGCGTCGATGGCCCGCTGCAGCTGGGTGCGCAGCTCCTCGGATTGCAGCTCGTCGTCCGGCCGGCGCGCCCAGTTCTCCCCGGGGGAGGTCACCTGACCGTAGGCGGGCCCGCCGCGATCCAGGAAGCTGGGGTCCAGCTCCTCGGTGGACACCTCGGGGTGACGGCGCTGGGTGCGCAGCCTCATCAGGGCGGCGTTCGCCGTCACCCGGTACAGCCAGCTCGAGAACTGGGAGTCGCCCTTGAACCCGTCCAGCTTGCGCCAGACCGACAGCAGCGTCTCCTGCACGATCTCCTTGGCCTCGGTCTCGTTCCGCATGAAGCGGAAGGCCAGGCGATAGACCTTGTCCTGGTAGCGTTCGACCAGGGCCTCGAACGCTTCGAAGTCTTTCTCCTTGGCGCGCGCCACCAGCGCGTCGTCGGACAATCCACCGAGGCCGGTGTTTTCCGTCTGAGGTGAGGGCACATTCTCGGACATGTTCTGACCCGAGCAGATTCTCCCAGATTCTTCTCTTCTTCGATAGAGACGGCCGTCGAAGAGCTGCACATCTGACGGGGCCCGTTTCCGTCGCCCGGCGAGGCTGCATTCGCGCGCCAGCCGGCGCGTGCTGCTGGCGGTGCGGTGCTAGCCCCGCTGGCGGCGCCCGGCAGCGAGGGACGTGCTACAAACCGTCGCATGTCGTCGAACCCGAACCGACGCCGGCGCCATGGCCGCCCATGGGCCGCGCCCGGTGCAGCGGTGGCGATCGCGCTGCTCGCGTCGCCCGTCCTGTCACCCGTGCTCGCGCCCGCCTGGGGGGCCACGCCGCACGGCGGCCCGACGCCGGCCCCTGCCCCGACCGGCCAGATCCCCGAATTGCGCTTCGAAAAGTATGTGCTGCCCAACGGACTGGAGGTGACCCTTCATGAGGATCATCACGTCCCGCAGGTGGTGGTCGACGTCTGGTACAAGGTCGGCTCGAAGGACGAGGAGCCTGGCCGCACGGGGTTCGCGCACCTGTTCGAGCACGTCATGTTTCAGGGCTCGAAGCACGTCGGCGAGGACAAGCACTTCGCCTACCTGCAGAAGGCGGGCGTGTCCAACGCCAACGGGTCCACGTCCGAGGATCGTACGAACTACTTCGAGGTGCTGCCGTCGAACCAGCTCGAGCTGGCGCTCTGGCTGGAGAGCGACCGCATGGGCTTCCTGCTGGAACGGAACGGCTTGCAGGAGACGTTCGACGGCCAGCGCGACGTCGTGAAGAACGAGCGCCGGCAGCGCATCGAGAACCGCCCCATGGGGCTGGTCAATCGGGTGCTGCTGGAGGCGCTGTATCCGCCGTCGCACCCCTATCACCACGAGGTGATCGGTTCGATGGAGGACCTGTCGCGGGCCTCGCTGGAGGACGTGAAGGCCTTCTTTCATCGCTACTACGCCCCCAGCAACGCCAGCCTGGTGCTGGTGGGCGACTTCGAGCCGGCCCGCGCCAAGGCGTTGATCGAGCAGTACTTCGGGCCGATTCCCTCGGGACTCCCCATCACGACGGGGACCGCCGCCCCCGCGGGCGCGGCCTCCCCGACGGTCGCTGCCGGCCCGCCCCTGGGCCGGCCCGCCCCACCGCCCGTGACGTTGCGAGCGGAGAACCGGATCGCCCTGGAGGCGAAAGTCCAGCAGCCGCAGGTGTTCATCGATTACCCCACCCCGCGCAGCCTGACCGACGGTGATCACGCGCTGGACGTGACGGCGCAGATCCTGGCCGGGGGCAAGGCCTCGCGCCTGTACAGGCGGCTGGTCTACGAGCTCCAGATCGCGCAGAGCGTTTCGGCGCACCAGCAGAGTCAGCTGTTGCAGAGCGTGTTCGAGATCTCGGCCACGCCCATCGCCGGGCACACCCTCGACGAGATCGTGCGGGTGATCGACGAAGAGGTGGAGGCGCTGCGCACCCGGCGGGTGGAACCGGGCGAGTTGGAGCGCGCCAAGAATCAGATCGAGTTCGACACCTTCCGCAGCCTGGAGGCGCCGCTGGCGCAGGCGGAGCGCCTGCAGACCTACAACCTGCTGGTGGGCGATCCTGGCTACCTGGCCCGCGACATCGAGATGTACCGCGCCGTCGACGCCGCGTCGATCCAGACCACCGCCGCGCAGTACCTGCGCAAGGACGGCCGGGTGGTGGTGACCGTGACTCCCAACCCGGACGCGCCCATCATGGGGAGGGTGAAGTCACAATGACACGCGCAGGGATCATGCATGCGACTGGTTCCAGGCTGGTCCAGCCCGCCGCCCGGCGAGGCGCGGCGCTGATGATCGCGGCGCTGGGTGCCTGCGCCGGCACTCCCCCGCCCCGCCCGGCCACGCCGGTCGCCGCGGCGACCGTCACCGCGCCCGCCGCCGATCCACCGGCGCCCACCGTCCCGGCGGCCAGCGCCGCCCCGTCCCCCACGCCCGCCCTCACCCCGGACGCGCCGTTCCGCGCCCAGGCCCCGGCCGCGGGGGCCGAACCCTTCTTCCAGGTTCCGGCGTACAAACGCTTCAAGCTGAAGAACGGCGCCAGCGTCATCCTGGCCGAGTTCCACGACCTGCCGCTGGTCGAGATGCACCTGGTGGTGAACGCGGGAGGGGGCGCGAACCCCGCCGGAGAAGCGGGCCTGGCCGACCTGACGGCCAATCTGCTCGACGAGGGGACCAGCACGCGCTCGGCGCTGCAGATCGCCGAGCAGATCGCGGACCTGGGTGCCGCCCTGACCACGGCGTCATCGTGGGACGCCTCGGTCGTCACCCTGTCGACAATCAGCCGCAGCTTCGACGCCGCGCTGGCCATCTGGGCCGACGTGATCGTTCACCCCGCGTTCGCCGACAAGGAGCTGGAGCGGGTGCGCGAGAACCTGCTGACCTCCGTCACCCGTCGCAAGGACAGCCCGCCCACCCTGGCCAGCCTGTTGCTGGCGCGGGTGCTCTACGGCGAACGCCACCCCTACGCGTGGCCCCTGCAGGGCGTCGAGGAGACGCTGAAGAAGCTGACCATCGCCGACGTGAAGCGCTTTTACGCCGCCCAGTACAAGCCCTCGAACGCGACCATCATCGTGGCGGGCGACATCACCGAGGCCGCCCTGCGCCCCAAGCTGGAGCATGCGCTGGGCGACTGGAAGGCAGGCAAGGCGGCGCCGGTGAAGCTGCCCGCCCCGGCCACCCCGGCCGGCAAGCGGATCTACCTGATCGACAAACCCGGCGCGCCGCAGTCGTCGATCCGGGTGGGCTTCATCGGCGCGCGGCGGGCCGATCCCGACTACTTCCCCATCGTGCTGATGAACCAGATCCTCGGCGGGGGCTTCTACCGCCTGGACATGAACCTGCGCGAGCGCCGGCAATGGACCTACGGGGCGCGCTCGACGTTCGAGATGAGGCGCACCCCCGGTCCCGCCGGGGCGGGGGGAGAGTTCGTGGCCGCTCACACCGCCGACGCCGTGGCCGAGATCCTGACGGAGATGCGGACCATGGCCGCCACCGAGGTGACCGACGAGGAGCTGGCGCGGGCCAAGGACAACTTCATCCGGGCCTTTCCGGCCCGGTTCTCCACCCGCGCCTCGACCGCCGCCCTGCTCAGCGAGCTGTCCATCTACGGACTTCCGGACAGTTTCCTCACCGACTACACGAAGAAGATCCAGGCTGTCACGAAGGCCGACGTGCTGCGGGCGGCGAAGCGGTTCCTGACCGACAAGGTCGCCATCGTGGTGGTCGGTGATCGAGCGTCGGAGGAGGCCGCCCTGCGCAAGCTGGCGCCTCTCGAGCTGCGGGATCTGGACGGCAACGTGGCCGGCCCGCTGTCCGCCAACGCGCACGACGTGGGTCCGCGTGACGCCCGCCCGGAGGCGAAGGCGGCCGCGAGCGGTGGGGCAAAAGAGGCGAAGACGCCGCGGCGACCGGAGGAGCGCTCGCCGGCGAAAGCGGGCGACAGGCCGTCCGAGGATCGATCGTCGGACGGAAAGTCGGCCGAGTGACCGCCGCCGACCAGAGCGCCCGATGAGTCACGCCGGACACCACCACGGCTCGCACGCCCAGGGAGCGCAAGCCGTGCGGCGCGTGTTCGTCATCACCCTGGTGCTGAACGTGGCGGTGGCCGTGGCCAAGGCGAGCTACGGCTATTTTTCGGGCTCCATCGCGCTGGGCACGGACGCCATCCACGCGGTGCTCGACGGCTCATCGAACGTGCTGGCGCTGTTCAGCCTGCACTGGGCGCGCATCCCGGCCGACGATCGTCACCCCTACGGGCGCCGCAAGATCGAGATCCTGGCGGCGGTGGGCATCGGCGTGCTGATCGTGATCGGGCTGGCCGAGTTCGCCAGCGCCGCGGTCCGCGAGTTGCTGGGCGACGCCTCGCCGCCCCGGGTGGGCTGGGGCGGGTTCGTGGTGGTGGCCGCCACCATGGTGACGAACTTCTTCATCACGCGGTACGAAGAGCGTCGCGGCCACGACCTGGGGAGCGCCCTGCTGTGCGCCGATGCCCAGCACACCCGCTCGGATCTCTACGCCTCCATCGCCGTCTTGCTGTCGTTCGTGGGCGTGCGGATGGGATGGCCGGTCGCGGACGCGCTGGGCGCCATCGCGGTTGTCGTGCTGGTGGGACGGGCCGCCTGGATGGTGTTCCGCGACAACATCCCGACCTTGATCGACGCGGCCGTGCTGGATCCTGGCCGGGTGGCCCGTCTGGCCGGACGAAACGACGCCGTCAGGAACGTGGCCAGGGTGCGGTCGCGCGGGCTCCGCAACGCCGTCCAGCTGGATCTGCGCATCGACGTCGATCCGAACATGAAGGTGTCCGAGGCCCACCGGCTGTCGGGCCGGATCGAGCAGGCTCTGCGCGACGAATTTCCGGAGCTCGCCGACGTCAGCATCCACTGCGCGCCGGCCGCCGCCGACGCGGGGACGGGGAACGCGCCGGTACGGGAGGGCGCGCCGCCAGAAAGCGCCACGGACGCCGACGGCAAAGCCGGCGCGGCGTCCGCGCGTCACGATCACGGCGATCACCCGGGTCGGAAGTGACTCTCAAGAACTGCTCGGCTCCCGTCGAATGACGACGGCTGTCAGCGTGACCTGGTCAGCCCCCCCCGCCGGACCGTACGAAGGGCCAACCACCCCCAGGGACACGCCTGCGCGCCGATGCCTCTGCAATCCCTCATGCGACCGCACCCAACTTCCGAAATGGGGGAAACAGGGAAAGAGGGAAACAGGGAAACAGGGAAGAGGGAAACAGGGAAGAGGGAAACAGGGAAGAGGGAAACCGGGAAGAGGGAAACCGGGAACGACCGCTCAGGACTGCTTCCCCACTCCGTTGCACCATTTCGTAAGCGCCAATCCGGCGCCAACTTCTTGACACCCTTTTCCGGCCCGATAACATACGAGCCACGAAGTCTACATTCACTGCCGCACAAGCAACCCCGGGCCGTTCGAAGCCGTTCGAGCCAATCCCCCCAGCCAGCCAACCTTTAGACGAACACTAACCGTTCGAGCGGTGCCCCGGAGGCCCCAGCGCCCACGCGCAAGGCACCCGCAAGAAACCCAAAGAGAGGAACAGATGCAAGGACTCGCCCAGTTCCTGGAGCAAGGCGGCACGTTGATGTACGTCAACCTGGTCGTCTCGATCATCACGCTGGCGATGATCGTCGATCGGGCCATCTTCTTCCTCGGTAAGGGTTCGGTGAACGCCCGGGCCTTCCTGGAGCAGATCCGGAAGCTGGTGCTCGCCAACAACATCGATCGCGCCGTGAAGCTGTGCTCCGCGACCGAGGCGCCGGTGGCGCGCGTCGCCCGGGCCGGTCTGCAGCGGGTTCACCGCGGTGAGATCGCCATCGCCCAGGCCATCGAAGAGACGCTGGTCGATGTGACGCCGCTCCTCAAGAAGCGCGTGCAGATCCTGTGGTCGATCGCGAACATCGCCACCCTGGTCGGTCTGCTCGGCACCGTCGTCGGTCTGATCCGCGCCTTCGGCGCCGTCTCCGCCGCCAAGCCGGAAGAGCGCTCGGCGCTGCTCGCCAAGGGCATCTCCGAAGCTCTGAACAACACCGCCATGGGTCTCGGCATCGCCGTCACTTGCATCATCGCCCACGCCATCCTGTCGTCGGCGTCGAAGAAGCAGGTCAGCGACCTCGAGACGTTCTCCCTCAAGCTGGAGAACCTGCTGGCCGAGTCGGCGCAGGGCTCGGCGAAGGCCTAAGTTCCCTGACGGCGATCAAGCCCCAAGGCGTGAAGATGATGCTCACGGCGGGACCCGCGAGGAGAGCGACCCGATGACCAGGAGCCAGGTCCGCGCGGCCATGCGCCGCATGCGCGATCACAACGAAGAGATCGAGGAAGAGACGGGCGAGATCAACCTCGTTCCGTACATGGACATCGTCACGAACATCATCATCTTCCTGCTGGCGTCCGTGGTGAATCAGGTCGCGCTGGGGAACGTGAACGTGTCCGTTCCTTCCCTGGCCAGCGCCGGCTCGGCGTCCCTCGACGACACGCCTCCCAAGCCGCCGTTGAACCTGACGGTCACCGTGGGCGCGACCGGGTTCACCATCGCCGCCTCTGGCGGCGTATTGCCGGTCATCTCCAAGCTGCCCAACGGCCAGTACGACTACAAGCAGCTCACCAAGAAGTTGCTCGAGATCAAGTCCTCGCCCGACAACAAGGACGAGACCAAGGTCAACTTCAACGCCGACTCGAACACGTCGTACGACATCGTCGTGGCCACCCTGGATGCCATGCGACAGGACGACGTTGGTCGGGCCTTGTTCCCTGACGTCGCCTTCTCTGCGGGGATCCTCTGATGGAACAGAACATGTCCCGTCTGGCAGGGAAGAAGGCCATCCGGTCCTACGCCCGGAAGCTGGCCGAGCCCGACGTCATCAAAGATCTGAACATCACCCCGATGATGGACATGATGACCATCATCCTGGTCTTCTTGTTGAAGACCTTCTCGGGCAGCACGTCCACCATCACCTTCGACCAGAACCTGAAGGTGCCTCAGTCGACGACGCAGCTGAAGCCGAAGGAGGCGGTGACCGTCACCGTCACCAAGAAGGTCATCCTGGTCGAGGGTGACGGCGTCGCGCCGATCACCGGGGGCCGCGTCGATCCTGCGGTCAAGCGTGACGGTGAGAACGGGTACTACATCACCCCGCTGGTCGATCTGCTCGAGAAGCACGCCCGCAAGGAGAAGAAGGTGGCCGAGCTGACCGGGAACCCCTGGGAGGCGCAGCTGATGCTGGTCGCGGACCAGACCACGCCCTATCGGCTCCTCACCGAAGTGCTGTACTCGTGCGGCCAGGCCGGCTACGGGAACTACCGGCTGCTCGTCCTGAAGTCGCGCGACTGACCGGCTGCGCGCGCCTCGTCGCGCCCCTCATCCGTCCGTGCGGCGCCGGCGCATTCCGTGCTTTAACGGATCGCGATTGACCGCTTGCCTGCGCGTCGATCGGCCCCAAATTCAGGCTCTTCGTGTGGGCAGCGTTACGTGGAGTGAGGCCGTCTTCTCTCGGACGCCATGTTATAAGAGCGCCGCTCTCACCAACCCAAGCCGGAGTGTCGTTCATGCGCGAACGTTCCCTGTCCGTTGTGCTGGTCGGTGTAATCGTGGTCGTCCTGTCGATCGTCGGGGTGTCGGTGCCAGTTCACGCGGAAGAGACAGCGGGCGGCGGTGAAGCCAGCCTGGTTCTCCCTGACCTGGGCAGCGTCTCGTTCCTGGGAGGCGTGCCGGGCAACCGCCTGCTGGTGGGCGGCATCGTGGTCTGCTTGCTGGGCCTGGTGTTCGGCCTGGCCATGTCGGCGCACCTGAGGAAGTTGCCGGTCCACAAGTCGATGCTCGAGATCTCGGAGCTGATCTACGAGACCTGCAAGACCTACCTGGTCACCCAGGGCAAGTTCATCTTGATGCTGGAGGTGCTGATCGGCATCGTGATGGTGATCTACTTCGGGGTGCTGCGGCACTTCGAGCCCGCGAAGGTCGTCATCATCCTGCTGTTCAGCCTGATCGGCATCGCCGGCAGCTACGGCGTGGCCTGGTTCGGCATCCGCATCAACACCTACGCGAACTCCCGCACCGCCTTCGCCAGCTTGCGCGGCAAGCCCTACCCCATCTACGCCATCCCCCTGAAGGCGGGCATGAGCATCGGCATGCTGCTGATCAGCACCGAGCTGGTGTTGATGCTGGCCATCCTGCTGTTCCTGCCCGCCGATTACGCGGGCGCCTGCTTCATCGGGTTCGCCATCGGCGAGTCCCTGGGCGCCTCGGCCCTGCGCATCGCGGGCGGCATCTTCACCAAGATCGCCGACATCGGTTCGGACCTGATGAAGATCGTCTTCAACATCAAGGAGGATGACGCCCGCAACCCGGGCGTCATCGCCGACTGCACCGGTGACAACGCCGGCGATTCGGTGGGCCCCAGCGCCGACGGCTTCGAGACCTACGGCGTCACCGGCGTCGCCCTCATCACCTTCATCTTGCTGGCGGTGGCCGACGCCACCATCCAGGTGCAGCTGCTGGTCTGGATCTTCGCCATGCGGATCATGATGATCATCGCCAGAGGCCTGTCGTTCGTGCTGAACGAGGCCATCGTCAAGGCCCGGTACGGCAAGGCCGACAAGATGAACTTCGAGAAGCCGCTGACCCAGCTGGTGTGGGTCACGTCGATCGTGTCGGTGGCGATGACCTACCTAGTCTCCTACCTGCTGATCCCCTCGCTGGGCCCCGGCGGGGACACCACGCTGTGGTGGAAGCTGTCCACCATCATCACCTGCGGCACGCTGGCCGGCGCCATCATCCCCGAGGTAATCAAGGTGTTCACCTCGACCGAGTCGGCCCACGTGCGCGAGGTGGTGACGTCGTCGCGTGAGGGTGGCCCCTCGCTGAACATCCTGGCCGGCCTGACCGCCGGCAACTTCAGCGCCTACTGGATGGGCATCATCATCGTGTCCCTGATGGGCATCGCCTACGGCGTCAGCACGCAGGGTCTGGACACCCTGATGAAGGCCGAGTCGGTGTTCGCCTTCGGCCTGGTGGCGTTCGGCTTCCTGGGCATGGGGCCGGTCACCATCGCCGTCGACTCGTACGGCCCGGTGACCGACAACGCCCAGTCGGTGTACGAGCTGTCGGTCATCGAGAGCATCCCCGACATCGCCGCCGAGCTGAAGAAGGACTTCGCCATCGACGTGAACTTCGAGCGCGCCAAGCACCTGCTGGAGGAGAACGACGGCGCGGGCAACACGTTCAAGGCCACCGCCAAGCCGGTGCTCATCGGCACCGCGGTCGTCGGCGCCACCACCATGATCTTCTCGATCATCATGGCCCTGACCCACGGGCTGACGTCGGGCCTGGCCAACCTGTCCCTGCTGCACCCGCCTTTTCTGCTGGGCCTGGTCACGGGCGGCGCCGTCATCTACTGGTTCACCGGCGCCTCCACCCAGGCCGTCTCGACCGGCGCCTACCGGGCTGTCGAGTTCATCAAGGCCAACATCAAGCTGGACGGCACGGCCGAGAAGGCCAGCATCAGCGACAGCAAGAAGGTGGTCGAGATCTGCACGAAGTACGCGCAGAAGGGCATGATCAACATCTTCCTGACCGTCTTCTTCAGCACCCTGGCCTTCGCCTGCGTCGAGCCGTTCTTCTTCATCGGCTACCTCATCTCGATCGCGCTGTTCGGCCTGTTCCAGGCCATCTTCATGGCCAACGCGGGCGGCGCCTGGGACAACGCCAAGAAGGTGGTCGAGGTCGAGCTGAAGGAGAAGGGCTCGGCCCTGCACGCGGCGACGGTCGTGGGCGACACGGTCGGCGACCCGTTCAAGGACACCTCCTCGGTGGCCATGAACCCCGTGATCAAGTTCACCACGCTGTTCGGCCTCCTGGCGGTCGAACTCTCAGTGGACCTGAGCCGGACCACCAGCCTGGTGCTGGCGGGCGTGTTCCTGCTCGTCTCGTTCGTCTTCGTGCACCGGTCGTTCTACGGCATGCGAATCGGCACCGAGAAGGCGTGAGAGCGGGCCTCCCCCCTCCCCCGCAGCTCCCGGCCAGCTCCGGACCGCGCCGGTAAGGCGGTCCGGGGCGCTGGCCCCGGCGGAATCAGCGGCGGCGCTGGAACAGAAAAGCCAGCGTGGGACGAGCGAGCGGCAACAAGCTGGAGGCGAGCAGCAACCCGGGCACCAGCGTGCCCATGATGGCCGGCAGCACCACCGCCGCGGGATAAAGTCCGAGCACGCGCGTGAAGAGCGGCGCCTGCAGCCAGGCCAGGTCGGAGGCCCCACAGTGCAGCAGGCCGTGCCCGATCAGGGCCACCGCGGAGACGCCGATGGCGATGATGCTCCAGCCGCGCAGGCGAAGCATGCCGCCCAGGCCGGCGATGCCGACGACGGCGGCGCCGATCAGCAGCGTGGCGTGCACCATTCCCTGCTCGGGCTCCTTGGGCCCCAGCGCCCACAGCACCAGGCTGGGCAACGAGGCGGCGGCGCGGGTCACCGTCTTGCGCAGGCGCGCGACCCCGTAGTCGTCCATGCCCAGTTGCTGCTTCCAGCCGTCTTGCTGCTCGTAGAGCGCCGCCACCCGCTTGCCCAGCAGCAACAGCACCACCAAGCCGTGCAGCCCGCCGTAGATGGCCAGCGCCGGGTTCCAGCCCACCAGCGCGGTGGACAGCACCGCGACCATCACCCCCGACCAGCCCAGGCCGCTGGCGAACCAGGCGCCCCAGAACCACTCGGCGACCACGCCCACGAACGCCACCAGGTAGCAGAGGGCCAGCGCCAGGAAGGCCGGCGTCCATTCGGGACCGGCCGGAGCGTTCAGCGCCAGCAGCAGGTACAACGTGACGAAGAAGCTGAGCGACAGCGCAGCGATCGCCCGTCGGGTCTTGGCGAAGCCGAACTCCCTGATCCTCTCCAGCGGCTTCGCCAGGTGCTGATCGAATTGCTTCTTGAAGCGCTTCTGGAAGTGCTTCTCGAGGTAGGCCCGCACGAAGGACGTCACAGAAGAAGGCGGCTTCATGTGGAAATTGTAGCGCTCGCCTTTCATTTGTCTCGCCGGGAGGCCGATCTGGCCTTTCGCCCCGGCCGTGCGGAGCGGCCGTAACGCCTGCGTTACGGCGCCCCGCGCCCCCGGCCAGCCTATTTCACCAGCAGCTCGACGCGACGGTTCTTCAGGCGGCTGGCGGGCGTCGTGATCGGGACCAGGGGGTGGGACGCGCCCGCCCCCTGCGCCGCCAGCCGCTCGCCGGCGATGCCCCGGGCCAGCAGGTACCCGCGCACCGCCTCGGCCTGCTGCTGGGTGAGGGTGTCGGCCGCCTCCTTCTCCAGGCCGTCATCCCAGTGGGCCACCACCTCGACTCGCCGAACCTCGGCATGCGCATTCAAGAAGGCCGCCGCGGCGTCGAGCTGCCGCTGGGCGTCGGGGGCCAGCTTCGCCGAGACACCCACGAAACGAATGGGCTGGGGCAAGCGGAGCGCCCCCTCGACGATGGCCACGGGGGCGGCTGCCGGCGCGGCCCGCCAGACGAAGTCCAGGGTCCTGTCCTGGCCGGCGGCAAGCTCCAGCTGTGTCTCCTGCGGCCCCAGGGGGGGCGCCTCGGCGCGCACGCGGTACGACCCCACCGGCAGGGACAGGGCGTAAGCGCCGGTCGGGTCGGCGTGCACCTCGAAGATGCCGCCGGTCGTGCTTCCGGTTGGGCTTCCGGTCGCGCTTCCGGCCGTCGTCCCGGTCGTCGTCCCCGTCTTGGCCTGCCCCATCACCTTGATGGTGGCGACGGCCAGGCCCCGGCCGTCGCGCCCGATGGCGCGGCCGTGCAAGGTGGCGGTGGGCGGCCTGGGCACCAGGGTGACGGTGACCGGCTCGGTCCGCCCCGCCAGCACCCGCGCCTGGACCAGGGCGGACTCGAAGGCCGGCGCGCTGACCTGCAGATCGACCGATCCCGGGTCCAGGTCGATGGTGGTGAACGCGCCGTCGGCGTCGCTGGCCGCGTTCGCGTGGGGATGCCGGCCGATGATGACGATGGCCCCCGCGATTGGTGCGCCGTCGGGCGCGCGCACCTGACCGCTGACGTTGCCCCGCCGCGGGGCGACCGGCACCTCGACCGACCTCGTCACGATTCGCGGGCGCGACAGAGAATCGAGGTCGACGGGCAACGACAGCCCGAACACGATGTTGTAGGGCGGCACCGGGGGGCCGTAGGGAAATCCCGCCGAACGCAGGCGAAGGTCGACCCCGGCGTCGGCGGTCAACCGGCGAAAGACCGTCGCGCGCAGGCCCAGCGTCACCCAGTGGCTATCGCGGTTGTCGACGCACGGCAGGCTGGCGCCGCCCTTCCCGCAGGCGGGTGGCGCGTACGCGGCGAAGCTGGAGTCGGCGCTGCTGGTCGCGTACTCGAAGTGGTACTCGAGGAAGGGATCGAGGGGGATGCGCGACGTCTCGCGGGAGAGCGGCACGTCCGCCGCCAGCGCCACCCGCAGCCGGCTGGGCGCGATCCCATAACCGAACAGCGCGGCCTCCTTCGTGTTGAGGCTGAGGCCCGACAGGTCCCGCAGGTTCGACGAGTTGTCGAGGTAGTAGTTCACGCCCGCATGCAGGCGCACCGGCACATTCGCGGCCGTGTCACGCAGATCGTAGGTGAGCAGCGGCCCCAGCCACAGCGACGTCGAGCTGGGGGAGAACGAGAGGTCCGACACGCCGGCCAGGAACTTCAGCCCCACCTCGAACCCCAGCGTGGCCGCGGGCGAGAGGGGATGCACCCCCTTCGCGCCCAGCACCAGGTCGCCGTAGGACCTCAGGTACTCGGGATCGCGATCGGCCGCCGCGCGGGTGCGGGCGTTGCGGTTGCTCGCGGTCAACAGCGCGCCGAAGATCTCGATCCTCCGGTGCGGGGTGAAGCCGACGGCCAGCTCGCCGCGCAGGCGCTGGTCCGAGTCGCCGACCACCAGGAAGTCCGACGCCGAGAAGTACTCGGCATGCAACCCCACGCGCAGCTCGTGCACGGGCCCTACCTCGGCCGTGGAGACCGCGAACAGCCCGATCGGTCCAACCAGGGACGGCAGACCGAGGGCGCCCGGTCGAGTCAGGCCGGGCGGCGCCGGGAACGGCAACGTCGCCGCAGCGTCGACCGAACCGGTGTTCTCCGGCGCCTGGCCGGGAGCCGCCGGGGGTGTCACGTCCGCGGCGCGCGCCACCGCCAGCGCCCCGCCGACCCACAAAGCCAGGACCACGCCGAAGGTCTTCGCCATCTGAGCTTCGCCTCGCATGAGAGTGTGCGCCGCCAGCGTGGCGGCAGGTCAGATTAACCCGCCCCGCTCGACGGGAAAACCGTTCGCTGCCGGCCGGCGGAATCAGCGGTCCGGGCCGCCGCTGCCCGCCGGAACGCCGATCAGTTGCGCTCGGGCACCGGTCGTGAAAAATTCAGCGCCCGTGGATACAGCGACCCCGACCCTGGACCAAGTCAATCAAGAAGCCCGCGACGTCACCCTGCAGATTCACGCCGCGCAAGAACGCCTCGAGGACCGCGACTTCATAGCGACCGTTCATCTGGCGGTCACCCACCTGGGCGAGCACTTCAACCAGCTGCTGAACCACCTGGCCCCCACCGAGCGGATGGCGGCCGAGCGGATCCTGGGCCGGCGCGTGGCCGACGCGCGCCGGATGGCCGCCCTGCTTCCGAAGGTGCCGGCGGCGGTGGCCCCCAACACCCCCGACCGCCAGGTGTCGGGCGCCTCGGTGGTCGGTGAACGGCGCATCACCGGCGTGTCGTGGACCCACGACCGCAGCGCCCCTAGCGCCGGCCTGCGCGTGGGCGGCGAGGTGGACGCCTGGTGCGGCAAGTGCGATGGTCTCAAGACCCACAACATCGTGGCGATGGTGGGGGACGACCCGAAGCAGGTGCTCTGTCAGGCCTGTGGCTCGCGACACACCTATCGGACAGGGCCCGCCCGCAAGCGCGGCGAGACCGCGGAAGGGACGGCGACCTCGACGTCGCGGCGGGTGGCCGTGGATCCTGAGGCGGCCAAGCGCGCCGAGGCGCAGCGCGCGCTGGCCGAGGAGCTGGCCACGGCGGAGACCGTCCGCGCCTTCAATCCCAAGGAGCGCTACAAGGCGGGCGAGATCATCTCGCACCCCGAATACGGCCGCGGGAAGATCGAGAACGTGCTTCGCTCCAGCCTGCTGGTCCGTTTCTCGCGCGCCGGCCTGAAACCGCTCTCGCTGCTGTGACCGGCCGGGCCGGCTAGCCCACGGTGCGCTAGGCCGCGTCGACCTCGTCCAGGAACCGCCGCAGCAGTCCGTCGACCATCAGGTTGCGGGCGGCGGCGTCGTAACGACCGCCGCGGAAGCCGCCCTGGACCTCCTCGAACTTGGTGCGGGTCGACTCCACCAGGTTGCGATAGATCGTCACCTTGGCGCCGATCTCTTTCTGGTTCTTCACCAGATAGGTGACCGCCGAGACCGCCGCGGCGCCCGTCAGCACGATGCCCAGCGGCCCTGATAGCGCGTAGCGCAGCCCCACCCGCAGCGCCACCACGCCCGCGGCCCCCAGCGCCGCCTTCTTCAGGCCCGAGCCGTCCTTCACCGAGTCCGTCGCCAGCGACAGCACCTGACCCGAGGCGATGAGCAGCGCGATGAAGTTGCCACGCCGGTTCTTCCAGCCGAGCTCGTAGTACTCGCGCACCGCCTCCTTCACGAAGGACTTGTAGTCGTCGAAGACCTCCGGTCTCAGCTCGGTGTCGTTGGTGCGTGGCGCGTGCGTGCTCATGTGCCCTCCGGCAATCGTTTTAGACGGGAACCCGGAACGGGCTGCCGTCCCCTCCCGCGATGGCTCCGCTCGGCCCAGCCGAGTTACGGTCGCGCATCGATCCTAGCACGGGCGTTTCCACGGCCGGCGGCGCCTCCACCGCGATCGTGTCTGCGCGTGGCCCCGCCGCGGCCGCTCGCGTGGGCAGCACCAGTCGGAACGTCGTGCCCTGGCCCTCCGTGCTCTCCACCTCGGCGCGCCCGCCGTGCTCGGCGGCGATCTGCTGCACCAGCGCCAACCCCAACCCGGTGCCCTTCGCCTTCGTCGAGAAGAAAGGATCGAACACCTTGGGAAGATTGTCCGCCGAGATGCCCAGACCGCTGTCGGTCACCGTGATGGCGGCGCTGTCCCCGTCCCGCTGCACGGCGATCTTCAGGAGGCCGCCGTCGGTCATGGCCTCCCGCGCGTTGCGGATCAGGTTCAACAGCGCCTGCCGGATCTGGTTCTCGTCCACCGCCACGTCGATCGGCTGCGCAGGCAGCGCGGTCTCCAGCGAGATGCGCGACTGCGCCAGCTCGGCCCGGGCAAACTCGGCCACCGAAGCCACCAGCGTCGACAGGTCCTCGCGCTCCAGCTTTGGTTGAGGAAGCTTGGCGAAGCGCAGGTAGTTCTCCGTGATCTCCGTCAGGCGGTCGACCTCGCTCGAGATCGAATCGACCAGCCGGCGCGCCTCGCCGCTGGCGCCTGCCTCGTCGCCCAGCAGCTCGGCATAAAGGCCGATCGAGGCCAGCGGGTTGCGTACCTCGTGCGTCACCTGGGCCGCCATCCGTCCCACGGTCGCCAGCCGCTCCGAGCGGATCAGCCGGTGCTCGCGCTCCTCGACCGCGTTCGCCATGGCGTCCAGCTCGCGCGCCAGATCGCCGATCTCGTCGTGAGAGCGGACGCCCGTGCGCTGGCCGTAGTCGCCGCCCGCGATCTGCCGGGCCCGTGCCCGCAGCACGTGCAAGGGCCGAAGGGTCCGCCACATCATCAACAGCGCGACCGCGGCGCTGACCAGGCCCAGCCCGCCCACCGCCAGCGCCACCTGCAGGGCGTTGTCGCCATCATCGGCCAGGCGCTGGGCGATCTGCGCGCTCTCCCCCCGCAGGGGCCGGCGCATGCGGTTCAGGCCCCGCGTCAGGTTCGCGAACTGGCTGTCGAACTCCGGGTTGGCGTGGTCGTCCGAGCCCACCCGGGCGCTGCCCAGCTGGGTGATCAGGCCGTCCAGGGTCGCCTTGAACGTCTCGATCTGCCGCCGGTCGGCCTCGAACCCGCCCCGGTGCGAGCTGACCGGCTCGCGCGCGACGTAGCGGTCGATGACCGCCAGGGCGTCGTCCAGGTTCTTGCGCGCGGTACGAAAGGCCAGCGCCAGGTTCTGCTCCTTGCGCAGATCGTGCCCCAGGGCCCCCGCGAAGTCGTTCAGGGACCGCCAGGCCCCTTCCACCGAGCTCTGCAGGTCCAGGTAGGCCTCGTTGGCGACGACCCCCTGCCGGGCGCGGTGCAGGGTCACCACCGTGAACGACGTGCTGCCCGCGAAGGCGATCAACAGGACGGTGTAGGCGAGGAAGATCTTCGCCGATACTCCGAGGCGCACCATTCCACGCTAGCACGCGACCGGGAAGAACGCGGAAAAGCAAGCGTGACGCGCGGCATTCCGGGGCCGGCGGCGGAGGCGGTCACGGAGCCAGCGAATTGACAGGCGACGGGACCTAAGAAAACATTCGATACCTATGCGCCCGCGTTGTCTTGGCCTGATTCCGCTGGCGTTGTGCGCCTTTTCGCCGGCGCTCTGGTGCGCCCTGGCCCCTTCCCGCGCGCTGGCCGCCGCTGATGGCGCGGCCACGGCCGTCCTGGGTCTGGAATCCAGCGACGTCCCCGCCGCGGTGGTCGATCTCATCTCCGAGGAGCTGCGGCAGCGGGTCTCCGCGTCCAACGAGTTGCGCCTGGTGTCCGGCAAGGACCTGGTCGAGCTGAAGCTCGTCTTTTCCTGCGCCGACGAGGGCCACGCGTGCATGGCCCAGGCCGGCAAGAGCCTGGACGCCGACCGCCTGATCTACGGGAGCGTGAAGAAGGACGGGAACGACCTGGCCGTCTGGTTGAAGTCCTTCGACGTCCACCACGAGAAGGTCGACAACTGGTTGACGGACAAGGTCCCGGGCAAGCAGTCCGACCCCGAGGCCATCCGGGCTGCCGTGGGCCGCTGGTTCGCCAAGTTGACCGGGCATCCCGGCAGCGGCGGGACCATCGTGGTATCGGCGAACACGCTGGGCGCGGTGGTCACGCTGGACGGCGTCCCATCGGGCGTGACCTCCGAAAAGCCGCTGGCCATCTCCGACGTGAAGCCCGGGGCGCACCACCTGCTGCTGACGAAGGCCGGAAATGCCCCGGCCCGTCAGGACCTGACCGTGAGCCCCGGCCAGACGCTGACCGTCAACCTGGCCCTGCACCCCGAAGGGACGACGGTGGTCGCCGGCGGCGACGCCGGGGCGGCGGACCGGCACCCTGGGGCGGGCGACCGGGGCCTGCCGGGCACGGACGACGGTCGCGGCGCCTATCGCACCGCCTTCTGGGTCACGCTGGGCGCGGGGCTGGTCAGCGCAGGCGCGGCCGTGAAATTCGGTCTGGACGTGCTCAAGATCAATAAAGATCTCGACCCGTTCCGTCGTGGTGCTTGTCCGAACGCTCCCACCATGACCAACTGCGACTCCACGGGCAAGGTGGCGCCTCCGCTCACCGATCAAGAGATGAAGACCCGCGACGACAAGCTGTCCGAGGGCCAGCGGGATCGGAACCTGCAGTGGGTGTTCATCGGCGTCGGCTCGGCGCTGGGAATCACCAGCGCCTACCTGCTGTACAAGGGGTACCTGGACGCCGACGACGGCCCCGGCCACCGCGAGGCGATGAGCGGCCTTCGCATCTTCCCCACCGCCGGCATGTCCAGCGGCGGCGTGCAAGCCGAGTTCGACTTCTGATGCCCAGCCCCGACGCACAGGAGACGAGCCAGGTCGGCAAGACGATCGGCAACTACAAGGTCGTCCAGCAGATCGGCGAGGGCGGGATGGGCGTGGTCTACCTGGCCGAGCATCCCGTCATCGGGCGCAAGGTCGCGATCAAGCTGCTGCATTCCAGCTTCGCGCGCGACTCGGAGACGGTGGCCCGCTTCTTCAACGAGGCGCGGGCCATCCACCTGATCGCCCATCCCAACATCGTCGAGATCCTGGACTTCGGGCAGACCTCGGACGGGCAGCCCTACTTCATCATGGAGTTCCTGCAGGGCCAGTCACTTGCCGACCGCATCACCCGCGGGCCCCTGCCGACGAACGAGGCGGTCGCCATCGTGACCCAGATCTGCGACGCCCTGCAGGCGGCGCACGACAAGAACATCATTCACCGCGACCTGAAGCCGCACAACGTCTACCTGGTCGGCCCAACGGTGAAGCCCATCGTCAAGATCCTGGACTTCGGGGTCGCCAAGATGACCACGGGGTGGAACACGTCCGATTCGGGCGGTCAGTCCGTGAAGACCCGCACTGGTTCCTTGATGGGGACGCCGCTCTACATGTCCCCCGAGCAGTGCCGGGGTTCGGGGAAGCTGGATCACCGCACCGATATCTATTCGCTGGCGGTGATCCTGTTCGAGATGATCTCCGGCCACCCGCCGTTCGTGGCGGAAGGCGTGGGTGAGCTGTTCGCGAAGCACATGCTCGAGCCGCCGCCGTCGCTGGCCGAGGTCGCGCCCCGCACGCCGCCGCACGTGGTGCGCGCCGTGATGCGGGCCCTGTCCAAGAACCTGGAGGACCGCTTCCCCACGATGGGGGCGTTCGCGGAGGCCCTGAACGGACGCGGGGACGTCACGGCGCCGGGGGCGGCGCGGGCGGCCTCACAGATCGGCACCATGCCGGGAGCCCATCCCCAGTCGGCCGGTCGACCTCCGGAGGACGCGACGACGCTGTCGTCGGCCGCCTCGGCGGTGGGGATCGACACGCTGGCCGTGCCCCGGCGCCGCTTCAAGGGGATGTTCGCGGGCCTGCTGGTGGCGGCGCTGCTGGCCGGTGGCGGCATCTTCCTGATGAGGCAACCGAGGACGCCCCCGCCGGCGCCCGCGCCTGCGGCGCCGGTGGTGCAGCCGCCCGCGCCCGAGCCGCCCAAGCCTGCGCCGCCCGAGCAGGTCGACCTGCGGTTCGAATCCGAGCCCGACGGCGCCCACGTGCTGCGCAAGGTCGAGGGCAAGGCCGAACCGGAGGATCTGGGCGCGGCGCCGCTGGATCTCAAGCTGGACAAGAGCGAGCAAAGCACGCAATACCTGCTGCACGCCGACGGGTTCAAGGATCGCGCCGTGACGCTCGACGCCTCCCGCGACCGCGTCCTGCACCTGGCGCTGGACCGCTTGCCCGCGCCGCCCGAGAAGAAGGCGGTCAAGGCGACCCCACCCCGCCCGAACCGGCCCAAGAAACCGGTGATCCACGACGCCGACGGGCTGGCAGTTCCGTCGTTTTAGATGGGAACCCTGGGAGGGTTCCCAAACCCTCCCGCGATGTGTGCTGCCGGGCGGAGCCCGTCAGCACTCGACGCGATCAAGGGGCATCCTTATGGGAACCCTGGGAGGGTTCCCAAACCCTCCCGCGATGTGTGCTGCCGGGCGGAGCCCGTCAGCACTCGACGCGATCAAGGGGCATCCTTCAACCGGCGCTCTCGATGGGGGTTTTGGCGCAGGGTTCCCATGCCTTCCGGCGGGCCTCGGGAGTTACGATTCAGTCGTTGTCGGGGGGGCCGAGGCGGCGGTGCTGGACGAGGAGGTCGAGGAAGCGTTCGGGGGCCAGGGCGACGCGGGCGCGGCTGTCCAGGTAGCGGCGGCGCTCGATGGCGAAGATGCCCCCGGCCGCCATCCCGCCGCCGGCGATGGCCAGCGCGTCTGCCAGCCCGAAGCCCGGAAACAGGGCGGTGCCTCCGATGCCGAACAGGGCGAAGGCCAGCGCAGAGCGCACGCCCATCACGGTGATCCGCTCGCGGCGCATCTGGCTGACGTCGATGTTGAAGGTGACCGCCGTGATGTCACCCTCCGAGATGATCGTCGTCTCCACGTGGTTCACCAGGCTGAACCCGTAGCGCTTGGAGAAGTCGAGCGACCGCAACAGGCCGGGCCAGATGCCTTCGGCGCGCTCCCACTCGATGCGATCCCCGTGGTGGCGGCGGATCGTCAGCAACTGGTCGCGCATGAACTTGTCGACGGCGCGGCGCACCGGCTCGGCAGGGCCCGGCACCACCCGGCTCACCACGATGTGACTGGCCCCCAGCGCGAGCGCCAGCGGCCCCGTCTCCGGCTCGATCACGGCGCCCCGGCGAATCTCCGCCAGCGCCGTGGCGACCGCCTCCAGGCGCAGCCCCGCTTCGACGCCCAGCCGCACCACCTCGCCGACCGACAGCGTGGTGTCCAGCGCGGCACCGCCGCTGCCGTGGGGGCCCGGCTCCCTTCCTGAAGGTGCGCTGTCCATCTCGGCGGCCCGCCGCAGGACATAGTCGACTTCTCCAGGCGAAAGCGTCTCCCCAGGCAACTTGGATGAAAGTATACGCGCGAAACGGCCTGCCGCTCATCCGCGGCGAATTCGAAACGCCAGCCGCACGATCCACTCATAAAGCCAGTCCGGCGACAGCCGGCGCAGGTAGGCCGCCTGGAACGAGGTGGGGCCCACCGGCCAGCGCAGGCGCGGGCGAGGCACGGTCGCGGCGCGCTCGATGGTGTCGACCAGCAGGGGCAGCGACGCCCGGCGCAGCCCGGCGGACTGCCGGCGATACTGGTCCATCAGAGGACGATACGGCGAGGCCGGATCGTCGCTGGCGGCGGCGGGCCGCTCGTTGACGTGCAGGTTCGTCTGGAAGGGCCCCGGCTCGATCAGCACCACCTCGACGCCGAAGGGGCGCACTTCGTAGCGCAGCGATTCGGTCCAGGCCTCGATGGCCCACTTCGAGGCCTGGTACGCCCCCAGCGCCGGCAGCGCCACCAGACCGGAGAGCGACCCGATGACCATCACCCTGCCCCGCCCGCGCGCCCGCATGGCCGGCAACACGGCCCGCGTGACCCGGTGCACGCCGATCACGTTCGTCTCCAGCTGGGCCCGCAACTCGTCCGCCGTGGTGTCCTCGCAGGCCCCCAGCGCGTAGTAGCCGGCGTTGTTGATCAGCAGGTCCAGGCGGCCCCCGGTCGCCGCCAGCACCTGGGCGACCGCCCCCGCGACCGAGCTGTCGTCCGTCACGTCCAGCGCGGGCGTCTCCAGGGGCCAGCCGCGCTCGCGCGCCTCCAGGCGTAGCGCCTCGCCCTTCTCGGGACGGCGCATGGAGGCCCAGACCCGCCAGCCCAGCGCCGCGAATCGCCGGGCAGCGGCGTGCCCGATGCCCGACGAGGCGCCCGTGATCAGCACCACCGGGGCCGTGTCCAGTTCCGCAGCGCGCGCCTCGCCGGTCATCGGCGCAACAATAGACCGAGCAGAACCAGCGCCAGGAGCCCCCACGCTGCGGCGGCCACGCCGGCCGCCCGCGCCGTCAACTGCCGACCACGGGATACCGATTGCAAGCCCAGCGCGACGTTGGCCGTGGACATGATCAGCAGCAGGGTGATCCAGAACAGGCTGACCGATTCATGCCGGGCCGGCGACAGCGCGTGCGCCAGCGCGCCGATCAGGAACACCGTTCCGAAGGCGAGCTTGATGATCCCCCCGCGCACCGCCTTCGCCCGCAGCCGGGCCGCCCGGATCTCGGCGAAGCGCGGCGGTTCTGACTCGCGCTCGCGCTTCCCGGACAACGGCATCCCTCAACACTAGCCGATTCGCCGGGAGGCGTAGCGACGATCGGAACCGCGGATCAATACGGGATCGTGTAGCCAGCTTGCAGGACGTGCGCGCCGACGTACGAGGTGTTCTGCCAGTAGTAGCCGTAAGACAGCTCGAAGGTGCCGGCGGCGAACCAGCCCGCGAACGGGGTGTCGCGCCACCGGGTGGCGTCCCAGTAGATCTTGCCTTCGAGATATTGCGTCGACACGGGCGTCAGCTTGGGATCGGTGGTGTACAGCATCGCGCTGGTGTAGCAACTGCTGCCCATCGCCTGCGCGCCCGCCGGATCACACCAGAACGCCGCCGAGCCCTGGGAGTAGTAGCGGTAGGTGGCCCGCACCTCCACGTCGCGCCCCACCGTCTTGTACACGCGCCCCTCGACGGTGTGACTGCGAACGTTCCAGGGGTTGCCTCCCGTGGTGGACAGCGGGTCCGCCGCCGCCGTGGGCAGGAAGCCCATCCTCAGCTTGTAGTACAGGTCCCAGTAATAGCGATACTGGAGCTGCAGCCCCATGCCCAGGGGCGGGATGTAGTACGCGCCCCGGACCGCCACGGCGTTGCGCCAGCGCTTGTCGGGCACCACCTCGCCCCCCTGTTGCTGCGGGACCGAGCGGTACGGGCTGGCCAGGTAGCCATCCAGCAGCGCCAGCTCGTAACCGCCCTGCACGACCAGGGTGGGCGTCAGCACCTGGCTGTAGCTGAAGCCGGCGAACCGCTGATCCAGCGGGCAGTGACGTGTTCCGTTGGGGATGCAGGTTCCCGTGATGGCGGGCGTGGGCGCCGAACCGAGGACCCGCTTGCCGACGTCGTCGTAGCCGACGCCGGCCGAGAGCGACAGCGTGCCGGTGTCGCCCCACACGCGGAAGGCGGCGCCGCCCGCCACCACGTGCGACCAGTAGTCCGACTCCGCGCTGTAGTTGTAGGCCAGCGTCACCCGCGCGCGCGACCAGTTCTTGCCCACGCGCAGGCCCGCTTCGTCCCGCACCTCGGTGAAGATGTTGTCACCGGCCGGGCCCGACGCCGCCGACGCCGAGGTGATGGCGTCCAGCAAGACGTGCGTGTTGACGTCGAAGCCGCCAGGCAGATCCTTCTCCAGCTCCATCACCGGCTGCACCACGCGCGTCGACGGCTCGCGGTAGTACTGCATCCGCAGCGTGACGTGATCGTCCGCGGTCGCCCGGTGACCGGCGAGCAGGGCCATCGCTCCCAAGAGCAGCGCTGTCGGGCGTCGCATCAGTTGCAGCCGCAGCCTCCGCCGGGCTGGCCGTACCCGAGGTCCGAGCCTTCGCGCGCCCCGAACCAGTGCTGCCGGAAGTGCATCTCCACCGGGTCGGCGTCGAACCGCATGGCCCGCTTGGCCAGGTGCTCGCGCTGCCACGGCTCGATGGGCGGGCGATGGGCGCAGCCGCCCGCCAGGGTCGCGCACCCCAGGGCCACCAGAAGCGCACACTTCCGCAGCCAGGGGGCGAAATCCATCGTGGCGACTATCTACCGTGGCAAACGATCGCCACGCAAGATCCGCCGGGGGGTAGAATGCCGGCGGTCATGTTCTCCGGCGCCGGCACGCTCGTCCTCGATATCGAGACCATCCCCGATCGCGACGTCTACACCCCGGCCGAAACGGCCGCGGGCGCCGAACGGCCCTTCCCCCCCCTTTATGCCTGCCGTCCCATCGTCATCGGCGTGATCTGGCTGGACGACGCGCTGGCCTGCCGGCGCATCGGCATCCTGGGCGACGGCAAGCCCGAGGCGGCGATGATGGCGGACTTCGCGGACTTCATGGGCAAGGTTCGCCCGCTGCTGGTGACGTGGAACGGCCGGTCGTTCGATCTGCCCGTCCTGGCGCTGCGGGCGCTGCGCCACGGGGTCCACTTCGGCTGGTACTACCGGGGCGGCGGCTACCGGTATCGCTTCTCGGAAGAGGGACACCTGGACCTGGGCGACGTCATCGCCGACTTCGGGGCGGCCCGCATGACCTCGCTGGACGGCGCGGCGAAGCTGATCGGCCTGCCCGGGAAGGTCGGGGTAGACGGCAGCCAGGTAGAAGGGCTGTTCCAGGCGGGCGAGATGGACGCCCTGCGCCGCTACTGTCTGTCCGACGTGGCCCAGACGGCGTTCGTTTACATGCGCTACAAGCTGGTGACCGGTGACATCGATCTGGCGACGTATCGCCGCGTGGCGGACGACTTCTTGCGGGCGCTGCAGAGCGATGGGCGTTTCGACCCCCTGGTGACGGCGTGCGACCGGAATCGCCTGCTGCTGAGCGAGGGCGCGCCGGCGTGAGCAGCGCGGTCGCTGCCCTGCCCGCGCCGCCGCTCGTTGCCCTGCCCCGTTCCTTCTACGAGCGGCCCACCGTGGAGGTGGCGCGCGACCTGCTAGGCAAGCTGCTGGTGCGGACCGGCCCGCTCGAGCGCGTGGCCCGCATCGTGGAGGTCGAGGCCTATCTGGGCGTGAAGGATCAGGCCTCGCACGCCCGCCGGGGACCGACCCCGCGGGCCGCCATCATGTTCGGCCCCCCCGGGCACCTTTACGTCTATCTGATCTACGGCATGCACCACTGCATGAACGTCGTGACCGAGCGCGACGGCGTGGCCGGGGCGGTCCTGCTGCGCGCCGCAGAGCCGCTGGACCTGGCCGAGCCAGGCCGGCGGTCCAGCGTGCCGGTGCCCCGGCTGGAGCGGCCGCTGTCGGGACCGGGAAAGCTGTGCGCCGGGCTGGGCATCACGCGCGCCGACAACGGCCTGGACCTGACCGCCGGCCACCTGGTCATCGCCGTCGATCCGCGTCCCGCCAGGGCGGTCGGCCCGCTGCGGGTCAAGCGCTCGGCCCGCATCGGCGTGGACTACGCGGGGGCCTGGGCCGGGCGGCTGCTGCGGTTCTACCTGGCCGGGAATCCGTATCTGTCGGGCAAACCGCGTGACTAGGGGACGCTGTGCGGCGTGTAGACTGCGGGACCATGCAACTGGTCCGTGGGCGCACCGCCGTCACCGCCACCTTGGGGCGCGAGCTGCGGCGCGCGGCGATCGTGATCGGCAACTTCGACGGCGTACACCGGGGGCACCAGGCCCTGATTGAAACGGCGCGCCGTCTGGCGGACAACACGGGCGGCGAGGTGGTGGCGCTGACGTTCGACCCGCACCCGGCCCGGCTGCTGGCGCCAGCCCTGGCCCCGCCGCTGATCGTGTCGCTGCGCCGCCGCGCCCAGCTGTTGACGCAGGCCGGGGTGGATGTGGTGGTGGCCGAGCCGTTCACGCACGCCTTCGCGGCCATCGAGGCCGAGGCGTTCGGCGGCGAGGTGCTGGGCCGCGATCTGCGGGCCGCGCACGTCGTCGTCGGCTACGACTTCAGCTTCGGCAAAGGGCGCCGCGGTGACACGGCCATGCTGGGCGACCTGGGCGAACGATACGGCTTCGGCGTGTCGGTCGTGCGCCGCGTCTCCATCCACGGTCTCACCTGCTCCTCGACGAAGGTGCGCGAGTTCGTTCTCGAGGGCCGCGTCGAAGGCGCCGCCGTGCTGCTGGGACGCCCGTTCGAGATCACCGGCACGGTGGTGCGCGGCGCCGGCCGCGGGCGGGCCATCGGCTACCCGACCGCGAACGTGCAAGGCGAGGCCGAGCTGCTGCCGAAGGCAGGCATCTACGCGGCGCGCGCGCAGCTGCTGGAGGACGACGACACGGTCGCCTCCTCGCACCTGGCGGCGCTGTCGGTCGGCACGAACCCGACGTTCGTGGCCGGCGGCGGGCTGACGGTGGAGGCGTACCTGCTGGACTTCGACGGGGACCTCTACGGCCGGCGGCTGCGGGTCCAGCTGATCGAACGGCTGCGCGACGAGCTGCGGTTCGACTCGGTCGAGGCGCTGACGACCCAGATCGCGGCCGACGTGGCCCGCACCCGAGAGCTGGTGAGATGAACCCCTTCGAGACCGAGACCATGGCGGAGCTGTGCGTTCGCCAGGGTCACCGTGACGAGGCGCTGGCCATCTACGCGCGGCTGCTCTCTCGCGCGACGGATCCGGCGACCCGGGTTCGCCTGGAAAGGCGGACCCTGGAGCTGGAGACGGCCCCCGCGGAGCAAAAGGGCCCCGCAAAGTCGAGCGCCCCGGACGGCGCCCTGCCCAGCCTGAGCGCGCCGGGAATCCGCAGCCGCATTACGGACGACGTCGCCGTCGTGGAGTGGAACCTGCCGGCGGGGACGGCCGGGCCGACGGTGCAGCTCCTGCTGGTCGCGCGGACACCGGCCGGCGTCACCACCGAGAGCCGCTCGGTGCGGGTCGACGCGAGCGCCGGGCGGATGGTGCTCGCCGTGCCGGGCCTGCACTCCCTGCGCGCCGCCGCCGGCTTCACCGCCGGGGACCGTTTCGTTCCTCTGGCGCGCACCTGAGCGGCGCGCCGAACCTGCGGCGACCGCCCCGCAGGAGTCCTTCCGGACCGGCGCCTGCATTTTCTTCGGGGACTGGGCGGGGCCTCGTCTGCGGCCCTCCACGCTCTGTGGTAGCGTCCGCGAAATCATGTTCACGGGAGTCATCACCGCCATCGTCACCCCTTTTCGCCGCGGCGCCGTCGACGAGGACGCCCTGCGCAGCCTGGTCGAGGATCAGATCGCGAACGGCATCGACGGGCTCGTGCCGGTCGGGACCACGGGCGAGTCGCCCACGCTGACCTTCGAGGAGCACATCCGGGTCATCGACATCGTGGTCAAGGCGGCGGCCAAGCGGGTCCCCATCATCGCCGGCACCGGCGCGAACTCGACCGCCGAGGCCATCGAGCTGTCGCTGGCCGCCAAGAAGGTGGGCGCGGACGGGATGCTGCAGGTGACCCCGTACTACAACAAGCCGTCGCAGGAGGGCCTGATCCGTCACTTCAAGGCCATCATCGAGGCCTGCCCCCTGCCGACGATTCTGTACAACGTTCCGGGCCGCACCGGCTGCGACCTGCTGCCCGAGACCATCGCCCGGCTGGCCGAGGTCCCCGAGGTGGTGGCCGTGAAGGAGGCCACCGGCTCGGCGCTGCGCGCGACGCAGGTGATCTCGCGCGTGCCCAGCCGCATCGCCGTGCTGTCGGGCGATGACGCCACCGCCTTCCCGCTGTACGCGCTGGGGGGCAAGGGCGTCATCTCCGTGGTCAGCAACGTGGCGCCGGCCGACATGGCCGAGATGTGGGACGCCGCCGCGGCTGGCCGCTGGGACCGGGCGCGCGAGCTGCACTACAAGCTGTTGCCGCTGTCCGAGGGGCTGTTCATCGAGTCGAACCCGGTGCCGGTGAAGTCGGCGCTGGCCATGATGGGGCGCATCGCCGACGAGCTGCGCCCGCCCCTCTACCCGCTCGGCGGCCCGAACCGCGAGAAGGTGCGGGGCTATCTGACCCAGGTCGGACTGCTGTAGTGGCACCGGTCTCGATCGCCATGCTGGGCGCCGCCGGCCGCATGGGTGGCGCCATCATTCGCGCGATGGCCGGAGCGTCCGACGTGCAGCTGACCGCCGCCGTCGATCACGCCGCCAGCCCCAAGCTGGGCCTGGACGCCGGCGCGCAGGCCGGCGCGGCGCCGGGCGGGGTCACCATCACGGGCGAGCTGCCCGCGGCCGGCGTGGCCTCGGTGTGGATCGACTTCTCGTCACCGGCGGCGACCGCCGGGAACGCCGCCGCGGCGGCGCGCGCCGGGGCTGCCCTGGTCGTGGGGACGACGGGCGTGGGCGAAACCGGACGCCAGGCGCTGACCGAGGCGGCCCGGACCGTCCCGGTCGTCTTCGCGCCGAACACCTCGGTCGGGGTCACCGTCTTGCTGCGACTGGTGGCCGAGGCGGCGCGTCTGCTCGGACCCTCGTTCGACCTCGAGGTCGTCGAGACCCACCACCGCATGAAGCGCGACGCCCCCTCGGGGACGGCGCTGCGGCTGGCCGAGGCGCTCGCCGAGGCCACGGGGCGCGATCTGGCGCGGGACGCCCGTTACGCGCGCCAGGGCGACGTGGGCCCCCGCACCGCCTCCGAGATCGGCATCCAGACCCTGCGCGGCGGCGACGTGGTGGGCGACCACACCGTCTTCTTCCTGGGCCAGGGCGAGCGCATCGAGATCACCCACCGCGCCTCCTCGCGCGACACGTTCGCGCACGGGGCCCTGCGCGCCGCCCGCTGGGTGCAGGGCCGCCCGGCGGGCCTGTACGACATGCGCGACGTGCTGGGCCTGCGCTGAGGAATTAGCTGGCGCCGGGCCACGCCCGTAGTATCGAGCCCGAGGTCCCGCTTCCGCCGTGCCCCGCCCCGCTGCCAAGAGCTCTCCCCGCCGCCGCGCCCCGCCCGCCGCTGCCATCACCGTGGCAGCCGAGGCGCGCCTCCCCGCGGCGGCCGATCTGGACGTCCGGCCAGCGGAGGACGTCGTCAAGCTGATGCTGGACGAGGAGCTGTCGGCGGTGCGGGTGGCGCGCGCGCGCTCCGCCGCCATCGCCCGGGCCGCCGAGCTGGTCGCCGCCCGGCTGACCGCCGGAGGTCGCCTGGTGTACGTCGGCGCCGGAACCTCGGGGCGCCTGGGAACGCTGGACGCCGCCGAGTGCGTCCCCACGTTCGGCATTCCCCCCTCCCGGGTGGCCGCGGTGATGGCGGGCGGGCCGGGGGCCCTGACCCGCGCCGTCGACGGCGCCGAGGACAACGCGCGTGACGCCGAGGGGCGCATGCGCCGCATCGCCGTGGGCCCGTCGGATGTGGTCTGCTGCGTGGCGGCCACGGGCGTGACGCCCTTCATCCGCAGCGCCCTCGAGTACGCGCGCTTCCGCCGCGCCGCCACCATCTTCGTGACCTGTGCCGCCCCCGAGGACGGGGATCCGGGGGCCGACCTGGTGATCGACGTGGTCACCGGCCCCGAGGTCATCGCGGGCGCGACCCGCCTGAAGGCGGGCACGGCGACCAGGGTGGTGCTGAACGCCATCTCCACGGCGGCCTTCGTGCTGCTGGGGAAGACCTACGCCGGCATGATGGTCGACGTACGCCCCACCAACGGCAAGTCGTGGGCGCACGCCGTCCGCATCGTGAACCTGCTGACGGGGCTGGACGACGCGGCCTCGCGGGCGCTGATCGAGAAGGCGGGCGGCCGGGCCAAGGTCGCCATCGTGATGCACCACGCGCGGGTGACGGCGGCGCGGGCGCGCGAGCTGCTGATCGAGCACAAGGGCGCGTTGCGCGCCATCATCGGCGACGTGGAACCGGGCGCGCCCGCCGCCCCCTAGCCGGGGCCTGTTTCGCGCCGCCGCACCGGCTCGGCTACAATGAAAGGGTGGACCGTCTCGAGTTCCGCGAAGCCCTGCTGGGGGTGATGGAACGGAAACACCACTGGGCGTGGCCCGCGTTCACGACCGGCAAGGTGGCGAAGGAGCGCCTGCACCTGCACCTCGAGCAGGAGTACGGCACCTACGTGCGCGACTTCCCGGTGCTGGTGGGCCGCGTCTACACGCGCTGTCCCGTTCCCGAGGTGCGGCGCGAGCTGATCGAGAACGTCTACGAGGAGGAGACCGGGCGCCTGCACGCGGGCCGCCCCCACCCCGAGCTGTTCCTGGAATATCCCCGAGGGCTGGGCATGGACCTGGGCCGCTTCGAGCGGGTCGAGTTGCTGCCCGAGGCGGCCGCGTACCGGGGGTTCCTCGACCGATCCACGCTGGAGGTCCCCTGGGAGCAGGGGGCGGCCGTGATGACGCTGTTCGTGGAGGGCACGCCGTTCGAGCGCGGCGAGCTGGATCCCACGGCGCCGCGCCGGCCTGTTCCGCCCCTCGAGGAGCATCCGCTGGTGCGGCACTATGGCCTGCCGATCGAGCGCCTGGCGTTGACCAGGGCGCACCGTGGCGTGGAAGGCGAGCACCGCGCCAGCGCCTGGCGCGTGGTGCTGGACCACACGCCGCCGTCGCAATACCAGGCGGTGGTCGACGCCCTGAACGACGCGCTGGCCGCCTGGTCGCGCTACCGCGACGGCGTCGCCGCCGCCTGCGGCGTCACCCGCTAGTGCACCGTTCTCGAAATAGCGTCGACGCCGAGACCGACAAGCCGGGCCGGACGCAAGGCGCGACGACGAGGCATACCCGTAGGTATGCTGAGGAGCAACGAAGCGGCCGGCCCGGATCGTCGGTCGAACGTGACGCTATTTCGAGGGCGGTGCACGAGCGTCTCAGGCGATCAGCCCGGACGCGGGCAGATCCGCCACCGTGCGCAGCCCAGGCGCCAGGTCGTGGATGGCGCCCAGCGCGTTGACCACCGCGGCCACCGTGCCGCGATCGCCGTGCGTCCCGCCGGCCAGCAGCACGTTCAGGGAGGGATCACCGTCGATGACGATCCGGTCGTGGGGATCCGGCGCGGCGATCGACATCTCCAGCGTCAGCGACACCCGGATGCGGCCGCCCACCACGCCCTCGGCCGTCTGGCGCAGGCCGGCCACCCGTCCTTCGTCGATCCCGGCCCGCGGCGCGGCGGGCGTGGCCACCACCGGGCCGATGCGGGTGCGGATCTCGTCGAACGCCCAGCCCAACCCCCGCCCCAGCAGCGCGCACGACTCGGGCAGTCCGCGGTGTCCCAGGGTGCGGGCGGCCACGCCGGCCTCGAACTCCGGCACCGTCAGGCCGGCGCCCACCTTCGCGCGCAAGGGGCCGCGGCGCTTCGCAGCGTCGACGACGCGCTCGACCGTCACGGCGTTCACCGACACGCACGCGCCGGCCAGCACCAGCGGCAGGCGATCCATCACGAAGCCCGGGTTCACGCCGGTCCCCAGCACCGCGATGCGCCCGGCCCGGGCCACGGCGTCGATCTGCGCCGCGATCTCCGGGGTGGCCCAGTCCGCGCAGGCCAGATCCTCGCAGGTGGAGACCACGTGGGCCTGGCGGGCCGCCGCGGCCTCGACGATGGGCAGCATCTCGGCCGAACCCGAGGTGGTCAGCACCACCACCACGTCCGTCGGCGTGGTCAGCGCGTCGCTCAGCGACGCCTCGACCGGCAGGCCCAGCGGTTCCAGGCCGGCCAGCAGGCCCGCGTCGTGACCGGCGAAGGCAGGGTCGGCCACCGCCACCAGCCGGACCGTGCGCTTGCCGGCCAGCGCCTTCAACACCTCGCGCCCGATCGCGCCCAGCCCCACCAGGGTGATGCGGGTGGGCTCCCGAGCGGGCGCGGAGGTCATTTCGCGAACTCCCCCAGGTCCTCGCCGATCTCCTCCAGCATCGACGACAGGGCGCCCGGCGGCAACGTGTCGATGCGCCGGCGGAAGCCTTCCAGCTCGTCACGCAGCCGGGCCGCGCGGCGCCGGATGTTGCCCAGCGTCGAGTGCATCAGGATCAGCTGCCCGCTCAGGTTCATGTCGCGGGCCGTGGCCGCGCCCTCCGGATTCAGCTTGGCGCGCAGGTCGGCGATCTCGCGCTCCAGGTGCAATCGGGCGGTGTCGGACTCCCGCTTCACGCGCGCCAGCTCCAGCCGCATCTCGACCAGCTGCGAGTCCTTGCCGGCCACCGTGCGCTCCCACTCCGCCTTCTCGGACGTCCCGGGGACGCTCGCCACCAGCTGCTCGGCGCGGCCCAGCGTCTCCTCGATTTGCCCCAAGGTCCGCGCCTCGTCACGCAGCTGCGTCTCGGCCTCCTCCAGCACCGAGCGCAGCTCGGCGGCGGGAATCCCGTTCGCGTGGGTGCCGTTGACCGCGGCGGGCGCTGCGGCGGCGCTGCTGCGCTCGACCGCGTCCTGAAGCTGTCGCTCCAGCTCCGCCAGGCGCCTCTCGGCGGCGCTCGCCCGCGCGTCCGCCGCGCTCGCCCGGGCCTCCAGGCTCTGCGCCGCGGCCAGGGCCCGTTGCTCGGCGGCGGTCGCCCGCTGCTCCGCTTGCCCCGCCCGCTCGTTCGCCGCCGCCACCGCCTGCTCGGCGGCTGCGGCCCGCTGCTCGAGGGTTCCGGCGCGCTGCTCGGCCGATTGCAGCTTCGCCGCCGCCTCGGCCAGCGCCGCGCCGTCGCCCTCGCCGCCGCGCGCGGCCGCCATGGCGCGCTCGCGCTCGATGCGCAGCAGCTTGCCTTCCAGCTCGGACAGGCGGCCACGCCGGGCGCGATCCGCCTCTTCCAGCTCCTTGGCGTTCCGCCGCAGCGTGGTCGCTTCCTTGTCAGCGGCGGCGGCGCGCGCCTCGGCCAGCCGCAGGCCATCCTCCAGCTCGGCCACCAGCGCCGCGTGCTCCTGCACCGACGCCTGCAGCCGGCTGACCTCGCTCATGTGCGCGGCGGCGGCGCGGTGAAACTCCTCGATGGCGCGGTCGCGCGAGGCGCGCGCCGCGGTCACCTCTTCGGGCGCCGACCGGGGCCCGGCGGCGGCGTCTCGCTCGGCGTGCCGCAGCTTCTCCTCCAGCTCGGCCACCCGCCACAACAGGTCCTGCTTGTCGCCTTCCAGCCGCGCGATGCGATCGTCCCGCAGGCCCAGCTCACCGGCCTGCTGCTTGGCCGCCCGGTTCTGCTCGTCGGCGGCGCGCAGGCGCTCCTTCAACGCGGCCACCTCGCCCTCGGAGCGCTGGACCGCCTCCTGGGCGCGGCGCAGGCTAGCCTCCAGCTCCGGGTGGGAAGCGGGGGCCGCCGGCGCCGACATCGAGGCGGCGGCGCTGCCCAGGCCGCCCACCAGCCGTTGCGCGACCACGGCCATCTCCTCGGCCGTCCGGCGCGTCAGCGTGACGACCGAGTCGTCGGCCTCGGTCAGCGCGCGCCGCAGCTTGGCCAGCTCGGCATCGCCCAGCGCGCGATCCTCGGCGGCGCGGCGGAGGCGCGCCCGCAGCTCCTCGATCTCGTCACTCTGGGCGCGCGCCACCCGCACCGACGACTCCGACTGGATCAGCGCCTCTTCCAGCTTGCGCCGCAGCTCGGTGATGCGCCCCTCGGCCTCGTCGGCCCGCGCGCGGGCCCGGCGCTCCACCTCGTCCAGGCGGCGCTCGGCCAGCTCCGCGCGCAGCGCGCTGCCCGCCGCGTCCGGGCCGCCGGCGGCGGTCCGCGCCACCAGGCGCGCCTCGGCCAGCTCCGCCTTCAGACGGGCGATCTCGCGCGCGCTCTCGCGCTCGGCCAGCGCGGTCACTGCCTGCGGGCCCGGCGTCAACTCGGCGGCGCGACCGGCGGCATGCTCCGCCAGAGCCTCGATGGGCGCGAACGGGACCTGGACCAGCACCTGACCCAGCACCGGCGGCGTGTCGTTGCCGGCGACCGCGATGTAGTGGCTCGGCTGTTCGGTGCCCCCGCCCAGCAACGAGGCGTCGACGCGCAAGGCATCGGCGGCGGCGTCGAACTCGACCAGGCCGAAGCCCAGGAACGGTGTCTGCCCCAGCATGCGCACCACGCGGAACTCGCGCGCCAGCGTGTCCGCCAGATCGTAGTAACCCACCCCGCCCCGGAAGACCTTGCTCTGCCGCTCGCCCGCCGGCACTGCCACCACCACGAAGCCCCCCTCGCGCAGCAGGTTGCGCACGCGCGCGACGGCGTCGGGATCGGACAGGATGGCCTCGCCGTCCGGCACGAAGACCACGTCGAAGCGCCGCGACATCGCCGCCAGCTGTTGCAGGTCCTCCAGCAGGACGAATTGCACGCCGGGCCCGGCGTAGCGTGCGCGGGCGCGCTCCAGGCGGGCGGCGTCGATGTCCAGCGACACCACGTCGGCCGCGCCGTGGCGGGCGAGAAAAGCGGCAGACGCTCCCTCGCCGCAGCCGATCTCCAGCACCCGGCGCTCACGCCACAGCGGCGCCGTATACGCGTAAAGGGGAAGTCGAACGTTGAGAGGATCCGTCGCGTTGCGATCTGCCATGGCCGAGCGGCACTATAACCTCGGGGTTCGTATCGCGAAACGTTGCGGCGCCTCATTGGTCGATCGGCGTTGTGGCGACGGCGATCGGCCCGCGTGGCATACTGAGGGACAAGGCCTTGGCCAAGAAGATTTCATCGTCCCGTCAGCGTCGCCCCGACCAGACGCCCGCGGTCGTGGCGAAGCGCCCGGCCGCGGCGGCTGCGACCGCCCCTTCGTCGGGCGACGTCGCGCTGGTGTTCGGCAAGGACGAACAGGGCACGCACATCTTGCGACGCCGCTCCGAGGATGCCCCGGTGGAGGCAGGGGTGCTGCGGCCCCTGCAAAGCGGCAAGCCGATCGATGGCGAGGTCGTCAGCCTGTCGCCGCGCGGCGATGCCCCGCTGCTGTTCGACGTGAAGTCCGTGCTCCCCAGCCCCTATCCGGCAGGCCGGCCGACCTCCGACGGTCCTGCCCAGGTGGCCACCGACGCCTACCGGAAGGGGTGGGACGCGGTTTGGGGCCGTCGACGACGCGACCGGTCGCTGAACTGACGGGCGCGCCGCTCCTCGCCGCAACCCGATTGTTTCTGCCCCGTTTCCCATTTTGACGACGCTGCACGTCTAAATCGCCAGGACCAGGAGAGTGAGGCAGGACACGACATCCTGTCGGGCGTTGCCAGACTCTCCCGTTTTGGTTGGCGTTTTTCGAATCCAAAACAGTTGCCAATCGCCTCAAGAGGTCGTAAGTCAGCGCCGATGTCGCCTTACCCGAAAGAGACTATGCCTATGACTAAGCAGCCCCCCCGCGAAGCGCGTATGGACCAGGTTCTTGGCTGGCTGGAGACCGCGAAAGAGGTCTTCCCCGCCATCAACAACAACGCCGTTCCGGCTGACCGGATCGCCTCCCTCTCCGAGCTGGTCGACCGCATGCAGCGGATGGCCTGTTCGCTCAGCAAGCGCGCCGCGGTTTCGAACCGCCACGCAGCCTAGAGTCTCCGTCGACGTCGCGGAAACGCGCGCGCGGCCACGCGAGGACGGTGAACGCGGACGGCTAGGTCCAGCGCGTCCAGAACAGCACAAATTCCTCGCGGTTTCCCGGGCCTGGTATAGCTTCCTCAGGACCTTGACCAGGAAGCCAGCCCCCCTGCCAACTTCGGTCGCGGCGCCCCGCCTCGCCTCCCTCTCGGCTCTTCGCGGCTCTTCCGCCCGCGCCCTGGTGGCCTGCGCGCTGGCGTGGGGCGCGGCCGGTTGCACCGGGGCCGCGGGGCCCGTTTCGCCTCCCGTGAAGACCGACAACTCGGCCTCCCCCAAGACGGGGGCACCGGGATCGGCGCCGCCCGGCCACGGTGCCGGCGGCAGCGCCGCGCCGGGCGCAGGCGCTCCCGGCGCCGCCGGTCCGGCCACGGTCGAGCAAGGACGGGTGTTGCTGACCGAGAACGGTCAGGACAAGTGGCTGGACGCCCGCGAGGCCGTGCAGGCCGGCTACACGCTGGTCGACCTGGGCGACGACTGGACGCCCTACATCTTCGCCGAGCAGCACGACGAGGCGGGCCGGCCGCTGGCCAACCGCTATCGCCGGGTGTTCGTGGGGCTGGCCAACGACCAGCTGGACGGTGACGGCACGCCGCTGCCGCCCGGCGAGAAGAACTACCTCGAGCTGTACGGGATCTTTCCGTCCTTGTCCGTGCTGCGCGCCCGCTTCCTGACCGACGAGACGCGCACCTGCCTGGATCCCGAGGGACAGCCGGCCCTGGAAGCGGTGGAGACCATCAGCTACGTCTCCCCCGAGGAGATGCGCAAGGACGAGCGCCGTCTCTCCCGCGTCCGCAAGGAGCTGGAAGAGGCCCGCATCAAGGCCCACAAGAAGACCGTCGCCGATCTGATCGCCGCCGATCCCTCGTTCGAGCCGAAGCAGAAGCTGCTGGACAAGCGCGCCGCCGAGAAGTTGGCCATGGCGGAGGTCGAGAAGCGCCTGTACTGCGAGAACCTGCTCAGCAAGAAGAAGCACCAGACCGGCGTCTACGACGATGCCATGCGGCTGGCGGTCCGGCACTTCCAGCAGAAGAACATGATCTACGAGGCGAACTACCTGCGCCGGAAGACCATGGACGCGCTGGCCCGGGCCACCCTGGACAACGATCAGGACGCCGTGGTGCGTGCGATCCGTGAACGGGTGACCGACGCCGCCGGCATCATCGAGGACGGCACCACCGAGGGCAGGAACGGGCCGCCCCAGGTGCCGAACGGCGCCGGCGGCCGCGAACCGATGCACAACCTGGTCGACGAGTACGCCCAGATCGCCGTCAAGCAGCTGGGCCTCGACACCGCGCAGGGCACGCTGGCCTTCTTCAAGCGCCACCCGCCCGAGGAACTGCGCCACCTGCGCGCCGCCGTGAAGCTGCCGGCGCGGCCCGCCTACTACAACGCGAACATGGACCTGTCGATCGTCGTCGACCGGGGCGACGTCTGGTACGATCCACCCTTCGACGAGAACGATCACTGGCACCCGCAGCCGCGAAAGAAGTATCCGTCGCTGACGTTGATGCTGAACGCGGGCGGGCAGCGGATCCCGCTGGTGCGCTGGCGCACCACCATCGGCGGCTGGCGCGCCGAGCAGGCCAGCAACGGCTACGAGTACTACCGCTACAAAGGCTCCGACATCGGCCCCCGGGTCGTCCGCCACGTCATCTCGGGACCGGTCTGGATCGCGCCCAACTCGACGCCCATCCGCACCCTGGTGAAGGGGAAGCTGGTCAACAACCACTGGGAGTCGGTGGTGAATTACGACGAGCTGGGTCCCGGCTACCTGTCCGCGTACGGCGTGGTGGCTGGATACTTCGTGGTCCCCGGCAAGGAAGGCCGCAACGACTTCGACAACGGCATCCGGGCCCACGGCTCGTCCGACTACCTGTCCATCTACAGCAGCACCGGCTACTCGCACGGCTGCCACCGGTTGCCCAATCACCTGGCCATCCGCATGTACGACTTCCTGCTGCGCCACCGCAACGTCAAGGTCGAGGGTGACTCCCCGATGGGCTTTGCCCGGCAGTTCCTGTGGAAGGACGTCGCCTACGAGATGCGGATCCCCTCGCGCGGGTTCGTCTTCACACTGGATCCCCCGCTGCCCGTCAACGTCCTGGAGGGCGAGATCAAAGGCACCGCCCAGAAGCCCATCCCGGGGTACGTGCTGAAGCCCGGCGTGAAGTACCCACCCGGTCCCCCGCCGCCGGTGCCGAACTCGCCCGAAGCCCGCGAGGGTGGCGGTGGTTCGTCGGAGGGAACGCCATGAAGTCGCAGCGGTCGGACCACGGCACCAGCTTCGTGAAACGCGCCAGCTTCTTGCTACGGGGTCGCCGCGGGTTGGCCCTGGCATCGCTGGGCGCGGTGGGCATGCTGGCCGCCATCCTGGGGCTGCGCGTCCACGCCGAGCCGCCGCCCTCGCCTGCGGCCGCGGCCCAGGCCTCGCTGCCCGCCCCTGCCGATCCGGCCGGCGCCGCCGCGGCCGCCGCCGAGGAAGCGAAGGAAGCCGCCCCCACCACGCCGAACGTGCGCCTGGTGTTCAAGGCGGTGCCTCCCAACACCGTCACGGTCACCTGGGGCAACAAGCGCCTGGGCATCATCAAGCCCAAGGCCCCCCTGATCATCGAGCGACCGCGCGACAGCGGCCCCATGGACGTGGTCTACAAGTCCCAGGGCTACGTGCCGGTTCACACCCGCATCTACACCTTCACGAACAGCACGCTGGCCGTGAAGCTGACCCCCCTCGACAAGAAGAACACGCTCTACGGCTACCGCGAGGAGCTTCCGCCGGAAGACGGAACGGGCGCGGGCGGCGCCGGCGGTGTCGCAGCGCCGCTTCCGCCGGCCGGTACGCCGTAGCGATCTCGACCAGAGGCTGAGGGGCCCGGGCGACGCCTGGGATCGGCTTGCCCTCACCTCTCGTCCTCTCCCAGCTACGCTGGGAGAGGACGATCCGTTGGCTTCCGGGGGCGCGGCCCTTCCGGGACTGCCGCTCAGCCTTCGTATTCGACCGAGACGGTCGCGCCCGAGGGGGCGTAGGGCACCAGGTTGCCGGTGACCACCTTGCCGTCGACCTTCAGGGTGGGCGTGCCGCCCTTGCCGGTCTTGACGCTGATCTTGTAGGTGGCGCCGCGGCACTTCCGGGTGACCGTGAAGGCCGGCACCTCCTTGCCGATGCAGGGCTGCACCCGCAGACCCTCGTAGTCCGGACGGATGCCCAGCATGTACTGCGAGATGGCCACGAAGTTCCACGCCGCCGTGCCGGTCAGCCACGAGTTCTTGGCCTCGCCGTGGCGAGGGGCGTCCTTGCCCGCGATCATCTGGGCGTAGACGTAGGGCTCCAGGCGATGGATCTCGCTGATCTCCTCGAGATAAGCCGGGGTGATCTTCTTCCAGTACTCGAAGGCCCGCTCGCCGCGGCCGATCACCGTCTCGGCGATCATGATCCACGGGTTGTTGTGGCAGAAGATGCCGGCGTTCTCCTTGTACCCGGGCGGGTAGCTCGAGATCTCGCCCAGCTCGACGTGGTACTTGGTGAAGGGCGGGTTGTTGAGGACGATGCCGTAGCGCGTGTCCAGCCGCTCCTTCACGGCGTCCAGCGCCTTCTTGGCCTCGCCGGTCTTCACGCCGATGCCGGCCATCACGCAGAAGCCCTGCGGCTCGATGAAGATCTGCGCCTCCTCGGTCTCCTTGGTGCCCACCTTCTTGCCGAAGAAGTCATAGGCGCGCAGGAACCACTCGCCGTCCCAGCCGTGCTTCAGCACGACGTCGGTCATCTTGGCGGCCTCCGCCTCGGCCTTCTTCGCCTCGTCGCCCTGCCCCATCTTGCTGGCCAGGTAGGCGTAATCGGGCGCCACGCCCACGAACATGCCGGCGATGAACACCGACTCGGCGGTGCGGCCCGTGCGGTTGCCCGTGGTCTGGAACGACTCGTCCGGGGTCTCGGAGAAGCAGTTCAGGTTCAGGCAGTCGTTCCAGTCGGCGCGCCCGATCAGCGGCAGGCCGTGCGGTCCCAGGTTGTTCAGCACGTGATGGAACGACCGCTTCAGATGCTCGAACAGGGTGGCGCTGTTCTTGGGATCGTTGTCGAACGGGACCTGCTCCTCCAGGATGCTGAAGTCGCCCGTCTCGCGGATGTAGGCGGCCACGCCGAAGATCAGCCACAGCGGATCGTCGTTGAAGCCGCTGCCCACGTCGTTGTTCCCCCGCTTGGTCAGCGGCTGGTACTGGTGGTAGGCGCTGCCGTCCGGGAACTGTGTGGAGGCGATGTCGATGATCCGCTCGCGCGCGCGCGCGGGGACCAGGTGCACGAAGCCCAGCAGGTCCTGGTTCGAATCACGAAAGCCCATGCCGCGGCCGATGCCCGTCTCGAAGTACGAGGCGCTGCGCGACATGTTGAACGTCACCATGCACTGGTACGGGTTCCAGATGTTGACCATGCGGTCCAGCTTCTGGTCGCCCGACTTCACCTCGTAGTGAGACAGCAGGTTCGTCCAGTGATCACGCAGCTGCTTCAGGGCCGCCGCCACCTGGTCCGCCGTCGAGAAGGCCTTGATCATCTCGCGGGCCCGCGTCTTGTTGATGACGCCCGGCTTCTCCCACTTCTCGGCCACCGGGTTCTCGATGTAGCCCAGCGTGAAGACGAACGTCTTCTCCTCGCCCGGGGCCAGGGTCACGTCCAGGCAGTGCGAGCCGACCGGCGCCCAGCCGCTGGCCACCGAGTTCCCCGACTCGCCCTTCTGCACCACCTGCGGCTCGCCCATGCCGTTGTACAGGCCCATGAACGTCTCGCGGTCGGTGTCGAAGCCGGCCACCGGCGCGTTCACGCTGTAGAACGCGTAGTGGTCACGGCGCTCGCGGTACTCCGTCTTGTGATAGATGGTGTTGTTCGTGGCGGTCTTGTCGATCTCGACCTCGCCCGTGCTGAAGTTCCGCTGGTAGTTCGTCATGTCGTCGTAGGCGTTGAACAGACAGAACTCCAGGTACGAAAACAGCTTGACGGCGCGCGGGGTTGAGCCCCCGTTCTTCAAGCGAACCTGGTGCACCTCGGCGTTCACGCCCGTGGGGACCAGGAACGTGACCTCCGCCGACAGGCCCTTCTTCACGCCGGTGATCTTCGTGTAGCCGAGGCCATGGCGGCACTCGAAGCTGTCCAGCTCGGCCTTGACCGGCATGTACGAGGGCGACCAGTAGCTGCCGTCCTGCTCGCGGATGTAGAAGTAGCGCCCACCCACGTCCGTGGGGGCGTTGTTGTAGCGGTAGCGCAGCAGGCGGCGCAGGCGCGCGTCGCGATAGAAGCAGTAGCCGCCCGCCTGGTGCGAGACGAGGCCAAAGAACTTCTCGGAACCGAGGTAATTGATCCACGGGTACGGCGTCTTCGGGGTGGTGATCACGTACTCGCGGTTCTGGTCGTCGAAATGGCCGAATTGCATACTTCGCCTCCGGAGCAGCTACGCTGGGTTGGGGAACGTCGAAGGTTCGGGTTGAGGGGTCGGGTGGCCGCGCATGATACCCTACAAGCCCCTACGGTATAGCGGTATTTGGTAACGCGGCGGGGGCGCGCGGCATCAGACCTCCTCGTTCGGAAAGCGCCTGGAAAGCCCGGTCCACTGGACGGATGTTGCGCGAACGACGGACCGAGGCTATATAGACGCCCCTTCGAGGAACCCCATGGCTCAAAAAGGCATTCATCCCGTTTACAAAAAGTCCGTGATCTCCTGCGCCTGCGGCAACAAGGTCGAGACCTACTCGACGCGCGGAGACTTCATGGTGGACATCTGCTCGAACTGCCACCCGTTCTACACCGGTAAGCAGAAGTTCGTCGACGCCGCCGGCCGCATCGAGCGCTTCAACAAGAAGTACGGCACGAAGACCCCGACGCCCCCCGCGTCGTAGGGTGCCGTTCCCCGCCGGACCGCCGCCAGGGGTGCGGCGGTGCGTCCGCGGCACATTCACGCGTATGCCGGGACGCCCGCCCAAGACGGCACGCAGGAGATGACCCGTGCTGGATGATCTGTTGCTCTCGAAGCTGGCCGCTGTCGAGCAGCGCCACGAGGAGCTTTCAGGAAAGCTGTCCGACCCGGCGGTGCTGGGCAACCGGCAGATCTTCCAGAAGATGTCGAAGGAGCACGCGGACACCCGCGAGCTGGTCGACGCCTTCAGGCGCTATCGCGAGCTGGAGAAGCGCGCGTCCGACGCGCGTGAAATGCAGAAGGATCCCGAGATGCGGGAGCTCGCCTACGACGAGGAGAAGCAGCTCCTCGTCGAGCAGGGCGAGCTGGAAGAGCGCATCAAGATCCTGCTGCTGCCGCGCGATCCCAACGACGACAAGAACATCATGCTCGAGATCCGGGCGGGCACCGGCGGCGAGGAGGCCGCCCTGTTCGCGGCCGACCTGTTCCGCATGTACACCCGGTTCGCGGAGCGGCGGCGCTGGTCGGTGGAGATCGTCTCCCTGTCGTCGGCGCAGGCCGGCGGCATCAAGGAGGTGGTGGCCCTGATCAAGGGCCAGGGCGTCTACAGCCAGCTGAAGTTCGAGTCGGGCGTGCACCGGGTGCAGCGGGTGCCGGCCACCGAGGCGCAGGGGCGGATCCACACCTCGACGGCGACCGTGGCGATGATGCCCGAGGTCGAGGACGTCGAGATCGAGATCGATGCCAAGGACCTGAAGATCGACGTGATGCGCTCGGGGGGCCCGGGCGGCCAGTCCGTCAACACCACCGACTCGGCGGTGCGCATCCACCACATCCCCTCCGGCCTGATCGTCCACTGCCAGCAAGAGAAGTCGCAGCACAAGAACAAGGCGATGGCGATGAACCTGCTGCGCTCGAAGCTGTACGCCATCGAGGAAGAGAAGCGGCAGAGCGCCGAGCGCGACGCGCGCCGCGGACAGATCGGCACCGGCGACCGCTCGGAGAAGATTCGCACCTACAACTTCCCCCAGGACCGCCTGACCGACCACCGCATCGGGCTGACCAAGCACAACCTGCCCGGACTGCTGGACGGCGACCTGCAAGACGTCATCGACAGCCTGCGCGCCCACTCGCAGGCGGAGGCGCTGAAGCAGGCCGGCGCCGCCTGACGCCACCGAACCGTGACCGCGGCGCACCGGGATGCCCCGGCGCCGCGGATTTTCCCAGGAAGTCTTTAAAGTTAGCGTCAGCCCTGGCCGATTGAGACGGTGGGATTCCCGTCAGGGTCCCCCCGAATGGTCGCTCCTCCGACGATTGCTCTCGCATCGCGCACGCAGGGCGGCATCGCCACGCTGCGAAACGGCGTGCTGATCGAGGATGCCGCCGGCCACATCGTCGCCGTCAACCAGGCGTTCTGTCGCATCTGGAAGATCCCCTTCGACGCCGCCGCGCTGATCGGCAGCCCCGCCGCCGAGGCGGGCCGCCCCGCGGAGGCGGTGCTGGCCGACCCGGCGCGCGCCCTGTCCCGCCTGCAAGCCCTGGCCGCCGATCGCATCCCGGTCTTCGAGGAGTCGCTGCGCCGCAACGACGGCCTGTACGTCGAGGTGGACTACCTGCCCCTGCATCAGGGGTCGGAGTACGACGGCTGTTACTGGATCCACCGCGTGGCGGCCGAGGCCGCCGGGGCCGACGAGGAGATTCGCACCCACAACCGCGACCTCGAGCAGCGCGTCCTCGAGCGCACGCAGGAGCTGGCGCGCACCAACTTCGATCTGGAGGTCAGCCTGCGCCGCCTGGGCCAGACGCAGGAGCAGCTGATCCACGCGGGCAAGATGGCCGCGGTGGGTGCGCTGGTGGCCGGCCTGTCGCACGAGTTGAACAACCCGCTGGGGATCATCGTGGGGTATGCCCAGGGCCTACTGCGGCGCGCGGCAGCCGACGCGCCCGGCCGCGAATCGCTGGCCGCCATCGAAAGGCAGGCGCAGCGCTGCGCCCACCTGGTACGATCACTCCTGGACTTTTCCCGCAGCAGCCGCTCACAGCTCGAAGAGACGGCCATCCCCCCGCTGGTCGACCGGGTCATCGAGCTGGCCCGCGGCCAGGCCCGCCGCAAGCAAATCGACCTGCGGTGGACGCCCCGCAGCCCCCTGCCCCCCTTGATCAGCCGACCACAGGACATCGAATCCGTGTTGATGAACCTGGTCTCCAACGCCATCGATGCCACGCCGGCCGGCGGCTCCGTCACCTTGTCCGCCGCGTCCACCTCGCGCGCCGGACGTCCCGGGCTGGAGCTGAGCGTGATCGACACCGGCACGGGCATCTCCGCCGACGTGCTGCCACGCATCTTCGATCCCTTCTTCACCACCAAACCGATCGGTGAGGGCACAGGCATCGGGCTGCCGCTCACCCGCCAGGCCATCGAGGCGCACGGCGGCTCGATCGAGGTCCGCACCGCCGTCGGCATCGGGACCACCATGCGGGTGTGGCTGCCCCTGACACCGCCCGCCGCGGCCGGCCCGGCTTCCCTCTCCTCCGACGCCGCCCCCTGGAAGATGCGCGCCAGCGGAGGCGCTCCGTGACGGCGCTGGCGAAGATCCTGGTCGTCGAGGACGAACCCGACTTCCGGAACATGGTCGCCCACGAGCTGGGCGAAGAGGGCTACGGCGTGTCGACCGCGGCGGACGGCCTGTCGGCGCTGACCTGTCTGGCCGAATCCGAGTTCGACGTGGTGGTCACGGACGTCCGCATGCCCGGCGCCAGCGGCGTCGAGGTGCTGCGCGCCGCGCGCACCCGCACCCCCGAGACCGAGATCGTGATGACGACCGGCTACGCCTCGCTGGACCTGGCCATCGAGTGCTTGCGCGCCGGCGCCTTCGACTTCGTTCAGAAGCCGTTCAACATCGTCGACCTGGTCTCCACCGTGGGACGGGCCCTGGCCCAGAAGCGCCTGCGCACCACGCGCGAGCTGGTGCAGGCAGGCCAGGCGGTGCTGAACACCCAGGAGATCGAGCGCCTACCCGAGGTCATCGTCGAGGTGGCGCGCAAGGCGATGGAGGCGGACGACGCCTCGCTGATGCTGCCCGACTCCGAGGGACGACTGTACGTCGCCTACTCGTCCAGCTTGCTGGCCGAGGTGCGGGCCGCCGTGGGCGGTGAGGAGCGCGTCGCCTCGCGCATCGCCCGCTGCCGCGAGCCGGTGCTGATCACGAACGGCCTGGGGGGCGACCCCCGCTTCTCGGACATCAAGGACTACCGGCGCGTCTCCTCCAGCATCGTCTATCCGCTGCTGGCCCGCGATCGCATCGTGGGCGTGCTGAACCTGAACCGGGCCGATCCCCAGCGCCCCTTCCGCCAGGCCGACGTCGATCGCGCGGCCGTGCTGGCTTCGCAGGCGCTGCTGGCGCTGGAGAACTCCCGGCTGCTGCGCCAGATGGTGTCGTCCGAGCGGCTGGCGTCGATCGGGCAGCTGGCTGCCAGCGTCGCCCACGAGATCAACAACCCGGCGTCCTACGTGCTCAGCAACCAGGAGTATCTGCAGAAGCGGGTGGGCCAGCTGAGCAAGCTGGCCGAGGCCATCGCGACCGAGCCGGAGGATTCGCGGATCCGCGGCATGTGGAAGCAGATGGGCGGCGACGTCCTGCTGGAGGACATGTCCCAGGCCACCAGCGATCTGGCCGAAGGGGTGGGCCGCATCCGCGAGATCGTGTTCGATCTGCGCGGGCTGGCGCGCACCGGCGACGCGCCGGTGGTGGTCGATCTGAACGACGCCATTCGTTCGGCCCTGCGGGTGGCAGGCGCGCAGCTGCGCCAGCGAAAGATGGTGACCGACCTGGGGAACCAGGTGGTCACCATGGCCAGCACGGGCCGGCTGTCGCAGGTGTTCCTGAACCTGCTGGTGAACGCCGCGCAGGCGGTCGCCGACCGCGGCGACAACCTGGGAGAGATCCAGATCCGGACCCGCCGCGAAGACACCACGGTGACGGCCGAGATCGCCAACAACGGCCCGCCCATCATGCCCGAGCACCTGCCCCGCTTGTTCGAGCCGTTCTTCACCACCAAGGGGCCCGGCGTGGGGACGGGGCTGGGGCTGTCGACCAGCCGGGACATCATCCGCCGGCTGGGCGGCGACATCCGCGTCGAGTCTTCGGCCGAGAAGGGCACGCGCTTCACGGTGGTCCTGCCGGCCGCGTCGGCGGAGGACCTGAACGCCGCCGCGAACGACAGCCGGGCCAATCGCGCCTAGCCGCCGCGCCCGAGGGGCGCGTGAGGTGTGGCATGCTGGGCGGCCTTGACCGCCGAAGCACAGCCCGTTCCCCTGGTCATCCTGACCGGCTTCCCGGGCGCCGGGAAGACGACCATCCTCAACCGCGTGCTGGGGAGCCAGCATCGCCGCCGGGTGGCGGTGCTGGTGAACGAGCTGGGCCGCATCGACATCGACGCCGGGCTGATCCGGGGCCGCGCCGGCGACGTCCTGGAGCTGTCGGGGGGCTGCGTCTGCCACGCCATCGGCGTGCAGCGCGAGCTGTGGTCGGCGCTGGAGGACGTGGTGCGCCGCTCGCGTCCCGACATCGCCATCCTGGAGACGACCGGCCTGGCCGAGCCGGACGGCATCCTGCGCGGGCTGGAGGCCCTGGCGGAGAACGCGCCCGACGGAAAAGGCCCCGTGCGCGCCTCGGCGGTGGTAACGGTCGTCGACGGGGAGGCGGGGCTGGCCCAGCTCGCGCGCCACGAGGAGGCGCGGGACCAGGTCCGGGCCGCCGATCGCCTGCTGCTCAGCAAGCTGGACCGGACCGGCGCCGAGCGGCACCTGGTCGAGCTGCACCGGCGGCTGCACGACCTGAACCCCGCCGCCGAACGGGCCGCCTTCGCCGCGGGCGAGGCAGCCACCCCCGGTCTGATCGCGTGGCTGTTCGAGCCGGCGCGACGGAGCGGCCGCGCCGCCCCGGGATCGCCGGGGCACCGGCATCAATTGACCGCGGCGGCGTTCGTCGACGACGCGCCGCTGGCCGCCGAGGCGCTGCTGCTCGTCTGCCAGCGGCTGGGTGACCAGCTGGTGCGCGCCAAGGGGTACGTCCACCTGGCCGGCGAGCCGCGCCGCGGATTCCTGGAGCGGGCGGGGAATCACACCACGCTGTCGCTGGGCGCGCCGTGGGGCGACGAGCCCCCCCTGACCCGCCTGGTGCTGATCGGCGAGGACCTGGACGAGGCCGCCCTGCAGCGGCAGCTCTGGGCCTGCCGCGTCTCCTGACTGGCCAGGCGCCCCTCGAAAACAGTGGCGCTCGGCGGCGACCTGGTGCCGCGTGCGGGCGCTAGGCCGTCAGCGTGGCCTCTCGCGGGGTCTTCTGCTGCTCCTCGTGATACGACGGCTCGTGGACCTGGCGGCGCGAAGCGTACACGAACAGCAGGCCCGACAGGCCGAACGCGGCGACCGAGACCAGCAGGCTGTGGGCGATGGTGGCGTGCTCGCCGATCATGCCCACCACGGGCGGCGCCGGGATGTCCCCGATGGCGTGGGTGACGAACAGGAACACGGCCTGCAACGTCGCCGCATAACGGGCGGGCGCCAGCTGGTCCACCACCACCGCCGAGGGTCCGTTGTAGATCGACAGCATGAAGACGGCCGCGATCGTGAACAGCGCGAAGGCCGGCTTGTTCGTGACCAGCAGGCAGCCGGCCCCGAGGGGCACCGCGATCAGCAGCGACACCCCCACCACCAGGGCGTGCCCCCCCTTCCGGTGCTTGCCAACCTTGTCGCCGATGTATCCGCCGGTCAGCACGCCGCCGATGCCGCACCCCAGCCCGATCATCAACATCAGCGCGCTGCCCGCCAGCACGGAGAAGCCGCGCTCGTCGATGATCAGCGTGCGCGCCCAGAACAGCAGCGCCGTCACGCCGAAGGTGATCAGCGCGCCGCCCATCAGCACCGCGATGTACGTGGGGTTCAGCAGGTAGGCCCGCGCCGGCTCGGTGTGTGGCCGCTCGAGGTGCGGCGGCGCCGCGATGAAGGCGGACGACAGCGCCAGCAGCATCGAGGGGATGCCGGCGATCCAGAACACCCCTCGCCAGCCCAGGTGAGGCGCCAGCACCGCGCCCAGGAACAGCCCCGACGAGCCGCCCACCGCCATCCCGGCGTTGTAGATGCCCAGCGCCCGCCCGCGCGCGTGTGGCGGGGCGTCGGCGCACAGCAAGGCGTTGGCGCTGGGCCCGTAGCACCCCTCGCCCACGCCGACCAGCGCCCGGAACAACATCAGCATGGGGTACGACGTGGACATGGCCGATCCGATGGTGGCGATGCTCCAGGTCAGGACGCCGGCGAAGATGACCCGGCGCGGCCCGATCCGGTCGGCGATGGGCCCCGAGATCAGGGACGACAGCGCGAACACTCCCAGGTTCACCGAGCCCAGCCAGCCCACCTGGGCCAGGGTCAGGTTGAAGGTCTTCTCCAGGAACGGGGTCATGGCGTACACGACCTGCCGATCCATGTAGTTGAAGAAGTTGACGATCGTCAGCAGCGGCAGGGCAGGGATTCCCCGCCGCCGCGCCATCCCGGCGACGCTAGCGAGCGCCACGGTTCACCCGAGACGCGCCGGGCCAGCACGATCGGCACCCTGAGGCTCGACCACGGGACCGCCAGCCAGATCCGCAAGGGGATCCGCAAGAAAAGAGAGGGTGGTTCATTTCAGCTGGGCGCGAGGGTAGCAGACCGGTGCCGCCCCGGCCGCTACGAACATGCAACCCTCCGGACCGCCCCGCCGGGCGCCCTACCCCTTCACGCAGAGGACCTGGCGCAGGGTGTGCTCGATCGCGACCAGGTCGGTCTGGGCCGCCATGACGGCGTCGATGTCCTTGTAGGCGGCGGGGGTCTCGTCGATGACGGCGGCGTCCCGCCGGCACTCCACGCCCTCGACCGCCCGGACGTGGTCGGCCAGCGTGAAGCGGCGGCGCGCCGCCGTGCGGGACATGGCGCGCCCCGCTCCATGGCTGCAACTGGCAAAGCTGTCGGGGTTCCCTTTGCCCCTCACGATGTAGCTGCGGGTCCCCATCGAGCCGGGGATGATTCCCAGCTCGCCGGCCCGGGCGCTGACCGCCCCCTTGCGTGTCACCAGCACATCGGCGCCGAAGTGGTGCTCGCGCGACACGTAGTTGTGGTGACAGGCCACCACCTGCTCGGTGCCCGCGACGGGCTTGCCGACGGCGCGGGCCAGCTGGGCCAGGACGGCGTCCATCATCACGGCGCGGTTCTTCGCGGCGAAGTCCTGCGCCCACGACACCGCCTCGACGTAGTCGTCGAAGTCCTGCGTGCGTTCCGTCAGGTAGGCCAGATCTGCGTCCGGCAACTCGATCCCCTGGCGCCGCATGTCTTCCTTCGCCCGCTCGATGAAGTAGCTGCCGATGCGGTTGCCGACCCCGCGCGAGCCCGAGTGCAGCATCACCCAGACGCGGTTCGCCTCGTCCAGGCACACCTCGATGAAGTGATTGCCCGTCCCCAGCGTGCCCAGGTGGTTCGCGCTGTTTCCGCCGCCGATCTTGGGGTGTTTGGCCACGATGACGTCGAAGCGGTCCGAAAGGCCATGCCAGGCCTCCAGCGCCGGCCCGGTCAGCTGGTGCCGCGCTCCGCGGTCGTTCCGCCCGCCGTTGTCGGTGCGGCCGTGCGGCACCGCCCGCTCGATCGACGAGCGCAGGTTTGCCAGGCTGGTGGGCAGGTCCGGCGCGGTGGCGCTGGTGCGCACCGCCATCATGCCGCAGCCGATGTCGACGCCCACCGCCGCCGGGATCACCGCCCCCTTCGTGGCGATGACGCTGCCCACGGTGGCGCCCTTCCCCAGGTGCACGTCGGGCATGACGGCGACGTGGCGATGGATGAACGGCATGGCAGCGATGCGCTGGACCTGCGCGCGCGCCTCGTCCTCGACGGCCACGCCGTTCGTCCACCAGCGGATCGGGCTGTCGTTCTTGCCGGCGATGCTTCGCAGGACGCGTTCTCCGCCGCTAGCGCTCGCGCGCGTAGCCACCGTGGCTCTCGAAGAAATCCACCAGCAGCGCCAGGCTGGGCCGGCGGGCCAGGACGTCCTCGGCGGCGGCCTCAGGCGCTTCGGGGGCGCTGGTCGTCATGATGGCCTTCCACCCGCCGCGGTCCGGAGCCACCTGCACCGCCTCGCACCCGGGAAACAGCCGGATTCGTTGCTCCGCCTGCTGCCGTGCCTCTTCTCGCCGGATGAGCTCCTGCGCGGCCGTCTTCTGGCGCTCGCCTTCGCCGTCCATGTGGAAAACGTAGCATTCGCCCTGGCGAGAGGCCGGTCCCAGTTTCCGGCGCCCCGACGGGAATACGGCGGCCGGGCCTGGTAGTTTCGCGGGGGGGATGCTCTCGCTCATCACACGGGCGTTGTGCTTGCTGGCCGCCGGGACCTTGCTGGGTCTCGCGGTGAACGGCGTCCGTGCGGACGGTGTCCGCTTCGCGCGCTTCGCGCCGCCCAGCGTGTGCACCATGACGCCCGACAGCGGTGAGGCGCCAGGTCCCGCCCCGGTGGAGGCCCTGGCCCCGCCCGACGCCGCCGGGCTGTGCGGCGATCCGTCCACGCTGATCGCCGACGTGCGCCCCGCCGCCGACTTCGCGCAGGGACACGTGACGGGCGCCATCCACCTGCCGTGCACCGCCTCGGGCGAGGCGGCCAGCGCGGCCGTCGATCTGGTGGCGGGGCGACAGACCCTGATCGTCTACGGCGACGGCACCGACGACGCCCGGCGCGTCGCCGACGAGCTGAGGCAGCGCATCCGCCGCCGGGATCTGCGCATCGTGGTCGTCTCCGGCGGCTTCGGCGCCTGGAGCCAGGCCGGCCTCGCCTGCTCGTCGGGCCCGTGCCTTCACTGCGCGGCCCCCGCCGCCGTCTCGGCGTCCGTCACCCGCGGCCCGGGCAGCGCTCCATGAGGCGCTCGGCCGTGCTCGCCCTGCTGCTGCGCCTGGTCCTGGGGGCGCTGCTGATCGTCGCCGGCCTGCTGAAGCTGCGCGATCCCACGGCCTTCGCCACCGAGATCGCGAACTACCAGCTTCTGCCCCGGGGCGCCGCCGTGCTGGCTGCCGTCCTGCCGTCGATCGAGGTCGTGGTGGGCGCCAGCCTCCTCGCCCTCCCCCGCCTCTGGCGCCGGGGCGCCGCGGCGGCCGCGCTGGCCCTGTTCGTGGTGTTCACGGGCGCGGTCGCGTCTGCTTATTTCCGCCGCATCAACATCGACTGCGGCTGCTTCGGCACGGGCGGCGGCCCCATCGGCGCGCTGACCCTGGTCCGCAATCTGGCGCTCATCGCCGCGGCGGTGGCCGTGCTGCGCCTCGACCGCTCGCCCGCGCGGCGCCCCGCCGTCAGCGGCTGAGGGAGCTCGCCCAGACGCCCAGCGCGATCAGCAGGAAGATACCGCCCGCGATCAAGATCCAGGTCCGGGAGAGGCCCCCGGCGCCGGAGCGCTTGCGGCCGCCATCCATGGCCGCCTCGATGTCGTCCAGCAGGGCGTTCATGCTCGGGTATCGCTCGTCGACGTCGACGCTCAGGCCCCGCTCGATGATGGGGAACAGCCACGGCGGAACGTCCAGGCCGTCCGGCGGCCGGCGAATGTTCCCGGACAGCACCTCACGCGCCATGTTGATGAAGGTGGTGCGGTCGAAGGCACCCAGCAGCAGCGACAGCGACACGCTGCCCAGGGGCGTGTGGCGCGCCTGCGACCCGGCCGACGGCACGTCCGCGTCGAAGGGCGCCTGCCCGTACAGGGCGCGGTACATCGCCACGCAGAAGCTGAACTGGTTGCTGGAGGGCTCGGCCGCCCCGCCCCGGAACTGCTCGGGCGACAGGTACATGGCCGCGCGCATGCTGTCCAGCGCCGCCATCCGCTGCTGCAGCGACTGCGCGGCCGTCCGCAGCTCCTCGCTGGGGTTGGCGCCCCGCTCACCGGCCGGCTTGGCGGGCAGCAGGTCGCGCAGCGAGACCTGGCCGTCGGGCGACACGAAGATGTTGTCGAGGCGGATGTCCTCGTGAACCTTCCCCGCGGCGTGGTCGGCCGCCAGCTGCCGCCCAGCCTTCACCAGGACGTCCACGATCTCACGCCAGGGGCGGGGTTGCGTCTGGAGCCAGACGTCGATTCGGTCAACGTTGTCTGCGGTCAGCATTCGGGCGACGCATTCTAATTCGAATTCGTCGCGGCGGAACGATTCGTGTTGCGGATCGGAAAAGCCCTTTACCGGCGCGGACATTCGCCCGCCTCGCCGGCGAGACCGCCGTTGCGCGGGACAGTCGTTCAGGCCGCCAGTCGCAGGGGTCGGCCGGCAGGAATTCGTTCGACCAGGGCCTCGCGGGTGACGATGCCGACCAGCACGCGGCCCAGGACGACCGCCACGCGGTCCAGCCGGTGTCGCTCCAGGACGGTCCACGCCTCGCCCCAGGAGGCGTCCACGGCCACCGCCGGCCCGAACGGACGGGCGCAGGAGGCCGCGCCCTTTCCGCCGCCCGCCTCCAGCTCGCGGAGGGTGGCGACCCGGTCGCCGCCGAACAGCGCATACGACTTGCCGGTCTGCCGCAGGACCTTTCCAGCCTGGGCCGCCGAGAACCAGGCCGGCAGCGAGACGAAGTCGCGCTCCATCAACTCCTCCACGCGCGGCTCGGCGGCACGCCGGGAACCCGGGGTTCCGCGCCACAGCTGCCGGTCGTCAGCGGGGAGAATGGTCTCGGTCTTCATGTCGCGTCCCATGGTCGAACCCCCACCTTTCAATCGCCGTGCCACCGAATGAGGCCGCGGAGTTCCGGTAAGGGCGCTGTCTTATCGTCCCCCAGCGGTAACTCTTGAGCCGTGACGCCGAGAAATCGTCACAACCGGGTAACCGCCGGGGAGATCTGGGGACGGACTAGTCGGCCAGGCCGGCGTAGATGGCCTGCACGTCGTCGTCGGCGTCCAGCGCCGAAAGAAAGGCCTCCACCTCGGACCGCACCTCGACCAGGACCGTGACCGGGTTCTTCGCGCGCCACCCCAGCACGACCGAGCTGACGTGCCAGCCAGCAGCGGACAGCGTCTTCTGCGCCGCCTCGAGATCCGGCGGATCCGTGTAGAAGCGGAAGCCGCCCTCCTCCCCGGGCTCGACATCCTGGGCCCCAGCCTCGATGGCCGCCGCCTCGGCGTCGACGGCGCCGGCGGGCGGCGTGGCCTCGATGATGCCCAGGTGGGCGAAGTCCCACGAGACGGCGCCGCTGGTGGCCAGCTGCCCCTTGCGGAACAGGACGCGCACGTTCGTCGCGGTGCGGTTCTTGTTGTCGGTCAGGCACTCGACGATCACGGGGACCTGGTGGGGCGCGAAGCCCTCGTACACCACGGTCTCGTAGACGACGTGCTCGTCCAGCAAGCCGGCGCCCTTCTTGATGGCGCGCTCCAGCGTGTCGCGCGGCATCGACGCTTTCTTCGCCGCCTCGACCGCCATGCGCAGGCGCGCGTTCATCTCGACGTCGGCCCCGGCCCGCGCCGCGATCATGATCTCCTTGGCCAGCTTCGTGAACACCCGGCCCTTGGCGTCGGCGGCCTCCAGCCGCCACTTCTGCTTCCACTGTGCTCCCATGGCCCGGGCAGTCCTAACATGCCCGCGCCCCGGGTCCGATCCCCAATCAGGCACCCGAGACGGCGTCGTGCACCGCCTCGGGGATGGACCGGTGACGGCTCAGCGTGTCGCCATCGCCCGCCCGCAGCGTGCGGAACAGCGCCGCCGACGCCAGGGTCATCACCGCCAGGGTCATCAGCGCCAGGTGGATGCCGTGGACGGTCTGCGCGGCCGTGGCATGGAAGCGGTCGGGGATGAACAGCGCCGCCGTCAGCGACGCGGCCGCCACGCCGAAGCTGACCGACAGCTGCTGCGTGGTGCTGGCCATCGTGCTGGCCATGCTGGTGTCGTCGTCGGAGATGTCGGCATACCCCAGCGTGTTGATGCTGGTGTACTGGAACGAGCTGAAGAAGCCGAAGCAGAACGCCTGCGCCCCGATGACCCAGACCGGCGTGTGCGGCCCCACCAGCGCGAACAGCCCCATCAGCACCGCGATCGCCGTGGTGTTCGTCAGCAGCACCCGGCGGTAGCCGTAGCGCCGCAACAGGCGCGGCATCAACAGGCGCAGGCTCATGGCGGCCAGCGACTGCGGCAGGATCAGCAGCCCCGACTCCACCGCCGAGTAGCCCAGCCCCACCTGGTACATCAGCGGCAACAGGAACGGCAGGCCGCCCACCCCGATGCGCGTCAGGAAGCTGCCCAGCATGGCCGTGCGGAAGGTCCGCAGGCGCAACAGCGCCAGCCGCAGCAGCGGGTGCGGCGCCGTCACGGCGTGCCGGGCGTAGGCGAACAGCAGGGTCACCGCGATGGCCAGCAGGCCCAGGATCTCCAGCGTTCCCAGACGGTGTTCGCCGAAGACCTCCAGCACGTACGACAGCAGGGCCACGCCGCACCCGAACAGGCACAGGCCCATGTAATCCAGACGGGCCACGTGCGCCGAGCGGTAGTCGGGCAGGTTGCGCCACACCATGAACAGGCCCACCACGCCGAAGGGGACGTTCAGCAGGAAGATCACGCGCCAGTGGAAAAATCGCACGATCAGGCCGCCCGCCACGGGGCCCAGCATCGGTCCGATCAAGGCCGGGATGGCCACGAAGGCCAGGGCGCGCACCAGCTCGTGCTTGGGGAACGTGCGCACCATGGTCAGGCGTCCCACCGGCACCATCATCGCGCCGCCCATGCCCTGCAGCACCCGGCAGGCCACCAGCAGGCGCACGTCGGTCGAGATGCCGCACAGGATCGAGCCGACGGTGAAGAGGCCGATGGCCGACGCGAACACGCGCCGCGTCCCGAAGCGATCGGCCACCCAGCCGCTGACCGGAATGAACACCGCCAGGCTGAGCGTGTAGCTGGACAGCACCGACTTCATCGACAGCGGGGCGATGCCCAGCGCGGCGGCGATGGTGGGCACGGCCGTGTTCAGGATCGTCGTGTCGAGCGACTCCATGAAGAACGCGACGGCGACCAGCCAGGGAACGATGGCCTTGGGACTGGCGTGCGGTCGGGCGGCCGCGGCGGAGGTCGACATATCGCTAGTCTAGCGGCGATGCCCGGCGCCCTCGGGTGGGTGGCGGCCGGGGTCTGCTGGCACTGTCCCTGCGGCCCCGGCAAGCGGGCGCCGCCGGCAAGTGAGGGCCCCTCGGGAATGCGCGAACGGTCCCGCCGTCAGCGATCCTTCCAGGACAGATGGCGCCGCTTCAATCTGCCGATGAAAGATGGTCTCGACATGCCCACGCGCTCTGCCGCGCGCGTCTTGTTGCCGCGGGCGACAGCGAGCGCGCCAAGGATGCGCGCGTCGGCGGCCAGCGCCTTGATTGGTCGCTGCGCGCTCGCCGCATCTTGCGCAGAGGGTCGCGCCCGGTCCGTCGTCAGGCGGGCGAGCGCTTCGAGGCTGTCCGCCGCCCCCGCGCCGAGCGCGCCCGCCCTCGCCACGGCCATCGCCAGCGCCTCCACCGTCCGCAGGCTGTCCGGTGACGTGGCCAGCACCGCCACGCTCAGCCGGCTGGTGTCAGGGGCGCCCGCCCCGAACCCGTCGTCGCCAGGACTCGCCGCCACGGCCGCGTAAGACACCAGCTCCTCGCCGCTGAGGAACGTTCCCGACGTCTGCAGGGTGGCGCAGCCCGGGCTGGTCCCGGCCACGATCGGTGACGAGGTCTGCCGGCGCGTGCCGCCGAGGGCCCGCCGTCCGCCCGTGACGTGCCAGCACAGGCGCTTGTCCTGCACGAACTTCGCGAACGCCGCACGATCGAACGGCCGTCGCTCGGCCAGGAAACCCAGTCCACCCTCACGCGCCTGCGCCACCAGCCAGCACCCCGGCCCCGTGATCCATTGCCAATCCTCGGGAAAGGGAAAGCCGGCGAGCCACCGCAGCACCCTGTCAGGTTAGCGCGCCCGGAGGGAACGCGCGGCGGTGCACTAGTTCTTTCCGGCCGCCTGCGGTGCGGGCGTGTACGGCCGCAACGGCGTCGTGCCCACGGCCTCCAGCCACTTCCACAGCTTCCCGGCGTCAGCCTCGCTCATGTGCTTCAGCGCCGGCATCATCAGCTTGCGCTCGGGCGCGTCCAGCTGGCGAAAGGCCACGTGCATGTACAGCTGGCGCGAACTCCCCCGCCAGGCGTAGAGCGGCGTCGGCTCGACGAAGTCCCAGCCGAACTTCGCCCCGATCTTCCGCGCCCCGTGACAGAACTGGCAGTTCTGCTTGAACAGCGCGAAGCCGGCCCGCGCCGGCTCCGTCTTGCCGACGTCGAACTGCGCGTAATAGGGCTCGGCCACCACGAACTCCACGGCCGCCAGCGAGCTGGCGTTGTGCCAGGGCGACCACTCCTTGCTGCTGGGGGACGTCATGGGGTGCCAGTCCTCGGCGACGACGATCTTGTTGCCGTTGAAGGTGATCGTCGGGACGTCGACGTACTCGCGCACCTTGCGCGTCACGGGCGGCAGCACCGCGGTCTTGCCGTCGGTCACCGTCGCCACCGCCACCATGGGATCCAGGCGCTTCATGACCGCCGCGTCCCGGAACGGCAGCGGGATGGCCATGCCGTTCGAGAAGTGAAGGATCGCCAGGTCCGTGCCGGCGGGAGGCTGGGCCCTTTGCATGATGTCGCTGACCGGGAAACCCTTGAAGTTGACCTTCTTCTCGTACTGCACGTCCGTCCGCTCGAACGTCCGCATCCGGAACGACGAGATCGGCAGAGGGGTCACCTTGCCCGGCTCGTCATCCCCGGTCGCGCCAGCGGCGCGCGTCCAGACCTCGATGGCGCGCACTTCCATGGCCGGTCCATCACTGGCCGCCCGCGCGACCGGCACCGAACCGAACACACCGCAAGCGGCGATCGCGACTGCCGAGAGCTTGAGAGTCTTCATGCGCCGGAACCCTGAGCAAGCGCCATACCGCCTGTACCCGAGTCGGTTCCGCCGCCCTGGGCCGGGCGCTTCTCGGCACAATTTGCGCGGGCAATGCCGGCGCGCGCAACGGCTTCATGGCGGCGCGCACCGTCGCGCGCCGGTCACGCCAGGTCTGGCGCGCGCTTGCGCGAAGAAGCGCCCGCGGTCCGCAACTTGCTGCCGGGGGCGGAGTCGCCGGCGTCCACGATGACGCCGCAAGGAAGCGACGAGCGATCTTCTTCATCCGTTGACCAGGAGGCAGTCTCATGAAGTGCAGCGACTTGATGCGCATCGATCTGCAGTGGGTGTCCGGTAGCGCGAGCGCCCGGGATGCGGCGCGCCTGATGCGCGACCATTCCATGGGGCTGCTGCTGGTCTCGGGGGCGGAGCCGGGGCGCGTGGCGGGCGTACTGACCGATCGCGACCTGGCCACGCGCGTCTGCGCCGAAGACCAGCCTTCGGCGCAGGTGAAGGTGATCGACGTGGCCTCCCGCGACCTGGTCACCTGCCACGAGGAGGACAGCGCGGCCTCCGCCGAGAAGAAGATGAAGGCGGAGCAGAAGTCGCGTCTGGTCGTGCTGAACGGGCAAGGCCAGGCGGTGGGCGTGCTCAGCCTGACGGACATCATCCTGCGAGATAGCTCGTCGCGCGCCATCAAGACCGCCCGCGGCGTCCTGGCCCGGGAAGCCGACGGCCCTCACACGCCGCTCGACCAGATCGCGCTCACCCCGTCGACCCCGGAGGACGAGGAGGCCGTCAGCCACGATGAGAGCGTGATGACGGGCAGGACCACCAGCGGCACGTTCAAGATGTTCCCCTGAGCGCCGGAGCTCCGGCGCTCACGGAAGCGTGATCGGTTCGCCGGTCGCGCCGGCCGCGAAGGGCGTCGACAGCGGGTCCACCGGTTCAATCCGTCCGTCCGCCGTGAACGTCATCCGCGCCAGGCAGGTCTCCCGGATGTAGCCGCTGCCCTTCGGAACCGCGCGGCGGTGATAGAAGATGTACCAGCGGTCGCTACCGGGCACCTGGATGACCGAGTTGTGCCCGGTTCCCAGCGCGCGGCCGTGTCTGCGCAGGATCACGTTGTCCGTCCCGATCTCGATGGGCCCCAGCGGGGACGCTGATGTCCCGTACGCCACCTGATACTCGACGTCGCGGGCGTCGTTCTGCGACCACATGAAGTAGTACGTCCCCTGCCGCTTGATGACGAAGACGCCTTCGTTGAAGTGCGCCGGCGTCAGGTTCAGGGGCGGCCCGTCGACGCTGATCAGATCCCGGTTCAGCCGGTACGCGTAAAGGTTGCCCTGTCCGTAGTACAGGTACGCCTGGTCGTCGTCGTCGATGAACACGTAAGGATCAATCACCTGGCCCGGGTAGGCCGCGCTGGGGGCGACCAACGGGTGACCGAGGGCATCGGCAAACCGCCCCGTGGCGCCCCCGTTGGTGGCCACGCCGATCTTCTCGTCGGCGCTGAAATAGAAGTAGTAAGTCCCGTCCCGCCGCACCATCGCGGGCGCCCACCCGCGCAAACGGGCCCAGGTCAGATCCTTGGTGACGTCGAGCACGATGCCCTCGTTCTGCCAGTACACCAGATCCTTGGACGACCAGGCCGAGAAGTCGGTCGTCAGCCAGTCAGCCTTGTCCGACGTCGGATACACGTAGTACGTGTCGTCGAAGATCACGGCGTTCGGGTCCGCCGTGAAGCCGTCCAGGATCGGGGCAGGCGGCGCGGGCCCGCTGGCGCCGCAGTCTCCAGATGGGCTGCCGCACGCGGTGATCCCTGCGGACAGGATCAAGGCCGAAGCGAGCCGCCCTCCCGCCACCGACCGACCACACATGAACGACCTTGTACCACTGGTCGGACTCAAGTTGCCGCCCATCATGTCGATGGGCTCACCGAGATCGAATCGGACCTCACGGGTGAGGTCTACATCCCACCACGGAAATAGGTGCAGATATGCTGCCGCAAGGGCGATTGGTGCTGTCGGGTTCTGTCCGCGCTTTGGCAATTGGGCTGTTGGTCGCCGCGGTCGGCGCCGAGAGCGCCAGCTGCAGTTCTTCGCATTCCGGCCAGGGAACGGGGGGACATGCCGGCACCACCGTGACCGGAGGTTCGTCCGGCGTCGGCGGGAACAAGCAAGGAACCGGCGGAACTGCCATCGGCGGCGCACCCGCGACGGGGGGCTCGGCCCAGGGCGGTCCCGGGGGAGCTGCGGCCGGTGGCGGGGGCGTTTCCGGCGGCGGTGGTAGCGGGGCCGCGGGCCAATCCGGGGGTCAATCCGGGGCCACCTGCACCGTCGTGGGCGACGCGTGCACCGTCTCCAGCGCCTGCTGCTCCGGTGTCTGCGACGGCACCGTATGCGTGGCCGCCATGTGCCAGGGCTACGGTGAGCCGTGCCAGAAGGCGACCGACTGCTGCAATCTCAACTGTTCCTCGAACGGGACCTGCGGTGCCGCGGCGTGCCTCTCCGACGGCCAGGCGTGCACCGCCGGCGGCAGCCCCTGCTGTTCGACGAATTGCACGAATGGCGTCTGCCAGACCCTGAACGCGTCGTGCAAGACCGCCGGGAATGCCTGCGCCGGCGACGGCGACTGCTGCTCGAAGAAGTGCACCGGCGGCGTCTGCGCCGCGCCTTCTCAGGTCTCCTACTGCACCCAGCCCGGCGACATCTGCCTTCGCGACAGCGAATGCTGCACCGGCACCTGCACGGGCGCGACGGCGACGACCGCCGGAACCTGCGCCACCCTGGCGACCGGCTGCGCCGTCGACGGCACCATCTGCCAGGGCTGCAACACCTGCTGCAGCTCCTTGTGCGCTCCGTTCGGCAACGCCGGCAGCCACATCTGTCAGCCGGCGTCCGGCTGTCGCGTCCAGGGCGACCTGTGCACGCAGGACAGCGACTGCTGTGGCGGCGACCCGACCTTCATCGGCTCCGTGCCGGGCGCCGGCCTGGTCAAGTGCGTTCCGGTGGCGGGCTCCCCGAGCCTGGGCGTGTGCACGAATCCCACGGCCTCGAACTGCCCCGACGGGCAAAGCTGCGGCAACGCCTGCATCCCCGAGGGCGACATCTGCCACTACAAGGGCAACGCCGGTTGCTCGGTCAACTCGACACGGAACGACTGCTGCGCCTGCACCTCGGGCAAGGATTGCTGCAAGCTCGACGGCGCCGGCGTGCCCCGCTGCAACGCCATCGCGGCCTGCGTGGACGTCGGCGGCGCTTGCGCCTCGGCCCAAGACTGCTGCAACGAGGCGCCCTGTGTACCGGACGCCACCGGCCACCTGCGATGCGGGTCGACCTGCGTGACCGGAAACGGGGCCTGCACGACCACGGCAGACTGCTGCACCGGCATGCGGTGCACCGTGCCGGTCGGCTCCCTTGCGGGAACCTGCTCCGGCAGCGGGACAGGCGGCAGCGGAGCGGGCGGTGCCAGCGGCGCCGGCGGCGCCAGCGGCGCCGGGGGCGCGGGCGGCGAACCGGGAACCGGATCGGGTTGCGCCCTCTTCGGCCAAACCTGCGGCGCGACCGTCTCCTGCTGCGACGGCCAGGGAAGCTGCAACGCCATCAGCTCCAGCGCCGACTCCCCCATGACCTGCTACGTGCCGCTGTAGCCGGCGCGGGACTTACCGTCACAAGGAGTCAGGAAGCGTCAGACTCCGTCACGCACAAGAAGGGGATCAAGCGGGGGATCGATAGTCGATTTGGATCAGCCGAGTGGTCGTGCCGCGACACTCGGCGTACGTCGGGTTGATCGCGGTGCCATCCCGGTCGGGCCCGCCGACAGGTCTGCGGGGCTGGTCTGCCACCGCGATCGAAACCTCGCCACCGAAGAGGTCTAAGACCACGCACCGTCTGGCCGGCGAAGTCCTCAGGCCCGCCGCATCCGCCTCTGCGAAGGAACCCCGAAAGCGTGGGACCAACCTGGCGCCAATTCCGCGAGGTCACGATGTTATCGTCGAGTCATGCGACTGATCGGGTTGGTGGCCGTTGCTATCTTCACGCTCGGCTGCGGGGCGGAGGGCTCGACGCGGGTCGCCCCTCGCAGACCCGAGTCGTCGGTAGACCCATCCGCCGCCGTGGAAGGGGCCGAAGGGTCTACCGTCGCCGCCGCTCGCCCGCTCCCGGCCGGTGCCTACGATCTGGGGCAGCTCCCGGTGCTGTCGAAGGTCCTCTTCTATGTTCGCGAGAACTACTTCGACAAGAGCCGGTTCGACTACCGGAACATGGCGCTGAACGCGCTGGATTACGTACAGAGAGACGTTCCAGAGGTCGTCGTCGAGCACGGATCTGGCCCCGAAGTCGACAAGGTCAAGGTCAGCATCGGCGGCGCCCAGGCAGTATTCTCCCTCCAACAGGTCGATACCGCCTGGGGCCTACGCAGCACGCTCCAGCGGATCTTTCAGTTCGTGCAGTCGAATCTGTCGCCGGTCGCGCCGGAGGAGGAAGGTCAACGTCTCCTGGAGACGGAGCTCGCTGCCGTCAACGGGATGCTTTACACGCTCGACCCCCACTCCGTCCTGCTCGACCCGGCCACCTACGCCGGCATGTACCGTCGATCGGGCGACGATCGCCCGGCCTCCGTTGGCCTTACCTTGGAGGTGGACCCGACCGGGCGGATCGTGGTGGTCGACGCGCAGACCGGTGCGCCTGCAGCCCGGGCGGGAATCGCGCCGGGCGATCGGATCGTGCGAATCGACGCGGACGCGACCGAGCACATGGACCTGGGGGAGGTCATCGAACGGTTACGCGGCCCGGTGGATTCCACGGTGGAGCTTGCGGTTGAGCGCACGGGCCGCCGGAACGCCGAAAAGCAGATCCTGGTACGCGAGCCGGTCAACGCAACGTCTATCTTTCCGCCCCCACGTCTGCTCCCAGACAAGATCGGCTACCTCCGTCTGCGGCGCCTCGGCGGCGGGGCCTCCGCAGAGGTCGACGAGGCGCTGCGCTCCTTCGTCCGGCAAGGAGCAAGCGGCGTCGTCATGGATCTGCGCGGAAACCCAGGCGGGCTCTACGCCGAGGCGAGCAAGGTCGCGGACGAGTTCGTGGATCAGGGGACGATTGTGTCGATGATCACCATGGGCGGTTCTAAGCGTAAGGATGAGACGGCGACCGGCACCGCCCCGACACCGCAACTGCCGCTGGTTGTTCTCATCGACCACGAGACCGCGAGCGGCGGCGAGATCATCGCGGCGGCGATGAAGAACCTGGACAGGGGCGTCGTGATCGGTGAACCAACTCGCGGCCTGGGCACGGTTCAAGTGCTGTTCGACATCCAATCGCCGCTCGCCAAGGGACCAGACATTCCAGGTGGAAAGCTCGGACTGAAGCTGACCACCGCGCAGATACTCGCCGCTGGCGGTAGCCCGCTTCAGGGTTCGGGCGTCATCCCCGACATCGTGGTGACCCCATTCACTGTTGCCGCGCAGAGTTCGTCACCCGCGGTTCACCCGCAGTCTTCGCGGAGCCGCTTGGGCGAGCGCGGTTTCGAACGGTCGTCGCCGCTCGCGGCGCGCCCGCGTCCGGAACTGCCGGTGACGTCTCTTCGCTATTTTCAAGATCGCAGCTTCGGACGCGACGACGACGCTCATGGGCCACCCAACCCGGAGACCGATCCTGTCACCGTGCTGGCCCGGGGGCTCTTGCGCAACACCACGGGCTTCGAGCGTCACCAACTGCTCGCGACCGCGACTCAGTTCCTGGCGAACTGGTCCGCCGAGCAGGACCGGCGGTTGACAGAGACGCTCGACCGGCGCGGCATCGACTGGACGGCAGGCCCGCCCAGTCCGGCACCGTCTCTGGAACTGACGCTGCAGCGCCTCGCGCCGCCGCCCGGTACGTACCGGCCATTGGTGCACATTCGCGGCGTCGTGAAGAACGTCGGCAAGACACCCGCCTTCCGCGTCCACGCCGTCGTCCAGAGCGACCATCCTGCCTTCGACGAAGCGGAGTTGGTGTTCGGGAGGATCGCGCCGGGCCAGTCAAAGAGCTATGACCTGTTGCTCGGCGAGCCGCTAAACGCCGCGGCCCACGCCGAGACTACGCTCTTGCACGCAACGCTGATCGCCCAAGATCGGGCGCTCAGAAAGACGGCCGAACTGTTGGTGGAGGTGGCGGGGGCGCCGCGGTCGACGCTCTCCTTTCGCTACCAGGTCCGGGAGGCGGCCACGGGCAGCAACCGCAACGGACGAATCGAGCGCGGCGAACGGATCGAGATCCCGGTGACGGTCACCAATACTGGACCGGACGCTTTGCGGCGCGTCCGGACCAGGCTGGTGAGCGCGCGGTCCGGGGACGGGATCGCGATTCCCGCTGGACGATTTGATCTAGGGGAACTCGGCGCGGGCTCCTCGAAGACCGCCACTTTCGCAGCCTTCGTGCCTCGCACCTTCGGTCCCGACCATTGCGATCTGAAGATGGCAATCGAGCCCGACTCTGGCGACCTGACCGAGCATCCCATCCGAGTCGAGCTCTTGGGACCAGCGTCAACCGCCACCGGGCGCGCCGCGAGTCCCGTATCGGTGGAGGTCGATGCACCCCGTTTGACGGTTCGAGGACCAGCCGTCGCGGCGAGCGACAGCGTCCGCATCGAGGGCACCGCCTCGAGCGATCACGGGGTCCATGACGTCTATGTCAAGGTCTGGAACGCCAATCTCAAGGTCCCCATACGCAAGGTCTTCTACCAGCTCAACAAACCGGCAGATTCGCCCCAGATGGCCTTTGAAACGAACGTGCCGGTAACGCGTGGAGCGAACTTCATACAAGTGTTCGCGCGCCACTCGACCGATGACACGTCGATGGAGACGGTCGTGGTCTTCAGGCCGGCGCCGTCCGCTCCCGATCGAGCGGATGATCAGCGGTAGCGGTGGGCAGTCCAAGGGGGCGCGATCGCCCGCGGATAGCACCTTCGCATCAGTGCGAGGAAGGGGACTTGAACCCCTACTCCTTTCGGAACCAGATCCTAAGTCTGGCGCGTCTACCAGTTCCGCCATCCTCGCTTGTGAGTTCAGCTACTTAGACCACCGGGCCGGAAAGTGCCACCTCGGCTGGACGATCTGACGGTGTCGCCATCCTCGTGTGGGTTGGCGGGCGCAATATCCCTGCCGCTCGGGCCCGAGTTCTGGCTCGCCGGCCGGGAGCGCTGTTTGACGCCGGCGGCTGGTCGAACGCCCTGTCGTAACGGGCAGCCCCCGAATCGTACGAGGAGTCTCGGCCGACCTCCCCTGGCGCAAGCGCAGCCACCGGGTCAGCGCGGGATCTGGGTGGTGAAGGGGTCTTGCCAGTCGACGTCCAGCTCGTTTTCGGTCGGCTCGTACCGGCAGTGCGTGCTGGTCCGCCGCGGCTGATGGGTGCCGCGGCATCCGGGGGAGTGGTGCCAGCGCCACCGGCCAGCCGCGGTCGGCTTGCCGTCGCGGACCGCCTTGCCGTCGGGCAGGTAGTAGTGGAAGTCGATCGCCTCGACCCACTGGCTGCCGTCCGGCAAGGTCACCGCTCGGACCAGGAAGTCGGTGATCCCATCGTGAGGGGCGGTGGCAGAGCTACCAGGTCTGATCGGCAGCGGGGCAAAGCCGTCCACCACGGTGGTCGACAGCAGCCCGTCCGCGTCGTAGGTGTAGGTCGCCTCGGCCAGCACCTTGGTGGGGTCGGCCCCGTCCGTGGTCACCCGCGACAACAGACGGGTTCCGTCCCACGTCAGGTGTTCGCGCTCGATGATCGCCGCCGGACTGGACGGGTCAGAGACCGGCGTCCAGGCCACATCGGTACACCTCTGCTGGGCGTCTTCGGTGAACGACTCGGTTGTCGAACAGCACGACGGGTCCAACGCCGAGACCAGGGTCCCGGCGTCGTCGTACGTCAGCGTGATGCGCGTCTGGACCGTTCCGTGCACCCTGGTGCCGAACCGCGACGCGTCCAGCA